>JAABUJ010000013.1_pt1 | contig 450344 bp, 644 predicted proteins | sample 5559131 | NCBI WGS metagenome assembly JAABUJ01 (sample SAMN10711875, study PRJNA513366) | rock metagenome | isolation source: Antarctica rocks | place: Antarctica: Victoria Land, Mt New Zealand nord | collected 2016-01-07
GTGAGCTGTGCCTCACAGACCCAGCCTGTGCGCTGGGCGCCTGCATGCCGGCCCGTGCGCCGGCTGCAGCGGTGAGCTGTGCCTCACAGACCCAGCCTGTGCGCTGGGCGCCTGCATGCCGGCCCGTGCGCCGGCTGCAGCGGTGAGCTGTGCCTCACAGACCCAGCCTGTGCGCTGGGCGCCTGCATGCCGGCCCGTGCGCCGGCTGCAGCGGTGAGCTGTGCCTCACAGACCCAGCCTGTGCGCTGGGCGCCTGCATGCCGGCCCGTACGCCGGCTGCAGCGGTGGGGCTGTGGCCCATCATGGGGCTATAACTCCATCACGGCCCTATTACGGGCTAGGACGTAGCGCCAGCCTGTGTGCTGTTGGTCTGTCTTCCAGCCCAGCATGTGTGCTGGCTCTGGCCTTGCTCTGGGTGCTGTTGTGCTGCAGTCTGTGCGCCTGGCAGGCCTGTGGATGGCCTGCTGTTGTCATACTGGCTCGGGCCTCGCTGTGCATCCTGCAGTGCTGTGGTCTGGGCATGTAGCAGACTGTGCTTGGCCTGCTGGTGCCATCCTGGCTTCTGGTCCTGCTGTGAGTGCTGCTGTGCTGTAGCATGTCAGCCCAAGAGGCTGTGTGGGTGGCCTTGTAGATGCTATGCTGGCCCTGGCCTGGTTGTGCCTGCTGCAGGGCTGCAGCTTGCGGGCGCGGCGGCCGCTGGCGCCCGCCGCTCGCTGGCAGCGCTGCGCGCGGAACCACATGCCGCAGGTGTCCCAGGGACACTGCTCCACGCGTGTGCGGCGCCTGCGCAGGCATGCTGGGCGGCGCCTGCCTGCGGTCGGCCCAAGCAGAGCGCCAGGCACCTGTGTGCGCAGCAGGCACCTGTGCCCACGCGTTATGTAGGGTATATAGGGACCCTAACCTTACCCTACCCTACCTGCATATGCAGGCGTACGGCGCGGGCAACCTGGCGGCGCTGGGGCCGATCTTCCGGCGGACGTGCGCGTTCCTGGCGGCGCACTGCCTGCCGCTGACGGCGCTGCTGCTGGGCGCGCCGCGGCTGCTGGCGCGCCTGGAGGGCCGCGACTCGGCGCTGTGCGCCATGGCCGCCGCCTACTCGCTCCGCCTGCTGCCCTGCCTCTGGCTGGAGGCGCTCAACCGGTGCGCGCAGCGCGCCCCCGCGCGCCGATGCTGCCCCAGCTGGCTTGGCTGCCTGTCGGCAGCCCCAGCGGCGCCGCGCGACAGAGAGCGCCACAGCTTGAAGCCTTCATGGCCGCCTGCTGTCAGGCACCCTGAAATATAGCGGCGCGCGCAACCGAGACACGCGACCCGATGTGGTGCAGGACGCAGGCTTGGGGCCTGATGCGTCCTCTGAGCGGCGGGCTCAGCGCGGGCTGCTGCGCGCGCGGCAGGCCGATCAACCGCATCCTGCTGGCGCAGCGCATCACGCTGCCGCAGATGTGGGTGTCGGTGGCCGTCCTGACGCTGCACGTCGGCGCGAACTGGCTCCTGATCCACCGCCTGGGCTGGGGCTACCTCGGCGCAGCGTGGGCGACTGCCCTGGTGCGGCGCCCCCGCGCCATGGGAGCGCCGCCCCTGCGTGGCGCGCGCTGCGGCAAAGAGGGGGCCTGGCAGGCATAGCGCGGCAGAGCGCGAAGCAGGCAGAGCGGATGTACCTGTATAGGACAGGGTGCTCATACGCACTGAAACTTTCTCGATTTTCAGAGGTCTGCCTCTGAAACCAAGCGCCGGGCGGGGATGTTGCAGGGCCCCTTTGGCATTATCTTGACTTGAATTGCCCGTGGCGCGTCTTAAAACGCAGTCTTATGTGCGTCCTCCGGTGCGACGGGGATCTGCCAGTAGCGCTGCGCAGGTCGAGCTTGCTGAAGGTGTGTGCGCCGGCCATGCGATCCAGCAGCTCGTCTCCTCGCGGCAGGGGGCACGCGTCCTTCTGACATGACCTTATGAAGCTCGCGGCATTCCACGCAAAGCTCCAGGCTCAGCCCTGTTCATGTCCAAGAAGGAGAGGTAGGCTAGGGTAGGATAAAACAGCGTAGGATAAAACAGCCTACCCTACTCTTCCTTGGAGACGAATTGGAGCTTGCAGCTGTGCGTGGAATGCCGCGAGCTTGACAAGCTCATGCGGAAGGCCGCTTACCCGCTGCCGCGGGTAAACAAGCTGCTAATAGCCTGGCTGCCGCAGTCATCTTCAGCAAGCTCGACCTGCGCAGCGGCTACTGGCAGATCCCCATAACGCCGGAGGACGCGCGTAGCACTGCAATTTAAGACGCGCGACGGGCACTTTGAGTTCAAGGTGGTGCCGTGCGATTGGAGCCTGCGGCGGACGGCGCTGCGCAGGGCAAAGGATGTGCGTCAGAGCTTCTGTGCGTGCACGTACAGACTTTGGTCACCCCGGCATGCGCGCTGCCGGCAGCGCCAGGCTCGCGCTCAAGCAGCGCCAGGCTCGCGCTCGAATGCGAGACTGACTGTAAGCGGGCCGCAAGCCGGCAGGCCAACCTGAACAACCTGCTGCTGTCGCTGGCGTACCTGGCGGCCGCGGGCCTGCAGCAGCGCGTCTGGGGCGCGCGCGGGGCCTCCAGGTTCCTGGTGCGGCGGCGCCCGGCCGGCATGCACGCATCAATGTTTTTGTTCTCCGGGAAGGTGTCTGCGGCAAGGCTGCGTCAACATGCGTGGCGCTGCAAGCGCATTTGGTCTGAACCTTGCTATGCCCTGATTGCAAAGCTGCTGAGAGGCAACAAGTGGCTGTGCAAGCACGCCGTCACCGACAGAATGCGAATAGGTACTGCGCCTATTGCGAGACGTGGGCCGCGCCGGTGCGGCAGAGCTGGGGCGAGATGGCGCAGCTGGCGTACCCCGCCTGCGTCATGAAGTGCCTGGAGAGCTGGACGTTCTCCGGCGTGCTGCTCATCGCCGGGCTGCTGCCCGACGCAACCGTGGCCGTGGCCGCCATCTCCGTCTCATTCAACTGCTACGGCCTCCTGTACATGCCCTTTTCCAGCTTCGGCATGGCCGTCTGCACGCGGTGCGCTTCGTTTGTCCTCCTGGTCTCTACAAATACCACCTCTCTACCAGGTATTCAAGCCTCCTCTACCAGGTATCCGAAGCCTATAATTTCACTTAATGGTGAAAGGAAGACAAAGCGCATGCTTTGCCAGGCGGCTGCTGGGCAGGCCTGTCTTGTCCACGTTTGCAGCTACTGCATGGCTGCTAGATGAAGCCGATAGGAAGTCGCGTGCGGCTCATCATGCACCCGGTGACCATGCCTGGCTGTGCTACGGCGTACAGCCGAGGTATGTAGAGGAGTCTTGGGCAATGGGCGGGGCATGGGCTTGGCGGCGGGCGCGCGGCGCGTTTTGGCACGGGATCGCTGTTCTGCGCTCTGCGTGCGACCAGAAACGGGGCGGGTGGCGTCGTGGGCGCCCGGGATGCTGGCCGCTCACCCAACACAAGCAGACTCAACTTACCTGTCTCCGATGCCTGGCTAGTGGAGCTCTGACCCGCGCGGCGCGCCAGGCAGGGCGAACAAAGACCAGGGCGCGCGCTCGTCTGCCGGCGGTCATCATCTGTTCATCTGTCCAGCGGCGACCTGACCCTCGCGGCGCGCCCGGCAGGGTGGGCAACGAGCTGGGCGCGGGCTCAGCGGCCGGTGCGCGGTGCGCGATGGGCGTGGCGGGCATCGTCGCGCCCGCGCTGTGGGCGGCCGAGGCGTGCGTGCTCGGCGCGCCGGCCGCGCAGCGCGCGCTCGTGTCGCTGTTCGCCGCGCCCGGCGACGTGGCGCTGCTGGCGCAGCTGCGGCAGCTGCTGCAGGTCGTCCTGGCCATGCTGCTCTTCGACGGGCTGCAGACGGTGCTGCAGGGCGTGGTGCAGGCGCGCGCCCTGCGGCGCGCAGGCGCCCGCCCGTGCGCAGCGGGCGTGGGAGTCGCCGACCTGCCGCAGCTCTCTGTGCTGGGTATGTCTCGGGCCAGGTAGGCTGTCGGTGAGGGTGAGGCTGAGCGCGCGCTGAGCGAGTCCGGCGGCCGCGCCGCAGGGCAGCGGCAAGCAGGCGCGCGGCGCGCTCGTGAACCTGGTGGCGTTCTACGTGGTCGGCATGCCGCTGGCGCTCACGCTCGCGTTCCCGCTGCGGCTGGGCGCGGCCGGCCTGCTGCTCGGCCTGCTGGCCGCCAGCGCGGTGCAGGTGCGCCCTGGGGCGCCCCGGCGCCCGTGCTGCCGTCGTAGGCAGCCTCTGCCCTAGGGTTCAGGACGGCGCGGCGCCGATCGGCTTGCCCTCCTGCGTCTGTGCATGCACCGGCAGCTGGTGCCAAGCTTGAGGTGCGCACAGGCCGCCAGCACTGCGCGCGGCGCTGCTCACGGGAAGAGCTGTTTGCGCCCGCCGCAGTAGGTCAGGCGGCTGTTGCGGCAACATGTCAGAGACGGCACTCACAGCAGGCGCCACCGCACGGCAATACGAGGTAGATTAGGGCAGACTCAGAAGTTAGCCGCAGTTCTAGCACAGCGATGGGCTGGGCCGCTGCTTGGCGAGAGGGGCTGAGAGGGGTGCGCGACCGGCGGCCCCAGGCGCTCGCGTACTTGGTGGTCATCTCGCGCTTGGACTGGGAGGCTGAGGCGCGCGCCGCCGCCCCGCGCGCGCGCGCCGCCGCGCGCGAGGTGGACCGCCCTGCGGCCGCCTGCTGCGACGTGGAGGCGCCCATCGCGTGCGGCGACGGCGCTGCACCCAGCGCATGCTGCGACGGCCTGCCGGCCGGAGGGCGCCTGGGGCCGCCCGGCGCCTGCTGTGCGGCGGGCGCACCCGACGCCTGCGTCGATGCAGACGCGCGCAAGGGCAGCTGCGCCGGAGAAGCGCCCGCCTGCCGCTGCGACGGGGCGGCGCGCGTGCAGGCGCGCGCACCCGCGCCCGCTTGTTGTCGGGCCACCAGCGGGCCTGCGACGGAGCCGCACGCCGGCGCTGCAGTGGCGGCGCCGTGAACGGCGGCGGCGGGGCGCGCGCGCGCTCGCGGCGCAGCGGCGCCCGTGCAGGCGCGTGCGCCCGGCGCGGTTCGGGCGGGAGGCGGGGAGACAGTGGTTGAGAGACGCGGAGACAGGTGAATTTTGGCTCAGCGGGCGTGGAGCATGCTGCTCGAGGCAGCTAGAAGTTTGACCCAGGTCTATGTACCAGCACATGGGTATCTGTCCTTGTACCAGCATTCTGTCTGTGCATTTTGACAATTTCGGCCCGCCTTGGCCCGCCCTTGATAGAGGGAAGCAGGTGTTACAATGTGTGTTTAGTGGGCTCTGGCTTAGCAGCAGGGTGATGTGACAGGCAGGTTTCGCTGCCTATAGCAATGCTAGGATAGTCTTGGTCAAAACTTGGTCAAGCCTTGCCCAATTCTGACAAGCCCTGCATCATCAACTAGACTTGCCTGGCCTATGACAGGAGTACGTCTGAGTTACACACTTCCCTAACAGCTGTGCTTGGTTAGAACTGGCTGCGCACTGCGGTAGGCGGGTTATGACATGCTGATCAAAAGGTGCAGACATGCTGCTCCTTTTGTGTCTGGGTTGCGGCGAGCTTTTCATTGAGCGCTAACGCATGATTGCAAGTGAGATGGCAGTGTCACAGCATCCACTGTCCTTTCATTTCTGTTGCCAAAAGACGCAGAACCCCCCAAGGTAGCGTCACAGCGCTCACCCAATCGCCCTCGTCAAAGAGCATAAGGACGTGCGCTTGAGTGCATCTATTGCGGCGCACAAGGTCACCATCATGCACGCTTGCCTGCTGCTGCAGTACTCTGGGTGCTATGGCTTCCCGCAGACAGTACGACAGCCCAAAACATGCAGGAGAGGCGAATGTAGGGGAAGCCTCCCACATGGGACCATACATATCAATGTTGCGGCACGCCTTCCTGCCCCGGCTAGTGGCGCTTCTAACTTCTTGCTCCTTGCTAATCTAACCTGCCGCGCAGGACGTCAGTGTGGTGCAAGGCTGGGCTGCACCCCGCTGCTCAGCGCGCTGCACCCAGGAACACACAGAGGGACCAAACTTGCACACTGACTCGCGTGTTATCTCCATAACAACCACAAGCACTCCCGCCACGGCAAGGCGCTCTGCTCTAGCAGCCGGGGCGCCCCAGTCCTCATGTCTGCCACAGTGAACAGCCACTATGCTCGAGGCGGCCTGCAGGCGCCCTGGCACCACGCTTGTGCAGCACTCAGGGGGGAGCAAAGCACCGGCCACCCTGCATCTCACTTTGGTGCAGCTGCTGGGGCGCCGCGCCCCTTCCGCTTATTGTTGCCGGCGGCCGCGACGGGCGGCGGCGCCTTGAGCACGGCCAGCCGCCCGCCGTTCTGCTCGGCCATGCCGGCAGCGCGGCTCTCGTTCCGCGCGTTAATAGCCGTGGTCAGCTCCTGCAGCGTAACAGTGAGCTCTGTCTGTGTCTGGTTTTTGCAATCCAAAACTACAGCATGGGCTTTGCACAGCGCCTATGTAAGTAAGAAGCACGTGCCTTGGCATCCTCGAAGGCGGACTTGGCTGCGTCCCTCTTCGGTGGCTTAGACAGCTTGCCTGCACGAGCAGGCTTGGTGTCACAAGCGCAGCAGTAAAGGTGTTCCGGCAGCAGAGAAAGGAGGCCCAGGTTCACCTTTCCTGACCTTTACGACCTTGCCATGGCGGTTTGCGGCGGCGGGCTTGCTCTTTGCCTTCTGCGCCTTCTTGAACAGCGGCTTCTGTGCCATCAGCCTCTGCGCATAGAAACACTAGCAGACTCCTCGCCTTAGGTATGGAGGAGGTGCAGCACAGCACAGCGTTGGCCAAGCTGTGCCAGTAGTGCAGCGGTTGCATTTAGGTGTAGGTATTATGTACTTGCATCTTTCTGCTTGATCGGACCAGGTCAGTCGATATATGTGTAGGTTGGATCTGATCTAAACTGCGAGCAATGCCGGGCCCTAGCACTCTGGTTGATGCACTAGCAGGGTGGGACAGTGCGCCAGCGGTCTTCTGTGCGGGCGGCGGGCCGCGCATCAGCCGGCAGCAGTTGCGGAAGCAGGTGCAGCATGTCACGAGCAGCCTGAAAGCGGCGGGCGTGAAGCCCGGCGACGCGGTCTCAATCTCTGAGACAAACACGGCACGCCTGTGTGCTTATAATAGATTATAGCTATGTGGCCACCAGTGCCTGAGCCTTTGTTGCCGGCAGCAGCTTTTGAATGCTTCCCTTGAGCTTGCACGCTATGCAGGGCCTGCGCTGCCTGCACGGGCAAGTGTGGCTGACAGGGAATGACACAATGTGCACGACTGCAGGTTGACTTCATCGCGGCTTTTCTGGGCGTCACACTGGCACGCGCAGTCGCCGCGCCGCTCAACCCCAACTACACCGCGGTGCGCCTGCGCCCGGCTGCAGCAGTATGGCATGCCAAGGCCGTGCAGTGGCGCACCGCGCCCACACCTCGTTGCGGCAGCCAGCGCGCGACTGTATATGCTGAAGCCGTCAGACATTCCGAGCACGCCAGCCGCGCATAGAGCAGGTGTCTGGCACTCTGCGGACGCGCGCTCGCTGCCAACCGACCGCCCCACGCGCAGGACGAGGTCAAGTTCTATGTCGGCGATGCTGCATCCAAGCTGCTGCTGGTGCCTGCGCGCGGCAACCGCGAGGCAGAGAAGGCGGCCGCGGAGCTCAACGTGCCCATCGCAACCGTGTCTGTGTCCTGGACGGAGGGTAGGCCCGACTTGAATGCAGCCAGCACATCGCCTTGTGAAAAGTTCCTGACAGTGACAGCCATGCATGCCCTCTCCCCATGCCCTCTCACACGTACCTCAAGTGCTCCTGTCCGATGGCATGCGCTGTGCATGCATGCATTGTGTCTCAGTTGTAATATCAAGCCGCCTGTGAGCACGGCCGGCGCGAGGAAGAGCGATGCGACAGCCCTGTGCGGTGCAGACGGCCTGACCACGCAGCTAAGCGCCAAGTCGGGCGAGCTGCACCTGAGCAAGGCCGCCGGCAAGGCCGACGCGGCGGACGCCCCGCGCCCGGACGACGCGGCGCTGTTCCTGCACACGTCTGGGACCACCTCGCGGCCCAAGGGCGTGCCGCTCACGCATGGCAACCTGGCTGCCAGGTGCGGCGCCCCGCATGGGCGCTTGGGCACCGACTTCTGTCTCTGCTGAGACCAGGTTGCAGCAAGGCCGCATGGACGGCGCAAACAGGTTGAGGTACATGCAAGCAGCTTCTGGCGCCCACTTGCAGCGTGCTGGTTATCAGGCAAGGACCAAACACAACAGGCTTGCCTGCCAAACGCCGTCACGCTCTACCCTTCAAGGAACGCTTGAGCATCACGTGTGCCGGCCTGATGCATGTCCGCCGCCTGTGGTGAAGGACGTAAGGTGCCGACCGAGTCAAGAGCATCGGCGCTGTCGTGTCTCACAGACCGTGCGTCCCCGTGCAGCCTGGTCAACATTGCCGAAACCTATGAGCTGCAGCCCGCCGACCGCTCGCTGCTGGTGATGCCGCTCTTCCATGTGCACGGGCTCATGGCGGGTGTGATGACCATACCCTAACCCTACCCTAGCTGCCTGTGATGCCGCTCTTCCATGTGCAGGCGCTCGTGCGTATGTGAGAAATGAACCTACGTGAGCAGCTCTGCAGATGCACTCAGTGTGAGACAACCGGCTTCAGCAATCGAGAGGCTTCTAAGCTTGACGCTCAGTATGTGCCGCATGGGGCCGGCCTGCCATCGTGCCAGGCCTCCGCACCGTGGGACAAGCCTGTCCATGGCGTTCCGAGTCAGCATGCCGCACCCTGCGTCCCATGCAACTCAATGCCCGGCACCCCGCAGGCCTGCTGGCGCCGTTGGCGGCCGGTGCCGCGGTGATCCTGCCCGCCGGCGGGCGCTTCAGCGCGACGACGTTCTGGCGCGACGCGGTCGACTTTGGTGCCACGTTCTACACCGCGGTGCCCACCATGCACCAGGCGCGGCACGCTCAGCCCGCCGGCCTTGCCCCGCGCTGTCCTGCACGCAGGGCAGCGCTGTGTCAGCGCGATGCGGCGCAGACATGTGCGGCTGGTAGCGTGGGTGTCAAAGTGAGCATGCACTGCAGAGTCTGTGCGCCGCAGCTCCACACCAGGCGACTGAAGGCTTGCAGCGCGTGGGCGACGCACGCAGATCCTGCTGTCGCGCGCCGACAAGGACTACCCGGCGGCCGCGCCGCCGCCGCTGCGCTTCATCCGCTCCTGCTCGTCATCGCTGGCGCCCGCCACGCTGCACAAGCTGGAGGCCGCCTTCAAGGTGCCGGTGCTGGAGGTGCGCTGCGCCCGGCCTCGTTGATGCCCGCCTGGCCCGCCGCGCCAAGCATGCCTGCCTGCCGATCAGCCGCCCGCCTGTGGCTAACTCGCGTAGCTCGTGTGAGCTCGCTCCATGCTAGGCATGGCCTTTCCGCCGCACTGGCTGCGGAGCGTGGTTGTGAGTCGCGCTGCCCCCATGTCTGTGCATCTCAGCTGCACATGCCCGCACAGACCAGCGTCGTCGGGCGTCTGATGGAGGAGGGACTGTGTGGTCGGGCTGGAAGCGTATGTCCTCTTTGAATAGCGCCCATCTTCTGAACCGCATGCTCAGGATGTTCGCTGTAGCGTTGCTCTGGGCAGCAGCGGCCCTCCTGTTCTGCAGTGCAGTGCGGCGCACTCTCTGCGCAATGGCACGCTCTGTGCGGGGCAGGCGTACGCGATGACGGAGGCCAGCCACCAGATGACGTCCAACCCGCTGCCGCACCGCGGCCCGCACAAGCCGGGCACCGTCGGGCGGGCGCAGGGCAGCGTGGAGGTACGCCGCATCCCGCAAAGGTCCATTAGAGGATGATTGATGATGAGTGGCATTACTTGTTCACGGCACTTTTCAGTTTTCAGGTGACCAAGCTGGTATGGCCTGCTAGAGCAGTTTCGGCCTCCATGTTGCTGTCAGGATGCACAAGCTCCATGCAGTTTCGGCATCAGCCATCCGCTGGCTCCCTTGCTGGCGCACTGGCCGCGCGCGCTGGGGCAAGGAGTGGGCGGAGGCCGCGCAGGTCGGCATCCTGGACCAGGAGAACCGCCTCGTGCCTGTCGGCAAGATCGGGGAGGTGTGCATCCGCGGGCCGAACGTGACCAAGGGCTACCTGAACAACCCGTCGGCCAACAAAGAAGCATACGCAGGTGAGCACTAGCCCCTGCGGCCCGTTGCAACTATGCTCACAACCCAGGTGAGGGTGTTTCAGAAGCCCTCACCACATAGCCTGGAAAGCACATGCCATTGGGGAGGCTCTACCGGGTTCGTCACATCTCCTACAGCCACATCACAGCACAGCAATTGGTGGTCGAATATCGAGCAATTGACTGCTTGGTAGTAAAGCTGTCCTTGGTTGTAGAGCAACCAGCTCGATTGTACAGCAGCCAGCTGCATATGATGGCTTTGCTGCTCAACATGCTGCAACCGACCTGCAGGGCACAAGCATTTTGCAGTGGATGTGCCTGTGGGTTGGCGCTGAGCAGGGTGTTGGGGGCGGGCAGGCGGCTGGTTCCACACAGGCGACCAGGGCTTCCTGGACGACGAGGGCTTTGTGACGCTGACCGGGCGCCTCAAGGAGCTCATCAACCGCGGCGGCGAGAAGATCTCGCCCATTGAGGCGCGGGGCCTCGCGCCGAGGGCTTCATGCGCAGCCTGCCTTGATGCCATTGAACAGAGAAGTGCAATTTGCTTTAATGTTGTCTTGGCAAGGCAAGGCGCGGGTGTGTAACGACATGTGCGCATACAGCGCGAGGCTGCAGGCTGGGCGGCCTTGAGTCGTGGGTGGTCATGGCCGAGCAGCCATCTGCCGCGACCACTGTCATGTATTGGAGTGTGACGTTTGCTTGCATGTCGTTTACAAAGAGCAGAGGTGAGTGTGGCGCTGCCAGGGCAGCAGACGGCCAGGTCTTGCCGCTCGGGAGGTTGAGCGCCTTGAGCGTTTGGCTCCGCATGCGCGCAGGTGGACAGCGCGCTGCTGGGGCACTCGCGCGTGGCTGAGGCGGTCGCGTTCGCGGCGCCCGACGAAAAGTACGGCGAGATTGTCGCCGCGGCGGTGGTGCTGACGCAGCCGGCCAGCGGCGATGCGGATGCGATCACAGCTGACATTCGGAAATACGCCGCCACCAAGCTTGCCAAGTTCAAGGTGACTCGCCGCGCCCCACGCACTATGCATGCATGGCGCTGCACACATGCTTGTGCAACTACTGCTGCCAGACACAGGCAGGCCCCGGCAATGCTTGTGGCGGCGCCAGCGCAGCCGCGTCAGCCTTCGTGGCCGTTGGGGGCGTTTAACTCACTGTGTCCAGGAGATGGGGTCAGGCTGCACTCTGCACAGCCAACAGGCCCCGTCATTGTTACAGCCAAGGCTGAGGCAGGGCGTGCTTGGAGGGCACGCGCGTGCATGTGAGGCGGAGCGTGAATGAACAACTAAAGCGTTGCGTGCTCGGAAGCGCCGCGCCTGCAGTCAGTGCTGTGACACAAGGCATGGCTGTCTCGCTGCAGGTGCCCGAGCGCATCTTTGTCACCGACAAGCTGCCCAAGACGGCGACCGGCAAGATCCAGCGGCGCCACATGGTGAGCCACTTCATGGGCGCGGACAAGGGCGGCAAGGGCGGCGGCGGCGGCGACGGCGGCGTAAAGAAGAACCCAACAGCGGCGGCAGGCGCGCCGGCCATCCGAAGTAAGCTGTGACGGGCTGCACTGCGCGTCGTGGACGCGCCAGAGAGCGGACTTGTGACACGGTTCTACTGAGTTGCAGCTTCGCTGTTAACTCCTAGAGGCAATGCTTGAGGCGCCTCTGTGGGTACTATGCTTCTTCTTTGCTGCAAAAGAGCGTGAGCGAGCCCAGTGACACGAGTGAGAGCAGGGGTCTAGCGGCGGTGCTGGCACAGGAGCTCAGAGCCTTGTGGTCCATTTGAAATAAAGGCTTGTGCAGCGCAAACTCTGCGCGAAATGCATGAAGTTGCGAGAGTCAACGTTTCTCAGTCCTGTCCGGGGGCAAGCAATGGGGCAACACAGAATCATAGACTGCTGTTCAAGTAGAGACACACACCATGCTACGCTTATGCAGTCCTGTTCAAAGCAGTGCTGCAGTGTGCCAACATGGGGTTGTGACTGATTGGCATGGCATTGCATCCACTTGTAACCCCATCGTTTCTGCGACATCCACCACACATGGCATGCGGCCGTGCATTTACAGATGCTCTGAAAGTGAAGAAAAGGGGATGAGCGGCATTGCATAGTAGCAGCCAGCAGTACGTGTGGATGCAGCGTATGTGATGAGTATTGCTGCCATGCAGAGCTGTTCACGGGCTGACGCCACCTTCTACACAACATGCAGGCTCATAATACCGATTCGGCAGCAGTGCACACAGCGCATCAGGCACATGCAAGCGCGCAGGGAGCGCGCACGACGCCGCAATGAGCAATGGCTACGGAGTGGTCGCGCGCACGCTGGCGGCGCTGGGCATACGCCTCATGTACGGCGTCATCGGCATCCCTGTCACCGAGCTCGCCTCCGCCGCGCAGGCGCGCCCCAGCCCGCCTCACGTGCGGGCGGTCCCTTCGGCCGGCGCCCGGCTGCGAGTGTGCGCCTCTAGGCACTCACAGCCAGTTGTCAGTCGAGCCAGAAAAGGCAGCACATTGTGAATGTGCGGGTGACCCCTGGTCACCCTGCCTCATCCCTTGTCCTTGCGGCAGCCCCGCAAGTCGCGTCCTTGACCTTACGCGCTCGCGGCAGCCCCGCAAGTCGCGTCCTTGCCTGAGTGCTGGATCTGTGCGGAGCGCCCTCCGCGTATTATTAGGCGCCCCAGCAGTGCATGCCCAGCTCGCCTCCGGGCTGCGCCGCGCCCGCACTGCCCCCCGCGCCATACACGCGTGCTCACCGCCATACCCTACCCTAAATCATACCCTCAACCCTGACCGGGCGCGCAGGCGGCCGGCATCCGCTTCATCAGCTTCCGCAACGAGCAGGCGGCCGGCTACGCGGCGGCCGCGGCGGGGTTCCTGACGGGCGTGCCGGGCGTGCTGCTGACCGTGTCCGGGCCAGGCGCGGTGCACGGCATCGCCGGGCTCAGCCATGCGCAGGTCAACACGTGGCCGATGCTCATGATCTCCGGCTCGGCCGAGCAGGTGCGCGCCCTGCCTGCGCGCCCGAGTATGCCGCCGCGCATGCTGGGACAGCGGCTGACACACCACCCTGCTGTGGCACCCTAAGTTCCTGGCGCAGCTGATGAGAAAGCCAGTTATTGCGACGCCTCTGCAGAACACAGCACATGCGTACTCTTTCTCTCTACAATAATGATCAAGAATACCCACTGCACCCAAGGTGATACAGCAGTCTGTTCCAACTGCCAGATAGAGGGTGTGAGCCTCCCAGGCACGCTCGCAGTGTTCCCGGGCCATGTGATGCTGTCGCTCGCGTAAACCTTCGACGCCCGACGGGTCCCGCGCGGCGCAGAGCGAGCTGGGCAAAGGCAGCTTCCAGGAGCTGGACCAGCTGGCCGCGGTGCGGCCGTTCACCAAATTCGCAGGGCGCGCGCGGGCGCCCAGCGACATCGCGCCCACGCTCGCCGCCGCCGTGCGGGCGGCCGTCGGCGGGCGCCCCGGCGCCGCGTACGTGGACCTGCCGTCGGACGTGCTCATGGCGGCGGTGGCGCCCGGGGAGCTGCCGGCGGCTGCGGCCCTGGACCTGAGACCCGTGTGCCTGCCGCCTGTGGGCGCGCGCCAGCACGCGGCGGCCGAGGCCGTGCAGGCGGCCATGCGGTTGCTGCGCGGTGCGCAGAGGTGCGCCCGCCGGCCCACCCTCTGCACGCGCTGTGTGCCGCGGTGCCGCCCTTGCGTGCATGCCGGCCCAGGCTGCTGCCCGCCTGAGCAAGCGCGCCGCGCAGGGCGGCCAAAGCTTGCTGCACGCGGGCTGGTCCCCGTAGACCGCCAGATGCGCTTGTAATTTTTCAATGCCCAGGCGTCCTACACAGGACACATGTGGATCACGCGCAGACGGCCGCGATGCAGAGCGCGGCCGGCGGCCGCCAGCGCAGGGCCCGCATGCGCGCCGCGCTCATGAGCAGGCGCGTGCGCGTGCGCAGGCCGCTGCTGGTCGTGGGCAAGGGCGCGGCGTACGCGCAGGCGGACGCGCAGCTGCGCGCGCTGGCGGACGCGACGGGCGTGCCGGTGCTGGCCACCGCGATGGGCCGCGGCGTCGTGCCGGACAGCCACCCGGCCAGCGTGCAGGCCGCGCGCTCAGCCGCGCTGCGGGGCGCCGACGTCGCGCTTGTCTTTGGCGCCCGGCGCGGCCCCCACCACCCTCCTGTCTCCCCTCAAGCAGTGTGCCGAGCGCACATGCTGCGCGCCTAGTCTTAGCTTCTCACTCCTCCAACTCCTGGAATGTGGCAGCTCTTCGATTATGGGAAGGATGCTGACGTTGGCAGGCGGACTGCGGCACTGGCTGCGGACGCTGAGTAATTGGAGCCGGATTCGAAGGCTGCATCAATCCACACGGCGCGTGCAGCTCATAAAGCCAGAGGTCTCACGGCGTCGCGCTGCTTCTGCCGCAGGCTGAACTGGCAGCTGCACTTTGGCGAGCCGCCCAAGTGGGCGCCCGGCGCCCAGTTTGTGCTCGTGGACCCGGAGCCGACCGCGCGCGACGCGGCCAAGGCAGCCGTGGCGCTGCGCGGCGACGCGGCGGCAGTCGCCGAGCAGCTGCGCGCCGCGCTTGCGGGCGTCGACCCGCAGCGCTGGGCGGCCTGGCGCGGGGAGCTCGCTGCCAAGGTGACGCGCATGTTGAGCGGTGCTCGATGTGGCTGCGAGGAACGTACCGCATGCGTCACTGCAGAGATGTTTGCTCGTCCTCAGTGGTAACACGGGAACATGCGTGTTGTGCAGGAGAGATGCCAGTGCTGCCCACAGCAAGCGCATCCGGTCATATCTAGTCTGGACACGAGGAGGGCCCTTCCATAGCGAGAGCCCCCGTTCTTGTACCCAAAGTTCCGGCGCATGCGAGGGCAACTGGGCGTGCAGGCGGCCGCGGCGCACCGCAAGCTGGCGGCGCGTATGGCCGCGGAGGCCTACCCGCTGGACTACAGCACGGCCATGCGTGTGATCCGGGATGCGCTGGCCGCGGTGTTGCCGGCGCCCGTCGTGGTCGCCGAGGGCGCCAACACCATGGACAACGCGCGGTGCGCGCGCGCTGCCCGCTCGCCCGGCACGCAGGGCCGGCCGTGCGTGTCTGTTTGTTCGAGTGTCTGCAGGTCTGCTGTGTGTAGAGTGCCAGGTATGTTTTGTTGCAGACATTGGAAATGCGTGCAGGCTTAGAGCACCCCTCGCGTTGGATCACGTTCCATGGTGCGGTCGTGATCCCTTTTGGCTCTAGGGTTGAGGGTGCTGCGCGGACGGGGGCCAGGGTGATGCTGGGCCCGGTGGAGGAGGGGCGGCTGCGGCTGGACGCCGCCACGTGGGGCACGATGGGCGTGGGCCTGGGCTGCGCGGTGGCCGCCGCGACCGCGCGGCCCGGCCGCCTGGTGGTCGCAGTGGAGGGCGACTCCGCGTTCGGCTTCTCCGGCATGGAGTGCGAGACCATCGCACGGCGCGCTCCTGGGGGCGCCGCCCGCCGCTGCCCAGCCTGCCTTCGTCTCGCGGTGACCTGCTCACGGCACTGCACGGGGCGAGCGGTCCTGCGTGAGTAGGGTAGGGTAATGTTGGATATGGTAGGGTAACCATGCGCGCGGCGGCGCAGGTACGCGCTGCCCATCGTCATCATTGTCTTCAACAACAACGGTATCTATGGCGGTGACCGCCGCCAGCGGGCGCTGCAGGAGGCCGCGGCGGCAGGGGCCGCGGCCGGCGGCTTTGCGGCCGACCCCGTGCCAACAGAGTTCGTGCCAAACGCCCGGTCCGCTGTGGCGCCACGTGCAGTGGACTGTGTTGCACATGAACCGCCCCTCTCGCGCACTGACACAGCACCTGACCGTTGCATATTTCAGCTTATGGTGCACAGGTATGACAGTCTACTTCCTACATTTAATGAAGCACTGCATGGTTAGCTGAGCACTCACCGTGTTGGCAACGACAGAGCTACACACGCTCTAGCCGCTGGCCCTGTTATTTACCCTGACCCAGACAGAACACCCAGGCTTGCTGCACGGCCATGGAAGCTCTTGTGCGAGTCCCATCATGTGCGCAGATGGAAACCGCGCACGGCGGGCGGCCGTGCCGTGCACTCGTGCCGACGCGCGCGCGCCGTGCAGGTACGAGGCGCTCATGGAGGCGTGCGGCGGGGACGCTTACGCGGCGGCCAGCGCGGCGCAGCTGGCCACAGCCTGCCGCATCGCTTTTGGCGCGGCGCGGCCCGCGCTCATCAATATCGCGATTGACCCCACGGCGGGCGTGGAGAGCGGCAACGTGCACTCCTTCAACGCGGCCAAACCCAGCCTATGAGGGCCGCATGCGGGCGCCGTGGTCGGCAACCCTCGGCGCCGGCCGGCGAGGCTGCGGCGCGTGGGGCGCCGCGCATGCAGGCAGCGCGTGCTGTGCCGCGCTCGAAGCTGCATCCCAGGCGCACAAAGCTGGGCCTCTGGAGGCGCGGGCAGAGGTGTGTATGCGAGCCGTGTGAGTGTGTACCTGGCTGCCAAAGCAGCCTGTGGTTGTATGTGTGCGGCGTCGCGTGCTTCTGACTTGGGATGACCTGTACCTGCTGACGTGTGCACCAGCTCATGTCCTTTGACTCACTGCGGGAAGTGCAGACAGTGACGGGTGCTCTGCATGTTGTTGGCGGTGCATACTTTCAGCTGCGACGGTATTGCATGACTCAGTCTGCTCATGCTCGAAACATGCGTACTTTGACGCCTTCTGCCACTGTAGCGTGCTGCAATATGCACTCATTGCCCTTTCCATCTCATACTCATCATGACCTGAATCTCATGGTGGCCTGTTCCAGGCTGCTGCGCAGCTGAAAGGTCCAGCTCGCTTTGATACGCGTGCTTGCCCTGGAAGAGCCATGGTCTGAACGATATATGCATGGGCGCATGCGCCAAACCAGGGGCTGTCACACTGCACTTCCGCCACTGTGCTTCCCAACGCATGCACAAGCAGCCGCCATGGCGCGGCCAGGCATGCAACGCGGCGCGCGCCCCGGCCCCGTCAGGGCGGCTCCTCCAGCTGCGCCACCTCCGCCAGCTCGTGCCACACGAGCGTGTGCGTGTCCTTGAAATGAAACGTGCCGCGGAAGCGCGCGCCGCCGCGCAGCACCAGCGGGTACCACAGCGGGTCATCGGCCCACATGCTGTGGTAGGGGATGCTGTCGAACGCAAACCACTGCGGCGCCATCTCGTCCGTCTCCACGGGCGCGCCCGCGTGCTCGCATGCGTGGAACACTGCGCAAAGTGCGCCCGTCTGCTGTCAGTGCATTCATGCAGCTGTGCCTATGGTAGGTCTGGGCACACGAACAAGAGAGCTAGGGTATTGCTCAACATCGCCACTGTGCAGTGCATAAACTCAACATGAAGGTTGGCGGCAGGCATTCTACTTTTCAGGAACCCGCACACCGAGAGCGGAGTGTGCCTGCAAGCGCGCACCGTGGACCTCCCACGGCTGAGGCTTGTCGTCGAATACAAACGTCAGCACGCCGCGGTGCGCCATTGCGTCCGCCGATATGCCCGCCTCCTCCAGCAGCTGCCCAGCTGCCCAGCTCTTAGTCTCTGGCTTAATTTGCAACGCCAACTCTGGAGGGAATGAGGGCGCCTACCTCTCGCGCTGCGGCCTGCCGGACACTCTCCCCAGCCTCCACCTATGCAAAAGTACAAGTGTCGGGAGAGCTGCGGCTGCCAACGCGTGCTTCGGCAGGCACCGGGCGGAAAGCGCAACCTTGCCACCAAAGCCGTTGAAGTAGCCATGTCCAAAGCCGCGCTTTTTCTTGCCGAGCAGCACGCGCTGCCCGTTGGTGATCAATACCAGCTGCACAACAAAAATTGTTGGCATCTTGATCTATATCTTGAGAAGACGATTTCAGCACTGTGTTCCCTGAAATAAAACAAGCGCACAGTGAAAAGCTTGGGCTGACAGGTCGTCAACGTTGACGCAGCCATGCCTGGGTGGACTGTTGCGCTGATTACCTGGAGCAGCCGCGGCGTGCTGCTGCACAGTGCTTCTCAGCTCTGCCACCTAAGGACAGATGAGGAAAAGATGCGCCCATCAATCGCCAGAGCTTGCACCACAGCTTCGCAGCCTCAGAGCTGAGGTCAGCAAACTAGGGCTGCTACTGCAGTGCGCTGCCCCACTCGGGGACCAGCTGGGCAGCTTATTGGAGACAAGCCTGATAGCTGCCAGTGCGACCTGCCAGATACAATTCTGTACCAAAGTCTGTTGTGCCGCATTTTGTGTCACTCTTAGTGCTAGTGGATCACGGCGTTCATGTTCAGCTAAGCACTGCATGTTGACATGGCCAACCCCGCAGCGCGGCCAGAGGACGAGGACCAGACCGGTGTCTGCTGGCGGGACGACCAGTGGCTGCAGTTCTTCCCGCTCACGCGTCAGAGCGCACTGGATTACTTCTCGCTGTCACCCTTCTACGACCGCTCGTGCAACAACGAGCAGGCCAAGCTGCAGGGCATGGACTCCTCAAAGCTTGCGTGCGCCCCCTGGTGGATGCTGTTTGCAGTGGCGTGGTGCACTGCAGTGCTCCTTTCTGCTCAGTGTCATTCTCACCTGCCTGCTTCTCACTTCCACCTCTTACCAGCTGCCGTCAATCACCTTCGGCTGCTGAAGCTCACGTGCTGTTCACCCGCAGCCCTGGCTTTCTGTTTTGTTTGCCCAAAGCTCATGCTCGCTGCGTGGCGCTCACGCCGCTGGTGGCGTGTGTGCCACAGGACGCTGCCGCCGGGGATGGAGTACGAGCTGCAGGACGCGCAGGAGCCGCACCTGTTTGTCATCTGCCGCCAGCTGCGCACCGCGCCGCGCGCGGTGGTCAAGCAGGCGGTCTACTACATCCTGGACGGCTCCGTGTACCAGGCGCCCTCGCTGCACGCCGCGCTCAGCTCCCGTATTGTGCGCGACGCCCCGTCTCTGCGCACGAAGGCTGCAGAGGTCCAGGGGTCACGGGCTACATTGTTAGGCCACTCGTGGCCAGCCGCCGCTGTGTCTGCACTCTGCGCTGCAGGTCTGTTTAGGCGGTGTGCGCCGGCAGCGCTCGAAGCACCCCCGCTGCCTGGGAGGCGGCGTGCGGCTGCAGTGTTCGCGACGGCGCCGGGAGGCCGTCAGAGCCGCTGGCGGCCGACGCAGGGCCGGTGCCTGTACTACGTGCGGCAGGCATTCCGGACCATGCAGGCCGACCTGGACCCGGTGCTCAAGGGTGCGGCCCGGCCGCCTGGGCACCGCGCCCCCAGCGCGCCTGCCGGTGTTGCTGGGCAGCGCAGAGGTGGCGGCCACCCGACGCGGGCGCCAGGGTCCTCGCCGCTCCGCTCTGCATACTTGCGGTGTGCAAATTGGCAGAGAAGCGTGCGCATATGATGCCAGCGGCTGCGCATGTCGCATGTCAGCAGCCACCTTTGCGCAGACCAGCCTCCCCTGCACCGCGCCCTGCTTTGTGGCGCGCCCCGACACAGCCGGCTCCCGGCCGCGGGCTGCAGCCGCGTTCAACGCGCGCACGCGGCGCGCAGGCGCGGCGGCGGAGCAGGAGGCCGGCGCGGGCGGCGGCGAGGACGCGCGCGCGCCCGCGCCGCCGGCGGTGCAGAAGCGGCTGACAGACGGCGAGCGCGAGCACTGGCGCATGGTGGACCGCATGCTGTCACACATCCTGGCCAAGGCGCGCCGCCCGGGCCCGCGCGCGGCGCATGTTGGCGGGCGCAGCAGGGGCTGCGGCGGCTGCCGCGCCGCATCGCCCGCGCCGCTTGGCCGGCCCCGCCCAGACTGCGCTGCATGCCTGGGTGTTCCAGTCGCGCTCCACGGCACTCCTTGGGACCTGACTCTGTCTTGCAGGCGCGCGAAGGGCGTGATGGCGGCAGTGTTGGACATGTGTTCCTGCCCAGCAGGTGGGGCAGGCGGGTCAGGGTGGGAGCCTGTCCTGACCCGACGGGTGCGATGGGCGCGCAGCACCCGCTGCCCGGTCAGGGCGCGGGCGCGCCGGGCGGACGCGCGGGCGCCGGCGACCCGGCGGCTCACGCGGCCGACCCGCTGGCGTCCGCGCTCGGCGATGCCGCAGGCGGGCGCCCTGCCGGCGCCGGCGATGCGGCGGCGCCTGGCAAGGCGGAGGCGGACAGCGGGGCGGCGCAGGGCGGTAGCGGCGTGCCGCGGGTGCAGGGCGGCGCCGCGGGCGCGGAGGCGGGCCAGGGCCAGGCAGGCTCCGCGCGGGCGCCTGTGGTGCGCGCGCGCGTGGGCACGGCTAGAGCGGCCAGCGGCGTGGCGGCGGACGCCGAGGACCGGCCGCCCGGGCGCGTGCCGCCCGGCCTGAAGCGGCAGCGCTCCAGGCGGTGATGCGCGCGCCTCTGCTGCCGCACGCCCTGGCTGAGGCGAGGGCATGTGAGCTTCTGTGTATTAACATAGTCAGTGGGCATAGGTGTACTTGTCAGGTGGTCACCATCAGGATATGGCACCCTGATCAGCAGCGGCGGCATCTTGAATGAGTGAACCCCAAGGCCAGCTTACTAAATTAAGGCTGGTATGGTGTCTCACCCCAACCAGGGCCTCAACAACAGCTCTTATATACGAGCCCGCGCACAATGTACAATCTATACACACTGCTAACGCAGCAGAGTGTCTGCTCTCCCCACTGAATAGGTGTGCGGCACGTGCCGATCATGAGCAGCGGTGCGCTAGCATGGTCCACATGAGCATGCTCCTACAGGAGGGCTGCACGCTGTACCAGCAGCCGCACACCAGCGCCGGCCGTGCCGCATCGGCCGGGCCGCCCGGGCAGAGCTGCGCCGGGTTCAAAAAAGGTGGGAGGGGGGCCTGCAGCACACGGTGCCCAGGCTACAAGCCACGCCTCACACGTACCGCACCATGGCCACGGCCCAGCGGCCCTTCTTGGTCGGCTCGACCGCGGTCACCTCCAGGCGGCCCTTGCCGCTGCAGGAGATCATGTCGCCGCCCTTGACCAGCGCGCTGCCCTTGGCCGCGCGCCAGTTCAGCCTGCGGGCCAGGCGATACACTAAAAGCCGCTGCGCTCTGCCTCACCGCGGCCTGTCCGACCAACGCGCGCGCGTCGCTCATGACAGCAGAGTGGTTTTTTTCCAGCGGCGCTCTGGCGGCTGCATGACCGTGTGCGTGATGGGGCTGCCCGCTGCACGCATGCATGAGGACAGCCACCAGCTTGCGCGTGTCGCCAGTTGCATGCAACGCCGCTGCCCTGGTAGTCCCACGTGTGTGAGCGGCCGCACCGCAGGTCGCCCCGCTTGGCTAGGTCGGCAGCCTTGGCCCTGCTGACGCGCAGGCCGGCAGAGGCAACCGCGTCCAGGCGTAGCGATGCCTCCACGCTCCGCACCTGCGCGCCGCATCCCAGCATCGACCCTGAACAGACCCTGTGCTCTGCCTGGCGCGAGAGGGCGCAGGATTGAAAGTTGGGCCTTGCATGTCAGGAGTGCGGCATGCTGAGTGACCCATGAGTGAGGGTGCAGCTGCTCGCCAGGCTGCAAGGCAGGGCAGGCAGTCGCCCTGGCGCCGGCGCACCTCCTGCACGCGCGGCGGCTGCACGACGAGCTCCGACAGCGGCACGGCGCGCGCGACCACGGACACGCTGCGTACCTGCGCGCCAGGCGGCCCGGTGAGGCGCTGCGAGTCTGCATGCTGAGATGGTCCTCGCTCGGACAACCGCGCCGGCGTGCTGTGCTCCCGCTCGACGGTAAGTACTTAAATGTGTTGCAGCGCGCTGCGAGCTGGGCGGCAGCGCGCGCCGCCCCCCTGCAGGCCGCGCTGCAGCAAGCGAGTCCGGCGGGCGGCCTCTCTGAGCAGGCCCATCTTAGCAGGCCGCTCCGAGCAGGCCCCGGGGTGGCGCGCCTGCGTCAGCGTGAGCTCCAGGTGGTCGACGAGCTCCGGGACCACGAGGATCTGGGCGCCCTTCTCGCCCTGCACCAGCACGTCGCCCACCTGGCGGCCCGGGTGGGGCGGGGCGCGACCTCAGCATGTGTGCAGCAGCGACAGTTGGCGCAGCGGGACGCAGGCTGCGGCTCCCGCACATGCCCAACAGACAACAACGAGGTGCACACTGTGGTGGGTGTGTATTCACAAGCAAGTCGTGTGTATGCCCCGGCAGACAGTTGCAACATACATGACAGCTGCTGATGCTTGTCATGGGTTGACTGACTGACAAATGCGCTGGCCCGGCGCGCCCTGCGCGCGGGGCGCGCCTTCTGGCGGTCGATGCCCGTGCCCAGCAGCGCGCCCAGGAAGTCGCGGTGCGTGGCCGCGTCGAAGATGAAGTTGCCGCGCACGCTGAGCGCGGCCACGCCAGCCGCCTGCGCCGGGTCGCCTGCCAGCGCCGCGACCGTCTCGTCGTTCCCGAGTACCAGCCGCACGCGCTCCGCCTGCGCGCAGGGAGCAGGCCCGCTCAGCGTGGTGCGACGCAGGGGTGCGCGTGGCCAAGCGGGCGCTGTCCTCCGTGCTCAGGCTTCCCGAGGTCGTCGACATCTGCCGGTCGCAGCACGTTCGTCGCACGGCCTGGTGTGCACTATCAGCGCCCGTGGTGGCCTGCAGACCGGCTGCTTGGGGCACTCCGGAGACGTGCGCAGAGACGCACTCCACACGGCGTGGCAAACACGGCGCCGGTGCGGGCGGTACAGGCGAGCGCCCTTGTGGCGGCGTGGACGGAGTGCACGCCGTGGGTCGCCAGCGATCGAGCGATTAGGCAGAGCACGCCCCAGGTCGCAGCGGCCACACGGCCTAGCTCCCCGCCGCTGGAAGCCCCTGGGGCGCCGGCGCGAGCGGCAGCGCCGCAGCGGCAGCAGGAGCGGTGCTTCAGGGGCCGAGCGCGGTCGGGCCCGTTCAGGAGGCCCGCACCTGGGCATAGCCGCCCCACGGCACGGCCGCCACGCCGCTCAGGCGCGCGATGCAGGCGAGCGCCTCCGCCGCGGCGGGCGGCGGGAAGAAGTCGGAGTGCGCGGTCGCCCACTGCGCGGCCGCGCGCTCCGCCTGGTCGAGCGCGCGGCTGACGGCGATGCGGTTGTCCGGCGCGACGCCCTTGAGCAGGTCGCCGCGCGCGGCGCCGGCGGCGGCGCAGCAGAGGCGCGCGCGGGCGGGGCGCGGCGTGCGGGGGCGGCCGAGCGCCGCGCAGCGTAGCAGGCCGGGCGCGAAGAGCAGGCAGGGCATCGACGACGAAGGTGGCCCGGATCCTGCTGGCGAGCGGAAATCACGAAAGGGAGCTTTCGTAGAAAGAAGGTCAGGGGTACTACCCTACGGCAGGGTGAGTGTGTCTCTTGGCGGCCTTCGGGATGAGAGGGGGAGGTGGTTCAGGGCAAGCCCGTCACCATAATCACTGCTGCATGGCGGCGCTAGCTACGAAGCCGCTGACGGAGAGCATGGAGTGCGACACACTGGTCCGCAGCACATCAGCTGGCGATGAGGAGGGGCTGAGCTCCGATGCGTCCCACTGGAGCTTTGAGAGCGACAGGACCTGTGCATCACACGATATCGCCTCGATCAGCGGCATTGATGACGGGTGAGTGGATGTGACCGTTGCAGGCGCCGCCAGGCTCCTGGCCTCCATCCCTGCGACCTGCCTCGCACGGAAGCCGAACGTCCCTCACTCGTAAGTTAGGAGGCGAGTGGGGACGGTTTTGAAGTCAGGAGGACAGCGGTGCTGTGCATCGACCCCGTGCATTGGAATATGAAACGTGCAAGGCCCGATTTGAGCTTCAGACCTGAACAGCCCTGGGGGCCGGCAGCACGTGATGCCAGCTTGGGCGCAGGCTGCGCGAGGAGCTTGCACTGCTGAGCAGCCGCGGCGTGCGCATCGGCAAGGGACCTGCCGCTCCCCACTACATGCTGCGCTGGGGCGGCGAAGTGGCACACTCGGGCAACTGCCTCTTTGAGGCGTTTGCTGCGGCGCTGGGAGACGCGAGCGCCTCCGCGGTGAGCCGCCGGCCTGTGTGCTGGGCCTCGCTTCCCTTCTCATAGTGCGGTCAAGCAACGACTGCGTTGTGCGCCCGTGCGCCCGCAACGCTGAGCAGATGTTTTGTCCCCTGCAGGTGCGGGAGCGCTGTGTGGCGCAGTTCCTTGCGCTTCACGCGGCCGGCTTGCTGCCGCGAGGCATAAACCAGACCATACAGAACCTGTACTGGTGCGCCTGCCGCCCGCGCGGTGGCAGGGAACGCACATACCCTTGTAGCAGCGCTCCTGACAGTCAACACTGGCGGGGGTGGGGATGCTTTATATAGATGTGGATGTCACTTAGCTGCCCCCCCTTACTTCCCCCTGACAGTGTGCCGTGATGTGCGCGCAGCCCAGACCTCACCACGGGATGGGCCGTCCATTTCATTCAGGAGCACAAGCTGCTGCTGCCGGCAGCGGTGCTGCCACGCGCTGAGGCTGTCGTGGCCGCGCGTGAGGCTGCGGGGGCGTCCTACAACGAGGCTGCCGAGGAGGTGTGGCACTGTCGCCTGCGCTCTTGCGCGAAGTAAGACGCTGTGTTTGCCAAGACGTTGCTGCTCAGCACCAGGCGCACGCTAGGACATGCGAGACGCTTGTACTGTATGCTGTGCCCAAAGCATGCCCCGAGTCCAAGCAAGTGCTGCTGCAATACACCAGCCTGCTCATTTGAATCGTTCCAGGCGACGGGCGCGCCGGTGCCGTCACGCCCTGCGGCCACGCGTGCCTCGCCGCTTGCGCAACGCGCCCTGGCTGCGCGCGTTAGGTCTTCCGGGAGGCGGGCGCGCCGGTGGACTCGGCGGCCGCCTGGGCGCGCTATATGGCGCTGGACGGCGGCGCCAGGCACCGCGCGCGCGTCGTTGCGCTGCAATACGTAGACGGCGGCGCCGACATGGACGAGGGCACCACCGGGGGTGCCGCGCGCTCGCCGCCTGGCGGGCAGCTGCTCTCTGTGGACATAGCGGCCGCGGGCACCGGCGCGTTCGGCGACGATCTGGCCATCGAGTGCCTAGCCGCAGCGTATGGCCGCGACGTCTATGTGGTGCGCTGGCGCACCACGTCTTCTCCTGCCCTCTGTCTCGAGCGCATGTTCGTTTGCTTCCCTGGCGCTGCGCCACGGCGCTCAGCGCCGAGTGCACAGTCCCTGCAGCTCTGATCAGGGACCGCCTGGGACATGCGTGGCGGCGCGCTTGCTTGACAACCGGCAGGGTGCCTTGCCATTGCGTGGTAGGGTTTTGGGTGGGCGCGACAATTGCGAGGCTTTCACCGTCCCCCGCTGCTCTGCAGGTGCAGGCACATGGCGAGGACGCTGGCATCAGCGCGGCGCTGTTCTTCCTGCCGCACGCTCCGCTGGGCGGCGCTGCGGCGACCGCGCCGCCCTTGTTCCTGCTCATGAAGGGCTGCGGCTGGACCGGCGCTGGCGCAGACCATTTCGAGCCGCTCATCGCCACCCGCTGCGGCCACCCGTCCGAGCCGCCGTACATCACCCTGTGACGGGATGGGGTTGCTGTGCGTGTCCGAAGATCACACCTGTTTTGCAGCCCTCAAGCACCCGATAGCGGCTCTGCTTGCAACGACTGGCGGTGTAGCTGCTGTGAGGTAGACCGGGAGTGCACCCATTCCAGTGCACCTTGTCATGCCTTTACCCAATTTATTGTCTGCTCAAGCAAGAGAGGGATAGAAGGTTAAGACATCACACAATTGGTTGACGCACCTCGCCCTCCGTGATCAAAAACACATTGCATTGCATATCATTGCGAGAAGATGAAGTCAGTCCTGCGTGAGCCTTGAAGGTGACTCACGGTGAGTGGTATTTGGTTTTGAGTTGGACTGCATGGTTGCATGCCTGTGCCACAGAATGCAGTTGTCTGCTTTGATTTCTGTTTTTTTGTCCACGTTTTATTAGTGTCTGCAACATGGTCTGCACTGTTAACTCAACAGGACTGCTCGTCTTAGATGGCACAACGTTTGGGGGCGCATGCACCTGGTGGCCGAATTTTTGTCAAAACCATTATCTTCTGCGGAAAAGTGCTGATTGTAGTCGCGCAAGTTTGACACAACGCATTGCAGCTTTGGTGTGCATTTGCACCTGCGCATGCTGGACATATGAATCACCCTAGCACATGCATGTGGACATGAGTCAGTCGCATGTATCGCGCAATGAAGCTTTACGCTGCTTTTGCCGACTCAACGGAGACCAGGACAGCTTGCAGCAGTCTCACAAGTTCACAAGTAAGGCCTTGTTGCTATATCAGCACCTCCTTTGCTGAGCATACACAACAGCACAAGCGTCGGCATGGCCTTGATTGCAGTTGTAAGCGGCGGGTGCGCTGCGTCCTACACGTTCTTGTTGACCCGCTTTGTAAGTAAACGCTTCTGAGGCTTGACAACTGTTCACCTGTGACAGGAGTGGTTATGTCGGCACTGAAGTCACAAAGCAGCTCTTGGAGAAGGGCTACACCGTCCGGGCAACAGTGCGGTCAACCTCTAACAAGGACAAGGTCGCTCATCTGCTGGCTCTGGGTGACGCGCTGCCAGGTGAGAAGGTGGTGGCTGGCCACTGGCTCGCATAGTTGCCACCTGTCAAGGAAAGGTCTTGTGCAAGTCCAAGGAACTACATACAAGTGGTTGCACAGTGTCGTTGACGTTTGAAGGTGTTGTTCTATCTTTGAACGTGTGCAGTGATGGTCAGCGAGTGGAGATCCAGCTTATAGCGACATACTCCCTATACGTATATTGTACTGTGTGCAGATACAGCTGTATGGTATGGCGCGACTTAGAGTTGTTCCTGCACAGGGAAGCTGGAGCTGCACGAGGCCGACCTGCTCAAGGAGGGCTCGTTCGACGCGGTGGTGAAGGGCGCGCACTTTGTATTCCACACCGCCAGCCCGTTTCAGAGGTGCGTGCGCTGCAGCGCCTGTTGTCAGCAGCAGCAAGGGCCCCACATGGCAGGTCTTAAACTTGCGGCCTGGTTGGCCTCTTGCTGGTTCTCCGGGGAGCAGTGACGGGTGTGGGCTGAAGGCTTGAGGGGTTGACTAGCTGCTCCAGCCTTGTCCTAAAGCTGGGCAATGCTGCAGCCTGCAAGACCGCTGCCTGCGCTGCAGTGTAGGTGGCTGTCGAGCAGGGGCGGTCATTATCTCATGTGCTGGCAAGGTTATATGAATACATGGACGGTCATCCTATCGCGCATGTCGCCAGCACGTTACAGCAACAGCGAGACAATCAAAGGCAGGTTGCCAAGGCTCTAGCAGAGGAAGCAGCAGCAGTGTGGTGAGGGTCAACCTGCGTCGCTGGCGCCAGGAAGGTCGAGGACAGGCAGCGTGACCTGGTCGACCCCGCGGTGAACGGCACCAAGATTGTGCTGGGCGCGGTCGCAAAGAGCCTGGACACCGTCAAGCGCGTCGTGCTGACGTCCTCGTTCGCGGGTGCGCTCGCAACTGCCATTTGCCTGCACAGAGCGTGCGTGCAAGGTGATAGCACAACCATGGTTGGCTTGCTTGGCTTTGCTTTTTTACTGAAGAGCGGACGCTGGGGGCGCAGCTGTGGTGAAGGTCAAGGCCGGCCCGGGCAGCGGCAGCCTCTACACTGAGGAGGACTGGAATAACGAGTCGGCAATGCAGGATGACCATGAGACGTACATGTACAGCAAGGCGCGGCGAGTTTGGAAGGCGCATGGCTAGCAACAGATGTCAGGGGCCACATGCAAATGCAACCATCAGCAGCGCTGCGCAGCGCCTGCAATCATGCGTCAGGCCTGGCCAGCAGGGACGTGAAAGAGGTTTTGCAAGGGCAACAGAGAGTGGAAGAAGGGAGGGCAGTAGTGTGTACAACGGAGCTGTTGCAGTCGGCCTGATGCCTGAGCGCATCTCGCCCTGCCGTGGCAGCCTGGGCGGGCTCCTTGAGGCAGCGCGTGCTGACGCGTGCGACTGCGCGCCGCGCGCAGGTGGCCGCAGAGCGGGCGGCCTGGGAGCTGTCCAAGGAGCACGGGTTCAAGCTCTGCGTCATCAACCCCTCGTTCGTGCTGGGCCCAGTCGTCAGCTCGCGCACCGATGCGACCAGCATCGACACCATGAAGGCGCGCCGGCCCCGCTGCGGCTCAGACTCGTGCTTGTGCAGGGCATGTCATCATTGCTGCAAGCCTTAGGCCCATCGTCTGCCACTCCTGCTTGCGTATTTTATCATGTGCGCGCATTTCATCGCAACGCGCATTTCATCGCAACGCGCTGTGTACTTGATGAGGCTCTTAAGGCGAGCCTTCTGGGTATAGCAGTTGTGCATAAATTGCCCAAGCACCGTCTGCCTGACGTGCGGAGGCTTGCGCAGGCGTTCATCGAAAACCGCGAGGACACCATCATACCCTGGATCGTTGACGTGCGCGACATCGGCCGGGCACACGTGCTGGCAGCAGAGGTGAGCTCTGGCGCTGGGCGTGTGTTCTCCAGACTATGTCTGCATGCGCACCTGTAGCACTGTGCTGTGACGTGTGTCCGCCCTGTGCTTTGCTGAGGTTTGCTGCTGTGCCGCACCTCTTACCATTCCTGCCTCTATTTCATCAGAAGTTTTATGGGCGAGGTGCACCCCTACCCTTTCCTCGAGTCCGGAAGCTGACCTGAACAGGATGTGCTGCGGCAGGTGCAGAAGGAGCTGGGCCTGCAGCTGCACCCGCCCCACGAGACCTTTGTGGACATGGCGAGGACGCTGATCACGCTGGGCATTGCCAAGCCAGTCAAGGCATGAGTGGCTCAGGCATAGCTATTCTTTTCTTGTATGAGGGAGAAAGTGACGGGTGCACTATTTCAAGCACCTGCAATGCACATAACGCACGTGTAACATCCACAAATCTGGGAGTGCATCTGACTGTGGATCTGTGTCATTTTGTGGGTGAGCCTGCACTTGCTTTGACATGCTAGACAGGACATTGAATGGATGCAAGCAAGATCAGGCATTATACGCAAGCGTGATGCAGGCCTAGACACGGCTGCGTAGCTGCTTGCAGTGCACAGGCACATTTGCACCGCGTGCCATGGCATGATCCATGCATGATGGACATCAGGCATGATGATGAATGTCAGGCGGAAAGGCACATCTGCATATGCATGTACAAGTTGTGTTTGTGCTCAGCGGCCCACTGTCAGCTGATGTGATTATGACGCACGGTGAATAGCTTGGCTTTTGACTTGGCCTTTGGTGTATGCTCGTATCTCAGAGGCGTCTTCTTGTTCCTGTCCAGCCTTTCTTAGGTCTGCAACCTGATGTACTCTTTTGCATGGCACAGTTTTGAGGGGCACATGCATGCACCCAATTGCTAAATAGTTGTCAGAACGGTTATCTTCTGTGGTAGTATGGCTGACAATACAGGAGTCTGCCATGCCGCGCTGCAGAGAGAAAGTATCAGTAGCTATGCAGCCCACCTGCAACCAATTGTGTAATCTAGCGCGTTTTACAGATAAAATAGGCAACACCTTGCATGTCAAGTTGCCGTATTGATATCAACATCGTCATGGTGCGCATTGAAACAAACACGGGCGGCTTGCTTGTCGAGATGCATCCAATGAATCAAGGGAGGTCGATTGGCTTGCTGGCCTTCAACCGGTCGATGTTAGGACCTCACACACGATTGGGTAGGGGCCTTACAACAATTGGGAAGCTCGTAGAAGCTCGGCTGACTTTCTTGGGGAAAGGACGCCAACAGGCACAGCCGCAGCGCTCTGTGTGCTCACAGCTAGAGCACGCCCGCCGCAGCACAGCCTTACCCGCAGCGCTCTGCGCGCGCGCCACCTCAGCGCGCTGCCCGGTGATCAGCCCGACGCGGTGTGCGCCGCACGCTTAACGCGCGTCGAGCTCCTCAAAGACTGCGGTCGTGCACGGCAGTGGACTGGCGGCGGCCGAGGCGCAGCAGGAGCGGTGCCTCACTGCATGGCGCATGGGGCGCGCAGGAGCTCAGCGAACGCGACCGCGGCGCACCTCCAGCACCTGGCTGCGCCGAGCAAACGTGGCCTGCTCGATCTCCACAAGGTGCGGGCACGGCGCAAAAAAATGTCCAGACGGTCTCTGATTGCCACGAGCGGAAGGGGTGCAGGCCCGTTCAGCGCGGGCAGCTTCGCCGGCGCCGCCGGCTGCCTGCCTATGCTGTATGCCTGCAGCCGCAGCGCCGGGCCTGCCGCCCATGGCAACCTGCGCTCATGGGCCGGGCTAGAAAAGGGACACCCTTCGCATTGACCCAGGCTCTGCACGCAGCTCAGCGCGCGGCCGGCGGCGCAGGGGATGGTGAGAAGCGGCCGCCGTAAGCCGCGTGCTGAGCTCACGGCAGCGGAGCTGGAGGCGGAGAGGGCGAAGGGAATGTGCGCGCCGTCGGCCAAGCGCCTCCCAGTGCCCGCAGAGCGCCCCATGCTTGCGGCACCGCAGCGCCGTGCGCGGCATGCGTGCATCCGCGCAGGCAGCCCGCCGTCCGCGCTGATGCCTCGCGCGCGTTGCGTGCAGGGAGCGATATTGGCGCAGCCGAGCAAAGAAGAGGGGAGCAGCGGAGGCTGCGCATGGCCCCGGCACCGAGGACGTGCGCGCGCCCGTGGCGCACGCGCCCAGGCGCCGGGCCGCCGCCGCGCCGCCGCTGGCGGTGCTGCCGCCCGCGGCCCGGCCGTCGCCGCGCCGCGCCGCGCCAATCGCGCTGCCGCGCGGCCGCGCCCGCTAAGCAGCGTGAGTGAGCGCACCGCCGCCGCTGATGCACACAGCTCTGGGCTCGCTTCAATAACGCTGCGCCTGCAGAGGGCCATTGAGCAAGCCGAAGCCGCTGCCGCGCAGCGTGCATGCCCGTCGTTCGCCGCCCGGCCGCACCCGCAACCGCGCGCCCGCGCGGGCGGCTTGCTCCCGGCGCCGCTGCCGCGCCGGCGCTCGACGGCGCCCGCGCCGCCGCAAGCGCTGCCGGGAGACGCCCGCCTCGCCCGCGGCCGGCCCCGACGGCGCGCGCGGCATCGGCCCTGACAGTCAGGAGAGCGCAGAGCAGGTGGCGATACGCATGGTCGCAACATTCGCCAGGGAACTGCGTGGCCACATCGCGGGCAGGGACGCGGACGCTAAGGCGGCCCTGGTGGCCGTGGTGATGGCGGCGCTGGGCGAGCAAGCACTTGGGTATGCTGGTGCGCCCCCGCACAGGCCCCCATCGGCGTACATCAGCCTGCCACGCGCGGCAGCGCCCCCACGCCCGCCTGTGATGGGCCGGCGATGGCGCGCGCGCGCAGGTATGGTGACTTGTCAATTTGGCGCAGCGGCCGGCGCCGCGTTCTCCCTGACGCGCCCGCCCGAGCGCAGCCGGCGCGGCGCGCAATATCAGGGGTCACGCCGCGCGCGCCCGCCAGGCGGGAGCAACGATCATGAAGCTTGCGGCGCACGGCCTGGGCATGGGGCACACGCCGGGCCCGCTCCACCCACCTTGTAGACCTGCATGTAGCAATGCGGTGTGTCCTTTGAGCGGGGTGCCGCGTCGCGTGCCGCTGTCGATTGCGCAGTGGTCCTGTCTTGCCATGTTGTGTGCTATCGAGGACGATCCGGGGCGCGCCTACGCAAGGAGAGTACGGGCGTCGGAGTTGGGCGGCAGACCCTCTGCAGCACTTTCTGATATCCACAGCGACGCTGGCATGCGCCTGTCACAGCCGGGAATGTGCGCAGCGGGCACAGGCTGCCGGCATCGCCGCCGCGACGCTCGCGTTCCTCGGTGGCTGGCATGCGGCAGGGCCGCACGCCGCGGACGGACCTGGCGCAAACAGCGCGGTGTGTGGGAAGGAGGCGTTGCGGAGGCGGTCGTGTGTGTCGCGCAGGGTACCTTTAGGCTGACTGGGGCTGCATATGCTGCGGGTCCCCTCGTGCATGGTCTGCGCAGTGCGTGGAAGCGCACGCAAGGGGTGAAATGTGCACCTGCACTACCGGCAGGGTATGCTGCAGGTACATGTGAGCACAGCTGCGTGTCTGCCTTAATTTGACAGGCGAAGCGTGAGGAGAGGAGCTTGTCAACAGTCATAGTAGTATGTTCAAGTAATTGTCCGCAGGGGGATCAGCTGCGAGCAAGGTGTATGGGGCTAGTGTACAAACCTTGCATGAGGTGCCCGGGGACGAGCTCGAAGGAGCAGCCCAAATGAATTTGCATGTGAATGTGCATGTACAGCCTCTCACTGCATTAGTTTGGAGGAGCTGCGCAGTGTCTAGAGAACATTTTTTCACCTGGGCCATGATCTGCCCTCACCGCGTGTCCATGCTCACAGCTTTGGCAACGCGGAGCTGTCCTATTGCATGTTACAGATGCTGTCCTGCAGCTCTTCCGCCTGACGCACTCTCGCTGCACAGCAGACACACTGTGATGCTACTGGCAAGCGTTTCTCAACAATGCCCTCCAGCTGAGGGTCTCGCAGCCCATGTCATCGCATACAGCGTGGGCAGCCTCGCTTGTGAAGGCCGTGCCTGCAGCATGTACGCATGTTTCTGTGGGCGCGCGCGCGCTGCGCCGCGCGCAGCATGCCAGAGACATGAATGATGACCCTGAATAACCCTGCACAGGCTCAGCATATGCATGCCATGAGCAAGGACTCTCGAAGGACACATACGCGACACACCTGCCGGCTCAAGACTGTAACATCATCATCACCAAGTCGCTGGAGGTTGCAGCAGCAGTCTCACAAGCTCACAAATAACAAGGCGTTGCTTAAATCAGCGTCTCCATTGCTGAGCATACATAAGAGCACAAGAGTCGCCATGGCCTTCATTGCAGTTGTAAGCGGCGGGTGCGCACTTTCCACGTTGTTGTTGAACGGATGTGTGTATGTTTCTGAGGCGTGACCACTGTTCATCTGTGGTCCTGCAACAGGAGTGGCTATGTCGGCACGGAAGTCACGAAACAGCTCTTGGAGAAGGGTTACACTGTCCGGGCAACTGTGCGATCGACGTCTAACAAGGACAAGGTGGCGCACCTGGTCGCACTGGGTGAAGCGCTGCCAGGTGAGCAGGCGCTGGCCGGCCACTGGCTCGCCCGATGGTGCACTGGTTGAAGCAAACTGTGCACGCTTAAAGCAATGCATTACATTGCATCACACAATGTTGACGACGTATCGTTCTGTTGCTCTGTCTTTGCAGCCTGTGCAGTGACGGTCAGCCAGCTGAGTTGCAGACACACGGCCTGTTCCTCTCACAGCTGTATCGTGTGGGTCGGGCGTGGTGAACAGGCGTTCCTGCGCTCGCAGGGAAGCTGGAGCTGCACGAGGCCGACCTGCTCAAGGAGGGCTCGTTCGACGCGGCGGTGAAGGGCGCGCACTTTGTGTTCCACACCGCCAGCCCGTTCTTCAGGTGCGCGCGCGGCAGTGCCTGCTGTCAGCAGCAGCAAGGGCCCCACATGGCTGGGCTCGAGGCTGCAGCCTGGTGGGCCTGTAGCTGGTTACTAGGTAGCAGCGACACGGGCGGGCTAACGGCTTGAGGGGTGAGCAATCACGTACATGAGCACTTGGCAATGTTGCTCCGGCCTTGTGCTGCGGCTGTGCAAGGGTACCGCCAGTGCTGCGGTTTACACATGATTAAAGCGGAGTTCTTCGACCACCGCATTGACGAGTGCGAGGCGATCCGCTGTGGCGACTGGGAGACCAGGTCGCTGCCGACCAGGGTGAGGGTGTACGCGGCCGTCGGCGCACGCGTCAGCCTGCGGCTGTAGGTGAGCGCAGACGCCGCGTTCAGTGGTGCATGCACCGCTGACGCGGCGTGTGCGCTCACCTCGCACAGCCGCAGGCAGACGTGCGTGACGACGGCCAAGTACACCTCACCCTGGTTGGCAGCGGCCTTGTCTCCCAGTCACCGATGCGGATCGCCTGGCACTCGTCGACGTGGTGGTCAAAGACCTCTGCCGCAAGCGCTGCGTGGCGCAAGAGGTGCTAGTCATGCTTCCTGCTATGCACCATGGCACTCCGGCAGGCGCCATGCGCGAGAGGGGGTCTGCACCGGCCAGGCCCCAGTGGGTGCCGTCGGGCGGCTGTCGGTCGACCAGCTTGTTTATGTCCTTTGCTCCCGCGCAGGCCGCGCCATACTTTTGACTGTGATATGATCCACTGCCAGTGCTACATCGCAGAGCACTGTCCGCAGGGGCGGTCAGCATCTGCATGTCTGGAGCACCTTGCACGAACAGCGAGACAGTGGAAGGCGAGGAAGCCAGGGGGGGCTGTAGGAGAGGAGGTTGCAGCCTGGTCCGGTGGGGTGAGGGTCGTGCCCCGCGCTGGCGCCAGGACGGTGGAGAACGGGCAGCGGGACCTGGTCGACCCGGCGGTGAACGGCACCAAGAACGTGCTGGGCGCCGTCGCAAAGAGCCTGGACACCGTCAAGCGCGTCGTGCTGACGTCCTCGTTCGCGGGTGCGCTCGCGGCCGCCATGCGCCTGCACAGGAGCATTGGCGTCAAGTGCTGCGGCTGGCACGATCGCCATGGCTTGCTTGGGCTCTGCTTCTTTCACTGAAGAATGGACGCTTGCGGCGCAGCTGTGGTGAACGGCAAGGCCGGGCCGGGCAATGGCAGCCTCTTCACCGAGGAGGACTGGAACACCGAGTCGTCTGTGGAGGATGAGCCGTACCGGTACAGCAAGGCGCGGCCCTTTGCAGGCGCATGGCTAGCGATTGATGATCAGGGTTTGCATGCGAATGCAACCATCAGCAGCGCTGCTCGGCGCCTGCACTCATGCGCCAGGCCTGGCCGGCAGGGACGTGCAAGGGATTCTGCGAGGGCAACTGAGAGTGGAAGATTAAGAGGCAACAGCGAGCAACAGGATGGATGGTCTTGGAGTCGGTCTGTTTCCTGAGGGCTTCCACGTCCCGCAATGCTGGCTTGCTGGGCGTCAAGCTGGGGCTGGCGGGCGTAATGCGACCGCGGAGCTGGGCAACGTGAGCTGGCTCTTTGAGGCTCGCGCGCTGATAAGTGTGCCTGCGCATGCAGGTGGCCGCAGAGCGGGTCGCCTGGGAGCTGTCCAAGGAGCACGGGTTCAAGCTCTGCGTCATCAACCCCACCTTTGTGCTGGGCCCAGTCGTCAGCTCGCGCACCGACGCGACCAGCATCGACACCATGAAGGCGCGCCGGACCCGCCGTGGCTGAAAGTCACTGGGTCTGTCACTAGTTGCTGCAACCCTTTGGCGCCCCTTTGGCCAAATTGTCTACAATGCCTGCATGCATATGTTGTCATGTGCGCGCGCTGTGTCAAACTGATGTGGTCTCTGATTAGGCTTTTAAAAGTCCTTCAAGTCAGGCTTGTGTTGCGGCAGTAGTGGCAGTAGTGCATGGAGTGCCCAAATTCAGACGGTGCCTGACGAGCAGAGGCGTGCGCAGGACTTCATTGAGAACAGCAAGGACCAGATGATGCCTTGGATTGTTGACGTGCGCGACATTGGCCGGGCACACGTGCTGGCAGCCGAGGTGGGAGCTCACGCTGGGGAGGACTTCTCCGGTCTCTGTCTGCATGCGCACCTGCAGCACTCTGCTCGTGACGGGTGTCCGCCCTGCGCAGCTGCTGAGCTTTGCTGCTGTGCAGCACCTCTCATCATCATCATTGCCTCTATTGACATGTCATGAGGAATGTAGAGCAAGCCGGCTCTAGAGCCTGGGCGCGCCTGCAGGTACCAGACGCGCATGGCCGCTACCTCATGAGCAACCCCAGCACTATCCCCTCCAAGGCTGTGAGCGAGGCGCTGCGCAGCGCGTTCCCGCAGCACAAGTTCCCGCCCGGCAAGGACGAGCCGTCCAAGGAGGTCATCGACATCTCCAAGGTCCGGACTTCAGTGGTCGCTTGCAGGCCCTCATGAGCCCAGGCCAGCTGTCTGGCATGGCTGCGGGCGCTGTGCGCATGTGCGAACATGCACGCAAGCTTTTGCGCACAAGGTGCAGCGTTTCATGCGATGTAGGCTGACGTTGCAGGAGCTGTGCGTGGCTGAACCTTGTTCAGGAAGCTGACTGTGCAGGATGTGCGGCTGCAGGTGCAGAAGGAGCTGGGCTTGCAGCTGCACCCGCCCCACGAGACCTTTGTGGACATGGCGAGGACGCTGATCGCCCTGGGCATTGCCAAGCCTGTCAAGGCATGAGTGGCCTGTGTCTAGGCCACTATTCTTTTCTTCTGGAAAGAAGCAAGTGACAGGTACAGCATTTGATGACGTATCTGCGTTGCATCACAATCATGTACTTACCAAAACCTGGGACTGCACTTGTCTGTGACTTGTGTCTGTGTTGTGGGCGAGCCTGCGCTTGTGTTGACCTGTTAGACAGGAGATTGAACGATGCGAACATGATCAGGCTTGTATGTTTCACGCGAGCGTGACGCAGGCCTAGACACGGCCTGCTTAGCTGCTCGCATTGCTCAGGCATGTTTGCACCACATTTCATGTGGTGCGCCAGTGCACACTTCACATACGAGGTCCAGGCGGGAAAGCACATCTGATGTCCATGAGAAGCTGTAACACATGAGAATGTTGATGCAATGTATCCACGCTTGGCGCTGCGAAAGAGGTTTCAGTTACAGTGCTGAGCGACCACTGTCAGCTGTCAGCTGCGGTGACCATCCGAGCAGAAGCACTGCCTGGCCTCCCTCCCACGCTATCACCTGCCCCTGCATCTGCGTGGCCTCCCTGCTCGATCTCTGGCAAGCCGGGGGGAGCCGGCTCATGACGGTGAGGCTCAACTTCCCCGTCCAGCGCTGCTTCCGGCGCCCCCCCTTCCGGCCTATGAGCCTGCAGCAGACGCTCGCAGCCCAGCGGACAGGTCCCCAGCGCCGGGTAGCCTGTCCCCTTCAGCCCCCGTCGCGCCCTCTCCGCCAGGCACAGGCAGCACTTCCTTGCCAGGAACGCGCCCCTAGCTAGCCTCGCCCGCGGGCTCCGCATCAGGCGAAGCAAACCCACTGGCAGCGGACACCATCTCGGCGGCGGCGTCCTCGTCGTCATCCCACCCTGCCTCGCGCGTCCGCTCTGCGTCATTGCTGCCCTGCTCCGCGTCCGCATCGCCGCCCCGCGCCTCCTCCGCTCCGGCCGCGGGCCGTATGTTGATGCGGCTGCCGTCGGCGGCCCAGGCCAGGCCCAGGTCCGGGCGCGGCGGCGACGGGAACGCGCGGTGGCCCTCCGCGATCAGCGCGTGCAGCAGCCGCAACAGCTCGCGCCGGTTGTCCTCGCGGTGCGCGTGGCGCTCGCTCGTGAGCGTGATGCAGCCGGTTTGGTGGTCGTACCTGCGCGGCGCGACATGCAGGGATGCATCGCCAGCCGGGTGCAGCGGCTGCAGTGGCCGCACCCGCGCGCGGCACAGGCAAAGATGCATGGTCTTGGTACCGCATGTGGCACTATAGGCACGAACGCCTGCCAACTCATTGAACGGCTACGGCGCATCTGCGCAAGAGTCAATGTGCAGCAGGCCCCATGACAGTGTTCAAACGGCCCCAGGCCGGAGACAACTGCCTCCCGCACATGCGCCACACTCCGCGCAAACGCAGCAGGTGCTCTCGAACGCTTGCCCGCAAGCATGCCGTTCGCAGCATGCCCCCCGGCGAAGCTCAGCTCCAGAAGCTGCCTAGCACAGCGCCGGGCGCTGATCCTGCGGGGTGGCGCACCTGGGGCCGCAGACGAGCGCGACGTGCTGCACCGCGGCATCGGTGAGCCCCGTCTCTGTCTGCAAGTCAAGCAAATTGACCCACAGCTTGGCCTTGCGGCTGGCCGGGTGCACCCAGCTATCCGGGCCGGCCGCCAGCACCTGCGCCGCGCCAGCAGGATGGTATGTTGATGCACGGTTGTCACTTGGTGCCGGGCCTGGTCTTTCCGGCCACTGCGTAAGGAACAACCACTCGCCTTGTGGCGGCATGTTCCAGTTTACACAGCATGTCTGGCACCGGCGCTTCTGCTTGGAAACGCGTGTGAAAAACCGACTGGTCCAGGACAGCATGGGGAGCCAGGCATGCAGGACCATACGTACTTGTGACAGATTGCATTGCCATGAGATCCGCACACTTGGGTATTGAACCCGCACACAAATCATGCCATGCGTCACTTGCACTCGTCCAGCTCGGCATGCAGGCTGCGCCAGACGCGCTTGCACGGCACGGACGAGCGGGGCGGCGGACTGGGGCGCGCCATGTGCGTCTCCCAGTTCAGGATGGGCAGGGCGCCCTTGCGCGGCGGCACCGGCGGGAAGACCTCCAGCATCGCCGCCATCTCAGGGCGCTCCTGCGCCGCCCCGCAGCCGCCTGTAAGCGCGCACACGCTGCCAGCAGGCGGCAAGCCTGGCAACCTCGCAACGGCGACGGCCCGCAGGCTCTGCCGTGCCAGGCCGCATGAAGACGCGCACCATTGATCTGATTTTCTGAGAGGTGGACCATCGTGCCCAGCACGAGGACACCCTTCAGCCTGCCAACGAGCTTGCAGATGCCGCCAGTCCTCCTGTGCTTCATCTCATACAGACACACGGGCAGTGCGCTTGCAGAATGCACAAAGAGGGTCACCGGCAAGAACATGCGCGTCAGGTGTCTCCCTGTGTGAGGCGCTCCATCGTTATTTCTGTCTAGCAGTGCAATCCTCAACATGCAGATCATTTGCAATGCCTGCTCTTCCGGATCGCAGCGCCCCTCGGCCGACAGGCCAACACAAACCCGCATAAGGCGCTCTGCACTGCCCCTGACAAGCTCACGCAGGTCTCGCACCTTAAGCACGCGCTCGAGCAGGTCCGCCGCCGGCGCGTTGGGCTCGTACATCCAAGGGAAATCCGTCTGCAGGTCGTAGATGGCCGGGCCCTCGCCGTCCTCGCCGGGAATGTCCAGCGACATTGCGTTCAGCTGCCACACGCGCGCGCAGTCCACCGCAGGCATCAGCGACCGTCTTTGACACCTCGGGTGGGCGTGAGGTGGCGCATTTGTGGCCGTCCTTGTCAAAGGGGGGCCACACATGCTTCAGGGGCTGTGTAAGTTCGCCATTCCACATGCAGACTACTCATGCAAAGCGTGCCATGTCGACGCATGAGCCCGTGCTCGAGCCCGAACGCAGCCGCGCCTGCCCTCACAAGCACACAGGACACGCGGCGCCGCTGCTGGGGCCGGAGGCGCGCGCGCCTCCTCAAACGCGCGCTCGTTCTTCACCCAGGTGCCCTTGTCGTCGCGCGTGGGCCGGCGGCCCTTGCGCTCGGGCGGCAGGTACGGCGGCGCCTCCGCGGTCTCGGCCGCGTCCGCAAAGCCAGAGCCCCAGTAGTTGACCAGCGGCGGCTCGCCCTCGCCGCGCCACTCCTCCCACTCGTCCTCGTCCACGTCCTCCGCGCCCACCCACACGCCCTCGTCGCCCTCCTCGCCCGGCCCTGCCACGAGCGGCTCGCCCTCGTTGTCGTCGCTGCCGCTCACCCAGTCGCCGTCCTCCCCCTCTCCTGCCTCGCCGTCATCACCGCTGCCTGCTCCCTCTTCCCGGGCCCCCTCCCCAAGCTGCCCCTCCTCCGCGTCCCCGCCCGCCGCCCTGCGGCCGGCCGCCTCTGCTGCGGGCCCCACTGTCACGCTCCCTCCGGCCCCGTCCTCCTCGCCAGTACCGGCGCCGGCAGCCAGGCTCCGAGCTTCGGGCTCACTGGGCGAAGCCGCACCGCCGCTGCCGCCGGCCCCGCTCTGCTGCTGCGCGGCGTGCGCGTCAGCGGCAGTGCCCGTGGCAGCGCCGCCGTCGCCCGAGGCTGTTCCAGCAGTGCTGGGAGGCTCAGAAGAGCTGGCAGCGCCCGGCTGCGCCCCCGTTGCCTCTATACCGCGGCCGGCCTCAGCAGGCGTCCCTGCCGCACCTGCGCGTGCAGGCGACCGGCTGCTGAACCAGCGGCAGCATTGCAATTTGGACTTTCAAGTAACATGCACCGTCATTTTGCCCGCAACGGGACGAAGAGCGCACCTCCGTCACTTGCTGAATGGCCATCAGCGCCGGGCAGCTCGGCGAAGCACCGCCGCTGCTCAGGTCGCGGGAGCCAGCGCCCGCTGTGCTGTGCAGCCGCAGTTGGCGCTCGCCAAGCGGTTGCAGCGTCCGGCGGCGGTACCAGGCCTTCCAGGTGCTGTACGAGCTGCCAAGCGCGGCGCAAGCCCAGGCGGCGCACGGCCATGGACGCACACACCAAGTCAAGTGCCTTGCTCTCGTTGAACACTAGCGAGGAGACGCAGACGGAGTGCTTTCCACATCCACCAGGGTGGCCCAGGGCTTTGTTGCAATATGCCAGCGAGGAGACACTAGTGACTTCCAAGCCTGCGCCAATAGCCTGCGCCAATAGCCTGCGCAGAAGTGCACAAGACAATTAGTCTTGGAACGGTCTGTGTTTGCTGGCCCCACACGCTGCGCATGTCGAGAGCGGGCTCCACTACAAAGTTGATTGCAACACCTAGTTATACAGGCCACAGCCTGCCACCCTGTCCTCGGTCAAGACAAGCAAGTCTACGGCAGAGCACTGTTGCCTGCCCTGGGCACACGCGCATGGACTCAAATCCTTCGCCAGCCTGCACAGGCGATAGCGCGCAACCACCTCCAGCACGGGAGGCTGAGGAGCACCCGGAAGCAGAGGAAGACGAGTTGACCACGTTGACTGACAGCAGTGACCATCCCGGCCAGAAAAAAAAGCACCTGGTGAGTCCTGAGTGCCGCCGCAGTGCATACTGATGCGAGCTACACCGTTAACGACTGCTCTCGTGCAGCCAGCGCTCGCTCCAGTGGTTGACAGGCAGCGTGTCTAAATGCCCATCCGCCGCGCTTGCTTTGAACGCGTCAGGCGTGCGGACAGCGCTGCTTTCAGGTCCCCAGTGAAGTGCAGTCACAAAGCTTGGACTGGCTCTTGCAGGTGCTCCTCGTGAATGGGCTGTTTGGCAACGTTGAGAACTGGGCAGTTGTCAAGGTGTGGGGCCTTGCAAGGCTGCTCTTGTGCTTGCTCTTGACCATACCCCGCTGTTTCAGCAGTGTGGCCTTTAAAGTGGGGCAATGCTCTGACCTCTTGCAGCCATCCCACGCGTCATACAGCGTCTGCCTGCCAGGAAAAAGTGGAGGCGCGGGAGGACGCCGCTGACATGCTTCTTGTCGCATCGACTGTCAACTCACGCTTCAAGGTGCCTGCCCGGCGCTAGGCGGGTGGGTGCGTTAGAGACTCGTGAGCCTTGGCAGCAGCGTCCGAGCGGTCACGCCCTGTGGGCACAGTCACCCACAGGTCTGCCTGGCTGAGGCTGCTGGTGGATGGTGCTGTAAAACGTCTATCACTGTATTCCAGTCACCTCATGCTCAACGCTTTGACCAGGCTATGTCAGCCTGTAACAGTGGCAACGGGTCCGCTGCATGCATGGTAGTTTATTTATTGCAACTAGTAACCTGCAAGGACAGCAGGCTCGTCTGCCTGACAGGGCGCTGTGCCGACGCCTCCGGCAGACATTCGAGGGCATTGACCTGTGCGGCAAACGGCTGGCGGAAGAGGTCAGGGAGTATGTCAGCCTGACGCCTGGGCTGGAGCGTATATCCGTGATCGGGCACAGCATGGGCGGCCTTATCTCGCGATATGTCATCGGCGCGCCACGGTCTGTTTTGCAGGAAAGTCTGCTGGCAGTAGGGTCGTCATGCGCATGCAGCACATGTGGCAGCCGCCTGCCCACCTGAGCAGTGGCTTGCCCAACGTGTCACGACATCCTATGTTTATGGAACCGTCTGCCAGTGGGAATGCATGCGCTCAAACTGCGGCATGCCGAGCTTTGTCAACTGACCTGTGTGCTCTTGTAGGACTGCTCTACGACCCGAGCACGGAGCTGATCTGCGGCCTGCGCCCGGCGCACTTCATCACGCTCGCCACGCCGCATCTGGGCTGCGCGGACGCTGCGGGGCCCGCGCAGGTTTTTCTACATCTCCTCCTCCCACACCAAATGTGTTTGCTAGGTTGCGGTGCTCAGGCGGCATGGTTGGCAGCATGGCTGGCCCCACCTGCCCGGTCATCAGGCAAGTGTGTGTGCCACATATCGGTACACCTGCCTCTGTTGAACAACAGCACCCGTGTGCACAGCAGTCGCCGCTTGCGTCCTTGCCATGTGGGAGACAGTCAGTAAGGCGGCATGGTTCACCAGCATGCACGCGGCCCGTGGCGCTGCAGGTACCCTTCATGGCCTGGATGGGCACCGTGCCGGTCATGGGCGGCCCGGTGCAGCGGCTGCTGGCGGCGTCGGCGCGCCCGGTCGCCTCGCTGGCCATGGCCGCCACCGGCGCGCAGTTCTTCCTGGACGACGCCGCGGCCTCGGCTCAGGCCGACCCGCTGCTGGTGCGCGCGGCGGGCGCGATGAGGCCTGGGACGGGCTGCCTGATGTGGAGGCCATGCCCTCAAGGCGTGCGAGCGGGTGATGCTTAGGCAGGGAAGTGTGCGTGCTTGTGTGGTCTCGCCTGCAAACTCTGAGATACATGTTTGAGCCTGTACCAGCTGGCTGAATATGAGCAGTGGTTACCATCGCCCAGTCTGAGCAATGTGCCGCGGCCAAGGTACGCCTCGCGCGCAGGTGCGCATGACGCAGGATGTACCGCAGGAGGGCTACTTCTACTCTGCACTGCGCAGCTTCGTGTCGCGCACCTGCTACGCCAACACGCACGGTGCGCTGCACCGCCGGTGTGTGCAGGTCCCGCGCGCGGGTGTTGCCTGGGCGAGTAGCTCAGGCCAGTGCAGGGTTTCCTGCACCGCCGGCGCATGCGGGCTCCGTGTGCGGGGCGTGCCTGCGCAAGCTGCTCAGGCCCGTGCAAGAGCCCTGCGTCATGCCACAGGCAGCCACCTGATTGGGTGGGCCAACTTGTGTGCGGGGCTTGCCTAGTCAAGCAGCTCAGGCTAGTCTGAGGCCCTGCGCCGCTGCCGCAGGCGACCACCTGGTGGGGTGGGCCAACTCGTCGCTGCGGCGCCTGGACCAGCTGCCGGACCTGCCCGCGCTGGCGGCCTCCGCGCGCGGCGTGGTGCTGGAGGACCCGCTCAGCGCGTCGCTGGCGCCCCTGCTGCCCATGCTGCCCGCGCGCGCGCTCGCCGCGGGCCCGGCTGGCGCAGCGCCCCCGGCCACGCCGGCGCCAGCAGAGGACAGTGGCCAGGGCAGCGCGGCGTCGCTGCAGGGCGGCACCGACGCGCTGCCGCCGACCAAAGCGCACGGCCCGCGCGTGGGCCTGGGCGCGGCGCTGCTGGATGATGTCGGCCCGGGGCCGGGCGGCCTGGATGGGGAGCGCGCGTCGGCGAGCGCGCGCCCGCGCGGCTCGGAGCACGGCCGCACGGCCTTGCAAGGCGCGCGCGCAGGGAACACGGCAGGGCTGGTGGCGGGCGGCACGCGCGCAGCTGCCACTGAAGGCGGCGGCGCGCTGCGCTTCAGCTCAAGCGCAGCCGGCGGCGGCGGCGGCGGCGGCGGCGGGAGCGGCGGCGGCAGCGGCGGCGGCAGCCAGAGCGGAGGCGCGGCCAGCAAGCTGGTCAGGGCGGACTCCGGCGGCAACGGCCGCAGCTGGGGCGCCGGCGTAGAGCTGCTGCAGCGCGGCCTGGAGCTGCTGCAGAGCGCGGCGGCCGCCGCTCCGGCTGGGAGAGGCCGCGGCGGTGGCGGCGGCGAGCGCACGCCAGCCAGGGCCGCTCTTGGCATTGGCGCGGCTGCGGGGGCGGGGCCAGGCGCGCCTGGCAGCGCTGAGCGCATGACAGCGAGGAACTCTGCTGCGGCTGTGGCAGCGGCCGGGACGGAGCCGATCAGCGGCCCCGACGGCGGCAGTGCATTGGCGAGCGTCGCCGTGATGGAGCGTGCTGGCAGCGGGGACTCGGCAGGGCTGGCCGGGGGCGCCGCCGCGGCGGGCGCTGCGGCGGGCGGCGGGTATGGCGCGCAGACGATGGTGATGCTGGAGCGGCTGCAGGCGCTGCCCTGGCGCCGCGTGGACGTCAGCTTCCGCGGCACCAGCATGCCCTTCTTCGCTCACAACCTGATCCAGGCGCGCCTGACCTGGCTGACTGCGCTACCGGGCTGATGTGTTGCGTCCCAGCCTCGTGGGTTTCCGTCTGCCGCCTGGGTGCGGCCGCGAGCAAGACTTCTGGCGCACCCTGCTGCCTGGTCTTGTTGCATGCTCGCGCAGCATGCCTGCAACGCATGGCAGTGCGTGGCCCGTGATGCGTTTGGAGCTGCGGGTTGCCGGGCCCTGACGAGCTCCTCCTGCGCTCGCAGCGCGCGTTCGGCCTGCTGAGCGTGCAGCCGCTGTGTGTGCGCAGGTGACCCGCCGCTGGTTGAACTTTGAGGGCGAAGCCGTGGCGGAGCACCTAGCAGGCGAGCTGGCCGCGCTGGAGGCAGACCCGCGCGTGCGCAGCACGCTTGAGCGGCCGCGAGCAGGGCAGGACAAGTAGTTATAAGTCGTGAGATGACAGTATTACCTGTGCTGCTGAGCAATGCTATGAAGATATGGCACCAGTGTTAGGCCCCAGATTGCTGTTCAGTGTTTGCTGGAGAGCATAACGCATGCTTGCTGCATGTGCAGGATGTGCACTGGGCCGGCAGCGCTTCTTGGTAGCTGCATGGCGCCCTTCAGAGAGTCTGGCCATAGAAACGCATGCTAGGTCTCCTGTAAGATGCAGCGTGCTGTTACTGTGCAGTCTTAGCTGACGTGTAACATCATCCACATGCGCATGCAGTTGTAGCTGTGCATCAGCTCATTGCCAGAACACAGTGCTTCGTGAAAGGCAATGCGACTCACTGGAGTACACCAGGCTAGGCGCCTCTCCATGCTGCCGCTCTTAATGGCTATAAAGAGCACAAAGTTGCCCAGCGGCCATGACTTGGGAGCATGGTCCATGGCCCGTGTGCAAGGCCAATGTGACAGGAAAGTTATATGAAGCACTCATTACACAGATTCAAGGTCACACCACCTGTAAGCCTCCAGAGCTTCAGAGGTGCCTCCAGAGCTTCAGGAGTTCGGCAAGTAATTTGTTGGTGAGAGTGAATACTTTGTAGCACACCAGATGGTTGTGCGTGCCAGGCTAGAGGCAGCACTTACTGCCAAGCACGGCACTTGCTGGCAGCCTGTATGCACACGAAATGCTGCCCTGCCGCTTCGGAAACCACGCGGTGAAAAAAGGTATAGGCTGCGGTGCTACGCTGCTCTGGCAGAGCAGCACACCCCGAGAGTGGTACGCCTGCAAGCTGAACTGGCTACGCCAGCAAGTTTCTCACCATACGGGCAGGCGCGCGCGTCCCATGGTCGCTTTCGCACTAGCAGTGCATGCGAATGAGCTGACCTTCAGTAGAGGCCTGGTGTTGCAGGTCATAGGCCCCACCAATGATGGCAAGGAGTTTGACAAAGAGGATGCGCTATTGCAGCTCGATCAGGGACGGCCACGGTGCGGCAGACAGCTTTCGGGAGTGCATGAGCCGCTGCAAGGTACCGTTGCTAAGAGCTGCTGCGCACCAGGTTCTACGTGATGCGATTGCCGCAAAGGGGCCTGTCCTTTGACCGCATAACTTACCACTCCAAGGTGGGGCGCGCTCGCTCACTGATGCACTTTTTACTGCGTCCAGTCCATACTTCTGGTGTTGTAGTATGCCCTGGTGAAGTGGGGCTTATGAACAGGCCGGAGGTAACACGTTACAAATTATGTTGCACCAGATACAAGCGCATACCATATGCCTGGCAAACCTGTCAGAGTTGGTTCAGAGTCATATGGTTTTCTGCGCAGGTCACGCAGTGCCTGGGTGCGATCCAGCCGGCGCCCTGGTTCCTGGCGGTGGCCGCGCCCAGCGGCAGCGTGGAAGCCTGGCCGCAGCCCGCGGACCTGCGCGCCTTCCGCATACCGCACGGCAGCTTTGTAAAGCTGCATGCGGGCACGTGGCACGCCGGGCCGCTCTTTGCTGGCAGCCCCCACATGGACTTTTTCAACCTGGTGCGCGGCGGTCTGGGGAAGTGTCAATAGGCCCGGCTCTCTTGAGACAGTGAAATGGTTGGCAAACCCATCAAAGGTAATTTGGGAAGGTGCATGGCCAAGCCGGTGTGGGAGGCCTCCGCTTATAGCAGAGGCCCAGATGCTGGGGAGCAAGGGCATGCCCGTTGCTTCGCACATAGTATGCCCATGCAGGACGTCATGCTGCTGTCGTTCAATCGCGTCATGGGGTGCTCAAGGCTGCACGCCATGCAGGAACTTGCGGACACGAATGTGACGGACCACAACACCAAGGTGTACAGCGAGGACGAGCTGCGCTTTGAGGTGCTGGAGGCGTGAGGAGGACTGAAGTACGCAACCACTGGACTCCGCGTCCAACAGTGCACTGGCGTTCTATGGGGAAGCACCCAAGTAACACAATAGGGAATGAAACCTCCGCTAATAACAGCGCATGGCAACCTGGCATGGCGCGCATTCAACAAGCACAGCCAAGGAAAGCATGTTTATCATGGGTGAAAATACATGCAAAGCTCTGCACTAATGGCACATGAGATCTACCGCTTGATGACGTTCCTTCAGTTCAATGCAATTCAGCACAAAGCATTTATACATGCGTACTGCTGATAGTACAAACCTTAGGGCCTGCTCTCATCCAACCATATGCATAGGCGAACACATTCGCATTCCCTGTGTCTGCAGCTCCTGTCAACCCCACCATCACAGCAGCTTCCCCTGTCGAGCGCATCATCACTCAGCGTCCTCGCCAGCATCGTCACCGCTCTCATCGCCGGAATGCGCCCCAGCCGGGCCGCCTGCCCCCGCCGCTGCCACGCCACCTGCCGGCGCCGGGGCGCGCGCCGCGACAGCCTCCTGCGCGGTGACCATCTTGCGCGTCTGTGCGCGGAACAGGTCGCAGATGACGTCCGGGGTGGTCGCCTCGTCCGGGCGCTTGTCGTCGCGCACGCGCACGAAGCGCGGAAAGCTGCGTGCGCGGACACCGTCTGAGCGCCAGGCGCGTCGTGCTCCGTTGTGCAGGCTCTGCGAGCAACGAAAGCAAAGACAGGCAGTACAGGTGAGACCCAGGACCCCATCTGTTCTTGAAGCACTGCATGCATAAACCTCTGTCCACTTGCGTAGGAAGATGTGTGCCTCTTCAGCTCACCAGTCCATCAGCATATGCTAGAAAAAACCGCACGCCGACCAGCTGCAAAGCAGGCACATTGACACGCCGGCGCTCACCGCAGCGACACGCCCCGATCGGGATGCAGGCGGCCCATCGCCGCGTGGTGCGTCGGGCTCAGCGTCAGGTCCGCGCCCCGGATCTGCGCGCACCCTCCTCTGAGCGCTTCTGCATGCAGTGGGACCCCCGGCAGCTTCTGCATGCAATGAGCTCAGGGCTGGACACATGGACCGGCCGAGCATGCATAACCATGGCAGGCAGTGGTTCCAACCCTCGAGCAGGGCGGTGCTGGCATGTGAGCATGACATGTGCTGCAAGCATCCAGAGCAAAGCGCGCACCTCCCAGACCTCCATGGGCTCAAACCACAGGCTGGGCCACTCCTTGGTCGCGTAGTACGGCTTCGGGCCCGGGATCTGCCGCGCCTTGAAGCGCTCGGTGGCCTGCACACGCTTGCGCGCAGTCAGCGGCGTGCCTGCAGATTGGTGTGCCAACAGCTTCTCCCTAGCATGCACATAGCCTTGTCCTCAGGGGCCTCCGCTTCCTTGCTTCATACGATCAGGTGCGAGGCGGGCAGGAGTGCTAGTAATCACTGAACCGCATCAATGCCAGGGTCAAAGGCACTGCTCAGCCGCCAGTCCACTATCAACTCCACGAAACCCAGGGTCGCAGATACTGCTCAGCGCCAGTGTAGTGCTAGGCCTGCGTGAGCTGCAGCAAGGGAGCTGCTCGCACGCACACCATGCGCCGGCGGCCGCACCTCCGTACAGGCGGCGCCGCCGCAACCAGCGGCGGCAGGCGGGCGCCCTGGGGCTGCGCGGCAGGCGCGCGGGCCGCACCTCGGCGTAGAACTGGTCCGTAAACCCGCTCATGCAGCGGCAGACGCTCTGGAATTGCTCGCCCTCGGGGTCCCAGGCGGCCAGCAGGAAGGGCGACAGCCACCCGGCCTTGCGCCCATTGCCGTACCACGCGCCAATGACCACCAGGTCCAGGCTATCGCGCAGCTCCTCGCAGTAGTCCCTGTGTGCGGCCGGACAGGGGTTAGGGTAGGGTAGAACAGGGTATGTGGTAGCAACAGTCAGGGTCCACGTGCACCCCGCGGTGGCTAACATTGCGGCAGGGGTCCACAGGCCCTGGCATGCGCAGGCGCTCCGCTGGCGCCACAGCCGCAGGCAGGGTGACCCGTGGTGGTCGACAAGGAGCTATAAATTGGGCTGACTAGTGTGGCAAGCGGCTCGCCACACGGCGCATCAGCAGGAGCGCACTTCTTGATTTTGATCCAGCTCTCGCTGCGGCGGCTGGGCTGGTAGTTTGCGTGCACGTCCAGCGCCTTGAGCATCAGTCCCTGCGACGCAGCGCGCGGGCGGGCTGAGGGCCAGCGCACTCCTGGGGGCAGCGCATGCTAGGTCCAAGGCGCCTCGCCTCGCTTCACTTGCTTCTGCCATAGACGGAACTGAAATTTTGTGAGATCAGAATCTAAACGCACGCACTTCAGGAGCAGGACGACTGGCAGGACCTCACGAGGGGCCCTGTTGAGTCACACCGTCCTCATGCACACGCCGCTTGCAGCTGAAGGCGATACTCTCGGTCGCTTGGAAGCAGAGCGACACACAGCAGCCTTGGGAGGGACGCGCCTCGGTGCCGGCGGCGAGTGCCTCCTGCAGCAGCTCGCGCACGCGCGCCTCGCGCCCCACCTCTGCGCCCGCGGCCCCCTCCGCGCCCTCCCCGCCCGCCGCTGCCTCGCCCTCGGCCGCCTCCGCCACCGCCGCCGCTGCTTCCGCGATCGCGGCGCCTAAAGGCGCCGCTCCCGCGTCTGCATCGCCCGGCGCGCCCGCCGCCGGGGCCGCGCCGGCGTCCGCATCGCCCCGCACGCACGCCCGGGGGGCTGCCCCAGCCGCCGCGCCCGCGGCGGCCGCGCCCGCAGCGCGTGCGCGCGTACGCCGCTTGTGCGCCGCGCCCTCTGCTGCCGCGGGGGGCGTGCCCCCCGGCGCCGCCGGCGCGCCCGGCGAGGCAGCGGCCTCCGCGCGCGCGCCGGCCTCGCCCGGCGCGCGCGGTGGCGGCAGCGCCGGCGGCGCCGGCAGCTCCCAGCACCGCGCCGCCTCGCAGTAGCCCGCGCGCATGGCCGGCAGCGCGGCCGCCAGGCGCGCGCGGCGCGCGCGCAGCGGCGCGGCCAACAGGTCCTCGCCGTCCACCGCCAGCAGGTCAAACACAAATACGCACACGGGGATCTGCACCTGCAGCATGCGCGGCGGCCGCCTCGGTGGCGCGGCCGCGTCTCTCTGCTCACAGTGCGCGCACAGCTGCCCGATGCACAATCAGGCTGCTTTTGCCTGGTGGTGCGTCGGGCCACCGCGCGAGTGCAGACCGGTTATGCGTCGGACCACCGCGAGCGGTGCAGACGGACATACAAGGCGGCACCTGCTGCGCGGTGATGTCGCTGCGCGCGCGCGTGGACAGCTCCTGGAAGGAGCGCAGGCGGTTGCCGTTGGCGCGGTCCACCGCGACCAGCTCGGCGTCCAGCACCAGCTCGCGCGCGCCGCCTGCGCGCGCGCGCGTGGCGACTCGACCCTGGACCCCCCGCATCAACGTCCCCTTTCAGCGCCCAGCAGCGGCAGCTGCGCCCCCGCGCGCGCGAGGCAGCCCCAGCACGCCTGCTGCACCCGCGTGCGCACACAGGAGTGCCGCATCCCGCGCACGCTGCTTCCGAGGTGACCGGCCGCGTTCTGGGCGGCCGTCTCATGTCTCGGCGGCCGTTGCCTGGCAGCAGCTCCGCTCAGCGAGAGCAGCAGCGCCCGGCTCGGCACCGGCCAAGCCAAATGGCCCCAGCAGGCTGCGCACGGTCTGATCTTGAGTGGGGGCATGGCGCATGGGGCCCGGGCCGCGCACCCGCGGCGGCAGCGCGCACGGCGTCGCCGACGTCCGGGTAGTGCCCGCTGCGGTCCTCGCAGTTGCGCGAGAAGACCAGCACGCGGCCATCGGCCAGCAGGTGCACCTGCGCGCGCGCGCACGATGCTACCTGTCACGGCCCGCGCCAGCCGTTGGGCTGCCGAGCAGGCCCCGGCGTCGCCGTCGACAGGTCAGGCGTCCGCTACCATGGGCCGGCTGCTCTGTCATCAGCACCTTTCTTCGACGGAAGGTACTTGCCAGATTTCGCATGCGGTGGGACCCAGCAGGGATCAGGCAGCCGCTGCGGAGAAGCGAGCGCACGCCGGCCACAGCGCGCACGCTGCGCACTGTGCTCGGCGAACGACAGAGCGGCGCAGGCCCACCTGCGCTCGCACGCCGTCGTACTTGCACTCCGCCAGCGCGGCCTGCGAGCGCCAAAACCCATGTCAGGCTTCAGCAAGCTTTGTAAGTAGTGTGACGAGCGGGCGGCTCCGGGGGGTAGCCCGCGCAGCGCGCCCGCCCCGCGCGCATGGGCGCAGGGCCTCACCTGCCCCGCCAGCTGCTTCAGGCCGTCGGCGATGCCCTCGCAGATCTTGGCCAGCATCGGCTTGAGCGGCACGCCTGCGCGCGCGCGCGCCCACCCTCAGGCCACATGCGGGGTGCGCACGGGGGTTCAGAGCTTGCGTGCAACAACGTGTGCGGTCCCTGCGGCAGCTCGCAGCGCCAGCGCATTCGGGCGCCTTCCAGCCCCCCCCACGCCTTCCCCGTAAGGACCTTGGTGCGCGACGACATGTCTCTGCGCTATCCGCCACACGCACATGCATGACCAAGCCCCTCGACCCGCCCGCCCACTTACAGCAAGGGCGCAGATGCGCCATCGCCGACCCGAGCAAGCACGCGAGCGCAGCGCTCGCAGGGCGCTGCGCAGCAAACGCCAGCGATCCTGCCCTGCATGATTGCAGGACAGTGCCGTTTCTCTGACTGACAGGTCCGCACCGGGCGTCAGGCGCATGCGCGCCTCCAGGCCCTCCGGCCCGGCCTCCAGCAGCGCGGGCACCAGCACGTCCAGGCTGGGGCAGCGGTGGAACGCGTCGGCGGCCGCCGCGCCAGCCGTGTCCAGCGCCGCCTTGGTCAGCGGCCGGGCGCCGGCCGCCGCCGCGCGGTGCAGTGCAGCCGTGCGCGCGAGCGCGGGCACCACGCTGCGCCAGGACGCGCCCACGCGCAGGTTCTGCACCAGCGTGCGCACCAGGTAGCGCGTCTCGCAGTCCCTGCACGATCGGCGCCGCGGCACCTCGAGCGCGGGCCGCGTGGCGTCCAACAGCACTGCCAATCAATGCGGCACGCGGATCGAGCTGCAACCATGCGCCCGAGCGCGGGCACCATGCTGCGCCATGACGCGCGCGCGCGCAGGTATTATAAGTTGGCTGCTGGCCTCACGCTCGCATGGCGGCCCTGGCGGCGCGCGAGGGCCGGGGCCGCGCCGGCAGCTGCGGAGCAGGCGCAGGATGATCTGCTTGCGCCGGTTGGCCGCGCCGGCGCCCTTCTCGGCCGCCACGGCGTGCAGCGCCTTGAACACGCCGCGCGCCGTCAGCGGCGCGGGCGCCTGCAGCATCCGCTGCGCCGCGCGTCCGCGCCCCGCAGCTCAGCTTGTTCTGCACGGATATGCAAACACGCTGTGCATGCCGCAAGACCCAACAGATTGGGAGCAAGTGCCTGGGGGATGCAGCGGACGCTCCTTGGCGGATCACATCTCCCTCATTTGCTCTGGTCATGCACACGGGCGATTGGCTCCATGGCATGGGGCTGTGCGGGCTTCCAGCGCATTCGGGGATGAGCGCAGCGGTGCTGCCCAGCCATCAGCTCCCTTCCCATGACCCCCTCGACTATCTCCCAGACCAAGAAGCCTAACGGCGAGCACCCCTCTCCGAAATACACGCACGCACCTGCGTGTGCCGGCAGCGCTCGGCCGCGTCGCCGAGGTCGCCGGTGGCGCGGTACAGCGCGGACAGCCGCTCGCGCGTGACGCCGGTCGCCTCGCGCACCGCGCCCGCCACCGTCGCCTCGCCCACGCTCAGCTCCAGGCCCTCGTGGTCCGCCGCGATCTGGCCCAGCACCAGGTACGCGGCCGGCAGCAGGTCGCCTGCGCGCGCGTGCGGCAGACCCCGGCACCGCTCACTGCCCGCTCCTCTCAGTGGGCCGCACACATGGTAGCAGACCTGCAGCGCAGCTGCAAGTCCGCCTCCCTGCTCAGCTGCGACTAGATCCTGGCAGTGTCTCCCGAGTACATGCAGTCCTCTTCCTGAGCTGTCCCAGCCGCGTGTGCACTTTGGCAGGGCAGCAAGCCTTCATGCGGACGCCTGGGCGGCCGCGCCCCCAGATCTCGAGACCAGTGCGCCCCCTGGATGCAGGAGTGTTGTACGCTCGCAGATCTGCCCACAGCAGGTCCGCGTCCTTCAGCAGCGCAGAGGCAGGAGCGCGTAGGCGCACACGGTGGGGCTGGGGGCAGGGTTGGGGCCCGCACCCGGCGTGCGCTCCAGCACCGCGTGGAACATGGCGACCAGCAGGTCGTCCTTGAGCAGGCGCTTGGTGGTCGCCTCCATGTCCTGTGCGCGCGCGCGCCCCGCATGCCGGGTGCGCGGCAGGGCTCATAACCCCTGAGGGCCATGTCACCCCGGCGTGCGCGCCTGATCGACGCTGCAGCAGGGTGGCCAGCTCGGCATCACCCTGGCGGGTGTGCGCGCGCCCACGCGAACACCAACGGATGCACGACTGCTGGACCATATAATTGCGACCCTTGGGAATGAGATCAAGAGCTTCAAGGAGGCAGCAGAGGCCGAGGGGGAGGCCCGCGCGCCTCTTCCACCGGCCACGGTGCCCCCAAAGAGGGACGGACAGGCTGCCGAGCAGGGGAGTGCCCGGCAGTCGGCACTTGGCGCGCCGACAGCTGCCGGTGCGGCCGGCATGCCGACTGCCAGGCGCTCCCCTGCTCGGCAGCCTGTCTGTCCATCTCTAGGGCCGGTGGGAGAGGCGCGCGGGCCTTCTCCTTACCCTCTGTCGCCTCCTTGATGCTCCTGATTCCGTCCTCGAGGGTCGCGATCATGTTACTCAGCAGCTCATCCAAGCGGCGGTTGCGCGCCCACGAGCCCAGGCATCTGGAAGCAGTGTGACCCCGGCCGGGAACGGCCAGCTCCCACAGCAGCAGCACGCGGGCGCCGGCGCAAGCGTGGGCGACGTCCAGCTCTGGCACTGTGCAGCATGCGGTGCGTGCGCGAGCCCCGCGCCGCCCCACTGACCGGTTTGGGCCGCATCCTGAGCGGGCCGCGCACGCGCAGGGTCCGCGCCACATGCAGGTACGGCGCGGGCTTGCCGGGCGCCCACGCCGCCAGCGCATCCGCGCCCGCGCCCGCCGCCGCCGCCGACGCCACCTTGCCGCCGCCGCGCGCCGCCGCGGCTGGCTCCTTGCTTCCAGTGCCCTCCTCTGCCTTCACCGGCCCCGTCGCCTCGGCCGGGGCGCCCGGTCTTGGCCTCGCAGCCGCTCGCTCGGGCTTTACAGCTGCTCCGGCCTTGCCTGGCTCCGCGGGCGCACCGCCTCCGACGCCAGGCTGGAGGTCCTCCAGGTCCGTCGGAGCAGCGGCCCCAGCTGTCTCTGCGCCGGCCTCCTCTTTCACGCGCCCCGCCGGCGCCCCCGCCTGGGCGCACGGTGCGGCGCACGCCCCTGCCTGCTCCAGGCCCGCCTCCAGCTTCGCCGCGCTCAAACACGCGCCGGCCTGCACGCGCGGCTGCGGCTCGCCCGGCCTCAGCTCAGGCTTGGGAGCGGGCGCGGCTCCGGGCGCGGGGGCAGGCTGCGCATCCCCGTCGCTGAGCGCCGGCGCCCCTGCCCGGCTCGGCCCCGGCGAGGGCCCAGGGCGCGGCGCCGCCGCGTCTGCGGCCTCCCGCTCGCGCTTCACGGGCGTGCCGCTGGCGGCTGCCGAGCGTGGAGCTGCGGGCGACGCTGCAGCCATGCCACGGCCATCCTCCTCCACGAGCTCCGCCTTGACGGCAGCGCCCGCTCTGGGCGAGGCTGCAAAGAAACTGGTTATTGCGCGCTGCGACGCGTTCGGCTTGGCCCTCTTGGAGCCGCCGCCGGCGCCGACGCCGCCGCCGCCGCCGCCGCCGCCCCTGGCGCCCTTGGCGGCCGGCGGCGCGGCCTTGCGCTTCCTGCCGTCGGCCGCGGCGTCGGCCGCCTTGCGGTCCGCGCCCGCGCGCTGCGCCACAACGCCGCGCGGCGACCCCGACGACGCGCCGCCGCCGCCGACGCCTGCGCCGCCCGCTGCCCTCCCGGCAGCCGGGGCGTGCGGCCCGCGCGCCGCGCCAGCTGCGGCCTCAAAGTGCGCGTTCAGCGCGCGGCCGACGTCGCCGTCAGCCGCGCGCAGCAGCGCCTCGGCCGCTGCCGCCGGCAGGCCGCCGCCCAGCACGCCACGCAGCTGCGCCAGTGCATCATCCCCGCCGCCGTGTTCGTGCCCCCCGCTGCTGCCCGCCCCGCTGCCATGTTTGTGGTCCACGCCGCTGCCCGCCCCGCCCGCTGCGCCATCCGGCGGCCCCGCGCCAGCATCGCTGCAGCCGCCGGCCGAGCGCGCGCCGCCAGCGGCCGCCAGCGCGGCCTCCAGCGCGGCGGCCTCCGTCGCGCTGGCGGCGCCGCCCCTGCTGTTGCAGGCGCCGCGGAGCCCCGCTTGGGGCTCGGCTGCGGCGGCGCCGGGCGCGGAGCCGTCGCTGCTGATTGACACCGCGTCATCGTCCGCGGTCGCCCGCGCCGCGGCCGCCGCCTCGCCGCAGCCGCTGCCTTCTGCCTCGCTGGCGCTGCCGCGCTCAAGCAGCCCGCCGCCCGCTGCGCCCGCGGCAGCAGCCGCGGCAGCGCCGCGCGCGCCTTTCGCCCCGCCCGCCGCCGCACCCGCCGCCTCGGGCGCCGGCGCGGTCCCGCCCGCGCCCTGGGCGGCCTCCTCCACCGCCGCAGCCGCCTCCTCCGCCGCGTCCGCGGCGGCCTCGTCCGCAGCCTCCGCAGCGTCGGCAGCGGCCTGGTCGGCGTCGCCACTGCCGCCGCCGCCGCGGCCGCCGGCGCGGCCCCACAGGCGCGCGAACGCGGCCTTGCCCGCGCCCGGCGCGTCGAGCAGGTGGCGGAAGTGGCGCAGCTGCGCGCGCAGCTTGCGCTCGCCGTCCGCGCCCTCCACGCCGACCGTCGGGACCACCTGCGCCGCGGACGGCCCTGGGCGCCGCGTGCGCCGTGCGAGAGCGCGCCTCCGGCTACCCAGCCGCGCGGCCGCCCGCCCGGATCCTGGCGCAGGCCCTGGCACAGGCCCAGCGGGCACGGCGCGGCGGAGTAGGGTTAGGTTTAGGGGAGGGGCTGGGGGCGGGCCTGGACGGGGCGCATGAAGCGCACGTACTCCTGCAGCTCGGCGAAGCTGCTGTGCTCGCTGTAGGGCACCAGGTGGATGTGCGCGGCGCCCTTGGAGCGCACGGGGTACGCCGCCTTCTTCATCTGGAACGTCCAGCCGGTCGGCACGACGCCGACGACCTGCGCGCGCCGCCGCGCTGCGCCTGAGCACGGGCCAGAGGGGCGGCGCTCGTAGCGGGACCTGTTCAGGCGCTGGCTGATGCGTGGTCAAGCCCAGGGGGCAGGGCTGCGCGGGACCACCACCGAGCAGGGCACAGCGTGCCTCCTTGGTCCCTAGTGCGGCAAGTCATACAGACTTCTTGGGGCAGCATGTCGGAGAGGCACCTTGGGCTCTACACCGTCTACGGGAAGCAGTTGCAAAGCTGAGTCCCTCACACCTTGATCCTTTACACATGCTGAGCTTCACACACTTTGTAGACAGTATGCAAGACGCTACAAGCAAGCGGCGGGCGACTCACGTCGTCGGCGCCCATGTCCGCTCGGTAGGACTCCATGCGCGTGAAGTTGGGCTTGAAGAAGGGGAACGCCTCGCCTGCGCATAGAACTAGGCTCAACCAGGCGGAGCATGCAGCGCATGCAGCACTACAGGCAAAGGTGCTCGGTGAGGTGCCCAACATGAAAGCCCTGCGCCTTGTGCACGCGCGCACACCACGCCCGCGCTTGCTAAGGGCCCTGGGACACGACATTCTGGCCGCTCTCCTGGCAGAAGCTGCAGGCGGCTGTGCCAGGCTGTGCAATGATGGGACCGCATGTGGCCCGCCGCGCACCCAGGACGCCCCAGCCAGTGACGTGCACGAGCGTCGCCTGCGGGTCAGAGGTGAAGAGCTCCTCGATGTCAATGTCTGCGCGCGGCACTGCATGCCTGTGGGTCCTGTACAGCATGCATGCATGGAGCACAGGCCTTGCAAGCTGCGCGCTTTAATGGAGGCCCAAAATGAAAAGACTATGCGGGTTGTTGACGACCCACGAGCGCGCATCGAACAGAGCCAACAGGGCGTCCTGGCGTGCCAGCGCCGCCGGGCGCTCAGCGGCTGCAAGCCCGGCGAACGAGGCGGCGCGAAAACGCGCTGGGCGGTGCAGCTGCCTAAGCACGCGCGCAAAACAGGCGTGGGCCGCGCCCGGCCAGTCCAGGCAGCGCATGATGCCCAGCTTGCGCTCCGGCACGTACAGCGGGCACTTGCACCTCCTGTGCACCTGCCGGGCGCCGTGCCTGCTCAGCAGGGTTTCCAGCATGGACAGGTTTTCCAGCATGAAACTTGACTGCGGTTATATGGAAGAGCATGTCGAGGCGCCAGGGCGCAGGCGCGGGCGCGCGCCTCCACCAGGACGCGCTCCTTGCCGATGACGTACGTCTGGAGCGCCCCCCCAAGCACACGCTGGATCAGACCGGCGCGGGCGGCAGCAGCGCCGTCTTGAGCATTCTCGAAAGCGAGCCAGCGCGGCGGCGCGCAGGGCCTCTGGAGCGCACCGAGATGAGGAAGAGGCGGCGGATGCCCTCGGCCTCGGCCTCCTTCATTAGCCTGTGCAGCGTGGCCGCCACATACTCCACTGCGGCCTCCTGCGCGCGCGCCGCCCCGCCCGGCGTCACACGCCTGCAGAGCGGGCACGACACCCCGCCCGCTGCCTGCCCGGCCGGCTGCCTGCTCCAGCCCGCCACGGCGCACACGGTGCAAGACGACGTGCGGCGTCATGCAGGCGTGCCCGCGGCGCACGCACGCGCGGCCCCACCAGCGAGCCTGCTCTGCCCGCGCTTCCGCGGCCGTGCCGGCGCCCGCGCGGGTCGGCGCGGCGGGCGCAGGCGCGACATGCAGGAGCGCGCGTGCGGGGGGGTGCGGCGGCGGGCGGGCAGGGGGCGGCGCCCGGGCGGCGCGGCCGGGGCGGCCGCGCCCGCGCGCCTGCAGCGGGAAGCAGTGCGCGGGCTTGCAGTAGGTGGTGTCCAGGTACAGCGCGTCCGCGCGCTGGAAGGCGGCCAGGCGCGCGTCGGCCAGCATGCGCGCGTGGAAGCGGAAATCGCCGACGTGCACGTAGCGCCGCCCGCCCGGCAGCGCGAACAGCAGCTGCGCCGCGCCGGGGCAGTGGTTGGCGTCCACCAGCGTCACCTCCACCGGCCCGCACAGGCCTGGCGCGCGGTGTTGTGGGTTTGGTGAAGGGTGGGGCGCGCGCCGCGCGCGCCGCCAGCGTCGCTTGCGCCGGCGCCGCCCGGCGCCCCGCGCTGCCTGCCGCACGTTGGTGCCCCGGACGACTATGGTCGGGACCGCGAGCGTCAGGGGGGCCCCGCGGAGCTGGGGCGGTTCTCTCAACCACACCAGGCTGTGTCCTCAAGTACAGAAGAGACCAGCGAGTACGCACAGGAGGGGCAAGCCTGAGCTGGAGTGCTGCGGCAGCCTCCTGAGGCTCCAGTGGGGCACCCACGGTGTGAGCAGCGCAGCAGGGGCGCGCGCCTTGCACAATCACCGGCGTGTTCATAGGCAGCGGCCGCAGTAGGTCCGGGCTGACTTGTACTATCGCCACCGCCAGGCGCGCCGTGACCTCACTGCCGAGCAGCAATGCAAGGCGGTCAGCACGCGTGGCGCGTCGCGCTCTCATGGGCTGCACAGTGTCTGTAGCAGCACCCCCGCTTGAACACAAGACTGCAGCCTGTGGTGAAGAGGCGCTGGAGGCACGCCTGCAGTAGACGATGCCCGAACGCCATGTGTCACTGAGTCCTGCATAGTGGTCTGGCGCTCGCACGGTACACCAGTAAGGCCTCACTGAAACTGTGAAGAACACATTTGTGCACAGTGTGGGTGCTGCATACCTGCGTGTGCATGCGTGAGGAAGTATGCTCTCACAAGCGGCCCCGGCGGATGCCTGAATCCATCTACCACAAAACCAGTGTCTGGTATCGTGACGCTTGTAGGCATCTGGACTGTGCTCAGCTCAGGCGGTCTCTGGACTTAGACATCTGGGCGGGCGCTTCGTGCAGCACAAGCCAGTGCTCACAGCACCAGACAATCATGCGCTGCTGCCCGGGCGGCACTCTCGAGCTCGCTCTAGTGACCCAGTCTCCCTCACTCGCCCTCGCACTGTTGCACTTGGTTGTCCGAGGGGAGGTTACCTGCTGTGCTGCGCATCAGGTAGGTCCTGCTGTCCGAGCCACCCCGTGAAAGCAGGCCTGTACAGACATCTTGCTCGGCAATAAATCTGGCAGACGAAGACAGAAGCTGGTAGTGCTAGCTGACCACGCATCGCACGTTGTAACACAAAGCTTTCCTGGGAATCCAGCGCTGCCTGCCAGGCGCTTTCTGTATAGTAACGCAGCTTTTATAGGCGTACGTGCTGACAGATGGAGGCAGGAGTTGGGGAAACCCCACGCCTCTTGACAAGCTCGCGGCCACGAGCATGATCAATGGGCAGCCATGGCTGCGCTTAAGCACGCACTGACCCGGGCGCAGCACTCTGGCCGCAATGGCAGCCGCGGCGCTGCACCTGTGCGTCCTGGCGATGCTGGCGCCGGCGCTCCTCACCGCCGGGCGCCTGGCCCAGGTGCCCGCCCGACCATGCGCCTCAGCTCCGGTTGTCAGCCTGGCAGCGCGAGCGGCTAAATGCTGTGGTGCTGGCTATTCTGGGTGAGAATAGCCAGCACCACAAAGCCGTCGAACGCGGAGCCTGCCTGGTCTGTGTCGCTCGCTGCCGAGCGCACTGAGCCGTGCAACGCCTGTCTGCAGGCGCTGCGCCTGCCGCTCATCACTGGCTACGTGCTGGGCGGCGTGCTCGTGGGGCCCTTCGGGCTCAACCTGCTGCGGGCTGAGGGCCTGCCGAGCCTGGCTGTGGTGCGTGCGCGCCGACCGCAGACCCCGCCGCTCCCGCTTGGGGCTCCCTGTGACCCCAGCCTGCGGCGCCGCGCCTGCCTTGGCCGCCATGCACATTGCTGGGAAGGCGGCCGGCGCCTTGGGCTCCCAGGCGCACGCGCCCCGGCGCCGGGCGCGAGGCTCGCACCTGGTGTGCACTGCGCGTGCCGCGGACTGCGCTGCGCACGAGGCGGCCTGCGCCATGTGCGAGCCGGTCTGTGCTGTGCACGAGCGGCGTTGCCGCGCACGGCAGGTGGACCGCGCCTGCCTGGCCGTCATAGCCTTCGCCGCGGGCGCGGAGCTGCAGTGGGCCGAGCTGCGGCGCATCCGGGGGCAGGTGCGCGGAAGGGCGCCGCAGCTCGCAGCCTCAAGCTAGCACGTGCTGCTCCCCTGTGTGCCTGTCATGTCTGCGCGGGGCGCCCCTGCATTGTCATCGGCTTGGGGAGGGAAGCGGGAGGTCGGGCTGTGTAGCGAGTGTGCCGGCAGGGGAGGTGCAAGGTCCCCCTTCGGCTGCGTTGGCCCCTAGACGTGACGCGCGGCCCAGGACGGCCGCATGCTTCGCCGACCCGCTCCGCTGCCAGGCTTTGGCCGAGCGGGGAGCACGGCCGCAGTAGTCAGGGGCGCCCGCACTTGCAGGGTCCTGGGGCGGGCGGGACAAGTACCACCCTACACACACCCTACCCAACACGCGCCCCGCGCGCCGCGCCTGCAGGTGCTGTACGTGACGCTGGGCGTGTCGCTGGCCAGCTACGGGCTGGTGTACGCGGCGCTGCTGGCGCTCGCGCCGGCGCTGCCGCTGCTGCGCGGCCGGCCCTGGCGGCACGTGCAGACCTTCGCCAGCATGGCCGCCACGCTTGCGATTGCGCGCTCGCCCGCGTCCATGGCGCGCCGCCGCCCCGTCCCGCCGCCGGCAAGAGCATCGCCAGCCTGCGTAAATGCTCTGCGGAGACAGCGGTCAGCACTTTGCGAGGCTGCCTTGCGCCCCAGCTGTTTGTTATGGCGTCGGCTTCAGCTTGTGAATGGAGGAGGACTGAGCAGTTTTCCAACCATCTTCGCATCTGTGTATATATATGCACGGCATGGGGTCATGCGTCTTTTTGCTTGAGGTCGCGACTGTGAGGCTGGCGGCGTGCGCGCAGATTGCGGTGCTGAAGGAGACGGAGGGCCGCGGACCATACTGCTCGCTGGTGATGGCGGTCGTTGTCACCAAGGACGTCCTGGTCTTCATCTGCTTCTCGCTCAACATCGAGCTGTCCGCGCTGGTGCGTCAGGTTGTCGACGCATGGTCCCCCGCTTTGTGTCTTCGTAGCTGCATGCCGGTCAGTGTATCTGTGTTCTGGCTGCACCAAATATTGTTGTCAGAAGTGGATGAAAATTAGTGGCCAGTTGCAAACAACTGAGCAGATAAAGCGTTGGTATTCTAGTGGCCGGTATCTCCAGCAGACCGTGTTGGGTCTCATGCACATGTGGGGCCATCTGCATCAGCGTGATTGAGCGCGCTCGCATACCTTACGCGCTCCCGTCACGCATCCACCGCGCGCATGGCGCGCGCGCAGGTGATGCGCAACGCGCACGAGCATATTCGCCTGGCGAGCCTGGCGGGCCCGCTGGCCAGCCTGGCCACGAGCGTCGTGCTCGGCGTGACGGCCGGCGCGCTCGTCGGCCGCGTCATGGCGCTGCCCGCGCGGCCGTTCGGCTGGGCGCTGCGGCGGATGCCTGCGGCGGCGGGCATGCGCGTTAAGGCGCGGCCCGCCATGCCTGTTGTGAGCCGTTACGTTGGGCCTGCGGCCTGCGCCGCCAGCACACCCTGCATTGTTTCATGCACAACTGCAATCGCAGGGTCACAAGCCAGAGCCGGCATCCGGCGCGGCAGGCGGGCGCGCGCACGGCAGTGGTGGTGGGCGCAGCGGTCGGCGTGTTCTGGGCGGCGGGCCGCTTCTCGGCGGAGCCGCTGCTGGCCTGCGTGCTGGCGGGCGTGACGGTCACCAACCGCAAGCGCGCTCCCGCCCCGAGCTGAGGGCACTGCCTCCTATAGCTCGAGTGCACTGCCTCCTTCGCAGAGTGGCAGCTTGCGACATGCAGAGGTGCATGAGGTGCAGCATATCTGTGACTGACAGCAATAGTGGGAGGTCTGCACTGCCAGTCCCAACGCGTTCAGCAGCGGATGGTGGCCAGCTCGCGGAGCTCTCTCATCACTGCATGTGCCTGTTGGTGCCACCACACTGCCAGGGTTTTTTGCTGTGCCGAGTCGTTCGCTGGCTGTGCGAGCGGGGCCGCACGCCGCAGGGGCGAGGCAGCCGCGGGCCGGGTGCACGAGGAGGTGGCAGCCGCGCTGGCCGCGGTCATGGGCATGGTGAACATGGCATTCTTTTCGCTGGCCGGCGCGTCGCTCGTGCTGGTGCGGCCCCACCCTGCTGTCGGCCATGTGGGCCACCACATGGCCTCTAAGGAACTTTGATCGAAGCCGTATGAAGAGGATGCTGCTCAGCAGAGCGCGCATGCTGAGAGGACAGCGGACGGTTGCCAGCATCCTGCTTGCGCGAGCGCAACAAGTGCGGCAGAGCAAGGAGCTGTGCAGACGGGCGAGCGCACTATCCGGGCGGCGTGAGTGCGGCCGGGCGCGGCAGCGGCTGCGGACAGGGCCGCTGACCGAGGCGGGCGGGCCGGGGGGCGGCAGGGCGCGTTGGCGCGCACGCTGGGCGCGGCCGCGCTGGTGTGGGCGGTGCGCATCGGCGCCATCTACGTCGGCAGCTGGCTGGGCGCGTGGCTGGGCGGCACGCCGCCGGAGCACCGGCGCAAGGTCTGGTACGGCATGGTCACGCAGGCGCGCGATCTTCCACTGCGCACAACCCCCCTTGCGTCTCTCACACCTCTGCTCGACGTCGTCCAGGGTAGCCTGCACTGCACTGACAGTGATGTATCTTTATGTCTCAAATCTGTTGTATATCTGTATGGTGAAAAGTGAACCAGCAATGGCGCTGACCAGCAGAAACGTGCTGCGCAGGCGGGCGTGGCCATGGGCCTGGCCAAGGCGGTCGCCGCGCGCTTCCCGGACTGGGGCCCGGAGTTTGTCACGCTCATGGCACGCCCCGCCCCGGCGCCCGGCGCCCCGCCCGCGCCCCCTGGCCGCCATGCCGGACACCCTGGGCAGGGCCCCGGAGGGCCTAGGCCGCGCCGCAGCCCTGCATGGGCGCACCCAGCGCCGACACAGCATGCTTGAATCTGGAGCGCAGGGGCTCATCAGAGTGGGAAGGGCCGGACGCGGAACGAGGGCGCGCGCGCGCGCGCGCGGCGCGCCTGAGCGCGGCTGCCGCGGCGCGCGCAGATGACCGTGATCCTGCTCAACCTGGTGACCGGGCCGCCGCTGTTCCATGCGGCGATCGTGGCGGCGGGCGAGGCGCGCGCGCTGCAGCTGCCGGGCCTTGCGGGCGACGCGGCGGGGGCGCCCCCGCGCACGCCCTCGCTGCCAAAGTCCGCGTCCAAGTGCGCCCTTTCACCGTGTCACCTTCAGCACCCCGGCGCTGGCACCCTCAGGCGCCGCCGATGCACTGTCATTGCTTTGCGTCGCGCATGGGCAGCAGGTCTGGAGCAGCGTAGGAGGGCACTGCGATACTCCCTGTAGCAAGCTACTGGAGCCGTGTGCGGCACTGCGAGCGTGCGTGTGCGGCGCAACTCTCACGGCACTCCTTGTGCAAACGTTCTCTGCAGTTGCTGGACAGGGCAGGCGCTGACTGTGCGGAGCGCGCGACAGGCCGCAGCTAGCTACAGACGTGCTGCGCGGCGGCATCATCGGGCTGGACGTTGCAGTCAATGGCGAGCGCGGCGCCGGCGCCGGTGCAGGCGGGCGCGACGGCGGCCGCGGCTCGGCGGTGTCGCCGCGTGGGCAGGGTGGCCATGACCGCCGCGCTGATGACGACTCTTTCGCTTGAGGGGCGGCGAAGGTGAGCATGCGTGCGCGGGCGGAGCGTTTGGGCAGCGGGCCGTGCGCGGCGTCGGCAGGATGCGGGGCGGCCAGGTGGCCTGAAGGTGGGATCTGCGCAGAAAGCAATTAGCCCGCACAGCACGGCGGGTGGCTGCGTGCACCAGCGAGCACAGCACATGCGGGGCGGCTGCGGCAGGCGCTCGGAGATCGCATCTGAGCGCCGCGCTGCTGCTCGCGCCGACCGGCCGCTGTGCATGGCCGGCGGCACCATGCGTGCCTGGCCCCGCGGCCGGCGCATGCAGAGCGAGCTGGCGATGGCGAAATTGCGTGCCGGCTGTTGCACACCCGCGTTGCGCAAGCATGAGCACCGCAAGCGCCTGCAGGCAGCACGTGTCTTGTGTGTGAGCATGTGCCTGTGGGTGGGTCCATGCACAGGGATGAGGCGGGTGCCCTCCCTGTGCGTGCAGAGTTGCGGCTGTGAAGCAGCACGCATGTTTGCTGGGAAGCAGTCGCATGACGCGTCTATGCTGTGTGCACCGCCTCAGTTCTGTGGTGTCTTCAGGCAGGCGTCGCATGTCAGGGACCTCTGTCGCATGTCTGACCTGTGTCGCATGGCAGCGTGGCACTCCTGCGCTATTGTGCTCGGTGTCTAGTTACAGTGTGTCTATGCCCAACCAACACATGCCACGCTGGCATGCGTGTGTCTACCTGCTTCGCTGGCCAACTGCATGCCAAGTTCTCCCATCCCACATGTTCACCGATGCCCCACAAAGCAGACAACTGGGCCTCATGCATAGCTTGGGGCAGCAAATCGCAGGGCCTCCCGCAACACATTATTTACACGCTGCTCCCACCCGCAGCAGCTGCCTCCAACCCCCAGCGCCCCCTCCATGGATTACTGCTGCCCCGCCGCCGCGCAGTGCCCCACCGGATGCCCCAGTATAGGCCTCGCGGTTTGCGACTGCTGCAAAGCCCCAGGCTCGCCCTGCGCACCCTGCGCAGCCTGTCAGCCCGGAGGTAACGTGACACCTACCCCTGCGCACCGCCCGCGGCAGCCCAGGCGCAGCCGGGCGGCCTGGCAGGCGCCACGCCAGACCCGCCGCCGCGCATCACTGCTGCTTGCACTCTGGCGGCTTCGCGCCGCTGTCCGTGGGCGGCGCCTGCGCGCGCGCGCGCGCCCGGCTCAGCCCTTTGCTGGCTGGCAAGCAGGACCGGAGCAGGGGGACGAAATGCTTTTTTGGATGCACTGACATGCATTGGCTCGCCCGCATGCAGCGCCCGCAGGATGAGCTGCAGTCAAGAGTTTGCACTTTGAAAGTGCATGTCTGGCTTCCAAGCAACACCCTGCATGCGACGATTCGCGGCGGCGACTGTGTGCGTGGCACCTGACAGCGCACATACGAACCACTATGGGCTGCCCCTGCTGGGCCGCTTGCTGCACTGAGGCATCGCACATCGACCAGCACAGGGCACAGGGGGTGAACGCAAAAAAAAAAAAAAAAGCACGCAAACAAAAAAACAAGCCGCATGCTGCTGCTGGTCAGTTGGGCTACTATGTGTAACTGACGCGCAACAAGTGGCCCCGCGCGACATCAGACAGAGACCGCTGGTGCACAGCCCTGCCGTCACAGCCATCCCTTTACAGCCATCCCCCAACACAACAGCCCACACTGACCTCGGATGCAGCAGGGATGAAAAAACGGGCGGGGCAGGCCCAAAGGCCTACCTGGCCAGCAGGGGGTTGGTCACGGGAGCGCTACCTCGGCTTTCCCCTTTCCTCTGGGCTTGCCCGCGCCCGGCGCGTCCAGCGCGCGCTTGCCGTGCGGCGCCGCGCCGTCGTCCTCATCGCCGTCGTCGTCGTCCTCGTCGTCATCCTCGTCGTCCTGCCCTCACGCTCACAGCTGAGCATTGCGCCCAGAGCTGGGGGGCGCCCCCATGATGCTTGAGGCCTTGCTGGCTTGCTGGCTCGCTGCCTTGCTGCCAGCCCGCGGCCAGACACGTGCGCCGACCTACCACCCCAGACCTAACCACTCTGGTGCCGTGATAATCAAGGATCATGCTCCTGCATGCACACCTTCACACCATGCCAGGACTACTCCCATCGGGTCATGCCGCATGTCAATCATTGATGTCGCATGTCAATCACGAGGTGCACCCAGACGCTGGGGCGCGCCTCGTCGTCGTCGTCCTCGTCATCGTACTCGTCCCCGTCCTCGTCGTCCTCCTCGTCCTCGGCGGCCTCGCCGGTGTAGTACGCCACCGCCCGCGGGATGAGCTTGTAGCGGATGATCTCCCTGCGCGCGACCCGCGCGCCCACATGAGCGCGCCGTTTCGCCGTGCAGGATGCAGGCGCAGCAGTATGCATCCTTAACTTCAGCGGCTTTGACATGCAAGGGCACCTTGCAAGCTGCCAGCGTTCAATTCCATTTTTTTTATGTGAGCATGTACCGCACGCATGTGGCGGCATGCGCGCGGGGGCAGCCGTGCCGGCGCGCTTGCACGCTGGGCCATTGCAACACCAGAGCAGACAGCAGGCGCTCCGGCGCTCCAGAGTGGCAGGGGCGCAGTGTGGCGGAAAAAGCGCTGCTCGGGGCGCGCCCATCTCGTGGGTCCTTCTCCATCGCATGCTGCGTCGGCGCCTCACGACGGCAAGGGCACAGCGCGGCAGGGCAAGTGCAGCCCCGGGGGCGCGCCCGATCTCGTAGTCCTCCTCCATCGCGTGCTGCAGCTCCTCCATCTCCTCCTCGTCCACCTCGCTTGGGTTGTCCGGCACGGCCGGCGGCGCGAAGAAGTTGAAGAAGGAGGCGCAGGGCTCGGTCTTGGTCAGCATGCGCCCCGCGGGCTTGCCCTTGACCGGCTTGGCCTTCTTCTTCATCACCTGCGCGCTGCGCCGCCCGCATGACCGCCGCCCTCTGGCCCCGGGGGGACGCTGCGCATCGCAGCACATGACTCGCACGCGGCCGCTCGCGCTGTGTCGTGGCTCATAAGGCCAATGCAAGGCGGCGGTGGGCAGCGCGGGGCGCGCCTTTACGGTGGGGTTCTTGCCGGACGCCCACTCAATGTCGGTGCCCTCCGCCTTCTGCAGCATCTCCTCCTCGTCGTCCACCATGTGGTACGTCTTTGTCTGCGCCGCGGCAGCGGCCGTCACCGCGCGGCTGCCGCGCCTCACGCACAACGCCCCGCAGCAGCAGGCGCGTCTGTCGCTGCAGCCGTGCGCCGCAGCACATAGGGTCACATACGGTTAGGTTAGGGTAGGGCTACCCATCGCCCCCGCTGCTGCTGCAAGCCTCTGCTGCAGCAAGCCTGCGACAGGCATCGAGCGGCACCAGGGCCGGCTGTCCAGGCCGCACCAGCGTCGCGTGCGGGAAGAATGGGTTGGCCGCAAAGTGGAACGTGAGCTTGAAGCCGTGCGGCTCCTCGTCCTCGTCCTCCTCGTCGTCCTCCTCCTCCTCCTCGCCCTCCGCCTTTGGTTTCACGGCCGGCGGCTCTGCCTTGGCCGGCGCCGCCTCCTCCGACAGGTCCACGTACGTTATGTCCGTCAGGTACGCCAGCACCGCCTCGTCCTTCTCCGTGATCTGCGCCGCCGGCCCACAGGCGCGAGCGCATCTGTCCGGCGGCTCGGGATCCCATGCGGATCACGATTGCATAGCCATGCGCTATGCAACCCGGCCCAGCATGAGCCGGATGGCAGCGTAAACTTGTCTGGACGCACTGCAAGCCTACGAGCTCGGCATCCAGCACAGTCTGTCTCGATGCATCAGCGCTGCCAGACACAGCGTCTCGTTCTTGAGCCTTCACTTAGACAGCCCAGGCCCGGGCATGGTGCAGGCGCGGCGAGCCTATGCAGCGGCCATGGCGCCTGCGCGCGCGCGCGGCCGCTGCAGGTGCGCACCACATTGGCCGTGACTTCGTTGGCGCGCAGCACGCCGAGCCAGAACTCCGGGATGCCGGCCGGCGCGGCGCCGCCGCCGGGCGCCTCGCCGGCGCCGGCCGCGATCGCCTCCGCCGGCGGCTCCTCCTCGCCCTTCACGATCTTGGCGCGCGTCTGGTACAGCGGCGCTGCGCGCGCGCGTGCGTGTATCAGCCGCCGCGGCGCACGCCCACAAGCTGCGTATTTCAGCCCTTGCACCTATCGGCGCCCCCTCCTCGCCAAATGGCGCCCTGCTCGCCCTGCACTGCATTGGCGCGCTCCTCTCACAGCGGCGCTGCGGCAGCAGCGCCGTGCGCAGGCCGGGCCGGATTCATGCCACAGGGCACTCCGTCAACAGACAACATGACCAGCAGTGCCAGTAAGGTCGCCGTAGCTCCTCCGCCTCCTTCACGCCTCCCCTGCAGCAGCACTGCGCGCAGGCGCAGCCGTCGTCACTGGCAAGGCGCCTGTCAACTGACGTCCCGCGGCCTCCTCCTTATCTATTACGCAATAAGTGGGCGCGCTAGACGCAAAGCAGCACCGCAGCACCGCGGGCCGGCAGTGAGCCTCGACAAAACGGCCAGAGCAAGGTAAGCCAGGTGAGACGCGGTGCCTGTTTCGAGCCCGCAGCAGCGCTACATTGTTTGTATGTGCTTAGAGCGTGCTTGGCGCACGGCAAGCGCAAGTGCTCAGCCGCAGCGGGGGTGCCGCAGAGAGCGCGGCGGTCGCGGACGACATTGCCGACTGGTGCGAAGTTACTCGCCAGCCTGAGCAGGCCTGGGGAGGCACCCTTACAGCTGCACCTGCCAGGTGCGGCAGTCGCGAACGTGTGTCTGCTGCCTTGTTTGTGCCCTTTGCAAGTGTGCCGGCGCTAGCGGGCGCCGTCATGTGAGCAGAGGACGTGGCTCGCAGCGCACCGTACAGCGCCTCGTACTTGGCCTCCAGCGCGCGCAGCTCCTCGTTGTACTTGTCCTCCAGGTCATCGTGCTTCTCTTGCAGCGTGCGCAGGTACTCGATCCGGTCGCGCACCGCCTTGGGCAGCGTCTCGATGAAGCCCGACGGCTGCCCCACCATCCGGTTCAGCCGCGCCTGCGGCGCCGGCCGGCGCGCAGCCGTCAGCAAGGCGCCACCGCACCAACAGTCGCTGCTGTAAGCGGCAGTCACTGGTGGTACAGCTGCAGCTCCCTGTCCAGCGGTGGCAGCTGCACACTTGTGGCGACCAGGCTGCGACGACGCAGCCGTGCGGCTAGCCTGGGATCAGCGCGCTTGCCCGAGCGCACCTGAATAAGATTGACTATGTCTGGATTCTGCAGCAGAGCACTGGCACCTGCACGCCACACGCGCGTAAGCTTGCTTCTTGCAACATGCTGGGCAGCAGAGGCGCATCGATGGGCATATGCTGGGTGCGTAGTTTCGACGCACTCTGTGCGGCGACCTCGGACGGATTGGCGTCGACCTCCTCAGGCGCCCCAGGTGCTTGAGCGCGCCCGGACATGCTAATACAGGCCACACAGCGCAGCAAAACGTTGCATCCCGCCATCAGCAGGGTTGCCTCATTATGTGTGGGTTTTTTTGCCAAGTCTATCAGAGAGTTGAGAGAGCAAGCGTCCAAAGTCAGCTCTCGCTTCCCAGCGCAGCCGCAGGTGCTGTGAGGCTGCAGGACTGGGTGACTTGAAGCCAGCGCAAGCTGCAAGGCGCTTTGCTGGTGGCGCAGTCCGCGCTGGAGGGCTGCGGGACCGCTGCGTGCTGCGCCCTCTGGCTGCACAGCAGCACCGCGGGCTGCTGAGCGGACGCCGGCAGCCCGCCGACCCGGGATGCAGGCGCCGCCGCCGAGCTCGGCCGGGGCGCGCCAGCCTGAAGGCCAGCAGGCGCCGCGCTGGAAGGTGCCGAGCTCACCGGGCGATTTCGTCCGTCATGCTTGCCTGCACCCGCACCTGCTTCGCGCGTGCTGCGCTGCACTGGCCGGCGTCTGGCTTATGGCCTCCTATGTGCACCGCGGGCTCTCCAGGCCTACCGGGACCGTACCTCAAAGAAGGCTGGCTGCGCAGGTGGAGCTGCCGTCTGGGACGGCGGGCGACGACCAGTTTGGGGGCTGCCGCACGGTCGAGCAGTCCTACATAAAGAACAAGCAGATTGGGGAGGGTACCTATGGCCAGGTGCGCCCGTCCTGGTGTTGCGGCCCTGCGCTGCTCTGGTCACTCCTGCAGCTGGCTGGCAGGGCCGCTTCACCGGGTGTTGCGGCGCCGCTGCGCCGCTGCCTGGTGTGAGTCAGCCTCGCCAGCGGCAGACGCTGCGCCGCAGGTGTACCTGGCGAACGACAAGCAGACGGGCGAGGAGGTCGCGCTCAAGAAGATCCGTATGGACAACGAGAAGGAGGGCTTCCCCATCACGGCAATCCGCGAGATCAAGCTGCTGAAGAACCTGGACCACGAGAACGTGATTCGCCTGAAGGAGATTGTGCGCTCGCAATGTGTGCGCCCATGGAGCCTCTAGGTTGTCTCAACGGCAGCGCCTTGTGTGGCTCAAATAGGCCATAATTCCTGTGGAAAGTGTTGCTGGCCGTCACAGCTCGTGCCTCAAGCTCCCGTGACTGCCGGGCTGGGTCCTGCTGTGCTGGCCTCCTGAGCGAGTGCTGGCGCCGCGCAGCGCACAAGTGCAACAACTTCAAGGGCAGCATCTACATGGTCTTTGACTACATGGACCACGACCTGACCGGCCTGATGGAGCGCAAGGCATACAAGTTCAAGCCGGAGCACGTGCGCGGCCCGGCTCCTCACTTTTATAGGGAGTGGCGACTGCGTCCTGTGCAACTTGCTGATCTGCCATTCATTCTTGAGTCAGCTTGTGCCAAGCTCACACGCTTTCGTAGGCACTCCGCAGGAAGAGGGGGGTTTGTTACTTTTGCCCAACAGCCGCGGCGCTCGCTTGCACGCCCGCGCCGACGCCCGCTCCGTCCGCACGCGCGCGACAGGTCAAGTGCTACATGCGCCAGCTGCTGGCTGGCCTGGCGTACTGCCACCGCAGCAACGTGCTGCACCGCGACCTCAAGGCCAGCAACCTGCTGATCAACAACAGCGGCATCCTGAAGCTGGCCGACTTTGGGCTTGCGCGCAAGTACGCGAGCACCGACAAGAACGAGCGCTACACCAACCGCGTCATCACGCTGTGGTACCGGTGCGCGTCCTGCGCCATGTGCACCAGCCAGCTGCATGGGGCAAGTCGCGTGCTCTGTGTCGCGTGTGGTGGTGACCTGGCATACCTCGTTGCGCGTGTGTCCTTTCACCGGCCTGTGCAGGTGTGGCCTGGCGACAGGCCACATGGTGTTGACTCACATGGCGCATGCCGTATATCATTATAAGCAGCTCGGGCATGGGTTCGCGCAGCTGATGTCAAGCAGAGGTTCCCTGGTTGTCACTGACCAGACAGGTGCAGCGCTCGAGCATGCCTGAAGCGGCGCGGGCGGCGGCCAGGCCCCCGGAGCTGCTGCTGGGCTCGGAGCACTACGGGCCGGAGATCGACATGTGGAGCGTGGGCTGCATCTTTGCGGAGCTGCTGGTCGGCAAGCCGGTGTTCCCGGGCAAGGAGGAGTCGGACCAGATGGATCGCATCGGCAAGCTGCTGGGCACGCCCAACGAGGAGAACATGCCCGGCTGCTCCAAGCTGCCCTGGTGCCGCCCGCGGGCCGGGCGGCCGGGATGCTGTTACACAGGGCCCTGCCTTGCACAGAGGAGGCCAGCGTTGGTCCCGCCCGGGACTCTTTGGCACTCCGTCATTCCCTGCCAAGTGTCACCATGCCAACCTATTGCCTATGTATGTGGCAGGCTTGCAAATCAGGCTGTAGACATTATCTGCAGATAGCTCGTGGTACCATTTGTGCGGGGAACTCCGCGCACACCAGGCAGCTCACTCGTTCCGTCTGAGTGTGCATCGCCTGCTTGTCGAGCACTGCAGTTGCTTTGTGCTGACTTGTACTGTGGCCTGCGCGCACAGGCACAACATCATAAAGCAGAATTACAAGCACAACAAGCTGCGGCAGCACTTTGAGCAGTATGGGAAGCTGCTGACGCCGGGCGCGATCGACCTGCTCGAGAAGATGCTGTGCCTGGACCCGAAGAAGCGCATCGACGCCATCACCGCCTTTGGCGTGCGTCGCCCGCGCAATGTCATAGGTCTGGTGGAAAGTTGATCTTTTGGCCCATCGCAACGGTGCTGTGGATCAACATCATTGGCTACAAACATATTTGTGAACATATTTTATGACAGCGTACTCCGACCTTGTCTGATGCTGTCCGCCAAGTATGCGTACGACACCCTGCAACGTCCTGCAGGTTGAACAATGGTTGTGAGGCTGTCGCAGACTTCACGGCGCGAGCAGCACCCAGTGCCGCTGCTGGCCTATGACGCGCCCGCACCGCGCAGGACCCGTACCTGTGGAAGCTGCCGCCAATGCCGTGCGAGCCGAGCGCGCTGCCCAAGTACGACGCCTCGCACGAGCTGGACATGAAGAAGAAGCGGCACGCGGAGCGCGAGCAGCGCCAGGCGCAGGTGCGCAAGCGTGCCCTGCCGCGCAAGTGCTGCGAGGGTCGCGGAGCCCTGGCTGGACCTTCTTCGAGTTATCTAAGCGTGGCGCAAAATAAGACGCGGAGAATCAGAAATGACAGAAGTCTGCACGTGACAATGTGCCTCAGTCCGCCTCATGGATCTATGCATACCGCGTGACAAGGGTTTGACATCGAGCTGGCCGCTGCTGCGCCAGGGCGCGGGCGGGGCGCAGCACGGCGCGCATCCAGATGCGAAGCGGCCGCGCTACAGTGGCGCAGGCCCTGGGGCCGCGCCCGGCCAGCCGCAGAGCGGCCAGTCGGGCCGGCCCGGCGCGTACCCGCACCCTGGCGGCCCCGCGCACCATCGGGAGCCCCCGCCGCGCTTTGGCGGCGCGGGCGGCCTGCCGCCGCCGGTGCCCGCGGCGGCAGCGCGCGGGATGCCGCCGCCCGGGATGGGCGCGCGGCCGGGCTACCCGCCTGCGCAGCCCCCCGGCGGGGCCCTCCCGGCGGGGCCCAGCCGTGGAGGCCTCCCGGACGGATACGGGGGTGCTGCGGGGGCCTCGCGCGGCGGGGCGCCGGGCAATGCGGTGCCGGCCGGTGCGCGCGCGCCTGCGCCTGCGCCCGGCGGGTATGGTGCAGCGCCGTACGGCGGCGCTCCGGGCGCGCCTGGCGCTGGCGGAAGCGGCTACATGGGCGCCGGCGCCATGCCGTACGGCGGCGCGCTGCCCAGTGCGCTGCTGCGCTCCTGTTCTGACCTCGTGCGGTATTGGGGGTTCCTGTGTGGTGTTGTGTAGTACTGGTGATGATGGTATGCTGTGCAGTGAATGTGTGCGCGTGAAGCGCATGGCCACATGCCGTAGAGCTAGGTTTGTGCCATACAGACACATGTGACCGCTTGCAGTGGGCCTTGCTGGTCTTGCTTGGCATGATGCCAAGCAGTGTGGCCCCTTAGCGCCTAGTCCCCTAAGCTCCCGTGGCTGTCGCACGCAGTGGCGGGGTACCCTGCGTACGGCGGGGACGCAGGCTACTACGCAGGGCAAGCTGCCGGGTACCCCGCGCAGCCGCAGAGCGGGTACAGCATGGGCCCAGCAGGCGCGCGCGCGCCGCCGCCGCGGCCAGGCTTTGGCGCGGCAGCCCCGCCGAACGCAATGGCGGCGTGGCAGAAGCAGCGGCGGTAGCACGCGGTGTCTGTATGTGCGCATGGGCATCGCGCGTGAGTGACCCCCGCCGCTGTTTTCAGCTGCGCTGCAAGCACCGTCTTTGCTGTGGTGTTGGCATTCCTGTGCTTTTGCAGCGACATGACAACCTGTGTCTCAGCAGCGCTGCTCCAGTGGCCAGCCTAGCAGCGGCAGTGTAGAGAATGCGCATTGAACAGGTAGTCAAATTTGGAGGGTATGCACCTTTGGCTGTACGCTTGCATGTGCTGCAGGTATGAAGAGCTAGAGTTTGGTCACATGTCATGTGCCAGCACAAGGTTCTTTGTGCTATGGTGCGTCGTTTCGACTTGTTAAGGTTTGCAGAAACCAGGCTATGCAATCAAATACCTTGAGCAACTCTATTACTGCCTGTACTACTGCACACTGCAACTCTCCCTCGCATACACCGTATAGCTGTGGCAACCCTTGTAGCTGAGTGCTGTGCTTCAAGACACCCCCAGGCCAGTGATGTGAATGCGCACAAGATAGCATCTGCCAGTGCGTGCAAAGTGCGCCTTGCAAGGGTCTTATGAGCAGGCGGCAGCCGCTAGTGCAGAAGCGGGCTGTAGGGCGTTGCCGCGGCATGCTTTGCATGCCAGCTAGCATAGTAAGTAGCTAGCTAGCTACTCTCAATGAACGTACCTGTCGACCGCGGCCGGGCTGCAGAGGCGTGGTGCTGCGCGTACGCACAGCGCGCAGGCGCACCGGCAGGCTTCAGTCTCTTAGCACACAGCCCTGTGCATGCCTGCCCCGCATGGCGCGCCGGCGGCTCATCATTTGCTGCTTCGGCGCTGCTGGCAAGCAGCCAGCCCAGTGGCGTACTGCCACGCGTATTCTGGCGCCTGGGCCTGCGCAATGCATTCTTCGCTGCCGGCACCGTCATGATGCCCGCCGACACGTGGCACCTGCGCGCCACGCACACGGTCCCGGCAACGCTCGCCTATGTGCTGCCGGCCACGCCACAGGCCAGCCAGGCAAGGGCAGGGTCGCCGGGTGTTTGCAGCCCTGAGCTCGCGGTGCGGGGCCCGTCGCCAACGCAAGCGGAAAGACTGGCGCGGGCGCTGGCGGCAGACATGCAGCCGTGCGCCGTGCGCCTGCTCGGCTTTGTACTCGCGCGGCTGTTCAGGCGCGGCGCCCGCCGCTGGCGCCTGACTGAGCGCTCCGTCCTAGCTGTCATTCACATGACATGCACGTCTGCAACCTGAACCTCTGCAGTTGTGGCATGCAAACAGTATTTATCCATGCCCTGCACGGTGCGTGGTGTCCTGCAGTGGGTGATGTCCTGTGCTGGCTGTGTGTGTGCTGCCGCGCTCCTGCTTTAGCCCATAACAGCACCTGCCTCACTTGTAAGTCTTGTTGTGGGGTCACTGTGCAGACTGTGGAGCAGCATGCCGCTGTCAATGCATTCCTCGAGCGAACGTACTTCGCCTAAGAGGGGCGGTCATGGCCCAGGCTGCTGTTCGGCGCGGACGTGTTTGTGGACGAGGCCGGCCTGGCCAGGCTGCGGCGCCTGGCGCGGTCTCACACGCTGGTCCACGTGCCCACGCACAAGAGCCACATCGACTACCTGCTGCTCAGCTACGTGTGCTTCGCCAGCGGCCTGCCGGTGCGCTGTGAGGACCGACCTCTCAGCTGACTCCCGATCCTGCGCTGCGGGCTGCTTTGCAGGCAGCTCCGTGTGCAGGTGCACACGCGCGCCTGGGTAGTGGGTGCGGCACACGCAGCGGCTCTGTCCACGAGCATGCAGAGTCGCGCACCTGATAGACATGCAGGGTGATGCGTATGCGACGCTTTGCTGTTTGCCTCGCTAGGGTGGCGGCCCTGCCAGGGCGCCAAGCGCACGCTGTCCCCCGCCTGGCGCACCTCACAGCATACACTGCTCGGCAGGTGCCGCACATCGCGGCGGGCGACAATCTGGACCTGCCGCTGGTCGGCCGCCTGCTGCGCGCCGCGGGTGCGTTCTTCATCCGGCGCGCGGGCGGCGCCGGCGCTGGGCGCGCCGGCGGCGATGGCGCGCTCTACCGGCGAGTGCTCGCAGGCACGCGCTCCTAGGCTCATTCGGGGCGTGTGGGGTAAGGTCTGCCCCACGTATTACGGGTGCACGATTGCATGCCAACTGCATGCTAGTCAGGCCTCTAATCCATTACATCGCACCTGACGCAAATCTTCTGATGGAATACACCCCCTTGCATGCTCGCTCTGGACACCCCTGCTTGCGTGGAGGGGCGGACACGCCGCGGGGTGCGTCGGTGTCTGCCTTCCGTGTCGCTAGTGCATAAGTGCAGCACTGGCGGCCGCGCAGGGTATGTGCGCACGCTGCTCGAGCGCGGCGCGAGCCTGGAGTTCTTCATAGAGGGCGGCCGCTCGCGCGACGGGCGCATCGGCGCGCCGCGCCTGGGGCTGCTGGCGCTCGTGGTGGATGCCGCGCTGGACGCGCCGCTGGCGCGGGTGCGCGCACCTCTGGTTGCCGCTGCACACTACAAATCATGAGTGGCCCGCGTGTGATCCCATGTCAGGGGTGGCTGTAGGTACAGGCTGTAGCGAGCGCGTGAGCATTTGCAGCTTCACCTGCCCGCTCCGCTTCGACTGTTGTGATACCAGGGCACGTCATGCTTCATTGCTCTGCCGCACCGCCAGCTCTCCCACGGGGACAGGATGCATGAGGTGCCCTTGTGTAAGCCTCACAGCATGAGCCATAGGCGCATGGACGGCCGCTCCAGGCAACACAGCAGGTGGCAGACATCATTGCTACTAGATCCATGGTCACAGACTCAGCGCCCCTCGATCCGCGGCGCACAGCCCATCGCGCTGGCGCCCGCGGCGCTGACCTATGACGCAGTGCTGGAGGAGGCCGGGCTGGCAGCCGAGCTGGCCGGGCGGCCCAAGCGGCGCGAGTCTGTGTGGCAACTCGCCGGCGTCGCCGCGCGCCTGTGCCTGCGCGCGCTGGGCGGCTGGGCCCGCCGCGCGCTCGGGGGCTGGGGGCCGGCGCGGGCGCAGCCGCCGGGCGCCGGCGGCGCATGCGGCTGTGCGGTCGTGGCCCTTGGCAGGCCGCTGCTGCTGGCGGTGTGGCTCGCGCGGGTGCGCGGTCCCTCCATGTGATGCCTCCACTCGGCCTGTCTCCAGCATGCTGCTGCTGGTCATGCGGTGCACTGGGGCCCAGCTTCTAGAATGCGAGCAGCTCCCGGACAGCCAGCTTCCAGCAGGGGCTCCCAGGCGCGCAGGAGGTTGGTATCTCGGCGCTGGATGCGGAGGGTGGGGAGCGCGGCGCGGGGGACCTCGCCGCCCTCGCACGCAGAGCGCTGCCAAAGGTGGACCTCCCCGCCCCCCCCCGGCGCGCAGAGCGCTGTGCGTTGGCAGCGCACTCTGACTGCGCTGAGAGCGGCTGCTGTGGAGTGTGAGCACGCTCGCGCCTGGCCCTGGACTCAACCACTTCATGTAGCGTGAGGGGTGCTCACAGCGCATCGCTCTGTGTCACCAGCTTGCGTGGTGTGACCTACTCAGCGAACGTGGCCTCACGGTGCACTGACCACGCGTTCACACCCGCCCCGGTCATGCAGGGCAGCTGCGAGCGCCGCATGGCGGTCGAGGCGCTTGGGGCGGAGCTGGCGGCCCGCATGCGCGCCTGCCAGACCCTGCCGGCGTCCACCCTGCTCGCCGCGGCCGCCGCCGCCCCGCTCGGCCCCATCGCCGACCACGCTTGCAGGAAGGCCGAGGCCGCCAGGCCCGTCTCTAGCAGGGCTGGCGCCGGAGGCGGCAGCGGCCCAGCGGCGCAACCAGCGGTCCCACCCGACCCTGCAGCGGCCGCCCCGCGGGCTTTCCCAGCGGGCGCCTGGCGCGTGCTGCCGGCTGTGCAGGCGCAGGCGGCCTGGCTGGAGGGCGAGCTGCGGCGGCGCGGCGTGCGCTGCATGTCGCTGGCGCCCGGCGGCGGCTGCGCAGCGCCGCAAGCGCGGGTGGCAGATCGTGCCGAGTGCGCCGGGAAGGACCATGCAAGTGTGTGCACAGCTGGCGCCTGCTCTGGCTGCTGCGAAGGCGAGGACGGCCATTGCGCAGGGCAGGAAGCTTCAGGGGGCGCAGGAAGCACGGGCGGGGGCCTGTGCGCGAGCACTCCCAGGCAGAATAGCATGGGGACGCGTCAGGAGGCAGCCGGGGAGCCCGGGTCGGGGGCACACGCTGCGGCAGAGCACCTGGCGGGGGTGCTGACAGGCTGCCTGGAGCTCCGCCAGCGCCGGCCTGCGGCGGCGCGCGGCGCCGCCGCCGCCGCGCAGCCTGTGCGCGAGCCCGGCCACGCTTGGGAGGGAGCCCCCGGATGCGACGGGCGGGGCTGCTCTGCGGCGGTGCGCACAGCCGCGGGCCCCGGCGCGGCGCTGCAGCTCCACGCGCGCCTGGCGCCGCTGCTGGCGGCGTTTGCGGCGGACGCGGTGGCCGCGGCCGCGCTGCTGTCCTTCGCGCGCGGCGCGCTCTGCACCGGGCCTGCATGCGCGGCGCGCCCGGATGCGGCCGGCGTCGCGCCCGCGGGTCGCTGCGGGAGCGCCCGCTGCCGCTGCGGCAACAGCGCAGCCGCCGCCGTGGGCATTGCACCAGCCCCGCCAGCCGCGGGCGGGGCGGCGGGCGCCGCGCTGGCAGCCGCCCCGCGAGACGCCCGTGCTACGGTCGTGGCCGCCCGGGTGAGCCGCGCGGAGGTCGCGGGCGCGGCGGCGTGGCTCGGCGCGCTGCTGGCGGCGGAGCTGGGCCCGGCCCCTGGTCCAGCGGGGCTGGGCGGCGGCTGGGACGCGGCGCTAGCTGCCGCGCTCGTGCCCAGCAGCCACGAGCGCCGGCAGCGCGCGCCGGACGGCGGGGACGGCGGGGGCGGCGGCGGCGTGTGCGGCGAAGATGCTGACGAGTGGCTTGTGGTGGCGGACCTGGGCAGCTCCAGGCTCAGGCGCGGTCCCACTGTCCTGAAATGCAGAGGGACTTGCTTGTGTGTCTCTGGGCTGCGCACTTCGCTATGGGTCTGTGTAGCACATGCTGGTTGCATAACTTCACAAGTATCACGTTGCCTGGGGACGTGGTGAGCAAGCCGGCATAGTACGCGGTGTGAGTGATCACCATCGGACCGGCGCACTTGTAATATGCCAAGCAGTGTGGAGCAGGTGCGGCGCGTCACGCGGGCGGCCGGGTGCTGCGCGCGCAGGGCGCTGGAGTTTGCCGGCCGCCTGCTGGCGCCGCTCGTGGCGACGTACGCGGCCGTGCTGGCGCATGCGGCGCATGCGCTGGCCGGCGCGCCCGGCGGCTGCCTGCCCCGGCCAGCGCTGCTGGCGCATGTGCGCGCCGCGCTGTGGGACGGCCGCGCGCCTGGCTGCACGCCTGCAGCCTGCCAGGGAGCGCCGGCCGACGCGCCCGGGCGGCCTGTTCATGCACCGCTGCACGGCTGCAGCGGGGCAGGCGCGGGCTGCGGCTGCATGCCGCCGGGCGCGCCCGCGGACGCAGCCGGCGCACCATGCGGTGCACCCGGCGAGCGCGCATGGCTACTGCCGACAGTGCCGTCGGCGCCTGTGGCGGAGAATGCGCTGCGTGCGTTCTGCGCCACGGGCGTGCTGGTCGTGCAGGCTGGCGCTGCAGGGCCGGCCGTACAGGCCGTTTCACCTTCGGCAGAGTCGGGGCCTCCGGGCTCGCGGGGCGCCCCGCCAGGCCTGCCAGGCTCGGGTGCAGGCCCTCCAGGTGACGGGAATAGTGGGGTACAGGTCACGGTACATATCAGCGCGGTCCAGGCCAGCACAGCCTGCGGGCATGCGGACAGAGGGCCTTGTGCGTGCGCGGCCCGCTGTGCAGCTCACAGGGCGTGCCCAGCATGCAGCGCTGCGCCGCCGCCAGCGCTGGGTGCAAGCGATTCCGCCAGCAAAGCCGCTGCCGGGCCCGCCGCCTGCACTGAGGCCAAGGCCGGGGCCACTGCAAGGCTCGCGCCTGGCCCGGCGGTGCCTGTTCCCGAACTTATCTGCCTAGCGCCGGGGTGGGGCGCCGCCCAAGCGGCGCAGGTGTGTGCGCGCCTCATGTCCTTCACTTGGCATTAGGTCCCTGGTTTTCAGAGCCAGCAGTCTTGTTTTAGATCAGCAGGTAGCTAACATTACAGCGAACTACCATTGTTGAAGCTAGCAGTCGCTGTCATGCCGATTGGTGAGGCTTCACGTCTGCTGACTTGTCTGTTCAGGCTTGTATGACCAAAATGGCTTGAGGCTTGAACAAAAACACCATGGCACTCAACACCACTGCAGTATACCGTGCATGCTGCGCTGCGCTCAAAAACGGCAGCGCGGCAGCTCTGCTAGCGCCAGCAACGCCGGGCTAGTGCACCGTGGGCAGGTGCTGCAGAATTGCTGCATGGTCAAAGCGGAAGTTGAGCCACGCCTGCCCGGGCTCCGGCGGTGCCTGCCGCCCCATTCATGGTCATATTCTGACAAGATTGTTCATCACTTATTTTTCGACACTATCAAATGGGGTCCAAGATCTTCGGGCTTTGACCCGTGCTGAAGCATAAGGAGGCACCATTGGAACGCCTCTATATCAGCCCGCCCTTTGCAGTCCTCGTCTCCAACAGGCGGGGTCAGCCCGCCCTTTGCAGTCCTCGTCTCCAACAGGCGGGGTCACAACACGCGCGCAAACAAGCATGCATAATACAGACCATGCGTGAGTGGCAAACGCCCGGGCGCGCCTGCACGTGCGCGGTGACAGCCCCCCCGCGCTCCCCGTCCATGCCGCGGCCATGCAGAGCGGCCGCGGGGCCTGCGGGCAGCGGCGGCGCGGCGGCGGGCCTGCCGGCCGCGGCGGCGCGCCCCTGCCGCCGCCGCTGGCGCACCCAATGCCGCAGCTGCTTCACGTACGGCCACACCTGTGCGGCGCGCGCGCGCAGCCGTCCACGAGCCACACCGCACATGCGCCTTGCGCGTGTGCGAAACGGGGCGGCCGCACCCCGTGCCCTGCTGTACGCGTCCCATGTCTTGCCGGACTTTTCTATGCACTCGTCCGGCTCGCGCGGGCACCCTCTGTGCCTCTGTTGTGACTGTCGGCAGCCCGCACGGCGCCGCCTGGCGTCCCGGAGCGCGCAGGGCCCAGAGCGCGGAGGGCCCGCGCCATGTAGAAGCGGTGCCGGCTGCCGTCCGGCGTGTGGTACGCCAGCGTGGCCGCCTCCTTGGTGGCGGGCAAGTCGGCCAGCAGGTGCCAGGCGAAGCCGCCGATCTCCCCGCGCACCAGCGGCGCAAAGTGCGTCCGCTCGGGCACCTGCGCAGCAGCTCCCGGGGCCGCGTCTGCATGCCGCGGCCTGCGCGTGCGCGCCAGGCACCCACAGACCCCAGCCCACTCACAGACGCCTCAGCGCAACATAAAACTTACTCGAAGGGCGCAACGAGTCCAGTATCGCAAGAAGCCGCCTGTGCTTCCGCGTATCAGCAGGCCGCAGCATCACAACATCATCACAGGAAAGACAATTCCAAGGGCGTCCTCACAGACGAGGCAGCCCCCCTGACACACCATGTACCACCGCCTCGAGCGCATCAGCAACGCAAGACAGAGGCGGCCTGAGCCGGCATGCATGTGTGGGGGGGCCGCGCACGCCGGCGATGATGAACAGCTTGCTGCGCTGCTGGCCGATGTGCATCTCAATGCAGTCCTCATCCACCAGCAGCGGGCGGACATCGTACCCGGTCTCCTCCCTCACCTGTGGCACTACGCAATTGGTCCTGCTCTCGCCTGTAAGAGGAGGCTTGCGCGACCAGGCACGCAACACGCTCCCACGCAGCAGCAAGTGTGTGCCGGCCGAAGCACGCAGAGTGGTGAAGGCCCAGGGCAGCTCGCCCGCAGCCAGGCAGGGCGCTATGATATGAGGAGCCCGGACCCGGCGCTGGCCGCACAAGCGCGCGTTGCTGCAGACAGCCAGCACCAGCCGACGCGTAGCAGGCCTGCCACCCTGGCTCACGCAGCGCTGGGCGGCGCGCGCCTCGCGCACGGCGCACTCGGCGTCCTTCTCGTCCTTGGACACCTTGCCGCGCGGGAAGCCCCAGGACGCGGCCGCCTGGAAGCCGCGCACGAGCAGCACCTTCTCCAGGCGCGGCTCCAGCAGGATCGCGCCCATCACCGGCACGCTCTGCTTGAACGCCGTGAATTGCGCGAGGATGTCGTCGCGCTGCGGCGCGAACGGCGCCAGCCCGGGGCAGTGCTGAAAGATGAGCGTCATGAACGCCTTCAGCGGCATGGAGCTGAGCTGCGCGTCCCGGTCCCTGTAGTAGTCCTGCCGCCTCCGCGCTGCCCGGGTCAGGTTGAGTGCGAGCGTGACACTTGCGCTATAGGCTGTAGCTGCGCTTGCGCTGGTGGCGAGCGCACCTCGTAGAACCAGTGTGCCTGCTCGACCAAGAACATGAGCTTCTCGAAGGACCTGCACGCAGCGAGGTCACACAGGTGAGCTTGGGAAGAATGACTGAACGGCCATGGCGAAGAACACAACAAGCTGCTCGCAGCCAGCAGCTCACCCGAGCTCTTCTGCAGGGACGTTTAGGATAAATCGGCTGCATAGGTCGTCCAGAACCTCTGTGCTGGGCAGCATCGCGCTCAAGCGTCAGCTCACAGCGTTGGTACAGTGCCAGCAGCTGCGCACTCAAGTGTGTAAAGTCAAGCCGCTAGTTACTGACAACAGACTCGGTGGAAGGAAGGAAGGAAGGCTCTGGTGCATATGTATTCTTCTCTCCTCTAGGTGTGCGTGCTGAGGAGCCCTACTAGGGCTAGATGTACGACAACAGACTGCAGACCAAGAAGTGCACCTCTTCGCCGCGGAAGCGCCAGCGTCTGAGTCACTCTCGATCGACCTTGGAGCCGGGCGTTTGGCCGATGGGGCAGGCGGTGGCGTCGACTGAGGATGCTATAGTACAAGATGACACAGAGATTGCCATCGTCGGCGGCGGCGTGTGCGGCGTGATCTGCGCGGGGCGCTGCACCGAGCTGAACATCCCCTACACCATCATCGAGCGCCAGGACTGCTACGGCGGCGTCTGGAGCAACCTGGCAAACGCGAACAGCGCGCTGCAGGCGAGCTCACTCCGTGCCTATTCCAACGCTGCCCGCGGCTGTGCAGGCGCCGGCCGCCGACGGCGGCCGCGCAGTGCCCGGAGATCATGTACCGCTGGCACCGCGACTACCCGCTGGGCGCGGCGCTGTCCAAAGTCAGCGGCGCGCGCGTGCTGGAGCGCCTGCGCGATTTCGCGGCCGACCGCGGCATGCCTGCGCACACGCGGCTCTCGACCGAGGTGGAGACCATGCAGGAGGCGCCCAGCGGCGACGGGTGTGCAATTTTCCGGCCCTGCAGTTGTTCAGTATGGGCCGCCTGCAGCGTACAGACCAACCTGTAAAGGCGCTGCATGCATGCTGTCAGGTGATTGCACCGCAGGCTGGGCGGACCAAAGGGACAGCGGGGCGCACCCAAGTGCACATCCGCTAGGCTTCGCCAAAGCAGCGGTCAGCCTCCCTGGCTGCACAAACAGCACCCGCCATCTTGTCAGCAGAGCCGCTCGGGGCGCAGGTTTGTGCTGACGCTGCGCGACGTGCGCACGGGGCGCGCGTCGCGCCTGCGCGCCAAGTTCGTCATGGTCACGCACGGCATCCTGGCGGGCCAGTACACGCTGGCCGAGCGCGGCCTGGACCCGGGCGGCGCGTTCACCGGCACGCTCTCGCTCGCCGGCCGCGAGGGCGGACGCGACTGCGCCGTTAGCCGCGGGGACCTCACCGGCAAGGCGCGCCTGTTCAGCATCGGCCGCTGCAAGCAGCAGGCTCTGCCGCTTCTCAGCTATTTCTGCCGATCCTGCGCAAGCAGGGTCACAATGTGTGTGTTGGCAACGGCACAGGCACTTCAGCATGCAAAGCCGTTTAAGCAGAGTGTGAGAGTAGCTGCAGGACATGGGCACTGCAGGATGACATGCACGGTCCTGACACCGTTCTGCATGGGTGGAGGCCTGACATGCAGGGCCCCGGCACGCCTGGGGCCAGGATGTCGTGATCCTGGGGTCCGGCGCCTTGCCTGCGAGGCCATGGAGGCCGCGGTGGCGAGCAACGCCGCGAGCGTGACGCTCGTCGCCCGCGAGCGGCGGCGGTATGGCCGGGGAGGCAGCCATCCGCCCAGGCTGGGGCGCCTGCTACATGTGCAGCCTGTCCCATGTAGCCGCATGCCCCGCCGGGAGCCTTGCAGGCCGTGCTTGCACAGCCTGGATCGCGTGGCGCTTACGACCAGGCCGTGAACAAGCGCTTCAATATGCACAACGGGGAGCCTCACGCAATGTAACGGGAAGACCGCTTTCAATGTGGACGCCACTGCCGGGTGCGTTAAGGCGCGCGCGCGCGCGCAGGTGGCTGCTCCCGTTCTCGCGCGAGCTCAGCATGGGCGGCATCACGCAGATGCCGCTGCTGCCGTGGACCTGGAAGATGGCGCTCATGCGCGCGTGGCTGGCATCCGGGTTCTTCCGGCCCGCCGGCCTGGAGCACATGATGCCGAGCGGCGACGCATCGGACATGGACTATGCAGGCGAGCGCGGGCCCGCCACCAGCGCGGCCCCGAGCGTCCGCAGGACTCGCGCATTCGCAGGGAGCGTGCAGGGAGCGCTGGATCAGGGTGCCTGAGATGAGCCGGGCATACACTTTCGCACGGGTTGGCAGGCGCAGCGGGGCGCACGCACCCCTTTGCGGCTCTTTCATGCGGCCTTTGCGTGCAGGCGGCATGGCTTACACCAAGCAGGCTGCACATGCGGCTGCACGCCTCCATGCGGCCGCAGCAAGTCAGGCGCCGCGCCCGGCTCGAGCAGACTGGCCAGCAGCCCTGGCGCGCCCGGCAGGCACCCCGCGCTGCGCGCGCATCCCAGGCGACTCCACACAGCGCAAGCGCTCGGCGCGCGCGCGCGCGCGCGCAGGCCAGTCCAACGACGCGTTCTTCCGCCTGGCCAAGGCGGGCCGCGCGGCGCACCTGGTGGACGGCGTGGCCGCGTTCGAGGCGCGGCACGTGCGCCTGGCCAGCGGCCGCCGGCTGCCCGCGGATGTGGTCGTCGCCGCGCTCGGCCTGCGCTTCCAGGCCAGCCCGGCCTGCCTGGCCGGGCTGGGCGTCGGCGCGCCACGGGGGCGCAGCAGCCTCGGGCCCTGCCCTGCGCTGGTGGGCAGCTTTGAGCGGAAGCGCTCTAGAGCAGCCACGCGCGCTTTCTGGCGTGAAGCGCTCAGCACACTCGGCACCCGCGCAGGCAGAGCGTGTGTGGTCGCATGCATGCGGGCTGCTGAGCACCTCGCGTTGAAAATGTCCAGTCCCGTTCTCGCCCTCAGGCCGCGCGCGCGCGCGCAGGCTTCAAGGACCTGCACAGCTTTGCGTTCCTGGGCGCGAGCGGGCGCATCGGCACCGCGCAGGACGGCATCTTCGCCTACGTGCCCGCGGGCCCGCACAAGCAGTTCGACATGTTCCTGCACGCGTACGCCGCCTACACGGCCGGCCGCATCAAGGCGCGGCCGCCGGGAAGTCAGGGCGAAGCCGGAAGCGCCAGAGACCCACGAGGAGGTCTTTCAGGTCATGCCATGCACTGCTTGGGCGTGAAGGATGTGGCACATCGAGATGAACTGTTTCATTCTGTTGGGCTTTATTGGAGCTCCACAAGTGCATGTCCACCTGCCGCCTTTGCTTTGCTGGCAGCGCCGCGGGCGGCTGCCAGCGCCGCCCGCGCGGCAGGAGGTGCGCGCGGCGCTGGAGCCGACGCCGATCCCGCAGACGTCGTACGACACGCTGGGCGGCGGCGGCCACCGCTCCGCCTGGAGCACCTGGTTCGAGGTCGCGCACCCGCTGGCGCCCTTCAACCGGGCCATGGAGGTGCGGCCGGGTGAGCTGGGAGCGCATGCGGCATGGCCTCCACGGCCACCGCGCACCCTTCAGGTCGAGCCTTGACAGTTTGAGGGTGCATGTGCGCACTGCGCTTGGTGGTGTGCAGCCAGGGCAGCAGGCCAGCGCACCGCGCGGCCCGCCGCAGCTGACAGCCCGAGCGCGCTTCGCGGCGCGCGCGCCAGTGGCGGGAGCGCTGCTACTTCAGAGTGCTGGCGGTCGGGCGCGGGCCACTGGGGCGTGCGGCGCTGTACGCGCGCATCCAGGCGCAGGCGCTGGGCCTGTGGCTGGCGCTGCTGGGCCTGGGCTGCTGGGAGCGCTGGCACACGCCGCGGCCGCTGTGACCGCGCCTGCGCGGCGCTGGGCCCCCTGCGTGTCCTGCACACGCGGCGTATGTCGGGCGTGCGGGCTGGCTGGCCCTCGGCCATGCACAGCGTGGCCAGCAACTGGTGTCCCAAGGACGTGTGCAGGCTTTGGTGGCGGCGGGTTCTGGCAGATCGCGGCCCACATTTGTCAGTCTGCTGTGCTGGCTGGTAGGGTCGCCGATGGTTGGGAAATGCAAGTCTGGCGGGGAGGTACTGTCGCCGATGCAGACAGCCAGTGCACAGCAGCACAGGTTTGATACATTGCCGGGTAGGCGCATGGTTCAGCGCGACATACATGTCAACATGATGTCAGCAGTCACTGTCAATATGACAGTCACCGGCGCAATAACCATCTCCTCCCACTGAATGAATGTCAGAACCTGACAGACAGATAGTTCACGGCCGAAAGACGTGGCATCAAACTTGCTGAAGTGCCATGAAGCTGACAGGCTGCAAACACAGCTCACACCAAGACCTAGAAGCAATACCAGCCCTCTTCAAAGCAGGCGCCGGCCCTGCTACGGCTGTCCTGCACACAAACAGCGTGCAGCCCCCGCTATGCGTCGTCGCCCTGCGCGCGCAGCTCGGCGATGAGCCGCTCGCGCTCCGCGCGCTGCCGCAGCTTCATCAGCGTCACGCTCTCGTAGTCGCGGCTGGCCGAGCCGGACGGCGGCGGCGACGCGGACGCCGCAGCCCACCGACCCCCTATTACGCCCGCCGGAAACGACGCACACCCGCCGCCTGGGCCATGTGCGCCTGCCCCGGGCGCTGCATCGCCCGCCGCTGCCGCCTGTGGAGCACCTGCCCCGCTCGTGGCGCCACTGCCGCCGCCCGGCGCAGGCCTGGGGACGGACCAGCCTGCCGCGGGCACGGCCGCAGAGTGTAACGCCGCACCGCCGTCGGCGGCCGGACCGCCCGCGCCGGCGCCAGCGCCCGGCGCCGGCCCCGGGAAAGACGCGAAGCTGCGCGCACGAGCAGGCGCGGCAGGGCTCGGCGCTGCGCTGTCAGCGGCGTGCGTAGCGCCCGGGAACGAGGCAAACGCGGCGCCGCTGGGCAGCCCAGGAGCAGCGCCATCTCGCGGCTGCGCCGCCGAGTAGGCAGCTGGAAACGCCGCAAAGCGCACGCCCTGGCTGCCGCCCGCCGCCGGCGCCTGCGGCGCGGGCGCCGCTGCGTGCACCACCGGCGAGCGCATCGCGCCGGGCGCGCGTCTCGCCGGGGCGGGTGGGCCAGTCTCAGCCGCCTCGCCGACCGCTGCCACCTGCGCACCGCATGCTGTCTCGGCGACAGCGGCGACACGGCACACGCCGAGCGGGACAGCACGGTACACGCTGCTGCATGACTGCCGCAAACATCCACAGTGCCTCCACACCGCCTGGAGCAGGCCGGGCTGTACGTCACGGCCACTGTGCACGCCCGCCCCACCATGCGTCATCTACCTCTACGCCTCAAGTATTTTAAATTTACTACGGCTTGCGCCCGGACAGGGGCCTGCGCGACAAGCAGCGCAGTGCGCCTACGGGAGCTACGAGCAGCGCAGGCAGCCGCGCGGCTGGGGGACCGCGCGCGGCGCGTGCCTTGGAGAATGGAACCACCACAAGCGGCGCGCCCGGGCGGCCGTTCGCGGCGGCGGCGGCGGCCGCCGCGCCGGCCAGCGAGGCCATGATCACCAGCGCGCTGCCCTTGCTGCGGCGCCGCGACTCGCGCAGCACCACGTCGGCGACGCCGCCGTGCGCGTCAAACGCGCCGCGCAGCTGCTCGCCCGTGTAGCCGCCGTCAACGACATCCCAGGTCACCTGCCGCGGGCGCCAGAGGGCCCGCGTGGCTGGCTGTGGCGCGGGCCAGGGCGCCAGCGCGCGACGCTGCCTCCTGACATGAAAAACTGAGCGCGAACTAAGTTACAACACGCGGGAGCACGAACATTAAGGGCAAGCACTCCTACGCCGGACTGCCACTTGCTGACATTTGCTCTTGACGCAGTCGCGCGCTCCCATGACCTCAAGCTCCATGCACACCCAGTTCAGGTATGGGTGTTGTCACACACGCCCTCCCAAACGGAGTGCACGCCCTCCCAAACGGAGTGCACCGTCTTTTCCATGCACAAGGGGGTTTGCAGCGCCACACGCTGCGACACGCCACACAGCATCATCGGCACGCCTGCCTGCCACAGCAAGGGGGGCACCTTGAGCGTGCGCATCAGCTCCTCTGTGACCTGTGGCGGGGCAGCCGCGGGCGCCTCGGGCGTCACAGCGGGCGTTGGCGCCGGCGCCGCCCCGGCCCCCGCTGCGTCGTGGCCGCCCCCCGCAAAGCCGGCCGCCACCGCGGCTACCGCGCGCTCGGCGCGCGCCGCCGTGGCCCGCTCAGCATGCTGCCGCCTCAGCCGCTCCAGCTCCGCCTGCAGCTGGAGCGTCTAAGCAACTCTAACATCAAACAGGCTGAGGCAGATAGCGCTGGTGGGGCGACACAAAAGAGCCATGCCTAGGCCAGGCCACGGCTAAGCGTGGCCCCTCGCAGTCGCCGACCTTTCAGGCACGGGCAAGGCAAGCGCTGCTGAACGCTCCCAGCAGCCACACCTTCAGCTTAGCGCGCGCAATGTCCTCCTCGCTGCGCTCGGCCTTCCACACGCGCTCACGCGCGTCCAGATCATCCATCATCTTGCGCCGCTTGGCGCTCGCGCCCGCTTGGCGGGCGGCGCGCACGGCCTTGGCCCTGCCGGGCACCCACAGGTGCAAGCTTGCACAGTGGCGCTGCTGCACAGGGCGCGCCTGGAGCGCGCCAGCGTGAGCGCCCGGCACAGGCGAGTGCTCGCAGTGCAGAGTCACACAGGGTGGCACGCCTGGCCAGCTCGTCCCACGCTGCGCGCGCCGCCGCATCCGTGAGCACGCCATAGGCCTTCTGGATCAGCATGAACTCCGCCGCCGCGTTGGGGTTGCCGCGCTGCTTGTCGGGGTGCTTGGTGAGGGCCAGCTTGCGGTATGCCTGCACACAGCGCACAGCGCGTCGGTCCTGCCAACCTCCTTGCAAACAAGGCTGTGGCTGCGTTCAGCAGCCAGGAGGAACGCTAGCTATGCGTGGTGTACCTTCTTTATGTCAGCTTCGCTGCTCTCGTGCTCCTTCTCCAGCTGAAGCACCTCATACGGATTTTGTTCCATATCCACGGTGTCCGCCGTGCCCATACTGCGCTCGTACGCGCTGTACGCTTGTCAGGAACCTCAAGCCTTAAACGATCCTCAAACGGCTGTTCAGGCAGTCACAGTCTCAGCTGCTGTTGCTGAAAGACAGAGGGCAAACTGGACAAGCCTTGTCACCTTGGCAAGGTGGGAATTTCTCGAGGTATATGACTCGGGAGAGAGAGGTGTATGACTGGGAGAAGCCTGGTGGGTAACCCCGGCTGCTGAAATGACCTGTCACATACTAGTAGCATGCCAATAGCTATGGCATGCTACTGGTGAACGATTCTGCTGTCCTCACACCTGATACTTGGCACGCATCATGATCTTAACAAGTAACATTTAGTAACATGTTTGCAGTAATCACAGTGGCTGCACACTTTCGTGTTTCAATGTGTGCGAGGCTGTACCACCGTGAAGTAAATGCGTGCCACGCGTTCACAGCATGACTACTTGGTAATCTTTCAATAAATGTGCATGCCCGCCTGACCAAAACTAAGTTTAACTTCACGCCTCTTCAGGCAGACTATCATCATGTGCATGCACATGACATTTCACACGAACTGCTTGTGATGGCGACATGCGTCCGAAAAGAAAAAAGAATTGCGTTGGACATCAGGCAACACCGACACAATTGTGCCGCAAGACATCGTGAGTATGTGAATGCATGGCCGCAGAGTAAGCTAATGCAAGCAAGCGCAATCCGCCTGCATGCGCAAACAACCTGAACTGACCGGCAAGTGCGCTCTTCCCCCAACAGCGCGTGGTAAGGGCAGGATCGCTCCAGCCGCACGCCCAAGACCGCTGCAGCATGCTGACGCTGGGACTGCCCTGTAAGACCGGCACAAGCAGGACGCACAAACCCGCTTATCCCTTAATGACCTGCCCGCGGATGGCGCCCTGTCGCAGCAACAAGCCCGTCAGCAGCCCGTGTGCGCCAGGCGGGTGCCCGGCACAAGAGACCGATGCTGCTCAACACCCTGGACCTCGCAATAATGATATCAGCACGTCTCAACCTAGCGCTTGATAAAGGCAACATTGAACCCCCCACCCCTTCGAGCAGAATGCTGAAGGGCGGGCGCACGTTCGGGTTGTTCTTGGTCGTGACCACGACGTAGACCATCTTGTCGTCAACGTCCTGCTGCAAGTCATTGATCGTCTTGCCACGCAGTCCGCCTGCAACGCACTCGTGCACCCACACCGTTAGTCGACTGCATTATCGTAAACACAGTGTCATGCGCATGCAAGCACGCCCGTCACGAGCCTGGGCGCCCACCGAGGAGGTCCTCGCGCTTCAGGGTGCCGGTGATCGGCTGCGGCCCCAGCGGAGAGCAGTAAACGTCAGTGACGCGGAGCCACGAGCTCATGGGGTGCTACACCAGCGGACTCAGAATTGAACAGGTGGCCGTGTGGTTGCGGGCGCGCACGTTGGGGGCTGAAGGCGCGTTGGAGGGGCCGTACAGGTAGGCCAGCAGGTCTGACTTGCCGGCGTTCGGGTCCAGGTAGCCCATGGCGCCGTACTTAAGCTGCGCGCCTCACAGCACGCTGCTTACCACTTGCACGCTGCCGTAAGCAGCAGGTATGGTGCCACGTCAGCAAGGCGCACAGCACCTCACCGCAACACCCAAATTTGCTTTCACTACAGCGCACCCACGTAGCAGCTTACAGTGACAGCGTCAGCGCTGAAAGCGCAGGATCGACCTGCACGCTCAGAATGTCCTGTGTGCGGCCAATACTGACGGAGTACGAAACCGTCGAGCGCGTGAACACGTTACGGTCGAAGTTGAGTGTTGCGGTGCCGGTCACCTGTGCCCGAAACACAATTTCGCGCCACCGCACACCAAGACAAGCGCACTACATCGGCCGAGTTACCGCACTATTGCAAACCCACGGACACGAGGCAGCGAAAGAGCAGGTGCCCTTTTCGGCGTGGGTGCGCGACAGTGCATCAGGCAGTTGAACTTGCCGCAAAGGCCTGCCGCCTGCACACCTGCGTCTGCACAGGGGTAGGCACGACGCTCGCGCCGTTCATCTGGGCCTTGTAGCTGTCCTGCACGTCCCGTGCAAGATTGAGTACACGCGCTGCTGTCTGACAGTGACACTGCTCCTCTGCGCTGTCGCACTCACGCGCACAAATCCAGCATGCTCTCCCAGAAGAAGGGAATCTCCTTCGCGACAAGCGGCTTCCCCGCATGGTGTGGATGCACGATTGAGGAATGCATTCTAGCTAAGTGACATGCCAGCTTCAGAACGCTGTTCAACGTGACATCGATGGACACTGCAAGTTTCCGTTGAGAACGAGCTCAACCCGCAAGCAGCAGCGTGTGGTGAAGTGTACGGCCAGCTGCCATCTTGATTGTACCAGCCCAGCACGCAAGCTGGACTTCGAGTCGGGTTTGGTGAACGCACGGCCGCGAAAGCGACGAACGGCAGGGCCAACAGGACGGCCAGCACCGCCCGAGGGAAAGCCATGGCTGCCAAGGTGGTCGGGGGCTCTGCGCAGCTGAAGATACGCTCTGTTGCGCGTAATCCTTTTGCTGCCCTTTTGGATGGGAACGGATGCTAGATACAAAGCTCACGAGCCGCACACCAGACATGACCTACATTAACCCTAATATGCTAGCAAGCACCAACCCACTCTGTTTACACTGCCTAGGCCTACCTGGTCCGCACAGGCGCCAGCCGGAACGTCCGGATCTCCATCGGCTGCAGCCGCACACTGAGCGGGCCTCCGCTGCAGCCGCGCCGGCAGGCCAGCCCCGCACGCCGAACAAAGCGCGCCGCCGGCGCCGGCTGCTCCTCGCCTGACAGGCTCGCGCCGGCCCTCCAGCGCAGCTGCCTCACCTGCACACGCTAAGCAGCACACTGTCATCGGCAGCAGAGGTCGGCACGGCGCGTCCGCTCAGAAGCGGTCCGCGGCGGCCCCCCCCCCCCCCCCCCCCCCCCCCCCCGGGGCGTGGCAGCATTCTCTCGCTGCCGTGCAAGCCGAGCCACAGGTCACCTCCGTGCAGGCTGGCTACATGTCTAGGAGCCCTGCCACGAGCCACCGATGCCTCGTTAGGCCCGCGCACGGCGGGGCGCGCGCCTCGGACAGGGGCCGGCTGGCGCTGAGCGCCAGCTCCTCCGCCTCGTCAAAGGTCAGGTCCGCAAACAGCGCGTTGAGGTCCACCTCGGCGTCCTCCGCGAGCTCCCCGGCGTCCTCGCCGACCTGCCGCGTGCGCGCGCGCGGGCCGCGTGAGGCCGGCCGCGCGCGCAGCCGGGCGCCGCGGCGGGCTTGCAGGCGCCGCGCGCATCGTTCCCAGGCTGACTCCCGCCGACTCATGCGCCTGCTGCATGCACACATGCTTGCATGCGCATGCGGCAGCAGAAGCCAATTTGCGCCTCCCGCGGAAGCAGCCATGGCCGTGTGTGGCACAAAGCAAACAGTGAACGCAGGCGACGCCATGCGATGCTGACACACAGCCGACCGTGCTGGAACGCGCCCCAAGGCGCCTCAGGAGGGCGCGGCCCGCCTGCCCGCACGCCCGCCCGCCCGGGCCGACAGCGCGGGGCCGCGGCACGCCGTGCCTGGAACAGGTGTGCCAGGCGCAGCAGCACGGTGCCGTTGCGCTCGGCCTTGAGCGTCGTCAGCGCGACGTTGCGCGGCAGGCCGCCGCGGTCCGCCATGAAGGTGTGCCCGGGCATATCGATGGGCACCGGCGGGTCGCCGCCCGGCCGGCGCGCGCCCGCGTCGCGCAGCGCGCGCCCGCCGGCCGCGCGGCCAGCGCTCTGTGCAGCCGCAGCGGCCGGCGGGGCCGCGCGCATGTCCGGCAGGCGGCCGAAGGCGAGGATGGGCGGGTCGTTCGCGCGCTGCTGCAGCTCGCGGCGCGCGGTCGCGCCCTCCTGTGCATCCTGCAGGACGCTGGAACAGGTTTGACTTTGTCTTGCAGGAGTCTTCAAACCAAACCAAGTTCATGTAACTGTGATAGCCTGTCAGGTTTCGCCCGTGCACATGCATGGCCGCCGCTAGCCGGTCTTTAGTACACACCGCGCCGTACATGCAAAGTCAAGTCAGCGTGCAGGAGCGAGGTCATTGCATTTGCAACAAGGTGGCCTGCGTGCTTGTGCCATGCAGCAGGTCTGCGCGTGAGCAGCACGCACTCCCCCTCTACACACGGGACTGCTGAACAAGGGCCTGGAACCCCCCAGAAAAAGTTCCACGCAGAGCGGCGCGCCTGCAGGAGCACGCGGTGCACGCCGCGCGCGATGAGGCCGGCGCAGGCGCAGTCCCGGCAGCCGCACTCCGTCTCGTTGAGCGCCTCGGCCACGCCGCGCTGGTCGTCCAGCAGCGTGCGCCGGTGCAGCATGAGCTCCAGCGCGCCAGCCGCCAGGCTGGCGCCGCCCTGCGCGCGGTCGGGGACCACCGCCAGCGCGCCCGCGCCCGGCTCCTGCGCGCCGCACAGCCAGCGCCGTCATGCGGCGGCCCCGGTTGCGGCGACGCGCTTTGGTGCCATCGCTGTGGTGCCAGGGAACACACTGACACTGCATGCGTGACGAGCAGCGTCCCTTGGTCGCAGAGGTCATTTGGTACAGCTACTTGTATAGCTGCTGCGCGGAGCAGCTTCAGACGCCCTGATCCCTGGGTGGCAGTCTCCTTTGGTGCAGCTGCGGGTGCAGACGCTGGGCGCAGCGACTTTGGACGCCCTGGCCAGGCGGGCAGCGGCGCGCCTCAATGTAGATGGCGGCGGTCACGGGGTAGAAGTTGCCGGCGACCGGCTCGGTCACTTCGAGCTGCCAGGTGGGCCGCGCGTCGCGCGTGCGCCGCAGCATCTCGCGCCCGTTGGAGTCCGTGTAGAATTCGCGTCCTGCTGACACGCACCCCGCGGCTGTCGACACTGTTCACGCTACAAGCCCAGTCTCAAAGCACATAAGCACACAAGGAGATAGCTCTGCACGCCATACTGAGATGTGCCGTCGCACAAGGGTCTGATGCAGGCCGCGCTTGGTGAGCCTTCAGCTTCCCGACAAGTTGCGCCCCTGAAGGGTGTGGGGCAGGTGCGCTCAGCAGAGGCTGAGGTGGGCGGCGGCGGCAGGCGCGCCCGAGGCGAGCATGGTCTCGTAGCGCAGCACCAGCTCGCGCCCGCGCCCGTCCTTGAAGGGCAGCGGGCTGGCCGTCCACTCCACCTCCAGGTCGGCCGCGCCGCGCCAGATGCGCGTCGTCACTGCCGCCCAGTCCAGGAACTCCTGCGCGCGCGGCGGGCGCCTTGCTCGCCACGGCAGCGCGGGTCGCCGCTCGCGCGCGCTGTCATGTGCATGTCCATGACTGCCAGCTGCAGCTCCAAATCTTGGCACAGAGTATCATCCCTGAAAGGACCTTCTTTGTCTGCAGCAGGACTGTTCACACATGGCTCAAAGCGCTATGCAGCAACTGCCACAGGGACATGCATCCTTGCCATGCTCGGGCACTGGCTGACAACTACATGCAGAAGCCTTCATATGATTGCAGAACGGACGGGTCCACTGCCAAGCTGAGGACGGGGAAGCTCCAGTGCATCGCCGACCAAAGCGCTTCAGGCCACTGCCTCAAGAACATCAAGTGCTTCGTCGGAAAGGCTTGCTGAGAGGCCAGGCGGCCCGCGCCGCACCTGGTGGACCTCGGTCAGCAGCGGCCCCTCCACGATGCGCACGTGCGCCGGCGCGCCGCTGCCGAACTCGCCGTTGGGCCGGAAGATGTACGCGCCGCTGGCCGGCGCGGACGTGTTGCTGGGCGGCGGGCCCTTCTCGTCGCTGGAATTGTACCATACCTGCGGGTGCGGGCCATGAGATCACAGGCTTAACATAGGGTTAGGGGATGGGTCAGGGCACGCTCAGAGCCATGCGGCAGCCCCGCATGCTTTGACCGCGCGCGCTAGTACACTCATGTGAAGGCGCATCTGCAGTGACCGCACCCTGGCACAACACAGCACAGCATCCCCAGCTCCTGGACCGCTGTCGGGTGGTGCCACGCACGGCGCTGGTGCTGAGCTCGGTCGCCATGCCGCCGGAGCGCAGCGCCACCACGCGCCCGCTCGCAGCCTCCAGCGACAGCGCCAGGCCGCCGTAGCCCAGGGTCAGCCGCCCGTCCGGCCCGAGGCCGGCGCCCACGCCCGCCAGGCCCGGCGCGCTGCCGCTGCCGGGCGCCCACTCGACGACGCGCGACGCCGCGGCCGGCGCGCCCCTGCGCGTGCCGCACCCTGCCCCAGGGTCCAGGGCGTCCCCAACGCCCGGCTGCTCCCGCCCGCCGGGGCGCGCGAGGAGCGGGCGGGCGCCGTCGCGCGGCTGCGCCCGGGCCGCGTCGGCGTCCGCATCGTCGCAGGGCTCCAGCGAGTAGGTGACGTAGCCGAGCGGCGGCAGCGCCGCCAGGAACGCCAGCTCGTGCGAAGCGGCCGCCGCGGGGTCCGGCAGCGCATCGGCGGCCGCCAGCGCGGCCTGCAGCCTGCACGTCGCGGCGCTGGCCGGCAGCAGCTGCGCGGGCACGGGCGCGCCGGTATCGTCTGCGCGCGGGCGCAAGCTAGCCTGGTCAGCCACTGTCTGCATCCAGGGTTACGCATGCTCTGCCGTCGAGCTGACACAGAGTCTTGCCGAGTAGGAATGTGTACCTGTCAAAGCAGCATGACTCTTTTCACAAGGGCCAAGGCGGGAGCACTGGATGGTCTGAAACGACACCGGTCAAGTGAATGCGCCTGATTGGCAGCAAGGCGCGCCTGTGATGGCCCACTTGCTGGCGGCCTCCAGGCTGACCGGCACGCGCACGCCCTCCGCGCGCGGCCAGCCGAGCGGGTTGTATACGGCCACGGCCAGCCCACGCCCCGACCGCGTCAGCGCCACGCTCGGCCCGCACACGCTCGCGTTTAGCAGCGCGCACGTCTGCAGCCGCGGCGCGCCGCGCTCGCCGGCGCCGGCGGCGCGCTCCGCAGGTGCGCCGGCCGCCGCGGCGCTGGCGGCGGGTGCGGCATCGTCGTCGGGGGCGTCCCGGTCGTAAACGAGGTCGGCCAGCGCGCTGGTCAGCAGCGAGCTGGCTTCCGCCCAGCCTGCGGCGGCACACGGCGCGCCTTCCTGAGCCAGGGCCGCGCCCAGCCCTCCCGTGGCTGGAGCTGTGCGCATGCGGCCGGCCAAGCGCCTGCTGGCAGCCGACCACACGGCTGCGCAGCCAGGGCATGCACGCAATGCGAAGGCCTGGGCGCTGAGCTGCCATCACGGAGAGCTGTGCAGGTGAGAAGCTCGACATGTGCACCGAACAGTTCTTGACTGGCAGGCAGGCAGCTGCTGCCTGAATGCCAGCCGCTCTTCGGCGCGCAGCCGGCAGGAGGCCGCACAGCGTGTCTGGCAGACCAGGCTAAAGCAGTGGCGTGCAGCCTGCCACGCAGCCTCTGCCGCGCTTATGCGGCGCTCCCTGCCTCCACACGCCGCGGGCGCGCGCGCCGCCCGGCATGACACCGCGCGCGCGCACCCCGGGCCAGGCGGCGGTGGTAGTCGTTGGCCACGTGCTGCTTCTCGGTGCCGGTGATGGCGTCGTGGTGCTGCAGCAGCGAGACGGCCGCCTCCAGCGCGTCCGTGCCGGGCGCGGCCGCGCCCCCCGCCCTATCGGGGTCAGGGACGGCCGGCGGCGCCAGCAGCTCCAGCTGGCGCGCGGCCTGCAGGAAGGCGGTGCCCTCGCGGATGAAGCCCTTGGACGTCGGGCGGCTGGTGAAGTACCCTGCGCGCCGCGCTCGGTTTGGGCGGCGTTCGCAGCTACCCTGTAGCTCAACAAAGATCACTTGACGCTGAACATTTCACATATGTGCATACATGCATAGCAGACTGTGGAGAACCCGCGAGGTCTCTTGAGCGCGCTAGCGGATACGAGCTCCAGCCGACTGCAAGCCACCCGGTGACCTGACTCCCGTCCAACGCACTCACAGCTCGGCGGCGCCGCATCAGGAGCACGCGCTGCGGGCTGGGCGCGCGGCGCGGGCGCGCGCGCGCCGGTCCAGTAGCAGGTGGGGCAGTCGGCGTAGGGGAAGAAGTCGTCAGTCTTTAGCGGCCAGGAGAGGTTGTAGGCGTGCTTGGCGGCCGTGTACGCGGCCGGCGAGGAGTAGAAGACGTTGACGCGCCCGTCCAGGTTGGCGTGGTGCACCAGCTTGTCCAGGTTCTTGAACCTGGCGCGCCCGCGCTGGACAGGGTCGGAGACCGCGCACGGCAACCGCAAGCGGGGTAAATGGTAGGTTTAGGATAGAGTAGGGGTAAGGCAGGGCATAGGGTGGGATAGAGACCGCTCAGCGCCGGCTTGCGTACTTCAAGTACAAAGGCACAAGCCTGCGACACCTGCTAAACAGTCTGCCTAGGCGTAGCTTCCACCAGGTTGGCCAGCCACATGCGCCCCCGGTGGCCGCGCCCGACAGCATGCCGAGCCCGCGATCACGCCCTCCTGAGGCGCCCCGGCCGAGCGAGCGCGCAGCCGGCCACGGGGCTGCCCCGCGCCGCACCAGACAAACGCGTTGGAGTACTGGAAGTCTGTGCCCATGGTGAGCATGATGTCGTTGCCGCGCGTGACGTTGGCCAGCTCGCGGCAGGCCTTCACGAAGTCGTCCATGCGTGCGGCCACGTTGTACTCGTCCAGGCACACGTCGTCCTGGATGGGCGCGTCCTGGGAGCCCCAGTCCCAGTTGAAGAAGGTGGGCGGGCCGTACGTGCCTGCGCGCGCCGGCCCCTGTGAGCAGCCTGCCGGCCTGTGAGCAGCCTGCCAGCCGGCGGGCAGCCGGCCAGCCTGCGCGCGCCGCCCTCCCTGAGCAGCCTGCCAGCCTATGAGCAGCCTGCCAGCCTGCGAGCAGCCCGCCAGCCTGTGAGCAGCCGGCAAGCCTGTAAGCAGCCGGCTGGCAGGCGTTCGTCCGGGCGTGGATGCGGGCCGAGCTGCGGCCAGTTGAGAGGAGGATTGGAGTACGAGAGTATGCGCATGCAGGCGGCGCGATGAGTGACCCTCCCCACGTTTGACACTGTTTGCAGCACGTGCGGCCCGGATGACAACAGCGCAGCTGGCACGCAGTGGCACCCTGTGCGCGCGCCGCGGCGGCGGCCGCACCGGTGGGCCAGTTGCTGGTGAAGACGTCGGCCTCGCTGCCGAACGAGCGCGCGCCGCGCCACAGCATCTCGAACTCCTTCCGCTCGCGCCGCTTGGCCATGTCCTGCAGCGCAGCACTGCGAGTGGCTGCACCTGATCAGGCAGAGCTCAGGACTCACCTTGATCAGGATCCAGCCTGTTGAGGTAGAGCTCAGGACATGCCTTCATAAGAAGTGAGACACATGCTTCGCCCAAACGTGTGCATATGTGCCACCCCAAATCTGAGCCACTCTCAACCACGCCGCTGCGCGGTGCACCGCGCCTGGTAGTCCGCGCGGCCGAAGAACAGCGAGTCGAAGCCGAGCAGGCCGGACAGGAGCGACGCCTGCGTGGCTGAGTGACCGAAGGGGTCCACCTGCGTAACATGTTTTGGCAGTTACATGCATGTCAACTGTACAACACATGCAGGTCGTCTGTACTTGTGGCAGTCCATGTCACGGACGCGGGCAGAGGCAGCAGTGCGCAGCATATGTATTGTGGTCATGTACGAGTGACGTCACAGCGAGGCGCCGCGCCTGCCAGCCAACAGTGGGCGTGTAGTTGAACACGTCCTGCAGGAACTGGTGCCCGCGCGTCGTCTGGTCGATCATCGCCACGTAGTGCGCCGCGGCCTCGTCGTGCTGTTCGAGCACCAAGGCATGTGTAATACAGCAGCGTCAGGGCTTTGCAGCAGTAGTTGCTGTACGATGATAGTTTTTGTCACCAGCATGTACCACCATGGTGTAGCAAACCTATATGCTTCGCTAGACTTTTTTAGGTGCATCTTCAGATTCACACATACCATATCAAGGCTCAATACAAGCTCCCATGGTTCACCAGGCAGCACTTGCACACATGCACACGCACAAACGACATGCTTATGCATTTGTAAAAGTAGCAATGAGTGATGGACAACTGCGCTCACCTGGACCCAGCCGCCGTTGACAAAGCCGAGCTGGCCGTCGGCCACCAGGCGCTTGACCAGCGCCTGCGTGCGCTCGGTCTGCTCCGCCCACCAGCGCGTGAAGAACGCCTGTGCATGCATGCACAGTCATGTAAATGCATATTGCACCGCACAAAGGTGGAAAACATGCAAATGCAAAAGACATGCAGATGAAAAGGGATGCTGCGCTGTTGGTGCGCATGAGCACCAAGCAAACATAGATGCACAGGGGGCCTGTGTTGCTCAAGCACAAAAACGATGTTGTTGCTGCTCAGGAAGAGGGCACTCGCCATCTCTGCATACACGAACGTGCGGTCGGGGTTGGCCGCGAGCGCCGCGACCACCGTGTCCAGGATGTACTGCACTCCTGCGAGCTGCGCACGCCAGCCAAGCCTCAGCAGGGATGCTCTTCATACTTGCCAACACGACAGAGACGCCATGCCATGCAGCGTAAAGAGCGTGCAACCGGCGTACCTGTATGTTCTGATTGGAGCCATAGTAGTACTGGTCAATGGTCTTCAGCCAGCCGACATCGTCATGTGTGTGCGCCACTATGTGCACGTTGAGGACGTCGTCGCTCCTGCGTGCATTTGCAGAGGTATTGCTTGACAACGATGGACTGAGCTGGAAAACATTGCTTGCATTAGATAGCGTATGTCCTGCAGCAGTGAACTGTACCTGGATGAGCTGGTGTTGTAGCGCGGCAAGCATTGCTGAGCAGTGGCGCAAGCCAGGAGCAAGCATGCTATGGCATGCTGACACATGGCTGGGAGCGCTAGCCTCTTCATGTTTATAGCCGGCCTTCACCAGACAAGCCGCCTAGCTAGTTGGGCGTGCTCCCAGCTATCTAAATGTCTCCCAGCCCCTGAAGCACGTCAGTCTACCGCGAGCAGATGCTCTCGAGTGGGGCTTGCCGCCGTTGCACGAGCGGCGGGGCTTTCTGACTGCGCGAGCTCGGCAGATGGTTCCCACACCTGGTCACACAGAGGAGCACGCCCATGGCGAAGAAGGGTGCCGCCCAGCAAGGCAGCGGCGCCAAGCGCCCAAAGCGGCTCAGCTATGAGGAGCGGCAGCGGGTGGGTGGCTGCGCCATTCACTTTTGCAGCATTGCCGTACCTGCTTTGGAGCTCACCATCTGTGTGCCTGCAGGTCGCGGAGCTCGAGGAGTGGCTCTTTCCGGGCGGCAGCACCACCGCAGGGCCGGACGAGGGCGGCGCTGCTCAGCACATCGCCAACCTCGTTCTGCAGGCGAGCATGCTCGCTGTCCAACGTGCCAAGCCGTGAAGCCCGTCCTTGGCAGGTACATTCCCATCCAGGCGCGCACGCTGCTCCTCGACGCGCCCGCTGCTGGGGCCAGGAGGCTGGGCGCGGCGGCGCGGAGGCTGCCGACGCGGGCGAGGACGAGGACGCGGACGCGGCGGCGCTCGTGTGGGAGGACCGCACCGGCGCCACGCCGGCTCTGGCGCAGCGGCCCGACGACGCCGACGCCGACGCCGACGCCGAGCCCGCCAGCTCGGCCGACGGGGAGGCGGCGGGCGCACCGCGCTACGACTCCAGCGAGGACGGGGATACGGACGAGGACAGGGGCGGCGCAGGCAGCGCGTCGGGGGGCGGCAAAATGAGCCTCGACGCCAGCGAGGAGGAGGAAGCGGGCGAGGGCGCTGCGGCCACAGCGGCCGCGCCGGGGCCCCGTGCGGACGAGCAGCCTGGCGCGGGAGCTGACGGCGACGAGCGCCTGGATGGCCCGCGTGCCGCTTGGGAGGACCGCGCGGGCGGCGGCGGCGGCGCGGCGCCCGCGGCGCGGCGGCCGGTGTGGGAGGACCCCGACGACGCCAGCCAGGCCGTCAACGTGGCCGGCCGCAACCGCCTGCGCAAGCTGCGCCGCAGCGAGGACGAGGGCGTGCTGACGGGTGCGCGAGCGCCGTCCGCGGCGTGCGCTCACTGCGCTCGCCGTCCGGGCTGCTGCGGCACTGCTGCGGTGTGTGCTGGCGCGTGGCAGAGGGCGCTGGGCGGCGACTCGGGGCGGTGAGGCGCGGCCGGCGGCGGCGCGCAGGTGCCGAGTATGAGGCGCGCCTGCGGCAGCAGCACGCGCGGCTCAACCCGCGGACGGGCTGGGCGGCCGCGGGGGGCGCGCGCAAGCGGCGGCGGCGCGGCTTTGGCGGCGACAGCGACTCCGACGAGGACGAGTGCGCGCCCGCGCCGCCCCATGTTTCTTAACTTTGCAGCAGCTGATGCTGCCGAGCGGCGCGCGGACGTCAGTCAGTTGGCACCTGTGCAGGGCTGTCGGGGAGCGGCCCGCATGTCTCTGCCACTATCCGGCACGCTCAAGAGCCTGGCAGTCTCTTCAGGAGGAAGAGGGGTATGAAGTGCGCTGCGCTGACTCAGTGAGGCGGAGCACAGGCAGCCTGTGGCGGGGCTGCTGGCGAGCGCGGGCCCGCTCCTGGCCAAGCGGGGCGCCGTCCTGCCCGCCGGCCAGCTGGAGACCACGCGGCTCCGCGACGCCAACCAGGTGGGCCCTCAAGCCAAGGCGCGGGCGCAGTCAAGCGGGGGATCGAGGCTGCCGGTGGTGCCCATCTGGAGCGCCGAGGGACAGGGCGCGGGAGAGCGTGCGTCAACAGGCGCGGGGCTGCTGATGGCGCGGCATCCTGCATCTGAACAATGTGGGAACAGTGGGCGGGGCGCAGGTTGAGACATCAGAATTGTGCCTAGGAGGGGTAGAGCCGGCACGCAAATCTGCTCTGCCGCACACTGCAGCCACCAGGCGCCGCCGCTCGGCACCGGAGAGTGACGTGTGTGACTGCGCGGCAGGCGGAGCCGAGCCGCGCGGTGGTGCGCAGCATCGACTGGCACCCCGACGGCCAGGTGCTGCTGACGGCCGGCCTGGACAAGCGCCTGCGCTTCTTCCAGGCGCGCCGCCCCGCCGCGCAGCGCGCGCACAGTGTCCCGGAGCCTGACAGGCGCGCGCGCGAGGTGGGGCACCATATGCTTACGGGAGGGGCTCCCCCGCAGCCGTCGCTGCTCACTAATTTGGAAGCCCAGGCGCGGCTGCGTGAGGCCGCGTGCCTGCCGCGGGCGCCAGGTGGACGGCGTGCGCAACCCCAAGGTGCAGAGCATCTTCTTCGAGGACATGCCCATCCACCAGGCCGCCTTTGCGTCGGGCGGCAGCCACGTGCGCGCCCGCGCGCCGCCGCGTGCCGGATGGGGCCAGGGTTGCGGGCTGCCGGCGCATGCGCAGCGCGGGCGACTGCCGCATGAAAAGACCTGTGTGTGCGGCACTGGGCATGGCAGGCATTGGATGCGCGGTGTGCAGTCAGTCTGAACCTCTGTGGCAGGCGGTGCGCGCCCGCGGGCGCTCTTGACCTAACCCTACCCTGACGCAGCGCCGCACCGCGGCTCGGCGCAGGTGGTCGCGGCCGGCCGCCGGAAGCACTTTTACGTGTTTGACCTGGCCGCCGCGGCGGTAGAGCGCGTGGCCGGCCTGACCGGCCGGACCGAGCGCAGCCTGGAGACGTTTGCGGCGTGCGCGTCGGCGGACAACCCGCTCGTCGCCTTCCTGGGCAACCAGGGCTGCGTGCCGCTGGTCAGCCTGCGCTCGCGGCAGTGCGTCGGCGCGCTCAAGATGGCCGGCACCGCACGCGCCGCCGCGTTCAGCGCCGACGGCGCGCAGCTGCTGACCTCAGGCGCGCGTCGGCTCCTGTCCATGTTGACTCCTCTCCTCCGCTCTGCAAAGCTCCTTCTTCGCTGTGAGCTGCATACCAGCCTGGCCTTCAAGTCTGCCTGGCATGTCTGCCGCTGGTGGCTGCCGCACTTTGCGCTTGGCCGGCCGGTGGGGCCACGACGTGCCGCTCGCATGCTGAGGAGGTGCGGAAGTGACTTGCATGACTGCCGACGGCCGCCCTGCCCCCATGGAGCCTGCGGCGCGAGTCGACGGGCGCCCAGCGGCGCAGGCGGCGACGGCGTGGTGCACACGTGGGACATGCGCACGCGCACCTGCCTGCGCCGCGACGTCGACGAGGGCTGCCTCACGGCGACCGCGCTCGCCGCGGCGCCCAGCGGGCGCCTGTTCGCTGCCGGCGCCGACAGCGGCGTCGTGAACGTGTACAGCCGCGGCCCCGGCGCCGAAGCGGCAGGCGCCGCGGCAGAGCGCGGCCCCGGCGCAAACCTTGTGCCCAGCAAGCTGCGGCGCCCGTGCGCGGCGCGCCAGGCGCCGCCGCTGCGTGCGCTGACCAATCTGACCACGACCATTGACACGCTCGCGTTCAGCCCCGACTCGCAGGCGCGCCACCGCGGTGCCGCGCGCTCTCGCTGGCCCCGGCGCCGCGCGCGCGCGATCCGCACCGCTGCTCTGCCCGCTGTCACCGCGGCCCTGCCTTCCATGCACACTGCTAGAGAGACCCAAAGGCATACCCTATCTCCCTCCGGCAAGCCCCGCGGGCCGCGCCGGCACGCGCAGATGCTGGCCATGGCGTCGCGGATGAAGCGCGACGCGCTGCGGTTGGTGCACGTGCCCTCGCTGACGGTGTTCGCCAACTGGCCGACCTCGCGCACACCCCTGGGGCACGTGCACAGCGCCGCGTTCAGCCCCGGAGGCGGCTTCCTGGCGATCGGCAACGCCAAGGGGCGCGTGCTGCTGTACCGGCTGCACCACTACGCCGCAGCGTAGGGCAGTTCGATGTGAAGGTCCTATGAAACATTGCATCGACGGCACAAGTGGGGGCTTGTGCGTTGCCGCTGACGGCCCGCACGGCAGGCCGTCTGCTTAGGTGGGAGTGCTGTCCATGTGGTAGTTGTGCTGGTAGCTTCGCGGAGCGGTTGTGTCTTAAAGGGTTTCTGTCAGACGCAGCGACGTGTGCGGCGCTGCACCCTGCCTGCGAGCCGCGTGTTGTGCCATGCAATTTAGCTTTTATTTCTACCCCTGAACAGTGGCTTATGTCCAGGGCCAGATAGGTGGTATGCTGCCACACATGCATCGCAACAGAGGCACACGGAGCTGTAAGAGCGTCCCTGAAGGGCTGTTGCATGACAGCCCTGCTTTTGCGAGCAATGATGATGCATGTGCTTCACACAGCAGCACGGACCAATGACAGACAAAGGCACACAGCTCTGCGGTTGTTGATCACCCCCCAGCAAAAAGCACGCACACATTTATCTGTGTTCTTCCAGAACCCAGTGTTCTTCCAGAACCCATGATATGCATCTGTTCTACAGTCACTTTTAGCTCTCTGTTCTCTGCACCATGCAGATTGTTCAACACACCGCAGCAAGCTCAAAGCACACCATTCCAGGTCTGAGCCTGGCAAGAGTCAGCTGCTCTAAAGGCGCACGCCATTCATGACTCAAGGCGAGCTCCCCCAGCGCCATGCCGTGCCACTGCAGCGGCTGCGCACGCGGGCGGCGCCGCGAGGCGCGCCCCTGCCGCGCAGCCGCCCCCGCACGCCCAGCGCAGCGAACGCCTACGCGGGCATGGGCGGCGGCGGCGGCGCGCCCTCGTCCACCTGCGCCGCCCAGCCGCCGTAGCCGCCGCCGTTCGCATAAGCGGCCCCGTGCGCCCCCGCCGCGCCGCTGCCCGCCGCGGCCGCCTGCCGCTCGTGCGCCTGCACCTGCGCGGACGCTATCTGGCGCGCGCGCGCGGCCGCAGCGCCCGGGTCCGCGGTCGGGGCGGGCGGCCCCGGCGGGGCGCCCACGGCGCCGCCCGCAGGCTGCCCCGCCGCGCCGTGCGGCGCGGCAGCCCCGTACGCGCCGCCGCCGCCCGCGCCAGGCCAGGCGCCCTGCGGCGGCTGCCAGCCGCCGGCCGCGGCCGCCCACGCGCCCTGCGGCGGCGCCGGCGCGTCCCCGGGCTGCGCGCGCGCTCGGGCAATCAGATCAACTGCACCGCTCAAGAAAGGCGCTGCGCTGCAGCTCGGCCAGAACATGCAGGTGTGCGGCAGGACCAGCCAAATGTTGCTGATGTGTGGCCGCACGCTAAGCTGGCGGCTTGGACCCTACAGCATGGAGCACGTGCAACACCACGCTGGTCCAGAACCCCCACGCACTCTTTTCTCAAGCACTCACCCTGCCCGCCGCGACAATCATCAGCACACAGGAGACAGAGCCCTGCGCGGGCCTGCAGGACTTCCAGACGCCTGACTTGACGTCACTGGCCATGGCTCCCCTCGCCAGCTGACAAAAAAGCTACCCGGGAATCGGGCTGCACCTGCGCCGCGCTCTGCCAGCCGCCATACGCCGCAGCCGGGTACGCGGCCGCGGCCGCGGCCGCCCAGCTCGCTGCTATGTGGTTCTGCTGCGCCGCGGCGGCCGCGCCGTACACGGACGGGGCGCCCCCGTAGGCGCCGTACGCCGGCGCGGCCGCGGGCGCGGCCGAATGCGCTGGCGCGCGCGCCGCGGCCGGCGCGGCCGGCGCCGTCGCGGACGGCCCCGCGACCGACGGTTGAGCCTTGAACGCGCGGATGATGTGCTCCACGGTCCGGTGCGTCTGCGCGCCCGGCGCACGCTTGCTGGCAGCAACTGCAGCATTTCGCAAGGACAGGCATTAGCATGTTTATGGCCCAAGAAGCACTCAGGCGGCCTTCCTCACCCTGCACAAGCAGAGGCTCGCGGCAGAGCCAGATCGCCATCCAACAATGGCCTCTTGGCTAGCATGCTCAGAGCCCCTCCTGTGACAAGCCCTTAGCAGCCTCCAGTCATCAGCAGGACAGGCTGCGACATGGGCCTGCCGAATGGCCGTGCCTTGCTGCACATTGCAACGAGCGCCCGGCGGGCACACAGGGGCGGCATCGCGCTCGTGGCACGCGCACGCATCTCTGGCAGCACTTGGCAGCGCCCTCACGGAGTGCAGAGTAGGGTAGGGCAGGGTAGGGCAGGGCGGCTGCGGCCGCGGGCGCGCGCCCGCTTGCGGAAGTAGAAGCCGGCGGGCGAGACCGTGAAGTACTCGCGGCGCGGCGTGCCGGCCGCGGTCGGCAGGACGGCGGCCAGGTAGAAGACGCCCGGCGCGTCGTACTTGATGCTCAGGCAGTACACGCTGGCGCCGGGGCCCAGGCGCGCGCGCTCGCCGCGCAGCTCGGCCTGCACGTCGGGCCAGTGGCCGTCGCGAAACTTGCTGCGCGCGCGCGCGGCCGCCGCGGCGTCAGGCTCCCGGGCGGCGAGTCGCGGTGCGGGCGTGGCACATGCGACAGCCCCAGCGGAGCGGGGGCTTGCGAGGCGCGCGCCGGTGCTTGGTCACGGCCTCCACGTTGCGCATGTACGGCTCGGCGTAGCGCGCGACCAGCTCGTCCAGGTCGTTGTACTCGTCGTCGCCGGCCTCTGTCATCGCGCGCGTCACCACCTGGGCGCGCGCCAGCGTGGCGCGGCCGCTCAGCACGGGAGCTGCGGCCGCTTGGCATCGTGCGCGGCTGCGAGTGAGTGCCCGCGCGGCCATGCGCCGGCGCGGGTCCACGACGGTCTGCAGCGTGACGCGCGGCGGCAATCGCCCGGCGCCTGCCACCTTGAACCAAAGGAGCGGATGGTCCCAGACGCAAGCAGCTGGCTACATGGGCGGATGTGCCGTGCGCTTGCCGCTGCGCTGGACGCTCCCTGTGCGAACGCGGCACGACCAGCGGCGCAGCGGCACGCCCGGCCGCGTGCGCTGGCACGCCCGGCCGTGTGCGGCGGCGGATGCAGGCAGCATGAGCCGGGCCAGCTGAATCGGCGATCACGGGTCGGGAGGACCGGCCGATCCGCGCCGCAGCCCTGCCGCGCACCCGCAGCGGCGTGCCGAGCTGCAGGCGCGCCGCGCCGCGGCCGCCGCCGCCGCCGCTCTTGCCCGCCTCCTGCACGTCCTGGTGCGCATAGATGGGCCCGTGCGCGCCCGCGTGCACCTGCGCGCGGCGCCGGCGGCCTCGCGCCCGGCGCTGCCAACCGCTCGCCTGCGTGGCCCCTCCCGCGCCAGCTTGCAGGCCGCCTTCGCGCCGGTGGTGCTGCCTTGCAGCGTCAGGGACGCCGGCCGGCTGCGCCCCGGGCTGCCCCTAGCAAGGCGGCCCCCCGCGCGCGTGCGCGCGGGGGCAGGCTCTGGAACGCCCAGCCAGGCAGGCTTGCGCTTTGCGCAAGTAGCGGCGTGCAGCGGCACGGACCCAAAAGGGGGGACTTGGCGGCGCAGCAAGAGTCCGCAAGACGTTCTCTGTCCGCTCTCCAGCAGCGCAGGCTGCGGCGCGGGCGGGCCACCTTGAGGCTGAGCACGAGCAGGTGCGTGCCGCGGCCGCTGGGCCGCAGCAGCGGCTCGCCCGGCGGCGCCGCGCCCAGCAGCTCCACCGCCTCCTCCGCGCTCACGTTGCGGAAATTGGGGTGCCGGATCGGCCGCGCGACAAACGTCTTGACCTTGGCGGCCGCCGCGCGCGCGGCCAGGCGCGCCGCGCGCAGCTCCTCCTCGGAAAGGACGTGGTAGAAGCGCTCCAGCTTGGCGCAGTACTCGGCCTCCCACGCGGCCTCGGCGTTCAGGTCCGCGCTCGCCGTGGTCAGGCGCACCCAGAACTCGTTGGGCGCGACCGACTTGATTCTGCCGCGCGCGGCCGCGCCGCCGTCGGCGCTCGCTGCGCGCCAGACCCGCACCCGCCGCCCCCAGCTCTCGTAGGTGATGAGCACTCAAACCCTGCTCAAAGTGCAGCATTGCAACGCAGCTACCAGGAGTAAGCACATGCCATTTTACATAGGTTGTTCACGGCACAAACCGCATGCGCACTTGCCGCGCTGCCCGGCGCAGAGCGGCGCGCGCGGGGGGCGGGGGCGCGCACCGCGCGGCCAGCGTGGCGCCCGGCTGCACGCGCTCGCGCGCATCGCTGACGCCGCCGCCGCTGGACGACAGGTCCTCCACCGCGATCGTCGCGCGCACGCCCTCCAGCTCCGGCACCTGCCGGCGCGGTTAGGGTTAGGGCCCTCTGTGAGCCACAAGCCGTGCGGCCTGCTGCGCCCATCCCAAAAATGAAAGGCGGGGCCAGTCCTGTGCCATGCGTTGGCATGCAGCTGCTCGCAAAGTGCATGCGCAGAGTGCGACAGGGCGCGCCCACGACAGACCCGCCTCCGTCTGGTGCCGGCAGGTCAGAGGCGACGCGAGGCGGGCGCCTGGCCTGGGCGGTGCGCAGGAGGTGCCGGGAGCGGCGGGCCGGGCTGCGCGCGCGCGCGCGCACCGAGCACACGACCTCGCTTGCAAACACGCGCAGCGCGACGGCGTCCACGCGCCGGCCCGGCTTCAGCGTGTCCTCGGTCTCGCCCGTCAGCATCCAGAAAACATCAGCGTCCTGCGGCAGGACCCTACCAGGGTTAGCAGCCACTTCCTGCCGGCCCTTCCTCATACTACAAGCTGTCCAACTCCTGAGCATCTCGAGCGAGACACCTGGCTTGCTTGCGCATGCCTGCCATGCCAGATGCCCGCTCCAGCCGGGTCTGGCGCATCTCTCGGCTGTCCCACAGCAGCCCTTCGCTCTGCTTGGCCCAGCAGGCACGGCAGCATACATCACCGAGCCCCGCTGGCACGGGCACGCATCATATGGCAAGGTCCTGCACCCGACCCAGCAGCTGCCTTCACAGGCAAAATTCACCGGCCCCTGGCCCCTTCGGCGCAGGCACCGCTCCCATCATTGCGTCATCGCTGTCGCCCTGGCCAGCCCGGCGCGGCGGGGCGCACGAAGGGCGCGGTGCTCTCCGGCCGCAGCTCGCCAAAGGGCGCCACCAGCTCGAAGGCCATGTCGATGATGGAGGCCAGGCGGTCCTCGGACGCGCGCGACTCGCGCTCGCGGTCCGTGCGCGTCTGGCGCAGGTACTCATTGTACGCCTGCGCCGCGCGCGCGGTCGCGTCCGCGCGGCAGAGGGCCACAGCTGGCATGCACACGTCGGGGGCGGAGCGGACGCGCGCGGGGTGTCTGACTGGGATGCATTGACGGCTGATCACAACCTTGGCGGCAAGCTCAGAGTTCTTTGGGTCACGCCGCGCCTGGGCATGTTGAGCCAACAGTAGCTCGCCACCCCACAGATATTCTAGGTTAGGGCTGTGGCCACGGCAGTGCTGCAATGCAAGGCCGAGGTCCCTCGAGGCGCATGGGAGCGCCAGGGCGCGTGCGAGCATGGCCGCGCATGCTGCAGCAGCACATAGCGCACAGTATGTTTAGCGGAAACGCATTAACACACACCAAGTAGACCAACAGGTACCCACAGGGAGCCCAGGAACACGCCGCCACGTCCAGGTGCACCGCATTGAGCAGGACATGTGAACCGTGTACGCAGGGCGCCAGACTGCGCGCGAGGAGGAGCGCCCCGGGGGCGCGCCTCCAGGTCCAGGTCCTCCACGTCGTGCGGGCGCGCCATGGCGCGCTCCAGCGCGGCGCCGCGCGCCGCGTCGCCGGCGCCCTCGCCGCGCACGCCGACCGCGCTCAGCGCCATGTCGCTCGCCGGCGCGTAGGACGAGGGGTGCACGCGCGTGTCGTCCAGCGCGTCCATCTCCGCGTTGGCCAGCGCCGGCGTGCTCGCGCGCACGCGCAGGAAGCCCGCGCAGTTGCTGCGCGCCGGGCGGGGCCGGCCCGTCAGGCCCGGTCCTGGCACGCAGGTCCTCTGATCTCCTAGCGAAATGCTGCCCGCCGAGTCTGGCGCGTCGTGCAGCAGAGCAGGGAGCGCAGCCGGGCGGGAGCGCAGCCGGGCGCCGACCCGCGTGCATGCTCACTCTCCGTCACAAGAGACATGAGGGACGGGGGTGACAGGGCTGCCGGCCGCGGCCAGGACGCGGGGTGGTTTGCACGCGGCGGCCGGCCGGCGCACCGGAACACGCAGCGGCCGAACACCGCGAGCGGCGGCTGGTCCGGGTTGTTGGGCTGGCGCCAGAGGTCGGCGCGCGCCTGCACGCCCTTCTCGCGCACGGCCGCGCGCAGCAGCGCCTGCGCCTTGCGCGGGCCCAGGCCCGCCACGAAGGCCAGCGGCGGCGCGCGCCAGGGCGTCGCGGCCGCCGCGTTGACGTCCACGCCCACCTGCGCGCGCGCGCGCGACGCGTCCCTCAGGCTCAGGCTCAGGCTCGGGCTGATGCGAGGCAGGAACTGGCAAGTGCTGTCCAGCGCGGGAGCACCTGGAGGCCGCCCCGTGACGCAACTGCCCTTCGTGATCCAATCCCAAGCAAAACTGCCTCTGCTTTGCATCATGGGCGCGCACCTCCGGCGCTGCGAGCAAACTCTGCACGCGTGCTGCGCAAGTGCAAGCTGGTGCGGAGATGCCGCGCTCGGAGCTACAGCAACAGGGCACACCACGCAGCACAGGGGCCAACGTACTAAATAATTACTTTGACTTCCCACACAACGTTTTGACGTTCCTCTCTGTATGCAGGCAGCATGCGCCAGGCTCGATGTGAGACTCTCCAGGGCGCGACGCGCGCGCGCCGGGCGCCTGCGCCGGTGGGCGCGCCTGCGCGACGGCGGTGATGACGACGCGCTCGACGGCGGCCGCCAGGTCGTCCGGCGGCAGCAGCGCCTGGAGCGGGTGCAGGTTGAGCGCGGCCACCTCGCGCCCAGGCCCGCACAGCGCAGCCAGCACCGCCAGCGGGTCCAGCGCGCCGCGGCCCAGCGCCACCTGGCATAGGGTTAGGGTTAGGCCACCTGGGCGAACAGGGGCCGCGCTCGGCTTCCCGCCATCGCCTCATACGAGCGGGCGGGACCGCCGGCCCGCGAACAGGCGGGCGCGCGGTGCTTCAGGCTTGACGCCTGCGCTGGCTGGCAGGGTAATGCGTGCAGTAGGGGCGAGGTGCAGACCCCGCGCAAGCATCTGACGCAGGGTCGAGCGGGCGCGCGGCCATGGTCGGGCGCTCGTCTCAGAAGCGCTTCGTCATCACACTGCTCAACATGGGTTATCACACTGCATGGCAACCTTCATGAACACGTTACCCTGAACGCAGGCTAGGTCCAAGGTCCCGGGCGCAAGCACTGCATGCTAGGTACCCACTAAAGATGCGCAATGCATGCACGCGACCAAAGGACCGCACCAGAGCTCCTCAGGCGGCAGCGAGGCTGCCAAAAGGTCAAGGCGCGCGCACCGCCTTGCGCACGACCGGGAGCTGGTCGGGCAGCTCGTCGAGCGCGGCCGCGCTGTCCGCCCACAGCGCGGCCACGCGCTCGTCCGCGATGCGGATGTCGATGTCGCCCGTGTCCGACCTGGGCAGCGGCGGCGGGGCTGAGCGGGCGCATGCGGCGGCACGCCCTGGGGACATTGCCAACGTGGCAAGGCACTGCATGCTGCAGGCGCCTCGCTGGGCAGCGGCGGCGCGGCCTTCGGAACCTATTTCTGCAAGACCTGGCTGCAGCGCCCGACCACATGAGTCGATGCAGAACTGGATCGACACCTGCGTCGACAATGCTCACGCGAGTGCATACCGGCACTGCACACCCCGTCCCGCGCCGCAGCCCGCGCACGCGCCGGCTAAAGCGTGGCAGGATCAGGGCAGGGCAGGGCGCGGGGCGCGAGCCGCCGCACCGCGTGAAGAAGTGCGGGATGGTCTCCAGGATGTAGTCGCGCACGGCGGTCAGGTCGGCCTTGAGCTGGCGGCAGGCCATGTTGGCGCCGCCGACCAGCAGCACGTGCGGCTTGTGCTCCAGGATGAAGTCGCGGATGCGCTCCGCGTCGCGCTTCTGCGCGCCGGGTCTGGCGCCTGAAACACTCTGCTCCGAGGTGCTCACGAGCAGGCAGCGCCTGCGCAGACTGGGCCCTGATCCATCGTCTGCCCCAGCAGCAAATATGAACTGCCGCTCGCCTTGACGTGCAAGTCTTGCGCTCAACAACGGCGCGGCAGCCACAGGATGCAGCAGCCCACGAGGCCCACAGAGCAGGGCCAGGGCTCTCCGCGCATGGCCTGCAGACCCGGATCCCACGCGCCCGCTCCGACACGGCCGTGACAGGCGCAGGGCTGGTGGAGGGCGGAGAAACGCGTTGGCGCGCGCCTTGCGGTTCTCGTCGTGGAAGAGCGGCGGGTCGTTGGGGTGCGGCGGCCGCAGCGGCCCGCTCAGCGCGCCGGCGAACATGAACGCGGCCAGCTGCCCGGCCTCGTCCAGCATGGCCAGCGCGGTGGCGGGGCTGCCGGGGCCCCAGCACGCGGCCATGACGCGCGGCCGGTCCACCACGTCCTCGCTGCGGTCCGAGTTCACCGCCTTGTACTGCGCGCGCGCGACTGGGAGCGGTCACCCACATGCACGGGGGCATCAGGCGGGTGGCTGATTTTCAAGCGACAAGCGAGGCTACCCGTCACAATGCCCGCTCGCGCTCTGCTCCTGCACTAGGTTCACAGACCCGGCCGCTGCTGATGTGCAGCGTCGGCGCCTGAATGACTGTGCCCCCGAGTCGTGCCACAGCGCGCAGCCATGATCCCCTGCGGCTTGCGCAGCGTCCCTGCGGCCTGGCGCCTTCGCCGCCTTGCGTTGCGCGCATGCGATGGGACCCTGAGCGGCGCGGCTCGTGGCCAGTGCAGGCACAAAGAGGCACGCGCAGCCTGTCACAGCAGCCAAGTGCCTCCCGACCTCTCCTCCTCCTACTCGAGACCGTTCCTGCTGCTGGAGTTGCTGCGGTTGGGGGCCCGCGCGCCTGCAGCGGCGCCTGGCGCGCGAGCGCCCAGAGCCGGTCGCCGGCCTCGGCCAGCGCGGCCTCGCGCGCGTCGGCCGCCAGCCGCCCGCGCGCCTCGCCGCCCAGCGCCGCCAGCAGCCGCTCGCACACCGCCTCCTCCAGCACCTCGCGCCGCAGCGCATTCCAGGCCTGCGCGCCGCGGCGCGGTCGGGGGGGGGGCGGGGGGGCGCGGGGCGCGGCGGGGGGCGGGGGGGGGGGGCGGGGGGGGGGGGCGGGGGGGGGGGCGGGCGGGGGGGCGGGGGGGGCCGGGGGGGGGTCCGGCCCCCCCCCCCCCCCCGCCCCCCCGGGAGCGCCCGTGGCGGGACCTGCTCCTGGTCCCGTGTGTCGGCACACTGCGCGTCGGTCGTCATCGCTCTCCCTGGACCGCTGGAGACACGCTGGGCTGCGAGCATGCGCTTCTGCGCACGAGCTGTCCTGCTTGCATCACCGGATGAAGCGGCGCTGCCTCAAGCACAGGGTATGAGCCAGAGCACACGTCGAGGGCGCTTATGCACAGACCATGGAACAGACACGGTGCCCACCACAGCTGGAGACTGGCTCTATGCAAGCACGGCTCTACCACATGCACATCTGCAAACGCCTCCCTGGCGGTGCCAGCCGCCGGCGCGCCTTGGAGACGTCGGACACGCGCGTGGAGCAGAAGAACTCGAGCGGCTCGCGCAGCAGGCGCTCGCGGTCCTCTGGCAGGACCTGCACGCTTGCACATCCACCCAATACAGCGCAACCTATTAACGGCGCCTGGCTGGCGTCTGCACTGGCACGTGCGACCATAAGCTGAGGCCCTGCCTGCGCTGTCATGTCCAATTTGTTGTGCTTGCGCTCCAGCGCTCTAAGCCCCTTGCTCCACGATGCAGGGCCGTCTGGTGCTTGGTAGTAACGCAACACGCCGCACGCCTTCGCCGCGCTCTCCACCTCATGACGGCGGACACTCTTGAAGTGCGCCGCACCGCGCACGGCCACCGGCTTCGCGCCCCGAACTGTGCTATGACTGCCGGCCAGACGAGCGACGGCTTGCGGCACTGGCCCCACCCTGCATCAAGCCCGCGCGGCGCACCTCCAGGCGGACGGTGATGAGCTGCTCGCGCTCAGCCGCGAGCACGCGCAGAAACTGGTCGCCGGCAAAGTCGGACAGCGGCTTGCGGCGCAGGCGCTTAGCGCGGCCGTACGGGTGGAACGCGTCCAGCGCGCCCTCGCCACTGGGCGTCGGGTCTGCGCGCGGCGCGCCGGGGTGAGCGCGCCGCCGCGCGGGCTGCCGCATGCCCCTGCTTGTGTGTGCGCAGCAGCGGTGCGCAGCCGCCTGGAGGCCCCTGTGTGTGCTCGCAAACGTAGAACAGGTCTCGCACCGGGTTCCTTGCCCCCCAGAAGCGGGCCAGCATCAAGTCAGTCCTCAGGCAGATGACACATGGGCTTCCTCGCCACACGTACGCCATGAGCGCATGGTAGCGCTCTTCAAGCAGCCTACAGAAACTGTCGTGTCAGGGAATCGGACGGCGAGCGACGGCCCGCGCCTGTGGACACGACGGCGTGCTCATAGAACAGATCGCGGATGACCTCGCGCAGCTTGGGCTCGGCCGCCAGCTCGGCCACTGCCATCGCGCGCGCGCCGCGCAGCGCCGCCGCCGCGTCCATGCGCAGCCCGTGCTGCATGCCCAGGGCACTGCCTCAGGGGCGCGGCATGTCCTGGTGCAACTAACCAGGTTTTGCAGAGCTGCGTTGCCATTAATTCCATGATGCCGCGACCATGAGCAGCCCGCGCTGCACATCCGCGCAGCGGCGCGTGAACAGAGCTGGACAGAGCTTCATTGTCATCCGGCTTGCACGGGTTTGGTTCGGCAGTCAAGAGCGAGCGCTGCAAGCGCAGCAGGTGCTCCTCCAAGAGCAGCGCGGATGCGCCGGCTCCACTCCTCGTGCCGCGCGCAGCGCAGGAGCCCAGGCTGTGCGGCAGGTCGGCGCGACGAGAGGCCGGGACAGGTAAAAGGGTCGGGCACCACGAGTGGGAGGCTCAGTCACATCCTACAGTACATAATACCTGCCCTAACCGATACGGACACCGGGGGCGCGCGCGCGCCTCGGCCACGTGCGCGGCGGCCAGCTCCTCCGGCAGCACCGCGCCGTCGTCCGGCTCGTACTTCTTGTACAGCAGGTTCAGCGAGTCGGCCAGCTTGGCGGCGCTCAGGAACAGCGCGCGGCACAGCGGCTCCAGGCCCGCCTGCTCGCCGCGGCGGGCCAGTCCTCGCGTGAAGCGCCGGACGCCGGAGTTCATCACGCACAGCAAGCTTCACGCAGTCAAGACTGCGGCATGCATCCTCGCCCTCGAATGTTCGGTTTGCATCACACAGCTTCCTGGACATGCACGCACTTGGTCAAACCAGGCCAAGGCCCTCCATACGGGGGCAGCTTACAAACCTCTCCACGCACCCACACCATCAACAGAGCAAGCACATGCATGCGTTGCAGCAAAGACCATCCGCGAGTCAGCTTCAGCGCAGCCGCGCCGTCCGTGGGCGCGCGCCTTCCTGAAGTGCACAAACTGGCTCTGGCGCAGCGGGCGGCGCCGCTTGTCCAGCGCCAGCGCGCCCACGCCCGCCGCGACGCCCTCGCCGTCGGCCTCCGCGCCCGGCGCCGGCGCGTCGGCGGTGGCGACCAGCGCCTGGAACTTTGCGTCCACGTCGTTGAGCTCCTGCGCGCGCGTACGTGCGAGGCCGTCGATAAGTCGTTCTTAATCTTCCCATACCCTAATCCTAACCCTACCATTTGTAGGAAGCCCGCGCGCTTGCGGCCGGACTGGGGCTCGTGCGCGCCGGCGCGCCCGGCGCCGCGCACGCCCGCACGCAACCCGCCAGCATGGCACGCCGCGGGGCCGTGCGCGTGCCTCCTGTGAGCCGACCTCGTTCAGCGCGGCCAGGCAGGCCTGCAGCGCGGCCGTGTCGGCGTCCGGCGCGCCCGCGCGCGCGGCCGCCTGCAGCGCCGCGCTGCAGGCGGCCTCGCGCGCCTGCTTGCGGCGCTGCAGCGCGCACCAGCGCGCCGCCCAGCCGCGCACCAGCCACAGCAGGTCCCAGCGCCGGATGCGCCGGTGCTTAGCCTGGCGCCGCGCGCATGTGCATTATCAGCGGGCCGGCGCGCGCGCACCGCTGTCAGCCGCTTGGAGGCGCGCCATGGCAAACACGTTTGCGAGCACGGCATGCGCATGCGTGCGCTGCAGCACACGGCACCTCAACAGATACTGAATGTACGGCCGTGCAATCGGCCCGTCCCTGCCGGCGCGGTCATTGGAAACGTTAAGCCTGCGCCGGCGCCTCCCCGGCCGGGCACGGTGGCCGGCCCACCTGCACGCAGCCCTCGGGCCGGCTGGGCAGCTTCTCGGCGCGGCGCTGCTCCTCCTCGTCGCGGCTGGTGGTCTCTGGCAGGTCCGGCTTCAGCAGGCATAGCAGCTCGCCCGCCTCCTGCGCGCCCGCCCGGCGCCGTCTGTCGGGCGGCGCGCAGGCCCGCAGGCGCAGCGCGCGCTGATCCCTGTCCTTGCAGGGCTGCCGCCGGGCCTGTCATCCCTCTCTCTGCGGTGCACTGCCCAGATTTCACATTACTTGCTCGGGAGGCAGGCAGGCATGCGAGTGTGACTTGCAGTGCAGCCCGAGGCCTAATCCATGCTGCACAGACACTCTGACAGGCCTGCTCTGCGCGTCCGCAGCCGGCAGGCCCAGCCAAGGGCCCGTGGAGCGCGGAGCGCCTGGCGGCGGCGCCGCCTTGCCGCACCTCTGCGATCCAGGCTGTTGGACAGCCTGCCTCACAGGCATGTACCCGCTGGAGGCTGACCCCGGGAGCCAAAACAGGAATGCGCGAAGCAAAAGGAAAAGGGGCGTGTCGCAGGCGTCGCCTGCTCCCGCAGCCCCGCGGCGCGCTCAGCGCGGCAGGGGAGGCGGCGATGAGGGACACGTAAGCGCGGCGCGGGCGCGCCTCCTTGCGGAAGCACGCGATGAAGGGCACCTCGTTGGTTTTCACAAATAGCTCGACGACCACGGCGTGGATGTTGCGCAGGATGGCGTCCTGCATCTGCGTGTTTTCCCAGAACTGGTCGCGCGCGCGGCTGTTGCGCTTCCGCCGCAGCGCCCTGCGCCGCCCGCCGCCCGTCAGCACTGGCCTACATCAAGGAGCAGGACAGCATGCATCGCGGCGCGCACGGCCAATTGCAGCACTGTCACATGCGCAGTACAGGCGTCCAGGTGCGCGGCTCGCAGCTCGCCGCGCAGTGCCGCGCCGCGAGCCGTGCGGGGTCAGTCAGCCATCTGGTGACAGCAACAGGACCGGGTAGTCCGGCCGGGAGCAGGGGCCCGGCGCGGCGCGCAGCGCGGCGCGCACCGCAGGCCGCGGCTGAGGTCGTCGATGCCGCCGGCGAGCTCGTCGGGGTCCCACTCGCGCGGGCCGTCGGGCGGGCGGCCCTCCACCTCGCGCCGCCCGACCGCCAGCAGGTCGGTCTCGCGCCGCCGCTTGTTCTTCCGCTCGCCCACCAGGCGCGCGTGGATCCACCTGCACGCCCCGGCCGGCTCGCGCGCCCGGCCGGCGCGCTGTGCGCTGCCCCCCCCCCAATCCCCCCGCGCTCCTGCTACACCCCCTCTCGCCCCTGGCAGCTGGTGCGGCAGCGTCGGCCCTGGTCAAGCACCGCGTCTCAGGCCACCGCTCCCCGATCGCGTGGCCCCGAAGCGCGCAGGCCATGGGCGGGAGCCTGTTGCTAGAAATAGCACGCGCGGGCGGCAGCGCACCTCGCGCACGCGTGCCAGTCGGGGTCGTCCGGCAGCGGCACGGGCGCCATCTGCAGGCGCTCCGGCAGGTCGACCGCGCGGATGTCGTCGTCCTCCGGACGCAGCATCGCGCGCGCCATCAGCTCTGGCTCCACCGCCTCGTTGACGCGCCGCTGCGCGCGCTCGCGCTCGCGCTGCGCCTGCAGCGGCGGGACCCCCGTTTGGGGCTCATTCATGCCCCTGTCGGCGCCCTCTGCCCGTCCACTCATCCGGCCGGCGCCCTGTGCTGCTGGGACGCAAGCGTGTTGCGTTTAGCTCGCCTCAAACCGCGCATGCATGCCTGCTTGACGGCGGCACGGCTGGGCTGCGTGGCAGACATGCAGCGTGCACAGCCTCGCCTGCTCGTACCTGCCCTCCGCCTGACAGGGCTGCTGTGCAGCTGCGCCAGCGCTGCCGCGCTCGGGGGCACCTGGCGCTGCGCAAATGCGGCCTGGCGCGCCGCGCCCTCCTCGCCGTCCTCGCCCTCCAGCGGCTCGGGCGCCTCCTCGGGCTCCGCGCCCGGCCGCGCGCCGCCGCTGGCGCCGCGCGCGGCCTTGCCGCGCTCGTACAGCTCCAGCAGATCGTCGGGGTCGCCGAAGATGTCGTCCACCTCCTGCGCCGCAGCGCGCGCGCCTCGGTGTGCGAACACATGATACCCTTCCCTGCCCAACCCTACCCCTTCGCGGAAGATGTCACCCCCTCCTGCGCAAAGGCGCGGGCGCCTTGGTGTGCAAACGCCTTGCAATCCCTACCCTACCCTACCCCATGCCTCTGAATCCACCACTCCGCCGTCTGCTAGGCCGCAGTGGCGCGCGCGCGCCGATCAGCCCCGCACCGGGGCCAGGCAGGCCGCTCCACAGCGCGCATCACAGGCAGGTTTTGGCAGGCGGCTCCAGCAGGGCCCCTGCCCGTCTGAGCGCACGGCGGCGGCTACGGCGCACACTGGCAGGTCAGAGCGCGCGCGCGGCACAGGCACGTACTGGCAGGCCTGCTCGGGCGCCTCGGGCGCCCGCGGCGCGCATGCGCCCGCGCACGCTCCCCAGCAGCAGGCTGCCGGGCGCGCTCCGGCTCCCCACAACACCCGCGCGGTGGGCCGCGCACGCGCATGGCGGCGGCCGAGGTGCCGGCCGGCAAGCCCGCGCGCGAGCGCCGCGCGCGCCGGGCCTCCGGCGGGCCGCCCAGGTCGTCGTCGAGGAAGTCGTCCATCTCGTCCGGCTCCTCGTCCTCGTCGAAGTACGCCGCGTCATGCTCGCGCGGCGGCCGGCCGGCGCCGCCGCGCGCCGGCCCCGCGCCGGCGCCGCCGCGCGCCTCCTCCGGCTCCTCGTCCTCCAGCCCTGCCGCGCGCGCACGAAATACTGTGTGGGGTGCGGGAGTGGCATCTGACCCTGGACAGGCCTTTCGGAGCTTGTGGCGCTTTGTCGGCGATGCGGGTCTCAGGCGGCACAGGCGCACAGGCCTGTCGCCGCCCGGCCGCTGCCGGGCTGGCCGACACGCCGCCCGGCAGTGCGCCCCGTCTTCAGCCGGAAGGCCGCCGCAGGCAGGCGCGGTACTTGGGCGCTCCCAAGCGCTGCTCTAGGTCGGGCGCGGCCTGCGGGGCGGCGGCGGCGCACCCTCCTCATCGTCCCCGAACAGCTGGCTCCGGAGCTTGTCCGCCGTGGACCGCTGCTGCTGGCCGGTGGCGGGCGCCTCGACGTGCTTGCGGATGCGCTTGCGCTCCGCCGGCTGCGGGCGCCGGATGCCCTGCCGGGACGCGCGGGCGCTCGGCGCGCTTCGCCGGAGACCAGCGGCGCGTGCCGGCAGCCTCAACGAGCTGCCTCCCATGTTGGGACCTCTGCGCTAGGTGCACGCACCAACAGAGGGGACGGCCTGCAGGTGGCATGCATGCGCGCGCGCGCGCGGATAGACTGTGGAGCTTTGCATGCGGCCGTTTGTGCGTCAGCAGACCGCACTCGTGGAGCCCGTTGGCGCCCCGCGCAGCGCACCAGCACCGTGCGCGCACGCGAACCATTGCAAGGCCGCGAGTTCAGTGCACGCACGCGACCCTGTCGCCCTAGTGAGCGCACAGGCGGGCATCCGCACGCGCTACCCTACCCTATGGCCGCACCGTGACCTGGTTCTCCTCCAGCAGCTCATAGTCCTCGTTGTCCAGCTGCAGCGCGCGCTCGCGGCGGCGCTTGCGAGTGCGGCGCTTGCGAGCGCGCGCGCCGTCGGAGTCGCCCGGCTGCTCCTCGTCCCCCTCGCCCTCGGCCGCCAGGAAGTCGTCGCCGTAGTCGTATTCGTCGTTGCCCTCCTCTTCCTCCTCGGACGAGTCCGCCGACGCCGCGCCGGCCTCCGCCTGCCCGGGCCGCGCGCGCGCCGCCCGCGGTCACGCCCCGGGCTGTGGGATGCTGGTCGCTGCAACCTGCTCGCATCCCTCCCCCGGCAGAGCTGCCTGCCTGAGCACTGGGCACTGACCCAGCGTGGTCGCGCCAGTCATGCGAGGCTGGCAGGCAGCACCGCCAGGTATTGCCAGCGGGCGGCAGCGGGCTGCTCCTGCCCTCCGCCTCTGGCAAACAGCTATCGAGGCGCCCGCCCGCGCCTGGGGCATGCACGAGAGGCACACTGACGAACAGCTGTGGTTGTTGGCGGCCCGGGAGGTATGCCACCTCGAGCGAGCTACCCAAGCTGTCCCCCTCACCCTCTGGCAAGTCTGCTCGCGCCTGTTTGTGCGCGTACAGAAGTAGAGACACCTTGTGCTCACTGACGAGACAGAGGACACAGAGCAAGGCTCTGCGCTGGAGTTGCTTGCACTGGGCAAGGGCAGCGTTGCTTGCGGCCTGCAAGCCGCATGGCGCTCGGCAGGCGCGCTCGTCGCGCGACGACTGCACACCTCAGCAGCCACGACGACCCGGGCTGAGCACCTTAGCAGGCGCTGCACCCGCCTCCAATCTTTCACCTGTCCAAACCGCACGTGTTCGGCAGCCGTAGGCCGCTCCTGCAGCGCACCGTGTCATCCCCGGCCTCGCCGTCGGCCTCGCCTTCGCGGTCGTGCTCAGCCCCTCCGCCAGCCTCCACCGCCTTGGCAGTGCGGTCCACATCTGCGTCTGAATCAACTGCCTCGTCTGCCTCGGGCGCGCCCGGCGCGTCCTCCTCTTCCTCCTCCTCCTCATCCTCGTCGGCTGCGTCGTCCACATAGAGGTTCCGGGGGATTGTCTTGCCCCGGCCCGCCATTGCTCAAGCGCTGCGGCTCCTATGCCTGCCTACGGGCTGCGCTCCAGGTAACACACGCGTTGGCGCATGTCCCTGGCACACACAGTACAGACGCGGGGCGGCGGCTCAGCGGGCACGCCCATACATTTGTTCTGCTTGCGCCTGTCCCCTGGGTCTGCCTTGCGACTCTGGCTTTCACTCCTGCACCCCTACCCCAGGCCCAACCACCTGCAGGCTGCAAAAGTACGGGCGAACTGTTACAGTTACCTCTTGACTGCGCACCACCGGTTTTGTGCTTGCGCCAGGGGGTGGGCCCCGGGCGCAGGAGATGGAGGATGAGGACCTGTACGCGGAGGTGCGCCTTGTGCTTGGGCCCTGGCAAGGACGCTGTGCGGCACATTGCATACCGCTGCTTGCTGAACATCTTTGCGCTCCCCTGCGCAGCTCTACGGCGAAGCTCCCCCGGAAGATGAGGCGCCGCCGCCGCCGCCAGCGCCCCCCAACCAGCGCGCAGGCGCGCTGCGACGCCGCCACGCTGCCTGCTGCCTTGTGCGAGCAGGCCGTTTGCTGACGGCGTCGCGCCTGGCGCATGGTGTGCTCAGCGGCGCGGTCTTTCTTTGTTCCTGGCACTGCTCCGCCTGAGTGGGGCCTGTTGCACAGACTGCAGTAGCTTCACGCTTCGCCTGACGGCACGCGCACGGCGCGCGCAGCGCCAGCCAGCTGGGGCAACGGCGCCCAGGCCGCAGCGCCCCAGGCGGACGCCGCGCCGCCGCCGCCGCCCCCGCCTGCCGAGGAGGACGAGGAGCTGGACGTGGTGCTGGCGGAGCCGGAGCGGGACGCGGCGGGCAGTGACGTGCGGCCTGGCGCCCGCTCGCTGTGCACGCCGGGAGCAGTGTGTGTGCTGTGCATGCCAGGAGTAGTGTATGTGCTGTCTCAGCTGCCGCACTGCGCGCGCGCCGCGAGGTATGGGTGGGTAGCTTGCAAAGGGGTGCCGAAAGCACGGTTCTCAGAGCCGTGTCTGTCAATGTGCTGGGAAACAACAGGTGTCTGCCAGGGCCTGCGCTTGCCGCTGCGTGCATTCTTGCTGCGTCGGGGTGGACCGCTCAGCAGCGAGTGTGCCTGCGCCGTGAGGTTCAGATTTGTTGTAACACTGAGCCACACGTGCGCTGTCTTCTGAAATCGCGCACCAGACTGCCACACCTGAGGGCCACACACCTGCCCCCCGTCCCCTGGCCCCAGTCCTGGCTGCCAAGCAACAGCCACATCCCAGCCTGGGCCGCCCGTGCCGCAGGACGACGGCTTCGATGTCGTGCTAGACGAGGCGGACGCGTCAGACGCGCCGATCGGCGGCGTCAGCGCGGCAGCCGCCGCGGCGGCCGCGGCCGCTGCAGCCCGGCCGCCGGGCGCGGCCGCCCCCCCGGGCGCGCCCGCGGCCAGGGCGCCAGACGCCATTGGCGACGCCGAGCGCGCGCGCGCGCCGCAGCTCGGGCCGCGCCCTTCCGGCAGCGGCGAGCTCCCGGCGGCCCCGGCGCCGCCGCCGGCGGTCGGCGCGCCCGGCGCGGGCGGCGCCCCAACGCCCTTCCAGTACATGCGCGAGGGCGCGGCGGGCGCGCCGGGCCGGCCGCCGCCGCAGCGGGCGCCGCCGTTCGGCGCCTCCGCGGCGCCAGGCACGCGAGAAGCAGCGCGCTGAGCGTTTGTGGAGAGCGGAGTGCAGCGTGCACTCACGCTTGCATCAGCATAAGGGGGGCCTTGTATCAGTCAGCTGCTGTGCACCAACACCGCTGCTCCGCCCGCCGCTGCATGTCCTGCGCCGACAGTGACTCCGGGTGCCTCACCAGCCCGGGGCGCCGAAAGATGCAGCGACAGCATTCATGCCTGGTCGCCCAACGATCTGCAGGCAACTATTGCTGAAGGGGTAGGCAGGCAACTGCAGAGCGCCAGCGGTGGCCGTTTTGCTTTTCGTCTGCCGACTCGCGCTCGCTCCGGCGGGAATGTGCACGTGCGCATGCACCCGCGCATGAGATCAAACACAGCGTGTGCCTGTGGGCAGGCATCGGCGGAGCGGCGGGCGCGCCACGCCCGCAGCTTGGGCCTTGGCCACCAGGGGGTCCCAGGCCGCCCGGCAGGCCCTTCTTCGGGGGCTCGCAGCCCTACCACGAGGGTGCGGCCCGCGCCAGGCTGGACAGGGTGCATGACCCTGCCGTTGCGAGGCGCATGCTCTGGTAATCACGGTAATCAGTGTTGCAATAGATGCGGTAGCATGGGCTGCATGTCCTGCGCTCCGTGCTGCGCTTGTCGGCGTGGCGCCGGGTCGTGTTCTGCCATGGCGCTGCTAGTGCGCGCAGTCATGCGCGCAGCGAGAGCGCCGCCAAGCAAGGGTCGTGCAGATGGCCGGTCACGCAGTGCAGCGCACCGGCTGGCTGGGCCGCGGCGGCCGTCGCGGCTGGCGCGCCCGCCAGCGGCCGACAGCAACTGACAGCGAACGATCACTGCACAAGCCCGAGACGCTGCGCGCAGGGCCGCGGGAGCCGGCGGTGCTGCCGTCGCAGGCGACGCGGCCGGGCCAGCCGCTGCGGCTGCCGGGCCAGACGCGCGTGACGCCCGAGGAGTACCGCGAGTTCCGCGAGCTGGGCCACGGCGAGATCTTCAACCTGGAAGTCGACGCGTGCGCGCCCGCCCGCCCGCCCGCCGCCCCGCCGCGGCGCCGCTGCAGCGCTGCCCCTGAGCCGCGCGCCCGCCGGCCGCGCCCGCACCGGGCAGCCTGCAGCGCCCTGCTGCAAAGCGATGCGCAGGCGCAGGCCGACCTGCAGCATGCGGCGTTGCGGGCCCGCGGTCGTGCGGGCATGGCACGGCGCCTGCGCCGCAGCCGACGCACGGCGTGCCTCCCTCCGACTCCAGACGATTTAACCGACTGCGGGGCAATGTCACCGTGTTTGCCTGGGCGCAGGGTGGTGGACGCGCCCTGGCGCGCGCCGGGCGCCGACCCCACCGACTTCTTCAACTACGGGCTGACGCTGCGCGCGTGGCGCGAGTATGCGGCGCGCGTCGCGCGCTACCGCCTGGAGTTCAGCATGCAGCGCAAGATCCAGACCGTGGACGGCGTCGGGCCGGGGTCAGGGCTAGGGCCTGCGCCCATGGACGCGCTGGACGCCGACCTGCCGCCCGAGCTGGCGGCCGCGCTGCGCGCGGAGCGTGGCGCGGGGCCGGGCTTCGGCGGGCCGGGGTTCCGGCGGCCAGGGTTTGACGGCGGCATGGGCTTCCGGCCGCCGTTCGCGCACGGCAACGGCCTGGCGCTCGGCCCGCCGCCGCGGCCGCCGCCGCCGCCGGGGGTGCGCGCCCCCTCCCGGGCCCGCTGGACAGGCCTGCTTGCCCTGGTTCCGGGTGTGTCCCGAGTGGCGATGCACTGCGTGTGTGCTCAACGCGGCTGTCGTCGGGCGAGGACTTATAAGAGGCAGTGAGCTGGGAGGGCCAGGAGTCACGAGTTCGAATGTATGATCAAGCGCGTGCGCGAGGGTGAGGCCGAACAGGAGTCATGCCGTGGTGAGCAAGCTGATGGGCAAAGAGTCCAAACGTGTGTGCACACGCAGGGGCCTGCTCCGCGGCCGAGCGATGCTGTCATCTCCCTCGCCGGCGGCGAGCCGGACACACCGCGAGCGGGTCATCAGGTAGCTCAGGCTACCAACACTGGCTGGTCTGATGTGCCAGCATGCTGTAAGCTGTGTGCATGCGATCACAGCCGGCCCTTTGTGATGGCATAGGATTGCGTTTGGCCAGGTTGCCGGTCCTGCGCTTGCCACCCAGCAGCAGGCTCGCTTGCTCGGCACGACAGGCAGCACCGGGTGTTGGGCTGCACTGCCAGGCCCCCCGCCAGCATTCACAAAGGCATGCTTCAACTCTGTGTGCCACTGCAAGATGTGAAATGGGCCATGCGCGCCGCGCACAGGCGCCCGACGCGGCGGATGGTGACGCGTTGCTGCTGACGGGTCCGGCCAACAGCGCCGCAGCCGCGCCCCCGCCTTCCGCAGCGGCAGCGCCGCCGCCGGCGCAGCGCGCGGGCAGCGGGCCGACAGGCGCGGCCGCGGCGCAGCTGGACGGCCAGCGCCGGCCGCTCGCGCCGCCGCGGCCGCCCTCGACCGGGCCGCCGCCGCCCGGCGGCCCAAGACCGCCGTCGGGGCCGCCGCCAGCTCGGGCCCCCCCGCCCGCTGGTGCCCCACCCACAGGTCCCGCGCCGCCCAGGGGCCCGCCGCCGTCCGCTGGCGCGCCGCCCAAGCAGCCGGCGCCGCCGGCGGCCGCCGGCGAGCCGCCGGCCAAGCAGCCGGCGCCCCCCAGCGGCAGCCCGCCAAGGGCAGGGCCCCCGCCCGGGGGTGCCGACCCGCAGCCGCCCAAGGCGCCCGCGCCGCCGCTGGGGCCGCCGCCGCCGGGCGGTGCAGCGCCGCCGCGCCCGCCCCCGCGCGGCTTCCCGGGCGAAGGCGCGCCGCCCAGCACGCGATCGCCGCTGACCTGACCGCTGCGGGGCTTGTCAGGCGCACAGAAGCAGGCCGCTAGCATTTTACTCCAGCACTTCGATATGTCCGTGGTTCAAGTGGTGCTCGGTGTCTGCGCTGACGGCCGTCTGGCGTGCATGATGTGTGCGCTTTCTGCACCACCCGTGCTGGAATGCGTGTACGGCTCGCGCCGCATGTGCGATTTCCGCTCGCGTCCGCGCCCCCGGCCGGGCGAGGTCCCGGCCGCGCACACGCTGTGCGCTGATGGGCGTGCGCGGCGCAGGCCCGGGCATGGGCGGCATGATGAGCGGCGTGCCCTTTGGGCGCACGATGATGACGCCGGACGGGCCGGTCGTGCTCACGCCAGAGGGTCCCATGCCCTTCAGGCCAGGCATGGCGGGCATGCCCGGCATGGGCATGGGCATGCACGGCATGGGCATGGGCGTGCACCTGGGCGTGCCCGGCGCCATGGGCATGGGCATGCCCGGTGCCATGGGCATGGGCGGGCCCATGAGCGTCGCGGCGATGATGATGATGGGCGGGCAGCGCGGTGGGCTGATGGGCGGGCCCATGGGCGGGCCCATGGGCGGGTCGATGGGCGGCGCGATGGGCGGCGCGATGGGCGGGGCGATGGGGGGGCCCATGGGCGGACCCATGGGCGGGCCCATGAATATGATGATGATGGGCGGCCGGCAGGGTGGCCCCATGGGCGGCGCCCACCAGGCAGGCAGCCCCCACGGCAGCCCCCAGCGCCGCGAGCCCGCCAACGGCGGCGCCCGCGAGGCCGACGCCGGGCCGGGCGGCGGCATGGACGAGCGCGATGGCGGCGGCGCCGACGGCGGCGGCTTCGGCGCGCCGCAACCGCCGCCGCGCATGGGCATGTCGGGTGGGGCAGGCGAGCTGCTGCAGCGCCGCGGCGGCGGCGACGCGGGCTTTGCGGACGGCGGCGGGTACGGCAGCGGCGGTGAGGGCCGCGGGCCGCCCAAGCGCGCGCGCGGGCCAGAGGGTGCGCCGCTGGCGATGCCGGGCGCCGCGCTCGCGATGGGCATGGAGGACGAGCCCAGCCTCGACGCGCGGCCCGGTGCGGCGCCCCGCGCCCGGCCGCCTGGCTGCTGGCCTGCAGCTCTGGGCTGCTGCGAGCGGTGGCAGGTCGAGCAGAGCCTGACTCAGGCCCCGTTACAGTGTGCGTCGGGTGTCGGTCGAGCCCGACTGCAGGGCCGCTGCTCCTTTCAGCTGCGTGGCAGAGGCGGCGTACGTTCCCCTGCCCCACACCAGAGCGTTCCCTCCTTACCTCCATCACCACTCCTGCTGCTGGTAAGTGTGCACTTGCCACTGCACCCCATCGACGTATGCGCACAGATATAATGAGGAGTTCTGATAAGGGCCCTATTAGGCAGTGCCAGCGCATCAGCCTGCCCTGTCTGCGCAGGCGGCTGGAGGCGGCCGGAGGGCGGCAGCGCCGACGGGCCCTTCAGGCGGCCGGCCCTGGCGGCGCCGGAGGGCGCGCCGCGCGGCTTCATGGCCGCGCACGGCCGCCTGCACGAGGCGGACCCGCGCACCTGGGAGCGGCCGGAGCCGCCGGCGCGGCTGGGCATGGCCGGGGCGGAGCGCGAGCGCGCCGAGCGGCAGCGGCACCTGGAGCGCGAGCGGGCGCGCCCACCGGCCCGGGCAGGGTCCGAGGGCCGTCCTGAGGAGGGAAGGGCCGATGTGGAGTGTGCCGGCGCCACGCACTGGGCACTTCTTGTGCCTGCTGTGACACGCATGCCTGCCGTGCCACGCATACCTCCTCTACTGTTTGTGAACCTGGGAAGATGCACCTAGATGTCCAAGTGTGCAGAATGGTGGCAAGGCGTTGTCAGGCGTCGATCGAGAGGTGTCCCAGACTGGGGTGTTGGAAATTGCGGTGCAAAGAACCGCTGTGGGGTTCCCACACTGCTGCGCCATGACACTGAGGACACGCTGCTATCCAGCTTGGGACTCTGCGTGTCCAGTGTCCCTGAGGTATGCCTCGTCTGGGTGCAGGCGCCGCACTTCAAGCACAATCGCGCCTATCAGACTGGAGCGCAGTCTTGCTTGCTTGTGCAGGTATACAGCCGTCAGGAGCCTGGTGGGGCCCCTTCAGTTGCACCCGGGCGCCTGTGCTGGGTATCCTTCTTGTCACATGCGGTTCTGTGCCGGCGCAGGAGCGGGAGCAGCACCTCCGCGAGCGGGAGCACGCGGGCCGCCGCGAGCGCGCCGACAGGGGCGAGCCAGAGAGCCGCGGGCGCGAGCCAGAGAGCCGCGGGCGCGAGCCTGAGAGCCGCGGGCGCGAGCGCGGGGGCTGGGAGGTCGAGCAGGGCGGCCGCGGCGCCCTCCCCGACCACGCGGGGCAGCGCACAGCCCGGGAGCGTGCGGGCGCCGAGCGCCGCCGGGGCGAGCGCGCCGCCTCGCGCGAGCGTGCCGCCTCGCGCGAGCGCCGGCCGCGGCGCAGCCGCAGCCACAGCCGCAGCCGCAGCCGCGAGCGCCGCCGCGACCGCGAACGCAAGACCGGCGGCAGCCGCCGTAGCGCCGAGCGCGGCGCCGGCGGCGACAAGTCGTTGGGGCGCAACGAAAAGCGCTCGCGCGAGCACCGGCGGGGCAGGGACGCGGATTGACATGAAGGCAAGCTGCACTGATTCAGCTGGTGTTGTTTTGTCGCGGTTGCTGCTAGTTCTGAGATGCAGCCTCGGTCACAACATGACACTGTGTCCTTGGCGGCGGGCGCGGCCAGGTCGCCGATTGCGGGCGGCACGGAGTCGACGACAAAGGCGGCCGCCACGGGCGGCGCCGCGTTGCCAACGCGGTCCGTGCCGACGACGGTGAACACGTAGGCGCCGTCCGCGAGCGCCGCCCAGTGCTGCGGCGAGGCGCAGGGCGCCAGGCCGCCGCCCGCGCCGCCCGCGCCGCCTGCACGCGCGGCGGCTGCATGTGTCAGGGGCTGGATCGACGAACAGCCTTGCCAAGTGGCTGCGATGCGTGGCCGGCGCTGCTGCCATCGCTTGCCCCAACAGAGCGGCGCTCCGAAAGCAGTTCTACCAGGCACAGGCGGTGCATACGGGCGCTCAACCCCTGTCGCGGCCCAGCATGCCTTGGCCTCTCTGCCACACCTCGCAACCAGTGCCCGGCTCTGGGTTAGGGTCAGCAGGCCCTGGCGGGCGGCCGCGGCGCACCCTGCAGGGCCAGGGCGCAGGCTAAGGAGGACGGCTCGCTGGCGCTGAACAGCAGCGTGACCGACGAGCCGGGGACGTAGGACGGCGGCGCCTGCGTGATCTGCGCGCACTGCGGAGCCAGGTCGCCTCCCGGCGGCCGACCGCCGCACGGCAGGCTGCGCATGCTACGCCAGACGCGCGCGGATGCATGTGCTGCGTGCGCAGTGACGGTACCACGGCCGTGCTGCATGCTAGCAGGCGGCTGCGCTTGCGGTCCATGCAAAGCGTAAATGCTCCTGCATACACCTGCAGGCGGGGCAGCTGCCTCAGGCAATGAGCCAAGGAATGCAGCTGGGGGCCTGCTGCCCTGCGCAAGCTGGCCGGCGCCGTGCCATGCAGGGCGCAGCAGCGCCCGCACCCTGACCACCGGCGGCGTGCAATTGACGTCAAAGGCGCTCAGCGCCCAGGTCTCCGCGCCGCCCGCGCCGCCGCCCGCCCGCGCGCCAAACTGGTACGGGCCGTCCGCCAGGTCCGCATACGACACGTTGGCGCCGCACGCGTGCCAGCCGCCGGCCGCGAGGCTCGCAGCCTGGGCGGCGGCGCTCGCCGAGGCGTTGGCGCCCGCGCTCGCGTTGGCCAGCTGGCACAGGAGGCCGGGCGCGGGCGCCGTCGCGGCCACGGCGCCGTGCTCGTCGGCCTGCAGCACCTGCGGCGCCGCCGGGCCGCAGCCGTATCAGAGCGGTGCCAGGGCCAGCCAGGCCGCGTCGCTCGCTGCGCATGTCCTCTGGTGATGATGATCCAACGCAACTTCGCCCCTAGGCATCACGGCGGGACCTCAGCAGCTGTCTGCCACCCTCTGCGATGCCCGCGCGTGAAGCCCGTGGGCGCCCGCATTGGTCTGCGGCGGCGCCTCGGCCGACGGCACGTCGCCGGCCTGCCTCAAGCGGGCATTCGTTGTTGCAGCCGTGGGTGCGAGCCATGGGTATAGGGTAGGTTAGGGTAATATTATGTAATATTTAAAGGGTTGGGGTAGCAGCCATAGGTTTGAGCCGCTGGCGCGCAACGCGTCGGGAGGCGCGTCACCTCCAGGGCAAAGGCGTCCGTTGCGTTGCCGGCGGGGCCGACCGCGCCGGCCGCCAGGCGCACGTAGGGCTGCCCGGGAGGATACGCGACGCTCCAGGCGGCCTCCAGCGGCTGGACGGCCGCGTTGCCGGCCGCGTCGGTCGCGCGCACGTGGAAGCTCCAGGTCCCTGCGGCGCCCGCTGAAACCTGGTGAGCCTCGCTCGCGCCGCTGGAGCTGCGCCGCCTCCGGAGCTGCGTCGGGCGACAGTGCTCTGGAGAGCAGGCGCAGCAGCGCACAGGGCTGTGCATGACCAGGGCAAGGCAAGCAGCGCGCACGTGGGCAGCACGAGTGTATCACGGTCGGAGCGGGCAGCAGCCTGATGATCGCAGAGCAGCGCCCAGCGCACCGTAGCAGAGCCAGAAGTGGCAAGTGCGGCACCACCCTGGCATGGCCGGTGGCCTGCATGTCAGCCTCGCCGGTCAACAGAGCGGCTACGACGTGGATGGCGCACCCGGCAGGAGCCAGTACAGGACCAGGGGCGGCGCGCAGGCTTCCCACGCGTCCAGCGGCAGCGCCATGCTCGGCGCGGCGCCGGCCGGCGTCAGCGCGCGCAGGGCGCCCTGCGGCGCGCCGGGCGCCGGCGCGCCGCGCGCCATGCACTCGTGGCTGACCGGCGACGCGTCCTCGGCGGCCCAGGCGAAAGCGGCGGTCGCCTGCGGCGTGGCCGCGGGCGGCAGCGGCGCGGACGCGCGCCACGCCATGACCGGCGGCGCCGTGTCCTGCGCGCAGCGCACCGGCTCGGGCGCCGCCCGGAGCACGCAGGCCACCCTCGGACAGAGCGCGTGCTCAGCGCACGCATTGTGACAGCGTACCAGCGCGACGAGCCCCACGCGCGACTGCCCTGGCCGGTCAGCAACACCTGGAGGTAGGACATCACGTGCCGCCCAAGCAAGGATCCTGCAAGTTGCGAGCTGGCACCGACGTGCCAGGGCACACCCCAACCAAGGTCCACCCAACAAAGTTCCACCCAGGGTAACAGGGTTAGGGTAGGGCTAGCATCTCAGGGCCGGGCGCCACCTTGATGAAGGAGCGCGAGTCGGCGACCTGCTCGCCCAGCGCGCGCACGCGGAACGCACAGCGCCCGTCGCTGAGGTTGCCGAACGTGGCCGGGCTGCTGCACGGCGCGTACGCGTCCGTGCCGCTGCGGCCGGCCGCGGCCAGGCTGCACTCGAAGCCCGCGCCCGCGCCCGCGCCCGCCTGCGCCCGGAACCGGAAGGACGGCGCGCTGCGCGGCGCCGCGCGCGCGCCCGGGATCAGCGCCGCGAGCAGGCGCGGGGCTGCACGCCGTCGGCTGCTCGCCCAGGCATGCCCAGAGCGAAACATGCTGTCAACGGAGCGCCTTCGGGAGCATGCCTGCAGACCATTGGCGCATGGCATGCATGCAGCAGGCGTTGGGCGTAACCCGGGGCCATGCCATGGGTGGAGGCCACCGCTTGGGGCGTCGGGCGCGCGCCGGCGCTCGGCAGGCCGGGCAGCTGACCCACGACGAATGACCCACGACGCAGTCAGTATGGGTTTGGATGCGGCGGCCCCTAAGCACCAGGACCAGCGCGGGCGGCGGGCCGCGCGCGTCTGGTTGGTGAGCCCGGACGGCCCGGCCGTGATGACGGCGACGACGATGCGGCAGGGCGCCGGCGCGGCGCCGGCCGCCGCGGCGGCCGGGTTGAACCGGCTCTGCAGCGTGCCGTTGAAGCGGCCCAGCGCCACCAGCGCGTACGGCTGCGGGCCCTGCGTGGCCAGCACGCGCTCCGCGCGCACCTGCGCCGCGCGGCCTAGGCTTAGGGTTAGGTTTAGGCACCCAGCGCCACCAGCGCGTATGGTTGCGCCCCCCAGCGCGCAACCCTGCGCCCTGCGTGGCCAGCACGCGCTCGGCGCGCACCTGCGCTGCGCGGCCGGGTTAGGACTAGGGTCAGGCTGTCAGGCGCTCGCCGGCATGAAGGGCCGCGTGTCACACGCGCTCTCTGAACAGCACAACGCAGGAGCAGGCACTAGTCGCCCCTGTGGCCAGCGCATGCTCATGCATCGCCGTGGTGGCGCCTTGGGCGAGTCAGCGCGCCGCGGTCGCCGCCCGCATCCGGGCGCGAGCGCGCGCGGCACAGCGGAGCTGCGCACGCGGCCGCGCCGCCGCACGCGGCGTGGCCGGCGGGGGCGCGGGGCGGCCGCGGCGCGCGCCTGGATGGCGACGTCGCCGGCCGGCAGGTACGTGACGGCCACCTGCTCGACGTTGTTCGCGCTGTCGGGCGTCGGCCCGCCGCCCAGCCCGCCACCATTGCCCTGCCGGCCGGGGTGCGCGCATCGGCGCGCGTGCGGCGGGCGTGGCTGCCAGACAGTTCACCATGCGGTCTTTGGCGACCCCGTCCAGCAGGCCAACAGCAACCCCCCCACACCCTTCCACTCCGTCTCGGCAGCGCAGGCACGGCCTTTGGTTGACACCATGTAAAAATTTGTGGCAACGCTACAGGCGCCCCGCTTGCCCGCTGACCCGCGCGCGCGCCAGCAGGGGAAAGCCGTTGAGGCCGGCCGCTCGGACGGCGAGGTCCAGGTCGTTGACGAGAGCGCGCGCGGCGGAGGGCGCGGCCGGGTAGTCGTGCCACACCAGCGTCACCGTGAGCGGGCCGCCGGTCGCGGTCAGGCAGTACTGGTGCGCCTCGCCGGTCCGCAGCGCGGCGCCGTCCACGAGCTGCAGCGCCCAGCGGGGGCCCGACCCCTGCGCCCGCGCGCGCCGCCGCCCTGGCCCGCGCCGGCGGAGTGGCCCAGAGCGCCGCAGGGCGCTGGTTCGCGTCAAGACATTCCTGGCTGCGACGCGATGCGCGCCCGCCTGTGCTTTGAGGCTGCGCCGCGCGCCGTCCGCCCTGCGGGCGGCCCAAGAAGCGTACCCCTGGCGAGCCCCTCTGCCGCAGATGCGCGGGTCCAGGCGGGAGGCGCGGCTGGCCGGCGGGGTAGGGTTAGGATTCATGCGCACCTGCAGCGGCAGCGAGCGGCGCAGGTCCACGCGGCCGAAGCCCTGGCGAAAGCTGGGCGGCGGCGCGAGCGGCAGCCCCGTGTCGCCCTCGAAGCCCTCCAGGCCGGCCGCGCCGCCCAGCAGCAGCGCCTTGACCAGCGCGCCGGAGGGCGCGAGCCGGCCGCCTGCGGCGGCGGCAGGGGGCCTCGGCGTCGCGGGCGCCGGCGCGCCCGTCGCGGCCGTGGCCAACGGGACCTCTGCTCGCTGGCTGGCGAAGCGGAGATGGGTCGGCAGCTGAGCCTGGGCGCGCAATATATACATGATATTCATACTCACATGCACTGCCAGAGTGGCAAAAGTGCATGCTAGGAGTCCGAGTAGAAAAGGGACAATACATCCGCATCATTGTGCCAGGCGCAGAACGCGCGCCTGGCGTGGCGACCCCGGTAGGGTAGAAGCCCGCGAGCAGGTACTCTCGCGCCAGCGCAGCGCACCCCGCTATATGCGGGGTCGCCACCGATGTCCCCGACATGTACCTGTCGCCGCGCAGCGCCCTGCTCTTGTCCACAGGTGCACCCGAGCGCAGCAGCGATGGTGTGGCTTGTCATGCGCAGGCCTGCCGGACACATGCCGCACGCAGTGAACGCGTCGCATGGGCAGGCATGCACAGCACGATAGAGTCCAAAGCGACGCAGCAGGAAGCGCATGCACTCGTAGCGCGCTGGCATGCGCATGCACTGCAAACGAGGGGCAGCTTGTCGCGCGGCACCCGGGCGGCTGGCGCCTGCCTAGCAGGCGTCGCAGGGGGGCGCGACCTGAGGCTGCACCTGCAATCAATGAGTCCTGACTGGGTGCGACCTGAGGCCGCAGCTGTTGCCGGGGCACTCGAGCGGGCGCTCGCCGAGGCGGCCTCTGCTGCAGAGGCCGTCCGATCCGGCGCCACCTGGGGCCGGGTCTCTGCCAGGCGCTGCAACAAAGCGCACCTGAGGCCGCATGTGTTGCCGAGCGGGTCCGTATAGGCCGACTGCACGGTGCCCGGCGCGAGCAGGTCCGGCTTGATGCGCCCGTCGCGCATGGGGCCCTTGGACGAGAAGTCGGCCAGGCTGTCGAACGCGGCGCCCAGCGCCGGCGCCGCGCCGAAGCTGGCCGCCAGCTTGCTGCCCGCCTGCGCGCGCCGCGCCGGCCGGCTGGCGCGCCACACAGGGCCCGCACGCAGGCAAGCAGGCCGCCCCATGATGGGGCCTGAGGCTGGGCGCCGACCAGGCGGCGCCCCACTGCCTAGCTGAGCGGTGTCTGGGGGCGGCAGGCCCCCGCGTCGGGTGGCCACCCCGCGCGCATGTGCCCAGCGGCCGCCATTCACCCCAGCTGCTCTGCGACACGCCCGCCAAGCGCGGCGCGCGCGACCAGATGCGGGGCCGCGCCAGCGTCGCCGAGACCAGCAGCTGGCCCAGGCGGCGCGGCAGAAAGCAGGTGCTGCGCACGCGCCGCCTGGAGACGCAGGCACCCCTGCAAACCTGGGGTGAGTACATCATGTAGCTCAGGCCTCTGCTCTGCTGAACTGATGTGAACCAATGAGCTACCCAGCAGGCATTGTGCTGCTCTGCATCAAGCTGAAGCGCATGCAAGCTTCAGCAACAAATAAAATGACCGTTGCATCGCATGTTGAAGTGGCTCTGTAGTGGGTTGAGTACAGCAAATGGAATTTGACAGCGCAGCACAATGCCTAACTAAACATGACGGCCACAGGGGGCATCAGAACTTGCCCTGATGCTCGATTGCTGCATGCCTGATGGCTTGTGTCAGGCCTTGGTAAGACGCTGATATATTGCTGATAGTGTTCATTTCTGGCCATATTTACAGGCGTATGGTAGCCACTCCACAGCGGCATGGACTATGCAAGCACAGGAGATGGCATTCCAACACCTATGCTGCCTTGCTCACGGCAGCATCCGGTAAGGCTTTGTTGAGCCGCCTGGACAGATATCGTCCCGCGTTGAAAAAGCAGTACATAACGATCGTTGCCGCCAGCGTCGTAATGATGAACCCCTGCACACACTCTGCAGTCAGCCCGTGCATGCCACTGTCAGCTTGCTTCGCGCAAAGGCAGCAGATGAATGGCGGCGAGGCACCTGGGGCTGGGCCGCGTGATTCAGGAACGGGTATGGCCACGCGCCGTTGGCCGTGCGGCAGACCAGGATCCACTGGGTGTATATGAGCGTGAACGCCGTGGACATCCGCCTCGCGCGCGGGCTGAAGGACCGCGGCTTGGCCAGGAGCAGGTCCAGCCAGGCAGTGACGCTGTTGAACAGGTGCACAGAATGGCCTGCCGCAGTGGCACAGGATAGCGCGTCTGGCCGAATCCATCCGACTGGCCAGCAGGCGGCGACCACAAAGGCGAGCGGGCCCGCACCAAGCCAGAACGGGCGATCTACCGGGATGTCACCCTCCACAACATCCAGAGTGATGTACTGCAGTGTGTGGAACATAATAGTGACAGCGTTGCTCATGCCGAAGACCGCGCAGGACAAGTCGTCCGCGAAGCGCGCCACGGCATCACGCAGCTTGGACGGCTGCGTGCAGGCGCGAACAAGCAGTCTCAGGCGTGTGGTATGCTTGAGCAGGCTGCTCAGACAGAGACCCCGTGCGAGGCCCCTTATGCACAGGCTCAGCACGGCCTCCACACTCCCGACTCCTGACCCAGGCTGCCTTGCTGCAGCGCACGACAGCAGGAGGTAATCACCGCTGAAACAATTCACACAGAGCACGGCAGGCGGGTTGCGTTCACAGTGGGGCATTTGCTTGCCCGCAAAGGCGCAGTCAAGCAGCAGCTCCTGCTCACCGCTTATATATATGCTTTCACACAATAAGCAAAGGCCGCTTGTAAGGAGCGATGCCACTGCAAGACAGAAGCATGACAGAGAGCTTGCAGCACCACAGCTAGATCACATGTACCTTCAGCGCACCCCACCAGCTCGCCAGTGGCTCGCTTGAGGTTATCGCAATTCTGATCAACCTGCCTGGCTTGCAGCCCGAGGCGCACCGGAATCAGCACCGCCAAGCAGCACGCGGTCAGCTGCACAAACTGGAGGGTGTAAGAAAAGAAGGTGAGGTCTGCGCGCCCGGACAGAGTGTGAGTCAGCAGCACAAGCAGAGTTGATGCGGTGCAAGGCTGGGAACCAGAGCGTTGCGGGCGCCCACATCGGAAGAACCAGCCGAATCCTGAGGCCCCTGGCAGCTTCCGAGCAATGGGAGAGGTCCAGTGCCATATCCAGACAAATCCGTGCCATGATAGCAACAAAAAGTGTAGTGCTGAAGCGATGGGTAAGCCCTTTGTTTGGCAGGACTGCATATTGCTTCACCTAGCCCACCTGCTCTCTCTGTCCCCCCCCTAAGCTGTTGCTCCCACTGGGCCAGTACTGGAGGAGCCCCCTAGCCCAGTTGCCCCTAGACCTGCCACTCCCGACCCTGCTGTTGCCCAGCTAGGCAGGGAGAAGGCCACTGCGTCAAGAGCAGAGGAGTGCGATGGCTCTGTGCAGCTGCTTCATCCCAGTGGGCTTGATTACCAGGCCTGCCCGCACGCAGGGCCAGGGCCGTGGGCATGCCTGGACCCATGCGCGTGCACAGTGGGGCTGCAAACAGGCGGGCACTGACAGCGTCGCAGAGCGCCTTCGCTGTGTGGGCGGCGCGTCCGTGGCAACGCTGGCGTTCAGCGCCTGCGTCCTTGTCAACGGTACTCCCCACCAGGCCGGCAACCACTTGTCACCAGCAGAGCCGTCTGTGGGAGTCGTGTGCGGCACGTTCCACACTGGTGCTTATGTATGTTTGCGCTCGCGCAGGAGCCGGAGCCCGCCTGGAGGGTGTGAACAGGCCAGACCTCCTGCCAAAAGAGAGCACGCCACTCATAGATGTTGCAGGCTTCCTGACACCCGGCGAGGTGAGTCAAAGGCGCAGTCCCGCAGGCGCCATGTATGCTGCCAGTCTCTCCCTCTGGAGCATTGCCGCACCCCCGCGCAGGAGGACCGCCTGAAGAGGGAGCTGACCAATATGGAGAGGGATACTGGGATCAAGCTCAGAGTGCTGGCGCAAAACTATCCGGAGACTCCCGGGCTCGCCGTGAAGGACTTCTGGTCGGTACGACGCTGGCTTGCTGTCCTTGCTGGCTTGCAACACCTGTGCCCGTTCTGCTTGCGAGCCATACGTAGCGCTACACGCGTGGCTCAAGTGCCAGACAGTGCCCATATGTGACTGCCGTGTGCGTGGCCAGGTTGACGACGACACAGTCGTGATGGTAGCAGGCGCGTCAGCCCACATGTGTATGAAAGTCTGCCACACCTTTGTCATTTGAATGCAACCCTGAATGAGACCTTGACGCTGCAGACCCTGGCCTTGGAGGCAACATCTTGAACTTCAACGTAGGCGCAAACATCGACCTGCAAATTCCACGGGTGCGCGCTACGGCTACCAGTCTGCATGTTGCATGCTTGTCTGCAGGTTGCATGCTTTGGCGCCGTGGAATAAGCACTGCGCCACGCCCCTAAAGTGCCGCCCGCCTGCAGAACTTCTGGAGCAGGCTCTCTGGCAAGTATGGCAACAAGTTCTGGTGGTGCGACCATGACCGCCCTTGTCCTCGCATGCTGCATGCGCTCATGCTCCATACGTGCATGCGCCGTGCGCAGCACTGCTCAGATTGTGGGCGTGGGTCGGTTGCGCAGGCAGGAGAAGGGCCAGGAGGCGGCCATTGTGAACGCGGTGAGCGCGATCGACACGTGCTTCAGGGAGCCCGTGGGCAAGCTGCAGTGCACCAAGATCCAGGAGCCGTTTGAGGGAGATGATGTGAAACCGAAGGGCATCTTCGGATTTTAATGTGAGAGGCGTAGATGGTCAAACGCATCTAGGACGGTTATTGCCACACGTGATACAGTAGCTTGTACATTGCTACGCATGCAGAAGCATTGCTAGACATGTTCACCTGCAACCCTTGTTCTACTTCAGTTCCCAAGCATTTCCACACACACCAAACTCAGGGCACATATCACAAGCAGGCTGCTTGCCGCCAAAGGAGCGGACACGAGGAGGCCTCCTGTCAAAAGAAGCGCACAGCGCGCTCAACGTCCTTGACGAGCTGCACAAGCGCGGCGCCGTCGCACCCCGCCTGGCCCGCCAGCTCGGCCTGGCGCGCGGCCGGCAGCTCCAGGAAGCGCGCCAGCAGGTTGCCGTCCAGGATGCCGCCGTACGCCAGCGGCTGGCCCGGGTGCAGGCCGCCGCCCAGCGACTGTGGCAGCTTCTGGTACCGCTGCCTGCATGCAAGACAATCTCGCATTCAAGCCATGGAGTGGTAATGCGTCATCAAGTGTCACATTCAATTTGGATGCGCGAGCTTGTGACACAGACTAGTGTTGTGCAGAGCTGCTGCGGCGCACGGACCAGAGATGCCACATGCAGAGACCCCTCTGTGTGCAAGCAGACTTTACTGCCTGCAACACAGGAACCGCTCTCCTGCGCGATGCACAATCAAACAAGCTCATGCCCATGATGTGTCGGAGGGACATGGACAGGCAGTCGCACCCAAACCCGGCCGGGTTGAGCCCGGCGACGTGCGGCAGCGCCAGCGCGAGCAGGCCCTGCAGGCGCAGCAGGGCGGCGCCGTCGCAGCCCTCCCACAGCGGCGCGAGCACGCCCAGGGACCCGGCCAGCGTCCCGGCCAGCGCGGCCTGCAGGCGGCCCGCCACGGGCGGCGGCGGCGTCATGCGCTGCATCAGCAGCGCGCCCACCTCGTCGCCCGTGTGCAGCGCGCCCCTGCGCGGGGCGGTCTTGCCTCACACAGCTAGAGCTCGCACAGAGTCCACGCACATCTGGAAATTTCGTATGGTCACCCAGCGTAAATTATCTAAGCCAAGTGGTACACAGGACCTGCCCTCAGAACACTCGCCCTGGGCCCCAGAAGCACCTAGAAGCTCACCAAGGTTGTGCCAACAGGCCAGTCAGGGGCACACGTGCTGGCATGGATGCGTTTCCAGCCAGCACTTCTAGTCAGACATGAGCGTGCCCAAACGTACAAATGCCAGCGCCCCCAGCGGACTGGTGGAGGCGCACAGGGGCAGCAGGCGCTTGCCGCCCCAGCTCTGCGCGTGCTGCTCGTAGGACCACAGGCGCAAGGTCTGCCCGGCGTCGGCGGCCGCCAGGTAGAGCTTGCGCCCGTTGATCAGGAAGTCGGCCGCCCGGACGTCCGTCTGCCCAAAGTCCTGTCCTTGCGACGCGAGCGTCAGCGCGCGGGTCCGTGTGCGCCGTGTGCACAGAGGGCCTGCGGCCTTCATGTATCCAGCCAGGCATCAGCCCGGCGCACCCATGCCATCATGACAGGTTGGCACACCCTGTTGATACGACAGAAGGACAGGGCGGCCGGAGCGGCGGCGGCGCGCCCCACCCGCGACAGCTCCTCCAGCTTGGTGGCCCTGTCCGAGCAGCGCAGGAAGGTGAGGCCCTGGTGCACGTCGCCCGCCAGGATGTAGCTCTTCACCACCGCCAGCGACGTCACCAGTACCTGCGCAACAGACGCGCGGGTGCGGCGCGCCGCTCCGGCATGCGTGACTGCGCCTGCCCCACGCGCGCCGCCCCCGCGCAGAGCATGCAGGGGCGGGGGCTGCCGCGACCCTGCTTCAGCCCTGCCGATGCTGCGGCAGAGAACCGACCGCGCAGCACGCGCGCGCTCTGCGATGGTGTGGGGGCGCGCTGCGTGCAGGGGCAGGGAGGATGCGCCCGAGCAGCGCCGTGCTGCGGGGCGCGCCTGTGCGTCGTAGAACGCAGTGCGCTGCAGCCGGCCGCCGCGCCAGGCGTGCGTCTCCACCCGGTTGCCCGCCGCGATCACCAGGTGCCCGTCCACCGCGCTCATCGCCATCACCGGGCCGGCAGGGAACTCCCTGCATCGCGGGCCGGCGCTCAGCCCCGCAACAGTGCCGTTATTACTGACGCCCCCAAGTAAGCAGTCCATGCCAACCCGATCTGAACATGCAGATGGGCGTGTGCTTTCAAGCCGAAAATGTTGACATGCTCGGAAAGCCTTGTCCTAGTCCCCATGACCAGCGCACCTGGTGTACACCATGTCGGCAGTCCACTCCGAAGCCTCGGACGCGCCGTCCGCCTCCGCACGCTTCACGCTGAAGAAGGTGACGCGCCCGACCGCCGGGTAGTCCTGCGCGCCACCGGCAGCGGTGCGCACCGACGATGGCAGCGCACCTGACGCCGGTCACCATGCTAAGACACGTTGAGCCCCGATGAGGGCTGGCTGGCAACATGAGCGCCCTCGACTGGCGTAGCAACCCTGATGCTCATGGGCAAATGAGGGTTGTGCGGCAGCGCGCTCAAGGCCCGGTGAGTGCGTGCATGGGCACGCCCAGGTGGGCGAGCGTGACGCATGACGGAGCCAAGCGCCGGCACGCCGCCGGCGCCGCAGTGGGCCGCCAACCTCCCCCAGGGCGAGGCACGTCCCGACGGCGACCAGGGGGTGCGTGGCCCCGCTGACGGCGTCGCGCAGGCGCAGCACGGCCAGCGCCAGCGGCTCCTCGCCCGGCGGCAGCGCGTGGCGCCACACCGTCGCCCAGCTGCCGGGCGCGACCAGCCGCACCTGCCCGCGGACGCCGCCGTTAGGCCCCCCGCTCGAGCCGCGTAGTGTGCAGACGCGCTGGCAGGGCTGAGCGGCATGCATGCGCCTGCTGATGGCGTCTCGCACGTAACGACCCGCCGCTGTGGCGCTGCAACAGGTGACTGGTGGATGTGCACAAGCAGGCCAATTGACGCATGCACGTATCAGCACCAGTGCAAGCGCCCGGGCTGCGCTCGCGAGCGCGCGGGCGCCTGCGCGGACCCCCGCGGACGCGCACGGCCGGGCCGCCGCACCTCCGAGCCAGGCTCGGTGCCCTTCTCCTTGGCAGCGACGTCGGCGGCGATGTACGCGTAGGTGGCGTGCGGGTCGCCGCCCACCTCCTCCTCCAGCCGCGGCCTGTACGGGACCTGGCGCTATGCAGTAGGATTAGGGCTGAGTCTGTACCCCGGCCGCAGCCGCTCGGACCTAAAACTCCCGTGGCGCTCGCTGCAGCGCTTGACATCATGCGAGAGCGCTGCGTGCTCATGGTTTCGGCCGGCCATGCCGAGCGCGCGCCTGGCGGGAGGTCAGCAGCGCGTAAAGGCGGGCCTCGGCGTAGAAGGCGAGGCGGTGCGGCGTGGCGCGCAGCGGGACCTTGCGCAGTGGCCAGGGCGCGTCCAGGCGCACGCGCGCCGGCAGCTGGCAAATGCGCAGCGCGCCACGCGCGGTCGCCGTGATGAAGCCCTGCACGCCGCCGGCGCGCCCGGGCTGGCGGGAGGCGCTGCTGCACTGCCCGACTCGCGCCCGGGGGGGCGCCACAGGGTGCACAGCTCCCCAGGCAGCCTGCAGGCTGCAGCCTCCGTTCGCATTCACAGGGACGCTGCAGGCTGACGGTGGATCAGACATTGCACGCCCTGAGTGCCTAGCGGGTCGCCGAGGCAGGGGCCGACCCGCGGGCAGTTGATGTTGTGGAAGGGCGTGAAGCCGTGCACGGCGCCGTCGATGTCCATGGCGTGCGCGACCAGCGAGCCGCGCAGCGCGAGCAGCCAGAGCGGCTGCTCGCCGCACACGAACACGCCGCTGCGCGCCTCGGCACCCCCGCGCGCGTCAGGCGGCGCGGGCGAGGCCCGCGCTGCGCGGAGGGCGCCGGCCAGGGTCTGCTAGGGTTATGGCTGCGCCACAGGAGGGCGCCGCGCCTGTATGCAGCGCCGTCGCCCTCGCCCAAGCCGTCAAAGCGCACCAGGCGCGCGCTGGGGCCGCCCGCAGCGCCGCCCGCGGCCGCGCCGCGCCCGGGGCGCGCGCCGGCGAGCAGCAGGCGGCGCAGGCAGACGCGCCCGGCGCCCGCGTCAAAGGCGCGGTAGGCCAGCAGGCCGTCGTCGGCCAGCAGCGCGAGCAGCAGCGGCTGCCGGCAGGCGGCCAGCGGGTTGCCGGCTGGCGCCCGCCCGAAGCACTCCATGCGCAGCTCGCGGATCGGCGTGGCAGCGACGGCCGCCGGCGCGCCGGCGCCTGCGCGCGCTTGACCTGGCCCTCGGCCAGCGCCCAAGCTGCCTGCCTCCTCTGCTGCGCGACGCAGTCGCAAAAATAAGCGCACCCCTCCGCATACAGGAGCATGGGCAAGCAGCACCAGGCCCGCCGCGAGCCATGGCCTGGGTGTGGCGTGGGCCGCACCCGCGCCGCGCGGCCGCGCGACCGTGGGCCCATCGGCCACACCGTCAAACTCGGCCAGCGGCTGCATGCTCGGCACGTGCAGCACCTGCACCGCCCCGCTCGCGCGCGCCACCAGGCAGAAGACGCCGGGCCCGTCCGCGGGCGCCACGGGGTCGTCCAGCAGCCCGACATTGGCGTCGGCGCTGGGCTTCAGCCGCGCCTGCAGCCAGCCGCAGGTGTCCGCATACAGGCTGCAGGCGGTGATGAGGCGCCCGCCCGGCGCCGGCCGCAGCGCGCCCTGCTCCGCCGTGCGCGCCAGCAGCCCTGCGCGGCGCGCTCTCCATGCTCACGCGCTCTTCCGCGGGCGCGTCCAAACGCGAGCGCGCGCGGGGGATGAGCAGCCGTGCAAGCGCTCAAGCGACGCATCGCCGAGCGTGCGGCCGCCTCACCGTCCTCCGCATCAATCTCCAGCAGCACGCCGCCGCCGTCGGACGTGTGGAGCAGCAGGTAGGGGTCGGCCACCGACGCGGCCGCGACGGTGACGCCCGGCGCCGGCGGCGCGGGCGCCACGTCGGCCAGCAGCACCTCCTGCAGCTTGGTGGTGCCCGCCAGCACGACCACTCCCAGAGGGTGCACCTGCGCCACAGAAGCGCCCCTCAGCGCCTGTGCCCACCCGACCCGGGCAGAAGCAGGCTGCCGGCCTTGCGCGAGCTGCGTATGGGGTGCGCTGCGCTCCGCCGGGCAGCCGGGGCGCGGCCGGGGTGTCGGGCGGCACGCCTGCACGATGCGCGCCGCGCGGAGCAGGTTGCCGGCCAGCAGCGTGGCGCTGCCCAGGCGTAGGCCGGCCGCGGCGGGCGGCAGCTCGTCCAGCTCCTCATCGGTGCGCAGCGCCTTGGTGCCGCCGGGTAGCGCCATCAGCAGCAGCGCGTGCCAGTCCATGCTGGGCTCCCAGGGCAGCCCCTGCGGCTGGTACTGCACCGCCCACAGGCCGCGCACGCCTGCGCGGCCGCCCGCGCGCGCGGGTCATGCTCTCGCGCCGGCGCCGCCGTTGTGCGCCGCTGGGCGCGGAAGAGCGTTGATGCAGGCGCGCGGGTACGTTGAAAGCCAAGAGTCTTGGCTTTCGACGTGACCCAAGGTGGGCGCGTGCGACGCGCGCGGACTGCGCGGCACGGCGAGCGGCGCAAAGCGCACCCGGCAGAGGCACCTCGGTGACGACCTCCGGCACGAGCGCGCGACGCAGGATGGCCAGGGCGCCGGCGCGCCCGGACCCCACCGCGGCCACCAGCTCCGGGGGCGCCCTGCGGTCCGCCTGGCCCCCGTGCGCGCCCTGGCCGGGCTGCCGTGCAGGGCCCGGGTCGGCGGGCTCGCTGGTGGCCAGGTCGCGGACGGGGCCGGTGCCCGGCAGGCTGTCGAGCGCGCGCAGCTCAAAGCGCGAGGCGCCCGCGGCCGCCAGGCCGCGCCGCCCCTCCGTGGTGCGGTAGATGAGGGACACCTGCCGGGCGCGCGCGTGTACGGTCCGGCAGGGGCGGCGGCGCGGACGCCTGGCTGTGCGGGGGGGCGCGCGCGCGCCTCGTCATCCTCGTCGGCATCGCCCAGGCCGGACACAGGCTCCAGGCGGCGCTGCTTCAGCGGCGGGCCCGCATCATCGCCCTCCACAGCAGCATCCTCCGGGCCCTCCGCGGCGCCAGGCGCCGGCAGCGCCAGAACAGCGCCCTATGCAAGCGCGCGTGACTCAGACGGTGTCCGGCGCTCTTTTCACGGCCTGCTGTTGGACGCATGCGCAGGCAGAGCAGCCGCAGCAGGGCAGGCACAGACAGGCACTTGCGGCCGAGCGGCCTGGCTGCGTCAGTCGAGAGCACGCGGAGGGCGACACCTCTGGCACGGTCTGGATGAGCAGGGAGTCCCCGGCCCAGGAGCCCATGAAGAGCAGGTCTGCATCCAGGCGGCACATGGCGGCGGGCGGGGACGCGAAGCCCGCGCTGGACACCTGCGGCGCCGCTCAGCGCGTTGAAGGCGCGCGTGCAGACCCGATGCCTTTTGGGGGCCTTGAATGGACATGCGCCGTGTGCAGGGCGTTCCAAGGCACATGAGCCCGGCACAGTGAGCAAGGAGGCGCGCACGCGCAGGCGCTTCACGATGCCGCCATCGGCGTGCAGGTGGACGAACACGAGCTGCCCGCTCTGCGTCGAGAGCAGCAGCGTCGAGTCTGTCAGCCACGCCGTCGCGCAGGCGGCCAGGTCCAGGTCGAAGCCCTCCGCGCGCGGCGCGCCGGTCGCCGCCGCCGGCGCGGCGTCCTGGAGTCGGCGGGCCAGTGAGTCGGCGGACCAGTGGGTCGGCATCGTCATGGTGTGCGAGCCCTGAACGCTTGCTGCAGGCTGAGCGGCGCTGAGGTGATGACATTCCACTGTCATCAGCCTCGTGACCAAGCAGGGTACCTCCAGCTCCCGCAACCCGGCTGCCGCGAGCAGAGCGGCTGCGCTGGACTTCCGGGGCGGGCGCGCGCGCACCGGCGGCACGTTGGTGGCGTACTGCCGCGCGTGCTTCGTGGTCGGCACAGAGGGCGGCTCGAGCATGGCGTTGAAGATCAGCGGCTCGAGCGGGACGCCCGCGTAGACGCTCGGGCCGACCACCAGCGCGCACGAGGCCCCCTGCGCGCTTGCAGGGGTGCCGCTGGGCACTGTTAACCTTGAAGACCATCTGCTAGACAGAGCGCACCCTAGCTTACAGAAACCATCTGCGGTGCGTGCCGGACGCTGTGCCATGCGGGCATGAGCCCAGCCCATCGCCACTTACCTGGCGCGGCGACCCCGTGCGCGGCCCTGCCTATATGCAGGGCAGGCGGCTGCCTGGCTTGCATGCAGAGCCGCGCCGCGCCTGCGTGTGGTACAGGAGCAGGCTCTGGCAGAGCACGAGCGCGCCGCCGGCCGGCGAGGCCGCCACGCGCAGCGCGTCGGCCGGCAGGCGCTCGGCGCCCCACAGGCGCGTGTGCCGCCGCTGCTGCACGTTCAGCGACAGCGCGACCAGCGCGGCCGTGTCGCGCCGCTCGCGCGCGGCGCCCGCCCAGGTCGGCGCAGGCTCGTGCAGCACCAGCAGCACGGGCTCGTTGTAGCGGTGCAGGAAGGCCGCGTCGCGCACCTGCGCGCCGCCGCAGCAAAATTACTAGCCCGCATGCGCTTACCATGCCTGGCGGTGCCCGGTGCCCCTGGCCAGTCCTGCCCTGCATGCCATTTGACGCATGTGTGCCAAGATATTGGCCAAATTAGGACCTGGGGCTGGCGGTGCGTGCGTGCTTGCACTGCGCCCCGTGCCGCCTGCAGACGGGCGGACCTCCCGGACGCCCAGCTTGCCGAGCTGCACGAGGTAGGAGGACGTGACGGTGGCGGGCAGCCCGCCGGCCGGCCGGCGCACGCTGCCGACTGCCAGCTGCGCCTCGAGCGCGTCGGTCTCGACCGCAGGCAGCACCGCCAGCGCGCTCTGCAGCACCAGGACCGCGGCGCAGCGGCCCTGCCGCACGCCGCCAGCATGTACATGTCATGATCGGCCGACCCTGCTTGCCGACCAGCTGACAGTGCGAGACACGATGATGTACCGCCTCATGTACTCACTGTTGAAGGCCTTTCTTGCAAAGGCACTCAATGCTGCACTGCTGTGGTTGAGGCTCGCCGCAGCGCGCGCCGCACTGCGCGTCGCGAGCCGGCCCCACTGTGGCGGACCTGGGGGTCGGCCAGGGCACGCGGGGCCTGCGCGCACACGCTCCGCCCGCAGCGCAGTGAGGCCTCGCCCTCAAAGCTGTGTAGCGAGCTGGGCGTGACGCTGTCGGTGGCCGCATCCCAGTCCAGCACAACCAGCTTCGCGTCCCTGCGTCGCGCGCCCGCCGCGCTCAGGCAGGCGCGCGCGCCGCGAGGAAGAGGCGGAGCGCGTGAGCGGCACCCTCAGCAGGGCTGGTCGGGCTGGGCTGCGCGCCTGAACGTGAGCAGGAGGGCGTCCCGCTGCAGGCCGGGCACGCGGCTGCGCAGCACCGCCAGGCTCTCCACACGCCCGGCCAGGCTGTAGCAGGCCACAGTCTCCAGGCGCGGGGTGTCATCCGGCGTTGCAGCCCTGCCCACGTGTGCTCTGAGCTCAGGCACAGCAGACACTGCCTGAGCAGCCTCGCCTGGCCGAAATAGGCTGTTCCAAACCGTGTCTGGTGCTCAAAGCGACGTGCGGCAAGCAGAAGTGTACCAGCCTGGCCTTGCACGGTATACTGGCTGAGTTAGGTGCAAGAACAGCTGCCAGGCAGAGGCGCACCTGACGCTGTGCACCTCGAGCTGCGTCGCGCGAACAAGCACCACATTCGGGGGAGCCTTTTGCGCGCCGCGCTCCTCCACGTGTGTGAAGTAGGCTGCCGCGCAGTGACTTACGCCTGTGGGGGAGTGCACCTAGCAGTGCAAAGCGTGCTTGGTCAGTGTGTGTGAGACGGCGTTCAAGATTGGAGAGCGGCGAGCTGGACTCGCATGCCTGCCGGTATATGGCGAGCGGCGCTGTTGCCATCTGGCGTTACAACTGAGAGGCAGCACCCGCCTCCTGCAAGATGCCACACTGCCTGCTGTCGAGCATGATTGCAAAGGCAATGCTCATACACAGTGACCTGCAAGCACAAGTGCTTTTCCTAATCACATCCTATCCACGTTCAAGGCTGAAGCGCAAGTTGCTAGCTCCCTACTGATGCTCCCTCACTCCGGCTCCCAGAACAGCCTGCTGAGCAAGCTGAAGCCCTACCTCGACCTGTCGCCGTCTCAGACGGCCCTGTCTGGAAGCCGCAATTGGGGGCAGTTGGTTGAATACAAAGCTAAGACTAGCAAGTATCAGAACACCCACGTGTATTGCCAGTGCGCGCAAGGGCGTGCAAATAGCTAGCCTGCTGCCGGTCTGCACGTTGCAAGCGCAAGCCAGCTCGACATGCTCAGCGGGTTGCGCAGCGCTGGAGAGCCGAGCTGTTCCCACATATGCAGGTGACCTTTGCTGCCGCTAAGCAAGTTGTTGACCTGTTGCGGTCGCTGGTAGGCTGGAGCAGCAGCGTGGCACGCTGGCACCGGCCCCTTGTCTGACGTTTGGAGGGGCACGCAGGGGCAGGCAGAGGGAGGTGGGCGGCCTGCATGGGGCTGCATGGTGCCGCACAGGCTCCGCGCGCCCCCGCCGCCTGCAGGTGGGCGTGCACAGCCTCCGCCCTTGCCGCTCCAGCACTTTCACCTTAGGAGTGCGCTGACGGCGCACACTGGGCGGCCAGGTGCACGCGTTCCTGCCCGCCAGTTCGGCGCCCAGCCTGGCGGGCAGGGGGGCGGGGAGTGACCTCGTCGTTGGCGCACCCGTCGACAGTGCGGCCGCAGGCGCGGCGTCCCGGGACCCGGACGGCGCGGCTGCGCCGCGCGAGTATGCCGACCCGCTGCACGAGGAGCTGTACGCCTGCACTGAGGTTGCCGAGGTGCTGGACATTGTGGAGGACGAGGCCAGCACGGGCCTGTCCGCGAGGCACGTCTGCAAGCTGCTCGTGCGCGCGGCGGCGCTGGCGCGGCGGCGCGATGGCGGCGGCCCGGAGGAGCAGCGCGCGCTGGTGGAGCACCCCATGTTCGCGCTGCTGCTGACGCTGGCCGAGGAGTGCGCCGCCAGCTTCTCCGCCAAGGTGCCCGCGCGCGCACCGCCTGTTTTGGCAAGTGGGGCGGGCGTGGCACCCCCTGGCGGCGCGCACCTGACAGCAGGCAGCTGACTCCGACGCTGCGCCTGCCGCAGGAGGTGGCGCAGGTCCTGCACGCGCTCGCGACGCTGCGCCAGCGGCCGGTGCCGCTGCTGCAGGCGCTGAGCGCGGAGGCCGCCGGCAAGGCGCCCGGCGCCAACGCGCAGGACGTGGCGACGGGCATCTGGGCGCTCGGCACGCTGCGCTATCTCAGCCGCACCGCCTTGGAAGCGTACACCGCGCGCATGCTGGAGCTGCTGCCCACGTTTGACCCGCAGGCGCGGCTCCATGCGCACCCTGAGCAAGCCGCTAACCTCTCGTCGTATTGGGCTGCGCCTGTCTGGATGTCTGCTGCAGCACCAGCGTGTGCAGACCCATGATCACGCGCATACAGCTGTGGCATGTGCTGGCGGGCTCAGGATAGGGTTAGGGTTGAGCGCACAGCCCTCCGAGGGGCGGCGGCCGGCGCAGGGCCTGAGCATGATCGCGTACGGCTTTGCTCAGCTGGAGCACGCGCCGGCTGGCGACGCGCTGGAGCGGCTGTGCGACGCGGCGGCGGCGCGCCTGCCCGAGTTCCGAAGCCAGGCGACCAGCAACCTGCTGTACGCGCTGGCGCGCCTGCAGCACTACCCGCACGGCCTCTGCGCGGCCGCCGAGGAGCACGCGGCCGCCTGCATCGTTGGCTACAGGCCCCAGGCGCGACCTACTCTTTACCCGTCGCTCGCCGACATGCGCCCGTCGCTCCGCGCGCGCAGCGGCTGACTCGGCGGGCCGCCGCCGCTGCGCAGGAGCTCAGCAACCTGCTGTGGGCGTTTGTCAAGTTCCGGCACAGCCCGCGGCGGCTGCTGGCGGCGCTGGAGGCGCGCGTGGGCGACGCGGCCGTGGCGGCGCGCATGCAGAGCAGCAACTGGGCGGTGCTGGTGTGGGCGGCGGCGACCATGGGCGTGGAGCTGCAGGCGGCGACGTATGCGGCGCTGCCGGGCGGCGACGCGCTGGGCGCCTTCAGCGCCGCAGAGCAGTGCAACGTGCTCTGGTGTGCATCCTGTGTGTGACACAGGACTCGTTGGTCTGACGCCTGTGTGCTGGCACGCTGGGGCGCTGCTCCGAGCGCTGTTGTTGCAAGAGGACCCAGTCGCCATTAAGGCTTGCGCGCCTGCGCGCAGGGGCCTCGCGCTGCTGGGCCGCACGGAGATGCCGCAGTTCCGGGCTCTGCTGGCGGCGCTGACGGGCGCGCATGCGCGCCGCACGCTGGAGCCGCGCCTGCAGCGCCAGCTGCACCAGGCCGTGCAGCACGCGCACGCGGCCGGCACTGTCGGCGCGGACGCGCTGCCGCCGGAGCTCGCGCGCAGCGCCGCCAAGTGGTGGAGCAAGGCGGCGGTGACCGTGCCGTCGCTGAGCCTGCAGCGCGTGGCCAGGCTGGTGCGCATGCATGATGCGCCCGCGCATGAAGACAAGCGATTCAAGGGCGTCGCCCTGGGCCCAAGGGCGTTGCCCTGGGTCCCCGCGTGTGGGCGAGCGGCTGGCGCGTCTGCGCAGCGCGTGCTTAAGGCCTGGTGTGCCGGCCTGGGCAGGTGAAGGAGCTGGGGGTGCCGTACGGGGCGCTGCAGCAGGTCGCGGACAGGACTGTGATCGTGGACATAGCGATCCAGCGCGAAGACGGCCGCCCTGTGGCTCTCCAGGTGCGGCCCACGCGCATTGCAAGCGCCTGCACGCTGGCGCGGATAGCGTGGCTGAGCGTATTGTCACGGAAGAGTGTACTGATCTTCCAGCGCCTGCGTGCGGCCAGGTGGTGGGCCCACACGAGACGGCGCGGTCTGGAGAGCTGCTGGGCGGGCCGCGCGCCGCCGCGCGCCTGCTGTCCGCGCACGGCTGGGACGTGCTGTACCTCCAGGTGGGGCAGCTGCCCGCGGGGCTGCCGCACAGGCAGCAGCTGCGGCGCCTGGAGACCCTGCTGCGCCAGAACGGCGTGTTGGCTGCCGGGGCTGCCTCGCGGCGGAAGGCTGCGCCCGCTGATGGCGCGCGCCTGTGAGCAGTGGGTGTGGAGCGGCGGAGCGAGGCAGTGTGGCCAGTGTAGCAGTGTACTCTGTGCAGCTTGCTTGCAAGCTCCGCTTGCTCCGATTGACCCGGCAGGGTTGTCTCTGTGCGGGGTTCTGAGCGTGCCTGGGTCTTGAGCAGGCACTTGCAGGGTCTAAGCAATCTTGACAGAGTGTGGCCCATGTAAACAAGGACCTCATGTCAAGCGCTGTGCGCAAAACAGTATGGCTTTCACCAGCATGTACGCGTGCGTGCACGTGCGCAAGGTGTGCAACCCTACTGTTCCCAGCAAGTGCAATGGGAAAAACTAAAGCCCACACATAATAACCTTGCAAGCTTGTGTAAGGAGAGCAGCTGTCTGCCTGCAGTGCTTTGAAGCATATTCGACTCGTTCGTGACCCCGGGCCAAGCTCAGTGCAGACACACCAGCGTGCTCTGCTTGGAAGAGGTCGTCCTGCAGCTGAGCAGTCTCTGTGCGCCTTCGTTGCACGGGCTTGTGCCTTGCTGCCAGGGCAGTCTAGGTAAGCTGAGAGGGACTGCTGTGTAGCTCGTTGTCACGGTCATGTCGTTGCAGGCGCGCTGCCGCCTGGACTAGGTGAGCACACTCTGCGCCTGGAGGGCTGCAGGGCAGCACCGTCGTGATGGCCAGCTGGCTAGAAGCAGAGGTGCCAGCGCCGCAGCGTCGTGACAGGCTGCCAGAGCCGGCAGAGCCGCTGCGCACTCTGCACCTGTGGTCGATAGTCAAGGACAAGGTAAGCTGCAGGCAATCCTGTAGCCGATGCTGCCTTGCTCTGCACGTGCTGAGTGCAGCAACCTAGTCTGTGCGATGGCTGCGCAGGTCGGCAAAGACGTGCTGACAATGTCCCTGCCTGCAGAGCTCCTGCTGCCGTGCACCGAGCTGCAGAAGCAGGCCGAGGAGCTGGTGCGGGAGCAGCATATTTAAGTGTGGCAGTCTGTCTTATGAGCAGGCCAGCGCTCTCTGCAGCCTGGGCTAACCCCGGTCCACTCCTCTGGCCAGGAGTACAGCGAGCTGCTGGACCAGGTGGGGGGCGCCTGCCAAGCCACTAGCACACGCCCCGCCCGCCGTGTGACAGTCATTGGCAAGCTTGCCTAGCACCTAAGGCCGCTGCGCACTCTGAACCTGCAGTGCAGCGCTGCGCATGATGTGCTAGCGCTATGTCAGGCTGCGGAGCACCCCAAGGGCAGCATAGAGCGGCTGCTGCTGGTCGCGGCCTTCTCAGTCAGCCCGTACGCGACCTGTCTCCGCGCTCAGCGCAGCTTCAACCCTGTCCACGGCGGTGCGGCCAGGCTTTCATGCATGCCATGTTGCATACTCATGTTGTTTGCTGTCTGAGTCAGGCAACGTGATGGGCGTGGGGTGCAGAGACGTTTGAGCTCGTCTACCCAGAAAAGAAGTTCCGTCTGCTGTCAGAGCACGTACGCACCCCTAGCATTCATGCATGTGCGCTCGCCAATAAATGCTTTTCAAACTCCTCGTTCAAGGCTGAGGCGGGTATGCAGGTTACGCGAACTCCCCCCGTCTGCGTGATCCATGCCGAGGGCCAGCGGTGGCGCTTTGACGCCGAGAACGAGCCCCACGTCTGGTTCTGGGGCGCGTCCATTGACCTCAACGTGCGCGCCCGCCGGCCCCGGCGGATGGTGCCCCTGCATGCCAGCCAGCAAGCCGACGCGTGGCGCCAGGGCGCGCGCGCAGATGAACTTTGTACTGCGCGTGACGTTCGAAGACGGCGACCAGTTCACGTACACCAAGGTGACTGGGGCCCGGCTCTTAGTGGTGCGCGGTCGCGCTGTGCGCTGCTCGGCGCTGCACAGCACGCGGCCGCGTGCGTCCAGGTGAAAGCCAGCATCGGCAACATCATCGTCGGCAAGCCCACCGTGAACCACTTTGGCACGTTCTGGGTCGAGAACAAGGGCACCGGCCTGGCGGCCGTGATGGAGCTGGTCAAGCCGCCGCTGCTTGCGCTGTCGAGCAAGTCACGCAAGCTGCATGAGGTCCGGCAGGGCTGGAGACCCCGCATCCGTGTCCAAGCGCGGCTGTTGAGGCACTGTTTGTGTCCCTCAGGCCCGGCAGGCTCGTCAACCCTGGGCCAGTCACTGAGGCTGGCGCGCATGACTCACAGGTCAGGGGCCACCTCGAGCAGAACGGCCGGAGGCTGGCCGCGCCGACCATCCGCGGCAACTGGGACAAGGCCGTGTATGCCGGCCTGGCGGACGGCTCAGAGCGCCTGCTGTTCGCTGTCAACGCCGTGGACGAGCAGCGGTGCGCCTGCGGGGCATGGCGCTGGCGCGGCTACGTGCTGCGCAGGCCGCCGGCTGAGGCCCTCTGGGGCACGGCGGCAGGTGGGGGTTCTCCCGCCTGCTCATCCACTGCAACGAAATGACGCCCGACCTCCGGGAGAAGCTGCCACCCACCGACAGCCGCTGGCGCGTCGACATCCGCGCGCTGGAGCAGTGCAAGGGGGACCAGGTGTGCGCGCAGGAGGGGGGCCACTCGTGCTGAGTCAGCAAGGCGCGAGCAGCCATGTCCATTATGGACACGTGCGCGCAGGCCAATGCGGCAAAGGCGCGGCTCGAGGAGCGGGAGCGCGCGACGCGCCAGCAGGCCAAGAAGAGTGGCCGACCAGACATCGAGGCGCTGCCGCCGCAGTGGTTTGAGCTGGACCCCGCCGCAGCTGCCGCGCCCCTGGGCAAGGCACTGCGGTGGCGGTACAAGGAGGGCAGCTACTGGCGCGCGCGCGAGCGGGGGGCGTGGGGCTCTTGTAGGACACTGTTTGATGCAGCATGAAGGCCCCAAGACACGCTTGGAGCTGGAGGGTTGTCAGCCCCTGCCATGTGCATTGTGTGATGGTTTATGGTACCGTCCACGGTCTTTCCTGGTACACCAGAAGACAGAGTGGACACATGCAGAGACAGTCAGAGTGGCTCATGCAGGAGAGCCGGTGTAAATCACATTGCAACTGGCACACATATGCAGGCCTCCTCCTCTCCTCCCGGGCCTGAGCCAGCAGGCAGCACGATGTCGCGCCAGCCGCGCCAGGCGCTGCCGCAGCCGGCCGAGAAGGAGCCGCCGCTAAACCTGTGGACGCTGCTCAAGGACTGGGTGGGCAAGGTGCGGGCCTGGCGAGCCATGCGTGCAGGTGCTGGGAGCCATGCTCTCAGGCTGCGCGGCGGTGACGGCGCGGCCCTGCGCGCGGCCGCAGGACGTGCAGAGCCTGTCGCTGCCGCTGAGCCTGCACGAGCCGACCACGGAGCTGATGAAGGCGGCGGAGGACATGGAGCACAGCGCGCTGCTGGACGAGGCGCGCCCGCGCGCCGCGCGCCCCCGCTCGCCGACGAGCGCCCCAGGCGCCGCCCGACCTCGCTCCCCAGCGCGCAGGCGGCCGCGCTGCCGCCGCGCAGCGTCGAGCGGCTGCTGCGCGTCGCGGCCTTCGCGCTCGCCCCGTACGCGACGGGCGGCGCCGCGCAGCGCGCGCGCAAGCCGCTGGACCCCATGCTCGGAGGTGCAGCGCCTGTGGTGACTCCGTTGCTCAGGGATGCTGGGGGTGCGCCGCAGCCTGACAGGGGGCATGCATGCCGCCGGCAGAGACGTACATGCTGGAGGTCAACGGCGTGCGCTTCATCGGCGAGCAGGCGCGGCTCGGTCCCTATCGCATGCGGGCCTGAGCGGCCGGGAAGCCGCGCCTGAGGCCAGCGTCGGAGCAGGTGCACGAGCGGCCATACACGGGCGCCATCAGAGCCGAGGGGCGGGCCTGGGTCATCGACGCAGAGGTGCAGCCAAAGGGTGGGCGGCCACGTTCCATGCAAGCGGACAATTCCCACAATCGGTGTCCAAGCTTACAAGCTCAGCGCTCCGTGAATAGGCACCTTTTGGGGCCCGACCATCGACATCAACCTGAACTGGCTGCTGCAGCTGACCTTTGCCGATGGCGATGCATACGAGTGGCGCAAGGTGCGCGCCGCCCGTAGCCCTGCGGTGCCTGCCACGCAGGCCTGAGCGCTGACGCCGCGCTCTTCCGCCAGGTGACCACCACCATCAACGGCATCCTGAAGGGGCCCTCCAAGATCTACCTGAGCCACCGCGGCGAGCTCGTCGTGCGCAACCAGGCGGCCGGCATGTCCGCGCACGTCACCTTCCTGGCGCGCAAGCGCGCGGGGCGCGGCCAGAAGGACAGCCCGCATGCGCTGGTACCACCCTCGTGCCCTCCTGCCGCAGCAGCGCCCCGGCGCGACCCGATGGCCCGGCGCGGCCTGATGGGCGCGGGCCGCCGCAGGAGGGCCACGTGGTCGTGGACGGCGAGCGGCTCGACTTCCCGCGCCTGTACGGCGCCTGGAACGACAGGCTCGTCGCGGAGGCGGCCGCGGGCGTCGAGCAGCTGCTGTGGCAGAAGCAGCCCGCGCCCTCAGACCCGTCCTGGTGCGCTGCAGCCAGTGCGTTGCCTGCCCGGCTGCCCGTGCTCAGCACCCAGGCGTTGAGCGGAAGCACCGCCGCACAGGTGGCATGCGCCCACCCCCTTCTTCTTCTGCCTGAACGAGATGACCCCGGAGCTCCGGGCGAGCCTGCCGCCCACGGACTCGCGCTGGCGCGCCGACATGCGCGCGCTCGAGGAGGGCCGCTACTCCGAGGTGCCAGGCCCCTGACGGCCCTGCTCACCACATGCATGCCAGGCATGCTGTGCCTCACTGAAGGCCGCAACCCAGACGGCTGGGCGTCACCCGGGGCGCGCAGGCGCAGCACGAGCACCGCAAGCTGCGCGCGCACAACGCTGCCCAGGTGGCGCGCATCCTCAGGGCGCGGCGCCAGCCGCTGCACCTGGCGTACTCGCCCGCCTGGTTCGAGCTGCTGGACGCCAAGGACGCGCCGGGCCTGACGCCGGGCGGCGTGCGCCTGCGCTACCGCTTCAAGCAGGGCGAGGGCTCCTTCTGGGCGGTGCACGCGCGCGGGGCGTGGAGCGCAGAGCAGGAGCATGGCTGCCTGGTGGTCGACCGGGCCGGGGACGTGTAGCCATGCGCAGACTGTGTGCGCTCTGGGAGTGCATGCAGATCTTGGGCATAGGCAAAAGGCATGCATGGGCAGCTCTGAGTAGGTGTAGGGGCTGGGCAGGCTCAGGGACCTCTTGCCCGGTTTGCCTCTAGAGGCAAACCGGGATCTCGCAGCCTGCGACTGGTGCCAGTGTGGGAAGGGAGCTACGCCGTGAGTGTTGGTTTGACAGGTTGGCGGTGAGCCTTGACAGCATACGTAGTAAGGTCTTTCCTAGTGACCGCGACGCCGGGCATGATGAGGCGCCCTGTAACCGCCTGTGTGATCCTGTTGTCGTTGTTCGTGCTGGCCAGGTCTAAAGACGATAGCAGCCAGGTACGCACACTGATGAGTTGAAGCCTCAGTAAAAGCGCTGATCGACGCACACTTCCAGCAGACACTGCTGTCTCATGGTCTCTGCTGTGCAGACACTGGGCGCCGTGCGCTCAGAGGTGGGTGTCAACCCAGCGAAGGTCACTGGTCAGCAGGTGCGCATGCTTGGACGCTCCTGTCTCCTATGACAGCTGTGCACAGCCAAGTCCTTGCCAGAGCTGGTCTGGACCTGATGCCGGCCACTCCAGGCGGAGCACGACGCGGCAAAGGGCGCCGGAGCTCTGGCAGCGTCTCTGGAGGGAAAGCTTGCGGAGCTGCAGCGGGTGCGGCCTGCTCTTCACGCGGGCGGCTGCCGCGCCCGCTGCTGCTGTTGCTCGTCGCAGGATGACGTGCGTACGCGGCGTGCAGGAGGCCGCAGACCTGCGCCAGCACAAGCAGCAGGCGGACACGCGGGTGCAGGAGCTGCAGGCGAGCGTGCAGGCCGCAGGGGCAAGGACGCAGCAGCTGTCCGCGCAGCTCGCAGCCCTGGAGGGGCGGGCTGCACAGGCAGCCCGGGAAACAGAGGCCCAGAAGGGGGAGGCCGCGCAGCACGGTCAGGAGCTGGAGCAGCGAGCAGCGGCTGCGGAGAAGCGGGCGCTTCACCTGCAGGCGCAGGTCAAAGCGGCTGAGGACGCGGCCAAGCGCTCAGCTGAGGAGGCGGCAGTGCTGAAGTCCCACGTGCAGGTGTGCGTCTTTGCCTCTCTCTGCGCCAGAGCGCGTATCGCACTGCTCCTGCTCACGACCTGGCGCCGAGGCGCGCAGGCCGCTGGGGACGCCGAGGGCAAGCTGCAGGTGCTCGAGGCCGACCTGAAAGCAGCCCAGGCCGGGAAGGTGCGAGACGCGCGCCGATGCTGGCAGCCGGACGCCAGTGAACGGCACCGCAGCTCGCCTGAAGCTTGCTGCCGGCGCCCAGGTGGCGGCAGAGCGGGAGCTGGCCACAGTGCAGGCCACGTTTGCAGAGACGCGCCGCGCGTACGAGTCCCTGCTGGACGCGCAGCGCAAGGACAAAGCGGCGCTGGAGGTCGAGAAGGGCCGCGCCAAGGAGGCCGCGCACGAGCTGGCCAAGGCCCGGTCGGCCGCCGCCGCCGCACAAAAGGTGCGCCCGCGCCCGCGCCCGCGCCCGCGCCCGTGCCGGTCAAGGGGTTGCGCCTGGTGCGAGGCGGGCACGTGGCGGTGCGGGCGCAGGCGGAGGCGGGCCTGCGGAAGGCCGTGGAGCGCGCGGAGGCCGCCGCGGCGGCCGCCAAGGCGCACGCCGACTCGTTCCATGACGACGCGCACCGCAACTGGCTGCCGCACTGGCTCGACGAGCGCATCAACACGGTAGCGACCTGGACTGCATGCCTGCAACCGGCTGCCTCCTGCCTGCCTGCGAGCGGAGCAAGCCCTGGGCCGCCCAGATCACAGCTGAGCTCCGACCAGGCTCGGGCTCCACACGCCCGCATGCGCTGAGCGTCTCACGCTGCACGCGCTGCGCAGACGCGCGACGCGGCGCAGCCGCACATGGAGGCCGCGTGGGCGCGGACGCTGGAGGCGCGCGAGAGCGCGCGCAGCCTGGCATCCACGCACTCCAAGAAGCTGTACGCGCAGGCGCACCCGCACCTGGCGGCTGCGCGGGCCTACCTCGCGCACGCGCTGCAGCGCGCCCAGGTGCTGCGCGACACGCGCGCTTGCTGATAGCGTGTTCAGCCCGTGTTGCTGCGCTTTAAAATGTTGGGCGCGCCCCCGCACGACCCACACACACACTATCCACAGTGCAGGCGTGCTCGTCATCCGACGGGGGCCGTGCGCTTGCAGGCCTACCTGGCAGCTGTTACCAAGGACTTGCGGCCTCGCGTCCAGGCCGAGTGGGCTAGCGCAGAGTTGAGAATGAGCCGGCTCCTCAAGCACCCACAGGTGACTCCGCCCAGCCGTCCCTGCGTTTCTGACTACTTGCAAGGCTTTACTAGCTGGTAGTCGCGCGCGGCGCGGGCATGGGACGCTGCTCCCTGTCAGCAGACCTGCAGACCCTCTCGGCTGCTGCGCTGCAGGCTGTCGTGATGCGGAAGCGCCTGGCAGCCGCGCTGGGCGAGGTGGAGGACTTTGTGGCGGCCCACCTGCGCCGCGTGCCCGCGCTGGCGCCCTACGCGGAGAAGCCGCACTCCACGCGCGCCGTGTACCTGCTGGCCGCCGCCCCGCTCCTCGCCATCCTCCTGCCCCTGCTCATGCTGACCGGTGCGCCCGCTCTGCGCTCCGCTGAACACCCTGTGCCGGCTTGTGCATACGGTATTGTGGCAGCATGAGCAGCGCTTTGTTGCGCAGGTCGCCAAGCGGCCCTGCAGCCAGCCTCAGGGCTCAGCAGCGGCGTCTCTGCAAGCGAGCGCAGCAGCGCGCCGCCGCCTGCCACAAATGTCGCTGCAGCCAAGAAGAGGGACAAGGTACGTGACATTTGCACCCACCTGCGCATGCTCCTTTGCCTGTGACAGCTGCGCCCGTTGCTCGGGCTGACTCGACAACTGTGTGTGCAGGGCCGCCGCATAACGCTTGGCGAGGACAGCATTCGCGTGCCCGAATAACAGAGGGCACCAGAGCCAGGCTGGGCCAGGCGGGGGCGTGCAAGCGCTGCGTTCTGCGTCATGATGCGCTGCACATCCTGTTGACGCATGCGCACCAGACCATCGGTGTGTTTGTTGCTCTGTGCCCAGTCAACTGGGGCTGCAGCTTTGATGTGGCTGTGCAAATGGAGCCGCGCCCGCCTCTTGATGTACATCATCTGTTGAGCTCTCCGCACTGATTTGCATACATTGCTGCTTGCTTTTGTGTTCCTGCAATAGCACTGGTTTCAACTGTCTGTTGCACTGTTGCACATGGCTTGTAGCCACCTAGACATCGTCCAGCAATGATGGCCTTCGATCATGTGCATATCAGCCATGGGCCTGCATGCTCTCTCTGCAGCTACACCGTGAGGCTGGCCAGGTTTGAGAGCGGCAGGCGGCCGCGTCTATGTCACATCAGTGTCACGCGCGGCAATGGTTCTAGGGTCAGTGCTGCAGCAGCGGGCCTGTCTCTCGCATCATGAGGCGGCGACCGCTTCCCGCCGCCGCTGCCTGCAGGGCATGGCCCGCGGTCAGCGACATGCACAGCTGACTGGCCGAGCTGGCGGATGAAGGCAGACAGCGCGCACATGGGTCGTGCTCGGCAGCGTGGGCGTGTTGCTCAGTTTGGCCTTGAGCGCCACAGCCGCTTCCACGCCAGCAACCACAGCAGGCGCCAGCTTTGTGACGATGTCTGCAGCCTCGCCTGCAGCTGCCTGCACACTGGCCGCCGCAGTCAACACAGTGAATGTGCTCCTCCAGAATGCATGTGTCCCACGTCTGCGACAACTGCCATCAGTTGGGGCGTTGCCGCTGTGGCGATGGCGGACAGCTCGGAGCCCACGGCCGACACGCCGGAGATGCCGGACGCCGCAAAGCCTGCCAGCAGCTGCCCCGCCGCCACCAGACCGGCGAGCGCGGGCGCCTGCAGCATGCGCCTGCCACCTGCCGCATTGGCCGCCTGCACGAGCAGTCCACAGGTGCATGCGTGCGCAAAGCACATGCGGCCATGAAGCTGAGAATGTCGCGGCTCGCTGATGCCGAGTCCAGCGCGCGCACCTGCGGACCGTCCAGCAGGCTCGAGGTTGAAGAGATCAGCCCGCCGACGGCCGGCGACCAGCTGCTCACATTGCGAATTATCGTCGCTGTCGCGGGCGCGGCAGCAATTGCATTGAAGGCGCTCAGCGTCCTGTTGTTTGTGAGCAGTGAGTGGCCCACGTTTGTCACCACCTGCGGCAGCCGGGTGTCAAGCGGATGCGCTGCAACGCAGCAACGGGGAGGCGCTGTCGTACCCCGGGCAGGAAGCGCTCGCTGGCCACTCCAACCGGCGAGCTGCGGCCGCGCTGCGCACAGCTGTCAGTGGAAGAGGCACGAGGTGCGCTCGCAAGACACGGCAGCAGGTGCCGCACCTGACGCCAATTGTTGCGGCCAGGACCGTGCTGACCACCGCGTCATGCTGTATTGCTCGCATTTCTGCTATGGCCGCCGGCGCGATCGCCTGTAGGATCTGCGCGGCGAGCACTGCGCGTGTCAGGCTCTGCCTAGCTTAGAATCGAGCCCCTGGCGTGCAGAGCGCGCCTGCACGTCGACAGGGTCTGCAAGAATCATCTTGCCGGCCTCGCGCATGACAACGCTGTTGGCCGGGGACGGCAGCTCGGCGGCAGCATCAGGCTGCGCTGCTGCATGGCAAGCGGCGCAGAGAAGGACAGTGAGCACGGTCCGTGCGTTGTTAATGGCCTTAGCCCACCTCGCAGCAACCAGGCCTGTTTCCCCACGCGGTGTGCTGCACAGCAGCTGGGCGGAGGCCGGTCAAGGACAGCTCCTCCTGGGCGGAGGCTCCGAGGTTACATGAACCCTACCCTACCCTGACAGCCTTTGCTCGCTGCGGGGTTACACATGCCGGGCGCACTCTGGCACTCAGGACTCAAGTCACTGTGCCGAGATGTTTATGTGCGTGCAAGTAGGGACCAACAACCCCTGTCGCTGCAAAGTCGTGGGGCCAACACTCGGGTTCTTGGGCGCGCTTGTTGCCGGGCTAGTCTGCTGGCCGGCGGGCTGCTTGACGTACTGCTGCTGTAGAGACTTCAGCAACCAGGCATTTGGCATGCCGATGGAGGTCTTCAACGGCGTGGCGAACGCCGCACCCATATGATGAGGCGGGTGCGCTATGCTGGATATCTGGTTCTACCTGCGGACCAGGCTTACTATGCTTTCTGAAACCTGCATCTGGAGCGCCAGGAGCCCCTGAGCAGCCCGGGAGGCTGCCAGCGCCTTTTGGGTTGAAAGTATGATTGTGGAAGCTGCACATCCTGCAAGACCGTGCACTTGCACGAAGTGTGTGCGCGTAGCTTGGGGCTTTTGCGGCTGCACCAGAGGGGTCCCTTGCAGCTTGCAAGGCGACGTTGCGCTTGGTTGTGTTGCAGTGCGACTCCTGCTGCTGCCAGTCAATAGGCTGTTACAGCAGTCTATGAGCGCAAAGCGCAGACGCGACAAACTCTCTGTCAGCCTCCCTCATCTGCAGTATAAAGCACTGCTTGTCAAAGTGGAGGGTTTGCTTAAGCTGTGTGCTCCTGACTCAGTGAGCTCCTGAGTCAGGAGTCTTTAACGAATAAAGTGTGCAGAAGGTGCACAAAGTTGCACCACAGGCAGCACCAGGCTTCGAGAGAAAGGAGTGCAGGCTAGTGCAGCGCGCAGCGTGCCAGAGGCAGCATGGGCGAAAAGAGGGACCTGCGCTTTGCAATTGACAGAGGCGGCACTTTCACAGATGTGTATGCCGAGGCGCGTCTGCTGCTTGCCAGTCCGTGTGCAGACGCATGCTGCTCGCGACGACTCGTCAACTTGGGAAACAAAAGCATGCATGTTCCTATGCCATCACCTGCGCATCCAGCTTGGTAACAAGCTGGTGCTGGTCGCACAGATCCCCGAACAGCATGGCATCCGGCAGAGGTGAGGGCACAGCAAGGAGCTTTCGTTGCAGTGCGCTGTGCGCTAGCAAGCGCTGTGACGGCGCTCTGGCGGGCACTGACCGCGCCGCGTGGCCACCAGGGTGCTCAAGCTCTTGTCAGAGGACCCAGCAAACTACTCGGACGCGCCGCGCGAAGGCATCCGGCGCGTGCTGGAGGAGGTCACGGGCAGGCCGCACCCACGAAATGAGCCACTGGACACGTCACGCATCGCCGCCATCCGCATGGGCACCACGGTGCGCAGGGCGGACGCTGACGCGTGTGCGCAGGAGCAACAGCCCACTGTTGAGGAACGAGCTGTGGGCTTTTAGCCCCGGAGCAGCAGCACGTGCAGGTCCCAGTCTAGAGACATCGACCACCGGGCCACCTGCCCGTAGCCCCAGCTGTTGGTCTGTCTGCAGCACATATGGAGCTGTCCTGTATGTACTCATACTCCAAGTCCGAGCGAGCAGCAGCTCCAGTGTAACATAGAGCAGGACGGGTCCAGCCGCGGCGCGACGTGCTGCACAAGGCACGAGCTTCAGACGTTTCCCAGGCGCCTGCCCGCGCCAGGTCGCCACCAACGCGCTGCTGGAGCGCAAGGGCGAGCGCTGCGTGCTGGTGACCACGCGCGGCTTCCGCGACCTGCTGCACATCGGCAACCAGAGCCGGCCCCGCATCTTTGACCTGGAGATCCGCACGCCCGACGTCCTGTACGAGCGCGTGGTCGAGGTCGACGAGGAGGTGGGCGCCGCTCGGGCGCTGCGCTGCGGCGCATTGCAGACGCGCTCGCCCGGGCCTGAGCCGGCAGCCGCGCAGGTGGTCCTCCCGCTGGGGCGGCAGCCGGGCGGGCGCGCCGGGCGCCGCCCGGCCGAGGACGCGGAGGCGCACCCGGTGGCCGGGCGGGTCGTGCAGGGCGTGACGGGCGAGGCGGTGTGCGTGCGGCGCGAGCTGGACCTGGGCGCCGTGGAGGCGAGCCTGCAGGTGCGCGGGCGGCGCCGCGGTGCGGTCGCCGTTACCCTTTTGAGGTATGTGCGACCGAAGGCCGCTGCCGCGCCAGGCGCTGCGCGCGGACGGCTTCAACAGCGTGGCAGTCGTGCTCAAGCACGCGGCCATCTTCCCGGACAACGAGGCCGCCGTCGGCCGCGTGGCCCGGGACCTGGGCTTCACGCAGGTGGGCGCGGCACCACGGCCGCGGCTGCGCCCATCCCGCGTGCTGTGCTGGGCGGCGCCCGACGTGTGCATGCGCAGGTGAGCCTGTCGCACGAGGTCATGCAGATGGTGAAGATGGTCCCGCGCGGCTTCACCGCCACCGCAGACGCCTACCTCACTCCCCACATCATGCGGTGCGCCCGCCCTCCGGCTCAGCAGGGCGGCCGCACGCCGTTGGGTGCGCAGCGCTGCGCTGCAACCCGCACCTTGCTCCTCGCGGCGAGCGACTGATGCAGCCGCCGCCGTCGTGGCCAGGTACATCTCGGCGTTCCAGCGCGGCTTCGACGCGGGCCTGTGCGACGTGCGGCTGTCCTTCATGCAGTCGGACGGCGGCCTCGCGCCCGTCAACGCCTTCTCCGGCCACAAGGCGGTCCTGTCCGGGCCTGCGGGCGGGTGCGGCCGGTTGGCGGCCAGCCGCTGCTCCTGCATGTCTGGTCTCACCTGCTGCGCCACTGGCGAGTCGCTGGCGAGTCGTGTGCACACCAGGGTGCAACACACCAGCGAACACAGCGCAATGGAAGCCCCTTGGGGCGCAGGTATGTGGGCTATGCGCTGACGACGCAGTGGGAGGGCGCGGAGGCCAAGTCGCAGCAGATCATCGGCTTCGACATGGGCGGCACCTCCACCGACGTGTCGCGCTTCGCCGGCACGTACGAGCACGTGTTTGAGAGCGTCACGGCGGGTGCGCCACGGCGCTCGCGATGTGGCAGCCCACCAGGCACTGGTTGGCGGGCTGACGCGCGGCGCGCAGGCGTGACCATCCAGGCGCCGCAGCTGGACATCAACACCGTGGCGGCGGGCGGCGGCTCGCGCCTGCACTTCCGCACGGGCGTATTCCAGGTGCCGGCCCGACCTGCCTTGAGAGCACAGCACAGCCGGCCGCCCGGAGCGCTCCCGACTCTGCGGAGCGCGACGCTGTGCAGGTCGGGCCGCAGTCGGCGGGCGCGCACCCGGGGCCGGTGTGCTACCGGAAGCCGGGCGGCCTGGCCGCGCTGACCGACGCAAACCTGGCGCTGGGGCGCATCCTCCCGGTGCGGACCGCTGAGCGGCGGGTGAAGCGCGTCTGCATCGATCACGCGCTCACGCCTCACCCACTGCGCCTCACCTGCGCCGCCGGGCAGGAGTTCTTCCCGCACATCTTCGGCCCCGAGGAGAGCCAGCCGCTGGATGTGGCTGCGGCGCGCGCGGCGCTGGCCGACCTGGCAAGAGAGGTCAATGCCAGCAACGCTCCCGGGCAGGCCGAGAAGAGCGTCGACGAGGTGCGCGTGCCGCCAGCAGGGCCTGCTGACCGCTTTGTGGACCCATGCACCGCGCGGACCGACCGGCGTGCGCGCGCGCACCCAGGTTGCGATGGGCTTTGTCCATGTGGCCAACGAGGCCATGTGCCGGCCGATCAGGGCGCTGACGCAGATGCGCGGCTACGACGTGGCGCAGCATGTCCTGGCCTGCTTCGGCGGCGCGGGCGGCCAGCACGCGTGCGCCATCGCCCGCAACCTGGGCATGCGCACGGTGTTTGTGCACCGCTACGCGGGCGTGCTGTCGGCGGTGGGCATCGCGCTCGCTGATGTCGTCGCAGAGGAGCAGGCGCGCCGCTGCAGACGCGCTGAGGCGGCCGGGCGCCGCTGTGTTTCACGTGCCGGAGTGCGTGAAGCCACACGCCCTGGGCTGTGCATCAGGAGCCGTCAGCGGAGGAGCTCGGACCGGAGAGCATGGCAAGGCTCACCGCGACCCTCGAACGGCTCCAGCGCGCGGCTGTGCAGCGCCTCTGCAAGCAGGCAGGCGCCCTGTGCCTGCTGGCTGCAAGCATTGCAGGCGGAGGCGTGCATGCGCGCCTGGGTGGCACTCGTGAGTGAGCGCTTGCGTGGCGTGCCAGGGCTTCACTCCCGACCAGATCCATGCGGAGCGCTTTCTGAACCTGCGCTATGCGGGGACGGACGTCGCGGTCATGACGGCCTGCCCGCCCGGGAGCGACGTGGCTGCTGCGTTCGAGACGGCGTACAAGTACGCACGACAGTGTTGTTGACGCGCCATGTGAGGTGGATGCTGCTGGCACTGAGCATTGGGCTCGCCGATGCAGGCGCGAGTTTGGCTTTGTGCTCGAGGAGCGCGCCATCTGCTGCGACGACGTGCGCGTGCGCGCCACGGGCGCCGGCGCTGAGCTGCCCGGCAGCGGCGAGCTGCCGCGCGACGTCGAGCCGCTGCCAGCTCCGACACGTGTCGCGACAGCCTATTTTGACGTGCGCTGCCGCCCTGCTGCGCCTGCATCGCACTCGTGCTCATCCAGGGCAGTCTCGTCCAGACTCTCCCGCGAGTAGTGCTTGTGCAGTTGGAGTGGTCGCCTGTAAACGGCCACAGTTGCCTGATACACAGATGTGATGCATTCGTTCATGACAGGGCCGCCCGCGCGTCTGTGCAGGCGGGCGGGCGCCAGGACACGCCGGTGTACCTGCTGCGAGACCTGAAGCCCGGCCACTGTGTGCCTGGGCCGGCGATCGTGCTGGACGACATCTCCACCGTGGTCGTGGAGCCCGCCTGCACGGCGCGCGTCACGCCCGCGGGCGACCTGCGCGTGGATGTGGGCACCGCCGCCGCGGGCACGCCGCGGGAGCCCACCGAGTGCGACCCTATCCAGCTGGCCATCTTCAGCCACCGGTGCGAGCCTCACGCTGATGCCACATGCGAGCGAGGCGCCGACTCAGCGCGGCAGGCTTCTCGTAGTGCTGATGTGCAATAAAGGTCCCATGCCGTTTTGTTTGAACTTTGCATGTGACGTGCAAGCCTGGGCGCCCATGCAGCCTGCGGTGTCGCTGCATAGGGCGGCCCCGCCAGAAGGGGAACTAGCCGTGAGGGGTGGTGCAGCTCTGCCTGTGCGGCTCGACGCAGGCAACTGCGCAGCTGCGGCGCAGGTTCATGGGCATTGCGGAGCAGATGGGCCGCGTCCTGCAGCGCACCTCCATCAGCGTCAACATCAAGGAGCGCCTGGACTTCAGCTGCGCGCTCTTCGACCCCGCTGGCGCGCTGGTCGCCAACGCGCCGCACCTGCCCGTGCACCTGGGCGCCATGTCCGCGGCCATCCGGTTCCAGGCGCGCGCGTGCCCCGGGCGCCTGCGCGGCCCTGTGCCTGCCAGTGCGCGCGACCGCGGAGCGCGCTGCGCACCGCCGCGGACTGCGCCGACTGCGGCCTGGCGTGCAGACGCACTTCTGGGGCCCGGAGGGCGAGGGCGCGGCCGAGGGCCTGCGCCCGGGCGACGTGCTGGCGTCCAACCACCCGCAGCTGGCGGGCGGGTCGCACCTGCCCGACATCACCGTCATCACGCCCGTGTTCAACGAGGGCCGCATCGAGTGCGCCCCGGCCGCCGCGCCGCCGCGCATCCGCGACCAGCCCGCCTGCCGCCGAGCGGGCGCCGCGCCGCAGGTTCTTTGTGGCGTCGCGCGGCCACCACGCGGACGTGGGCGGCATCACGCCCGGGTCCATGCCCCCCAACAGCCGCCGGCTGGTCGAGGAGGGCGCCGCCATCATCGCGTTCAAGCTTGTGCGCGCGGGGCGCTTCCAGGTGGGCCCCTGCCGCCGGTGCCACGTGCGCGCTTCTGGCCTGCATGCGCCAGCTGCACAAGACAGCGCCACTGCCACGCCTGGCGTGGACCCCATGGGCGTCAAGCCAAGGCAGCATGGCGTCTTTGACAGCGACTGCTGTCTGCTGCTTGCAGACAGAAGGCATTACGGAGCTGCTCCAGGCGCCCGGCAAACTGGGTGACCAGATTGCGGGCATCTCGGGCACCCGCAACCTCAGCGACAACCTGAGCGACCTCAAAGCCCAGGTGCCCCCACCGTTGCTGCATGCTGTGGGTGTCTAGATACAAGCTGATGCTGGCACCGCTGTGGTGGCAAGCCACAGCGGTGAATTGCCACCAAATTCATCTCAAACTCAGATGAAGGTGTGGCGCCCCTGCTGCAGGTGGCCGCCAACTCGCGGGGCATCCAGCTTGTGGGCGACCTCATAAAAGAATGTGGCCTTGCTACTGTGCAAGCATACATGGGCTTCATTCAGGTGCTGCGCCCCTCCACATGCAGAAGCACAGCTTCTGCGGCTGCTGTGTATGAATAGCTTTTGGCTGAGTGCTGCGCTTACCGACAGGCCAATGCGGAGGCGGCAGTCCGGGAGATGCTCTGCAAGTTCTCCAAAGCCCAGGGCCTGCCAGAGGTGGGCACTGTGCGTGCTGAGGACCAGATGGACGACGGTGCGCACGGCGCAGTGGCGGCGCCTGCCCAGCCGCGGGCCGGGTGGTGACGCGCGTGACCTGCGTCGCAGGCACCCCCATCAGGCTGGCAGTCACCGTGGACCGCAGGGACGGCAGCGCGGTCTTCGACTTTGCGGGCACGGGGCCCGAGGTGTTTGGCAACACCAACGCGCCGCCGGCCGTCACGTACAGCGCCATCATCTACTCGCTGCGCTGCATGGTCCGCCAGGAGATCCCGCTGAACCAGGTGCCGCCTCACGCAGTGTGCTGGCGGCCGCCAGGGGGGCGCTCGCATGCATGCGCTGCAGCTGCCCTGCCAGGCAGCATGGAGGATGTGCGCGTGGCTGCGCAGGGCTGCATGAAGCCTGTGACAGTGCGCATCCCGGACGGCTGCCTGCTCAGCCCCTCGGCGGAGGCGGGCGTCGTGGGCGGCAACGTGCTCACCAGCCAGCGCGTCACGGATGTCGTCTTGAGGTCGTTCAGCGCGGCTGCGGCGTCTCAGGTGTGCTGAGCTTGTGCGCATCAGTTCATGCATTGCAGTGCCTATATTGCATGCTCAGGGCTGAGCGCTCACATGGTGCTCGCAGGGGTGCATGAACAACCTGACATTTGGGGATGCAGACATGGGCTACTATGAGACCATCGCCGGCGGCGCTGGTGTGGGCCCTTGCAGTCATCGGGCTTCCAGTTGCATCCGTCTGCGGAGGGTAATCGTGCGTGCGCGCAGGGGCGGGCCCAGGCTGGCACGGCCGCTCTGGCGTGCACACGCACATGACGAACACGCGGATAACAGACCCGGAGATCCTCGAGCGCCGCTACCCTGTTGTGCTGCGGGAGTTTAGCCTGCGGCCGGGGTCCGGCGGAGCGGGCCGCTGGTGCGGCGGTGATGGCGTCATACGCGAGGTAGGTCCTGTTGATGCACACGTAACCCTTGGCATCGTGCTCCCTGTTATAACACGCTGGAACCCGCTAGGCAATCACCCTGCTCTGCGACCATCACCCAACGCCCGTGCGGGGCCATGCGGCAGATCGAGATGCTCAGGCCGCTGACCGTGAGCATCTTGTCGGAGCGCCGGGCGGTGGCCCCGCCGGGGCTGGCGGGCGGCAAAGACGCGCTGCGGGGCGTGAACCTGCTCCTGAGGCGAGATGGGCGCACTGTGAGCCTTGGCAGCAAGGCCACGGCGGAGTTTGTGGGCGGCGAGCGCCTCCGCATCCTCACTCCAGGCGCGCCGCGCGCATACGGCGGGCTGCCGTGCCTGTGCGGCAGGTCGACCTGGTTGCGCAGACAGAGCCACACCTCACAGACGCGCACGCTTTGCAGGCGGCGGCGGCTACGGCGCAGAGAGCGAGGAGGCCGGGGGTGCCGCGGTGCCCAATGGACATGCAGCTGCGGACACGCACGACCACCACCTCCGCACGAGCGGCAGCTTGGCCAAGTACCGCGCAGACCAGGAGTCTGCCTAGAGGCTGCTTGTTGCGGTGGGGCATGCTGCCACGCCCGTCGGCCTTGTCAAGCCGCTCACTGCACTCTGCTCCTGTGCACCTTTATTCCTTAACTCCAGACATGCTTCAGGCCAACCGATGCTTACTTTACAGCAGCCCAAACAATAACCTCCTGCCAAATACCATCCTGCCAGAGACCCTGCACCGCATGCATACGCCATACAAAACAAATAGCACACGCTAAGCATGTCATGATGTACACTCCTCGTCATCGCACAGGTGATTAGCTTGACGCCCTGCACAAGCCTGCCTCCATCGATTTGGAACGCTGCGCCCCTAAGCTACATACAAGACTGCCTGAGCAGCCGTAGGAGGGCAGTACGAGAGCGTAATGCACAGCTGGGGGGTGAGGTACTGCACGAGCATGTTAAACACAAGTGGCCCGTACAGCTCCACGTACGCCAGGCACTGGTCATGGTACGTCGACAGCGAAGAGCACATCTGCTTGGCATACTCCAGGATCTGCTTCTGGGTCGCCTACGATTTCCGCACAGACACAGGGTCAGAGATGGGCGCGTGCGGGGCGGCGAAAGTGTGCAGCGGCAAGCGCGCGCATGAAATCAGTGGCAATGGCATGGAGAGCGCACCACGTTGCCGAGGATGGCCGCTGCCTCAAAGACGGCCAGCTTGCAGGTGTCGCACAAGTCAGCGTTGCGCTGCGACACGTGCGCGTACATTGCCCCCGCGCTCGAGAGCGCGTGGGGCGGCAGCGGAGGAAGGCGCATGCGAGAAAGCCCCTCTTGGACCGTAGCCGCGCACGCGCCCACGCAGGCGTCCGCATGCGAGGAGTTGGCCACCTTGAGAAGGTTTTCCCCTGTGCCGTGCGCTGCATGGCTTACACAACAGGGCGTGCAGCAAGTTGGCCTACAACACAGCACCGGGGTGAGCGGGCGCAGACCGTTTTGGGCTGCAAGCGCGAAGCACTGCGGCTGGAGCTCTGCGGGGAGGGACGAACAGGTCTGCAACGCGGAAAGTCAGTACGCCTGGACGGTGGACCGGAGAGAACGCAGCACTGTGCTTGCAAGCAGCGGTGCCCTGGTGCATGTGCTGGCGCACCTGCTCCAAGGCCGCTCCTGGGTGCTCAGCAGCGCTGCGGGCCAGGTACTTGCACATGCCGCAGCCGCCGGCCAGGGACAGCTGCCCAGGCTGCACGCGTGGAGTGCCGCGCACAGCTGCGGTGCTGCAGAGCGCCATGTCCGCACACAGCTCCTTGGCAGAGTAGGAGCCGAGCATCATGACGGCCACAGGCACCAGCTGCGGGACCAGCTGGCTGCACTGCGATGCCAGCTCCCCGCCCAGCTTGGCACAGACCTCGCTCAGGACCATTGATATGAGCGCGGCCTGGGCGTCCGGGTCGGTCGCCTCGCATCGCACAGTCTTGACAAGCCAGGTGCAGGACTCGCACAGGCCGTCAGAGCTGACAGCCTGGCCGGCCACGCCGTGCGCATCAGTGAGCTGCCAGGCCGCACTGGCGGCGCGCGGGCGGGCGCCCGATGCCCCCAGCACGAGCGCAAAGGCCGCGACCAGGACGACGAGGGCCCGCAGCATGATGGATGAATGCACAAGAGCGGCCTCACCACTTGCTCCGAGTGTACATATGCATTTCCCGCTATGCCCCAGCACTCCCCCACATGAGGGGCTGCCCTACCCAATAATGCCATACAACACTTGCATGCGATTCTTGCATTTGATGCACCAAATGCAATGCAGGGGGGCGCTCCGGCTGCAACATCGTCACTAGCGGCTTGTTACTGACATGCGCGCCGGCCTGTGTGGCAGCTTGCCACTGGGACGCCGCACAGGAAACGCCTGCAGGCGCAGCTACACACGCCCCTCCGCAGTCGGCACAGGGACGCCGCGGCGAGGCTGCGCGTGCATGGCTGCCGGGCAGGCCGTCTGGGCGCTCGACTTTGATGGCGTGGTGTGCGACTCTGTTGGGGAGAGCAGCGAGTCGGCTTGGCGGGTAAGGCGCATTACTGCTCAGGCAGCCAGCTTCTAGCAACACGGCGCATAGCTCAGGCTTGCCCACGCAACAGGCCTCGGAAGCAATGTGGCCGGACCTATTTGCATCGCCGACGGTGAAGCAGCAAAAGGCCGACGTGCTTCATAACATGCGGGTCGTGCGGCCTGTAGTGGAGACCGGGTGCGCTGCAGGTGAGCTTTGGTCCCTCGCTGCTCGAGTCCTACAGCTGGGGTGAGCGGAGTGGGCCCGCGGCAGGTATGAGAACCTGGTGCAGGTCCGCTGTCTGCTCGAAGGCGTGCAGCCGCAGGACATGCTGGACAACTGGCATGAGCTGCTCCCCGCGTACATGCACAAGTGGGGCCTGAAGCGCAGCGAGGTGTGAATCTTCGCCCGCGTGGCTCCTGGCCTCCTTCTGCAGCCCGGCCGCCTGGCGCCCTTGACAGCAGCCCCCTCCCCTGCGCAAGGCAGCTAGTGGAGCGCTTTGGGACCACGCGCGACGAGTGGATTGCTCGTGACCTACCTGGGTGGCTGGCCGCGAACGGGATCTACGCAGGCCTGCCGGAGCTGCTGCACCGCCTGCGCGCCGCGCACGAGCTCTACATTGTCACCACCAAGCAGGTGCAGGTCAGTTGCTGCTGATGCGCCCGATGCTAGAAACAGGCGTGCGTGGAGCGGCGCTTCTGCGTGCGCAGGCACGGTTCACGGAGGCGCTCCTGCATGGCGCAGCGCGCCTCCCGCTGCCTGCGGAGCGCATCTTCTCCACGGCGGAGACCGGGCAGCCCAAGAGCGATGTGCTGGCCCTGCTGCAGGCCAGGCACCCCGGCGCCGCCTGTCACTTTGTCGAGGACAAACTGTCGACGCTGGAAAAGGTGCGCGCCGCTGGCACAGCAGGGCGCGAGTCATTCTGTGTGACTGTGGTGGCCTGCAGCTCGTGTGGGCGCGTAGGTGGTCAAAGTGCCCGAGCTGGCGGCATGGGCGTTGTATTTGGTGGACTGGGGATACAACACGGAGGCTGAGCGCAGGCGCGCCGCAGCTGACCCGCGGGTGCAAGTGGTGGATCTGGCTGGCCTGTCTGCTGCATCAGAGTGAAGGGGTACGCAATGCACAGCGTAGTGCTTCAAGCAATATTCACTGCAGCGCTGCATCATTCGCGCTGGACTGCACACATGTGCATCGCTAGCGCATGAAGGCTCTTGCACCTACCAGTTTGTAAAAGAGAACGTGTGCAAAAACCGCACCATGACCACCATCCAGCAGTGCTGGACCACCACTCCCAAGCTCAGACAGAGTGCAGGACGTGCGGCAAAGTGTGAACATGTTTCTGCATACGGGTGCAAGCCACTATACATGCAGAGCCGTACAGTTCACAGCACGTTTGAAACTCTCTAAGATCTGCAGATCGTAGTAGTATACAAATACAGAGTACAAGTAATGACAGGCAGAGCTGAGAAGGCCAAAAATGAGCCACACGACCCCATGCCACATCCTGTGCTGTGCGCTCAGGGCGCGCGCATGGCCAGGCCTGCCGGAGGCCGACACCTCCAGCGTGCAACACGTCAGATGCTCGCAATCTCCTCCAGCAGGTGGCGAATGACATTCTTCCCTCTCACGAGGTTGGTGCGAGCGATGCGCTCATTGGCCAGGTGGCAGGCGTCCGACGCCTGCCCCAGGGGCACCAGCAGCGCCGGAGCGCCCAGCAGCTTCTCCAAGGCAGAAGCCACCGGCATCGTGCCTCCCTCGCGCACAAACAGAGGCGCGCGGCCCCACTCTCGCACAACAGCGCGCTCAGCCATCTTGAAAAGCCTGCTCTCAGGGTCAGCCTCCCACCTGTGCGGCGCATGCAGCAGCTCAGTCGCAGTGTGGCAGCTGCTGGTTGCAGCGCTGCAAAATGACCCTTGCAATGACTTTGCATCGCGGCAAGTGCCGGGCCGAGCCCTGGCTGCATGCAGGAGGGTGGGCTCACCAGTCGCCCACGCTCTTGACGCGAACGCTCACAGAGTTGCTGCTCCCCAGCTCCGCAAACACGGAGTCCACATGCTGTCGCAATGCTGCTATGAGCTCGTTTGCGTCCTGTGCAGCGGACACACGCTTAACAAAGGCCGCACCTGCGTCCATGCGAGTCTGCGCGATCTTCCAGGCCATACATCCAAAGGGCGGCGCACCTGGTCCGGCACGAAGCGGACGCTGACGTTGCCGACCACGGCGTGGGGGATCACAGAGAATCTGGTGGGACCAAAGCGGTAGAAGGGGTCGGTGTCGAGGTCGTTGCCCTGGTCGCCCGCCAGCCGCACGTCCACCACCGACAGCGCGGGCTCGCACCAGCGCGCCCGCAGCAGCTCGCCGGTGCTGGCCGCATGGACCTGTGGCACGCACTCGCGGGGGGCATCAGAGGCACGCGGAGAGCTGTGTGCGGCAGCATGGCAGGCCGCCCACGCAGAGCCTGGCGTGGGCGCGTGGGCTGCGGCGCACCAGCTGCGGCACGCCGAGCGCGTCCCGGTAGCCTTTGAGCGAGAACTCCGCGCTGCTGTCCAGGCGCGCGAGCGCGGGCGCCAGGGTGTTGGGCCGCACGCGGTCGAGGAAGCCGGGGATGCAGATGCGGTTGGAGCCGTCCACCAGGGTCGCCAGGACCTTGGTCAGGTCGCTGAGCGGCTCGTTGAACACGCCTGTGCAGCAGCGCGCGCGCGTTCCCACAGGCACGCAACACCGAGCGCAGCGGCAGGGTCGGGCGCTCTTTGGTCGAGGCTGCCGCACCGCCCTCGTTGCCCGAGTGCAGGTCGCGCTCGGGGCCCTTGACCTCGATGCTCGCGGAGATCATGCCGCGCATCCCGTACGTCAAGCACGGCACCTGCGGGGCATCATCACTGAACCGCCATGGACGTCAACACGTCTTTGTGCTGCGCCGCGCCGCACCTGCTCGCCCACCCAGAGGGTGTTGGAGATGACGATCAGCTGCGTGCCCTCAAACCAGTGCAGGTTGGTCTGCACCGCCTCCTTGAAGCCCTGCGCACCAGGTTCTCTACAGATTAATGGACCTGGCAGCAGGCGAACCTGGCACCCGCACAGCCAGCATAGCTCACCTTGGAGCCATTCTCCTCCTCGCCCTCAAACACAAAGGCGACGTTGAACGGCAGCTCCCCGTCGACAGCCTCCTGCATCTCCTTGACAGCGTACACAAAGCCCAGGATGGGGCCCTGCACACCATGCCGCTCAGCAATGCACGGGCGTGAAGAGCAGGCGCTCATGCACGCATATCCACCACAGCAGCTGGCTGGCAGCACCTTGTTGTCGGACGTGCCGCGCCCATACAGGTAGCCGTTGACGGCCGTCACCTCAAACGGGTCGGTCCGCCACTCGCGCTCCATGGCGGGCTGCACATCTGTGAGCCCACGCCCCTCTCGGGCACAGACAGCCGCACGCACCAGGGGCATGTGCGGCTTGTCGAAAGCACGCACCATAGTGCCCGTAGAAGCAGATGGTGGGCCGATCGGCGTTGTGCCCAAGCCGACCCAGGACCACGGGCTGCTTGTCCTCGAACGGCCGGCTCAGCTTTATCTCGGCGCCTGCCCACATGCATGCCTTGGGTTGGGAGCCGGCCGCGCAGCAGCGGCCGACAGCCCAGCGGCAGACGTGCCGCACCTATGGACTCCAGCAGAGATGCCAGGAACTTGGCTCCCCGGAAGCAATCCTCTCGCAGCGATGCGTCGCTGGAGACCGTTCGCAGGCGCACAAAGTCCCTCAGCGAGCGCTCCAGCTCCCTCTCCAGCTGCCCGTCCGCCAGCATCCACGACGGCTTGCCGGCGCGCAGGCGCTTCCTGGGACCTGCGCGCTTGGGGCGTCGCGTGAGACACAGGGGCCAGCGTGCATGCGTACAGGCCAAGCCGCCAGGTGATGAGACGCCTGCAAGGCGCCGCACCGTCGCTCTCCCCGTTTGCTGCACTGGCCTCAGGGCTAGCGCATCCCTGCAGCGACGCAGCAGCTTCGGCCAGCAGCTCGCCGCATGACCACAGCCGCACTTGGCCGTCCGAGGAGCCTGCCACCAGGTACCTGCCATGCCAGGGCGCCTGTGAGGGACTGCCAGCATGGCCGAGCATGACGCCGGCAGGCCGTCAGAGAAGCTATGACACTGCTGCGAGACAGCAAGGCGCTCACCGCAGGGACATGGCGGCGGCGAGGAAGGGCATGTGTTCGTGCGCCGCCGCGGCGGTGAAGATGCGCAAGCACGCCCATGTCTGCCCCGCCCACAGCCTCACGGTGCCATCCATGCTCGCGCTGGCAAAGAACACCGTCGTCGAGCCCTCCTCGCCACTGCTCGCGTGCTGCACAGCAGGACCGCGCCCTCAGCTGTGTGACAGGCAAAGACACCAGCAACAGGGCGGGCCGCGCGGCGCCAGCGCACCCCGTCCGGACTGCCGCCGCTGGTGGCCGCCGACACCGTCGGCGCCGTGCCAGACGCATCAGCCAACCCCGTGATGCTCATGACGTCGTTCTTGTGCCCGCTCAACGTGCGGCGGCAGACGAGGGTCTCCATGTCCTGCGCATGGCCAACGTCGCTGCTCCGCGCAGCAAGCACGCTGACATGAAGGTGCTGCACACGCGACGTGCCCCATGGCGACGACCACAACCGGCGGCGCGGTCCGCGGGCGCACCCAGCAGCGGATGAGGTTGTCGCGGCCCCCGCTCAGCAGCAGGTTGGGCTCAGCAAAGGCGAAGAGCGTGAGGACGCTGCCGCGGTGGCCGCGCAGCACGCTGCGCGGCGAACGCGCTGTCAGCAGGCGTGCAAGTCGCTCTGCTGCCAGCACACAGATATCTCTCACAAAGCGCGAGAGTGCGATGCCGCTCTCACCGCACAAACTCCAGGCTCCCAGTCCGCCAGCAGCGGATCATTGCGTCGCTGCCTGCGCTGCATATGTACTCGCCGCAGACGGCGAGGGCATTGACTGCGCCGCAGTGGCTGTCGATCTCGGCGCTCGTCGCATCCGCGGCCGACTCGTATGCGGCGGCCGCCTGGGGGCTGCCGGTCGCGCGGCCGCCGTCTGCTGCGCTGCCGTCGGGACGAAAGGCGCGCACCAACGAGTCCTGCCGGCCCGGTGCAGCCCCGACTGACTGCATGCACCCGGCTGAATGCACGCACGCTGGCAGTTCAAAGCGCCGGGAGCAAGCGGCGTGTGTCAGGAAGCAGGCTGCACGATTGGCAAGCAGGCTGCTCGGTCACAGGGTCGGGCGGCGCTTCCGCCCACCTGCCCGGCCACGTACAAGATGCCGCTGGCGTCCTGCGCCAGGGCGCCGAGCGACCCGCCGTCATGGGGCAGCTGCAGCACGCGCACGCACGGAAAGGCGGGCGCGGCGGTGTCCCACACGCGCATGTAGCGCCCGGCGGTGCTGTACAGGTGCGCGTCAGCAGTCCACAGGCTTTGCACGGGCTTCTTGTCCCCCGTGAGCGTGGCGACGCACCGCCCGCTGGCCATGTCCCACACCTGAGCCCAGAGCGCCCGTGCTTCAGCACGGGTTGCCAGGCGGGGCATGCAGTCGCATTGTGAGCACGGAGGCAGTGAAGGCTGAGGCATGCAGTCGCATTGTGAGCACAGGCCTTATCATTGTACGACATGCCGGGCTGCAGGAGCATGGCAGATCACTGGGCTCGCCGTGCCGGAGGGCTCGCGGGTGCACCTTGATGGTCAGGTCCGTGGAGGACGAGAACAGGCGGTCGCCGCTGAGCGCCAGGCACAGCACGGGCCCGTGGTGCCCGGCCAGCCGCTGCTCTTCGCCCGCGACGACCTTTGCTGCGCCATCCAGCCAGAGCGCGCCCGGCGTGCTGTCCGCGCGCCCGGCCCCGCCGTGCAGCTGCCCGCGCCCCGCACGCCCTTCCCGCGCAGCCCCCGCGTCTGCGCGGCGCACAAGACGTGTCACGCACTGGCATGCGGAGCCCTGTGCGCCTGCCCGCCCGGGCACACGCGCCGTCAGGGCAGCCTGCTGAGGCCCCACCGGGCGCTCTGCCGGAGTGCTGCTGGTTCCACGAGCGGCCGGCGACCTGGGCCGCGCCCATGGCAGCCTCCAGGCAGCGCGCAACCTCCTCGCGGCGCGCCTGCAGCACACGCAGCACAGGTGACGCTGAGCGCCGGAGAGGCCTGACCCAGGGGCGTGCCGCCGCGCACAGCTTAGGCGCAGGGCCAGCGTCAGTCGGCGCGCCTGCATGCCAGGTTCGCCAAGCGGGCTGCTGAGCAGGTTCAAGCAGCCGCCTTTGTCGCGTGACACGATCAGGGCGGTGTTGCGCGGCACTGCCACCCAGTCGCTCGCCGAGCCCGTGATCGGCTCTGACGCTATCAGCACCACGCGGGTCCCGACAGCCCCGTATGTCAGGGTGTACTCGCCCTGCACGCCCGCACCGGAGAACCGTAAGTCGCAGACACCCGGCTGGCATCCAGGCGCAAGCCAAGCAGCTCAGCTCATGCGCAGCATGCCCCAGGCTGATCGGACAGCGTGCTGGCGCAAGGCGTGCGCGCCTCGCCAGTCACGCTCGTGTGGCGAGCAGAGGCGGCGTTCTTGGTGGGGCTGCACGGCTCCTGCTTGCCGTCAAAGCCCTGGCCGTCGTACGCCTCTGCGCCGGCTGCCGCAGTCCCCTCGGGCGCGGACGCCGGTGCGGACCGCTGGAAGGCAGAGCCCTCCGCGTAATACATTGAGGCAGGCGCCTCGTCTTTCGCGCCCGCGACAAAGCGCGTGGCCAGCATTGTGAGCCTGTCGCCAGCGCCCGTGTCACCCGTGCCGGTCGGGACATGAAGCGGCTAGGCTGCGTGTGCTGACAACAGCGGCGCACCCGTCAGACACGACAAAGTTCAAGAGCGAGGTTTCTGTCACCCCGGCGGCCTTCTGGGCCGCAAGGATGGTGTTGATAGTCGCCTGCGGGGGCGAGCTTTCAGGCTTGAGTTTGAGTCACAGAGCAGCCCCAGCGAAGACCTCAGCAGCGCACCTCCATGGCCTGCAGCAGTAACTGCGGCGTCTGCGGCGTCGTCAGGCTGGGCAGGTGGTGCATGAAAATGCTGAAGCATATTGCGGAGTCCGAGTGAAACGACTGCGCAGAACACCAGCCCGTTCAGACTCCAGGCAGCTCCCAGAGCATGGCTAAGAGCAGTGCACACAGAGCAGGCTGGGGTCACCTGCACAGTGTCGTATGCGGCGTTGGACAGCGTGGCCAGCAGAGCGCGCCGGATGCGCATGAACCCGCCCACAGCGCCGTTGTGCATGAAGAGGTAGCGGCCCCACTGAAAGGGGTGGCAGTTCTGCTCGCTGACTGGCATGCCCGGCATCGCCGCTCGTACCTGCACAGCACGCACACCACCTTGGCAGGCAGGCTCAGCAAGCAGTCCCTGTTACAAATCCACCGAGCAACACACGTGGCCTGGAGAGGCCTGGGAGGGTCCGCACGTGCGCAAACACAAGCGGCGAAACAATTTTGCACGACAGCCTTCCCAGGTTCTCGTTGTTCCTGCACCCGCGGGCGTTTGTAAGAGAGCGTGCGCGGGCCAGCAGGCGTTCAACCGGGGGCAAGGAGGACGCACCAGGCAGGCGTAACAGAGGTGAACACGCAGGGCGTTGGGTCTGTCGCCTTGGCCACCACACTGTCAGAGTACCAGCCTGCGCAGCCAGGCAGCTCTGTAAGTAGGCTGCCGCAGAGAGCGCAGTGCAACCTCGCGCAAGCCCGGCCTTCATGCGCACCAATGCCGAAGCCGTCGCCGTTCAGCGACCCCAGCGAGAGGTGCCCGTGCATTGTCGCGTCCTCCTTGCGCTCTTTCGCGTCGTAGCTCTGCTTTATGATGCTCCTCGCTGGCCATAGCACTATGTTGGCAACCAGCACTGGAGGGCCAGCATAGGCGAGCAGGCGGCACATGGCTCTGCACAGAGCACGAAATGTGCCGCGCACTCCTGCGCTCTGGCTCTATGACTGGCCCACCAGATGGAAACAAATTTCTAGCTACGGGCCCTACGGACCTACGGGCAGTTGCTGAATGCAAGTCCTGGGAACCCAATGGTTCATAATCATGAGGCTCGACTGAGAGCTAGCACATGCGGCAGTGCTGTGTTACGAAGGTGTTAGGCAAATAAGACTCATGCAAAGGTCAGCACAGCATCGCACCGGACACATGCACATCCTATATCAGCACCTCTACGGTGAGCGGGCGTTGACTGCTCACCTTTCTGATCCTATGTGGCAGTCGCGCCTTGCCTGCTGGTGAGTGTAGACCCCCCAATTGATCAATTCTGGCCTGGTTCCAATGTCTGCCCTCCCTTGTGGGTGAACATCGCTTTGATTGTGATAGACGCAAACGCATACATCCGTGCATGTGAGGGAACGGGCTGGTCACAAGGCGCTGGGAAGGGGGCCGCGCCGCAAGCCGCGGGACCGAGTGGCGCTTCACAGAAACATGACCCCCACCAACCCACTGACCCATGACCCCACCAAACCACTGACCCTTGCGCCAGTCTGCCCGCCCCCGACCTGGCTCTGGATGAGACTTGCGCGACTCGACTTGACCGCCGCCATCGTAATGTAGGCCAGCAGGTGTTGCACGGCGCGCTGCATTTGAGCACGTTTACTGCATACGTGATGTGCCACAGCAGGCCTCATGCCTGCCCTGACAGACTTGCAGCGGCGTGTTGCGCGCTCGTGCGCTCCTCTCTATGCTGCTAACACCTGGAGAACCTCCGTTGAACTTCTCTAGGTGTTGTCCAGATCTGGGCCACCCACGAAGTCGGTGAAGGCCTCCAACGGTGGGTACCCGAACGCATTTCCGTGCTTTGTGAAGGCAGCGAGCCCAAAAACTGCTCTCGTCCTCGACACCCCAGCTGCCGGCGGCACAGTCACAAGAGGTTGTTTTTCCACAAGTGAGGAGGTTGCTATGCGATGCCCGCCAGCAGTAGCCCTCAAGCGCGCTGCAGGACGGTGGAGGCCCGCCCTGGGCACGGCCAGTTTCTGCTGGGAGCCGACCATGACGGCATGGTCGGCTGCACAGGCTGTTGGCAAAGCGCAGGGACGGTCCTCAGACACGCATACAAGGAAGCGGCCACCAGGAACGACGCTGCCCAAGACTGGCGCCTCGCCGCGCATCATGCACGTGCACCTGCAAGGCACTGCGGCGCGCACTCGTCTCGCGTGCAGGCAGACGTAGCTTGCGCGTGAGCGTTTTTTATCGACAGTGCGTGGCGGTGGGTCATGGGCTTATCGCTGACTCCACCACCATACCAAGTGGGTGTGGTGGGGCCACTGGGCAGTACAAGCCAGCGCCTTGGACGTGAGATTGACCGCATGGCAGCCAATCCGTGGCGTTTGCGGCACAGTACTGTACGCTGAGCCCACGCTGCCGTGATCGAGGTGGCGGATACCCGTCCTACACTCCAGATACCAGTTTAACCTGGTTTTATTGGGTGCTTGCCCGGCACCTGCGCAACCCAGGCGGGCGGCTGTGCACGCAGCAGCTTTTGAGCAGCTGGCCGCGGGCCTGGGCAGAGCGCGGCAGCCCGAGTGTGGGTGGAAACCAACCCTAGTGGGAAATAAGGCCAACGTGTTGGATAGACACCCTGCTTCGCGCAGCAGAGCAACTCACATGTGGCATTGCTGCGGGGAGAGCGCACGGAGCTGACCCCGAAGCCCTGGCCGCCATGGGTAATAAGCAGCTTTCCACCAGTTGAGCCAGCTGTCGAGCTGGTGGTTCAACCCCCCCCGTGAGCTCCTTTTGGGCTTGTTTTCCGCCAACACCACCGTCCGTGGGTAACAACACAGTCGTACCGCACGGAGTCTGCCGCTGAATGACGATTTCAGTGCATGGGTCCGGGTAAATCGCAAAGTATTTTTTTGCGCAGCATGCCCCAGGCTGATCGGACAGCGTGCTGGCGCAAGGCGTGCGCGCCTCGCCAGTCACGCTCGTGTGGCGAGCAGAGGCGGCGTTCTTGGTGGGGCTGCACGGCTCCTGCTTGCCGTCAAAGCCCTGGCCGTCGTACGCCTCTGCGCCGGCTGCCGCAGTCCCCTCGGGCGCGGACGCCGGTGCGGACCGCTGGAAGGCAGAGCCCTCCGCGTAATACATTGAGGCAGGCGCCTCGTCTTTCGCGCCCGCGACAAAGCGCGTGGCCAGCATTGTGAGCCTGTCGCCAGCGCCCGTGTCACCCGTGCCGGTCGGGACATGAAGCGGCTAGGCTGCGTGTGCTGACAACAGCGGCGCACCCGTCAGACACGACAAAGTTCAAGAGCGAGGTTTCTGTCACCCCGGCGGCCTTCTGGGCCGCAAGGATGGTGTTGATAGTCGCCTGCGGGGGCGAGCTTTCAGGCTTGAGTTTGAGTCACAGAGCAGCCCCAGCGAAGACCTCAGCAGCGCACCTCCATGGCCTGCAGCAGTAACTGCGGCGTCTGCGGCGTCGTCAGGCTGGGCAGGTGGTGCATGAAAATGCTGAAGCATATTGCGGAGTCCGAGTGAAACGACTGCGCAGAACACCAGCCCGTTCAGACTCCAGGCAGCTCCCAGAGCATGGCTAAGAGCAGTGCACACAGAGCAGGCTGGGGTCACCTGCACAGTGTCGTATGCGGCGTTGGACAGCGTGGCCAGCAGAGCGCGCCGGATGCGCATGAACCCGCCCACAGCGCCGTTGTGCATGAAGAGGTAGCGGCCCCACTGAAAGGGGTGGCAGTTCTGCTCGCTGACTGGCATGCCCGGCATCGCCGCTCGTACCTGCACAGCACGCACACCACCTTGGCAGGCAGGCTCAGCAAGCAGTCCCTGTTACAAATCCACCGAGCAACACACGTGGCCTGGAGAGGCCTGGGAGGGTCCGCACGTGCGCAAACACAAGCGGCGAAACAATTTTGCACGACAGCCTTCCCAGGTTCTCGTTGTTCCTGCACCCGCGGGCGTTTGTAAGAGAGCGTGCGCGGGCCAGCAGGCGTTCAACCGGGGGCAAGGAGGACGCACCAGGCAGGCGTAACAGAGGTGAACACGCAGGGCGTTGGGTCTGTCGCCTTGGCCACCACACTGTCAGAGTACCAGCCTGCGCAGCCAGGCAGCTCTGTAAGTAGGCTGCCGCAGAGAGCGCAGTGCAACCTCGCGCAAGCCCGGCCTTCATGCGCACCAATGCCGAAGCCGTCGCCGTTCAGCGACCCCAGCGAGAGGTGCCCGTGCATTGTCGCGTCCTCCTTGCGCTCTTTCGCGTCGTAGCTCTGCTTTATGATGCTCCTCGCTGGCCATAGCACTATGTTGGCAACCAGCACTGGAGGGCCAGCATAGGCGAGCAGGCGGCACATGGCTCTGCACAGAGCACGAAATGTGCCGCGCACTCCTGCGCTCTGGCTCTATGACTGGCCCACCAGATGGAAACAAATTTCTAGCTACGGGCCCTACGGACCTACGGGCAGTTGCTGAATGCAAGTCCTGGGAACCCAATGGTTCATAATCATGAGGCTCGACTGAGAGCTAGCACATGCGGCAGTGCTGTGTTACGAAGGTGTTAGGCAAATAAGACTCATGCAAAGGTCAGCACAGCATCGCACCGGACACATGCACATCCTATATCAGCACCTCTACGGTGAGCGGGCGTTGACTGCTCACCTTTCTGATCCTATGTGGCAGTCGCGCCTTGCCTGCTGGTGAGTGTAGACCCCCCAATTGATCAATTCTGGCCTGGTTCCAATGTCTGCCCTCCCTTGTGGGTGAACATCGCTTTGATTGTGATAGACGCAAACGCATACATCCGTGCATGTGAGGGAACGGGCTGGTCACAAGGCGCTGGGAAGGGGGCCGCGCCGCAAGCCGCGGGACCGAGTGGCGCTTCACAGAAACATGACCCCCACCAACCCACTGACCCATGACCCCACCAAACCACTGACCCTTGCGCCAGTCTGCCCGCCCCCGACCTGGCTCTGGATGAGACTTGCGCGACTCGACTTGACCGCCGCCATCGTAATGTAGGCCAGCAGGTGTTGCACGGCGCGCTGCATTTGAGCACGTTTACTGCATACGTGATGTGCCACAGCAGGCCTCATGCCTGCCCTGACAGACTTGCAGCGGCGTGTTGCGCGCTCGTGCGCTCCTCTCTATGCTGCTAACACCTGGAGAACCTCCGTTGAACTTCTCTAGGTGTTGTCCAGATCTGGGCCACCCACGAAGTCGGTGAAGGCCTCCAACGGTGGGTACCCGAACGCATTTCCGTGCTTTGTGAAGGCAGCGAGCCCAAAAACTGCTCTCGTCCTCGACACCCCAGCTGCCGGCGGCACAGTCACAAGAGGTTGTTTTTCCACAAGTGAGGAGGTTGCTATGCGATGCCCGCCAGCAGTAGCCCTCAAGCGCGCTGCAGGACGGTGGAGGCCCGCCCTGGGCACGGCCAGTTTCTGCTGGGAGCCGACCATGACGGCATGGTCGGCTGCACAGGCTGTTGGCAAAGCGCAGGGACGGTCCTCAGACACGCATACAAGGAAGCGGCCACCAGGAACGACGCTGCCCAAGACTGGCGCCTCGCCGCGCATCATGCACGTGCACCTGCAAGGCACTGCGGCGCGCACTCGTCTCGCGTGCAGGCAGACGTAGCTTGCGCGTGAGCGTTTTTTATCGACAGTGCGTGGCGGTGGGTCATGGGCTTATCGCTGACTCCACCACCATACCAAGTGGGTGTGGTGGGGCCACTGGGCAGTACAAGCCAGCGCCTTGGACGTGAGATTGACCGCATGGCAGCCAATCCGTGGCGTTTGCGGCACAGTACTGTACGCTGAGCCCACGCTGCCGTGATCGAGGTGGCGGATACCCGTCCTACACTCCAGATACCAGTTTAACCTGGTTTTATTGGGTGCTTGCCCGGCACCTGCGCAACCCAGGCGGGCGGCTGTGCACGCAGCAGCTTTTGAGCAGCTGGCCGCGGGCCTGGGCAGAGCGCGGCAGCCCGAGTGTGGGTGGAAACCAACCCTAGTGGGAAATAAGGCCAACGTGTTGGATAGACACCCTGCTTCGCGCAGCAGAGCAACTCACATGTGGCATTGCTGCGGGGAGAGCGCACGGAGCTGACCCCGAAGCCCTGGCCGCCATGGGTAATAAGCAGCTTTCCACCAGTTGAGCCAGCTGTCGAGCTGGTGGTTCAACCCCCCCCGTGAGCTCCTTTTGGGCTTGTTTTCCGCCAACACCACCGTCCGTGGGTAACAACACAGTCGTACCGCACGGAGTCTGCCGCTGAATGACGATTTCAGTGCATGGGTCCGGGTAAATCGCAAAGTATTTTTGCTGTGGTCCTTGGCGTTTCACGATGCCATGCTTGCGCCTACAGTGGTGGGACTGTGGATTGACAGCCACTCCTTGAAGCAACCAAGTCGCGCCGTACTGCACAGAGCGCATTTGTTGGTCTTGTCCAGGGCGACCCTGCGCATGGTCTGCATGTCAAAGAAGCGTCCGTGTTGAAGGCAACAATACAAAGTGGCACTGAACACAGGCTGCACCTGCCTGCTGAACGGGCTGCCTGAAGAGTATGCATGATCTGCACGGTCCTGGAGCAGAGCCAGGACCCGCGCTTAGGTGACCTACTGCTCAAGCTGTTGCTTGTGGAGGCAAGGGCGTCTCGGGAGCACGGGGACCTCCGCTGGCATTGCAAACAGTCCGGGGACGTTTGCTCAGACTGCCCGCAGCTGAGGGATGCTGATGCGCGCAACGCGCAGATGAGCACCTGCGGCAACGGTACCGGCAACCGCCGCCACGGCAGCCGCGTGCGCGGGGTTCCCAGCACGTATGCAATTGGGGCCATTGCTAGCGCGTAGAGTCCTGACTGGGTGCTGAACTGTCACGGGCCTCGCATCGCGTGGCTGGCAACCTTCAGGTGCTGCTCGATGCGCGACCATGCACAAACATGTCCATCACATTCGGCAGCGATTATCGGGACAAGGCCACGCTCATCGGGGGCGTCATCTTTGGGTTGGTCTTCGGGGTCCAGCTGAGGCTCCACAATGTCCTTCACGTTCCTGGCCTTCTGTGGCACCTCGGCCAATCTGTTCTCTACCCGCTGCGAGTGGTGTGTTGTTGAAATTTGCGCAGCACCACAGTTTTAGCGGTGCTTTGCCTGTACACACCCACGTACCTATCTATTAGCAGCGTGCCTGTATGGTACCTATCTATTAGCAGTCTGCCATACAGGCAGGACCTGTAACAACATGCGAGTATTACTTGGGGATCATCTCGTGCGACACCATACACATTTGTTGCCACTGCCGCCGAAGGCGCGGATGGCATGTACAGCTTGCGCTACCACAGCGCAGACAACGCCCAATGGTCGGCAAGCATCGGTGTCACCTGTTTTGTGGCCGGACATGTGGGTGGAAACCAATGCTAGTGGAATGGGTGGAAAGTTTTGTGGCCGCAGATGCTGATGCGCAGCTGTGGCACAACCGTTTCAATCACCTTGGCCATGACAACATGGCCAGGCTTGTGGAGAGGGAGATGGTGATGGGTGTGAATGTCCTTGCAGGGGACTTTGCTGCATGCTCTCTTATAAGCCCTGCATAGCGGCAAAGCATCACAGAACGCCCTTCCCCACAAACAACCGTGCAGGGAACGCAAAGGCGCCAATGCACCTGTTGCACATGGACCTGTGCCAGTTATTTGCTGCTCCCAAAAACGGTCATATTTGGTTCCCAAATAAATACAAATGCCGGCTTTTTCGGCACGAATTTTAGTCCAAAATCAAGCTCCACGGCTGCGTTTCGGACCCTCAGACTTGGCACACAGCTTTGCAATGGTCTGCACAGGCGTATTTTGAGGATGAAATGTTGTTGCGCAGCGCCATGCAGGGCGCACCAGCACGGCAGTCTTGTCATGCGCACTTTGATGTGTACGTGGGTGTCTTGTCCGGTGCAATCGCCGCAGCAGTGCCTCCGCATTTGCGGCGCCTGGGATGTGTGGCCGTCACGTAGCCTCATGCGCATGTCCGTTCGCCCATGAGCAGGATGGTTGTGGCTGTGTGGCTTTCCAAGACTTTCGTCCTGTTCAGCTGCATGCAGCTTGGCGCCCTGGGCCCGTCCTGGACAAAGAGTATAGGGTAGGGTAGGTATAGGGTATAGTAGGTACAGGGTATGGTAAAGCCCTACAGTCACTGTAGGCCTTGAATGGCTGAAAAGTGCCCACCCACGCACTGCTGGGACTCGCACGGTGCGATTCAATAATCCACTAGCGTTGGTTTCCACCCACACATTGCCTTCAACAGCATGTGATCTAGCAAGCCCAAGCCCATGCGCAGGCTACCTAGTCTGGCAGGTGCAGCCAGGGCCCGCGCTGCTTGGGTGTGCTCAGTATGGTGAACCGACTGGAGAGTGCCGAACTCAACAGCGGGGAGTGTGTCAAGCAAGGCTGACACTGGGTTGGTCGTGCTGTCTTGTCCTGACTAAGCTGCCAAAGGTGGGTGGAAACCAACGCTAGTGGGGAGTTAGGTGGTTATGACCAGGATAACTATCTACACACAGATGCCCTGCTGCGGAAAATGCTTGTGGAGGCACACGGGTCGCCACGCGGGGCTGACGCAGGGAGGCCACATGGAGCATACCTTGTATCCTGGCTGGCATCGTGGCCGGCAGAGGCCGCGGCATCAGCGAGCACACCGTTGAACGTCTGCGCACTCGCACTCAACAACATTATTCGTGAGGCGCAGATAATCGTGAGGCGCAGATATTCGTGAGGCGCAGATGGGCCACCGCAGCGGCAGCCGCTGCAACCTCTGCAACAGCGCCCGTTGTGGGAATTGAACATGCATGTTTGCCATGCAGGCCACTGCTGGTGAGTGAGGGCACAGTGGGTGCTGGACCTTAACACGTGCGTCGCGTCACTTCACTACGCGAACGTGCAGCGCAGTGCAGTGCGCAACCACGCTTCAACACAGGCCGTCCGCGTTGTTGAGCGGCACAAGGCCAAGAGCAAGGGGCGATGTGGTCGTGAGCTGGCCAACAGCTCCGGCTGCAGGGCGTCCTGTTTGTTCCCGGAGGGGACCACCTGGTCTGTGGTTTGCGCACAGCGCAAAAGGGGTGCGAGCTTCGTGGGTGGAAACCAACGCTAGTGGGGAGTTAGGCCAAAAAATAATTAGACCACCTGTTTTTTGGGCCGTTGACCACTTTTCTACGCCATTGCCCATTGGTGGTATAAGGACACCCTTGTCGCCACTGCCGGCTCTCGTGCAGATGTTATGTACCGCCCGCGCGATGTAGCGTGTACAGGGGCACGTTTGAATTATCGATGTTCAACGCTTTTGCTACAGTTAATGTGCCAGCCCATTGCAGACTCCAGGGTCTGCTGGGTGAAATACGGCTCCTGGTGTCAGGGAGGTGCGGAAGACCACGGAAGATTTTGGCGTTGTGCGAGCGCTCCCAGTGGTGCTTTGGGCCAGTGTGAAGACCGGCATGGGTGTTGTGCGCAGGGACGTCAATACCAAGGAAGACGAGGCGCGTGGCAGGACAATGGGACTTGCCTAAAATGTATTATTATGGGAATGACAGGCCCACTTCTTTGTTTTCAGGGATGCCATCGCCGCTATCTTGTGGGTACACCTAGGCGTGTGCGCCAACCTGACCTGCAGCACAGGCGGCGTTGGCAATCCCGAATTGAAGCACCTGGGCCTCACATCTAGCACGGGTGTCCTTCCACACATCATTATACATCCTCGACAGGTCCCCATCGCTCTGGCGATCACGCTTCTGGTCCTCTTCAGAATGCACGCCATGCCGGTCTACGCTAGAATGCCCTGTCAGCTTGGTCGCGCCCCGGTCCCACGCTGTATCCTTCCTGCAGCATAGGACCACTGCCCCATCTGTATCAGCGTGCCATGTAAGACCAGCGCGCTACCACCCACTATGTCCTGCGCCCTCCCGTTCACGTGTTCCAGCTCCGCCGTGTACACGGCATCCCCGTTCAGCTCCAACACGCATGAAGCCGTCCGCCATATATACATGTCCTGCGCGTATATCTTCAGGAGTTTGCGTCAGCACTGTGTCATTTAGATAACAGGTCATCCACAGTGACACGCCCTTTAATGGACGTCCTCCAGCAGCTCTTGCCTTCCGAAAGCGGCATACGTTCAAGTGGCCGATTGTCACCCACAATCATCCAGCACAGGCCGTATCTGCTACACAAAAGCTCGGACAACCGGTCCACACACGTCGGAACTCCAGCAGACACATGTACTCCTGTCAGTACCGGCTCCCACTCTCTCTGCTCCTTGACAAGCACACACAGCGCACGGAGTGCTTGCCTGACCTCCGCACTGGGATAATCTGCTAATGGGGGAAACCGTCGCTGGTAGGGAGTGAGCCCCATATGACATAATTCAAGAAGCAAGACCCCATCCTCTCTATCCAGCAACATGTTGATTAATACTCCTACATGGTCTACCCTCTATGAAACAGCATCGCAGGCGCTTCACATGCACGTCGACCACGGTGGCCGCGAGCCGCTCCTTCTTCTTCCTCGGCAGCACTGCCAGACATTAAGCCCGCGCGTCGGATCCTCCGCATCCAATATATATACTCTGATGTACAAGACAGCAACGCTACGCATACTCATACGAGCTCATGCTAGGCGTGGGTGGAAACATAACGGCAAATTCAACCGCTTCTTATAAAGGCGCTGTCTGTGACGCAGGACACACGCCTCTCCTTCCGACCGTGCGCATACGTGGGAATGATGATGACGGCCTGCTGCACACACACAGCCTTGCCACCATGCGCACACCCATCACTCACGTAACAGACACCTGCGACACCCACACCCAACACCAGCACGCCGTTTGCTGCCACAGTCCGCTTCCAACAGGGCAGCAGTCGTAAGCGCTCGCGTGGCCATGCGCGTAAACCTGCGCGAGCCTCATAAAACGGAATGCATGTGGGTCTCATATGTCCCACATACGAGCACGCTCAGACGGCAGACGTGGGCTGCACGGCAACCTCAACTTATCTCATGCACAGGGCACGCGTCAGCAAAGTGGAGGCGCCGGGCAGCGCCACTACGCAATGGTGGTTCTCGGACTGAACCGTCTGGATGAGCAGCAAAGCAGCGGCCGGCCCCTGAGTAAAAGGCCCTTATCCTCCCCACGCGCGTGCGTGCGCACACATGGATGGTGGTGTCGTGCCTGCTTGCGGTTATATCGTGTCTGGGCCGCCGGCGCCGCGCAGCCTTCGACGACTTGTAGCCTACTAGCGGACCCACCTGGTGCTCAAAAAGTCCTTGAGGTGACCTGAGGTGACCTCAGGCTGTCCCCCAGATCACCACTGTGAGGCTTGCACCCCTTCTTAGCACCAACAAAACAGGATGGCGTAGCGGCCGCAGGAAGACAGCAGAGGCGAGGAAGAGAGGCCCCAAACATGTGGGCATGCACAACATGGCAGACGGCGAACACCCCACAGTCAGCGTCACGGCGTCCAGTCCAAGGATTGTTCACGTCCTGCCAACCAGAGCTGGGGCACATGCTGCCCTGCTATGTACCAGATGACATTACTGACGCTGTCATGCCGACATTGCATCGCGGGTCAAAAGCACCTGAACTGAGATCATGCGCAGGTGACCAGACATGAATGTGTTGTCGGGGGAGACATGGTTGTCAACCACCATGGTGGTCTAACCACCATGTCTGCACCCTGGTTGTGCGCGTTTAACGGAAGGTGCAACACTTCTGTGCTCCTCGGCAGATGATGACACGAGACGCACTTCAAGCACGCCATGCACATGGCGTGCCTGGTGGCAATAGGTAAGTGCGGTCTGTGGAGGGCCTGCAGAGAGATCAGAGGTTTGTTGTTACAAGTGCAGTGTTTCCAGCGTGAAAGTAGGTTGCACAAGCTCACTGAAGCCTAACAACACAGCCTGTAGTAGCACGCAGTCAGAGTTAGGCTTCACCCAGCAGACTTACAAAGGCAGCTGAAACACACCAGCACAACCCTGTTACACCCAGTATTCCCAGTATTCCACACGCGCCACTGTGCCGCACTGCGGCGCTGCATGCCCAACTCCTCAGTATGGGCTGTAGAACCGTCCACCTCGACGGCCGCGCGGCGCATACCTGCACGCTTGCATGCTTGAGAAGAGGTGAATGGTGGACTGCCCACTCCCTACCATATGCACTTTTAACCCCAGGGACATCACTTATAGTAAAATCTCAGTTCATTCGAACTTCCCAACGCCCTGTGCTTATGCCCGCGCCCTGCACTTCAACACATGAACCACTGGCGCGCTTGTCATTGCTACGAGCCCTCTGTCCGCAGAACCCTGTACGCTTGCTGTGTTCCATCTAAATACCCAGCAACACACACCCTCATGCCTGGCTTCAGGGCTCTGACTTCACCGGACTCCAGCCGGTCTCCTCATAGGCTCTGCTGCTCACTTTGCTGAGATGCACCCCAGTCTGCGATCCATGCTAACACGTCTCCACCCAGCGCGGGTTTCCATCCAAATATCAGAACAAGCGCATCGTGCTGGGCACTGCCTGAGCACTGCCACACCACCGCAGAAACGACCCCCATGTGTTGGTGCACACCCAGCAACTCTCTCGCGCCTGTTGCACAGGTGCAGTGCCCTGTAGATCTGTTGTGCATGCAGGCCACCATAGCGCAGTGCTGCAGGTGCCGTGTGCTCCACTCTGTGCCAAGTTGTCCTGCTGGCGGACGCACCCGTAGCCGTAGCCCCCGCGCCCGCGCCCGCCGAAGCGCCCGCCGCCGCGGAAGGCGCCGCGCCCGCGACCGCGCGCCTTGAGGCCAGGCACGTTGGTGCGCTTGGGCAGGACCTTCAGGCTGCGGCCGCGCAGCTCCGTGCCGTCGAGCATGACAGCGTTGGCCACCGCGTCGGCCTCCAGGAACTCTATATAGGCAAACCCCTGGCGCAGAGCACGCGCACGGCTCACGCGCTGCCCCACACACAGGCCAGACCAGTGCGGCAGCTTGCAGGCTAACCCACCTTGGCCTGGCCAAACTTGTCGGTGAGGATGGTCACACGGTTGACAGTGCCGCACGAGTTGAAGTGCATCTGCAGCTCCTCCGGTGTGCACCCATAGTCCACCTGTCCGACGTACACAGAGCGGCTGTCCACCTCCTCCCGCGAGGCAGCGTCAGCAGCCTCGCCCTGAGCAGCAGTGGGCTCTTCGCCAGTCTTGGCCTGCACGAGCGGAGCGGACGCGTTTGCGTACACGGCTCTCGTTCACGCACGCCTGGCTTGCCACACCACAGCTTGTGAGCCTCACCTATGACTCCCCACAACACTGATACCAAGCCAGGGCGGCCTGCGGGCAGCACCTGCCCCTCGCGCAGTTTGCTGGCCTCGGCCTCCATCTGCGCCAGCCGCGCCTTCATCGCCTCCAGCTCCTAGCCACAGGCGCACGCGCAGCACTGTTCGCCTTTTTTGTGGGGAGCAGGCCCTCTTTTATTTTTTCAGTGGCATGCCTCGGCCAAGCACATGCCTGCAGAGTGCGCGGGGGCTCACACTGAGCCGCGCTTCAGGGCCTGGTTAGTGGGTCTTGCCAGCGCTGCAACAACAAGCACGTCTGCACCACGCAACCCGCGCAGCGAGGGAACTTCTGGCAGTGAACAGAAAGTGCGGGGAGGCACCGCCTGCGCGTCGGCAACCTCGTCCGGCCCTGCGGCGCCAACCTGCGCATCCTCGAGCCCGCCATCCAGCTGTTCCTGCAGCTCGCCCTGCTCAGCCGCCATGCTGGTGTGCTCACTGACACCGGCCACGCCGAGCAAAGCAGGGCCTGGGCGCAAAGAAGGCTTGAAAGCAAGCCGACTTCACGGTCAGGGAGAGGGAGAGGTGCTTCTGAGTAATTCCACGGGAGAGACTGCCTGCTCGGGGCCCCCCAGCACAGAGAAGAGAAGAAGGAGGAGATCCAGCAAGCTATTGGGAGAGCTTGCTAATCTGTGTGGATTGTGTCGCCTAGTAAAGGGACCTTGTCATGGCTGTCAGTGTGCGTGGGCAGCCGACTTGTGCCTGGCTGGCCTCGCCGGCCCCCTCATCAGGCACTCGCGTAGTTTCGGGCAGGCATGCAGCGGTCACGCACGCACCAGCACAGAGGGCGTATGCACGCCTCGGTTGGTCCTGCGCCCTGCGCAGGCTGACGGCACGAGCAGAAGGGAAGCAGGTGGCTGCCCAGAATTTACAGGAGAACTTGCTCAACGCGCAGGCCCGACTGGTGACAACCAGCGCGCGCGCTGCAGGCTACCAAAGCGCAGGCGGAGGAAGACGAAGTGCCGGTGTGGGCGCGGCGGGAGGCTGAGCGCGAGCGGCAGAAGCAGGACGGCTCGGACCTGCCGTTTGGTGTTTACCTGCTCGCATCCGCCATTGTTGCCATTGCTGCGGTGGGCCGCCCGTCACTGACTGGCAAGCAGCGCTTGATGTGCAGCGCGCGCGCCCCTGGGTGTCGCTGACTCACCCGCTCGCACGCCGTGCAGGTGGGCTCTATCTTTGAGTTTGCCAACCGGAATGCTATTTTTGGCGCCCTGCCTCCCAGCAGCCCCTTCTACGCCCCAATCCTGCTCACGTTTGCGCTGACTGGCCTGCCATCAGCAGGCGCGTGCGCATATGGGGCTTGCAGACCTGCCCTCTTGGGCTGCAGCAGGCGCACAGCTTTACAAGCGCGCGGTACGCGCGCGCAGGGTACCTGTTCTTCAAGGCAATCAGTTCGGCGAACAAAGAGGCGGAGCGCCAAGACAAGGCGGACGGTTTCTAGGCAGCCTGCAGAGCAGGACAGCCTGCAAGGGCAGGACGCTGTAAAGCGCGTGCACACGCTGAGCCACTGCAAACTACACCTCCCAACACGCTCGCACCGCATGGGCCAAGGGCAAGCTGCTGCCAGAGGGCATGCTTGCTGCCAGAGGGCATGCACAAGCCTAGCTGCAGGGCGGCAAGGTCTCCGTGTTGAGCAAAAGCCCGCAAGGGCCGCTCAGCACGCGACGCGTGCTGAGAGTACATGCTGGCCCCCTACATCAGGGAGCACAGGCACCCTTGCTGTCCTTGCTTCTCGCTGACCTTTCCTGCGAGGTTGCACGGAGCGGGTCAGAGCTCGCCACAAACAGAGGGAGGCAAAGCCAAGGCCCAGCCGGGCAGGGGCGCGCCTGTCGCCCTTCCAGGCGTGGCCGGCCGCACGACAACGTGCAGGGTGACGACACTGCCTTCGCCAAAGTGCGACGCCAGCACATCTGCGCCCCGCCCTCTCTGAGCGCTGGCGTGCAGATGCGGTCCACATCCACGGCCTGACCGGTTTGCACACGAGCTGCGGTGCGCGTACGGCGCCGCACCTTCCAACAAGTCGTTGTTGTCAAGGAACTTCCCGCCCATTATAAGTTTCAGGTCTGCGGCAGAGTTGGGCTGCTCGCTCCGCAGCGGCCCTTCTGCGCGCTTGTCAACGGCCCCGCTCACCAGCGCGCGCCCAGCAGCCAGAGAACACAAACGGCTGGGAGACGGAGCAAGGCAGCGCAGGCACACGACGGCGCAGGCAAACGCAAACGTGCTTTGACATGCGCGTCGCCCGCGCCTTGGGGCCAGCGTCGCAGAAGCTGCTCCTTGACGCCCAGCACCGTCAGAGTCCTGGCCACGGGGAACGGCCCGATATCGCCCTGCGTGAGCCGACAGCGCAGCTCCACATTCATCGAGCCAGGACCCCGGGCCGGGGCGCAGCAGGGCCCGGCAGGCCCGCGGCACTCGCAGCCTGCGCCTGCAGTTTGCCGGGGCTGCCGGCAAGCGCCTGGTTTGTTCAGAGACGCGCCCCTGTTGAAGCCCCTGCGACGCTCGCAAAGTTGCACGCTTTGGGGAGGCAGCGCTGAGCAGATGACTCTCTGCTTTTGTTCTCCTACTTCCTGCGCTCTTCAGTCAAGGCTGTCCTGTGGAAAAAAAAGAGGAGGCAACGGCAGGGTCGCCAGCAGCCCTTCCCAAACTCTACGGATTGCAACATAGCAGGTGTCCCAGCCGCTCCAGCAACCGCCCTTCGCCTCAGACTGATCTGTTTAAGAAGCTGCACACATGGCCGCCAACGGGACTGCGGCGGACAGGCGGGCGCGCGCCGCTTGAGACCATATGGTGGCATGCTCTGCAGTGGCAGTGTCCTGCTGTATGCGCTGCGCATATGCAATGCCTGCTGCACGCGCCGCTGCCCGCCCGGAGAGCTCATCCAGCGAGCGGGGCGCGGACGCGCATGCCTGTCGGCCAGCAGAGGCGCTGCGCCTGCCTGGCGCAGGGCCTGCGAGCGTGCGGACCGCCCGGCTGCCAGGTGTGGCGCTGCGGAGAGTCAGAGAGCAGGCTGCCGCTGTAGGCGTGCCTCTGCGGCCACTGATGCGAGCGGCGTGCACCAGGGCGGCGCTCGGCGACGGGGACGTGCCCAGCACGCCGCCAGCCCAGGCGCAGACGGGGGACTGGGACGACTGGGGCGACTGGGGAGGCGACGAGGAGTGGGGCGCCCACCTGGGCCCCGCGCTGCCCGGCCGCCAGCTGAGCGACGCTGAGGCGCGGCGCCGCCGCCTGGCCAGGTGGGCTCGGGCGCTCCCTGGCGCGCTGCGCGCCGCTGGCTGTCATGCGCTGCTGCTGGCCACGCGACGCCCGTGTGCGGCCGCGCAGGCGCGAGCGGCGGCGCAAGGGGCCGCGCGACGAGTACCTCCGGCCGATGGTGGACGTCACGGGGATCAAGTACCGGCTGGGCCTGGACACCGCAGACACAGAGGCGCGCATTCGCGAGGAGTTTGAGGAGAACCAGTTGGAGTCGCGCGCGGCGGTCCGCTTTGCAGGCGCGGCTGCGGCTCCTTGCGCCCTCCCACCCGGCTCGGCTGCGCTTTCCCCGGCTGAGGCGCGCCGGCGTGCCGGTGCAGGCGTGCTCGTGGCCGTGCCGCTGCTGGTGGGCCTGGTGGTGAGCCGCCTGCTGGCAGAGCCCTTCTTTGAGGTCGCGCAACGCTACAACCCGGACGTCTTTGCGCTCACCGACCGCAAGAAGGTCGAGGGCGCCAAAGAGGTGCACAAGCACGAGCTGCGGCTGCGCATGGACGCGGCCATCGGCCGCGCGCCGCCGCTCACCGAGCCCGTGCTGCAGGCGCCCGCCCACTGGCGCTCGTGCCCTGGCAGGGCCCCTGCGCTGGTGGCCCTGGCACTGTCGCAAGGAAGCCACGACGCTGTGCATTGTGTGCCTGGGCTTCTTTCGTGCCTCGTGCCGCGGTTTGCTCTGTTGCTGACCAGGCAGGGGTTCCGGGCCATGTTCAGGCTGCATAGTCGTCCCTGCGCCGTCTGCCATGGGCTGGGGCGGGCGCCATCGGCTGCAGAGGGCGGGGCCGCTCGTGCAGGCGGAGCTGCGGCGGGAGGCGCTCCGGCTGGCGGAGGAGTTCAAGGAGGCAAACAGGGCGGCGCTGCTCAACCTGCTGTCGGACTCGACCGCCGCGGTGACGCTTTTCGCGATGCTGCTGCGCAACACCGAGGGCCGTGTGGCACTCTTCAGCACGTTTGGCCGCGTGGTGTCGGGCTTGTCCGACACCGCCAAGGCTTTCCTCATCATAGCAAGTGCGGGCCCGCGGCCTGGCTGCCTGCGTGTATCTGCCGCGTGCGTCCGCATGCAGCAAACCGCGCCTGATCCGCAGGCACTGATATCCTGCTGGGCTATCATTCGGAGGAGGGCTGGACGGCCGCCATCCATTTGATCACCGGCCATTATGGCTACGAGGTCGAGGTGCGCATGCCGTGGTGTGCTTGCGAGAGCTGTCTCCTGGACAGCTGGAGTTGCACATGTCTGAACACCTGATGTGGTAACCTTGGTTGGAGTCCAGGGCAGCGGAGCAAGACATATCTTGGCTGTTGCAGGAGGGCCCTATCTATGCCTTTGTGGCCATAGTGCCCGTGACGATGGACGCCTTCTTCAAGCTGTGGATATTCCGTGGCCTGAACCGACAGAACCCCGCCTCAGCCGTGACGCTGAAGAACATGGACCGCCACTAGGTCTGGAAGCTTGTCTAAGCTTGTCGGGAGAGTGTGTTGTAAGTGTCTTTCTCTACCAAGTGCTGTATTGAAGCCAGCTTTATCAGTCTGGTTGTCAGAGGCGCCATATCTTCCTGGGTATCAGTACAGTGTATAAGGTCGGTGTGGGGTGCATGGCGGATGCATGCATTAATAAGTATCCTGTGTGGCATCCCCAGGCAGCACGCTCGACCTGGAAAGCACATCAACCTCTCTCTGCGCCCGCATGCACCCAAGCTGGTCTGGTTCACCCCCAACACAGCTGTGCTGCTTGTGCGGAGCTCGCACAGCTCAGTGAGCGCCATGTTGCCAGTCGTCGCTGTAGTACTTGTTCCCTGCACCAACAGTCCCAGTCAGAGCTGTCGCGTCCCACCCGGGCAGCCGCTGCAGCCAAGCTTCCCGGGGATGGCAGCTTGCAACCGCCTGGCATGTGAGGCAAGACAGGCCAGCCAGCACCGCAACCCAACAAGCACTGGGGCTTGCCTGTGTACTTGCAGACCGCCGGGCTGTCCACAGACGTGCCGCGCAGGTCGATGTATTCGACCGGGCAGCCCAAGCTGGGATCGTCCGCTGCACCGCAGAAGCACTTGGCAAACAGGCTCGAAGCAGTAGATACGCACTCTTGGCGCAGACTAGCAGGCTGAGGCGGGCGCGCACAGCCGAACGACGCGACGACCGCGCCGTGCACTTTGATGGGCGGCGCCTCCTGAGCGAACTGCATGGGGCTCTTGGTGTTGCCCGACACGTAGCCGTCCGTCTGCACACGCAAGCAGTTCAGGCCTCCGTGCGGCCTCACAGTGGCCGCCTGAAGAAATTGGGCGCTCGAGCTCCTGCCTTTCAGACCTCCCGCACCTGCATCCACTTCGAGGTGTGCGACAGCAGGCCGTCGCCCAGCCCCAGCCCGCTCGTGGACCGCAGGTCGCCCAGGTGGGCCTGCCCAGGCGTGACGGTGATGGTTTGCGCCTCGATCTCCTCTGGCGAAACAGTCACGTCAGATGCCCTGGCGACCTTTGTCAGGTCCTTGCCTGCGCCGAAGAAGCGCTCAATGGTCAGCCACTGCAGCCATACGGGAGGGTGCAGGCGATGCGGGGTAACAGAAGGCCCTGCGCGCGCTCCGACATCCACAGCCACTTGCAGGCAAGCAGACGCACCTGGCCCTGCTGCAAAGCACCGGCTGCTGGTGCAGCTTGCGTCATGGAGGGCACCGCGCGCCGCTAGCCTCAAGAGGCTCGCCTGCAACATTCAGGACGCGGCCACCCCCGCGTGGCTGTGTCCGTGTGCTGTGAGCACTGACTGCCGTGACGCAGGCACAGGTGCAGGAGAGCAGAGGAGGAGGAGGCTCTGTTTTCCGGGAGGTCTTCCTGCCAGGGGAATGCGCTGCAGTATACTTTCTTTAAAGAGTAAACTTTCTTTTGCCATGCGCAGGCCTGCAACATAGGGCGGCATGCAATTCATGAATACTGAGGATGGAGCATGGCAGCAGCTCAGCTCACTCACGCCCCTTGCCCATCCGGCTCTGGTTTCTGAGTCTGGCGACACAAGGGCGCTCTGGCTCGTGGCCAAAACAAGTACACAGCTAGACGGCAACCCACACCGTGAACAACAAAGGCAGACTGGATGCCCCAGCCCCAGACAGACAACCCCAGAGCTGGGTTGACAGTTCATGCGTTCGCGGGAGGCAGGAGCCTGCATGTATGGTACAAGCTCAGGCCGCGCTGTCAGCGCCACCATGGCCTCGCAGCATTTTGTGCCCTAGCGCTGCCTATAAAGAAAGTCAGACCTTCAAGTGCCCAGCATGCCTCACGCAGCCACCTTCTCCTCCGCGGCAGCCCTGGAGCCGAATGAGACGGACTTGGCGCCCTGCCGCAGTGCATTGCCGCGCAGCAGGCTGCCCACGGTCTGCACCAGCAGCCGGACATCATCCAGCGGGTTGCCAGGCACCACCGTCTTGTACAGGTAGGAGTCAAAGGTCATCTTCTGGACATAGTCAGACTCGCACATCTCGACAAACGCCTCGCGCGCCGGGTTGGAGCGGTAGAACACCTGCACAGCGGTCGCCCGCGTGAGGGGCGCACGCGGGGCAGGAGCGATTGAGCAAGGCGCATGACACCGCGGACAGCTGTGCAGACGCGAGAGGCCAAGGTGCTGCCTGCCGTCGACACCGGGTCGACCGGGCGTCACCTTTTGCAAGATGTCCAGGACCTTGTATGTGGCCCAGTACTTGCGGTCGAACTTGTCCAGGTACGATCGCAGGCTCAACTCGCTGACCATGCGCGTGCCTGCGCGGCAGAGGCGCCAGCGCTCGGCCGCGGCCATCCGCGCGCCGACTGAGCAAGGTAACCAGCCAGCGCAACGCAGGCGGCCGGTGCACGGCAGCGCACAGGGCGCACCCTTCTGCGAGCCCTCCGCGATGGCCTCGGCCGCCATGCGGCCCGACTTGGCCGCAAAGTAGATGCCCTCGCCGGAGCACTTTGTGACATAGCCGGCCGCGTCGCCCACCAGCGTCACGCGGCCCTTGCACCGCCGCGGGCGCGGGTGCTCTGGGATGGGGTGCGCCTCCACGCGGATGATCTTGCCGCCCTCCGTCTTGACCTGCAGGCCGTCAGTGCACACTTGATGCATACATCCAGGGTTGCTGCACACAAGCGGGCCCAGGCCGGGCACCCCAGCAGCAAGAGACCATGCGCTGCGGGGCGCACCTTTGAGCGGTCGCGCGTGGCCTGCTGGTACTGCTTGATGCCGGTCTTGTTGATGACGGTCCCGGTGCCTGCATCGATGGCAGCTCAGCAGACTTGGAGCAAACCACCCGTCAGCGCGGCAGTGCAGTGCAGTCCAGGGGCGCGTGCACCGCGCACGCAGCGCTGGCAGGACGGCGGGCGCGCACCGACGGCCACGTGGTCGTACTTGGGGAACACCCAGCCGTAAAAGTCGGGCGACACGTCGTCGCCGACGTACATCTCGGCCAGGTCCTTGTAGTACTCCATCTTGTCCTCGGGGATGCGGATGCGCTCCTGGAACGCGATGGCGTAGTCGTACTCGCCCGCATCGATCTCCTTGGCCACGCGGCTGTTGGCGCCGTCCGCGCCGATCACTGCGTCCACCTGCAGGCTCTCCGGCTTGCCCACCTTGCCGCCGTCCTCGTAGCTGTTGAAGTGGATGGTGTACGGGCCGTCCGCCTCGGGCTGCCGCCCGCACCGCGCCGAGTCAGGGGGCGGGCAGAGGTTTGCGCGCGTTTGCGCGCGGCGCAACCGGCAGACCAGAGCAGGTGCACGCCGGTGTGGATAGCCGGCGGGCCAGGCAGCTGGGCAGCGGGCAGCGGGACAGCAGGCGCTCCCAGGCGCGCCACGCCGCAGCCGAGGGCGGTGTCCGTGCTCAGGGGACAGAAAGGGGGCGCGCGCAGGCAAGCGCACCTGCTCCATCCGCATGAACAGGCCGTTGACGACCTTGGCGCCGTGCTGCTTGGCGCGCGTGCGCAGGTAGTCGTCCAGCACCTCGCGGCGGCACATGCCGATGTACTCCGTCTCGCTGAGCGTCTTGCCCACGTCCACCTCGCGGTTGGAGGGCGAGATCATCTTCATCTTGGTGACCTTCCTGTCGATGATGTCCATCGGTAGGTCGAACTCGTCCACCATGCACAGGGGGATGGCGCCGCCGCAGGGCTGCACGCCCGAGCCGGCACAGTCAGCGCGCTCGGCAGGGGCAGGGCGCGCGCACGCGTCCGGCGCGCCGCAGCACAGACCTCCGATCGGCGCACCTTGCAGTTGTTCATCTTGCGCTCGAGCAGCACGGTGTCGATGCCGTTCTGCGCCAGCGTCTCAGCGGCGCACGCGCCCGAGGGGCCGCCGCCCACGACGGCCACACGCAGCGGCCTGTCCAGGGTGGCGCCGTCGCGGACGGCTGCGGCGCAGGCAGCACGCGCGGAGGCACGCAGCATGGCCCGGCGGCCGCTGCGCGTGACTGCATATCCTCGGAATGCACACGAGTGAACGGCAGACAGGTTGCTGGGCAGCGGCCGCGCCCAAGGCACAATCCTGTTTGCCGCAACGGGCGGGCTGCTGCAGGTTGGCGCGCACGACTTCATTGCGTGTGTATGTCTTGGGGTGGGCACTGTTGCTACTCTGCGGAAGTGCTTGCAGCGATTGATGATGCCTTCGCGATAAACTGAGATAGGGCCGGCCTCCTGGATCAGCCCTGGCGCGGGGTTGTGCCACGTTACACAACGCGGGCGGCATGCATGTGTGCTGTGTTTCGCTATGGCTCTCATTACAAGGACGCCGCACTGCCGGCACTGCAACTGAATCACGCGGCTCATGTTCCAGGCGGCCCAGCTGGCGCACGGTGGCCCCACCCGGCTGACATAGCTATAACTAGCAGCGGCAACGCTAGCCCAGCACCTGCCCGTTGTGGCCAGTGACAAGCGGCGCGGCCTCCGTGGGCATCGTGGAGTCCAGGAACAGGGCGGCCGCGGGGAAGCTGTTTGTCGCGGCCAGCGGCGCTGCAGCCGCGGGCGCGCCGTAGCGGCCCGGGAAGTCGTTGTGGAACCCGGTGGCCGCGCCGTCGACCTGCGGCAGGATGCTGACCGCAAAGGTGAGGGTCCCCGGGTCGCGCGGCGGCGGCAGCAGGAAGTTGAGGCGCAGCACAGCCACGCGCCCGCCGTCCGCGCCGCCCGAGTACAGCGCCGCGTTGGGGCTGTCCAGCCAGGTGCTGGCGATGCCTGCCGCGCGTGCGCGGCCCCGGGTGAGCCCGGCAGCCGAGAGGTGCAGGGACGGCGCCGCGCGGCGCGAGGGCGCACCGTTGACACGGTAGTAGTCCGGCCCGGCCAGGGCCTCGGTCATGACACGCCCGGCGCGCCGGACGGGCTTGTTGGAGAACCACGTGCTGGTGCTGTCCACGCCGGTCAGGCGCAGGTTGCCGCGCTCGGGCGTGCGCGCGTTGGGGACGTTCAGCGTCGCGTTGGCCGCCTGGATGATGTACAGGAAGGAGGTGCCGGGGGCGGCGCTGTCCGCAGAGGGCGCGGGCGCCGGCGCAAAGTCCGTCGCGCCTGAGACGCGGGCGCAGGCCTCAGGTGCGCGCTCCAGAGGGCGCGGCTCGGGGGCGCGGCCGGGGTGTCCTGGGGCTAGCCCGCACCTAGGCAGCACTGCAGCAGGACCAGAGCGCTGACGGCGGCGACCCACGCACGGGCTGCCATCCTGCGACACGCCACCCCTGGTTAGCCTGGCAGGCGAAGTGTGCATTGCGAGTGCTTGCATAGCCGGACAGCACGGCGTGCCGCTGACGTCCGGCACTCTACCAACACGACAGCTTTGCGTGCGATTCCCCTGACAGGACAGAGATGGCGCCCGCCTGGCGTGCCTGTACTGGTTACGAGCCTTACCTACACGACGGTTCTTTCTTGGGCGAGAGTGGACGAACGGACGTCCTTTGCAGATGTTGTTGTGCCTGCACACCTTCTGCTCTCTCTGAAACAGCCTTACGTCCAGGCGGAAAGCAGGTTCGGACCCGCTGCTGCTTTCCTGTACTACGACAAAGACCTTCCCCCTAGGGCTCCAACTGTGCATGGAGGAAACCAGAGCGGAGCCTGCTCTCACACCAGTCATGCGCCCGACATCCGCTCTGCGGCGCCCACCTCCAGCATGTCCCGCAGCAGCGCCTGGGAGTTGAGCACGCCCGTGCCTCCCAGCAGGAAGCGCGTCCCGGCAGGCCAGCCCTCGCCACGCTCACCCTGCAGGCGCGCCGGGCGTCTGTACTGTCTTGGTGCCACAACAGCCGACGCGGCGCACAGGAGCACAGCATCAGGGTGCGGCACCTGCGCGTTGAGGTCCGCCACGGCGCGCGCCTCCTCGTACGTCGTCCCGCCCACCATGAAGACGACGACCAGCTGCGCGCGGCAAAGCGCGCGCCCACCGTCAGGGCTCCCCGGCGCGGCACGCCGGGCTGCAGAGCAACGCAAAGCTCAGCGGCACCTTTGGCGCCTTGGCGGGCGCGGGCCCGGCGTTGGCCTTGTCGATGCACGGGTAGTCGCCCTCCTTGAGGCGCCCGCGCATGAGCGCCTCCAGCGTGTGCACCAGCAGCGGCGTGTGCTGCGTGTACACATTCTCCACGCCCTGCCCACGACGGCGCACGCAGACGTCTCATTCCGCGGCTCTGCCTCAAGTGCCACACCGGAGCTGCCAGGCTGCGCGCGCGCTGCATACCACACCGTCGCAACAGGGCTCCACAGGGAGCGCCTGCTCACAGCAGCAGACTCTCTCACGGGCCGCCAGCCGCACGGGCGCACCCGCAGGCTCTGCTTGGCCAGCGTGGCAAAGCGGCTCGAAAACGTGCGGTCTGAGAAGAGGTCGGCGGTGCGGCGCTCGGCGCCGGCGTGCACGAGCAGCGTGCGCGCCAGGCCCAGCTGCGCATGCGACAGCCCGCGCGCTTCCAGGCGCCGCAGCAGCTCGGTCGTCTGTGCGCGCCCTTCGCGCTCGTACCGCAGCGCAAACAGCAGCACCAGCCGCAGGCTGCTCCGCAACATAATCCCAGTTAGCAGCCTTGTCACCGCTCGAGCACGCATACTGCACGCAGCCAAAGTGCGGAGGCTCTGTGTGCAGACGGCCGGTGTGCAAGTGCGCCAGCGCAAGCATTGGCCGCACTCAAGCTCCGGGCGCACCCGTCCTCGTCGGTGACATGCGGATTTTCCACCAGGGCGCGCACAGCCTCAAAGTGGCCGTTGAGGCTGGCGGTGCTGCACACAACGTCCTGCTCGATGTTGGACACCTGCGCCGCAGCCCCCCAGAGTTGCACTCCCGGTCCACACCTGGCATCTGGCGTCGCTGCGCGCCGGCCCGCAGCGCGGCGGGTCCCGCGCGCCTGCATCAGCAGCCGGGCGTCCACCACGCGCGACAGCTCCGACATGAGCGTCACGTGCTTGCCGGCGTTGCGCTGCGCGGCGCTGAACTCGCTGAAATTCTCCACAAAGTTCTGCATGTCCTCGATGGTGGCCACGTTCTTGGTGGTCGCCGTCTGGCTCTGGAACGCGTCCACCAGCTCCTTCACCGCCGTGCCCATGTCGCCAAAGTTGGCGTACATGTGGCGCTGGTAGAAGCCGTCCTGGCGCGCGGAGAGCACGATGTCCTGGAAGTCCTTCTTCGCCTGCGCGCCCGCGCGCGCGCGCGCCCGGCGTCGGCCCCGCAGCAGGGCGGGCGTGGAGCGGGTGCGGCCGGTCGGGCCTCCTTCGCCAGACACAGTGCGTGCAACGTGCGTGCACCGTGCTGGACGCCTGGCGGGCAGAGGGCGCGCGGCGGGGGCGCCCGCGCACCCCCGGCACGTGCCGCATGTCCACGCGGTTGGACTGGATGCCGATCAGCTCGTGCACCATGGCCTGGAAGGTCCACTGCAGCAGCAGCGGCGTGACCGGGTCGTCGCGGCGGTCCAGGAGCAGCACGACCGGCGCTGCGTCGCCGCCCCGCGCGCCAAAGTCGAACAGCTCGCGCTCCTCGACGCAGGTCAGGTGCGCCAGCGACTGCGCCAGCTTCTCGCACATCTCCGAGCCCCGCTGGTACCTGGGTGCCGACCTCGTTGGAGGCAGAGACTGGGGGCACACTCAACTAGTCCAGCAGACTGCGCGACGGCGTCTTGCACACACAGGCGGGGTACATCACTCCAAAAAGAGTTCTGGGGCGCGCGCATCTGCACAGACGGGCGTGAGACACACGCACCTGACGGAGAAGCGCCGGCGCAGGGACAGGATCAGTGAGGCGAGGCCCTCGGTCATGCGCGTGACAGCGTCGGTGCTGCAGCCCCGCCGCCAACAGCGTCAGCTCAACGCCGCGCAGAGGAGCGAGCGCGACAGCGGGGGCAGCGGCTGCGCGCCTCTGGCCAAACTCCCAGCTGAAGGGCTGCAGGACGACGTGCGTGCGCGGCAGCGGCACCGCAAAGTGGTGCGGGTCCAGCACGGTGAAGTCGCCGAAGAACTCCTGCACCTGGCTGATCAGCTCGCGCACGTCCACCTCGGCCAGGTCCTGCAGCCGCAGGTCCTCCAGGCGGTTGGTGAAGACTGCGCGCGCCCCGCCCCGCCGCGCAGCGTGTCAGGGCGCCGCGCCTCGGCAAGCAGCCGTTGATGAGCTTGAGATGACGCAAGGGCGCACATAGGTTGTACTCGCCGTAGCGCGGGTCGCGCAGCTCGCGGCGCAGGCGCGCCACGTTCTCCCGGGTCGGGCGCAGGAAGCACACCGCCTGCGGCAGCCAGGCGCCGCGCGCTCGCGGGCGCCTTCAGGCGTGTCGCTGCAGCTGCAACAGGCACAAGCGTGTGGAAGGTGCACGCCTTCAGGTGGAACAGCTGCTCGCCCTTGTCGGCGTCCAAGCGCTCCACCAGGTACACCTCCTGCTCCAGGATCTCCGACTGGCTGTACACGGTGCTGACGCTGCGGGTGGTGTCGGCGTCCAGCAGCAGCACCTTCATGCCCGGCACCTCCCGCAGCATCTTGTCGATGTAGAAGCGCACGACCGCGGACAGGTCCATGCCGGGCGTCACTCCTTGCTAGCCGTGGTCGCCGCCGCAGCGCCCCCTGGCGTACGCGCGAGTGCTCAGGCGGGTGCGGCAGGCAGCGGCGTGTCGACAGCCCGGCCCCAAGCGCACCTGCTGCCACGAGCAGCGCGCCAACCTTTGCAAGCCCGCCGCCGCCCTTCACAAGCATTGCCGCTTTGCTGCCCAGCGCGATCGCTCCGACCGCGAGAGCCCTGCGGACAGGTGCCCTTGTCAGCGCGTCAAACGCCCCCCATCAAATCCAACCGTGCACCCCGTGCAGGCGCGTACCTGCCTATGACGCCGACACTGTACTGGGGCTTTGACATCAGAGAGCAGGGGCGCGTTGGGAGCGAGCAGCATAGGCCTGACTGCTACACCAGAGCTCCGGGACAGTCTCGCCTGGTGGCAGGGTTTGGCCTCGTCACACGCGTGTTACAGAGCCTTGCTTCATCAGCTATTGACCACTTCGCTACATAGCTTACTCGGACCCCCCCTGTGTGCTCACTCACACCCGCCGCCGCTCCCACCGCTGCTCGCCCACCAGCCAGACGCCCTGAGACTCATGCGTGCTGGTGAGGTCAGTGTCCGTGTCGTCGCCGCTCAGCAGCGTGTGCACGTGGGCAGGGTCTGCCGTGTTGCCCAGCAGAGCGCGCCAAGTGCGCTCGTCCGCCACGCCGCTCTCTGCCAGCCCACTGCAGGCCTGCAAGCCCATGCAGCCTGTGAGGCGCGCTCCAGGCTCGGCATGCTTAAAGACTTGAAGACAAAGGGGAACATCGTACAGCTGTGCTGGGACGCCTGTTGGAGAGTGTGAAGAGGTACAAAGCGCGGTAAAAAAACGAACACAACTAGCTGCTGGAACCACAAATCAAGAAAGCTGAGACGCGTCATGGGTCCCAAAGCTGAGGTGCAGGGACGCAGACACCCGACATGCTGCATGGGGAGCCGCATGCAGCCAGCTCCGCACCTGGAACGTGATGAGCGCGCTGAAGGTTGTGTCCCCAAACTGCCACCACTGGAGCTCTTCCTCGTGGCAAGAGTATCCGTTGCGGCTCAGCGCGATCTGCAGCGAGTGCACCTGCGCAACCAGCACACACCGCGCACGCCCTGAGCTCTGCACATCCAGCGGGTGTTTGGGCGAGGGGAGGAGCAGCCGTCGTCAGCCAGGCTTGCCCTGCAGGGTTGCGGGACACGAGGTCCACGGTGCTCATGCAAGACGCACAGGCTCCGCCGCCCCCGGTCAGGCAACGGCGGCGCACCTCGCGCCCGCCGTCCCCCTCGCGCAGGATCGGCCACGCGGCCCGCTTGCCCCCAGCGCCGGCCGGAGCCGCTGCTGGCTCTGCACGCACTGCATCAGCAGCGGCCTGAGGGCCGGGCCCAGCGGCGGCGGCGCCGGCGGTGGCGGCGCCGGGCATGGACGAGGGCGTTGCAGGCGCGGCCGCTGGACGCGCCTGGCGTGCCTGCAGGCATGCAGCTTGATGGTTGCGCCGCGCACAGCGGCGCCATGCAACAGCTGAGCACCAGCGCTGTTGCAAGCACACATGCACCATCAGGAGGCCTGGCTGCACCTGCTCAGTCGCCTGCTGGAGGACCTGCTCCAGCCGGCTGCCCAGCAGCGCGCGCCAGGTAGGCGTGTCGCACACGCCGGTCTCGGGCAGGCTCCGCTCCGCCTGGCGCCGACGTGCATGTCAGCTGTGTGACGCATAAAGCCGTGAGATGAAAGATTGCAGGCAAAAGTGGAACGCTTGACAGCCGTCGTGCTGGGCACCCGCGTCGCTCGCGGGCACCCGCTGCAGCGCAGGCCGCGCGCGCCTGGAACAGGCTGAGCGCGTTGGCGGTGTGGTCGCCGAAGAACCAGTCGGCCGCCTCGTCGTCGTCCGGGTAGAAGCCGTGTGCAGCGAGCGCCTCGTGCAGCTGGTGCACCCAGAAGACGTCGTCGGCGCCCTTGGCCAGCGTCGGGGGCACGCTCGCTGCGGGGGCACACGCGGGCTGTCAGTGCGTTCGCACCATGCCGTCCAGGCCGCGACGCCTACTTGCAATACAGCCGTGACACAGAGAAGCCAAAGCTCTCGGGCTGATACGAGCCGCCTTCCCCCTGTGCCTGCAGCTGAGATGCAGGTGTGTGTTTGTGCTCACCCCCTGTTGGATGGATGCGCAGGCCAGGTGGCGTGCTGACCGCGCCTGCTGCGCCAGCGTCCGCCGTGCCTGCCGGTGCCTCGGCGGGACTGCCCTCCCACTGCGACGCCTGCGGCGCCTGCGGTGCTGCCGCCTCGCGCTTGGCCAGCGCTCCTCGCGCTGGCAGGCCCATCTTCATGCTCTGCGCCCCAAGCACACGCGGCCCGTCGCTCCCCGCCTGCACCAGCTTCCGTCACAGCTCGCGCAGCCACAGCTCACATTCAGGGAGAGTCTGGGGACCTCAGCGGCCATGTCATGCACCACCAACACAGGCCGCTGCAGCGCCACGTCCTGCGGTCACACCTGGCCACTCAGCACGTCCCGCCAGTTCGCCAGCACGTCAGTGCTGTCAACGGCCTCCACCGCCGCGGCCCACTCCCCAGCAAAAGGCGGCGCCTCCTCGCCGGCTGCGCCGCCGCCCGGCGCGTCGTCCAGCGCGAGGCTGCCAGCCTGGAACGCCTGCTCCAGCTGGCGCGCCATGGCCGCGGCCACCTCCTGAGGCTCTGGCGCAGGCGCAGGGTGGGCGGCGACGCAGGCCTGCCCGGGCTGCGGTTCCGCCTGCGGTTCCGCCGCCCAGGCTGCGCTGCTGGGGCCGTCGGGCGCAGGCGCGGGCGCCCCCAGCTGGGCGGGCGCGGCGCGAGGCTCAGCGAGCGGCGCATACACCGGCGCGGCCTGGGCGCGCGCGAGGCGCAGCAGCTGGTGCTGCAGCTCCTCCACCTGCTGCAGCAGCTGCGCCTCGCGCGTGTCCCAGGCGCGGCGCTCGGCGTCCCAGCGCGCCAGCTCACGCTCCCACAGCCTGTCCGAGCGCTCCCACAGCCGCTCCTCCCGGTCTGCGTGACGGCTCGGCTCCGAGCGGGCCCTGCGTGCACGAGCGTCCCTTGCGTGCTTGCAGGCTTTGTGCAGGTTCACCCTTGGCTGTGCATGCTCAGGCAGGGAGGCGCTCACCTATGTGTCAGAGACTGTCGTCCTGCCGCTCTGTCAGCCTGTGCGCTCACCGCACCCACGCCGCCTCACCCTCCCATACCAGCCTTCCGTGGAGCTGCCTACACAGCAGCTCGAAGCAGCGGCTGCACACCGGCGGTCGTCCCCCATGCAAAGCCGCGTCCTTGTTGGTGGCAGAGCGCATTGGCAAGTGCCTCCCCAGCGCGCCACACTGCCCGGGCGCCTGAGGCACTCTTGCGGCCTGGCTGAGCCTGGAGCCCACGTACATGCAGGCAGTCTGGCGGGACTCGCAGCCTGCGGTTGCACTGTCCCACTGCGGTGGCCGCAGTGTCGCGTGATGGGATGCTACTTGTCACAGATCTGTCTCCAGAGCAGCACGAGTGTCTTCACAGAGTTGTCTGAAGGACGGGACATCCGATGATGTGCTAGGGCTCAATAGGCTGGGCTCAATGGTATTGGAGTTGAACAAGCTGGTGAGCAAACAGGCAAGGTCCTGCTGGGACGTTGGCTTCTTGGCGTTTGATCTGCATCTGCTTTCACACCTCTGCAAGGCCAGCCCCGAGTGCCGGTGGCCTGCTGACTCCTGGCAACATGCACGGCCGACCACGCCCGCCAAAGGATCAGCCAGAGGACCCAGAAAAGAAGAAGATAGCGGCAAAGAGAGTGCGTCAGCAATGCTTTGCTGTCTGCCTCGCTAGACTGAGACTAGAGTGCTTCTTAATGCTTTGCAACATCATATGGAGAGCTTCAGGTCTCCGTGACGTTGAGTGCGCTGTGCGGTGTCGAGGCTGGAGCGCTAACAGACGTACCTGCCCACCGCACCGCAGCTCGCCCTCTGCTCGCGCCTGTGCAACGAGGTGCTGGAGCGGCGCGCGGCGCGCCGCTATGATGCTGAGTCGCTGGCGCTTGCCGGCTCCTTGCTGGAGCAGAATCCCGAAACATATACCGCGTGGAACTTTCGAAGAGAGGCGCTGCAAGCAGTGCTGCAGGTGTGTTCGTCTGACAGCGCCGCTTTGCTCGTAGTGCTTGCAGGCACCTGCTCCACTGCGTGCGTGCTCGAACGAGAGCACACCACGCTTAGTGTGAGAGCACGTGAGAGCACACCCCCCGGCGGCCAGCCCCTGCCTCGCTGGCTGCAGGGGGACAGCGGCGCAGAGGAGGCACGGCGAGCCGCCGAGGACGAGCTGGCGCTGACAGAGAGGTGCCTGCGGCGGAATCCCAAGTCCTACGCGGCCTGGTTCCACCGCCGATGGGTGGTCCAGCACGGCCACTGCGCGCTGGATAGGGAGCTCGGCCTCATAGACAAGTGCGCTCCGGCCCCGTTGACGAGTGCGCTTTGACACACGGCGGCGCTCTCAGCTGCCCGTGCGGCGATGCGTGCACCTGGCCGGGTGGGCCCGCGCATGCGCAGCGCATGCAGTCATGCGGAGACCCGGCGAGCAGGCTGCTGGATGCGGACGAGCGCAACTTCCACGGGTGGGGCTACCGCCACTTCGTCGTCAAGCTGGCCGGCGTGCCCGCGGCCGCGGAGGAGGCGTACACCGCCGCGCGCATCGGCCAGAACTTCAGCAACTATTCCGCCTGGCACGCGCGCACGGCGCTGCTGCAGCAGCTGCACGCATCCAGCCGGACAGTCACGCTGCAGCAGCTGCTGGCCGAGGACACCGCGCCCGCCTCTGGTGCGCCTGCATGTATGACTCAGCCTGTCCTCTTCCGCACAGCTGCTGCTTTAGGAGCAGGCTGCGCTCCTGTGTCCAGTGTACCGCGCCAGACTCGCGCGCAAGGACACGCTCTGCGCCAGTTGCCCTGCTCCCTGGCTGCCATTTAGCCGCCCCAGCTCGCCGAGTCAGACGGGCGGAGCATGCGCCGCAGGCGGCAGCGCGGCGAGCATGGTGCCGACCTGGGCGCTGCGGGAGGAGTATGCGCTGGTGCAGCAGGCCTTCTTCACCGACCCGCTGGACCAGAGCGCCTGGATGTGCCACCGCTGGCTGCTGGGCGGCTCGCTCGCGCACTTTGCCGCCGCGCGCGGCACCGAGCGCGAGGGCGCGGCGCGGCAGGCGCGCGCAGGCCCCGCGGCTGTGCCTGGGCTCACTCGCCGCGGCCACATCGTGTGCCTCGTCGGCGGAGCTCGGCCGCATGCCTGCACCTTATATATGTGCATCCAACAGCCTCACACATCGTGTGCTTGGTGTTGCGCCGCCACGCACGGCTGCCTGCTAGCCTGGACAGTACCTGACGATCATACTCGGGCTGTTCTTCGAACTGTTTTCGGCAAGCCTCTAGGCGTTGCTTGAGCTCCGCATAGCCTGCGCCTGTTCCAAGAGGGACTTGCGTGGTCAAGAGGGGCACGCGCTGACAGGCGCTCCTTTGTAGCAGGTGCTGGAGGAGGAGCTCGCGCGCGAGGCGGCTGTGTGCGAGGAGCTGCTGGCGGTGGAGCCAGACAGGAGCCAATGCAAGTGGCCGCTGCTCACGCTGGCGCGCCTGCGCAAGGCGCAGAGCATGCTGCGGGCTGGAGCAGTGGGCCGTGCTGGGGCCAGCGCGGCAAGCGACCAGGCCGGGCGCGAACGCGCGCCCGAGCCTGGGGCGGGCCCGCGGCAGTGCGGCGAGACAGACCATCTCGCGGCCCGGAGCCAGGACGCAGCTGCAGGGGCATCACTCCCGTGTGCAGCAGGCTCGGCAGGGGCCAGTGCCCGACACGCACAGGAGGGAGGCGCATGTCCAACATGCGACAGCAGCGCCGGTGCGTCCCCTCTTAGAGCCTGAAAAGATGTGGACACGTTGGGCGCAATGCACGACAGGCCACTGGGGCCGCAGAGGGTGATGCCTGCTGTGGCTGCGCAGGCAGTCCTGACCATATCTTCAGGGAGCTGCTGGAGCTGGACCCGCTACGGCGCGGCTATTACAGCGACGAGCTGGCGCAGCGCGCCAGGGTTGTGTTCAGTCCGCTTCCGAAGCGGTAGGGCCGGCTCAGACAGAGTTTGTGCAAGTACGTCAGTTCTGTGTTCGCCTTCTGCGCGCGGCTGATGCACATGCGGGACCCCGTGGGCGTGCATGTCTGCTGCAGCCCAGGTTGTAAGGATGTGGGGCACTCGCTCACATGCACCTGTTTCGCAAGCGCGTCAATACAGATCCAATCATGGAGCCTTGCGGTGGATGAGCGCAGCGCCGTGCTCCTCGTACTCGCTCTTGGACATCCACATCTGCTGGAAGGAGCCGAGCGATGCGAGGATGGACCCGCCTGCGCACAAGCGCGCGCGCCCGGTCACCAGGGACCTGGGTGTCACAGCCAGTGCTCAAACAGGGGCGGCAAAGACGCCGCAGCGCACCGATCCAGACGCTGAAGCGGCGCTCGATCGCGTTCATGGGCGACGTGACCTTGACCTTGGCGGCCTGCGGGGCCATGCCCAGCAGCTCACGCTCCAGCCGCTCCCGCACGCCCGTGAACAGCGCCGTCCCCCCTGCGCACAGTTCCGCGCTCCGTGGTCACACCACCAACTGTCGAAAGGCTTTTGGCCGGCCAGCTTTGTCCACGTGTCTTTCACACGCTGCAGGGTCATGGAGCCAGCGCCGCGCAGGCGCGCGCCCGTGAGGATGATGCCGTTGTACAGGTCGCGGCGGATGTCCAGGTCGCACTTGCCGACGCTCTCCTGCACGAGCCCTGGTCTCCCGCACAATGCCGTCAGCAAAACATCACAGCACAGGCTTGTCGGCATGGTAGGAGCGTGCACACGAGCAGGGATGCGCGATGGCGACATGCGCGCCTGGCAGGCTCTTGAGGTCGGTGCCATCGTACGACTTCACAGGCGGCAGGCCCGGAAAGGTCGCCAGCACACTCTGCGCGGCCACCGCACAGCACGCCTCACAGCGGGGCCTTATAAACCATGCAGCTGACGCATGATCAGGTGGCGCATGCATGATCAGGTGGCGCATGCATGCGGGGTGAGGCGCGCCGGTTGGAACATGACCTCCGGGACCTTGAAGCGGTCCGGGCCGACCTGGATCTCCGTCCCGTCCGGCAGCTGCGCACCGGGAGCCCCAGCATGAGTGGGCGTGGCACAGCGATTTCATTCTGACGCAGCAGCAGAGCGCATGCGCGCCTCGTAGGTGACGGTGGGGATGTTTGCATTCTCCTCAGCGTTGAAGGCGCTGTCGGACACCCGGCAGATGGCCTCCTTGATGTCTGCTCCCACGCCCTCCACAACCCAGCGGCGGTAGCTGTCTGTCGTGCCGGGCAGGTCCTGGCGCACCACCTGCCAACACCGAACAGTCTCAAGCATGATTTGGGGCTAGGTCCAGAGCTGCATTGAGGGCTCAGAGGCAAAAGGGGGTCATGTGCTCCTGAGAGCAGGCTTGAAACAACACCAGCGGGCCGATGGCCCACCTCGAACTGGCCGGGCGCGCGCTCTTTGCGTCGAAACGAGTAGGGCGGCGCGACCGTCACGCCCTTGCTCTCTACTGAGTGCAGCATGCAGCGTGCCAGCAGCGCGCCGCCCAGCGGCGCGCGCGCCACGGACTTGTGCAGCACGTAGCCGTCGTGCACAGCAGCCACTGCGCAGAGGTGTGTCCTCAGTGCTCCTTGCTGAATAGGAAAAATCGGATATTCACACTCGGTGGAGTTGAGCACTACAGAGCGAAAGAGATGAGCAAGGCAGAAAGCAAGCAATTTTCAATAGTCTTCTTCTTTCTATCCCTTAACCGGTCCGAGGTGGGCTATGGCTGCGCTGCCTGTGCTTCTTTTTGGACCGGCAGTAAACAGCCTCGCAGGTGCCAGAGTACCCGGACGGCAGGGTTGTGATCAGCCTGTGATCCATTCCTAGGATGGCTGAGGCTGTGAACCCGAAGGCCTACCCGCTCGCCGACGCGCAGGTGCGCAGTACACACTGTGTTAGCTGCGCGGTAAGGACTCCTGTAAAGCATCGTCCGGTGGAGGCTGACATAGGTTTGCTGGGGGCCGTCAGCTCACAAACACCATCCTGGACATTGTGCAGCAGGCTGCAAACTACAAGCAGCTGCGTAAGGGCGCCAACGAGGGTAAGCTTGTGCAGGCACTGCGGAGTGCCTGAGCAGATGAGCGCTCGTGCTGGAGTAGCATGCTGAAGTGCAGCTCCTGGGGTGCAGCCACCAAGACGTTAAACCGCGGGATATCAGAGTTTGTTGTCATGGCAGCCGACACTGAGCCGATCGAGATTTTGCTGCACCTGCCGCTGCTGGCCGAGGACAAGGTGAGTGCGCGCCCCACGCATGTTGCTTCATATGGCCTTGTCCTGCCTGTGCCCCTGACGCACAGGCCCATGCGCGCTGCAGAACGTGCCGTACGTGTTTGTGCCTTCCAAGGCTGCCCTCGGCCGGGCGTGCGGCGTAACCAGGCCGGTGAGCGCTCACCGTCATCAAGTGTGCAGTGCTGCAGGCGCACACCGTGGGCTGACCCTGGTGTGGCTGAACAGGTCATCTCCTGCTCCGTCACGACAAACGAGGGGAGCCAGCTGAAGTCGCAGATCCAGCAGCTGAAGCTTGCAATAGAGAAGCTCCTGATCTGAGGCAGTGGGGCCCTGCAGGGCGGCTGCGTGTGCTGGTGCTTTTGGGTCTGCTGGTGCTGTTGCTTTAGCTGTCATGTGCTGTGGCGGTGTGCCTCTGGTTGTATTGTTGACTCTGTGACACGGCACACTTGTGCAGACACACGTCGCCCAGTGGTGTAAGTGCACGAGCAGGAGGCGAGGTGGCAGGCGCACCCACTGTGCCCTCATGGCCCATGTCCACGACTAGCGACGTCTGCCGGCCCGTAGCGTAGGAGCTCAGCGCGGCATTCTTCGCCAGGAAGAGCGCCGGCGCTGCGTAGCCCTCAAAGACCCGCGAAACCACCTGCTCACGCGCCTCCCGCGGCTGGAAGGACGGCTCGGCCAGCAGGAGCGGGTGCTCCTTGGGGTCGACGTGCAGCCGGTCGCTGCGGAGCCAGGCGCACAGGGCGGTGAGCGCGCCGCCCGGCACACAAGCGGTGCATCGAGGAGGCGCTCAGCGCACGCGCGCCTCAAGGCGTGGGTCCACAAGTCCTCCACGAGCTCCCAGTCGTTGTACAGGCCGTTGACCAGTGCCGGGACGGCCTGCGGTCCGGCGCGCCTCAGCAAAGGACTGTGTGCAGGTCGGCTATTCTCATTCGCGGCAGTCGCACCTCCACCCCATCTCGCCGGAAGCCCAGCGCCTGGGACCCCACGAAGCGCTCCCGCTGCGCCGGCTTGCCATCAGCTGCTGGCGGCCCGCTGCGGCAGCCCACCACCTGTGGAGCCGGTCAATAACAGTGTAAATAAGTGCAGGAGGAGCCGCAGCGCAAGCAGGGCGAGCCAGTGGGCGCACCGATGGAAAGAACGCCTTGGGCGTGTCCTCGCCCGCATACCCGGCCTTCACGCCACCAGCGCCCAGGTCCACCACGATGGCGTTGACCTCATCTGGCCAACGACAGCTGCATGTTGTCGCACGCGGGTGCCTTGGAGTCGCTCAATGCAGCGCTTGCGAGGACACAAGGCGTTACCTCCGCCATACATAGCTCACGCCGGCTCTGTCGATACTACATGTAGTCCCACTGCTCCGCTCGCAGGCGCGCCACCTCTTCAGCACACCATCGCACAGACTGGTCGCCGATCGCTCGAGACCAGCCCTGCGTTACCTCCCTAGCCCTCTAGGCGACACATGAAGATGTGGCCTGCTGATCTCTTTCTCTTATTAGCAGACATGACGGGCCTTGTTGCTGACTCTGCCGCTCATTCACAGGAGGAGTAGAACAAAAGTTCTTTACAAAACAATAGCCAAAACAGGCTACCACTTATTTGCCTCCTAAAATGCAATAATAATGTCTCGATGCATCATGACTGGCTGCATGCATTCAGCTACGCCTGGACGCTAGGCGGCCGCCGCCCGCCACACATGCAGGTGGCCGTCCTCATGGGCGGTGACCAGGTGCACGGCCGCAGGCGCCGGCCCGTCCTGCAACCAGCGCACGCTCAGGCCATTGACCGGAGTCGCGCTCGCCGGCTGCAGCGGGCGGTACAAGCCGTCGGGGCCGGGCGGCGCCCAGCCGCTCGGCGCGGTGCGGCCCAGCTGCTGCGCCACATCCCACAGCCGCACCTGCGACCACGCGGAGTGTCAGCGGCTTGAGTGCGTCCAGCACGCTCATATGGCTGCCAGCATGCAGGGCCGCTTCACCCCAGGCGCCACACGCCATGCCCCAAGCTCGTGCCCCTCCATGATGTTGAGCGCATGGGAGACTAGACAATCGCATGTTGGCGAGGCTCGGCACGAAAGCCAGGCATGCGGGGCGGAGCGAGGCGCGCCTGGCCGCTCTCCAGGCCGACGACCGCATAGCGCCCGTCGGTCTGCAGGCAGCGCAGCGGCGCGCTGCAGGTCGCGTACGACAGCCGCGCGCCCGCCTTGCGCACGTCCAGAAGGCTCACGACGCCGTCCGCGGCCGCGACGAGCGTGTACAGGCCGTCCGGCGTGAGCGCCAGGCCGCCCACGTAGTCGCGCGACACGTGCGCCTGCGCAGGGCGGGCGCCGCGGGCTCGCGGGGCCGGCAGCACGGGCGGGTGTTCATACGCAGGTCACAGCATGGTCTCGCATCGCAAGACGCTCTGCACAGCCTCACTGAAGAGTTCATATCACTCTCATATCACGCTCGTGTCCCATCTGTACCTTCACACACATGTTGACGTGCGCACGGCAGAGTGCCGGACGCGTCACAGCACCCGTTGGCGGGCCCGTGGCACGCGCCGCTGCTTGGCCTTGCACAGCACGTCTGGCTGCAGGCGCGGTCGCCACTTCCACCCCTGCCTTTTGCGCGCATGCATGGGGCGGCGGCGCGCCTGCCACAGCGCGCGGCGCGACCGCAGGTCCCACGCGGCGACGGCGCCCTCATCGGTGCCGGTCAGGACGGTGCGGCCGTCCGCGCTGGCCGCCAGCGCCCACACGCCCGTCTCGTGCTCGCCCAGCTCGGCCTGCGGCAGCACGGGCGCGCCGCTCCAAGGCTGCCGCCCCTCGCCGAGCCTGCCGTGAAACAGACCAGAACAGATGATGAGCAGCGGCATTGCCTTGCATGACACGTACTCAGCAGGTGCCTTGCAGCCAGTCTCTGCAGAGAGCAGTGGGTGAGGGCGGCCTGCCGCGCTGCGTCCACTGTCAAGTTTGAGGCTAAAGAGAGCCTGGACACTCAGGAGCCAGCCAGGCTGCTTCACTGCCAACTGTACTAGGCACCGTACCACAGACAACTCACTGCACATAATGTGGCGATGCCAGAAGGCTGCGTGCAAGCGCATGCAGAGCATTGCCGCAGCGCCATGCAGTGGTCCGTGCCCGCACCTCCACAGCTTCACGGAGCAGTCCCAGGACGCTGTGACCAGGCACTCCTCTGACAGCAGCTGCAAGCACGCCACAGTATCGTCGTGCGCCGCCCAGCTGCCCAGCTCCCGCCCGAACGCAACTGAGTATGCATACACCTGCAGCGCCAGCGCTGCTGGCCTCAGCTCGCATCCACGTCAGCCCACTGCTGGGGGTTGTGTCGACTCCCCACAGAAGTTGTACAAGGAAATGCTGGACGCAAACTCTCAGCTGCGCTGCCCAGTAAGAGAGCACGCATCAGGCTTCCTCAACCTGCGCGCTCACCTTGTTGTCGCAACACGCAGCCAGGATGATGGGCTGCGTGCAGGCGCCCGACTGCGGCAGCAGCGCGAGCGACGTCAGCGGCAGATCCGCCAGCTTTGCAGACCGCACCTGCGCGCGCGGGGAGGCGACAGGTATTGCATGTGTGCCACCCGTGGGGCAGGCCTGGCCGCCAACCCCTGCTCAACCGCAGGATGCAGGTGGCCGCTCTGTGCTGCGCGAGGCATTTCACGCGCCAGCCAGGTGGCGCAGGCTGCGCCACATGCCATCGCGCACGTGCACTGAGGCGCGCGCGCGCGGGGCGCGCGCCTGCGAGCCCGTCAGCGTGAAAATGCGCAGCATGCCGGTCTGGCCGACGCTGTAGGCGACCGCGCCGCTGGCGCCCTCCGCCGTGACGACTGCGGTGGCCGGGCCGTGGTGCGCGGCGATCGGCTGCCCGGCCTGCGCCAGTCGGTCACGCAGGCCGGGGCCCCACTCGCGGGCCGCGCTGGCAGCGCAGCCGGGCCCGGGCGCGGTGGGGCAGGGCGCCGCCGGCGCGCGCGTGGGGGACAGGGCCATCCGGTCCTGCGCGCGCGACAGCTCAGGCATGCTGCACGGACGCGGCGGGCGCGGCTGCGCCCTGCGCAGGGCGCAGGCGCAGCCCGCACCCGCGAGGCTGCCATGTGTTCCAGGCAGGCGGGCATGCAGCCATCCGCTTGTGGCTGTCAGGCGTGCGCCCTTTCTGCTAGGCTTGCTCACCTGAAGTGCACCTTTTGGCAGCACATCTCAAGCTTGGCGGGTGCAGCACCTGTCAAAGCCGGGGCGCGCACCACATCTAGCCAGGCAGCCAGGGATGGGCTGTGCAAGCTGCCGAGGGCGTCCAGGTCCCCGCTCCAGGTCAGGCCGCCCTGCAGATCCGCGTCGCCGCCGTCTACGTCTGCGGCCGGCGGCGCACTCGCAGCAGCATCCTCGTGCGGGCGCTCGGCGCCGCGGCCGGCGGGCCCCTCGCCAGCGACGGCACGGCTGCCAGGCGGCGCGGCAGGCGCTCCGCTGGCAGGCTCTGCCCGCAATCAAGGTCTATGTCAGTACTCTGGCAACCTTCATCCCCAGACAGTATTGTCCTGCACAGTGCAGTGCATGCATGCATGCCGGCCTAGGCCCCGCCTTGCGGAGTGTGGAGGCTATGAGTTCATAGCTGCGAGCTGTGCGCAAGGCCTGCCGAGGGCACGAGCGGGCGTGTGAGGGCGGCCGCTTGGGGGCCGCGCAGAGCAGGGCACCTGCAGACTGGCGGCCCGGCGCAGCAGCGGCCGCCGGCGCGCGCGGCGGCGACAGGAGGCGCCCCGCCTGCCCCTGGCCGCGCTGCAGCATGCCCAGCAGCTGCGTGGACACCGTCTCGGCGCCCGGCCGCAGCTGCGCGCCCACCTGCTCCCGGAGCTGCCCCAGCTGCGTGCCCAGGCGCCCCGACCAGTGCCGCAGCCGGCCGGGCACGCCCGCGCCCGGCGACGCGCGCCCCGACCCGCCGCCCGCCTGCGCGGCCGGCGCGCGCTCAGCGCAATTGATGCACATGCAGCCCTGCTTCACACCGGATCACAGAGCCTGGCCAGAGCTCAGGAGGAGGCCTGGCACTGCACGACGCCTCGTGCAGAAGAGCGCTGGTGCCCAGCACGCTGGCACCCGACAGAGCAGACGCGGCGCTGCGCCGACAGCGTGACGGGCAGACACGTGGGTCGCACTGCTGCTGTAGCCATGTCAGGTTCGCTGGGGCTGGCGACGTCTTTGGCAGCGGGTACATGAGCAGGCTGCTGCGCGACATCCAGCTCCCGCAGCATCTCCGGCACCTTGCGCACAGCACACCGCATCCATGTAAAGCTTCGCGTCTCCAAACTCTGGCTTGGAGTGGCAGCGATGCACCCCGTGTGGGCCAAGTCCATCAGTCAGCATGGCTTGGACCAGATGCATCCGCTCTCAAACAAAGTGCCTGCCATTATCCAGGGCTGAGGACCGCGGCAGTACCTCCGCAGGCAGAGGCGTGACAGCGTCGGCATCCGCGGCCTCCGCAGCCGCCTGGATCGTTGCGAGCAGCGCGAGCGACAGCGCGCGGCCGCCCGCGTCGCTGGCATCAGCGCCGCCGGCCCCGGCTGCTGAGCTCCCAGTGCCTGGCACCCGCGGCGCCTCCTGTCGGTGCTTAATAAACTTCTATGTCCTGGCCTACGTCCCATACAGCCACTTGCCATCGTGAAGTAATGCCATACATCGGCACGCTCCTTCTCTCCTTCTGCTTAAGGCGTGTATGTACACGCATATCGGCCGCATGGCGCTCATCAGTGCTGGAGGAGGGGCCGGCACGACATCAGCGCCGGGCGCTCGGCGCACCGTCACTGTCGAGCGGGGGAGACGCGAGCCGGGGCGGGTGAGGCGCGAGGAAGAGCTGCCGGGGGCACTGCCCAAACTCGTTCACCTGCGCTCCTGCCCGCGCCAGCTCTCGCAGCCGCAGTTGCAGTCATGCGTCCCACGTCTGTGCATGGAGGAAGCAACCCCTGGGCTGCACTGGGCACGCAGGCAGAGGCGCCGCCTTGCTGACAACGCGCATTGCTGCGGGCGGTGCAAGCTGCACGTGACACACGTCTCTGCTGCAGCGCCGGCGCGCCTGCGCTTCCAGGGCGGCGCGCTCGCGCGCGTCCGCGATGGCAGCGACATCCACGTCGCCGTACGTCAGGTGGTGGAACACGTTGTTGGCCTCCGCCGCAGGCGCGCCGCGCTGCTTGTACCTGCCGCATGCCAGGCGGCCTCTCAAGGCGCGCTGTCAGCACCCGCAGAGCGCCCCAGCAGCTGGTGCCGGCACGCCCTGCTGCAAGTTGCAAAAGGGGAGATGAGAGCGAAGCACAGTGCTGGCCGACTGCGGCATGCGGAGCGGACTTTCGGGCACACGCATATACATTGCCTGAGTGTATAGCACTAGGAAAGAAGCTACACCCCAGGTGGCTGGCTGCCGCAAGCACTGCAGGAGGCATGCGGCGCCGAGTCCTGCCGGGGGCGCGCCCAAAGATCAGGTCAAGCCAGTGGTGCAGGTTGGCGGAGACGTAGGCGCCCTCCAGCGCGGCGCGGTGGCGGCGCAGGAAGTCGTCCGGGCCGTCCGCCCAGGGCGGCAGCTTCACGTCGCCCACCGCCGCGCCGCTCTGCCGCATGCCCAGCGCGAGGCCCTGGCGGTTGACCAGGAAGCTGCGCGCCCGGCGCCGGCACCCTCAGTCCGCTCGTGCCGTTTGCGTGCAGGGCGGCGCGGCCGCCGGGAGCGCCTGCGGAGGCTGAGGCCGACGTGGCAACGCAGGGACGGGTGACAGGCCGGCAGCTGGACCCTGGTGTGGCCAGCCTCTCGGCAAGCGCTCAAGAGTAGGGTGAGGGCACATGCGGAGCAAAAGCGCCCCGCACCTCGGGTCGGCCAGGAAAAACTCGGGGATGAGCTCCTTCACGTCGGCCGGGCCGGTCGTGGCGCTCTCCCAGGCCTCGCGCATGCTGCAGAAGAGCCGATCCGGCGCGTCGAAGCGGCCGCCCTGCAGGCTGCAGGCCCCCCGCTCACGTCAGCCGGAGGCGCGGCGTGGCGCGCGGCCGGCGGCAGCCCGCCTGCACACTGCACAGCCTCCGCCGCGCGGCGTGGCATGCATCGCCGGCGTGCGCCAGGCATCATGTGCAGCCCAGGGCAGCATGTGTGCAGCGGCGGCATGTTCCAGGGACCGGGAGGCGCACCGCAGGAGGTGCGCAGGCGCGGCGCGGACCATCCAGAACATGACGTAGCCGGGGCACGAGTAGTGCGAGCCGTACAGGAATGGCGCGTCGAGGCCCTGCGGCGGGCGCACACCTGGTACCGATCCGGACTCGCCGAGTGCGGCACCGTGCCTGATGCGCCATACGTCGCACCAACACACCCCGAGGCATTGCTGCAAGGACACAGCCGCAAGCAGCAACTGCTTTCAGCGCTTGCAGGCAGCGGTGTGTGAGGCCGCGCCTCGCCGCGCGGCATCTCCTCAAAGCGCTGCCGGAAGGTCGCCAGGCGCGCGGGAGTGAGCGCGCCCACCGGCTTGGACAGGTCCCTGCAGGTGCGCCGCAGCCTCCCTCTGGAGCACTGCCATTTCCTGTGAGGACAAGTATGCCTGTGGCAGCAACGCACGAGAAGGCACAGCAGCAGGGTCATCAGCAGCAGGGTCATCAGACTACTGTACGGCGCATACAGCAATTCCGTCCAGTGTCACAAGCGGGCAGGCCCATTCCCAGGGCGAGGCACAGACGGGTGAAGCGCCCGGCCAGCGCGCCTGAACGTGGCCGGGTCCGACAGGTCCAGGCGCGCAGAGGCGTAGTCCGCCAGCACCCACGGGAACACGGGCCACTGCGTCAGGTCGTTGAACGAGCGCCCGGCGGCCAGGTTGAGGAAGAGCAGGTAGTCGCGGTTGCTCACGCGCCCGCGCTGCCAGGCCGCGGTCACGCGCTGCAGCCAGCTGCCCTGCGCCTGCGCGTCGCGCAGCCGCCCGCTCCCCACACTAGCTTTGTGGAATGTCACAATCCCAGCACAGACTCGTTCATTACGGCCTTGACAGGTGCATGGCGCTCCCATGAGTGCAGATGTCACCCCACCAGAAAAGTTGATGACATTTCAACCTGGCTCAACCTGTCTGGTATGACACTCAGCGCACGCCCCCAAGGTGTGTGAGCTGTCAGGCAGAGGCTGGTGGAGAGACCGGGCGGCACGGAGCCACATCATGAGAGCGCGGTGAGGCGCCCGGCGCGCCTCCAGGATGGAGCCCGCCGCGGCCGCCGCGCCGCGGCCGCCCGGCAGGCTGCTGCCGAGCAGCGGCTGACCGGTCAGCGCCGCGGCCGCGCGCTCGCGCTCCGCCTCGGTCGCGAACACGAAGAAGGCGCTGGGCGCGTCCCAGGTCGGCCCGCCGCCGGCCGCCGCGCCCGGCGCGTCGATGAAGAACAGCTCCAGGCCTGCGCGGCCGTGCATGCTCACGCGCGCTCCGGGCTGGAGATGACCTGCCATATCACCCGCCTGAGCCAGGCCCAGGCAGCACACTGCGCACCCGCACCGACATGTGCACCCATGCAGCGTGCGCACGCAGTGCAGGCCGCCTCGCTTGGCATGCGTTCCTGGCAGCGCAGTCGTTGCATACGAAGCTAGCCGCACCGGTGGGCCGCAACGAGCTGCGGCGGCGCGCCACGGCAGCGATGGCGGCCAGCGGGTGGACGCGCACGGGCATGTCGCCCGCCACGTCGTGCAGCGGCTGGAAGTAGAGGCGCTGCGATGTGATCACCAGGCGGCCCGCCTCATGGACCTGCACCGACGCAGCCGCAGCCGCATCCACAGGCGGCGCGCACATGCTCTATAGCTGACGGACATGCCACATACCCGAGGCTGCAGTGCCTGCCAAGCTTGGGCGCCTGCTGAGCAATCGTAAGTTCGCATGCAGGCGGCTGCTCACAGCGGCAGCCATGAGTGCGCGGTTGCCTGCAGGCTGCTTGTTGGTGCAAATGAGGCTCATACGGCAGTGCTCCTGCGGGCGCGCGCACCAGCGGAGTCAGCTGCGTCGCCGGGCCCTCGTGCGCCACGCGCTCGGCGAAGTCGACCAGGCGGCTGGCGTCAAACGCGGCCTCCTCCACGCGCGCCTGCGCCAGGGCCTGGGGCGCGCGCGCAGATTGGAGCAGCGCCTAGATGGGCAGCGGCGGGGCACGAGACAGCGGCCATGCCCTGCAATGCTCTCGCCGCCTGTACCACTCTGGCGTGCTTCCAGACTTAACAGCATGCACCGAGCGTGTCCCTGGGCAGCTCATGGGCGGGTGGCTGCATGCCGCACAGGCTGGACAGAGGGCTGATCATGTTAAATTCGTTGCCAGAACATTGCCTAGCTATTTTCTAATATCCCAATCCTTGCCTTCACAGGCTGAAGCGCGACCACGTGCCTGCAGCGTGCTCGCCCGCTCAGCATATGGCAGCCGCGAGGCGGCCAGGTAACGGTTTACAAGTGGCGCCACGGCGGCCGTGTTGACATACGCCAGCGCAAAGTGCCACGTCGTGGCGCGGGTGCGCTCGATCACGTACGCCGCGTCCGCCATGTTTGCCTTCATCTTGGCCACCTGCGCCGCCGTCGCAACCAGGCCCCGCTTCCCCGCGGGCTCCAGCCGCTGCACGTGTGCGAAGGGCAGCCTGCGCCCCCAGACCGCCCCGGGACTCACCAAACGGCTGGGCCATTCTGCTGCACGGGAGGCGCACGCCCTGCTTGCAGGAAGTCATACTGCACAGCGCGGTCACAAGGCGTCAGCAGGCTGCGCTGTGCGGATCGGGGCGCACCGCGCGATCGGCACGCGTGAGTCCTCAGGCTCAAAGAACAGCGACTTGCTGCACAGGCGCAGGCGCCCCGGGAGCTGCGGCTGGCCCTGCCAGTTGCCTGACACGCCGGCTGGCCACCTGCAGCTGGCCTCCCAGTCGGCCACATAGTCCTCGCCCTCTTCCAGCAGCAGCAGGGAGAAGCGTTTGCGTCCGGCGCCGCGCCCGCCAAACATCCGCGCTCAATGCTCCCCGCTGCCGGGCCCTGCCGGGCCCGGAGGCGCTCGCTCCGAGCTCTTTGCCGGTGGTGCTCGGAACGGCGGCACGACTGCCTGGTACTGCGGGCCGATGCGCGGCTTGTGCGGGTGCGCGACGCCCAGGATCTTGGAGGTGCTCAGCTTTGGCTTGCCGCCGGGCGCATCCGGCTCAGGTTCCCTGTCCAGCGGCCGCTTGCCTGGTCGTGAGGCAGGCGAGGCTGTGGCAGAGCGCTTAGTGGTGGGTGCATCAGCACCGGGTGCGTCTGTCATGTCATCGCTCACTGAATAAGCAGCTTCTGCGCGGTGAATCAACCAGAGGTGACCTTCGATGAGCCTCCATCGAGCTCACTCAGCTCAGGAGCGACTCGATGTCCAGGGTGTGCGCACGTGCACAGGGTCCTTAGAACAGACGACCACGGCCGAGAGAGCCTGTGCCACAGTCTATGCTCACGGTGAGCAGAACAGTCTTTAACTTGGCTTCGACCGAAAGGGAGTTGCACCGTCACTGCTGCAGAGCTTCACAAAACGATGACGCACACAGTGCTGCTGCGGGTTGCGCTGGGGGCCTGCATGCTGCTCCTGGCTGTTGCAAAGGTAGACACGATTGTCCTAGCCCTATGTCTTGCCATGCTGTTGCTACTGACAGACAAATGATAAGCGCATGCCTCGGCGCTCAGGTGCAAGTTGACTTTTATGGCGAGGCGCTGTGCCCGTACTGTGCAAGCTTTCTGGCGGACACAGCCGCGCCGCTGTTCTATGAGGGCTTTTCGCCATACATGGACTTCAGGTGGCATGATGACATAAAGCACACTCTGTAGCTGTGCGCTGTCTTGGACTTGCTCACAGAGTGCAGAGTCGCAGGTACGTTGCCTACGGCAACGCTCGCAATGGCAGCAAGGGCCTAGAGTGCCAGCACGGACCCCAGGAGTGCCTGGAGAACAAGGCGCTGCTGTGCGCTATTGACAGCGCATCGGGGCAGGATGAGTGGTACGCCCTGGTTGCATGGCCAACGCTGCTGCACGCCTGCTGAGGCTGGCGCCTGCAAACGTGCTCCGGCGACGCAGGTTCCCCTTTGCTCTGTGCCTCAGCCAGAACCACAACCGCGGCGCCATTGAGCTGTGTGCAGACACTGCCAAAATCGACTACACCGCCATCAAGGGCTGCATGGCTGGCGCGCCCTGCTCGCTTCTTGCGTGGGATTTTGTGCAAAAGGCACACCCTCACCGCTGGCGCTCTGCCGTGCAGGCGACCTGGGGGCAGAGCTTGTGCATGTCGCCGCCAACGAGACGGCGAGCCTGCACCCCGCGCACACGTATGTCCCCTGGGTGGTGGTCGAAGGGGTGGCCATTGGCTCCGCGCACCCGTTCCTGCGTCAGTTCGTTTGCGTAGCACTGCCCCCCTCCGACCGGCCAGAGTCATGCTCAATTCCCGGGCAAGCAGAGGTGGGCAGCAGTCGTGCCACACTGCAGCTCGCTTGAGGAAGCCTGTGTACCTGGAACAGACGCACTTCAAGTGCCTAGCTGGGCAGCTCCTTGTAGCGTAGGATAGGCAGGCAGCGTCACTTTGGCATCTGGTGGCACGCCATGCAGTACTGAACAGTCCTTGGTTGTGCAGAAATAGCTGTCTTTGTTGGCTGGAGTTGGCTCAGCGCGACTGCCAACAAACCTCATTGTAATTTTTTCTTGTTCCCAGCTGGGCATACGGGCTCATGAGTCCGCTCATACTGCACGCCAAAGCGAACCATAGCATTTGCTCCTCCGCGCCAGAGATCCACCTGTACCGCTAGCAGTGAACCTGTGCATACCCAAGGACTGGCAACGGCCGTCAAACAAGGCCGTGGCACACACAGATTGTCCAGAGCCCTCCCCCGGACTGTACAGCAGACATGAGGACAGCCTGACGCGCCTGCACAGCATGTGCAAAGCCCAGGCGGCGTGATGTTTGCAGCCAAGGTCCCAACCGTGCCTGCGGCACACCCCAACAACATGTAGTATGCGGACCATGGCAACAGGGACGCGAGGCAGCGTCAAAGAATTTGTGCATCCTCTGGGCCTAGCTAGGCTACTGCTTGATAGACAATGCCTGCTCCCACCCGCTCCTACACTTGCCTTGATAAAGCAGCAGTGCCTGCTGAGGACAGTGCCCGACGCTCCAGAACATAGCAATACCTGACTGCCCAGGCCTGTGCCGTCACTGAATGCCGGACAGCAGGCCGGAGCCCTCCATCTGCTGCACGACCTCGTAGCCAACGCCAAACTCGGGATAGGGCGCGGGCGCATTCCGCGCCAGGTGCGTCCGGTCCAGGAGCTTGTCCAGCGCCTGCAGCCCGGCACAAGGTAACTCTGCGGTCAGCAGTCCTCAGCCGACCAAGAGCAGCCCCTGCGACTGCTCAGCAGGAGTCTGGGGCGGCCTGTCAGTGAGAGCAGGCATGTCCGGTGGTCCCCACTCCTATCTCCAGCATCACGACAGGCGTCCTGCCAGGCGGCTCTGCATGGTGTGCACGGCAGCGCAGCCGAGAGCGCGCAGCGGCGGCGGCGCGCCTTGTCGTCGATGACGCCCGACTGCGGCACGTCGTTGCCGCCCGCGTCCGCCTTGAGCAGGTCCATCAGCTCCTCCGCGCTCAGGGACGTCGCCTTGGCCTCCTCCACCACCGCGTCCTGGCCCGCGCGCCGGCCGGCCCCCTTGCCGCCCTTGAATACAGCACGGCAAGGAGCGACTTGGTCGTGGCACGCCGCCCTCAGCGGTTGCTGACCTGCAGCTGACCCCTAGGATGCTGTCGCTGTCAAGATAGGCGTTCAAGAGGAGCCAAAACTGCCCCCCACCGCCACATCGCCTCGTGCCGCTGTGGCAGCGCGCTACGGAACGGCTGGCAGCCAAGCCGGGCAGAGGAGCGCGGCTTCGGGCGGCGGCGCAGCGCGCGCGCGCACCTGGCCGGGCAGGAAGGCGCCCTTCTTGATGACCAGCCGCTCCAGCGCGAGCTTGGAGTTGGCGCGCTTCAGCAGCTTGCCCTCCACGCTCAGCGCGGTGGCCAGGCGGAACACGAGCACCGGCTTGCGCTGCCCGATGCGGTGGCAGCGGTCCATGGCCTGGCGGCGCGCGGCGCGCCGCGCCTCAGGCGCCGCAGCGCCGGCACGCGACAGGGCGGCAGGGCTGCAGGCCGCACGCCGGATCCCTGCTCCCAGGGGCGCAGCGCCAGCAGGTAGGCCCCCCCCCACATGCTGATGTGCGTGTTCCAGCACAGCCGCGACGGCGCCTCGCCCCGCGCACCGCGCGCTCAGGCAGGCCGCGCCGCGCGCGCAGCGCGGCACCGGGGCCCAGGGCCGGCGGCGGCGGCGGCGGCGGGCGCGGCGGGCGCGGGCGCGGGCGCGGCGGGCGCGCCTGCAGGTCGCTCTGCGGGTTCCAGTCGGAGTCGTAGAGGACGACCGTGTCGGCGCTGGTCAGGTTGATGCCCAGGCCGCCCGCGCGCGTGGACAGCAGGAACGCGAACATGCCCGGGTCGTCGTTGAACGCCCGCATGGCCGCCTGGCGCTCCTGCCAGCTGACGCCGCCGTCGATGCGCGCCGCGCGGTGCCCGCGCTGCTCTAGGTACGTGTCCAGCAGGTCCAGCATGCGCGTCATCTGCCGCCCCCGCGCCTAGTCAAGCGCCTCCTGCACCTTGTCAGGCACAGGCAGGGCCCCGTACAGCCGGTCGAACAGCGGCATGCGCACACGGCGCGAGCGCTCGCAGCCAGGCACATGCTCGGGCAGTGCTCTGCGCAGCAGCCGCCGCCCTGCCGGCGCTGGGGAGAGGCAGGCAGGGGCCCGGCGGGGCCCGCACCTGCGAGAAGATGAGGACCTTGTGGCCGTCGCGGTGCAGGCGCGTGAGGATGCGGTCCAGCAGCGCCAGCTTGCCGCACTGCGCGGCCGCGCAGCCGGTCAGCCGCCCGTGCGGGGAGGCCCTGAACAGGGCCTGTGGCAGCCTGCACATGCGACGACCTGTCCTGCAGCGGTCGACAAGGCGAGCCCCACAGCGCGCATGCCGGCAGACGCGTCTGCTCTGCCAGGCAACACCTGCGGCGCGCATGCTGGCAGGCGCGTCCGCTCCCCCAGGGTTAGCACATTATACATATATACACTCTAACATTTAATAGGTAGGAGCAGCGGACCTGCGCGACCAGCTCGTCGGCGGACGGGTAGGTCAGCGAGCCGTCGAACGCGCCGGCGATGAGGTCCGGGTGGTTGCAGTTCTTCCGCATCTGCATCAGCACGTTGTTGAGCTTGGCCACGGGCGCGCCGCCCATGCCCGCCCGCGCCTTGGACATGACCTCCTGCGGCGCCCAACGCGCGCTGTCAGGCCAGGCACGGGCCTGACGCCGCGCCGCACGCTCCACAGCAGCAATCGCAGCGCTGCCGCTGCCGTCCTGCCGTCCTACAACAACAGAAACCTGCCGACCACCCTTTTTCGCTCCAAGCAGCAACCCATATATCGGCCACGCCCCTCCCCACGCACGGCTGAACCCGTCAGCGCTCGCTGCACGGCGCGCGCATCCGCGACTGCGGCCGCCAGAGCGCGCGCGCGCGCGGGCCGGGCGCGCACGCTGAGCGTGCGGTCGCGCAGCTGGTCGTTGAAGCGGCGCTGCAGCGCCGACATGCCCGCGTACAGCACCACCTCCGCCTTGGCCGGCAGGCTGGTCTCCACGTCCGCCTTGAGCCGCCGCAGCAGGAACGGCCGCAGGATCGCGTGCAGCTTGCTCACCTGCCGGCCGGCGCGCCGCGGTCAGCAATCGGGCGCCCCGCATTGGGCAAGCGCAGGCGCGGCGCGCGGAGCCGCCTGCGCGACGCGGTGCTGCTTGGGGCACATCGGCTCGTGCGGGGTCACAGGCAGACATGGCCTGTCTGGCGCAGCGCAGAAGTTTATTGGGGCGCGCGCCGCGCCGCGCGCCCTGTCAGCTGCGACCGCGCGGGCGCACCACGCGGTTGCGCTGCTCCTGCGCCAGGATGTGCTGGTCGCCGCCGGCCTGGCCGACGCCGCTGAAGTCGAACCAGGACTCGAAGTTGGCCAGCGAGTTGAACACGTCCGGCAGCAGGAAGTTCAGCAGGCTCCACAGCTCGCTCAGGTTGTTCTGCAGCGGCGTGCCTGCAATGCACGCCGCCTCCGAGTCGGGTACGGGTCTGAGCGGCCCGTCCGCAGACTCGAGCCGTCCACACCACACCAGCAAGTGCCTGAGTAATGCATGGCAAGATGAATCGGACAGACAAGCGCAGCCAGGCACAGCCAGGGGACACTAACGACCCCGACAGCTCACTGCACACCGGTGTGTCGCGCTGACGGCAGGCATGCATGCCGCAGGGGCGGCCGCGCGGGGCGGCCGCGGGCGCGCGCCGGTCAGCAGCAGCTTGTTGGCGGTCGGGATGGTGCGCAGCTCGCGCAGCAGCTTGCAGTTGAAGTTCTTCAGCCGGTGGCCCTCGTCGACCACGATGTACTTCCAGGTGTAGCGCTGCAGGAACTTGACGTCGGCGATCACGATCTCGTAGCTCGTGACCACCACGGGAAAGTGCTCCGTCATCTTGCCTGCGCGGCATGGGGCAGCCTAGGGTGGGCGCTCAGCAGGGTGGGCGCCGCCGCCTGTGCAGACCGCCCCTGGGCAGACGCATGCAGGTGACTCCACCTCGTGTCAGCTGTGTGTTTGCAACGGCGGTTCTGAACGCCTTGCGAAGGGCAGCTGGTTCAGAAGCGTGACAGGGTGGTGCGCGGGTGGCGCCGGGGCGCGCCGGTCGGCATGCGCTTGCTGCGCAGCGCGGTGCGCTCCGGCTTGCTGCCGTGGTACAGGATGCACGGCATGGACGGGCACCAGCGCGCAAACTCGGATACCCAGTTGGGCAGCGTCGAGAGCGGGCCGACCACCATGAACGGCCCGTGCACGCCCTTGGAGCGCAGGTGCGACAGGAACCCGATCGTCTGCACCTGCGCGCGCGGCCGGCGAGGCCCACTGTGACAATGCAGAGCGCAAACCCAACGCACGTGCGCTCAGAGGTCGCACTACTGGAGCAGTCACGCATGCCTTTCGAGGCCGGTTCCTCAGCGTCCTAGAGTCCTGAGCGTCTCTCACTCTGCGACCTCATGGGGCATGTGGGCGCGGGCAGGCTCGCGGCCGCGCGCACCGTCTTCCCGAGGCCCATCTGGTCGGCGAGGATGCCGTTGAGCCCGTTCTGGTACAGCGAGATGAGCCACTTCACGCCCTTCAGCTGGTACTGCCGCAGCTCGCCCTCGATCAGCGGCAGCAGCTCCTGCGCGCCGCGCCGCGCTGGCGCGCCTCTTGCCGACATGCGATCGACGCTGCCTCGTTGCACCGTTTGCTACACACAGCACATAGACAGGAATACACCTCTCGAGGCGTGCGGATGGGTGCGAAACGCATGGGTGGGTCTGGCTGCCCATGCAGCACCAAAACGCCAGCACAACACCCAGGGCTGCAGCGGCAGCAGGCGCACATGCGTGCTGAGCGCCGCGGCTCCGGGCCCCTTCTTCCGCGCGCCGCCCGCGCCCTTGCCGCCGGCTTTCCGCTTGCCGCCCACGTGCGCCTCGCCCGCCTCCGCGTCTGTGCGCGCCTCTATCGCGCTCATCTGCTCGCTGCAGGCACAGCCGCACGATTGCTCAGCTCACCTGTTAGCATGTTGATCGATAGCATGTCAGGTTTGTCGATCATGACATCCACGGAGGACAACAGTCGAGGCAGAGCAGGGGCTGATCAGTGCAGAGCAGGTCTGCAGCAGAGCGGGAAGAGCGCATGCATGGCGCACGGGCCCAGGCGCTGGAGGCGCCAGGTGGTGGCAAGCGCGCCCTGCTGCGCATCACATGCTGGGTCCCCACCTGAGGAACTTGGTGTACAGGTCGGTCTTGCTCAGCAGCTCGTCCAGCTGCTGGAAGCGCGAACCATCTAGTACAGCGTCCTCGCTGCGGAACACGCCCTGAAGCCCAGCAAACGCCATTTTGGCGATGCTCAGACAGGCTGAGAATATCGCGCCGCTGTGCAGCTGAGGCACTGCTTATGCCTTGCACTGCGTGGGGCTCGAGACTACGCCCCACAGCACACTGTGACACAGGCAGCAGTGCCCAGCGAGCGCTGCCTGTGCTCGCTAACAGCAGGCGTCAAGGCCACCACAGTCACTGCGAGGTGAGCACCCCACCCTTGGCTTGCAGCCCACTGCCGCCAGCAGAGCCGCGTGCGCACCTGCAGCGCCCGCTCCGTATCCTGCTTCCGCTGCTGCCGCAGGCGCTCCTCCTCTTCGGCCGCGCTCTCTGGCGCCATGAGCTTTTCCGCCTCCTCCTCCTGTCGCACGCCAGTGCCCACTTGCTGACCGGTGCTCCACACAGCGCTGCAAGCACCGGCGCGTGCTGCGCGCTGCAGTAGGTAGCAGAGGCGTCTGTACGAGCAGACGCCCAGCACGGCGCGGAGAGCGACAGCAGGCCAGGCACACCGTGAGGTCGGTGCCCGGCAGCGCAACCGCCGTGTCATCAGAGTCTTTGCTCGCAGCGGCAGCAGACGTTTCGCCAGCAGGCCCAGCTGCTCGCGCAGCATCTGCATCCTTGCTAGACATCTGCGGGCCGGGCTTGCCCAGGTGCTGCAAGCGCGGCAGAATGTTGTGAGTTTGCGCCGCTCGCACCGTACACAGCGCCTTAATATATGCAGGACAAGTCAACAGGTCTTGCTCCGTGTACAGCTCGTGGGCGCACCCCCGACACGGCGCTGTTCATATAACCCCCTTGATGGCCGCTCTGCTTGTGGGTGAGCAGCCCCCGGTATGCAAGCACGGCACTTCCAGCGCAAGTGCAGGCTCGCAGTTCTCTGCTTATGATCTGGTCTGCAGTGCATAGAGATGGAACAAGGCTTGTCGTGGAGAGGCCTTGCAGCTGATTGTGAGCCCTGCAGGGTTATTCAAATTGGTCCACCAGCGATTGGTGCCAAATAGCATGGCATGCCAGCATGCCATGCTATAAACATCGACATGGCGTGGGAACCATCTGATAGTAACGCCACGTGCACGGCCATACGCATGTTTGGCACCTGATGTGAAGTGGCGAACTCGCACTTTCACTGCTGGTAAGGTCATCAACCTGATCATACACAGCCTGTGAACCACATGCAGCAGTGGCTCCACAGGCTGCAAACTCGAAGTATCCAGAAGCTCCCTGGCATCGGCTGTTAGGCAAACACGACCCAGCGCTGCGAGCAAGAGCGCATGGACTTGAGCCTCGGTCTCCTTCCTGTCACGTGCCACTGCCAACGCGCCGCCTCTCACCCGTCCACCGAGATGGTGAAAGACACATACGGGAACATCTCTGACTCGCCAGCGCCTCCATCCCCATCGTAGTAATGGTTGGTGCCTGCACAGCAGCCAACACCAGGGCATCGTCCCTGGGAGATACAGACGATGCGGTGAGCATGCATGCATGCGCCACTGTTGGCCCTCCTGGAGACCATGCCCGTCTGTGAGCACTCTCCCACAACACACCACTATGGCACTCTCCCACATCACACCATATGGGCTCTACATTTGTGTGCAATGCGTGATGAGCAGCAGCACAGTAAAACCCTGCGCATGAGCCACGTTTGCGCGTGAACCACATTTGGGTCATGCAGCGCTGCCGCACCTTGCGAGCCGAACAGGGACGCCAGGAGCTTGCGCAGCTTCGGCGCGGTCTTCTGCTGCGGCTTCATCAGCACGGCCAGGAACTTTGGCGGCAGGCCGTACCGCAGAATGCTCTCCACGAACAGCCGGACCGCACAGATGTGGATCCATGCGCTGAAGGCCTGCGCGCGCAGCGACCGGCGTCGCGCCGCGCTGCCCAGCCCGCCCGGGCCTCTCGCCGTTGCCTTGCCACCGCAGGCAGCAGCAGTGGCTGCAATGCACAATCAATTACTCAGGACAGCATATCGCTGCGCTGGCGTGCACGACGCACCTCGCCGTAGGCGGAGGCGCTCCACTGCTCCATCTGCCGCCGCTTGCCGTCGGCCTCCTCGCGCAGGCTGTGCCCGGACGCGCCCTCGGCCTGCTCCGCCTCCTCCGCCTTGCTGTACTCGCGCACCTGCGCCCGCGCGCGCCGCCTGACGCCGCCTGGCCGCAAGCCAGCGCGGTCCGCCAGCACAGCGCTCCGCTACCGTCGCCTTGGAGCATGTAAGACGCTGCGTAGGCACTGAAGCTGCATGTACATGACGCGGTCTCGCTGCTTCAGCGCAGCGCCTTGCTCCCGGTGCCTTCCCAATGTGAGCGTGTGAAGCTGCTACATAGGCCTTGAAGGTGCATGTACCACTGCTTCCGAATTGCTGCATGGGCTAGGTCAGCGAGGCGCTGCAAGGCAGCGCGCCTGGAAGCCCTTGGCGCGCGCGGCGGCCTTGAAGCCGTCGGCGACGCGCTTGAAGAGAGTGACCGAGAACAGCGCGAGGTCGGAGTCCTCCGCGATCAGCTTCGACGAGCGCGGCACCTGCGTCTACCATGCCTGTTAACACACCTTGCGCGCTGCGACCTCCGAGGCACAGGGCGCTTAGCTAATCACACACGGACGTTGGACGGAGGAATACATGTGTCGTTTTAGCGGAACACACATGTTGCATATCAACACAAAGAGGCAGACGTCTGAAAGCATTAATCAACAGCACACAGGACTGGGGGCGGGGCCGGGGCGCGGGGCGCGCGCCACAAAGTCGGACAGCGTCTCGTACGCGCTGAGCCACTCGCCCTTGGCGTGCGCGGAGGCGACCACGAACAGCGTGGCCAGGTTCTCGGTGTCCACCACGTCGCCCGGCTTCAGGATGCCGCCCAGGTCGCGCACCGCCAGCGACCCGCCCGCCTTGCGCGCCAGCGCCGTCAGCTGGCCCTTGAGCTGGTTGTACTCGCCCATGCGGACCTGCGCGCCGGCGCGCCGGGAGGCGTGTCACCACGCGCCGCAGGCCCGCCAGAGGTCGTTGGTGGTGCTGCAGCTCTTGCGCCCGAGAACCCAGAGTGAGAGAGCGACCGAGCGGGTCCGCGCTGTTGCATGCGCAGTGGGTGCGCAGGGAGCACGACTGACCGCTGCAATGCGCAGCGACCTTCGAAATAGAAGCATCAATCAGGGTGCAGCAGGCAGACTGGCGGAGCCCTGCCGCACACGCAAAGAAGTAACTGGCCTGTCATGCATGCCCATAGCAAGCGCCCATACCCGGCACTGACTGCACAGGCCACAGGTTGGTGCGCACGTCCGGACCCTATTGACTGTGGAGTGCGGGCGACAACAGAAGAGCAAGTAAACACCCTTCATAGGCTACAGGTACAAGCGACGACTGCGGTGCGCTCCATGGAGGTTTGTGCGTCAAGCTGCAACCCGCCGATGCCAGCCCAGCAGACATGCTGCGGGCAGCACAGGCACGGGCGCGCGCGCCTTGAGCTCGTCCTCAAGCTTCTGCGCGGTCTCCGTTATGGCGGCGACCGTCTCCTTCAGCGGCCGGCGCGGCGGGTACTTGGCCTCGTTCCAGGCAAAGCGCTCCAGGTATGTGTCGGGCGGCACGCCCTCCACTGTCACCTGCTGGCGGCCGGAGCAGGCGTCAGGCGCGGCTCGCGAGTTCGGCAGGGCCCTCACTGCCCCGCCTCCAGCGCCGCGCGTTGTGCGACCTTCACTTGCAGCACGGCCAGACTGGTGAACCTGAAGTTAGGGCAACGAGGCGAGCTGAGGGGAGCGGGGAGAGCGAGGGCCAAGGGGCGCGCTTCGTGGGTGTCGCCGCCGTTGATGGCGCCCATCTCGAACAGCTGCCGCCGGACCTTGTTCACCACCGACTCCACCAGGCCGTTGACCTTGACCAGCTCGTCGCTGAGCACCATGAGCGAGTCCAGCGTGCCCACGCGCAGCTCAGGCAGCGTGAAGCGGTAGTTGTTGCTTAGGTTGCTCTCATAGGTCGTGCGGTTCTGCACGAGCGTCCATGCGCGCTCCTCCGAGTCGTCCAGCAGCGGCAGGCTGACCAGCCAGTACATGGGCCGCGCCCCCGCTGCCGCCGAGCGCCGACGCGCCGGGGCCGCTCACGCCTGCGGTGGCGCCTCCACATGTTCACGTTCCGACAAGCGGCTAAGACAGGCCCGGGCCTGCGCTGCGTCGCTGTCTGGACCGCACGACGAGGCACACGCGCGTAGGGCACAGTGCTGCAATCTCCGCCGGGGCCCAGGCCTCGCGCACCTCAGGGCGCACCTAGCTCCTCTGTCGTGGTGCACGTGCAGTGCGCCTGCTTCGTGCACCTATCCTCAGTGGCGGGTCGCTCAGCCCTAAACGCCGCGCGATCTGAGCGCCTCTGCCAGTGGCTGCTTCGGTGCGCAAACACAGCAGGCGTGTACCTATCTGCAGCGGAGTACCTTGGACAGCGCAGAACAGGCTGTTCCTTTCACTCCTGCGAGACAGTGCAGGGCATGCCTGGGCGGGATGGGGCCCACATTTGGTGGTACTGGCACCACATGTACTTTCGCCCCAGCAGATCTGCTCTAGCTCTCTCAGCACTCAAAAGGCGTCCTCCTTCCTCCTCCTCAAGCTTGAGAGCAGAGGCATTGACATCAGCGCCTTGTGAGCGCCTCGAGGTTGTCATCCTGCGTTGCAATGCATTAACAGCCTGCCGCCCCAATGTGACTCGCTGTGTCGCCCCACATCAGCATGTGGCCTGCGCACCCGCGTATGCCAGGTACACGCGAACATGCACTCTTCGCACCAGCTTGGCTGCCGGCGCTGTGCTCGCGCTGCTATGTGACCTCCCGTACTGCTCAGACCGCTCGGCTGCTCCGCACGTGCAGCCGCAGAGCGTGCACAGGCAGGCAGCACGCGCGTGCTGCTGCGCCGCGCGCGGCTGGGCGCTCGCAGCAGCAGCCTGGTCTTGGCGAGGTCTGCGGCCGCATACAGCAGGCGTACTTCGAGGTGAGCCTCGGCACCAGCCAACCCAGAGTGACAGCAGCAGCAGCAGCAGACTTGAAGTGTTTCAGGAGTGCACATACCGAGGTATGCCTGCGTTTGCCGCGCAGCTGTGCCTGCAGAACAACGGGCGGCCGGCAGCCGTCGCGCTGGTGGAGCTGGTACGGGCGGCGTGCGAAGGACACGCGGCGGGCATCAGCCTGGAGCAGCTGCACCTGGAGCTGGAGCACGGCGGGCACGTGGACCACCAGATGCAGAGCCCAGGCTACTGGCTGACCGCTGCGGACCGCACGTACCGCCGCCAGTGGCTCAAAGCGGCACGCCCTGGGCTGCCTACGAAGTGCTCTGCACGGACCTCAGCCCCGCCGGCACCCTCACCCCAGCGCGGCCTGCAGGTGTACTTCACCCTGGAGGAGGCAGAGGCGGACAGGGGCTACCACAGGCAGCCGGACCCCGCAGATGCTCCGCTGCGCAGCCTGGTCTTGCGCACGCTCGCCGGCCAGGCCTCAGGCGAGGAGCAGACGCGAGTTGCGTTTGACCGCGCTCTGGCCACCTCGGGTGAGCCCGGTGCTCACCAGAGAGGTATTTAGTCAAGATATAAGCCTGTGCGCTGCTCAAACTAAGCAATGCCAGCCGCAGGCGCGTCTGGAGGCGCCGCAGCAGAGAGGCGGGTCATCGCGCCGCAGTTCATCCCCATTTCGCAGCTGGTGCTGCTCGCGCTCAAGTGCAGGCGCGAGCTGCGCACGTGACTGGTTTTTGCGAACGACAATGCCGAGCCGCGGCTGTCAGCGGTCCGTGCTTCAGCAGTGGTGGGTTCACATGGTCCTCTCAGGCTCCTGCCAGGCGCTGCAACTGGCCTGCAGGTGGCTCGCATGCCCAGCGAGTTGCAGTTAGCCACCTATGTTGTTCACCTTGTATGCAAGCTCTGCTCACTACATTTGAAGTTTTGGTGGAAGTGCGCTGGCATAGTGCCTGATTCCCGAGAAGCGGGCCATGCCAAATGAGCGAGCCTGGGGGCCATGCAAGGCCAGCATTGCTAGACTGCATTCATCAGACTGCCTGCCTCTTGTCCAGGTTGGCCCGCATCCGTTCAGATTCCATTGTTCAGTCTGTGTCCTTTTGTAGCATGCGTCCTGCTCAGGTGTGAACTGATAGAAGTGTATATGTGGACAAACGTGAGAGCTGCCTGGCTGCCGCTCGACTCCATAAGTGTTGGGGGCTGCTCCGTATTTGTGGAACTGTCCCTGGGAGCATGCGTGCTGAGTGGAATTGCCATGTGTGTTGAGTGCGTTATGTGTTGATGTGACGTCATGATGCTGTCTTCTGGAAGTGCAGAGTGGAGATGCAATATGCGGCGTTTGAGTGAGTGAAGCGTCGAGCTGTGTAGCCACATCACTTCAAACTGCACAAAATAAAGACCAATAGAGGCAGCATTGTCTGTTGTTTTTGCAGCTGCTTGCAGAGTTGTGGAAGCCCTTGCAGTTGCGATGAGCAGATGCATGAAGCTGCAGCTGAAGGTCAGCTTGCAAGGCCATGTCCATGCGTAAGTCCATGTTGCCAAAATCAGTACCTGCCATAAGCACTTGGCCATGCAGAGACACCCCTGCAGATCAGGCGCCGACCGACAGCCATACGCCAGCGCGCAGCGCGCCCTCTACTGCTTTGCAGTGCTCAGCCCCGCTCGCCATGCAAGCCCCAGCCACGCTGGCGTGCGCTGCTGGTAGGCCGCATATGCTGCCTTGCGCTCGGCCCGGCGCACCATGCGCCGCTCCACCAGCCGCGACACTTCCACCATGACCTGCGCCCCGCAGGCCGGGTCGCGCCGTCTGCACATGCCGCTGTAGCCCAGCCAGACTGGGCGTGGCAGCAGCAGGCGCATGCGCCGCTGAGGCAAGGCAGGCAGTCTGACTTGGCAGGCACCTCGCTGTGCACCCGACAGGCACGCCACGGCCCATGCAGGACTCTCTCGCGAGGCAGGCAGCGCACTCACGGGCAGATTCCTGGCACAGCGGGTGGCAGGTTTCGCGCTCATGCTGGCACATCAGGGTCCTGTGCCGTGCGAGACACACAGCATGCTTGACAGCGGTGCCCGCAGAGGACAGCACTCATCGTGGACATGGTTATCCTCACTGCCCAAGCCCCGCGCACTAGGCTGGTGAAGCGCGCCCGCCAGGGGCCAGAGTGCGTCGGCCGCGCTCGCGCCCGCCAACGCGAAGCCCCACCACCAGAGCTAACTCGCTGACATTTGCGGTGCAGGCTGTGCGGCCACAGGCCTGACGCGCGCGGCAGGGCGCTGGCCCACGCTAGCGCACAGCGCCAGCACAGCGCGCGCATGTGGCGGCGGGCTTCCGGCTGGCGCTGGCTGAGGCCCTATGCTGAAGCATTTGGGTATCAGCTAAATTGCACATGACGTACTCTCTGGGTCATGCAAGGTCTTCTACTGAGCGCTCTGTATGACAGGAAGGCAGTTGTGCTGTGTGTTCCAATGGCATCCTTCACGCAGCTAAGGCTGGGGATGAGCGCACCGGAGTCCAGGACCAGCTTCGGCGGCATGCCCTGCTGCCGCGCGCGCCTCGTTCGCCAGGCAGAGGGCGTGCAGCTGCGTGTCCGTCGCAGCCGCGGTCACCAGGCCTGAGGACGCCAGGGCAGGACGACCCTCAGTCATCCTGCGATGTTGACCGAAAGCGCCACACATTCACTGCACTACAGTGCAAACCATCCAGGAGTGTGCAATATACACCCTGACTCACACGGGACAACCAGGGCGCTGTCACTTTGGAGACAGCCGCAGCACCACCTCTGACAGGACCGCCTGAAGTCAATCCCTCTGCTAACATGTTACATTCCAAGCGGCAGCGCACCAGTGATGCACAGCAGCAGGGCAAGACCGTCCAGCGTCCACGCCTTAGCACGCGCACGGAAGTGCACCACATGCAGCGGAGCTGTGATGCCGATGAGCATGGCCTCCTGCAAGCGCCAGACCCTCAGGCTGCGCTGCAGGCTCTCCCAGCTGCACGCGCGGGGCGGCTGACGCGCACATTGTCGCTGTGTGTCGCTTGCACATCACCGCTGTCAGAGGGCCTCGCGGGCCTGTGCATGGGCCGTAACACCCAGCAGCACTCTACGCACTTGGGCACGCATGGTCTCATAGGGTTATGATAGGTTTCATAGGGTTAGGGCCATACCCCGAACCTGTTATTGAGACCCCACGAATTATTATGCATCACTCCCAACAGCGTAGGCTACCCTATAAGCGGGCGCGCCTAGAGGGACACCGCAGAGAAGGAGAGCCACCACCTGTCGCGCGGGTATGCCGCGCGCGCACCCGTACAGCGCCAGTCTTCACGCGCACCCAGCCGCCAGCGCTCGCTGCACAGGCGTGCCTCAGGACACTGTGATGCAGTCCACACTCTGGCTTGCTGCGGGCGGTCTGGTAAGTCCGCAAGAACGCGAGCGTGCAGAGAAGGCCTGCACAGCGGCCCCGCAGCTGTGCATCCAGGCAGCAGCTGCCGCCCCAGCAGGCAGCCCCGCAGCGCTGTGCTCAGCTGCAGCATGCGCCCGGTGCTTGGGAAGGAGTGCCTGCTGTGTGCAGATACGGGGCGCCCTCCATGCAGGACAGCTCGGGCACGAAAGACCACTGGTGGCGGCTCTGGCGGGCAGGCAAACAAGCAGGGAGCGGGCGGCCGCACCGCCTGAATTACGAGTGCGTCAGGCGCGCGGCACCAGGCCCACAGCAGCAGCATGCACGCATTGGCCCACGGGCTGCGGCGCGCGGCGGGGTGAACAGAACTGTGGTAGAACTGTGGTAGAACTGCGCGATGAGCAGCTGCGCGAGCGTCAAGTACAGGTCGATCAGCTGTGCTGACGCGCCGTGTCAGGCCTGGTGCCGCAATGTCCGCTGACGGTGCCACAAGCGCCGCAAGCGGCTCACCCAGGTGGCGCGCTGGTCGAGGCCGACGAGCCAGAAGGCGAGCACTCCGGAGAGGAAGTACAGGGCGGCAGCCGCCGACATCGGGCGCTGCAGGGCCAGCCTGCACAGGGGCGCTGCTGCGGCGGCAGCGGCTGCGCCGTGCGCGGGTGCCGCAGAGCAGCTGTGCGACAGGTAGAGCGCCAGGTGCGCCGACGGCAGAGGCGCGGCCGCCAGCAGCGCAGGTTGCTGATGCTCTTCACGTCCATACCCGGTGCTGCGCCGCGCGGGGCTCCTTCCGAGTGTTAGAGCACGCAGACGTTAGTTTTTTATGCAGCACACCTTGTTACTCTGCGGCGCTTCACCTATACGTCTATAGGCCAGTGCGGCGCGGCACGCCGTTCCTTGGCAGGGAAGCCACGGCAAATGAAGACCACTCACAGCAAGCTAGTGGCTACGCGTGGAGACTGCGAGGAGTATACACAGAGCTGAGCCTCAGCTTGAGCACTAGGAGAGTGCAACATTCTTGCACCGTGCCCCTGGCCTCGCCAGCATTTATGGTGAGGGTCTCAAGGACCCTGGCGCTTGCAAAGTCTTCTAGCTCAGGTGGACACAGCCAAGTCCTCTCTGCTTGCCCCTGCGCAGAAAATTTGCGCTGAGCAGCCTTCTAAAGGTGACCGCGGTTAGGGCAGAGGAATGGACACTCGGCCAGCCACCGTGACAGCCATGCGCGGCGGGCTCGCGGCCTCCCTCGCCCCAGACTTCCTTAGCGCTGGTGAGCCCTTGCGCCAGTAGGACTGTTTGACGCGCAATTAGGCACCTTTGCTGTAGATGCTTGCATGGTGCCTCAAGCGCACGCATGCCCGGTTGCCTGGGGTGCGGGAAGGCTGCCCAGGGGCCGGAACCGGCACGCAGCAGCCTGTGGCTAGGCGTCTGCCATGTTTCCGGCGCAGAGCTTTGCGGATGTCACGGAAACAATGCGTTGTGCCTACGCAGGCGGCCAGTCCTTCCCCCGGCCCCGCCGGGGTGGCTACGCCACCGCCTTCCCTGGTGAGCGCCATCCCGCAGCAGCCGTGCTGCAAGAGTACCCTGGGGTTGCTCGCCATGTCCAAGTTGTGTCCCCTGCCGAGAGCTGCTGCTCCCCGCAGGCCCGTCGAATGGCGCCGTCAGGATGCTGCAGCTGGCGGGGCTCACAGCGGCGGCGGCGCCATACGCGCGTGAGATGGAGTGGGAGGCCGCGCCGAGCTGGCCAGAGGCCATGGACTGGGAGGCCACGCCGGCGATCGAGGCAGGGTGGGCGCCCGCGCCGCCGCTGCCAGAGGCCCTCACCATGGACTGGGAGGCTGTGCTGGCGGGCGACATAGAGATCCTGGCGGCCGCACCGGAGCCGGCGGCGCCCCCGGCCCCCTGGTGCGGCCAGGGCGGCGCTGCAGCCCCGATCCTGCAGGCGCCCGTGCGCCTGTTCGCGCGGGCGCCGTGGCCCTTCAAGCAGCAGGCGGGCGCTGGCTGGACTGCGGCGCTGCCGCCGCCGCCGCCGCTGCCGCCGCTGCCGTCGCCGCCGCTCAGCGCAAACCCTTGGCCTTCGCGGCTGCCGCCCGCGCCATGGCCCTTCAAGCAGCAGGCAGGCGCTGGCTGGGCCGCGCCGCCGCCGCCGCGGCCGCCGCCGCCGCCGCCGCCGCCGCCGCCGTTTGGCGCACACCCCTGGCCGTCGCTGCGGCCCGTCGCTGCTCGGGCTGTGCAGCAGCAGGCGGTCGCTCGCTGGGCCGCGGCGCCGCCGCCGCCGCTGCTCAGCGCAAGCCCTGTGGCGCCGCTGCCGCCGCCCGGCGCCGGCCACCCTGCGCCCCCGCCGCCGCCGACGCCTGAGGGCCCTTGGCGCGCCGCGGCTGGCGGCCAGGAGACGGCAAGCGACGCGCGCGCCAGCAACGCGGCAGGTGCAGGCCCGCGCGCAGAGCTGCCAGTGCGGTGAGGGGCTTGGCCCACCTTGCGCACAAGCAGCCTGGGCGCTTGCACAACACAGTGCAGTGATTAATCTGCAGCTGGGTCATCGTGTGCCAGAACAACAGGGCAATTCAAGATGGACCTACTGACACAAGGTGCCCTGGCGCGCGCCGCGGGTGCGCCAGCGCACAGCGCTGCACGGCAGGCCTCTGACCGCGTGTCGGGGGCTGCGCGCAGCGGACAGCACAGCCGGTGGCGCCGCGCGCGCGGGGAGGCGCGCGCGCACCCGCCCCCGCACCCGCCCGCAGCAGGCCGTGCCGGGCGAGGACGCGCCGCGCCGCAGCGCGCCCAGCCAGCCCGCGCGCGGCAAGCGCCGCCACGCGGACGAGGGGCACGCATCGCACGAGCTGCCGTCGGAGGCGGGCGCGCCGGACAGCCCTACCCAGACCGGGCGCGACAGCCCGCCGCGCGCGCGCAAGCGCCGCACCGCGGCGACCGCCGCACCCTCGGCTGCGCACCTGTCGGCGCTCGCGGCGCAGGCCGCAGAGCTGGGCGCCGCGGCGGATCTCGCGCAGGCGCACGAGTCTGACAGCGCCGCCGTCGCGCTGCCGGCCTGCGTGCCCCGCCGCGCGCGCACGCGGTATGGCGAGTCCGGCGCAAGCACCCGGCCGGCGCGCCGCGTCGTCGCACGCGGCGGCAGCCCGCGCCGCAGCGCGCCGGCAGATGCGGGCGCGCGCGCGCTCGCCGCCGTCGAGCTCGGCGAGCAGGACACGCCGCCGCCCGCCGCACACAAGGAGCTCGACCAGGCCAGCCTGGAGCTGGGCGGGGCGGGAGCTGGCATAGACCTGCCGCAAATCGAGGCGGACCTGCACAGCGACGTGAACGAGGCCATTGCAATCGTGGCCGTGCGCGGCCTGGCGGAGTAGGCCGCGGCCGCGCAGGCGGACGCAGGCGCGGGGGCAGTAACGGGGGTTGTGGGGCGCCGGTAGGGGGGATGCGGGAACAGCAAGATGTGCGCACGGAAGCAAGTTGTGGGAACAGCCAGATGTGCGCTTGAGGGAAATGAATTACAAGCGCTGCTGGCTGAAACTTTCAGCCAGCACTTGCCTGGCTGAAACTTTCAGCCAGCACTGCCTGAAATGCATTTCCCTTGATTTGCAGGGAAATGAAGTACAAGTTGTCGAGTAAAACTTCATTCTCGATGTGGTTTGCCTCCCTGGATCTGGGCAAGGGAAGGGACGCAGGGCCATGTGCATGAGAGCATGGCCATGTGCATGATTTCATGTGCAAGGATAGCTACGTTGTGGCGTTGCAGTTGCAGGTTCTGATGTTGCTTGTTCCAGGTGTTGCAGGTTTTCTGCAACACCTGGAACAAGCCCCGTTGTTGTTTACAACGGGGCTGCACACTAAACCCTGATACATGTGCTTTGAGCACTCACTCAGCATCTCGTGATCTGCACTGCAACAACCCATTGTGCCATCAGGAGCACCTGGCATTTGTTGTATACTTGTGGCTTGTAAATGACTTGCTGAGCTGTACAGTGACTGTCCTGGCACAACCCTGCGCCCAGCTCAGCCCCCGTGTGCAAGTCCTCCTGTACGCCGCAGCCTGGCGGCGGAGCTCCCCTGTGCGGTGTAGCCGGCACCCCATGCGCTCCGGGCAGGGCGCGCCCAAGATCCCACCCAGCACGACGCACATGTAGCATGCCATGCTCACCACCACAGCGCGCACCCATGGATGCACTGGCTTAGGTATCGCGTGGCACAACCTGTCCAGCACGCAGAAGAGCGCATGCCGTGAGGCAAGCAGCACCCTCGTCCTCATGCGCTAGCTAGCGCAGGACACCAGGGAGGTAGACGCACAACACAGCAGATGTGCCTGCTGTGTTGCACTCTGAGCTATTATTCTCCTCAAAACGTGCTGCACCTAACTCAAACTCTGTTCTTTGGGTGCGATAGCGCGCTGCGCGCGCGCAAGCGCCGCACCCTCAGCGGCGCCTGTCGGCGCTCGTGGCGCAGGCTGCAGAGCTGAGTGCCGCGTCGGCGCCTGCGCAGGCGCAGGACCCTGACAGCGCCGCCGCCACACTGCCGACCGGCCCAGCTTACTGCATGCGCAAGCTGTGGGGCGACTCCGGCGCAAGCGCCCGGCCGGCGCACCGCGTCGTCGCGCGCGGCAGGCAGCTCGCGCCGCAGCACGCCGGCGCCGGACGCGGGCGCACGCGCTCTCACGGCTGTCGAGCAGGGCGAGCAGGACGCGCTGCCGCCCGCTCGCGGATTGCAGAGCTGCTGGAGCCCGACCAGGCCGGCGTGGAGAGGGCGGGGCAGGGGCAGGCATGGATGTGGCGCTCATGCCTGCAGACCTCCTGCGCCTGATGCCGCGCAGCAACGGCATGATCACAGGGCCGAGCCTTTTCAGGCAACTCATTTGAGAGTTTGAGCGGGAGCTGCCTCTCTCTTGGACGAGGCAGCGCCAAGACCCTAGGCCAACTAGTGCAAAAAATCAACAATGCCATTGTTGGTGCGCCACAGTGTGCAGAGCACCCTGGGCGGGAACGCAGGGCGGGCGCGCAAAGTCTGTGCTCCGCGCCTCGGAAGCAGTTCGCTGAGCACACAGCTTGCCAGGATTACGTAATCGCCAGCGCTCTCGGGGCTTGCGCGGCCTCATCTGGCACGCCCGCCTGCACCTGGTGCGCCTGTCCTTGGCCCCAGGCTGCTGATCACACGGTGTCCTGCTCAGCGCACATCACAAGGCAACAACTTTTGCAGAGCTCGCTGTTGATGGGCCAAGGAGGGCGCTGGCCGCGAGGACTACGTTGCACTCACTGTGGCTGAGCACGCCGGTACTCTGTTCCGCGCCTGACAACATCGAGTGACTTCACTCACTGGCGCGCCTGGTCTGATGTGCACGCTGCGGCGCAGATGGCGTGGCGTGGCGAGGCCTCGGTATTGCACCTGTTGTTCAGGACTCTTTGATTAACCTCATTAGCGTCCTTGGTGCAGCGTGGAGGGCTGCGCCACGCAGCTCATCAAGATGGACCAGCTGAAGTAGCGCCTGTGCCCCGTGCACTGCGCGTGCCCCGCAGTGCTGTACGACGGCGTGCCGCAGCATGGGCGTGCGTGATGCAGCCGTCTCACACGCTCAACGTCACACCCAGCGGCTGGTGCACGCCTGCCGTGCTCTGGTAGGGCGTGCTGCCAAGCCGCGCAAGCACCTCCCTGTTCATTAACACAATAGAGTGAAGCGGTGTGGCAATGTCGCCTGCTGAGGCCAATCAGCTGCTGGTCTGCAGAACGCCGACTTCGTCCAGAGGCGCGACCCCATGCCCATGATCACACGGGATCCTGAGCACCTTGCGTGCACCTCGTGGCAGGGCCTTGCTAGCCTGGATTGGGGCGCGCGCGCGCACCACCGGGGCAGCCGCAGCCCCGCGCGAGGGTGACGCGCACCCAGCAGTCGCGCCCAGCGCTGGACAAGCGCCCGCGGCAGCGCACTCGAGTGCGCTTGTTCAGGCCACCCCGGAGATGCATCAGGTGCAGGGGCACGCCGACGCCGGCGCGGCCGCCGCGCTGGGCCGCTTTGCGCATGAGGCTGCGCCTGCGCGGTCGCTCGCTGAGCGCGCGCGCGACGTAAGCGGCGCAGCAGCGGCACGCTCGGACAGCCACACGGCGGCCGATGACGCGGCTGACACACCCGGCTCAGGCCCCCGCGGCGCTGGCAGCGGGCAGCTCGGCAGCGCGACCCAGTCCGCCGCCACTCCTGGCGTCGGCCCACATGCAGGTGGGCCATGCACGCTTGCAGCGCGGCCAAGCCTACGTGTGCCGCTGGGACCCAGGGCATGGTCTGCAGCGAACTTGGGCTGTACTCTGTGCTGCCTGAGCGCGCTGGGCCTCTGCTATGCGCCTTGACACACACTTTGGGGCATGCAGCCAGCGGCGCGCTTGGTCTAACTGGCATGCTGGCACACAGGTGGCATGGCGTCGCGCAGCCGCGACGCGCTGCCCGTGCTTGAGGAGTGGTACGACGTAGCATGCACGGGCCAGTACCTATGTGACCGCCCGCGCGCGTGCGGCGTGGTGGGCTGCGCCGAGCCGCTCGTCAAAGCTCACCACCTGAGGTACCGCCTGTGCCCTGCGCACAAGAAGTGCCCCGCGGTGCTGCGCCGCGGCGAGCCGCAGCGCTGGTGTGGGACCTGCCGCCGCTTCCTCGCGCTCGAGGCATTCAGCGGCAGCCAAAGGTGCGCGCCTGCCTCGCGCTTGCAGCGTGCTCCGATCCCGTTTCACCCAAAATCCTATTTCACAGTTCCCTGCACGAGTTTCAGTGCGCCATGTAGAACGTTGTCCTGATGCGATTGTAGCCACCGACTGCTTGTGAACAATCGTGTCTGCATGCGCGCTTGCGAGCGGTTCCTGGACGATGTGCACGCTCCGTGGCAGGTGCTGCGTGAACAGCCTCAAGGCAATGCGCGAGCGCGCCGCGCTTAAGCTTCGGGCGCGCGAGGCGAGTGCCGCCGCGGCGCGGCCCACCGAGCGCAGAAGCGCCCATGCGTGCCCGGCCGCCGCGCCCGCAGCTGGAGCTGCCCTTGCGGCGGCGCAGACAAACCTCTTCGCCCAGGTCACCCAGCACATCATTCAGATGTACCAGCGCGGGCGCGCCGGAGGCAGTGCGGCCGCCGTGCCCGCCCGCTCTGCTGAGGATGGTGAGGCAGCATCCATGTGCTCGCCCGCTGCGTGCGAGCGCGGCATCGACGATCCAGCGGCGGGCGGCTTGTGGCACCGCACGGCGGCCGAGGACACGTCTGACGGCTCGCACGCCCGCGGCGCTGCCGGCAGCGCTGAGCCTGCCGGCATGGCCGGTGACAGCCTGCGCGCAGGTGGGTCATGCTAATGCTGAGCTTGGCAGGGCTGTTCAGTCTCAAACTTGCTGCCAAACCTCGACCCATTGTGCCTTCGCAACGCACAAATGCGAGTGTGCAGAGCTGCAAACAAACTGTGGTGCGGGTCTCAGGCAGCGATGGCAGCGGTGCGGACCCTGAGCGCGCCATGCCTGCCGTGGCAGCTACAGGCGCCAAGGCGCCCCACAAGCCCAACAAGCGGCGGGCTGACAAAGCCGCCGCCGATGCCGACGCCTTTGACCAAGATGCGCCCTCAGTGGTCACGCCCGGCAAGCGGCGCAAGGCCGCGGCGGCCGGGGCGCCCAGCGGCGACGGGGCTGTCATGGTGCATGCGGCGCTGGGCGCGGCTGAGGCGGAGGCGCGCTGCGGCGCCGGTGAGGCAGTTGAACAAGTAACGGGCGCGGCCTTGCGGCGCATGGGTGTTCGTAAGACGGCTCCACAGTTCGCCGCGGCGCTGGCGCATGAGCACTTGGACCATGCCGAGCAGGTGCGCATCTCATTTCATTCATCTGAAAAGTTGGCTGCACTTCAAGGCCTCTTTTTGCAGAGGACATGTTGCGCAGAGAGACTGTGAGAGTCAGAGTGCTGTGCATGCCGCGCGTGTGGGCAGCGTGGGGCAGGTTGTGGTATCTTGACAAGGCAAGGCAAGTGTGCCCCCTACAGTGTGATCCGCATTGTCGATTGAGTAACTGTGCGTAGGTGCACCAAGCACGCACTAAGGCGCGCGCTGCGGCCGAGGTAGCAACCGAGGAGCGCCTTGTCATGGCGCTGGCGCAGGAGCGCGCCGGGTTACAAGAGCAGGCATGACACCTATTGTGCTCGTGCGGCAGGTCGCTTGCACAGCCTTGACCTGGTGTGCATAGAAAGCAAGCAACAGATCGTGGATGGGACTGCCGTACATGCCACGGACGTGCCAGCTTGGGGGACATGGTGGTGGAGCTCAGCTGGAACAGTGCAAGCTTGCATTACCAGAATGCGCCATGCTTTGCTGACTTTGCATTCCTGCTCAGGTCAACCAAGCACGCACTGAGGGGCGCTCTGAGGCGGAGGCGGCAGCTGCGGAGCGCGCCACTGCAGCGCTGGAGCATGAGCGCGCGGAGCGTGACAAGCAGGTCTGCGGTTCCTTTTCTATTTGCGGCAGTCCGCTGCGCTGCGCCAGCCTGCTTTTCAGTTATGCAAGTAACAGACAGCAAATGAAAGTGCGCTGCACCACTGCGGCACGCTTGCGCTGATCTTGCTCAGCAGGTGTGCAGCTTGTTGTGCACATGAGGCGCTTGGTTGCACCGCCTGAGCCCGCTTTTTAAAGAGTGTATGCCACAGTATGCTAAAGAGACGGCTGCACATGCTACGCAAAGCTGTGGCATGTGGTGGTGGAGCGTACAGAAGAAATGAAAGCAAGCTCAAACTCTCTGAGATTTACCATGTTCTGCTCACTGTGGGCGTGTGCCTAGATCTCACAAGCACGCACTGAGGCGCGCGCTGAGGTGGAGGCAGCATTTAAGAAGCGCTTTGACACGGCGCTGCCACGTGTCTGCGCGGACATTGAGAAGCAAGTGCGCACTTCCTTGTGCCCATGCGGCAGCTGACTGCACTGCCCCTGCCTGACTCTGCAGGGAACGTATGCGACAATACATTGACAAGATCGGTGTACATGCTCTGCATGTGGCAGCATGAGGCATGGCGTGGTGGAGACGAGCTGGCGTGGAGTCAAGGTAACTCGGTAAATGACTCGCCACGCCCTCCTATGATGACAGGACAAAGCTACGTTGCCCAGGTGAACCAAGCACGCACAGAGGCGCGCGCCGCGGCGGAGGCAGCGACTGAGGAGCGCTGTGCAGCAGCGCTACAGCATCAGCGTGCGGAGCTTGTCAAGCAGGCGCGCAGCTGGCTGTGCACGTGCGGCAACAGGGATGGCCGCTGCACTCCCCTGTGTGTGCAAAGCTGCGTGGGCCGCTTTGCATGCCATGCGCGTGGCAGCGTGGCGGCACTGAACTTGGCGATAAGCTGCAGTGTCTGGAAGCGCCTGTCCTGCTAATGACGCCTGTCTGATTGACAGTTGTGCCTAGGAGGACCAAGCGCGCGCCGAGGCGCGCGCGACCGAGGCAGCAGCCGAGCAGCGCGAGGCCGCGGCGCTGGCGCTCGAGCGCGCGGAGCTTGTCAAGCAGGCGCGCGGATGTCCGCTGCACTGCCCTGGCCTGTTTTTGCGAACTGTGCTGAAGGAGACTGCGTGGAGCCGCTCTGCATGCCATGCCATGGCATGCAAAAAGGCTCCACATGATGTGCGTGGCAGAATGAGCAACGGTGATGCATATGAGCTGCAGTGCATGGGGCGCCCTTCCAGCTCATGATGCCTTGCTGATCTAGCAGTCGTGCCTAGGTGCACCAAGCGCGCACTGAGGTGCGCGCCGAGGCGGAGGCTGCCGCAGAGCAGCGCTTTGCCGCGGCACTGGCGTTCGAGCGCGCAGAGCTTGTGAAGCAGGCGCGCAGCCTGTTATGCACGTGCGGCGCTTGATCATGCCTTAGCCTGCCTTGCAGAGCTGAGTACGCGAAAGCCCGGAACTGCACATGTGATGCATGTGACAGCAGAGGACGTGTGGTGCTGAGCATGAGCCGCAGTGAATGTTCACAATCACAAAGCCTGTCTCAATGAATGTCAAGAGTGTTGTGAGATGGTACCGTATACGAGCCAGCAAGAGTCCAGGCGTCCTGGTACACAGCTTGGTCTTTTGATTGGAACCGCCTTTGAATCTCACTGAAATGTACACGGTACCTTTCTCATGATACGCTCACCATTTTTGGAGACAGGCTATGTAGTTGAATCGTCATAAATGCGCCTGCAATCAATGCAGGCGTTTGTCTTACTCAAACATGCATGCGCTGCTGACTTATGGCAGTGTGCCTAGGTGTTGCTCGCACGCACCGAAGCGCTCGATGAGGTGGAGGCAGCAGCCGAGCAGCGCTGTGCCGCGGCGCTGGCACATGAGCGCGCGGAGCTCGACAAGCAGGCGCGCAGCCAGTCGTGCACACGAGGCACTTGGCTGCACCGCCTGAGCCCGCTTTACGAAGACCATATGTGCATGAATGTGAGTGAGACGGCTGTACATGCCATGCGTGCGTGGCAGCATGGGACATGTGACACTGAAGCTCTGCCAGAGTGATAACAAGCTTGTCATCCCAAGATGGGCCATGCCTTCGTTAACAGGGATCCGCTGCCCAGGTGCGGGAGGCGCGCGCCGAGGGACGTGCCGAGGGGCACGCCGACGCGCGCGCTGAGGCGGAGGCGGCAGCCGAGCAGCGGCTGGCCGCTGTGGACCAGGCGCGCCGCAAGGAGAGGGAGGCCGCCGTGCGCGAGGCGCTGGCGCTGGGCGCCCGGCAGGTGAGCGCCTGCCCCGCACGCCTGCTTCCTCTGGCATGTGGCGCATGCGCACCTTACAAGCACAGCGGCCATGCCACCAAACAGCCACCAAGCATGCCCGCTGCGTCCCGGCATGGGCTGCGGCGCGGCTGTGCGTGCTGCACACTGATTGAGGCGCCTGAGACGCTGATCAGGATAGCATCAGGCGCTGCGGCGCCCATGTGGCACCAGTTGCTCACATGCTGCCTGTGCCTGTGCCAGGGCATTGAGGCTGCGACCAAGGCGGCAGAGGCGCGGCTGCGCGCTGAGCTGGAGGCTCAGGCGCGCGCGGCCGCGGCCGCGCGCGCAGAGGCTGAGCAGGCCGCGCGCGAGAGGGACGCCCTGCGGGTGTCAGGGGCGGTGCAGCCGGGCGCGCAGCATGGGGCCTCGGCCGCACCGGCGCGCTCCGGTGGACGCCACGGGGCGGCGCGCGTGTGGGTGCCGGCCGAGCGCGGGCACAGCGTCAGTGGCGCGGCGGCCGCCCCCGTTTCGGGCACTCCTGGGCGCACAGCGAGCCCTGCGCCGCCGCCGCTCTATGCCCGCGCGGACGCGATGTGGCCCAGAGTGGAGGCCAGAGTGGACCTCGCGGCAGGCATGCCACAGCGCGCACAGGCGACAAGGCCGAGCGTCTGACGGCGGGCGCACGCCACCCTGCAGCTGTTTAGATGCGGGAGACTTCAGTGGAGCGACGGCAGCAGTCATGCATGCGCGCGGCGCGGAACACCCATGCGACGGCCAGGGAGGGCAGCGCATGCGGCTTGGCCCTGCGCCCGCCACTGGCGAGGCGCGCCGGCAGCACAATCGGGTGCGACACCGGAGACCATGGCGCATGCGTTGCGCTTGCGCGCGCGAGGGGGCGCGGTTGTGGCAGCTCACAGGGCGCCATGCAAGGCCTGCCACTTTTTGCATGCGCCTGTGAGCGGAGGGCATCTTCGTGCTGTGCGGCTCTGGCCAGCCAGCTGCGTGGGTCGGGTTTGGGGTGAATGCGCACTTGTGTGAATGAGTGGACTTGGGCCTCAATCAGCTCTACCTGCCAGAGGGTCGACGTCTTGAGTTCGCCAGGACCCAGAGTTGGACGAGTCAGGTTTGCGAGCCGCACCGCATGGTACTTGTCCTTACTTAGTGCTAGGCTGACTCCATGTGCATTGCGGCACCCACTCTCACCAGCAAGTTACTGCCAGTAATGTGCTTTGTGTTCTTGTGAACAGCTGGCTCATGCAATGTTGCACCCTGCCGTGCAGCTGCAACAAGTCTGGGCTCTGGGCCAACTCGGCTCCTCAGGCGCCCAGCCCCGACATGGGGGCTGTCAGGCAGGTTATAAAGCTGAAACAAACGAAGCCAGTCGAGCTGTGGCTGTCAATATCGCCGACACAGCCCTATCTTTTCTGCTTCTTGACGATTAGTGGTGATAGTGAGAGCTGCCTTGCTGCCGCATGACTCCATGAGTGTGCAACAACGCTCTTTGTCAGTATGCCTGTCCCAGGGAGCGTGCGTGCTGAGTGGAATAGCCATGCGTACTGAGTGCTTCATGTGTGGATGTGATGTCCTGATGCTGTGTTTTCTGGAACAGCATGCAGAGGTCCGTGTTTGAAGGAGTGCAGCCTTGAGCTGTGTAGCCACAGCTTTGCTGCACAGCAGCTGTGTCATTCAATTGAACAACAGTCAATTGCTTGCGCCGTATATATATGTCACAGTATTTACGGCCATGTCAAAGCTTTCGGAGGACCCTCTCCCGGCCCTGCCTTGTTAGCTCATTTGGTTGGAGCACTGGCGGAGGAGGCCGCGGCCGCGCAGGCGGACGCAGCCGCCGAGGCGCTGACGGGGGCGGACTGGGGGGCCGGTAGGGTGGTGGTGGGGGCAGCGTGATGTGCGCTTGAGTGAAATGAAGTACAGGCACTGTTGGCCGAAAGTTTCAGCCAGCACTGCCTATAACGCATTTCCCTCAATTCGCAGGGAGATGAATAACAATCTCTAGTGAAACTTCATCAATGTGATTGGCCCTGCTGGGCAAGAGATGCAGGGCCATTGGCATGATCTACATGCTTTGTTCGAATGTGTTGGCGTTGAACTTGCAGCTCCTGATGTTGCTTGTTCCAGGTGTTGCAGGTGTTTACAAAGGGGCTGCCACTAAATCCCAATATAGGTGCTGCCACACATGCAGATTCAGCAACTTGTGATCTGCCCTCTGAGATTCCATACCTGATATTTGCTGTATACTTGTGGATTGTAAATGACATGCTGTGGTGTCCTTGCACAACCCTGCGCCCAGCTCTGCCCCAAAGTGCAAGTCTTCCCGCATGCCGCAGCCTCGCAGCACCAGCTCCCCTGGTCGGTGTAGCCGGCAGCCCATGCGCTCCGGGCAAAAGGGCGCGCCCAGTACCAACCAGCGTGACGCACATGGAGCATGCCGTGGTCACCACACAGCGCGCACCAAGTGACTGCACTGGCATAAGTCCCGGATGGCGCAACCTTTCCAGCATGCAGAAGAGCGCATGCGGTGAGGCAGCACCCCCATCATCCTCACGCGCTAGCTAGAGCAGGACACCAGGGAGGTAGCATGCATCACACAGCAGGCATGCCTGCTGTGTTGCACTCTGAGCTTTCATCTCCACGGTCTTTGCTGCTCCTTACTTAAACTCTGTCCCCTGCAGCCGGCGCGGACGCATAGGGCGTCGCTTGCGATAGCGCGGCGCACCCTCAGCGGCGCACCCCATGCGGTGCAGGCTGCAGAGCTGAGTGCCGCATCGGAGCCTGTGCAGGCGCAGGACCCTGACGATGCTGCTGTCGTGCGTAAGATGGGCCGGCCGGCAGCGCCGGCGGCGTTGTCAGGTCCCTGCGCCTGCGCAGTCTCACCCGCACGTTGTCACGCACTTACTGGGCGCTTGCGTAGGATTTGACCCAGTGTTTGCAAGTGCAGGTAAGACTGCGCAGGCGCACGACACCCACAACGCCGCCGCAGCAGTGCATGCGCAGCTGCGTGCGCGCCACCAGCGGCAAGTTGCTGCTGGCAACATAGAAAAATGTGGCAGTCGTGCACACTGACCGCTCCGATTTCGTGTAAGCAGGTACTTGCTCTTCACCCGCGCGGAGCCCTTTGGGCTAAGCAACGTAGCGCGACGCTCCAGGAGCTAGCAGAGTAGTCTCCTGCAAGATGCACAGGCAGTGCCAAAAGTGCAGAGCCTCCTGAGTGGGTAGGGCTGGGGCGTTCACAGGCAACGTCCAACAACCTTCGTAGAATGCTAAAGGATGCGTGAGGCATTCCAGCTAGGCCCCTGCAGAAGGTCCATTGCGGGTGCAGCACCAGTGTGAGAGCACCCTGGGCGGGAATACAGGGCGGGCGCGCAAAGTCTGTGCTCTGAGTCTCGGAAACAGTGCGCTGAGCACACAGCTCGCCAGGATTACACAATTGCTAGCGCTCTGAGCGTTCGCGCGGGCCCACCTGGCACGCCCGCCTGCACCTGGTGCGCCTGTCTTCGGGCCCAGGCTGCTGAGCACAGCCGTTTTCTGATCAGCGCATATCCAGAAGCATCAGCTTCTGCAGAGCTCACTGTTGATAGGCCGAGGAGCGCGCTGGCTGTAAGGACCACGTTGCACTCACTGTGGCTGAGCACGCCGGTCCTCTGTTCTGCGCCCTGACAGCTTTGACGGAGTTCAACAACTGGCGCGCCAGGTCTCAGGCGCACGGCGCGGCGCAGATGGCGTGGCGTGGCGAAGCCGCGGTACCATACCTGTGCTTTACGACTCGTTGATTGGACGCACCCGCGCCCTTGGTGCAGCGTGGAGGGCTGCGCCACGCAACTCGTCAAGAGGGACCACCTGAAGTAGTGCCTGTGCCCTGCGCACTGCGCGTGCTCCGCAGTGCTGCGCGGCGGCGTGCCGCAGCGCTGGTGTGCGCGATGCAGCAGACGCCAGCGCCTGGCGCCATACTCAGTGGCGAGCGGTGCGCGCCCGCCCCGCGCTTGCTGGGCGCGCTGCGACGCAGCGCTAAGCACCTCCCTCTTCCTGAGCACACCTGAGTGAAGCGGTGTGGCAAGGTCGCCTGCTGCACGCTCAGCCGCTGGTCTATAGAATGCTGACTGCGCTAGAGGCGTGACCCATGATCGCACAGGATTCCGAGCACTTTGTGTGCACCTCGTGGCAGGGTCTGGACAGCCCAGACGGAGGCGCGGGTGCGAGTCACCGGGGCAGCCGCAGCCACGCGCGAGGGGGACGCGCGCCCAGCAGTCGCGCCCGGATCTGGAGCACCGCCCGCGGCGGCGCACTCGAGCGCGCTTGCTCAGGCCACCCCGGAGATGCCTCAGGTCCAGAGCGGGCGCGCCGACGGCTGCATGGCCGTCGCGCTGGCCGGCTCTGCTTATGAGGCAGCGCCCGCGCGGCCGCCCGCTGAGCGCGCGCGTGACGTCGGCGGCGCAGCAGCGGAGCGCTCGCACTGCCGCGCGGCGGCCGATGACGGGCCGGGCACACCCGGCTCAGCCGCCCGCGGCGCTGGCAGCGGGCAGCCCGGCAGCGTGACCCAGTCCGCCGCCACTGCTGGCGTCGGCCCACATGCAGGTGGGCCAGGCACGCCTGCCGTTTGCAGTGCGGCTAAGCCTCAGAGCGCTGATGGCCCCGAGGGCATGGTGGGCACGGGCGGTGGCCTTGTGCTGCAGTCGCTGCTCATTGAGCGCGGCGGCCGCTTCCTGTGCGCCGTGGCGCTCGCCGAGGAGAGACAGCCGGCGGAGAGATCAACCACGGCGTACGCTGGCACGCAGGTGGCATGGCATCGCGCAGCCGCGATGCACTGCCCGTGCTCGAGGAGTGGTACGACGGAGCAGTGAGCAGCCGGCGCCTGTTTGACGGTTTTGACCGCCCTCGCGCGTGCGGCGTGGCGGGCTGCGCCGAGCCGCTCGTCAAGCTTACCACCTGAGGTCCCGCCTGTGCCCTGTGCACATCAAATGCAGCGCAGTGCTGCGCCGCGGCGAGCCGCAGCGCTGGTGTGGGATCTGCAACTGCTTCCACCCGCTCGAGGCGTCAACAGCGGCCAAAGGTGCGCGCCTGCCTTGCGCTTGCACTGCGCTCTGCTCCATACGCAAGACCGGACTCATAACTCCCCTGCAAACAATTCAGTGCCGCATGTGGGATGGTGTGCTAATGCAATCTAAGCAACGGGACCCCTTGCACACTGGATGCGCGAGTCCGCATGCACGCTCGCGCGCGGTTCCAGGGCGACGCGCATGCTCCGTCGCAGGTGCTGCGTGGCCGGCCTCGAGGCGGAGCGCGAGCGCAAGCGCCAGGCGCGCGAGGCGAGCGCCTTTGCGGCGCGGCCCACCAAGCGCAGGAGCGCCTATGCGCGCCCGGCCGCCGCGCCCGCGCCTGGAGCCGCGTCCGCCGCGGCGCAGGCGCCCTTCCTCGCCCGATCCACCCAGGACACCGCTCGGGACGGCCAGCGCGGGCGCGCCGGTGGCGGCGCGGCGGCCGCGTCGGCCCGCTCTGCCGAAGGTAGTGAGGCGGCGTCCACATGGCCGCCCGCTGCGCGCGGGCGGCGCTTCGACGACCCGGCGGCGGGCGGCGTGCGCCACCGCGCGGCGGCCGAGGACGCGTCTGACGGCTCGCGCGCCCGCGGCGCCGCCGGCATCGCTGAGCCTGCTGGCGCGGCCGACAACGGCCTGCGCGCAGGTGGGGCATGCTAACGCTGAGCCTGCAGGGCTGTCCAGTCTCACAGTACTGCCGAACCCCGATCCACTGTGCCTCTGCTAGGCATGACTGCGAGCGTGCAGAGCTGCAAAGAAGCCGGTGTGCGGGCCCCAGGCAGCGACGGCGGCGGTGGCGCTGCCGACCCTGAGCGCGCCATGCCTGCCGTGGCAGCTCCAGCCGCCAAGGCGCCCCACAAGCCCGACAAGCGGCGCTTGGAAGGCCGGGCCTCGGAGGCCGCCGCCGCCAACGCTGACGCCGGTGAACGAGGAGCGCCCTCCGCGGCCTCGCCCGGCAAGCGGCACAGGGCCGCGGCGGCCGAGGCACCCAGCGGCGACGAGGCTGCCACGGCGCATGCGGCGCTGGGCGCGGCTGAGGCGGAGGCGCGCTGCGGCGCCGGTGAGGCAGTCGAACACGACACGCGCGCAGCCTTGCGGAGTCTGGGTGTGCGCAAGGGCGATCCGCGGTGGGCAGCGGCGCTCGCGCACCTGTGCGCAGGCCACGCCAAGCAGGTGCGCTGTTCATTTCATGGCGGCCGTTCGCTGCACCCCAAGGTCTCGTGCAGGGCGGATTGCGGGGCAGATATGCTGTGAAAAGTGCGAGTGCTGTGCATGTTGCACGTGTGGGCAGAGTGGGGCAGGTCGTGGTAAGCAAGACAGCGCAAGGCAAGCGTGCCCTACAGTGTGCTACGCATGCCTAGGTGCACCAAGCACGCGCTGAGGCGCGTGCCGAGGCGGAGGCAGCGGCCGAGGCGCGCCTTGCCGCGGCGCTGGCGCAGCAGCGCGCTGGGTTACAAGAGCAGGCGAGTGGCCTGTCACGCTCATGCGGCAAGGGGCTGCGTTGCCACGTCCAGTTTTGCATAGAGCCCTGTAATGTACCGTGGATGGGACTGCCGGACACGCTATGCACCTGCCCGCCTAGGGCACAGGGCGGTGAAGCTCAGCTGGAACAGTGCAAGCTTGTACTACCAAAATGCACCATGCTTTCCTGAGTTTGCCTTCCTGCTCAGGTAAATCAAGCACGCATTGAGGGGCGCTCTGAGGCGGAGGCGGCAGCTGCGGAGCGCGGCGCTGCAGCGCTGGCGCACGAGCGCGCGGAGCATGACAAGCAGGTACGCATCACCCTTTTCTATATGCGGCAATCGGCTGCGCTGAAAATAGCCTGCTTTTGCACGGTCACGCAAGTGACCGACAAAAACTGAGTGTGCTGCACCACTGTGGCACGCTTGCGCGGACTCTGCTCAACAGGTGCGGAGCTTGTGCTCACGAGGCGCTTGGCTGCACAGCCTGAGCCCGCTTTCCAGAGAGTGTATGGCACAGAATGCCAATGAGACGGCTGTACATGCTGCGCATGTGAAACCTGTGACGTGTGGTGGTGGAGCGCCCAGCAAGAGTGAACGCAAGCTCACCCCTCTAAGATGTACCATGCTCTGCTGACTGTGGGCATGTGCCCAGATCTCGCAAGCACGCACTGAGGCGCGCGCTGAGGCGGAGGCAGCAGCCGAGCAGCGCATTGCCGCGGCGGTGGCGCATGGGCGCGTGGAGTGTGTCAAGCAGGCGCGCAGCCTGTCATGCACGCGCGGCACTCGGCACTGAGCCTGCTTTTCCAGAGATTGGTAAGCGACAGACACGATATGACTGCTGTAGATGCCGTGCATGTAGCAGCATGGGGCATGTGGTGACAGAGAGCTTGCCGGAGTGAACGCAAGCACTCCTTCAATGCTTGATGTGCCACGCCATGCTCGGCTGTGACTTCGAGTTGCGTAGGTGCACCACGTACGCACTGAGGCGCACGCGCTGGAAGCAGCAGCCGAAGGGCGCGCTGCCGAGGCGCTAACGCTCAACGCAGAGGTCGTCAAGCAGGCGCGCAATCTGCAGTGCTTGTGTGGCAGCAAAGGCTCCATTAGGAGTGCCATCTTGGCCTGAAATAGAGACAGGGTTTTGTAAGAGGCACATTTGCATGAGACAGGCGCCAGCCACACACACATCCATGCATGTAGCAGCATGGGCACGAGTACAATGGTCGATGTGAGCTGGATTAAATGCAAGAGCCCGTCCTGCTCACGGTGTGCAAACATCGCTGACTAAAGAAGTGTGCCTAGGTGCGCCAAGCATGCACCGAGGCGCACGCTGCGGCGGAGGCAGCAACGAAGGAGCGCTTTGCTGCAGCGCTGGCGCAAGTGCGCGTGGAGTTCAACAAGCAGGCGCGGATAATATTGCTTGCACGCAGTGAGGCGCCCGCTGCGGCGAGGGCAGCAGCCATGCAGCACTTCACGGCGGCAGTGAAGCGCACAGGGCATAGCAAGCATGCGCGGGGATGTTTTGCTCGTACGCCAGTTGGCTATACTGCGCTTACCTGCTTTTGTATGCGCGAGACTGTGAGTGTGGCCGCCGATATGCCAGGCATGCAGCAGCATGGGGCATGGACTGGTGGGGGTGCGCTCAGTGCACTCAAGTTCGTTCTGCCAAGATATACCATGCCTTGGTGACTGAGCACATTTGCGTAGGTGCACCAAGCACGCACTGAGGCAGAGGCAGCAGCCAAGGATCGTCTTGCCGCAGCGGAGGCAACAGCCGAGCAGCGGATTGCCGCGGCGCTGGCGCATGAGCGCGCGGAGCTGAGCAAGGAGCTTGGCAAGCAGGCGCGCAGCTACCCTACCCGACTTTGACCCAATGCGGGTGTACTAGCTTGCCTTCGCATGCACTTCCTGGTGACGGACTCATAACAGGGCTGCTGATCACCCCATGCACGCAGCGAAGTGGGGCGTGGTGTGATGGAGACAAAATGAAGGCGATCGATCCTCCTGCCCATGTTGTGCCAAGTGCTAATCTTGGCAAAATCCTTGAATGGATTTTGCCAAGATTTTAGGTGCGCCAAGCACGCACTGAGGCGCGCGCTGAGGCGGAGGCAGCAGCCAAGGAGCGCTATGCCACGGCGTTGCCACATGTCTGCGCAGAGCTTGACAAGCTTGTTGTGCTCATGCGGCGGCTGATTCCCCTGCCCTTGCCTGTATCTATAAAGGACATAGGCGACAGACTGCGGACGAGACCGCCATACATGCCAACCATGTGGCAGCATGGGCCTTGTAGTGGAGACGAGCTCGAAGTGGAGACGAGCAGGAAGGAAGGTCGAGGTATAACCCTAGATTGACTCGCCATGCCCTCCTGATGACAAAAGAAAGCAACTTTGGCCAGGTACACCAAGCACGCACAGAGGCGCGCGCCGAGGCGGAGGCAGCGGCCGAGCAGCGCTCTGCCGCAGCGCTCGAGCATCAGCGAGCTGAGCTTGTCAAGCAGGCGCGCAGCAGGCTGTGCGTGTGCGGCAGTGGGGATGCTAGCTGCACTGCCACAGGCTGCTCTGTGCAGACTCTGTAACACGCTGTGAGTGAGGCCGCTGTGCATGCCATACGTGCGGCGGCATGGGGCATGTGTGTTTTGGTGGGCTGCGGTGCATTAAGCGCCGTCCCGATCAAGTTGTGTCAGGCTTTGCTAACCGAGGGATTGCGTCCAGGTGTTGCAAGCACGCGCTGAGGCGCGAAACGAGGTGGAGGCAGCAGCCAAGCAGCGCTACGCGGCGGCGCTGGCGCATGAGGGCGCAGAGGCTGACAAGCAGGCGCGCAGCCTGTCATGCACGCGAGGCGCTTGCTGCACCGCCTGAGCGCGCTTCACCAAGACCATGTGTGCGACTGAATATGAGTGAGACGGCTGTACACGCCACGCGTGCGTGGCAGCATTGGGCGTGCGACATCGGAGCTCTGCCAGAGCGATGGCAAGCTTGTCGTCCCTACGTGGGGCATGCCTTCATGATCAGGGATTTGCTGCCCAGGTGCGGGAGGCGCGCGCCGAGGGACGCGCCGAGGGGCGCACCGAGGGGCGCGCTGAGGCGGAGGCGGCAGCCGAGCAGCGGCTCGCCGCGCTGGACCAGGCGCGCCGCGAGGAGAGGGAGGCCGCCGTGCGCGAGGCGCTGGCGCTGGGCGCCCGGCAGGTGAGCGCCTGCCCCGCACGCCTGCTTCCTCTAGCATGTGTCACATGCGCACCTTTACAACACACAGGGGGCCATGCCACCAAACAGCCACCAAGCATGCCCGCTGCGTCCCGGCATGGGCTGCGGCGCGGCGGTGCGTGCTGCACACTGATGGAGGCGCTTGAGACGCTGATCAGGATGCGCATCAGGCGCCGCGGCGCCCACATGGCTGCACGCTAAGCTGGAGGCTCAGGCGCGCGCGGCCGCTGCCGCGTGCGCAGAGGTTGAGGAGGCCGCGCGCAAGAGGGACGCCCTGCGGGTGTCAGGGGCGGTGCAGCCGGGCGCGCAGCGCGGGGCCTGGGCGGCGCCCGCTGCGCCGGCGCGCTCCGCCAAACGCCACGGGGCGGCGCCCGTGTGTGTGCCGGCCGAGGGCGGGCGCAGCGTCAGTGGCGCGGCGGCCGCCCGCGTATCGGGCACTCCTGGGCGCACAGCGAGCCCTGCGCCGCCGCCGCTCTATGCCCGCGCGGACGCAATGTGGCCCAGAGTGGAGGCTCGCGGCAGACACGCCGCAGCGCGCACAGGCGGCAAGGCCGAGCGGCCAACGGCGGGCGCACCCCACCCTGCAGCTGTTTAGATGCAGGAGACTTGTATAGAGCGACGGCGGCGGTCATGCATGCGCGCGCGGCAGAGACCCATGCGAGAGCGAGGGAGGGCAGCGCATGTGGCCTGGCCCTGCGCCACTGGCGAGGCGTGCTGGAAGCACGATTGTGTACAACACCGGTGATCACGGGCGGGCGGCGTGTGCGCTCGCGCGCGCGAGGGGGCGCACCTATGGCGGCTCAACCCGGAGGCATGCGGGGCCTGCCACATTTTGCATGCGCCTGTGAGCGGAGGGCATCTTTACGCTGTGCGGCTCTGGCCAGCCAGCTGCATGGGTCAGTTTGGGGGTGACTTGCGCCCTCGAGTGTGTGAGTGGACTCCGGCCTCAGTCAGCCCTACCTGTCAGAGCTGCATGGGTAGATGTTGGGTAGATTGTGGGGTAGATTGTGGAGTGCGCACTTGTGTAAGTGAGTGGACTTGGGCCTCAATCAGCTCTACCTGCCAGAGGGTTAAGTGTTCAGTTTGCCAGGGCCCAGAGTGAGACGAGTCAGGTTTGTTCTGGAACCGCATGGAACTTGTGCTGACTTAGTGCTAGGCTAGCTGGATGTGCATTGCGTCAACCACTCTCGCCAGTGACATGCTTTGTGATTGTGTAACAGCTGGCCTCTCCATGTACACCTTTTACGACACACAGTGCGACAGACATGCCACCAAGCCGCCACAGAGCACACTCGCATTGGGCCCTCGCACAGGGGCGCGCGCTTTGCATTGGGCGGCGCAGCAGGCGGCCGGGACTTGTTTAGCCAGGTCATGTGCACCCTCGGAGCACGCAGTACGCCAGTGCGCCGAGCAGCTACAACAGAGCGCGCCCGCCGGGGGTCCTGGCATGGTCTCCTAGCGCGGCGGTGCGTGCCGCAGGCTGCTGACAAGGGAGGGCCCTGTCACAGACATAATTATTTACGAGGTTACCCTGTCACACAGGAGGACATCGCATTTCGACTGCATTCATCAGACTGCCTGCCTCTTGTCCGGGGTGGCCGGCATCGGTTCAGATCTTTATATTTAGTTCATGTACTTGAGTGGCATGCGTCGTGCAGTTTGGAGGTGAACCAATAGACCAATAGAACTACATGCGGATGATTGTGATGGCTGCCTGGCTGCCACATGACTCCAAGAATGTGTGTGAATGCCTGTAGTCGTGTATGTGTCCCAGGGAGCGTGCGTGCCGAGTGGGCTAGCCATGTGTGTTGAGTGCTTTATGTGTGGATGTGATTTTCAAGATGATGTTTCTGCAGAGGTCGGTGAATGAAGGAATGCAGCCTTGAGCTGTGTAGCCACAGCTCTGCTGCACAGCAGCTGTGTCATTCAATTGCACAACAGTCCATCTTTCGCGCCGTATATAGTTTACACTATTTGCGGCCAAGTCAAAGCTTTCCGAGGACCCTGTCCAGGCCCTGCCTTCTTAGCTCATTTGGTTAGAGCACCCGTTTAGTAAGCGGGAGGTACTGAGTTCAACTCTCAGAGGAGGCACTTCCGTTTTGCCTCCTCTGAGGCATTGCTCTTTTTTATTGGCTTTTTATTCGCGTCTCTCTGCCTCCACCTTCTCGGTTGTTAATTCACTCTGTCTTGACGCCCCTCTGAACGCCCACGCATGCAGGTCGAGTTGCATGCGCACTTCACATGCTTTTGCCAGCCACGCAACTGCATGCATCGGATAAGCAGCATTGCAAACATCTTGCAAGGAAGACGGTGCGTATGGACGTATGAACGAATGAATGACTTTTGCGTTCCATGGAAAACCCTGAGCAGGAGGCCGACTGCCCCCTACATGAGGCCTGCTCGCGCTCCACATCGACTTTAGTCCTTTACTATCCCCGAGCCGTCCCCGGCGTAACCATGTGCAGCTCCCGGCGTGGGCCGAACAGGGCACACACGACCGGGCACCCCAGGCCATGATCCTCAGGCGCCGCGGCGGCGCCCGGGCTGGACGGGCGGCCCCGTGCTCGCGGGCCGCGCTAGCGCTGCTGTGCCTGGCGGCCGGCGCGGCGGCCGCGCAGCACCGCTATGTGTTCGACGAGACGGTGTGGACGCGGGGAGGCTGGCCCGCGCTCAAGCTGCGCTTCCCCGTCGAGAACTTTGTGGAGGAGCAGGCCGAGCCGGCTGGCTATGAGCTGCTCAGCAGCTCGGGCACGTACAGCCAGCCCGAGCTGCAGCGCCTGCAGGAGGCTGGCCGCGCGCGCCGGTGCGCCCATGCCCACCCGCTCTGCACCTTCTGTGTGTCTAGGCGCCCCATGTGGACTGCCTATTCCCGGCTGCACGCCGATCGCTCCTCCCCGGCTGAGTGGCTTTTCTACCGTGTGCAGGGACGCGGACAGCGCCACCGCCGCAGTGCAGGACGAGGCGGTGAGCGCGGAGCTGGCGGGGCTGATGCGGTGCGAGACGTGCCACGCGCTGGCGGCGGCCGCGTGGGACGCGGCGCGCGCGCAGGTGCACGCGCTCGGCCGGCTGCCGCCGGAGGGCGCGCTGCAGCGCCTGCTGCAGCACAGCTGCCAGAGCCAGGTCCGCGCCCGCAAGCTCTGAGTGCTCAATGAAGCACCGCCGCCGGCCTGACCCCGCACAGTCCTGAGCACCGCCAGCTGCGACCAAGTGCAAGTGCCCGAGTGCGCGCCGACAGCGCCGCCCCGCGCGCGCGCAGACGCCGGAGCGCGTGCTGCGCAAGTGGGCGATCACGCGCGCGGCGCTGCCGCTGACGCAGGCGGCCGCGCGGGGCGTGGTCAGCGCCGTGCTGTCGGGCACGGGCGGGCGGCAGGTCGCGCACGTGCTGCAGGCGCGTCCGCACGACGCGCCGCCGACCGACTTTGAGCTGGACACCGTGCGGCGCTCCTGCCTGGCGCTCCTGCAGGCGCGGCCCGGGCTTTTCGCAAGCGGCGTGGTCGGCAAAGGGAGTGAGCCGGCCGCGGAGCACGCCCAGAGACTCTGATGCGAGGGGAGCTGGCGTGGTGCTGTGCCCAGTGCTGTGTGATATGGCCTGCACCCTGCGAGCGGCCACGACTGTGCAGGGGCGCTACGATCCGCGGCGAGCTGAACAACGCCGGTGCACCACAGCGCGGAGTGCGCGCCCAGGGCTGTGCCGCCGCGAGCGGGTTGCCACGCAATGCCCGGCGGATCGGTACAGAGCAGGATGCGCGCAGCCAGTGACAGTTGCGTGCGGCTAGCAACTCGCGCGCGCGCCGCGCCGCGCAGCACGCCGCGCCCTGGAGCCAGCCGGAGTCCGCGCTGGCGGCCGCGCTGCGCGAGCAGCTGGAGGCGTACCATGACGAGTGGCGCCGCCTGGGCGGCCGCGCGCCGGCCGCGCCGGCGGCCGCGCCGGCCGTGCCGGACGGGCGCGCCTGCCGCGACTTCCATGCGGAGTGCGCGACCTGGGCCGCGCAGGTGCGCCGGCCCGGGCGGGCGCCGCATCTTGCCTCCTACGACACTGGTCTGGCGGCGCACGTGGCGTCAGGGGCTCTAACACAGTGTGGACCTTTGCCTGCTGCACGTCATGAGCTTGATCCGGTGTTGCGTCTGAAATCCTTAGACCGCTTGATTGCTGCACAGCCTAATAGCCTATGCGGTGCACATGTTAAAGCGGGTTGTTTGAAGCTTGCAGAGCCGTTGTGTGCGGCACACGGACGGCCGGCCAGAGCGGGTGCGCACTGCTCGGCGCGAGCTGCATGCACAAGCTGTGGCGCGGGGCGCGTCCGCGCGCGCAGCAAGGCCGTCCCAGCTGGCAGGGCGCGGCCGCGACGTGCGGGCGCGCGCGCAGGGCGAGTGCGAGGCCAACCCGCGCTACATGGTGGGCGACGAGGGCCAGGTGGACCACTGGGGCTTCTGCCGCCTGGCGTGCGCCGCGTGCGTGCCGGACGTGCCCGCAGGCGCGCCGCGGCCGGTCCCTGCGCCTTCGCGGGGGGGGGGGGCGCTGACTCTCCGCTCCCGCGACCCTGGTCGGCCCTGTCGCAGTGGGCGTGGAGATGTCTGCACGTGGTGAGTCGCTTTGTTGTATGTATCGAATCACAGCCTACACACAAAAGTCTGCGGACTCGGCTGTCCAGCCTGCATGGGCGCTAGGAGGATGGTGAGCAAGGGCTCGTGAACGGACATGGCCGGTGATGATAGCTTGAGCTTGTCAGATGAGCGATGCCATCTGCGGATGGGCGACGCCATGCATGCAGCCTAATCTTCTCTCTGAGGCCACGGGGGTTGAACGCCATGTCACATTGCATACATAGCCAGCAAGATGACTTCCGCAACACGTCATGCGCACTTCAGTGGCACAGCCCACAGAATGGCCGGTGCGCAGGCGCGCACGCAGGGAGAGAAAGGCGCTGTCCTGGAAGCGTTCTGGTTCCAGTGCCGCGCTGCGTCGGCAGGTCAGCAGGACTGCTGACGATTGCCTCGCATGGGCGCCGCGCAGGCGTGGGCGAGGGCAACCAGGCGGCGCTGGAGGAGGCGGCGGAGCGGCTGCGCGGCGCTCTGCTCGACCACGGCTGCCGCGGCACGTTCGCCTGCGAGGGGCACCCCGGCGCCATCAAGGTGCGTGCTTTGCCCGCGCACGCCGCCCGGGTCGCAGCCGTGTGCAGCGTGCTCGTGCTGCGAACAGGGCTTGCAAGAAGGGCTTGCGGGTCATTTTAACCTGGCCCAGGCCTACCGGGATGCTCCTACCACTCGGCATCCTTTAATGTCCGATTTATCATGCAGGCTATGGCAGCCTGCAGCCGGGCAGCTGCAGGCTGCGGCGGGCTCGTGGGCCGGCACCCGGCCCGGCGTGCAGGGTCCCTTGCCAGCCCAGTAGGCACGGAGGCTTTGCCAACCTGCTGCCTGCTTTGTTCCAGCTGCCCATGAGAACCCGCACCAAGCGCGCCCGCGGGCTGCGCAGGAGGCCATGGACAGCGCCGACAGCGCCGACCTGGGCGAGGGCATCGCGCGGCTGACCTCGCAGGTGGCCGCGCTGGCGGGCGGCGCGCCGGCGGGCGACCCGGACGCCGAGCAGCACGACCGGGCCGCGTGGTGCGTGCGGGCCCGCGCTGGCTCTGCCTGGCACGTGTACAGCTGACGGGGCCTGGCGAGCCGCGCTGGCCGTTTGGAGCTCGGCAAGGGTAGAATCCGACAGGGCCGAGCGTCTCGTGCTTTGCGGCGTGGCCTGGGCACCTGGGTAGGCGTGTGCGCCCACGGCATACATGCACAATGCGGCTGTGGTGTGATAGTGCACGAGATAGCAATGCTTGCGCTCGCCTTGGCAGATGCGCTGGCTCGTTGCCTTCCTGCCCGGGCAAGGGCGTGCATATGGCCAGCCGGGCGCTCGCGTGATATGGCGCGCGCGCGCGCCAGGCTGGCGCACCGCGCGGCGGCCGTGCCGGCGCGCGCGGCAGCGACGGGGCCGCCGGCGGCCGCCCGGGGCGCGCCGGGCGCCGCGCCCGCGCGCGCGCAGGCCGACCTGGCGCGCCACTGCTTCTATGCGCAGCCGGCCGGCGGCTGGTGGCGCGTGGAGGTGTGCCCCGGCGCGCGCGTGCGGCAGTACCACGCGTCGCCAGCCGGCGCGGTCCAGGCGGTGGTCGAGCTGGGCGCGTACGACGCGCAGGCGCGGGCCCCCGGCGTGCGAGCCATTGCCTGGCATGCTGCAGGGGCGCGCCGCAGCAGAGCCGCTCCCGTGTGCCCGCGCGGCTGTGCTGCTGCAACAGCACCAGCGTGGCCAGTGAGCAGTGTCTGGGTCGCGTCCAACAGCTGTGCTGGTCAGGAGCCCTGGCTGCGCTGTTTCAGACGAGCGTGGTGGCGGGGCTCCGGCGGTGCATGGGGCATGTTCGTGTCCTCGCTGGGCCCCGCGCTGGCGCGGCACTTTGTTGCCGGGTAAAGACAGAGGCGGGGCTGCGCCGCACGCCCACCTGGGTTCCCAGGTTGTGACCCTGCCTGGACGGCCTGGGACGAGGCGGCCTGTGAGGGCGCGCCTCGGTAAGCCTGACGAAGCAGGCTCGCATGCTGCGTGAGGCAATATGCACTTGTGCGCAGGCGACGCGCGACCTGCACCAGCGGCCAACCAAGCTGCCGGCGGGCGTGCGCATGGCCGAGCTGCAGCCCGGCACGCTCGGCCGCGCGGCGCCGCGCTTCGTCCGCCAGGCGTTCACCGGCGGCGACGCGTGCGAGCCGCCCGCGCTCGCCGCGGGTGCAGAGCGGGGCGGCGCGGGGCGCGCGCGCGCGGAGCCTGGCGCCGCGCCCAGGCGCCGCTCCGCCGAGCTGTGGCTGGGCTGCCCGCCGGACGTGGGCGGCGAGGCGGGCGACGCGTACCTGGTGGTGCTCGAGCCGGAGCCGTGCCGGTATGTGCTGGTGCTGTGGCACCCGCGCATGTGCGCGGTGCTGGCCGGGCGCCGCGAGGCCGGGCCGCGCGACGCGGCGGGCGGTCGGCGGGCGGACGGAGAGGCGGTGGGCGCGGATGCTTCATGGGAAATGGAGCAGGATGTCGAGCAGGCTCGCGAGGGGGCCGCAGGCGGCGACGCAGATGGTGCAGTGGAGCCGAGCGGCGCGGCGGGCAGCCGGCGGCCGCTCGGGCCGGCAGCTCTGGGGCATCGCGGCACCGAGCAGGGGCGCGAGGATGCGGAAGGCCGGGAGGCGGAGGCGGAGGAGGAGGAGGAAGGTAGGTTAGAGTTGCTAGACCCTGGGCTAGGGTTAGGGCACGAACTGCAAGACGCAGGCGGCACCAGCGCGGAGAGGGCCGCGGAGGAGGAGCGCGGGCTGCGCGAGATCGCCAGGGCGGAGGCGGCAGCGCGCGCGGAGGTGGCTGCCCGGCGCGCGCCGCCGCGGGTGGCCGCCGCGCAGGGTCGCCACATCGAGTTGTGAGTTGTGAGTGGCGTCACTTTGCAGTCAGGTAGGCCGTGCGCCTAGTCGTGCACTTGGTTGTTGTGGCCATGCATATGGCTACACGACAGCAATGGAGCAGCTGAGAGACAGAGAGAGAGGGGGGACAGGTGGGTGAGGTTCATCTTATGAACTTCCTGTACACCACTGCAAGTCTGGCACATCAAGGACTGTTGGTCAGTCACGCACTGTCAAGACTGGTCAGTGAGCGCATCGGACCGAGGTCTCCACCTGTACAGTGTGAGGCTGCTCAAGGTAAAAAAAGCAGACTGGTGGCAGACAATGTGGCATAGAAACCATGCCAACAAACACAGCAGCAGGCAAAAATCGCAACAGCGGGGCCCGGGGTCAGCAGCGCGCAAGCAAGTCTCGCGTGCGCGCGACCACCGCATCAACGTAAGGCCGCTGGCCCGGGTCCGGGCAGAGGCAGAAGCGGACCAGGTCGCGCGCGTCCTCTGGATACGGGTCGCCCGGCGGCCACGCGATGCGCCCGTTGACGACCGCCAGCGCCAGGCTGCCGCCCGCCTCACTCAGGACCTGCGTGCCCGCACCAGGCGCGCGTTACGGCGTTGATGTGGTGCAGCTTCGTGCGTTGGCCTGCCGCCCTGTGCGGCGCCAATGCAGGGACGCTGGAGGGCTTGCTCAGGGCAGCGCTGCCGGCGTGACTATAGCGGGTTTCAGAGCACAAGGCCTGATAGCACAGCCTGAGCAGGGCCCGCTGTCTATCCTGTGCATGACGAGCACCCGTCACGGAGCGCGCACACAGCGGCACAGCTTCGCGGCTAGCGCGCCCCGCGACAGACCTTCTGGGTGAAGTGCATGTGTTCGATCTGGTGCTGGACAGTATATGCCAGCTCATGCAGGGGCACGCAGTGGCAATAGACGTGAGTACGGCGTGGGGACACGGCGCGCCCGCTCGAAGGGCGAGACGCCGTGCATGGCGAAGTAGAGCAGGCAGCCCAGGCTCCAGACGTCCACGCGCTCGTCCAGCCGGCACGCGCTCGCCACGTCCCACAGCTCCGGCGCCCGGTACGGCGCGCTGCGCGCGGCAGCGCGGCGGGCAGCCTGAGCCGAGCGGAGCCCCTGCTAGGCGCGCTGCGCCTGCACTGGGTCGCAGATCGCAGTGCAGCTCCGCGCGGTGCACATGCGCGCGTCTGCATGCGCATGCAAGCCGTCAGCAGTCACCCAGCGCGCCCCGCTCTCGTATGTCCCGCGTCCCTGCTGTCGGCATCGGCGAGAGGCTGCCAGGCTCGCGCCATCTCTTCCATGGACAGCGCAGGCGCAGCAGGCGCATGGACCGGCGTAACGCGCAAGCCGCGGCCGGCCCCAGCGCGCCGGCGGGCGCGCGCCTGCAGTGCGCCTCCGCATCCTCCTGCGCCGCGAGCGCCTCCGCGCGGCTGCGCACGTCGACGCGCGCGGGCGCCGCGCTGCCAAAGTCCATGAGCACCGCGCGCAGGCGCCCGCCGCCCGGCACCGCCTCGTCGTCCTCCTGCGGGCGCCGGGCGGCATATGGTGCAGGCAGGCGGAGGAAAGGAAGCAGGCGCAGGGGCATAGGCATGCTGTTCAGCGTTGGCGCCTCTCAAACAAGCGATTGAATCCGTCACGTACCACGCAAATTTATTAGCCGTGCACCAGTCGTGCTGTCACTTTAAAGCACCATGCACATCCTTCAGGACGTCAGCAGAGCCAAATTGCACACTGGAAGTCTTCATGCGTGCAAGCAGCTGGCTGCTCGCCACGTCTCCATGGCTTGCGCAACGCATCTGCGGCTTGGCAGCAGCTGAAGTTTGCGGCGCGTCCGTCCAACATGAGGCAGCATGCGCACATGCAGACTGGCGGGTCTATGGTCCGTCTGTTGCCATGAGACGTACGTGATGGCGGGCCTTCAGCCCGTTCCAGAAGCTCAGGATTTTTTTTTGTAATACCAGCGAGCAGGCGCGCCTGCAAGGGCTGCGCGGCCAGCGCCTCAGCCTCGCCGTCTCCTCGGCCGTGCATGGGCCGCGCCTCCAGCAGCACATTGTGCGGCTTCACGTCCCGGTGCGCTACCGGCGGCTCCAGGCCGTGCATCGCCTGGACGCCCAGCGCGGCCTGCCGACCCCAAGCTCGAATCTGGCAGCGTGACATAGCCAGCCGGTGCGGATGGCCGCTGCTTCTCTCGGGGCGCCTAGCTGGGCACCACCGGGCAGCGCTTTGGGGTATAGCTTGATGAGGGCATGCAGCGCAGGTCATGCGCGACTCTCACAGCCCCCAGCAGCCGCAGCATGCAAGGGGCGCAGGAGGCAGAGCCGCGCACGGCAGGGGCCCGAACGCAGAGCAAGCAGCCGGGCGCGCCTGCAGGAAGATGCTGAGCACGTCGCGCAGCGACAGGCGCGTGCCGGCGGCGGCCTGCCGCGACAGCTCGTCCGCCAGCGACCCTGCCTGCAGCGCCCTGGGGCTCAGCTCATGCCGGCCCGGCGTCTATCAGGAGCTCTGCTGCGTGCAGCGTGTGCGGGGAGGCGCGCACCGCGTACAGCGGGAAGAGCATATGTACGACATACTTGCTGCCGTGCTCCTCGTCGGCCTGCGGCGTGACGGAAGCGGCGAGCAGCGGCAGCAGGCAGGGGTGGTGCAGGCGGCGCATCACCTCTATCTCGCGCCTCGCCATGGCCAGGCCCTCGGGCGTCACCGCCAGCACCTGGCAGAGCGCGCGCTCATCAGCAGCCCTTCTCACAACCCTTGCCAACACCACAAGGTACGGCCACTCAGCACGTGGCAAAAGCACACAAACATGGCCGGACGAATTGAAGCTGTGCTGGCTCACACGCCAGCCATCTTGAAGTCTGGATGCCGGACCCCAGCTAGAAGCATGTGAAGCAGGCACACGCGCATCCAGAGGCTATCGGCAGGCACCACACCTTTTTCAAGGCATACTTGCGGGTGCGGGCGTGCAAGTTTTCCGCAGTAGGCAGCTCTTGCACCAAGTAGACAAAGGAGTAACCGCCCTCTGCAAGCTGCGCAGGTAAGCAGCACTGTGCTCAGTGGTGGGCAGCGGCGTTTGCACTACAAAGAGCGGTGCACCTGCAGGTATGTGTGCAGACACAGAGCTATGCATCACCAGCTTCAGGATGCGAAAATGCCGTCCGTCAAGAGCAACTTCTCTTGCGCCAGCTGACTGTGCGATGCAGCTCCAAAAGCAAGAGTTCACCGCGCTCCACAGCTCCATGAAGGCCTCGCTCATTCAAGCGCCTTGTGTTGCTGTCTGCATTCTCCCAGCTGCTTCGTCTGGGTAGCTTACAACCTCGCTTTGCTTGCAGGACCCGGAGCTTGAGATGCCACACAAACCTTTCAAACAAAAGTTTGAGCTTCAGCAAGTTTGCTTTGTATTTACAGGAATACATTTCAATGTCCAGGCCCTTGCAAAATTAGCCTTTATTATGCTTAGCATACCAGCCCGGCCTATGCCCTTCCACCATGCATGCCATCTGTCACACATGTCAGCTGCAATGGTGCGACTTGCCTTCACGCGTTTGCAATAAGCTAGCTGAAGACTGCAAAACCACACGCTGCAAAACACTCATGGCAACAGCCAGCAAAAGGAGCCCTTGCTGGGCTGCTTCACAGCTGGCGTCACATCACGCAGCAGTATGTGGTCGCCACCTCGCTCCCCTTGACAGCCTCGCGCACCTGCGGCATGCACAATACCATGTGTCAGCACAGGCACAGTCCCATACAAAAGCATGGCGATCAGCCGCGTGACACGTGTTGCCACGCAGGTCCAGACGCGGGGACGCACGTCTGAGTCCTGCGTTGCGAGCGCCTTCAGGAGCAGGATGGCGTCGTCATCGTTGTCCACGCCGGAGACACACTCTGTCGCCTTGCCGTTGGCGGCAGCCTCCTCCTCCTGCGTGCCGACACGCACGTCATCACGTGTGCTGTTCGCCAGCGCAGTCAAAGCAGCGCCTGCTGGCCCTGCTGCGCCAGGTTGAGCAGAGCTTCAGAGGCGTTGTCGAGCAAGGTTCAGAAGCGTTGTCGAGCAAGGCGCGCATGCGCAGCATGTTGTTCTAGGTCTTGCTGACTTTGCCCTTGTGTGTCATAGCGATGCCGTGGGAGCGCCTGGCGCGCCTGCTGGCCCTCCTGGACCAGGCTGAGGAGGGCGTCCACGAGCGCGGTGCCCGGCAGGCCCAGGGGCCCGCCCGGGCGCAGCGCGGCGCGCGCGTCGCGCACGAGCAGCCAGAGCGTGTGCGCGGCCGCGTCCGCAACCGCGCCGCCTCCCGCCACCAGCGCGGCCACCGGCTTCAGGCCGCCCTCGTTCCGAACAAATTCCTGCGCATGGTTTTGGGTAGGTCAGGCAGGCAAAGTGCGGGGGAAGGTGGGCCAGTTGCCACTACTGAGGCCAAGACTCACTGGGGCTGCATCTACCGAGGGCCACAGTGCGAGCAGCCTGTCACAGTCTGGATTCCAAAGCGTACCCAACAGACATCCTCAGACGCCATGCCCAGCTGTCCTTAAATGCTCAGCCCCGCAACCTTGGCGCTCGGCACACCAAGGGGTGGTCATGCCATGAGTGGCTCAGCCTTCCAGGCAGCACCCTCCTAACTGATGAAGCACGCACCGCGACCGCGGGCCGCATCTCCACGATGGTGCCCAGGAAGCAGACGGCGGCGGCCTTCTCCTTGTCGCCGCCGGCCTCGATGAGCTTCAGCAGCGGCAGCAGCGCCTGGTCCAGGATGATGGCCGCGTCGTCCTGCCCGCCACCACACAGCCATGTGGACACACGGGCGCCAGCATGACCCCCGCAACCAGTGCGCACGGCACATGCTTGCGGTGCATGCAAGCACTGCAGCGTGCTGGCGCCCGCCGTTGCCCAACCCCATGCGCCTGTGCCTTTAAGGACTCAACCACCCAGATAGAGTGCACGGCTGGGAGGATATGACGGGCTCGGGCCGCGCCTTCAGGTCCAGGCTGAGCACGGCGGTATCCAGGAGCTCCAGCGCCTGCGCGCGGCGCAGCCGCTCATGCAGGCTAGCCCCCCCGTGCCCGGCTGCGCGCGCTGCGCGGGCGCGCGCGCGCGGCCCTGCAGGCGCGTCACCAGGCCGCGCAGGCGCAGGGTCCTGCGCTCTGCCGCAGGAGGCGCGCACCACGCGGGGACACGGGTCTCAGCCAGCGCGGAGTGCTGGCCACCCTACCATAACCCTATGCCTGGGGCAGGAGCGGGAACGCACATCCGAGCGAGCGCGGAACGCTCGTCTCTCGTCTTTCCTGGGGCGCTTATAGGTCAGGGGCTAACCCTATGGGGCGCGCGCCTGCGCCTTGCCGTCCAGCAGCGCCTGGACCAGCTCGCGCAGGTAGGCCACGCGCGCGGGCCGATTGTAGCATGTCAGCGCCTGCAGCGCGGCGCCCGCCGCCTCGCCCGCCTCGCCGGCGCCCCCCAGCTGCATCTCCGTCAGCGCGCTGCCGCGCACCCGCCGCGCCGCAGCGTCAGCCTCCTTGGGGATGGGGGTGGCAGTACAGCTGCAGATCCGAAATTGCATGCGTGCCACACCGGTTCAGGCTCGGGGCGCCAGTTGCCAAGTGGCTGCAGAGGGTGACTGCCTGACAACTACACCCACAGGCAGGCGAAAAGGATGCCTTGATGACCCAGTGGCTGTCCGATATGCAGGGCTGTGGCACGAGAAGTTAACGACCGCGCATACCCCGGTCGGCACGCCCACGGGGCCCAGCACCTGAGCACCTCGCGGTCGGCCAGCTCGGCCTGCGCAGGGTTGAACGTCACGCGGTCCGGCGTCTCCCCGAACCCAAGCGAGCTGCCGCGCTGCAGGCGCGCGGCGCCCGCCGCGCTCACCGCTGCCGGCCAACCCCCGAAATATGAGCCCACAGTCCTGGCTGCACAGGCTCGTTGCATATGCATATGCACGCAAAGCAGGCACTGCCTGGCATGCGCCGCAGGTCAGCGACAGCAGCTGGGCCAAGGCTCAGCGCCCCCTGCCCACATAGCAGTACACAGCAGCCAGCGCGTGCAGCGGCAGCCATTCCGCGCATTCGGACACGACGCAGACGCTGCCCTCACGGCCCGCGCCGCACCGGCAACGGTGGCGACGCAGCGCGCGGCGGCGACACGCACGGCAGGCGGCGAGGCCGGCGCGAGCAGGCGCGCCAGGAGCGCCACGAGGCCCTCGTCCACGAGCGCCCGCTGCGCGGAGTACGAGTCGTCGGCCGCGTCCACCAGCGCCTCGACGCGCTCCAGCGCCTGCGGGGGCCGCGCCGCGTGTCAGGCCGCGCGGAGCCTGCCTGCTCAATAAAAGGAAAGCTGTGTGCCTGCTCCACCAGGCCGTCCACTCTCGTGCCTGCAGCGACGCTGTCAAAGTGTGAAGCTCGGTGTGGGCGTCGAGTGACATTGCAGCATACATCCTTGGGGGATTACTTGCAGTGTGTGGGAGCCGTGCAGCTGCAGCCAACAAGCGCCAACAGCCCATCCAGCACTCTGAGCCACTGTAGCGTACCGTTGAAGTAAGTTGCTGCCATCTCAGCTCAGAAAACGGCGTTCAGCCTGGTCACGCCACTGCCTCCCCCCTTCGCCGGCAGAGTGGGCGCTAGGACGCCAAACTTCACTCTAGGCTCTCACTTGCCCGTCAAAGCGCGTGGCCCCCGGTCACGCTTGACAGGCCATGTAAGGCGTGCGGTTGGGCTGACCTGGATCTTAAGTGTATCAGAGTCACGATCGATCACGCTCTCCAGCTCCTGCAGCGCCTTGAACACTGCGTTGTCCTCCTCCCTCTCGCGTTTGCTTGCCATACCTGCGCCGGCTACGGCAGGCATTGGGGATAAGCAAGAGCAGCTGGCAACAGACCCAAGTAGAAGAGGTATTCTGGCAGGACCGATTAAGCGTCAGACAACAGGGGAGCATACTGTATCTGTGAACAGCCGCAGGACAGGAGGTGCAGAGGCTCGAAATGATGCTGCGGATGGCCTAGCGCACCCGGCAGCCTCAGATTCTGAAGAGGTTTCCAGGTAGCCGATAGGACGCTCTTGCTAAATAGAGCTGGCACCAGCAAGCGACTTTCCGTCTAATTGACGCCTCTATCAACCCCAGTAGCAGTGCTTCCGAGAGCGATTCCGGTAGTGCACTTTTTGGTAAGATCACAAGTGAGCTTGCATGTGCCTGGAACATAACAAACAGCACATGAGGCATCAGCAGGCCACACCATGCAGCCTACTATGGCGAGCATGCATCATTTTCCACCCGCGCATTTTCCGCACCCGCGCATTCTCATGTGGGTGTCCTTTGCAGGCAAGACCATGGAACATCCAATCACACACATATTCTGTGCCCTGCAGCTGGAAAATAAAGTGGTGGTCCCAGCAAAATCAGTTTAACACAGCAATGACTGCTGCATAGGTCGTCGTATGCGTACATGCTGAGAAACACGCACAGGACGCAAGTACCCGCTTGCTACCCAGACTTGGTCCATGACACAGTACCACCCTACTTGCAGCTAACTCCTCAACTTGCTATTAGGAAAGCCACCTACACGAGCGTTCCCCTACCATCTCATCTCGCACAAGCAGCTCGCATCCTGTAAACTGATTCGTGGCCATAGATGCCAAAGAGGTCAATCCATAACTTGTCAGCCGTCTGTGCACACACACTCGGAACACTGCCAAGCATCAAACAAAAAACAAATAACAAAAGATAAAGCTTGGATGTCGATCCCACATAGCAAATGCATGCCCGCCTGCTAGAAGACGCGCACGGAGCTGGAAACCCTGCTCGTGACCGGGGGTGTCTGCGCGGCAGCAGGAAGACAGCGCCGCTCAGGCCGCGCGCCTAGGCGCTGAGGCGCAGGCCGCGGCGCATGCGGCGGCCGAGCTCGGCGGCCACGAGCGCCTTCTCCTGCGCGACGCCGCCCAGCACGGTACTGTTCTCCTGCGCGCGCCTGATCAGGTACGGCAGCACCTCCGCCACCAGCCCGAACGGCACGTACTTGTACGCCTGCGCAGACCAGAGTGCAGCGGGGCTGAGCGCGGGCTTTGCGCTGCCGTCACAGGTGCGCACAGCACCTCACAAGGCCGTTTCTTTGCAAACACAAGGAGGCTACCAAGACTCAAGGGCAGAGGCTGCAGGGCATGAGCACCAGCTGCGCACACACCCATCAGTTGCCGGCCAGCAGCGCGCGCGTACACACACACAAACATGTCCAGCATCTCGAGCACACTGCCTGTCCCAGCGCGCCACAACCTGAGAGCAGCCTGGAGAGATGCGCAGGGCGGGCGGCGCACCCGGTAGCCGTTGCGGCCCAGCACGTAGGACAGCGGGTCGGCCATGCCCAGCAGCTGGCCAAAGTAGACGCCGTGCTCGCCCGGGTCCATGTCGGCCGCCTCCAGCAGCGCCACTGCGCGCTCCACCGACGCCTGCCGCGCGCGTGCGCTGCTGAGGCGGTGCAGCCGCGCGGCTCAGACGCACGGCCGCAGCACACAGCGAGCGCGGTGTCAGCTGGGCACCTGCGGACGTGGCGGCCCGCTGACATCCTCCAGTAACCTGCAAGAAAAGGCGCAATGCAAAACACTCCTATGCGCAAGGGCGATGGGGCCCGCTAGAAAGCGTAGTGAAGTCATACGTTCCGCCTGGAGGGGCGAGCGCACCTGGTTGTGCGACGCGATCATGAGCTCGCAGCCGTGCGGGATCACGCCGCCCAGGACCTCCTCAACACACCTGCCCACGTCGCGGATGCTGCATCAGATCAGGGCATGCCCACAGGGCAGGTGTGTGCATCTCAGGGCATGCCCACAAGTATGGATGCATCAGGGAGGCAGAGATACGGCTGTGACTTTGCAGGTCCCAACAGCACTCGCCACATCATACAACGCAGGAAGGCACATGGCAGGAGAGAGCGGTGCTTGCTGCCACTGCTCATAACATGCATGCGCGGCCACTGCTAGGCCCACAACTATCCAATCGACTCATCAACTGTACTATCTCGAACGAGCGGCCTCCTGGGCACAGGGCGCGCCGGTCAAAGTTGGCATGCGTCTGCTCAATGGTGGGCCAGATCGGGGAGGGGTAGCCCTTCTTCGCCGCGCGCTCGCGCTCCAGGTACATGTACGCGCCGCGCACCAGCTTGGCGCCTGCATGCGCCAATCAAAACTGCATGACTGACATATACAATCGGCTTGTCTGGGGCCTTGCACAGCAGTGTCTCATCAGCTAGCGTGCCATAGCCCATCGCTGTGGCATCGTTCACTGGCTTGGATGGTACACGCAATGCCACACCCCACACTGACAGCACATTGCATTCGCAGCAGCCAGCCTGCCTGGCTGCGCACCAGCAACCCGCGCAGAGTGGCCCCCTCGAGACACCCTGGCTGTGCTTACTGGCACAAACCCCCGGCTTTGCAGGGCGCACCAAAGTGCCAGCCCTCTGTTTGCGCGCGCAGCATGTCCAGCTGCAGCCGATCATGCGAGTCCTGCACGCATGCTCCTCACCCGCTTCACACCTTGACATTATGACATAAGCTCCCACACAACTGCAACAAAATTAAGGCCGCTAACCTCTTGCTGACACAAAAGCGCTGCGCGTGCAGAGGAACATGCGCTCGGCAGATGCTCCGTGAGCCTGCTCACGACCTCGTCACATGGCCCGACGGCAGGCCCTCGTACTTTGCATGGCCCCCAACAGCAAAAGCGCCTGGGCAGCATGGGCATGGGCTAGACACATCAGCACCCCGTACTCTACGCCACCCGCTTCCATACTGAAATGCCAGAACAGCATCAAGCTGGCCCCGTCGGTGTGAGTGTGACCCTGCGCGCCGGCGCCCTCGGCGGCGTCCCTGCACTCCAGCGGCGCGTCCCGATTGCCGTCCGCGGCGGCGCCGGCGAGCCGCGAGGGACCAGACCGCCGTGCCTAGGGCTAAGGGCGCCCGTTTCCATGCTGATCTGCCAGGATTGCTTCGAAGCGGTCAATCGCGTCTATGAACCTGCGCGCCAGAGCCCTCGGCGGCGGCGCCGCCGAGGGCTACGGCGCGCAGGTTCACAGACGCGACTGACAACCTCAAAGCGGTACAGGCAAATCAACATGGAAACAGAGCGCCCTTAGGTGTTAGCACTGCGGCTCCGACCCCCTCGCGGCCCGCCAGCGCCGCCGCGGACGGCGGTTGGGACGCGCCAATCGACTGCGGCGACGCCGCCAAGGGCACTGGCGTGCAGATTTGAAAGTGCGCCGGCTGCGAGACCGCCTCGACGCGACGTTGGCATCAACACGGTAATGGGCGCCCCGAGTGCGAGCACTGCAGATCCAGGCCGCCGGCACCGCCGCACATGGCGGACGGGTCGCGGAGCGCAATGGCGCGGAAACGGTAAACGGCCCGACCGCGTAGCCTAAAGCGGCCGCCTTGCCATCTATGCAAAACCACCGCGACATGCCAACGAGGAACGAGTTCCGGCAATGGCGCGTCGACAGAGACACGCGGCGCGCCTGCAGGTAGCACTGGTAGGTGTTGAGAATGGTGGGCTTGTGCTTGTTGTACGCGCGCTGCAGCTCCATGGCCGCGTGGTCGATTGCCGGCTGGAAGTAGCTGTGCTCCGCGTCCACCATCAGCCGCACGTTGGCCTGCGCGGGGCCGGATCGAGTCATAAGGATACTTCCTTATCACAAGCACTTCCAACCTAGCACCTCCATGGAATCAATGACATGTGCGCACAGGGCCTTGTGGTGCTTACGTAGGTGAGTAGTGACTATGTCATGGCAGTTCATCAGGCGCGCCTGATGTGGGCCATGCGATATGTGCAAGGCTGCTGCACGGGTTCCAGCGCACCAACAAGCAAAGGCCGCAAGGGCTAGGGTTACCCTATACCCTAACCTATATGTAGGGGGATACCCTATACCCTAAACTCTATATAAGATGCCGCAGGGGCTTGCGATGCAACCTGGACTCGCTGATGCCAGCAACACCCAACCCTACCCTATGCCCCAGTATCACTGCCCAGGCGCCAGCGCTCGCAGCGCTCGGCAAACTGCGACGTGCGGCGCAAGCGGGAGCCGCGCCTCAAAGGCGGCCCTGGCGCAGCGGTCCAGGCGGCGCATCATGGCCTCCAGCAGCTCCAGCTCCTCGGCCGACAGCGCCGACAGCGCCAGCGGGCCCGGCGCGCGGCACGCCTTGATGATCTGCGCGCGCTCAACCACGCCCACTTAGCACGGTGCGGCCTCCTGCGGCCTGCACTTGAGCTCTGCAGGGCAGCCGGGCAAGGCCAGCTTGGAGCACCGGCCCCACAGCAAGCCACCAGCGCGCCTGCTGCAACTGCTGGCAAGGACAGGCGCGGCCAGGGCTGGCAGCGGCCATGGGATGCAGGACATGCATTGGTTGCATGCAGCACTGGACTGTGCCGGCTGCAGATGCAGCACCAAGCCCTACAAAGAGAACCGCTCGGTTCCGGCGAGCGCACCAGCCGATGCTGGCGGGCGGGCTGTGCAGCGGGGCCTGCTCGACAACAGGCCTGACCGCGCAGTGCACGGTCCCAGCAGGCTGCTGTTGGCGCCAGCTACAAGCCCGTGGCAGGGGGGCCTCGCCTGCGGCACGTCCTGCAGGCGCAGGCCGCGCGACCAGGACAGGAAGTCCTGGGCCAACGCCGCGGTGCACAGCCCAGCAAGCTGCTGTTGGCGCCAGCCACAGGGCCGCGGCAGGGGGGCCCGCCTGCGGCACGTCCTGCAGGCGCAGGCCGCGCGACCAGGACAGGAAGTCGACCACGCCGCTGTTGTCGCGGTCCAGGTACTTGAACAGCGCCTCCAGCCGCTCCGGCGTCGCGTCGGTGAACAGCTCCGTGTAGACCTGCACGGACGCACCGTGCATGCTTTCTGCTCGCACCATGTCATGTACATTGCATGCGCGTGTGTGCGGCCGTGCCCACGCATTGCCTGCTTGCCGTGCAGCCCCTTACACCCTCATCCTGGAGTCTTACGAGACACCTCCCAAAGTTACACCGCCTGCAGAATGCAACACCCAGCTACGCCACAGTGCCTCTCTGCACGGCGAGTGCAGGGCGAGCAGGCGACGAGCGAGCCGCCCCTCCACATGCAGACAGAAGAAACGTGGCGGGGCGCCCACGGCGCACAGAGCGCAGGGGCTGCGCACGCTGGCAAACTCCTCTCGCGTGATGCCGTTGTCCTTGTTGACGTCAAACTGCGAGAACAGGTTGCGCATGGCCACGAGCCCCGACGACACGCGCTCCAGCAGCTTGGTGTTGCCCAGCGCCGTCACCTGCGCGCGCGCCGCATGTCACGGTCTCGCATGCGCCTCCCAGCACGAGCGGACTGTGCTGAGTGCGGATGCAATTTAACCTCAGGAGCAACCAGTTGCCACATGCGTGCACATATTGTTGCATGCATGAATACGTGGCAGGCTGTGTCCGCACTCAAGCAGACTCACAGCGCAGTTCACTGCGCCGTCCGCGGCACGCTCGGCTGCCGGGCGCGCGCCTTGATGGCGGCAAAGCCCTGCCCGGGCGCCTTGCCGGCCGCCTCGATCGAGCGCAGGAAGGTGCCCAGGTGCGCGTCGCAGGCCTTCTCGGTGTCGTAGCAGTACGTGCGCGCGACCACCTGGTCATGCGGCGCGCTGCGCGAGGCCGGCCCGTCCGCAGACGCCACGTCGTCCTGCGCAGCTCCACCGCCTCACAAACGCGCCGCTTCCACACCGAGGACCCAGCAGGTGTGTGCAAGTCCCGGCGCATGCGCCGGGGCACGCCCCTCGCGCACGTTGCACCGGCCAGCGCAAAACGCGCGCCCAAATGAGCGGCCGAGCTGCGTGCACGCACCCGGAGCGTTCAGGTGCAGCCAAACAAGCCAGGCGACAACGCACCTCTGCTGCATAGTCGAGGATGCTGCCGATGCCGTTGGCGTGCAGCCTCTTCAGCACCGGCTGCATCTGCTCTTGCGTCTCCCCTGGCCCCAGCAGCAGGTGTGAGCAACCGCACCCAAAGCTCCAGCCAATCCATGCAGCCACTGAGCGCCTCATACGTGGTAATGGGAGCAGCATGCATTGCTCAACGTAATGAAGCGGCTTGAGACAAGCCGCGGCCAAGCAGTGTGCGAGCAGCATAAGTAAGGAAGAGGCGGGCACGCATTGCTGGCTGCGCCCGATTGACACAAATATAAAGCGCGGGGGCGCACCGCCGCAGAAGTGCGCGAAGAAGGTGCGCTTCACGATGCCGTGCACGAGCGCCTCGGGCAGCAAGCGCTTGGACCAGCGCAGCAGCACGTCCGCGTTGCTCACAAACGGCTTGATCTGCGCCCGGAGCGCAAGCGCGTGAGGACACAGCACCCCTGTGTGAGCAGCGCATGGAGCAGGGGCGCCCCGCCCACGCTTGCGCCTGACGAGCCCCTCAACGATCAGCACCGCCTTTGCCAGCCTCACGCACATACACACACCGCTGCATTGCTCAGGCGGACTTCCCAGTTGAGTGAGGCACGCAATGAATGCGTCAGAGCGAGGCACGCACGCTGCCGCACACGCTCGCAACCCGCAGCCCAAGGCGCAACGCGCAGACATTACGCCAAAGCATACTTCCACAACAAACCAACGAGCCAGGCCGTCACGGCTGGCCATGGTGCTGCTTGCCAGTGCAGGGCTGCACAAAAAAAAAGATGCCGCGCGCCTGGCACGCGGAGAACACTGCCCAGGACAGCAGCAGCTCCCGCGTGGACTTTGCGCCGAACGCGGCTGTGGGGTCGTCAAAGTTGAGCGGCAGGTTCCGCGGCTGCCGCCGCCGCGGCACCGGGTGCGGCTCCAGCTTGGGCTGGGGGCTCTGGTACTCGCCCTCGTCCATCGCTGGCGCTGGCTCGGCGGCCGCTGCGAACCCGCGCGCCGGGCCGGCGCCCGCCGGGCGCCGGTCGCAACTGAGAGCACACCTGCGCAGCCCTTGCGCGTTAGCAGAGGCACCTGGCAGCACGAGCGTACACCGGAAGTGTGAAGCTGCTACTCACCATGCGTCGTGCGGCTGCGAGCCGGGCCAGCTGGCGCCTTCGGCACCGCAGGCGTGCGCGGCACGCAAGTGCGCCCTGCCCGTCGTCACGCTCCGCCGCAGCAGGAACCGCAGCGGGGCAGACATCGCAGGCCCGCCGCCCCCGCTCTAGCGTGCACCTGCGTGGTACGCAGTTATTGGTATTGCCGCCTTGTTTGCAACCAACGCCTGGGGCCACCAGCTGTGGCTCCTTGTGCGCCGCCACGCGCCGCCCTGCACCCCCCTCACTGGCAGAGCCACAGGCGGCACAATAGATTGAGGCTGCAACAGTTGCCCTATAGAAAGTGAACCCGGTCATACGTGCGCAAGTCGTCCGTGAGTTGCAGCAAGACAGACAATCTCATGTGTCTCTGCTTACCGTGCAGCGCGGGCCCACACCTGTTCTGCCTTTGGACGCGCGACTGGATGCGCTCTGCTTAAAACCTTGGAGCCCAGCAATGCTATCCCACAACAACTGCCTGCTCCTCTCGTGCACAGGCCCTACAGTCTCTGCAGGCCCACCAGTGCCAAGCCAAGCGCGCAGGTGCAATAGATCTTCGAAACAGGGAAAAGCTCAGAACCAGCGTGCTGCAATACAACACCGGGCTCGCTTGCAAGGTGCACCGGTCTGGTTTGCGCTGGTGCACAATCGTGCACCCTCCGAGGCACGGTAGGGCAGCGGGACCCTCTTTTCAGGAGCAAAGCAACTCTCCCTCCGCACTTTGCTTTGCCCTAGCACCTGCTGCCCGCCGCGCCTCCTGTGCCTGGTCCTGTGCTCACGCAGTTACGATGGAGGGCATCCACAGGCAGCTGTTGGAGGGCGAGCAGTGGGTCGGCGACAGCACCGGGCCCTTCTTCGGCTTCATGGGCGCCGCGGCAGCGCTCGTGTTTGCCTGTGCGCGGCCTCCTCGCGCCCTGGTTTGCGGCAGGCGCCTGCGCGCTTGCTTGCGCGCGCGCGGAACCTGCTAGGTTGGCGCGCCTGGCCGATCCTGGCCGCCCCGCGTGTGCGGCGCGGCGGCGCCGGCTGTTCACCCACCTGCCCTCCTGCTCTGGCCGGTCCGGCCGTGCCCTAGCCGAGTTTCGGCATGGACTGAACGTGGCGACCTACCCCTGTGGCCAGGCTTCGGAGCGGCGTATGGCACGGCAAAGTCGGGCGTAGGAAGTGCGGGCCCCTGCTGCTGCCTGTGCTCGCTGCCGGGCTCGAGAGCTGCAGCTCCCTGTGCTGGCACAGAGTCCATCACGGAAACCTGGGAGACAGGCAGGCTGAGCGCGTGCGCGCGGCAGTCTCCTCCATGGGCGTGCTGCGCCCGGAGCTGGTCATGAAGTCTATCGTCCCGGTGGTCATGGCCGGCGTGCTCGGCAGTGCGCGGCCCGCGTAAACTTTCCATGTGTTCGTCCTGGGTTTGCACCTGCTTGGTGTACTGCAAGCGGTGCAAGCTAACAAGGGTAGCCTGCGCGCGCAGTCTACGGGCTTATCGTGGCGGTCATCATCAGCACAGGCAGTGCGTGGCCCGGGCGCTTTGTGTAGGGCAGCCGACGCGGGGCGCATGTGCTGTCCGCATCCGTACTGCAACCTGTATGGAGCTGAGAGATGTGCTTAACAGTAGCAGTGGCTGTGTTGTCGACTTGGCTGTGCCCTGAAGGCACAACTGCTGAAACCTGCTCGTCGCTGCGCAGTCAACCAGACCGCGGACAAGCCCTACTACCTGTTTGACGGCTACGCGCACCTTGCGGCCGGCCTGGCGTGTGGCCTGGCAGGCCTGGCGGCCGGCATGGCTATTGGTATTGTGGGCGACGCGGGCGTGCGGTGAGCCCAGAGCCCGCCTTACACCGTTAGAGCCTGCCTGTGCGCTGCCGTGCGTTGACGGCGGCAAGACAGGCCGCTGCTAGGCGACTCAAAAGCTCCCTGTTGCCAGGTGTAGATGCGGCGAGACTGGATCCTGTTCGTTGTGCTGTGATGTTGAGACGGTGCTTACTGCGTATTGCGAGGAGCGTTTGATAGCAGGACATGGTGCCGTGTCCAGAGGCTGATTTTGGGCAGCGGCCGAGGGTGCGCGTGCGCGTGCGCAGGGCCAACGCACAGCAGCCCAAGCTCTTTGTCGGCATGATCCTTATCCTTATTTTCGCCGAGGCCCTGGCGCTGTATGGCCTTATCGGTGCGCTGGCTGTACAGAAACCAACATATACAAATTTCTGGAGTGTGTATAGGATTTTGCAACTTGGAATAGCTGGACTGAAGGGACGGGCAGTGTGTGCCTCACGACCACGTCTGCGTGTGTCTGTCTTTGCCTCGCCATTTCTGCTTGCTGCGTGCTGACGCTGTGCTTGACGCGTAGTTGGCATCATCCTGGCGGGTAAGGCGGGCAGCGCCAAGCCTGGCGCCGGCAACCCGTGAGCGGCGCGCACGCGCGGCGGATGCGAGCGGGCCGCGACACTGGCGGGCGTGCTGGGACGCGCAGTACCGCAGCGCTGCGTCTGCAAAGACCTGGCTGGCTGAGGCCAAGCACTGTCCTCATACCAGGGAGCGTTGTCGTGCTGCTGGTGTCCCCAGCTCCTCCTCGCTTGCGTGCGCGGACCGCAAGGGCGACGGGCTGTGGCTCTTCTGTCTTTAGTAGGAACTGCTCCGGCTGTAGGGATGCAGGGTATGGGGTGCCGCTCAGGCTGCACGTACAGACTACCAAGCGGTGCGTAAAGGCCGAGTGTGGGTTATCGAGACATGGGCGAGGGTTGCAGCGCGAGAGCGCAGGCAGGGGGCCACGTGCTCCGGGTGTATTTCTTTGACAGTCGCGTCAGCAGCATCTTCAAGCCGTCGCGCATGCAAACGCATGCTGAGCTGCCACGCCGAGCCAAGAGGGCGCGCGCGCGCGCGTGCATACCTTCTTGCTCCATGCTTTGACGGGTGTGCAGCGTGGCCTCGCTTGGCATGAGCGCGGACTTCTGCACAGGGGCTGGGTGAGTAAATGCCGTCTGTATAACCTGTAAGCGCTTCTGGCCTCTATGTTTGCCCTCTACTTTTCGGAATGTCTGGCTCCCCACAAATGCATCGTGTTGTGCAAGACACAAGTTGTGCACTTTCGACAAGTTTAGTCAGAGAAGCACTGTCGATTGGCAGTGTCATGTGCGCCGCACATTGTGCGGTTCGCACATCCTGCTAAAGGCTCCAAGCTCTGAACGTGAAGGGCAGTAATCCTGAAAGTCTTCTTGCTCTTATACAGTGATGCACATCCTGAGATGGTCCACAGCAGCCCCGCCTGTGAGAGGCTCGAGTGGCCATGGGTCGTGATCATGCATGCACAGTCCACAGGACTTTGAGCCTAGGGTTGATAGATATTTGCGCAGGTTGAAAACTTGCAGCGCACTTAGCAGCTGGGAGGCCTGCAGGCCCGGCAGATATGGAGAAGGTTGAGACATTATTGGCCAGCGCGGCAACGCTCCTGCAGGAGCTGCTGGTGGAAAAGAGGCAGAACGCGCGGCCGGGCCGCACACTGGGGCTGCCTGTCAGCGAGATACGGACGTGCGCAGGTCAGTGCGCAGCCTGTCGAGGCCCGCCTCGCTGCCGGAGGCGCGTCCGCAAGAGGGAAGACCTGAGAAGTTGAGCGAACGCAGGCCTCGCCTTCATCTTCGCCTTCAAGGCCGGCGCTATCGTGAGCTGGACGCACGGCAGCGGCATTATCATAAAGAAGGTGCGTGCCTGCGTGCGCAACGCCGCTGTGCGCGAGCGAGCAGGTTGATTGTGGTCGGTGACGATATTTTGTGCCTGCCGAGTCTGGCTTTGGGGGCTGCTGTGCGGCTGACTGCGCGCCCCTGTCTGCCCCGCGCAGCTGGACGAGCAGGCAGGAGCGCGGACAAGGTGGTCAGCCCCGCTGTTCTTCACCGTCAATGCCGCCGGCGCCGGGGCTACGCTGGGCGTGTCGGAGATTGCCAGCGTGCTCGTGCTGGACACGCCGCAGGCCTGCGACGCTTTCCTGCGCACCCAGGCGCGCTGCTTTTCCTGGCTCTCCTTGCAGTGCCGACGTAGGCGGCAGCTGCATGAGCAGCTGTGTCCCTCTTACAGCACCGCTTGCAGATGTGCGCACCAGTCAGTGCTTTGTCAAGTCGTGCTATTGTGCTTCGACAAATTATCCTTTACCTGCAAGCCTATACAACGCTCTGTGCGCACAGAAGCTCAGCGTCGCTACGCGTGTTGTCTCGGTGTTGCCCCGGTCACCAAGCGCTGTTTGGAAGCACGCATCACGCACTATTTGAAAAGACTTGTACGCTTAAACGCTGGTGGGCTTCTGCGTGCAGGTGACGCTGGACGCCGAGCTGGGCGTGTCGGCGGGCAGCCGCGGCGGGCAGGTGGACGTGACGGCCGTCAACGTGACCTGCCCTCGCGAGAGCTTCCACTCGTTCACGTACTCGCGCGTCTCGCGCGGCCTCATGGTGGACGTCAGCTGGAACGGCGCGCGCCGCGCATTGACCTGATGTGAACCTGGCGTGAGGGAAGCTGGGTGTTATCTGTTGGTGGTCACCTGGTCCGCTCTTGCGTGTGTCGCGCGGCCCCACCGTGGATGTGAGCCGAAATGGTGCACGCCCGCCCCTGGGTGCGAAGGAAGCTTGGCGCGTTGTGCCGGTTGTCACCTGGTCCGCAAGCGTGGGCAAGGACGCAGCGCGTGCGCGCACACTGGGGAAGCTAGCGTGTCACTTATGGCGCGTTTCTCCTGTGAAAAGCGTGTCACTTGGGATGCCTGTTTCGTAAGTGGAAGTCTCGTTCAGTTGAAAGCGCCGGGTGTGGCTCGCCCGGCGAGCTGCTCTTCTGCTGACATCCCAGGCAGCTTTGCTTGCTGTGTGCGGCCTTGCGCAGCGCGCCGCGCTCTTATGTGCTGAGTGGCTGCTGAGCCTTGAGCGCCGTCGTCGCAGGCGTGGGCCTGCGGGTGGACTCGGACAGCAACGCGCTGCTGTATGGTGGGGGGGTGGCGCCGGCAGCCATCCTGCGAGGCGAGGTGGCGCAGCCCGCCAACCTCATGGCGCCGCTGCTGCAGGTGTGCCCCGAGCGAAGCGCGCCGCACCTTGGAACGATATGGAAGGCAGCAGGCAAGCGAGAACGCAGCGTCTTGTGTGATCACGATAGCGTTGTGAGGGGGTTTATTTTTGGGCAGCCTGGCTGCTGTGTTCGCACATGCTGCCAGTGAGCGGGGCTGAAGCGCACGCGTCATCGCTGTGCGCTGTGGCGTAGGAGAGTCTGTTGATGTGGATGCAGTGTAGCCTTGACGGGGGACTGGTGCCTTCAGCCTTGTACGGATGGGGCGTGCAGGTCCTGGCGGGCGTGCTGGCCAGGACGTCGCCCGCTGCTGGCAACAAGGCCGAGGCCGGCGCAGCGCCGGCGCCGGGCGTGGCCGTCTCCAGGCCCCGTGCTGCCGGCGGCGCCGCCTCTGCCGCCGCCCAGCCAAAGCCGAGCGCGCGGTCGTGCCTGCGCCCAAGCGCGGCGCCCAGCGCGGCCCCCGCGCCCCGGGCGGTCGCGCCCGCCATGGCGCTGGCAGGCTCGTCGGTGGGCGCGTCGTGCGCGGGCGCTGTGCGCACCGCCAAGCCCCTGCGGGGCGGCGCCGCGGGCCACGCGCGTCACCTGATGGCGGTCGAGGAGGCGCCCGAGTCGCCGCCCGACATCGTCGCGCAGCTGCGCGCGCTGTCGCCGTTTGCGGCGCTGTCGCATGTGCCTATTGCTGACGCGTGAGTGCTGGCGCACACGGGTTGTCAGGCACCACCAGACGGTTTCTTCTGTGCCAAGGCCCGCACGCGTTGTGTTTGGTGGCTGCGGAGCGCTGTGTGCCCCTGCTGGGTGCGGACGACCCGAGCCACGCGAGCACTTGTGGCTCCATGGCAGGGCTTTTGTGGCGCGGGCCCGCCGCGGCCGCATGCACGTGCCCCGTATAATGTAGGGACATGCGGAGGAAGAGAGCGCTGCGGGGCAGCTAAGTGCCGGGTGCAGTAGGAGGGGCTGCCTGTGTCGCATGGGCTCCGGCTGGCCAGCCACAGCAAGGTGCGGACTGCGGTCTGCCCGCACCTGGCTGTGTCGTTGGCCGGCCGGTGTGCTGCAGATGGCAGGCCAGGGCTGCATGCGTGACCCGCTGGCCGCCGCACCGCCGTTTGCGCATGTTCCTGTCTTGTCAGGGTATTTTTTTGCGTTTCACTCGGGCAGTATGACGCAAGCGCGACTGTCCTGCCACCCTACGCCTCTTTAGTTCAGTGCTTATTCCGGCTGTCTAAACTCCGCTCAGTGTCCTCGAACCCCCTTCAGATCAGGCTGATTGTGCGACGTGGTAAGCAGTAGCGGGCGGGATCAGGCACCTCTCTTGTGTTGGTTCGCTGCTACGTATGATGGGTCGCACTCCCCCTCCGCGCATGTATTTATTGCACGGCCGCGAGAAGATGTTTCTTGCTCATCCCTTGCATAACCAACGCATTGGTTCCGTGCTTTCCATGCTATGCAGAAGCACGCATCAGGGGCGTTACGCTGTCAGCCCAGGCATGGCATTTTTTTTTATGGTGCAGCGGCATTGGTTTACATATCAGCTGATGAGGTGAACAGGGTGGCACGTTGTGGTTGCACTTCCGTGGTAAACAGTGCGTGATGTGGGACTTAGGCAGCCCGGGCAGTGGCAAACATGTACAATGGAGTTTCCAGACCACAATGTTTAGACCATGGCACTGGATGGTGTGCGGTAAGTCGCGAAGCTACAGCGCTGAGATGTCAACCAGGTGCACTGTAAGATAATTCCGTGAAATTACAGCGCAATAATGTCAACCAGGTGCATTCTGAGATAACAAGCGTGCTGCCCTGCACCTCGCAATGCGCATGCCAGTTGAGGGGAGCCGCCTCGCACTGGCCCGCACTGCATGTTCAGGCCCAGCGCTCCCCAAGCCTGGGGTGCGGCGCTGGGCCGTCAGAGTTGATGCAGACAGCCAGCAAGTGATCCCAGCCATGCAAAACAGGTCGCGGGGCTAACTGAAAACCATTAGCACTGCGCACACTCCGGGACCGGCGTGCGCACTCAGAGCATATCTCAAGGAACTGCATATCTACATTGCTGGCGCATGGGCACAGGTTGCATCTCAGGACAAACTTGCTCCGATTGATCAAGAGTGCAATACAGTAGCAGTGCGACAACATCATATGCAGGCCATGGGTGCCATGCCGCAGTGAGCACTGCGCGTAATAAAGCTACATGCGCTCGGCCCTGCTTGGATATGCCACTGCCGCTGGCAGGCGCTTGTCCCAGACTTGCTCTAACACATGCTGACATGACGGCTAGATACTGGCTGGAAGCGAAGATGCCTGACCATGCCAAGCCCTGACCATGCGTGCACAGCAGCCTCGCGCGGTATGGTGCCGGCCGGCAGGCGCTGGGGCCATACCCTACGCCTCCAAGAGGCGCTCGACCATGCAGCCGATCCTACCAGGGTGCAGCGCGCACTCGGCCGGCTTGACGCCCTTGCCGGCCAGCAGCAGCCGCACCTGTGCGCACCCGCAGGCCGCCGGTGACCGGCATGGCACATTTGCGGACCTCTCGCCGAGCTGCGGCACTCGGGCACGGACGAGGTCCGCGTGGCCATACAAGCGCTCGCCACAGGCGCGCGTGCCTCGCCCGCGCACTTGCTCGGGACACTTATCAAGCCAAACCCATGGCGCTGAAGTGAAGCACACAGGAGGCACACCGCCGGAGCGCGCACTAGCTTGGACGAGAAGCGACAGCCGGCCCCGCTTGCAGCTGGCCACGCACTGCCCGTGCATGTGCCCGGGCATGGGCTGCACGCACGCAGCGGGGACGGGGGGGCGGGGCGGGCGGGCCGCGCACGTCGTCCTCGAAGCTGAGCGGGTCGACGGTCGGGCCAAAGGCCTTCATGGGCTTGCCGTCGCGGCCCACCAGCGCCTTCCAGTAGTTCCACGGCACCTGGAACGCTCGCCAGTGGGCTTGTCAGCATGCCCTACCCTACCCTACCCTAGGATTACCACCAAAATAAGGCCAGGCAGCTTGTCACCTTTTACACTACCCCTTGAGTTCAAGGACACCTCTGCGCGAGCAGCCGGCTGCCACAGCACAGGTTGTCTGGGTCGGCTGCGGGTGGGTTTGGCAGCCGCTGCACCTTGTTGGTGTGCGTCTCGGCCTTTAAAAAGGCGTACACGGGGTGCGTATCTGGACCGTTTACACATACCTTGTCCTGCGCGTGGCGCAATGCCTCAGTTGCTGCAGAATGCAGGAACAGTGTAGCAACTGCTGAGCTGGCGGACAGCCCGCCACCAGTGCGGCGACTGCGCAGGCTGGGCGCACCATGACCGGCAGCGAGTCGATACCGAACTTTTTTATGGCAAATGCGCGCTCCTCCTCCGAGGTGCCCGGCGCTTGTCCTCCGAACTGGTTGCAGCTGAACGCTATGACCTGTAAACCGTCCTTGCCGTACCGCTCCGTCAATATCCGCAGCCCCTGTGAAAGAAGCTGGCCTTGTCTGGGCACTCCTCTGGTCCCACAGAAAAAAAATACCAAAGTGAAGTGAAGCAAGGAGCGCCAACCGGAAAGGCAGTGATCCCAGAGTGAAGCAAGGAGCACCAACCGGATACACGACGTTGCCGATCGGTCATTCGCTCGCCACGTTGACGACGACGGTCACGCAGTCGGCAAAGCGCTTGAACGGCACAGGCTCGCCATACTGCAGCGCGCTGAACTCGTATAGGCTCGTGGGCGCGGCCAGTGCACCTGCGCCAGGCGTTCCCTTAAGGAGCATAATGAGCACAAAGCATTAGCACAAAGTATTTGCAACCCTCCACGTGCGGTCCGGTCCATGACAAGAATATCGCAATGTGACTGCAACGGGGCTCTACGAGGGTAAGTGGCACCTCAAGATGGGCAGCGCTATGCTCCATATGTTGCTGTGTTGCTACATCTCTGAGGCGCGCTCGGCGTCATACGCATGCAGCTCAAGCAGGGGCCACAATCCACGGCTGCGGGAGGCAGGGGGGGTCAGGAGGGGGCTGGAGAGGCGCACCGCTTGGCAGCACCAGTGGCACAGCTGCTGTCGCTGCGAGCAGGTCGCGACGCGAGATGCTCGCACGGAGACACCGGCTGGCGCCCGCGGCGTGCAGGGCGCTGGTGCTGCAGAACGCTGGCGCGTGCGCTGCACACGGTGGTCGCCATCGGGACAACTTCCTGGCCCGCTGCGCTGCTGTTTGCCATCGATATCCCAGAGTCTGTTTCAGGGTCTGGCGCTGATGAAGAAGCTCCTTGATACGTCTGCATGGGTGCATGTATGAAAGCGCTCATGCACACTTGTGTACATGCCCGCACCCAGCCCAGACCGCGGACAGTCATTCAACAGTGCATTGTACAGACCATCTCAACCATGCAGCACCCTGCTAAACTTGCGCCCAGCGCTGCCGCCGCCGCTCCTCGGGCAGCGCGGCCTCGGCTGCGCCCTGCGTATCCCTTGCAGGCTCGCGCCCACGGCCCCGCTCCTCGTTGACAGCCGGCGCCTGCGGCTTGGCCGCGGCTGCAGAGCGGGGGCAGGCGCGTCCGGGCGCTGCGTCGGCGGCGACAGCGCAGACCTCGTGGCGCCCGGGGTCGCCTGCGAGCGCCTGCACGGTCGCAGCATGCGCAGTCGGGGCACGACGGGGCATGCAATCAGCAAAGCCGCACGCGGTGTCGGTGCTTATAGCCGGCAAGTCACGCTGTTCCGTTGCAAGTGCACACTCCAACGTGCGCTAGAGCCTTGGTCCAGGGAGTCACGGTGCTTTTGCTCAGGCGGTGGGGCTCCAGCTCGGGGCCAGCGCAGCCACCGGGATGCCGTGCAGCAAAAATAGAGCCTTTGGCGGACTCCGGCGCGCGCACCGCCGCGCCGGTGACGCCCAGCACGGCCAGCTCGGCGGCCAGCGCGGCCGCGCCAGGCCCGGCCGCGCAGGGCGGCAGCCAGCCGCACCCGCCGCCGCCGCCGCCGCCGGCCGCGGCCTCCTGCTCGCGCCAGAAACCCTCCACGGCCTCCAGGTCGAGCCCATCGGGGGTTTGGGCCGCCTCCGCGCCAGTCTCCCTGCGCGGCGCGCGTGGGCGGCGGGCCTGCGCCCCGCCGCGCGCGGGCGCGCCGGGGCTGGGCGCGTGCGCGGCCGCGGGCGATGCGCCGCACGCGCCCAGCAGCGCGCCTGCCGAGCGGCGCAGGCTGAGCGGCGAGCGTGGTCGCGGCGCGCCGGGGCTGCGGCTGCGGTCCAGGCTGCCGCGCTCGCTGCTGCAGGCGCGCTGCGCTGGCAAAACTGCGCCCGGCGCGCCGGCGGCGGCGCCGGCCGCGCGGCGCTGCCAGGCGCGCAGGCGCTGCAGCTCGGCGCGCAGCGCCTCCAGCTGCTCAGTCTTGTCAAACAGCTCGGCTTTGAATGCGGCCGCCGCCTCGCGCAGCGCCGCCTCGGCGGCCGCGCGCAGCGTGGCCTCCGCCGCCTCGGCCGCGCGCAGCTCCTCCACCGCGGCCACCAGCGCGCCTGCCGCCGCGCACATGATGTGCACGGCTGCAGACCATGCACCGCGCTGCAGAACGCACTGCACGATATGCATGCCGCGCGCCCGCTGCGTACAGAGGACAGGCGCCCCCAGGCCAAGGCCGTGCTCCGCCGAGCGCCCTCCGCCGGCGTGCCCGCTGCGCGCGCCGCGCTGTGCTGCCGCACGCGCCGCCGACCCTGGCGCGCGCCCCGCGCGGCGGCAGCGCAGGGCAGACAGGGCCCCACGTCAGCCGCCTCCGTCGCGCGGCCTTTCGCACCCCCGGGCAAGAGAGCGGCGCGGGCGCACCGCGCTGGCGCTCGCGCCGCGCCTCGCGCTTGGCCAGGCGCATGAGCCGCGCGGCCAGCGCCTCCATGCGCGCCTGCAGCGCGTCGCGCGCCGCCGCCGCCGCGCCCAGGCGCCGCTCGGCCGCGCCGGCGGCCGCGGCCGCCTCCGCGCGCCACGCCGCGCGCGCGGCGGCCAGCTCCGCGGCGGCCGCGGCCGCCTGCGCCGCGCGGCTCTGCGCGGGGCGGGCCGGGCGCTGGCAACCCCACTCTCGCGCGGGGCGGGAATGACATGCCCGGGCTGTGAGCCTCACGGTGTCGCCAGGGCGGCGCCCATCTCGGGAGAGGAAGCGGCAGCCGGGCCAGCCCTGCTAAGTCAGCGTCAGCGCAGCGAGCGCGCCGCGCATGCTGCCTGGCAAGCACGGGCCGGCCACGCAGCCCGCGCCGCCCGAGTGCCTGCAGAGCGGCCGGGAACGCGCCTCCTCCAGCTGCGCGTGCGCGGCGGCCAGGGCGGCCTGCCAGCCGCCGGCCGCGTCGGCCGCGGCGGCGGCGGCCGCGCGCTCCGCCGCCGTGCGCTCGTCTGCGCGCCGCGCCTCCGCCGCTGCCAGGCGCTCCGCCGCTTGCCTGCGCGCGCGCGCGCGCGGCTCGCAGGCGGCCCGCCCTTCCGCTGACAGCCACGGGGCTCGCTCATGCGCCAGCCTGACGCGGATGCATCGCATGTGCACACATGCACACGCTTACAACTTTCGACGACCCACACAGTCCGCCAGCAGTCTGCCCAGGCCAGACTGCTGTGCGCCTCCTGTGGGAGGCGGCCACACTGATCAGGTATTCTCTTGTTCAGGCCACACCGCTCGAGATCGCGGCGCTCGGCCTCGGCCTCCAGCCGCGCCGCCGCCACGGCCGCCGCCACGGCGGCCGCGACGGCCGCCGCCTGCGCGGCCGCGGCATCCTCGGCGGCGGCGCGCGCCGCGGCGGCCGCCGCCGCGCCCGCATTGGCCAGGCGGCCCTGCCAGGCGGCCTCCAGCTGCTGCAGCTGCGCTGCGGCGCCCTGCCCCGCGGCCTCCATCCTGCGGCGCCGCCACGGAGGTCACCGCACTCTGCAGCCGTGCAGCGCTGATACGCATGCGCATCGGCGTGCGCCGCGCTTCTGCCGCTGAGGCCCGGCCTTTGGACCCTGCGCCTGCGGCCGCAGCGGCGCTGTCACAGAGCGGAACGGCGCGACCAGCTGCATGCGGCTTGGCGCACACGCAAGGGTATGAACAGGCGATTCGCGCGTGGGGCGCACGCTCGGGCGGCCGCGCGGTCGGCCTCGCGCACGCGCTCGGCCGCCTCGCGCTCGTACGCATGCAGGCGCTCCGCGGCGGCCTCGTCCGCGGCGCCGCGCTCGGCGCGCTCGCGCGCGGCCGCCGCCGCGGCGGCGGCCTCGGCCTCGCCGCGCGCGGCCTCGGCGGCCGCCGCGGCCGCGACCGCCGCGGCCGCGCGCTCGTGCCCCGCGCGCACGGCGAGCTCCGCCGCGTCGGCCTTGGCTGCTTCGCGCTCCTGCGGCGCGGCGCCGCCATCATCGCGTGCACGCCGTCACGCTAGCGGGATTGATGCCGGTCCTTCACGCTGCAGGGCACAGTTGTGCGACAGCATCACCAGCGGGGCGTCCACGACCTGTGCCACGCGCCCAGCGGCCGCTGCTTGCCGCTGTGGCTCCTGACTGGACCCTGGAGCCTGACATGGCGCCGGGCAGGCTGCAGGCTGCCGGGCGGCAGCGCCGCGGCAGGCGCGGCAGCCGGCGGCCGCGCACGCCCTCAGCCCCGCGCGCGGGGGGCGCCGCCTCTCGCCTGCTGCAGCGCGTCCGCCGCCGCGCCGCGCTCCGCCGCCAGGCGCTCCCAGCCGGCGGACGCGGCCGCGGCGGCGGTCGCCGCGGCGCGCGCCGCGGCGCCCGCGCGCTCCGCCTCGCGCAGCCGCGCCGCCAGCACCGCGGCGTCCGTGCCCGCACCGCGCAGCTCAGCCTCGATCTCGCCCACGTGCACCTGCGCGCGCGGCCGGAGCGCTGGGCGCGCCCGCGCGTCTGCCGCGCTGCTCGCCCGCGCGCGCGCACGCGTCTGGCAGGTGGCGTCAATGAGAGGCCATGTATGGTGGCGTGTCAAAAGACCCCTTTGGTGGACCGGCAGCCCTGGCGGCTGCCGCTGTTCCCGGGGCGCGTGCGCGCGCCCTGCCGACAGGACAAGCTACCTCGCGCCGGGAGTCGCGCAGCGCGCCTGCAGAGCCTGAGCCTCGGCGCTCCGGGTCGCGAGCTCCGCTTCGGTCGCGCGAGCGCGCTCGTGCGCGGCCGCCGCGCGCGCCACCTGCTGCTCATAGGCCTGCCGCACGCGCGCAGGTCAGAGGGAGGCCCTCAGTGGCAGGCAGGCAGAGCCCGGCTGCGCAGCAGGCGCTGGCAGCTGTTGGGCGCCCTGGTGCTGGCACGCCGCTCGCTGCCGCCGCCGCGGGGCCTCTGGACCGCGTGCTGCGACGCACGCAACCCAAGCTGGCCACCCGCGCCACCCCAGACCCGCTCTATAGGCTGCTGCGCACCTGCCGCGCCTCGCCTTTGACCACCTCTACCTCCTGCTTGGTGGCTGTGAGCTCCTGCTGCAGCTGTTCTATCGCCACCTGCACGCGCAGCCCGCCACGTCAGCGGCCGGCTGCGCTGCCGGCCCAGGGGCCGTGTCAGGCAGAGCGCGTCTGCGCAGCAGGCGCGCCTTTGTCTTGTACAGCAGCTTGCCGCGCTCCTCCAGCTCCAGGTCGCGCTGCCTGAGCAGGGCCTGCGGGGCACGGCCCCGCGTCAGCTGCCGGCAGGCGACGTGCTTGAACCAAATAAAGGGGGAGCGGTTGGATGGTCCACCTGCAGCTCCCACTCCTTTGACGACGCCATAAGACCAGTCTGTTGTAACTGCAACACGGTGAGTTGGCCCACCCACAGGTCGCTGCAGGCGGCCTGCAGCAGCCTCCTGCCAGACGGCGACAGCCGATGTCAAAGCTTCAGGTCTAGGTGTCGGGGGCCAGGTTACCGGCAAGTCGAGCACTTGAGTGAGCTTGAGCTTGAGGCACCTTCTGTCTGCCTATATCTCGTTCAATAACTGCCAGAGCGCAGAGGCGTCTTCAATTGCTTGAGGTGCTCGCCGGCTTGCATGTGCCCTGCCGTGCCTGTCAAAGCGCTTCCAAGCTGCGTTGCAAGAGTATGCTTTAAAGTTCCTGGTTCCTATGATGCAGGGAGCCCGGGCTATGTGCAGCTTGGACCTGACTTTGTTTATTACAAGGTTTGTACAGAGTCGTGGGAGAGCACAAGCGCTGACATGCTGTGTTCGCAGGGCCACATGGACTTTCCAGAAGACGGCTACTCTGACGACACCGTACCCGATGCGGTGTCGGACGATGAGCTTGGCGTGGAGGAGGAGATGATGCAGCAGGCCATCGCCATGTCGCTGCAGGCGCGGCCCCAGGCGCCGCTCTGTGCTATTTTAGTTGGCTGCAGGACAGGGAACACCGCGCGCTCACGCACGGGGGTCTCGGGCGCGCAGTATGGGCAGCCGGGCGCAGCCGCAGTGGCGCCCGGCGCAGCCTCGGCGCCGGCGCCGGCGGCCGGCACGGCAGCGCACTCCGCCGCCGCGCCCACAGTCGACCCCGCCGCGCTTGCTAGCTTTCTCGCTGGGGCCGTGCCGCCCCCAGCGCAGCAGGCAGCGCAGGCGGGGCTGGGCCTGACGCCGGCCGCGCTCGCTGCGGCGCTTGCCGCGGTCAGCCAGGGCGGCGCGCAGCCGAGCGCCATGGCGATGCAGGCGCAGGCGCAGACGGCCGCAGACGCCTGGGGCGCTGCGCGGCAGGCGCGGCCGGCCGCGCGGGCGCCCGACGCCGTATCAGCGGCCCCGCAGCCCGGTGCGCGCTGCCGCTGGTGTGTGCCACAGGCCGCTGCGATACTGAACTTTTGAACAGCACGGTGTGTGCGCGAGCCCAGCATGTGCATAGCCTCTGTGCGGAAACGGTGCTCTGGTGCAAGCAAAGACACTCTGCCGGCTTATACCCTGCTGGTACCGCACACGCTGCTGGGCAGCTCTTGTCCGGGGCAGCGCATGGCGCGCCGCGTGTAGCAAGGCAGCACATGCCCGTGCACGCGTTCCACAGGCCCGCACCAGGGCAGCAGCACACCCGCGCAAGCCTGAGCGCTCCCGCCTCCGCAGAGCCGCCGGCGTGGGCCGCGGAGCTGCAGCGCTGGCTGCCGGCGCCCGGCGCGGCGGCGCTGCCGCCCGTCGCGCTGCCGGCGGCGTTGGAGGGCGCGCTCGCGGCGGCGGCGGCGCAGGCCCTGGGCGCCGAAGTGGCGCTGGTGAAGGGCGGCGAGGCCGCGCCGCGCCGCGGGGCCGCCCGTGGCGGCGTGACGCTGCAGCTGCTGCCGCAGGGCGCGTCTGGAGACTGGCTGCTCGGTGCGCGGCGCGCCCGGCGCCCGCCCGCCCCGTCACAGAGCCCGCCTCTGTGCGCGTGGCTACTATATATATCTGCCGCGGTGCAGAGCTCGCCGTTGCTTGTTGTGGGGTCGGCTCCACCGGGGGAGCCAGCCCCTGGCGGGCGGGCGGGCTGCAGGAAGCGTGTTGGCTCAAACGCATCGAGACTGCGCTCCTGACGTTTGTAAGTGTGAGTGAGTCAAGGCTGTGTGGCGCTCACGCTTGGGCCGCCTGCGGCAGCGGACGCGGCGATCGACAGCGCGCTGCGGCAGCGCACCGCGCCGGCCGCGCTGCGCGGCGCGCCGGCGGTCGAGGCGCTCGCGGGCGTGCACGCGCGCGCCGGCGCCGCCGCCGCCGCCGCGCAGGCGCCCGGCCACGCGCCGGTGGCGGCCGCGCTGGGCCGCGTGTGCGCGCGCGCGGCCGCGCTCGCGGTGGAGGCGCTGGTGGCCGGCGCGGGCGACGAGGACGACCTCTTCTACGAGGCCGGCGGGCAGGCGGTGCAGCAGCTGCTGGCCGCGCTGGTGCGCGGCCCGCCCGGACGGCAGCTCCTCTCCCCCGGCGAGGCTCTTGCACTCGCCGGCGCCGCCCTGTGGAGCCCGGTCGGGAGCGGGTGTGACAGTGCTGGCGCTGCAGCGCGGCGCGGCGGCGGCCGCTGTGTGTATGGGCGATCGTGATGTGGCAGGTGCTTGACGCGCGGCGGCGGTGCGTCCTCGCCAGCTGCGTGCATCTTGGCGGACCCCGCTGCGTCGCCAGCCCGGGCGAGGCGCCGCCCAGGCTGCGCGCGGTGCCGCTCAGCGCCCAGCATAGGGTCAGGTAGGGTAGCCCCACCCTACCCTACCCTTTACCCCTACCCTGTAGCCGACCGCGCGCGTGCGGGGGGCCCAGGCGGAGCGGCGCGTGCCCGCCGCGTTCCTGGCGGTGATGCTGGGCGAGGGCGGCGGCGCGCGGCAGCAGGGCGCGTGGGAGGCGCTGCTGCGGCGCGCGGTCGGCGCCGCGGGCGGCACGGCGCTGGAGGAGTTCCCGGGCGTGTGGGCTGGCCGGCTGGGCGCGCTGGATGTGCTGCTGCAGCCGGCGCTGCTGCAGCGCGCGCTGGTGCGGGCGCCGTCTGGCTTGTTCATGTCGTGTTCATCAGACAGCGCGTGAGTGACAGAACCAGCGCTTAAAAAGAGCTAAGCTTGAAAGCAGGCGTGGTGCTGCTGCTGCGCACGCTGGTGCGGGCGCCGCGCCACTGGGGCGCAGCAGCAGTGCCATGCCTGCTTCAAAGCTTTACTCTTTCTTAGCGCTGGTTCTGTCGTTCACGCGCTGTCTGATGAGCAGGACATGGATGTGTTTGCGCCGTAAAGCGATCGGGGGTTGTATGAGCCGCACTGGCTGTGGTGTTGCTGCATGCTCCTGCGGGATGCTGCGGGGCGGGTGAAAAGCAGAGTGCAGCCGCACCTTTCATCAAGTACGCCTGCGCCACAGTGTCAAGTACGCCTGAGCCATACCCGACCCCGTGTACCTAGGACACTGTACAGCAAGCGGTGGACGCACGCCTGCGCCTCACCCCTGTGTTGCAGTCATGGACAGATCAGTGCCTCGGAGGCGGCTCAGCCTACATGGCTGGCATCCATGGGCAGCCGAGCGCGCGCCGCGCTCAGCCAAGCCCGCGCCGTTGCCCCTGGCCCCAGCGGCAGAGCCTACGGGCCCTGTGGTATGTCTGGACATAACAACCGGTCGCCGGCGCGCAGGGGGCGATGATGGCGCGGGAGGCGCTGGCGGCCGCGCACAGCTTCGCGCACCCGACCGGCCGCCTGCGCACCGCGGGCAGCGCGATGGAGCGGGCGTCCTTCTTCGCGCCGCTGCTGGCCGGTGCGGTCCGTCCCGCAGGCAGCTGGCCGGCCCGGCCGCGGCCGGGGCGCCCCTGTGCATGCGCCGGCCAGGGCCGGCACGTGGCATGCGCGCGGCGGCGCGCCCTGCCCGCCGCGAGCGCTCGTCCAGGGATGCAGCTTCGTCCAGCAAGTGCGGGCGGTGTAGCCAAAGCTGCCAGCGTCTGTCGGTCGCACCGTGTGCTCTGTCGTCGAGGAGCAGGGCGTAGCCATCGCTGGGAGATGGGCCTGCGCTTCAGATGTGCTGCCCTGCAGCCTCCCCAGTGAGCGCCGGGGCGGCAGCGGCGAGTGCGCTTGCGGCCCGGGCAACTACACCTGGGCCGCGAGTGCAAGACTGTGCTTATTAAACCTCTGTAACCCCTGTGAAACCCTCAATCCGCATCTGCGCGCAGTGTCGCCGCTGCCGGACTTTCGCGCGGCGGCCGCGACGGGGCAGGTCCAGTCGCCCGCGCGCGGCGTGTTTGCGGCACTGCGCGGCTACCCCGAGCGCCGCGGCGAGGTGCCGGGCGCGCAGCGCACGCTCGCCGCCACGCTCGGGCAGTGCTACCAGGCGGCGCACGCGCTGTGCGAGCGCGCGCTCAAGCTCAAGGCGCGACGCTGGGGCCCCCTGCCGGGCGTCGCTCCCCTTGGGCGCATCTCTTTCTAGGATGTTCACAAACTGCAACTCAGCTCTAGTTCCGGTGCTTGGGTGCTTGCAGTGATGGACAGCTCGCCTCCAGGTTGATTACTGTTGCAGAGAGGCCTGGTGGTCTGAAACTCAGCTGCAAGTCTGAATCCATGTTGCTGAGAGGCCTCGTGGTCTGAAACTCAGCTGCAAGCATGAAACCATGTTGCAGAGAGGCCTGGGCAGCTGGGTTTCTGACCACCTGGCCTCTCTGCAACATGGTTTCAGACTTGCAGCTGAGTTTCAGACCACCAGGCCTCTCAGCAACTGAGTTTCAGACCTGCAGATGAGTTTCAGACAACCAGGCCTCTCTGCAACATGGTTTCAGACTTGCAGACTTTGTTGCAGAGGCAACGCAAGTGGTCGCACCTGCGGCCATGCGCATGCGCAGACATTCCCACCCCATGCATGCAGGGCAGCTGCCGCGAGGCGGTGCTGGGCTGGCTGTGGACGCTGGCGGGCGCGAACGAGCCGCGCTCCGCCGGCGGCGAGAAGGGCGTGCTGCGGGACGAGGCCACGCTGCCCGGTGCGCCGCCCGCGCGCCCGCGTGCGGCATGCGCCCCGCACCGCACTATGCTGTTTCCACAGACGTTCTGTAAGTGCAGCCTGTGCACGTTGTGTGGCCCTCCAGGCAGTGCTCAACATTGCCCGAGTCCGCACCGCGCCTGGAGTCCGCAACGCCTGCCCGCCGCCGGCGGCGCCGCCCCGGCGCGGCGCGCGCCACACGCTCAGGCGCCGGCGCGCGCAGGCTGCAGCGACCGCCTCGCGCTCGGCGGCGCCGCGCTGTGCCTGCGCTTCTGCCGGCCCTTCCTGGGCGGCGAGGCCAGGTTCATGGCGCGCCTGGACCCCGCCTTCTACCAGGAGCAGGCCTTCAGGCGCGGCGCGCGCCACCCTACCCTGTACCCTAATCCTACCCCACCATATACCCGCTCCGCCGCCGGACAAGCTTTATAGATCCCCACTGACGTTGGTGCACAGCAGGCGCCTGCGGCCTGTTGCGCTCGGATGCTGCGAGCAAGCAGTCTTCCATGTGTCTCAGGCGCCGCCGGCATGCAGTGAGCCTGCCGTGTGCTGCCCGCGCGCTCAAGTGTGGGCCCCCGCATGTGCCTGCCTGCCTGCAAGGCCCATGGGAGCGCGGTGCCAATGTTGGCGGGCTGGCGGCCGGCGCAGGGTGGGCGGTGCGAGCACGGAGCCGACGCTGGCCGGCCGCGACGCCGACGGCGAGCCCGCCGCGGCCGCGGACCGGCCGTTCGTGGCGCCCGACCGCGACCCGGGCGCTGCGCCGCACTTTGTCGCCGAATGCTTCTTCCTCACGCAGCGCGCCGTGCACACGCTGCTCATGCCTGCCGGCGCGCGCCCGGGGGCCGCCTGCCGCGCACCTGCCGCCGGCGCTGCGCCTGCATTCTCCCGCGGAGCCGCCATGCCGCACAGCTGCGTTGGCCTCCTGGCTCGTGAGCTCTGGGTATCAGAGATATCTTCATAGATGTCTAACCCCGACCCTAATTCTAACCTGATCAACCTGATGCCGGCCGCGCGCGCGGCGCCGGCAGTGGCCCGCTTCGAGGAGGTGTTCCAGCTGCTGCTCAAGCGCGCCAAGGTACCGGAGGAGGGCGAGGACGACGAGGACGCGCCGCCGCTGCCGACCGACGCGCTGCTGCTGCAGGACACCGCGCTCGCGCAGCTGGCCGACCCCGACTTTGCCGCCGACGCCGTGCGCTTTGTTGTGCTCGAGGCGCGGCCCCGGCCGCGCACGCGCCCGCCCGCTGCCTCGTGAGTCTGCGTGCACGCGGCGGTCCACCTGCATGATGAAAGCTCCAGCTCTAGTTACATGAGCAGTGTTGCCGGCGGCGCACAGGCGCTTGGCGCTCGTGCGCACCGGCTCGCCCTGCGGCATGCGGTTGAGGCGCTTAGCGGACTGCGCGTGCTTCGCGCGCAGATGCAGTGGTTGCTGGAGCTGATCCGCCGGCCGGCAGGCGCGGCGCGCGCCGCGCTGGCGGCCGTGCCCGAGTCGGTGGTTCGGGACGCGGCCGGCTGGCTCACCTTCGTCGTGCGCTGGGGCCATGCGGACCTGCTCGGCGGCTGCGACATCGCTGGCCTTGTACAGGCGCGGCGCGCCAGCTCGGCAGGGAGGCTCATGCGTTCCAAGGGCAGGGAGGCACACGCGTCTCGAGGGTCACGCTGAAGAACATTTCAGGAGCCGTGCCGCTGAATGGTGTTCGCGTGGCATGCGGCGGGTGGCGGTCGGCACGCACGGCGGCGGAGCCCTGTCGCTGACATGGCTCCGCCCCTGCGCGCTTCAATCCGCTCGTCTCTGCCTTCCTTGGACAACGATCAGGGGACACACACATGGTTTTGCTGCCGGCTGGTAGCTTCAGCAGCGCTCCGCGCTGCGCCGCGCTGTCGAGCCACATGTTGCAGAGCTGCGCGGAGTGCCCCGACATGCCTCGCACGCCGAGCGGGGCCCCTGGATGAGCGCGCGGGCGCGGCGCGCAGGCGCTGACGGCGATGCTGGAGCGGCCGGACCTGGTGCGCAGCCCGATCGCGCTGGCCAAGCTGGTGGAGCTGCTGCAGGCGATGCTGGCGCCGCAGCTGGACCCGCGCCGCCGCGCGCTCGGCGGTGCGCGCCCGGCCCTGCGCCCCCGAGCGGGCCGGCATTGCGCGCCCGCGCCCGCGCCCGCGCGCGGCCGGACCTGCTGTGCGCCAGAGGTCGCGCCGTGCCCCGCGCCAGCTGGGGTGTAGGGAGTCCTCATGGCTCTGCGCTGGGCGCGCATACCAAAGTTGCCAACATTTCAGGCGCCAGAAAGTGTTACTCGCAAAGGCATCACAATAGTCACTTCATTGTTGCCCGCGGCTCTGGGTCTGTCTGTGACCCGCACATGCGCGACCTGCCGCCTCCAAGTCAGCAGCCTCTGCGGAGGTGCGGGGGCAGGGTAGGCTGACGCGGCGGCGGGGCGCGCGCGCGCGCGCGCAGGCGCGCTCGGCCCGAGCCTGATGCGACCGGGCGAGCGCGCGCTGGTGGCCGCCGTGCTGGGCACGGGCGCCGCGGTGGAGCAGCTGGGGCCGGCGCTGATGCGCGCGCACGCGGCGGCGGACCACGTGGTCGGCCTCGACGTCGACCGCGACGACTTCGACAAGTTCGCGTACCGCTCGCGCATCGACTCGCTGCTCATGGAGCTGTGGAACGACGAGGGCGCGCGCCCCCTTGATCCTCGCCCGGCCCTGCCTCTGGTCTGGCGTGGCTCCCGGCTGGCAGCGTGCTGCGCTGGGTGCTGGCGCACCCGTGCCAGATGAACAGCTGCCACACATGATGGGCAGTGAGGACGCCGCGTGTGCTTTGCACACAGCACACTCCTGGCGAGGTGGTATACCTGGCCATAACGGAACAGGCAAAATCCACGGCACAAGTGGTTCAGCACAGCATGCTCGCGGGACAAGGTCATCGCCTTGTTTCCCGCTACGGCTGACGCGGGGGGTTGGGGCCGCGCGCGCGCGCAGCCTGCCTGCGCAAGCTGACGCAGCTGGCGGCGGGCACGGCGGGCGAGGGCCTGGACGAGGTCTTCAGCGACTACGTCGGCGCTGTCCTCAATGGTGCCGCTCTGACGCGCTCTGCACTGCCACGCTTGCACAGACTCGTACCTGCCCGCCGCCACAATGCAGGGCTGTGAGCCGTCATGTGCATGGAGAGAGCCGCGTGTAATGCGGCGCGCCTCAGCAGAGTCCTGTGCATACGCTCTGTTCGGTTTCTATGCAGTGCATGCCTGGCAGCTGCACTGTCGCTTTGGCCTCAGGCTCAAAAATATCGCGCTCACAGCTACAGGTGCTGTGTTGTCCAGGGTGTGTGGCACCCCCTTCCGCCGTGACACGCTCCGCATGTGTGTTACTGACCGTCACATGCGCCAACAGGCCTGATCTATCTGCTCGACGACTGCTTTGAGCGCCTGCGCGACATCCGGCTCATCGAGGACAGCAAGGCGGACGCCGCCGCCTGGGCCGCGCTGCCCTCCCAGTGCGCCGCCAGCAGTCTCCGCCGCTGCCTCTGACAGTTCACTGCGGACCTGTGCATGCACCGTACTGAAGGTGTCTGGTCAACGGTATGTGCGGGTGCTGATATGCGATGCATATTTATCTGAAGCACTTGTGCGAGTTGCAAAGGGGGCTTGCCAGGAATCCAGGCGGCCCATGTGTTGTGCCAAGGTGCCAGGCATCATTGGCCGCATGACACGCGGGCTGCGAGCGGTCACGGAGGTCTCGGCACCCGAACACAGGGCCGCTGCACCGGGCCGCGTTGCATGCAGACGCGCCGGCCGCGGCCGCGCCAGGGAGCGGCACGAGAAGGAGCGCTTCTACCGCGGGCAGCAGAGCACCACGCGCGGCTTTATGGGCATGGCGCTTCAGGCGCTGAGCGTGCTCACGCGCCTGGCCGCCGACCCGGCCATCAAGGCGCGCGCGCCGCCGGCCCGGCCGCGCTCGTGACCCAGCAGCAAGCTCCATGCCTCCTGTGTACTACCTACTTCTCCGGTCCCGCACAGCGGGTGTGCAGCAGCGTGTCCGTGCGCCTGTCGTCCTGCGCCTCGGGCTGCATCTCATGCAGGTGCAGCGCACGCCGCGCTACAGCAGGACCGTTCCCAGACAGTCAGCCCATGAGCCCCTGTCCTGCTGGCCAGGAGCAGAGTGTGCGCCATGTGCCGTCCGTTTGAAGCTTGAGGCCTGTCGCGCGCGCGCGTGCAGGCGGCCTTCCTGCGCCCGCCGCTGGTCGGGCGCGCGGCCTACGCGACGCTCGCGTTCCTGAACGCGCTCGGCGGGCCGCGCTTCGCCAGCCTGCAGGCGTGGCCTCGCCCGGGCGCCGCTCAGCGCCCCGCCTGCCAGTCTGCGCGCGCTACGGCAGCTGCACCCTCCCCTGCAGCACACCAGCTGCCAGGCTTGTTGGATAGGTATATGATGTGTATGACCACGGGGGTCAGCCAGCAGCGCTGCTGGCCAGCGGCCCGCCCGCCGTGCGCCGGGCACAAAACCGCGCCCGGGAAGGTGGTTTTAGGGTTGCCACCGCGCGCAGGTCGACAAGCCGGAGCAGTACGGCTTCCACCCGGACCGCCTGCTGCTGCGCATGAGCGAGCTGCTGCTCCGCCTGGCCGAGGGCGCGCCGTTCGTGGCCGCGGTCGCGGAGGAGCCGGACTACGACGCGGGCATCCTGCGCCGTGTGCGCGCCCGCCTGCTGGAGCGCAAGCTCGGCGAGTACGGCGTCGCCGCGCGCCTGGAGGCGCTCGTGGAGCAGGTGGGGCGCAGGGCCTGTTATGCGTGTAAGGTTTTTGGTTAGGGTCAGGCCAGCTCGGCAGGTGCAGCGCCGCCCACGTCTGGAGGCGCTCAGTCGGCACGTGGAGCGCAGGACTCATTATTGTGTAGGGTTCAGGGTTAAGGCCAGGCAAATTCGGTGAACGCGACGTCGCCGCGCGCCTGGAGGAGCTCGTGTAGCAGGTGGGGCGCCGCGCGGACGCCCGCCGCCGGTGCAGGGCCGGGGGCCGGCGGCGGGCGGGACAGGCGCTGCCAGGCGCCTGGCGGCGCTCGCACAACCGGTGGGCCTGTCCAGGGCAGATCACAGAGCAGATGCCGGGCGTGAGTAGCCTGGCATGGACTGTATGCGGATTTGTAGCATTAGCCGGCGGTGTGAGCTACCTGAGCACATTATGCAGTTCGCATTGGGACTCCGATGCAGAGCGCCTCATGCAGACGCGTTGACAATAACGTTACAAGGACGCCTGGAGGCGCGCTGTGCGCATGGCGGCGCAAGGCGGCGGCGCTTCGCGCAGGTGGGCGCGGCGCGCGGCGGCGCCGCCGGGGACGCGGGTGCGCCGGCGCCCATGGAGGGCGTGGAGGGCGCGGCCGCGCCGGCCCTAACCCTGGACCTGCCGGAGCCGGCGGATGTGGACGCGCGCTACGCCGCCGAGCTGGGCCCGCTGCAGGTCGGCGACTGGGACTCTACCGCGCCGGGCGCGTACAAAAGGTGGGCCCGGACAGGGGCTCTAATCTAACCCTTAATACGGGCGGCGGCCTGGGCCTGGGCGCTGGCTGCACGAGCTGGTCATGAGGAACGTCGGTTGCGGTCAGATGGCCATTGTGGCCGAGCTTGATGTTTGGAGCACGTTTGCTTGCGTCGTAGCCTGTCGAAGTTTCAAAGCCCTGCTATCCCGACCATGCATCATGGTGGCCAGCGCTGTTCAGGACAGCCTTCCCTGCACACGCAGTCTGTGCTCTCGGGGAAATGTTCGTGCTGAACTGACAAGAAGGCTGCATGCATGTCCGCATCTCGTGCGAGTACCAGCGCTCACGCATGAGCCATCGCGGGCGCTGACGCGCCGCGTGCGGCCGCCAGGGTGTATGCGGCCAAGGCGGCGGAGGCGGCGGGCGACACGAAGAAAAAGATGCGGCGGCTGGCGCAGGAGCTGCGCGCGCTGCAGGGCGCGCAGGGCCTGCCGCTACAGGCGGCCGCGTCCATCCTGCTGCGCCACGACGGCGAGCGGCCCGACAAGATGCGCGCGCTCATCACCGGCGCGCTCCCACGCCCTCGCAGCTGTCGCATGGATGTGGGCCTGCGCAGTGTGCATGCCGTCGCGTGCCTGGCGAGGTGCAGCAGCACCACGTGGGGGTGCACATGATGCGGCCGCCACTGCGCATCTGGTTACCTTGGAAGCTGTCAGACAGCTCGCGCACATGGTGCGGCCGCCGCTGCTCACTCGGGCGCTGCGGAGGCCGGCAGACAACGCGCCCCAGGCCGTGCGGCGGGGCCGGCCGAGAACGCCGTGTGCGGGCGCAGGCCCGGAGGACACGCCCTACTTCGGCGGCTGTTTCGTGTTCGACATCTTCTGCCCGCCCGAGTACCCGGCCGTGCCGCCGCTGATGACGCTGGAGACAACCGGCGCCGGGCGCGCGCGCTACAACCCCAACCTGTACGCCGACGGCAAGGCGCGCACACCTTTCCGTAACCCTACCCTAACTCTAACCCTGCACCTGCTCGTGGCAGTGCGGGAGCCGCTGCGTGCGCTGCCCTGGCGGTGAGGCGGGCAGCGCGGTGGCGCGTGTGCCGGGCGCCTGGCTCAGCTGGCACATGCGTCGCTTGGTGGTCGCCTGCCATGAGATACCCAGCAACGCTGGCTCCTTGTTTCTGACCTGACTGAGCACACAGCGCGGGCCAGGCGAAGGGGGTGGGTGTGGTTAAGCAGGAAGGCATGTTTCTGAAAGGGGCGGCCTGGCGCGCGCGGGCCAGGTGTGTCTGTCGCTGCTGGGCACGTGGCACGGCACGGACGAGTCACAGAAATGGCACCCGGACAGCGCCAACCTGTGGCGCGTGCTCGTGTCCATCCAGGGCATGATCCTCATCGGCGACCCCTACTTCAACGAGCCCAACGCGCGCCCCGCCCCGCCGCCTGCGCACCGCGCACGCCGGCGCCGGCCCCCAGCCTCTTCTCGGCGAGCTTGTGGAGGCGCGGCCGGCGCGAGCAATCTGCCTGAGTGTGGCATGCGCAGGGTCTGGCATGCGCAGGGTTTTGGAATGCGCAGGGCTTGGCAGGGCGCGGCGCTGACGCGCGCGCGGGGGGCCGCAGGTGGAGGGCATGCGGGGCACGCGCGAGGGCGACGAGGCCAGCCGGCGCTACAACGCGCAGCTGGCGCTGCTCACGCTGCGGTTCGCCATCAACGGCGCGCTGCGCGCGCCGCCGGCCGGCTTCGAGGCGGCTGTGCGCGCGCACTTCGGCCTGCTGCGCTGGCGCATCCTGCGCCAGGTGGGCCCCCCCGCCGCTGGGGCTCCGCTCGGCTGCCGTCCAGGCGCTGACGCGTGCGCGGCGCTGCGCTGCACACGCGCGCTAAGGCGTGCGCGGGGCCGCGCTGAGGCGCGCGCAGGGCTGCGCTGAACCGATGTGTATGCATCCTGACGCTGCAGCCTGCCCGGGGCAGGTGCGGCGCTGGGTAGACGACGCGGCGGCGACGGGGGTGGACCCGCAGGTGCAGCGCCGCCTGGCCGAGGAGGCGGCCGCCGCGCGCGACCTCCTGGCCGCGCTGTGAGCACGGGCGCGCCCGGGCCGGCCGCGCGCGTCCTCGGAGCGCGCGTGCTCGGCACAATGCGCCTTGCGCACAAAAACGGGCGCGCTTGGGCCGGGCGCGCGGGTGCTCGGAGCGCTCGTGCTAGGCACAATGCGCGTTGTGCGCACGAACACAAGAGGGCCTTGCAGGTCGCAGCGGCCGTATGCTTTCGCTCTGTGGCTCTTCAGGGTATTGCTGTCCATACGTCAGCGGCCATGGAGACAGCTGTCTAGCGGAGGATACCTGCCTGTGCCCAGCACTGAAGGAATGCATGCAGGGTATGAAATGCAGTGTGCTTTGTCATATGAAAGCCTCCTCGCTATATCAGACTTGCAGAGGGTTGGGAGGAATGTCATGTTAAAACTGAGAAGTGACTCGTTTTCGTAAGTGTGTCTGATGAGTCGTTCCGCCCAACAGCAGGACAGCCTGCCACTGTTTTGTAGACACATCATGTGCTGTGCATGTATGAAACGCATGTGTTCGAAAGTGCAGCATCTCCAGCCATGGGCCGAGCTCTTGTATACAAACAAACGTGCCTGGATGGAAGCAAGAATGTGTCCAGTATGTGTCAGTCAGAAGGAATTGAATTAAGTCCTGCCTGGTTGTATGCGTTGTCGTCAATAAGATCAATAAGTTGTCAGCTCTCAGCCCAGTGTATGCTGCCAGGTAGCGCGGCCGCGCGTTAAGCAGCAGCACAGACCACAGGCCAAAAAGAAATGACATGCATGCGAGAGAGCTGAAAACAGAACCGTGTTGATGGCGTGTCTCGAACAGAGCTGCAAGGTTCTTTCGGCACACGCACCCAAGGCAGCCAGTCAGGCTGCTGCACACCAAATTCGCACCCAATGTGGGGGCGCCAGCAACATGATGCACAGCAGGAAAGGTGGAGGATCGAAGTATTTGCATCCTCGGGTTCAACCAGGACCTTGCAGAATACGCCAGGCTAGAGCCATGCGGGGCTGCAGTACAGGAACCCTCAACTCAAAAGCACTGTTGCACTTTCCGAGCCAAATGACGTTGGTTCTCTCAAGACAGGAGAGCGCGGACATAGGCTGATTGCCGGGCAGCAAGCGTGTCGTGCAAAGGCAAGCGGAAGACATGAAAGGGGAAAGCTCAAGGAAGGGCAGGGGTCGAGAGGGCCGGGAGCTTAAAAGTGCTCTTTGGCAAGCTCTGCATCGCGTGGGCCTCGAACAGGCCCCCGCCCGCGCACGCCCCCACGCGACACCCAGCGAGCGCGCGCGCTCACAGCAGCGGCGCGCGCTCGGACGGCGGCGAGCGGCACTGCAGCAGCGCCTCATCGGACAGCAGCCGCTCCATGAGCCGGGGGTCCGACAGCAGCGCGGTCGCGGCCGCGTCGGCCGCCGCGCGCCGCCGCGCTGCCGCCGCCTCCCGCACCTGCACCCCAGGCGCCAGACGTGCCACGCTGTCACACCACACAGGGAAGGCGCGCACGCGCCACTTGACCACCCCCAGCAGCCGCCAGCGCTCGCGTCGGAGAAACGCGGACATGCACAAAAGCTTCGCTTAGCTGTTCTAGCAGCTCTTGATCAGACCTGCAGCTAGAATTGCAGCTAGAGTAAAGAGGAAATGACATTGAAGAATCAATGGTTGAAGGGCCAAGAGGAAGAAACTACATTCAATCAAAGCCTTTCGCGCTGCTGGCGCGCCTAGTCCGTGCGAATCATGAAGGGGCAAAAGGAAGGTAATAGATTTCAATCCCCTCAGTCCCTGCGGCGCGGCGGGCGCGCCTCGCGCACGACCAGGCGCGCCAGGAGCGCGGCGGCCGCGGCCGAGGCCGCGTACAGCATGTAGAACACGTTGTCGAAGCCGCCCGGCAGCGCAGCCAGGTGCCCCGTCAGCAGCGGGCCCAGCGCAGCGCCGCAGCTGCCCATGCCGTCGATGATGGCGGTCACGGTGGACAGTGCCTTGCCGCTGCCTGCGCGCGACGCGGTGCGCCGCCTGTCAAAAGCGGTAGCGTGCGCGGGGCGGCGCTGGCCGCTGCCTGGGACGAAAGCCGCGCTGCAGCCCGCAGCGGCGGTCAGAACAAACGGGTGCCCTGCATGCTTACTGTGCCCCTGAGGGCAAGGCGGCCGCTGCAAGATGACGAACTTGATCACTAACGCATGTGCCGGCCGCCACCCTGGCACTGCACATGGACCCTTGAAAGCGCCGGGCAGCAGGCCGCTGCCAATGCCAGCACCTTGCCGGCAGCCGGCAGCCTGGATGACGTGTTTGCATGGCCTGCCGACTGCCCGGCCAGGCACTGCATGCAGGGCGCGCCGGCCAGCGAGTGGCGGCTGCCCGGATCAGCGGACGCGGGCGCCGTGATCGACGTGCAGGGCGGGGTGGGGCAGAGCGGGGTTATGGCAGGGCGCGCGCCGGCCAGCGAGCGGTGGCTGCCCAGGTCGGCGGACACGGCGGTCGTGATGAGCGCGTAGGGCCCGTTGACGGCGAGCCCCGCGGCCGCCATGAGCGCCAGGTTGGCCGCCAGCGAGCGCGCGCCGAGCGCGCGGTACGCCACTAGCGCCGGCACGGACGCCGCCACAAAGCCGGCGCTGACGCACGCGTCGGCGCCGCTCGCGTCCGCCAGCGCGCCCGCCAGCGCGCCGCCGACCACGCCGCCCAGGTCGAAGACGATGGACAGGTTGCCGGCCTCCTGCGCGCCGCGGGGCAGGGTCAGGGTTAAGGGTCGGGCCCTATCGCCAGTGGGTTCGCGCCGCCCATGGCAGACTCGCCTTACAACTCGCCTGCCTCGCGCTTGCCACAGGACTCAGAATGTCGTTGCCAGCGCGCCGCGATGGGCGCCGGCTGCGGCCCGCCGCAAGAGCAAGCGCGGGCGCCGGTGCGTGGCAGGGCGCTAGCCATTCGCAGCACGGCGGGGCCGCGCGGGGGCCTCGGGCGCGCGCCTGCGGCGACAGCCGCCGGCCGCCAATCTCGGTTGTGGACAGGTAGAACGGCAGCCAGTACAGGAATGTGTACGCGACCAGCTTGCAGAAGAAGAGAGTGGCCGCGAACGACGCCACGCCTGGGATGCGCCACGCAGCCAGCAGGCCAACGCTGCCCGCCTGCGCGCGGCGCGCGCTCAGCGCCGGGGCGCGCTGGGGTGCTCTAGGGCGGGGCTGGAGCAGGGTGGCGCCTGCACCGGAAGGCTGCACAGTGCATTCCGCAGCCCGAAGCGGCCATCAGGGCCCGGCGGCGCGCCAGCGGCGCGCCGGCGGCGCGCCGGAGGCGCGCCGGAGGCGAGGGGAGCGCCTGGCGGGCGCGGCTGGCCGGCAGGTGTTTTGGGGGGGGGGGTAGGAGGGGGGCGCGCCCGCTCGGCGCGCGCGCGCGACACGCGCGGCACGTCCACCAGGCACAGCTGGCTGCCGACGCCGACCACGCGCCGCCGCGTGCGCCGCGCCGCGGCCTCCGCCTCCAGCGCCGCCAGCTGCGCGCGCGCGGGCACCACCACTTGGCCCGCTGAGGGTCTCCGTAGGGTACGCGGCACTGCCTCGCCGCGCACGCGGCGCGCCACAACCCATGGCCGCAAGCGCCACCGGCCGCGCACGCCGAGCATGCTGCCGCTCACGGCTTGGCGGAGGCTGTCTGCGTGCACCGCTTCCTGCCCAAAACATTGTTGCAGCGGCCCACACGGCGCGACGTGCTGCCGGCGACCGCGCGCAGCCAGGCAGTACAGGACGAGCGCGCGCGCGTGCGCACTGCCGCGGCCCCCGGCAACGGCGCAGGGGCGCGCGCGCGCTGTCCCTGGGGAGGGGCACTCACAGGCGGGGCGGCGGCCGGGGCGCGGACCTGCTCGCGCGTACGCGCGGCGGCGGAGCCCAGCAGCGGCGCGGACGCGGTCTTGGCCAGCAGGCTGCGCAGGCCCGGCAGCAGCCGCGGCGACGGGGGCGGCAGCAGCTCCGGGTCCGGCGCGTCGTCCTCGCCTGGGGCGCGTGCGCGCTGGCGTTGCTCGCGCGCGGGGCCTCTCGCTCACACTCACGCAGGGCGCGCGCACACGCCCACAGGGCGCACAGAGGCCCCCGCAACTTGATGACCCGCTCTTTAGGTGTCTCAGGTTGTGATTGGTGCGCACACACGTCCTGCAGGGGCTGGGCGCGCGTGCGGCTCCTGCGCAGTGCGCGGGCTGTGGCGCGGCAGGCGGACCGGGCCAGACGGCATTCTGCTCTGTCGTGCTGCTGCCGGTATGTGTCGATGTGGGCGAGGCGCGGGGGGGGTCGCGGCGGCGCACCCAGCGAGTCTGCAACCACCCGCTCAGCCAGCGGCCCGAAGCTCGCGCCCGGGCGCCCGCCGTAGAACATGCTCACGCCGGGCATGCCGCCACGCGAGCCCCGGAACGGCGTGACGGCCGCCGGCGCCGAGCCGGCCGCGCCGTACGGCCCCAGGCCGGACGAGAGGTAGGGCGCGCGCGCGCGCGGTGGCCAGGGCAGCGCGAGCGGCGGCGGCAGCGTGGGCGCGGCCTCGCGCCAGGGCGCGCTGCCGGCAGGGTTCCCGTAGGGCCCGACGCGGCGCGGCGGGCTGCCGCGGCCGGAGGACGCGCTGGAGGAGCGCGACAGCAGCGACGCCTGGGAGCCCTGCGCGTCGAGGGCTGGGGTCACGACGGCATATGGCGGCCAGCCCTGAGCAAGCTTTGGTGCTCGGGCAGGTTGGCCAGCGAACCGCGGATGCCTGCCGCCCATCACTGGGCACGGCGCACACAAAGAGCAAGGCAAGCTGTCACCACACCATGAACGAGCTTGTGCTGGGTCCCGCATCATGGCGTGCTCGCCCCCCGAGCGCCACCCTACAACAGGGTTCCACAGGGAGGATGCTCTGCCCGCGCGCCCTGTCCCTGCGACTATCTGCTGTGGAGCCCGGAGGGCGGTGAGGGCGCGCACCGAGCGCCGCAGCAGCGGCGGCGCGGGGCCGGTGCCGTCCCAGAAGCGCAGCGCGTCCTCGGACAGCGGCGTGAGCGAGCGGCTGGCGGTCGAGGCCTCCGAGCCCTGCGCGCCCCGCCGCCCGACGGCTGGCCGCCCGGCGGCTCCGGCCAGGTGCTGGCCCGAGCATCAGCTGTGGAGCACAGGATAACCCTGCACGTTACCCTCAGCGAGGCCGCCCATCCCTGCGCCAGCCGTGCAGGTGCTGGGCCAGGGGCAATGGCGTCACAGGTTCTCAGCACAATCTGAGCCCTTCACGCCTAACAGAACAGGTGGTTCGCACAAGGAGAGGCCTGCTGTGGAGGGGGCGTCGACGGCCTGCAGGTGCCCGCCGGCCTGCGCCGCGCATCAGCCCACACACCAGGGGCAGCCACAAGAGGCTCACTGCATCCAAGGCCCTTGGATCCTGCCAGGCTACGCGGAGGAGAGCTTTTAAAGGGCGCCTGGACGCTCGGCGGCGCGCCTGCAGCTCGCTGAGGCCGTCCGGCTGGAGGCCGGCATCCTCCGGCTCGGCCGCGAGCAGGAGCCAGATCAGGCCCGCCGCGGCGACCAGCGCGGCGCCCGGCGCCAGGAACGCCCAGCCCCAGCCGGCGCCCAGCGCGGCGGCGGCGGCCAGCGAGCCGCCGATGTTGCCCACGCTCGTGTGCGCATTCCACAGGCCCATGATGGCGCCGCGGCGGCCCTTGCCGTACCTGCAGCAGGGGCGGAGGGGGTCGGCTGCGGTCTGCCCAGGCACGCACAGGGAGCGCAGACGCGGCCCGCCCACGTCGCCAGAGCGCGTGCAAACGTGGCGGAGCAGGCGTGCACATGCGATGCTCCTGCGCGGCGGGCGCGCGGGCGACGCACTCAAGCTGGGCAGCCGCTCCCGGGGCCCTGTGAGCGGTGCTGGCTCAGCACGTCCAGAGCTACACGTTTTCACTCACCACAACTTATATCTATGGCACTCGGGACAGGTGTGGCCGGTCTCAGGGATGCATGTTCGCGCGGAGCGCTGTGCGAGGGGAGCGCGCCAGTTGGCCATCACCGCCACCACGCAGGGCCAGCCAGTCGCCTGAACGAGCCCTGCATGCACGGCAGCGCTCGTGTCGTCCTGGGCTCCTGAGCTCTTTCTAAATACAGACCAAACGGCAGGTCATGGAGGCACTCTATGTAATGTGCTGCTCAGAGCCCACCTGCATGGCAACGCCGCAATGCGACGCCCTCTGATACTGTGAACAAGCACTGCACATGGGCTTCTTTGTGACTCTCCCAGCTCCAAATGTGAAAGGCTCTTCGAGCTCGCAGGGACACTGCACTGACCAGACGCACGCCATCAGCACGGGGGTCGCGCAGCGCGCGTGCGGCGGGCGCGCCTCCCAGGACCTGCACAACCACAAAGTACCAGAACGCGTGGATGCGCAGGAAGTAGGCGGCGCCCAGCGCGCACACGGCGGCGCCGCTGGCCGCCATGCCGGCCGTCAGCAGGCCGCGCAGCGGCAGCTGGTCGCCCAGGCGCCCCGCGACAAACATGCCCAGCGCGTATGCGCCCTGCGCGCCCTGGGCATGTTGGGATCTGGCGCGGCGCTCTCGGGCGCTGCCTGTGAAGGCTGTGGCGCGTGAGGGCAGCACTAGGGCTGCTTGCCCGGCCGGCCTGTGCGTACGCAGTCTAGTGCAGTACGCTGCGCACCAGCGCCCCCCCATACTCCGAGCTCTGCAGTCCTGTTTATAGCACTGCAGTATACTGCAGAGAGATTGCTAGATGCGAACAGAGATGCTGTTGTTGCTAAGCGTGCCCAAGACAACCTCTCCTTGCTTAGTCACCTGGTTCCCATGCATTGTGCCCAGCATACTTCACAAGTGCAGGGAGCGCAGGTCATGGACACCCAGAAACATCTGGTCACTAGGCGTTGATGGTGCCCAGCCAGGCTCATCGTAGGATTGCATGAATAAAGCAGCAGTGGGCGAGTGTGGCTCGCACCAACCATGCCATCTGGGTCAAGCAGTGACCAGATCACTGTGCTCACTAACGACACACACAGGCAAGCGGTGTGTGCGGTGCGCGCACCAGGAATGCGACGTCCAGGTCGCCCAGCAGCGAGCGGCCATCGGGCGCGTTGAAGGGCGCCCAGCCCGGCGGCGGCGTCGGCGGCGGCGCAGGCCCCGGGTGAGGCCCGGGCGCCGGCGGCGGCGCCGGCCCCGGTGGCCCTGGCGGCGCTGGCGCGGGCGGCGGCTGTGGCGCCGGCGGCGGCGGGCTCGGCGGGGGCGGGCCGGGCGGCGGCGGAGCCGGCGGCGGCGGGCTGGGCGGCTCGGGGGGCGGCGGGCTCGGGGGCGGCGGGCTGGGCGGCGGCGGGCTGGGCGGCGGCGGCGGCGGCGGTGAGTGGTGATGGTGTTTGTGGTGCTTCTTATGGTGGTGGTGGTGGTGCTTGCCCACGTCTGCACGCTCCCGCAGCCCCCCGTGTTACCAGTCGTCAGAGCAGGGGTGCGTATGCAACTGGACGAGCGAGGGGGAGGCAAGCGGGCAAGGCCGGCGCCGCAGGCGCGCACCAGTGACGTCCAGTCGCGCTACGAGGCCGGAGTGATAGGCGGCCTGGTAGCCGTCGAGCCACCAAGCGCCGAGGGCGCCGCCGGTGGCGTCGCCGCCGCCGGTGAGCGAGCTTTTGACAATGCTCAGGGGCTTTCGCGAGGCGTGGAACGTCGCATAGCATATGAACGTGAGCACCAGCACCAAGACCTTGTGCGCCTGCGGCAGGCGCAAAGCGGTCTTCAGTGAAAGTCGTCAAGCGGTTGTCACTGACGACTGCTAGCGCTCTTCTCCAAAGCGCCGTCCAGGGAGCGCCACACCGCACCTTGACAGAGAGCGTCGGGAGGCAGCGTAGACCAATCGGAGCCGCGCGCCGGTCAGACCACTCTGACAGCCAGTCATCGTCGTCCATCTGCGCCGGCACTGCGCGCCTGGCGGCTACACGGCCTGCTATTTACATACAGCAATGCCTGACTATATCACCTGCCCCCAACACACCTGCTGTACAGACATCTGCCTGTGCAGTGGTGGTCAGTGTATGCGTAAAGCATTTATGTCAGCGACCTGTGAACGCGTGCACGCCTACTGAGCAGCAAGTCTGTGTACAATACGCAACGCAGTGTCTGTGCTTGTGCACAATGCGCTCTGGACTATACGTGGGCGCTCTCATTGATAGTAAGGCAACCCTCTATCTGACTTCTTGTTTTGAAAATTGAGTAAGCACCTGCAATCATGCTGCCTTTGGTGCATGAATGGCTGTCTGCATCACGGCGCACTTCAACACACAGAACAGCCAACACAAAAAAGGCTGCATATAACTCACTGACCCCAGCACAGCCACTGGCCTTCCTTCGAGCGCCCTCGAGACGGCCGCACACCCTGGCCAGACAAACCTGAAAAGTACATGCGCGTCAGGATCCTTATTAACTGCCCCCTGCTAGAGGCACTATTGGTGCCGGCAACCCAGCAAGTTCCTGCCCTAACCTTGGTCCCCTGCCTACTCTGCGTGCTACCTCTCCTGCTGCAGATGCCGCCGCCGCCGCCGCACCCGCCGCGCCGCCTCCCCAATCTTTGCCGTCGCCGTGCCCTTGGGCGCCGCTTGCCCTGGGCAGCACGTCCTGTGCCGTCAGGCGCTCTGGACAGAGCAAGGCTTTCACACAAGCTTGCTCAGAGTGCGGCACGTCCGCTCGAAATACAATCCAACAGGAAGGCCAGGTCTACAAGCAAGCTTTGACAGGGACTCCCTGCTCTATAAACCTCGTTGACACGGCACTATGAAAAGTAGCCTCACCAGATAAGTGGTGGTCAGCAGACAAGGGAAGGGGTGGAGTGGCTGGCTGGAAGTCTTTTGAGCTGGTACCCCATGATGACAGGATTTATGACACAGACACGCCTTCAATTCATGCAGGCCATAGGCCAGGCTGCCCCTGCCACAGGCTGATGCATAGCAGAGGACGGGCAACCATTCTAGCACCCCGAACAGCGACAGGGCACGGAGGGCGCAGAGAGAGTCCGCGCCTGGCAGCTTGATGAAGTCTGCGATGCTCTTGGGCACGGCGGCCGGGTCGCTGGCGTTGCAGGCCGCCACGCGGTTGCCCACGTAGCGCATCTTGGTGGGCGAGTCGATCTTGTGCATCACCAGCCACGGGTCCTGCGCAGCGGCGGGCCCCTCAGCGGCCCGCGCGCCTGCCGGGGCCCCGCGCCCCGCCACGCGGCGGCAGCAGCGCCAGAGCATGCACGAGAGCGCCCTTGACACCTGGCCAGCCGAAAGTCAGCATCGAGGCATCCTGCGGTGCAGCTGGCGGCATCCCAGCACGCCTCGAGCGCTCTACTGGGAACCTGTGGGCGGCCTGGCGGCCGCCATGAGGCGGGTGAGAGCCCGGCCAGGCTTGCTGGGCTGACGGGAGGCTGGACCACACGCCACACCCCTGGCGGCCGCCATGCGGCGGGCCGGAGCCCAGTCAGGCTTGCGCGGCTGACGGGAGGCTGAATGCCTCCGCCCCACTCCCGCACCACGCTTCGCTGGGCCGGCGGCCGCGCGGCAGCGCTTACCCTACCCTACCCTATACGCGCCTCGGAGCACAGGTCCTCCTCCATCTCGTCCATGAGCTGGAAGCGCGCCACGATGCGCTGGCCCTCGCGCCGCACGGGCGCCTTGAAGCAGCAGGGCGCCGCAGAGGTCATGAACCTGCGCCGCGCCGCGCGCGCGCCCTCGTCGAGGCCGAGCAATGCCGCGCACGCGCACAACGGGCACTGCCTCGTCCGCGCTGTCCGCGCAGCTGCGCACGGCCGCTTGGAGACGCCCAGCTTTTGCCAAGCCACGCTCGCCCGTTCCAAGGAACACACAGGTCGCCGCTGGCTCTGGCTCTGTAATTACTAGCACCGAGCATCGCCCTCGCCTGTTCGCCACAGAGAGGCCTTGCAGCAGCAGGCCGCGCGCGCACTTGGCGTGGTCGATGTGCCGCAGGTCCATGGCCATGAGCCAGAAGCCGAGCGTGGCGTCCTCGATCGGCGTGAAGATGAGCTTCATGCGGCGGTTGATGTTGATGAGCGTGGTGACCACGTCGCCGCTGAGCACATAGCCGCCGCCCATCATGTAGTTGGGGTACATCTTGAGGCCGGTGTGGTTGTGGAAGAGGATGTTGTTCCACTTGTGCCCCGGCTGCAGCAGCACCTCGCTCTCCTGCGCGGCCGGCAGGCGCCGCTCAAGCGCCAGTTGGGATACATCTTGAGGCCGGTGTGGTTGTGGAAGACGATATTGTTCCACTTGTGCCCCGGCTGCAGCAGCACCTCGCTCTCCTGCGCGCGCGGCCAGTGTGGTGGTGGGAGACGATGTTTTTCCGCTTGTGCCCCGGCTGCAGCAGCACCTCGCTCTCCTGCGCGACACAAGCGCCGCTCGGGCGCCCGGGCCCCGCTCCGGCGCGCACGGCTGCGCGGCCTCCCGCGGCTCAGCTACCACATGCCTGGCACAGCACGTAAGTGCATGGGTGGCTGTGCACAAGGTGAGTAGTCTGTGAGGTGAGCCAAACCACACGCATCTGCAGTGATCGCTGCCAATGGCCGCCTAGGAGCGGCCACTGCACCAGCACGCCGCACGGATGCCCATCGTGAACTGGGCAAGCAGGTTGCGCGACCAGGTCGGGCTCTTGACAAGCCTCGGCAACTTTGCACCAAGCGAGCGCCTGCACGACCCTCCTCTTCGCATGGATTGGCCAGCTCGTGACAGGGGCGCCGGCCCGCGCGGAGACGCCGTGCTTCCGACGCCGGGCGGGCGGGCGGCCGCGCGCGCGCGCGCCTTGGCCATCTTGCCCATGTACAGGCGCTCGTGGCGGCAGTCGGCCGTCTGGCAGAGCAGGCGCAGCTGGCGCAGCAGCGCGCCGATGTTGATGTACGCGTCGTCATCGGTCTTCAGGATGTAGCGCGCGTCGTAGTGCAGCGCCGCATACTCCAGCACGAAGTAGGTCTTGACCAGGATGCTCTTGTAGTTGGTCTTCTCCTTCACAAAGACGATGTCGCCGTACTCGTCCAGCTCCTTCTGCACCTGCGCCGCGCGGCCGCCCGGCCGCGCGTCAGCGCCGCGCGGGTCTGCGCGGTGGTCTTACCGGACGCATGGTCTTACCGGATGTCAAGTCAGCGCTGCCCCTGGTGAGCGCAGGTGGACGCCTGCACGCGGCAGCCCCTTGCCATGCATGCACATGCTGCGCACTGGTACGGGCTGCGGCTGACAAACACCAAGCCAGGACGCATCTGCAAGAAAACAGGAGCGGCAGTCCACACATACTGTCAACATACTTTAGCCTTATGGGCTGCACAGAGCAGGATACATTCAGCATGCATGTGTACACCCCGCAGCTCTGCCTATTCACACGCGGCTACTCGTTTTGAAATACGAACAGCTGCATCAGCGCCTTGTACCTTTCGCGCAAACCACCACCACAAGGGAGAACCAGAGACAAGGGAGCAACAGACACCGCACTGCAAGCTGTCCAAGCCACTGAGCAGTTGCCAACCGGCGTCTACGCAGTGCCCACAAGAAGCAACTGTGAAGGGTACATAAGACCCATACCTGCGGCGTGGTCTCGTCCTCTGACAGGATGAAGCGGCAAACGGCCACGCCCTTCTGCTGGCAGCCGGTCGCCCATGCCTCGCGCACTACAACGCCGCACACGACGGTCGGTCACTCCGTGCAAGCCTTGTGTGGACACACGCACCGACCCCTGCAGTACAGGCAGCAGCAGGCGAGAAAGAAGCTGGACCGCTCTCTGACACGCCAGGCCTTCCGCCAGCCATCTGCGCTATGAGCTGCGCAGGCACATGGAAGGCCTGCAAGACGTTGCAAGTGCGGGGCACCAGGCAGCGCAGCGCATGCGCGCACACCCCGGGACAAGGGGTGCAGCGCGCGCGGCGGTGCCGACCTGCGAGGCGCCTATGCCTGTAGCCCCGGCCCGACAGGATCCCAACAAACAGAAAGATGTTCTCCAGCGCGTCGCCGCCCGCGGCCTGTCCGCCTGCGGCGACGCTCCCGTTCCTGCCGCCCAGCACGCTCTCCAGCATCCCGCCCCCCAGCCTGCTGGCCAGCGCCGCCGCCGCCGACACGTTGCCCGCGGCCGTGCCGTCGCCGCAGTCGCAGGCGCCGCCGGCCAGCGCCTGGCTGCAGTTCTGGCGCAGGCCGAGCGTCTGCGCCGCGGCCGGTCGCAGCCGGCCGGGCAGGCCCTGGTGGCGGAAGGTGATCAGCACGAGCCATATGCCGGCCACGAACGGCAGCACGCCAAACAGCAGCACGCGGCGGCAGCTGGCCGGGCCCGCGGCGCGGCCCTGCGCCTGCGACATTATGGCTCGCGCCGCGCGGTGCGCCGTCCTACGCGCTCCATACCTGATCGGGCAGGCTGGCGCTGGCGCTCGCGAGCAGTGTTTCCTTTAAGCTTTTCGGCCACCGCCATATGTGGCGGTGTCTGTTCCCCCCCATTATTTCCCGACCGCCGCACATTTGGCGGTCAGATTGGACCGCATCAAGTCCTTGACGCCAAATTTTGCACAGTCTGTCCAACAGAGCAGCACCGCAAGCTACCGCTCGGTGAGGAGCACTGCTAGTAGATCTCTCTTCTGCTGAGCTGCGCGGCGTGGCAGTGGCAGGCCCGCGCCACACCGCAGGTAGTGAGCCCTGCAGGACTGCAGGCATGGGGGTCTTCGAGGATGCAAACAGCGGTGAAGAGCGCTTGGCGCCCGATGTTTATCATCAAGGCCCTGACACACTGCAGTGAGTCCCATCACCCGTTGAGCATCCAACTTGTTACCGTTCCAGGGCACTGCGCTCGTCTGCATTGTCGTCTGACGTCCTGCTTTGCACTGCCGACCGACGTCCTGCTTTGCAATTTTCTTACCTGAATGCACACTGCTCATTGTACAGGATCAGCCGCTCAAAGCTGCACAGCAAGACGCGCGCAAAGGTGCTCCAGCGCATGCAGCAGAAGTTTGGCGACCAGCTGGGCATCATCCTCTTACAGGTGAGGCCGCTTCCCGCAGGAATCCATGGCACGTGCCTCTGACGACCGGCCGAGCTGTTGTGCAGCACCTGGCCGGCACCGAGTGCGGCGCGCGCTCCGCAGGGCGGGGGCCCCTTCAACATCTACTCTACAGACATGGAGGGCTGCTTCCGCCAGGAAGGCTACTTTCTCTACATGTTCGGCGTGGAGGAGGAGGACTACTTTGGCGCAGTCACGCCCGGCGGCCGGTCGCTGCTGTTCATGCCGCGCCTGCCCCCGGAGCATGCTGTGTGGATGGGGCCGATCGCAGGCACGCCCGCGCGCTGGAGCCGGGCGAAGAGCGTTGCCTTGCTTACGTCTTGCAAGGCTCGCAACGCTTATTAGAACACAGCGCTTGCCGCCTGCCAGACTTACAGCGCTCGCAGCGGCGCCGAGCAGGCCTGGAGGCGGCGCGACGAAAGTACGCGGTCGACGCTGTGCACTACGTCGACGAGCTGGCCGAGGTGCGCAGGTGCTGCGCCGCCTGCTGAGAGGGCGTGTTAGTCACCAGCGCCCGCGCGCGTGCTGCTACGTGCTGCTGACGGGGCTCTTAAGCGGGTGGCCGATGTGCCGCAGGTGCTGAGGGAGCAGGAGGCTTCAGTCCTGCACGTGCTGTGCGGCGTCAACTCTGACAGGTACCAACCGGTCATGGAGCGTGCATGCATGCGTACTTGTGAGCGCTGCGGGCATGCGTACACACTGTGAGTCCGTGCGCTGCCGGCGCGCAGCGGGCGCCCCACGCGGCATGCCAGCTTTGAGGGCGAGGGCGAGTTCAAAGTCGAGCGGGAGGCGCTGTTCCCAATCATGGCCGACTGCCGAGCGGTGCGAGAAGTCTGCAGACTTGGGACAAGTTCTCTGTGCGCTCCGGAGTGCGCATGCCGTGGTAACTCGCACAGCTTGGCGTGGCTTGAAAAGTCGTATGCGGGCCCTCTGACATCTGCTCCGTTTGCTTTCTGACCAGGTGAAGACGCCAGAAGAGCTCGAGATCATGCGATATGCCAACCAGGTGCTGCTGGCCCTGCGCCTGCATCCCCTCACCAGGCGTCACGTGTGCCTCTTCAGAACACGTCCCGCATGCCCTGTACCTGGCATGTGGCTTGACTAGATATTGCGTCAGCATGGCAGCAGGGGCGGAGGCAGACGATCAGTGCCGTCACGGTCTGCTATCAACAGCCTGTATGTGCTGTTACTGCTGGGTGAAGGCCTGTGATTGTGGCGTTAGATATTAAATGTTGCCACAACACACAGGAGGGTTGCATATGAGCGCCCTGGCGCCAGTTGTGCAGGCACACACCCGAGTCTGTTGTTCCACCGGGCACTCCCACGATTGCTATCAGACAGCAAGCGAAGCGTGCCGGAGACCGCCGCCGCGCCTCCCGCGCTCCGAGACCGCCCGGGCTGCCTGCAGCACGTACGCGCCGCGCCCAGGTCGCGTCGGCCGCGCACGTGGAGGTCATGCGCAAGTGCCGCCCGGGGCTGATGGAGTACGCGCTGGAGGCGGTATTCCTGCGCGACTGCTACCTGCTGGGCGGCTGCCGGCATGCGCCCTACACGCCCATCTGCGCGAGCGGGCCCAACGGCGCGGTGCTGCATTACGGGCACGCCGCCGCGCCCAACAGTGCGCGCCCGCCTCCGCGCCGCACGCCCGCGCGCCGGCCCAGGCCTGCCGCGCGCGCGCCCCCTGTGCTGTGTTTGGTGCATGATGATCGTGCGGCAACACCCGCCCATGACCTTGGTATCGGCTGTGAGTGTGGCTGGACGGCCAGCCCTGGCGCGGCAGCATTGAAAGAGCACACTTTATGCCCGTGCATCTGTGTGTCAGGGCTCAGGCAGGGCTTAGGACATGCTGTGCGACGCGCAGACTGGCAGGTTCAGAGCGAGGACACGATGCTCATGGACATGGGGCGTGAGTCAAGACTCAGGCAGGGCTGAGAGCACGCTGTGCGACGCGCAGACCGGCAGGTCCAGAGCGGGGACATGATGCTCATGGACATGGGTTGTGAGTCAGGGCTCAGGCAGGGCTCAGGGCACGCTGTGCGACGCGCAGACCGGCAGATCCAGAGCGAGGACATGATGCTCATGGACATGGGCTGCGAGTACTACGGCTACGACAGGCGCGCCGCCCGCAGCGCTCGCAGCCGCGCATGGCACATCACCGCTTTGACTTTGCCGAGGCACCGATTGAAGCCTGTCTGAATGAGTCACACACACGCTGTCCTATTTCATCATGGGCTGACGAGGCCGTTGTCATAAGACATGGCTGAGCAACAGGTTGGCCAGGAGCCCCCTGGGCCTGCATCTGCTGACAGGCCCTGCGCGCCCGCAGCGACATCACCTGCAGCTTCCCCGCCAACGGCCGCTTCACGGACAACCAGCGCGCCGTGTATGAGAGCGTGCTCGCCGCGCACCAGGCGCGCCCCGCGTGGCACGCGTGAGACGGCGCCGTGGTCTTTCGAAGCGACCTTACCCTGTGCCTGTCAGGCATGCCGCGCAGACCCGTCGGCCGCTGCGGGGCTTGTCTGGCGGTCTGCCTGGGGTACCTGCCCAGCCAAGATTGTTACAGTGTGCTCTTCGTTGCTCTTTTGTCAGACAGCGTATCTTAGGAGGGGTTGCTTGTACATGTATGCGCCGCGTGCGCGGTGCGCAAGCGGAGCAGCCGGCTGCGCGCCTGTTGATTGTGCGGGACTGGGTCGGGCGAGGCAGGCCGTGTTGGGCGCGATGCGGCCGGGCGTGCGGTGGCCCGACATGCACCTGCTGGCGGAGCGCGCGCTGCTGGGCGGGCTCAAGGCGGCCGGCTGCGTGCGCGGCAGCCTCGACGAGATGATGGAGCGCCGGCTGGGGGCCGTGTTCATGCCGCACGGTGGGCCCCGCCGTCGTCGAGGCGGTGACGTGCGGCTGCTTGCCATTTGTCAGAGGCGCGGACCAGTATGCACCGCGAGGCGGGTTATCGTGCGTGCTCATACCGGATAGCCAGAATGGAGTCAGATAAGGGGGTTGTTGACCTGCAGGTCTGGGCCACCTGCTCGGCATCGACACGCACGATGTGGGCGGCTACCTGCCGGGCCTGCCGCCGCGCAGCACGCTGCCCGAGCTGCGATCACTGCGCACTGCGCGGTGTGCTTCTCGCATGTACACACGACCTGTGAGCACGCGCTTGCTCAGTCACCCAGCAAGCCACGTCAGCAGCGCCCATGCGCAGACGCCCTCGCCACCTCTGCGCGTATGCCCTTGATCATTGTGATAGCAACCGAAACATGTATCCCTGGGTGAACGAAGCTTTGCGACTTCGTACACGTGTGCCACGTTCCATTGTGCCTGGACACCAGGCCTTTGCCTTGTCTGTGTGGGATCGTTCTGAGCCTGAATGTGATGGGCAGGACGCTGGAGGCTGGCATGGTGATCACGGTGGAGCCAGGCTGCTACTTCAATGAGTTCACGATGCGGCCAGCCCTTGCGGACGCGTCAATGAAGCACCTGCTTGTGCCGGAGCGCATCGAGCACTTCATGGTGCGCGCTGTGGGTGGACAGGAGGAGCCGTGCGCCGGTCGGCCAGCATGTCTGACTGCATGTTGTGTTTAGACACAAACAGTGAATTCTGTGGTCACCAGGTACTTTCCACCAGGTACTCTGGCGATGGTGGTGCATGACCGTCTGGCACTCTGTTAGATATCGCTGAATTGAACCGAGGCTGACCCTTACTTACTGGAGGCAATGCGGTGAACGCCCTGCTGCCCGTGCAGGCCACTGGTGGTGTGCGGCTGGAGGACGACGTGCTCGTCACCCCGCATGGCTGCGAGTCGCTGACCAGCGTACCGCGCACGGTGGCCGAGGTGGAAGCCGTTATGGCCGGCGGCGAGTGGCCTGAGCAGGCGCTGCCAGAGCGCATATCCTCGTAGGCACGGGGCTGCTGGAGAGTGGGAGAGGCTGCGAGGGGCCTGACTATGCAGTAGCAAAGCGATGCATGTATAGAACCCAGGTCCCAGAAAGGCATGTATTTGCTTGGTGTACCCATGGGCAGCACTTAAACATGCCGTGGAGTGTCAGGAAGTTGTAGCTCTGTATTGAGCTCATGTGTAACCGATAATGGCAACCACTGCCCCCTGGCAAGTGACTGGACAACCTGTTTAATATGTCAACTGTTGTGCCCAGATGATTGTCAGTGCTGCAGCGCCGCATGTACAGTGCTTCGCGTAGGCAGCCCCAATGAGCAAGCACTGCTACAAGCGCGTATGAATATCCAAGGTCAGACGCTGAATTTCCTAATGTATGTTGCGGGACTACAAGCTCGTCTGGACAACGCTGCAATCAACTGCAATAGGTAGTACTACCTACCTACCCATTAACAAGCTAATGCAGTCCAGGCCCCATCTCGAGTGTCTGCTGTCTGCCCTGGTCGAAAACCTTGCCGGCCCTGCGTGTGTAAGCAGCGTTTAAAAACTTTTCAGCCAGGATAGCAGGCTCCAGCAGCTCAAGGTCAACCCAGGGGTGGGTCGGGACCATGGAGCGTCGATGCCAGCACCTGCTGGGCGCTGTGGTGGCCCTGGCTGCCTGCCTGGCAGCCTGCAGAGCAGCCCCAGGTGCGATAGCATGCTGTGCTGGCCCTGCAGCCCTCCAGGGCGTGCCTCCGTGCAGCGTCTCGTAAGTGGACGACAGGCTGCTGGCCAGGCCAGCCTCAGGAGTCGGATGGCCTGCCTGTTCGGAACTGGCAGACTTCCGCTCGTACTTCCAGGGTGTACCATGGCTCAGCCGGCTCAGTGAGTGCAGCGCGCCGCAGGCGCGTCGATGGCGTTCAGAGGACGAGTGTTTGCACCCACTTCGGCGCAAGGCCTGCCGCAGCCTGTGGCCTTTTTCCCTCTCACTGAGGGCGCGGGCAGCAATGTGACCAGCTGGCCAACGCCGGACTATACCGGGAGCTTCAACCGCACTGGCATGCAGTGCGCACCGCGTCTGCCAGCAGAGCGCGCAAAGCGCATCTTGCGCTATACGTTTTGCCCGAGCGCACGTGCCAGCTGATCGCCCAGCACAGAGGGCTCTTGCAGACTGTGACGCATACATGCAGTGTGCACGCTGGTCCTCGCGACACGCTGCCTGCTTGACGCGTACACGCCAGCCTGATACATGAACTTAGCGTGATATAGCGTGGTTGACTCGCAATGGCAGCCGCGTTTGGGCCGCTTGTTTTGTCTTTGGTTGAGGCGCACCGCCACAGGGCAGCTGCTCCTCAGCTGCAGCGAAATGCACTTTGTCACAGAGCGAGCTGGTGCACACGGTGAAGCACCGCTGGCAGCGTGCGCTGAGTGTGCCCTGTGCGCTCCGCTCAACGGCCTGGGCGCTGCAGGTGGGTGCCGGACAGCGTGTTTGGCTACGTGGCGCGCTGCCAGCGCGACCACCAGGACCTGATCACGCTGGACCCTGTGGCATACGGTGAGCCTGGCGCGCGCCCGTGTGCGAGTACCGGAGCCTTTGGGGAGGCGCGGCAGACGCTGTGCTCTGCTGCAGACCCTGTCCCAGCCGCCGCGTCAGCTACCCTGCAAAGGCGCCGCGGGCAGTCTTGCCCTCCGGGCTGCCTGAAGGGCCGAGCAGCTCGGTGCAAGGAGAGCGTGTCCTGCAGCGCGCGGCGCCTGCGCCAGCGCGCGACACTGCTGGGCCCGGCCGCGCGCTGCGACGCGCTGCGGGAGCGCGCGCGGCCGCCCGGCGACGCTGGCGGGCCCCGGCCGCGCAGGCGCGGGCGGCAAGTTCTCGGTCAACCTGTGGTTCCGCGGCAACGGCAGCGACGACAGCGGCGAGCTGTTCGAGTACATCTTCTCGGACTCGGCGTACGCGACGCGCGCGGCGCCCTCCAACGAGTCCAGCTTCCGCAACAACCAGGCGCGCCGGCCGCGGCAGCCCCATGCGCCTGGATCAGCCCCATGCGGTGGGCCCATGCGCCAGCCGCATCAGCCAAATGCGTCGGGGCCAGAGGCCATGTGGCCTGCGCCGTCCGAGCGCCGGCGCTCCGACCAGGCGAGCAACGAGCGCCCGCGCGCGCCAGATCCACATGTTCCTGCCGGAGGACCAGCACCCGGCGCACGGGCTGCTGCGCTCGGTAGTGAAGGACGGCAACGACCCCGACACCAACGTGTTTGTGGACTCCGACGGCCACGCCAACGACAACACGCCGCGCTTCGCGGGCACGCAGCTGGTGGCGCCGCTCGACGGCGGCGCCTGGCACATGGCCACGCTCACCGCGCGGGCCGGCAACAACAGCAAGGGGTGCGCGCGCGAGCGGGGCTGCGGCGCCTCCTGCACCTGTCTGGGGTCCCCGCGACCATTTGTCACCTTTGGTCTCAAGGTGTAGCGGTGCGGACGCCGCCGGCTGCTGAGGCAACCGCCCTCATAGCAGCAGCGCACACGCGGTCAACGCGCACCGCGGCAATGTGCTGCAGCCGCACGGCCCAACGCAGGGCTAGCTAAACCCGGACGTGTTGGCACCTGCGCGCGCCCGCCCTTCACATGCGCGCACGCCTCGCAGGTTCCTGGTGTACATCGACGGGCGGCTGGCGGCCACAATGCCGCCGGTGGACTTCAACACGAGCGGCGCGGACGCGGCGAGCTTTGAGGTGGACGGCGGCGATCCGCTGCAGCTCGGCCGCGGCGCGATCTACCTGTGCGGGCGCGCGGACAACGCGCCCGACCGCCACTTCACCGGCGCGGTCACGCACCTGGCGCTGTACAACGACATCCTGACGCCGCTCGAGATCCGCATGCTCTTCACGCAGGCGCGCCGCGGCCGCAGCAGGGTGTCGTACGCCCAGCTTGAGCGCATACGCATGTTTGAGGGGTGCAATGGCCGCCGCTGAGTGCACAACCACCGACCCAAAGTCAATGTCGTTGTCTTTTTCAGATCCATGTCGTATGCTTGATGGTGATGAGTACAACGTTCTGTGAGTGCAGCCGGCGCCAGCCATGCAGTGGTGACATTGCATCGACTGCAGGTGTACTCTGCGAGCTTGCTGCTGGGCGTTCCAGCCGCGCCGGCCGCCGCGCCGGCCGGGGCGCTCGCGGCAGCGTCCGCGCCGGCCGGAAGCGGCCTGCCGGCGGCCAGCGCGCCGGCGACCGGCCCCTACCAGCGCTACCCCAGCGCTGCCGGCCGGGCGGGCGGCGCGCGGCTGGGCGCGTCGCCTGCGGCCGCGCCCGCGCCCGGCACCATCCTGACCGTCATGGGCGTCGCGTGCCAGCTGCCGTTCTACTTCCGCGGCGCCGCGCACAGCCAGTGCGTGACGGTCAGCCCCGACCAGCCGGGCACGTACTGCCTGGACGTGGAGGGCGACATCGGGCGCTGCTCGGCCGGGCTCACGCGGCAGTACGCCAACTTCTCGCGCTGGGTGGACCAGTGGGCGGACAACGCGCAGGTCCGCGCCCGGCCCACCCTGCGGCGCCCGCTTGAGACACGGCCCAGACGCCGTTGGGTGACAGCCCCGGGGCGCCCGCTGCGGGCGCGCGCGCCCGCTGGCGCGCGCTCTGACGTTCTGAGATGTGGCGCAAGGGCCCAAGGCTCAGAGAGCCGGCCTTCGGAAGAGTGCAGGCGCCGCTCGCGACAGGTGCCTGCGCTGCTGTGCGCTTGCCGGGGACCTTCAGGCAGGGTGCGAGGCGCAGGCGCACTCGTTGGTGGAAGCGCGCTGAGGCAGGGTGCGCGGCGGCGGCGCAGTTGCAGAGCGACAAGGACGGCGTGACGCTGTGCGCCGCGAGCCAAGGCGCGCTGGACGCCGTGCAGTGCAACGACAACTTCGTGTGCGGCCCGCTGAGCGCGCAGCAGGTCTACGCCAACGCCGGCGCGGGCACCTCCTCCGATGGCTCCGTGCTGTTTGACGGTGCGCGCCGCAGCCGCTCAGAGGCATGCGGATGCGCAAGTGCGCATGCACCGCCTGCCGGCAGCCGGTTGCTGCAGCTGCTGGCATTGCGCGCCTGCTCAGACCTACCCTGATCGTGTAGGGTATGGCAAGCCATTGCGCTTGGCTGAGCAGAAGTAGAACCTGGATCTCAGAAAGAATGCATGTGGGCCGCTGTTCCCCCAGCATCTTTGGCGGGATGCGCCCAGAAGCATGCAGTGCAGCCAGCAGATGGCGTGGACCCAGAGCATGTCTGCCTGCTGAGGCCCCTCTCGCGCGCGCGCGCGCAGGGCAGCAGGTGGGCGTGTGCGCGCAAGTGGGCGGCGCGCTGCTGCCGCCGTCGGGCGCGGTGACCGCGCCGACTGCCTACTTCCCCCTGTCCAACTACTCCACGGCGGCCTGGCCGGTGCCGCAGTGGTGCGCGCCCAGCCGCGCAGCCGCGACCCCAGCGCTCCCCGCCTGCACAGCCGCGCCTCCACCCGGCGCCGCAGGAGCAGCGCTGGCGGCGGCGCGTCCTGCAAGCAAGCGAGCCGTGCAGCGGCTGGTCCACGCAGAGCGTCGGCCGCTGCTGCGGGCCGGCTGCAGGCAAGCAGGGCGCCGACACAAAGCCGTGACAGGCCTGGCAGGCTCGGCGCGTGCTAGTTGCCCCGATTAGGGTAGGGGTTAGGGTTCCTTGACCGGCGCGCGTCTCGCAGGTGGGCCTGGAACACGTCGGCCGCGCCCGCGCACCACACCTCCTGGCAGGCGGACGACCTGTTCGGCACCGCGGTGCGCTGCGGCGGCGCCGGCGGCGACGACGCGGCGGCCACGCTGGCGGTCAGCCACCTGTCGCTGGGGCGCGATGGGCCCTGGGCGGTCAACCTGTGGGCGCGCCAGGCGAACAACAGCGGCGACGCGTTCCAGTACCTGCTGTCCACGCGCACGCCCGCCGGCATGATGAACGACTCGGTGTTCCAGCCCAACCAGGCGCGCCGCCGCCGCCATGCTCCCGCGCTGCACAGGCTGTCTGCTGGCTGCCGAGGCAAGCAGAGCGGTGTTCCGCACGTGCTGGACCGCCATGCGAGTGGCCAGTGCTGCGGGCCAACATGCCCGGGCAGCCTGCACCGGTATCAGGAAATGCTCCATGAGACTCCTGCATGAGGAGCTCGACGATATTATGTGTATCCCATGCTTCCTTGTTGGCAGGCGCAGTGAGCGTGAGCCGAGAGCGTGCCTGCCAGCCGCTAGCCACACACGCATGCTGCAAGGGAACCGAAGCCGCAGTCACCCAGCAGCTCCCCTGTGCGACTCTGTCGACGGGCCGGCGCTTGGCACAGGTGCACATCTACCTGCCGGATGCCCAGCACCCCGCGCACGGCCTGGTGCGCGTCATCGTGAAGGACTCGCGCGACAACTTCACGGGCGCCCAGTCGCGCACATGGCTGGACTCTGGTGAGCGGCCTTCCCATGCACCGCGCCGCGCCCTATGGCCATCCTGTAGAGTGCATGGCTCTTGCCCATGCATCAGCGTGTTATTGCTGCAGCCATGGGGTCGCCCGCCGCAGATGAGACATGCACAGGACAACTGCCTCCTGCTGCAAGCAACGGCTCTACCACGCCTGGTTGCATGTCGAGCAGCTCTGCTGCTGCTCCTTACCACCTTGTCTTGAGCGTGCCCAACATGAAGAGGGTAAGGGGCGGGTGAGAAGGGGCCGGCCGGCATGCAGACGGCGTGGTGGGGTCCAACGACGTGCGCAACAACACGCCGCGCACCAACTTCATCAACAGCTGGCACATGATCACCGTCACCACACTGTCCAGCTCCAAGGCGCGCGCCGCTGCATGCTGTGCACATGACGTGCAGCCACGTCTCTCCTGTACCGCCCTCCTCTACCATGTGGTATGCCAGAGACACTCCGCAAGTGTGCTCTGTCGCGCCCGTGAAACCCTTGCATTGCCTTCATGATGGCTCCTTGTAGCTCAAAAGAGGACCATCAACGGACTCTATCACACCCGCAATGCCAACTTGGCGAGTGGCGGGTCGCTTCCCCAGTGGGTCCTGAGTCGGCTCTGCACGGGCCTGACTTGGCTCTGCATGCGCCTGACTCCGCTCCGCACGCGCCTGGCTTGGCCCCGCATGCGCCTGACTGGGCTCTGCATGCGCCTGACTTGGCTCTGCATGCGCCAGGGCTTCGCGGTGTACGTGGACGGCGTGCTGCGCGGCGCGCTGCAGGCGCCGCGCGCATACTTCCACGTGGACGGCGGCGCGCCGCTGAACGTCACGGGCGACTGGGTGCTGTGCGGGCGCGCGGACGGCGCGGCCGGGCGCACGTTCGACGGGCGCATCGCGCAGCTGTCGTTCTTCGACAACGCGCTGTCGGCGTTTGAGGCGCGCCCCCCTCTCGCCGCCGCCCGAACCTGGCCGCGCGCGCGCGCCTGCTCAGCTGGCTCTGCCCTCATCAGGCCGCACGGATGAGCGCTCGCACGGCGCCCTGCCGACCCCGGGACCAATGCGGCCATGGCAAGCCCGCCACCCGATGTGTACATGCTGCGGCTGAGCGTGGGCGACCTCTATGCTGAAGGACAGATACATCAGTTTCTGCAGGCAAAAGGCAGAAACGGGCATGGAGGCTCAACCCGGCAAGCGCGAGCGCGCAGGTCCGGCAACTGTACGCGGCCGTGACGGGCCGGCTGCCCAGCGCGTACACGCTCGCGTCGGCGTCCGCGCCCGCGGCCGGCCCCGCCGCGGACGCGTATGACGACAGCGACCTGCCCGACTACCCGCTGCTGGTGCCCGGCCGCGGCATCGCGATCGGCGGCGCGCTGCCCGGCGCGGTGTCGCCGGCCGCTGGCGCGCCGGCCTCGCCCGTGCCCAACCCGTCCGTGCCCATGCCGGCGCCCGGTGCGGGGCCTCGCTCGCTTTCCAGCGTGCATGTGCATGCTTCCACACAGGGGCGGTTTGCTCGAAGCCGCCGCTGGCCTGCGTTGCCGCACGCCCGACCCGAGAAGTCCTCTCCGGCCAGGGCGCCGGATTTTGCAGCGGCGCGGGACGCGCGCTGAGGCTGCCAGGGGCGCGGCGCGCAGGCGTGCGCGGCGTGGGCGCCACCGAGAGCGCGGCCGCGGACGCGCTGCGGCCGCAGACGTGGAAGGGCGGCGCGCGCGTGGGCGCCATCGTCGGCGCCGTCTTCGTGCGCGGCCCGCGCTGCGCCGCCCGTTTGCTTGCGACGCGCGCGGGGAAGCGTGAGCGGCCGTCGCTACATCTGTATCTTCCAACTGTTGACTCCTGGGACGCGCCGCCGCATGGCTTTCCGCGCATGCGAAGTGCCTGTGCCCCTGTCTCGGCACGCTGTTGAGGACTCTGCGGGTGTCAGGCGAGCAGTGCAGCACCCATTAGGACCCATGCATGTGGCGGCGCGCAGGCGCTGCTGGCTGCGATCGCGCTCATCGCGGTCCTCGCGGTCTTCATTGCGAGGAAGGTGCGATTTGGAACTTCCACAACATGTCTTGCGCACCCCTGCGCTGCTGCTACACATCAACGGCCCATGCGCAGGGGGACCTTTGCTTCAGTCACGGTCTTGCGACAGTGCCGGGCCGTCTGCCTGGCGCGCACACCCATCTTGTCTGCAGGTGTTAAGGGTGGGCCAAGCTGAAAGCAGCCGGACTGCCTCGCAAAGGAGGCACGCCAGTTGCAACGTGTAGCAGTTCGTTGGAGACGCAGTGCACAGGCAGAGTGACAGACCGCGCGCAAACGCGCAGCGGCGCGGGCACTGGCGCAAGGCGCACCTGGACGCAGCGGGCGTGGACCCCGAGCACGACCCGGCCGCGCCGCCCGCCGGCGCGGTCGCGCTGTCCACCGCCAAGGCCGGCGCGGGCGACGGCAAGGCGCGCCTGTTCACCGGCGCGCCGTCGTCGAACACCGTCGACATCGCGGCGCACTCTGCGCCCTGATCAGCGCGCGCGTGTCTGCTCTGCATGTCTGTGTCTGAACCTACCGCTGTCTGCATGCTGTGAGCTGTGACGGGTGGGGCGTGGGGCTGGGGGTGCCGCCAGTGTGTCCGAGAGTAGCTAAGGGTGCGTGGGGGGTCGGGGGTTGGGGGTCGGTCGCCTGTAAAAACAAAGCTAGCTAGGGGTTGCGGGTTGCGGCTGCAGCGGCCGCGCATTGTTTTTGGTGGAGCGCCTGGCGCCGTGGGCGTCCACATCCCCAATCAGGACAGCAGCTGCTGGGCGCTTGTGGATTGTGAGCAGGCAGGTGCTGGCCGCTCTGCCAATGCCAAGGTTCACCGAATTATGCTGCACGCCTTGCATGGCGCCTTCTACCGCATGTACCCAGGCCAGGGGCTTGCTTGCTTACAGATGCTGCTATGAGACGGCCCCTGCTTGTGCACACAGGAAGCCTGAAACAACGTGTAATGGTGAGAGGCTTGACGCATTGGTTCAAGGGCGCTGTCGAAGCAGCACACCAGCACCCCGCACCAGCCCGCAGTGCAGCAAACACATGCTCTCTCAAAACCCCGGGGGTAGGGAAGCCAAATCGCGCGCACCGCCCCTCAAATACTCAGCTACTAGCACAGGCATGGACGTGCAGTCCACGTCGTGGACTAACAAATGCGCAGCTACGCCGCACGGCAGGAGCCTGGTGACAGCAAGGCACGGACGCCTGGCCCTCCGCTCGACACAGCAACAGCGGCACACGCCGCTGCTTCCAGAGCACAAGCTCTTCTTGGAACTACAGCTAGACCTATACAGGTTGGTGTACGCAAAACCTGCTACAACCTGCATACACGCTCGCACCCGGATCTTCAGAGCTGCACTTATCACTCAATGCACTGCACACTGTGCGCCCACTCCCATGCCAGGCTTGCTTGAAGCACATGGCTATTACCTGCGTGCCAGACAAAACACGGTGTCCGTCATCCCAGCCTCCCCATGGCATCATGCAGGGCCCCGGTCAACAGGCATCAGCCTCAAAAGTGACGTTATCCTGCAGCCTGCCAGCGCATGCCAGCGCAGTACGGCGGGCGCATGCACCACAGAACGCAACGTGCTCACCAGACGGCATGCGTGCATCGGCCTCCCGCATCGGCTCCAGGCGGTCAGAACAGCTCGCCGAGCGCGCAGCGCACGCCGCCGCCGCCGACGTGCTCGATGGTCGGGATGGCCGCGTGGTGCAGCGCGGCCACGTGCCGGCGCAGCGCGCGCCGGCCCTCATCGCCGAAGGCCGCATGCGCGCGCGAGCTCATCGCCAGCACCGGCAGCCCGCGCCCGTCCTCCAGCTCCAGCACGTTGCCGCACATCTCGGCCATCTGCGCGCGTGAGATCTCCACCACCTGCGCGCCCGCCGCGCACCCCGGCCCTCGGCTCCATATACCCAAGTTTCACCCTCACCCCTCACGCCGAAATGTGTCGCTGCCAAAATGTGTCGTTGTGCGCCCGCCTGTCACCTGCGCCAGCTACTGCGCCAGCTGCTGCGCCGCCACCGCTGGGCGCACGCACGGCCAGGTGACACGGCACCCGCTGCCGACCCTGGCATGCGCCCGCGTGCACACGCAGGGCGTCCTCCAGCCCTGTGCGGCAACCATGCTTTAGAGCACAGGGTGCAAAGGGTAGGGTGAGGAACTTGAAATCCGCAGGTGGAGCGCTGGGGCCGGGGCGGGGCGCGCGTGGTGGTGCCGGCGCAGCGCGGCCAGCAGCCGCTCGCGCTCGCGCGCCTCGGGCACGCTCTCCGCGCAGACCACGGCCACGTCCGTGCCGATGGCCATCATCACGTTGGTGTGGTACACCGGGAAGCCCGCCTCGTCGGTCGACGTGAACGTCACCAGCTCCTGCGCGGGCCCGCGCCTGAGCACAGCCCTACCCTAACCGTTGCCCCCGGCAGCGCGCGCTACGCCGCGCATGCGCACAGCGGCACCGCGCGCGCTGACCGGCTGCGGCTGGGCCCTGACAGCTGGTCGGGCGTGGGCCCGCGCAGGGCCTCAGCAGCACGGCCCGGCCGCCCGGCCGTCCCGCCGTGCGACGCTGTCAGGCGAGGCAGACAGGCGCAGCTGCGTGCGCGACGGGCGCTCGGCGGAGCTGCACATCCAGACGCCCAGGCGCGGAGCGCTTGCGGCGGCGGCGCACGACCGCGCACAGGCAAGGCAGCGCAAGGCAAGGAGAGGCGCACCCGGTAGCCCAGCTGGTCGGCCCAGGACTGCGCGAGGCCCGCGTCCGCGCGCTCCGACAGGCTCACATACGCCACGCCGTTGATGCGGTCTAGCACCTGCCGGGTAGGGTCAGACTATGGTTACCCTATCAAGTACCCTGCCCACCCGGCCGGCGCGGCGTGTGCAAGACAGCCAGGCGTAGGTGGCTCTCCGAAAGCGCGGGGCGCCACCTGGCGGCATGGGGTGGGCGCTCACTGTTGGACGACCAGCTCTCGGCCGCAGACAGCCGGCACTGCGGCGGAAGTGGCGCACAAGCAAAAGCGGGCGCAGGGTCGGGGGGAAGCGGGGGGAGCTGGGGGGCACCAGAACGCCTGTGCCCTCCAGGTAGACGCCCTCGCGCTCTGCCGGCGACAGGTCCACCTCCACGCCGTATCCGCGCGAGCGCAGCATCGCCACCGCATCCTCGCGCCGCTCCGCGCGCCTGGCGACCCCGCAAGCCACCGCGTCGGCACAGGATGCGCCTGGAAGGCCCGGCGGACAGGGCGCCCCGGCCTGCCGGCCGCTCGCCGCATTCTTCCCTTGAACTCTTCACTTTTGACTCTTTACTACATAATCTGTGTTGATGCAGTGGCACAGCAGCAGGTGGGCTCGCAATGACGCCTACATTGCCACCGCCACCACCGTCACCTCAGACTTTTAAAAAGCTAAGCTTGACATTTGCAAGCAAAGAAAGAGGTCAGCTGCGCGCGCCGGTTGGGGCACTTGAGCGGGTAGAGCGCGAGCGTGGAGCGCTGCACGCCGCCGGCCGCCTCGCCGGCCGGGTGCGTGGTGAACCAGTTGTTGGGAAACACCGCGTCTGGCGTACCGTGCCGCAGCGCGTGTTGGAACAGCGCCACGCGCACGCCCGCCACCTGCCACAACTAGCTGGGTGAGTGGCAGGGTTATGGTAGGTTCAAATGTGGTAAGTAATGGGTCACAGCACTGTCTGTCTAATTGCTCGCGCGGCCTCCCGTGAGCTGCGCCGCGGCGCATCGCTCGCGTGGCGTGCCGCGCGGGGCTGCCGCCCTGCGGCGCCAGCCCATGCGCGCGAGCTGCCCCGACTCTCTGGGCCGGCAGCGCCGGCGGGCCGCTGCAAAGAGCGTTTCAGCGCTGCGAGGCATCACCAAGATGGAAAAGGCGCGCACGCTCGCCGCCCAGCCTTGCGGAGGAGCGTCGCTTCACATACAGACATTCCGCTCTGTCCGCATAAAATTGCACCCGCCTTGGTCCAACTCCTGGTACATTGATTTGCAGAAGTGTTGCTCATGCAGCCGCGCTTGGGCAGTCGCATGTCGGGGCCCACAAATCCCTATGCTGACATAGTCTCAGGGAAAGAGGCACCTCGGTCAGCTCGTGGTGCAGCGCGGCAAACTCGCGGAGCACGTGCTGCGTGATCGACCCGCCCGGCGCAGCGCTCGCGCCGCCCGCGCTCGCGTGCATGAAGTGGTTGTCCTGCGCGGCCTGCGCGCGTGCGTGCGCGCGCGTCGGCCCAGTCAAGTCATACACAGGTGCCACATGAGTTGCCAGCGATACAGATGCTCTGCCTCGCACAGCAGCTACCGCAGGCACGCTTCAGCTCGTTTCAGTAGTATCATGCGGGCGCTCGCGCCCGTCAATCTCTTCCTATTCTGGTATCATCACCAGCGCGCCCCGAAAGCCCTGAATCACATCTGCTGACCTTCACTAACGCATGCATCGCTTTCATGCAGTGCCGACAGGCTCGACATGTCATCACTCTTGAGCTCGCCCAGACACCAGGCAGCGGCTACAGCCTCACAGGGTGCGTGCAGCAGCGCTGCACGGCCTCACAGCGTCGCGCTGCCTGGGCCATGCAGCCCCCGCGCGCGCGCGCAGCCTGAGCAGGCTCGCGCCGCCTGTCAACCCAGGGCCCCGCCTCCCCCTGCCCGAGCGCCGCGGCGCGCGCGCCTGGTCATTGAAGCCGAACGCCGTCGGCGCGACCATGAAGACCTCGTTTGTGGACTGCCGCATGCCGCTGGCGGCCGCGCGCGTGCTATTGTGCCCGGCTGCCGCCGCGACGGCCACGTCCGGCACGTGCGACACGCGCATGCCCTCGCGCGCCAGGAACCTGCCCCGCGCGCTTAGGGTTCACAGCGCTGCACGCCCTGCTCCCGCGCAGCGCGGCGTCGGCGCGCTGCGAGGTCCCGGGCATTGCGGGAGCCGGGAGCGCCCGCGTCTGCGCCCTTGACGTAGCAGACACGCGCCTGATTGAGCCTGCAGTCAGCACTCTGAGCACGCGCACTTGCACACGACATTACACCAGGGTAACTGCCAGCCTGACTTGCTTTCTGCATGGCACCAAGCCTGGGCTTGGTCACAGAAACCGAGCGTGCTGCTCCAGCCCACAGCACTTTGTACCAGCTAGCAGAACTGCTCCCGCACGTTTTCATACGCCTTGAGAAGGCACTCTGGCAGACGCGAGCTTCAGCTGTCAGGTGCGGCGCGGTGTGACCTGCAGCCGCCTCCCAGGGTGCGGCGGCGCGCCTGAGCAGGTCGGTGCCCACGCGCTCCAAGCGGAACTGGCCATCCACGCTGGCCACATACTCGTCCACGATCAGCCGCCGGTGCGGCTCGGTGATCGAGTGCGCGACCGCGACGCTGCCCTCCGAGATGCGCGCCACGTGGTCGGCGAGCGGCGCCTCGTCCTCGTCGTGTGCGGCAAACGCGGGGCGCACGACCGCCACCCTGTCCGTCGCCCCCACGTCTGCCGGTGCCACCGTGCGCGGTTCAGCGCCGCACTCGTCAAGCGGCCAACCCGCCAGTACGCTGCAAAACATACAGTGCACACAGTGTGGTGGCGGATGCCTTGCTGCAAGACATGTCAGCAGTGCAGGCGCGCGACCTCCGTGTTGTGCTGGAACGAGCCGGCGGCAGCAGAAAGCGTCCTGGCTCCTCCTACCACTGCGACGATAAGTTACAAGCAACTGGTAGAAAACACGTTTGCACACTGTGCAAAGCTGCCGGGCGCCGGACCCGCGAGGTTGGACACAAGCGAGCCGGGCAGGATGGTCGCCGCGCCCCAGGAGCGCTCCGGGAGCTTCAGCAGCAGGGGAGCCGACGCTGTGAGCCGCAGCGCCTCCGAGCACGGCGCTTCCGCCGCTGCGCGCAGGCGGCGCGCGTCAGCGCTGACCGTGGCTCATGCATGGCCGGGGCATCCCACGCCGGCAGAGTGCAGAGGGCAGTTGCCAGGCTGTGGCGCTGATGCCAGGCCGCGCCGCAGTGCAGCGCAGCCTGTCTGCGCGAGTCTTCGCAGGGCGCGGCCGCACGCCGCAGACATTCTGCCTGCGCTACGAGGCGGGAGCAGCTCTCACGAGCAGCTACTCGCAGGCCGTGGCCCCTAGATGTCGTGCAATGTTTGTCTACATTGATGAGCCCGATGAGCCCGAGCCTTCGGGTAGGCCAGGGTTGCGACATATGAAAACAAACGCAACAGATCTTGTTACTGTGCCCTGCAGTGCAGTGTGAGTCGCAAGTAGCCCGCATCGCCAGGCAGGATCTCCGTGGACATGAGAAGCGCGCTGCCGCTGTACTCCCTACTGACCTTTAGTACGCTAGTACGTGCACCGATCAGTGCGCCTAGCACCGGCTGCTTTTTTCTGGCACACTGATGTAAGCACCTGGCAGCGACAGTATGACCACCATCACTGACGGAAACACACGCAGCTTGAGGCGCCACGAGCAAGGCTGTCTGCGCAGGCGCTCCGAACACAGGTGTCAGCGTGTACTCCGGCAACGCACGCGGCGGAGGCTTTGGCGTGGGCCAGGTCGCCGATAGCACTGCAGGACCCCTGGTCCGGCAGTTGGCTGTCGGTTATCTGTTGGTCCGCTGCAATGACTGTTGCGCAAGTGCGCGGGATGCGCCTGCGACTCTGCCACTGTCGCCCCTCGGCTCTTCTCAGGTTTGTCAGTGCATGTGCGACAGGCAAGCTGCCGAGCGAGCGTCCCACTGTGCACACTGTGCAACCCGTTCTCTGGCGCGCCAGAGTGCCTGTTCTGCCAGCAGCCCCTAAGCGTGGCGAAGGACGGCACCTGTGGTGCGCGCTTCACTTTGCAACCGCGCGCTTGAAACTGGTGTTGTAAGGAACCAGCCTTTGAAGTAGGCAGTATGCGACCATGTGCGTGCTTGGTGTACCTCTTCCATGCAGAGTAGGTATTGTCACACGGCAGGACCTTTGCATACATGGCAAGTCCCGTGGTGATGTCCTGCTCTTCAGGGATGCGAGGCCACACAGGTGTGCCATTGCCCGGTGTAAGGTGGATGATGCTAGAGCTTGCCTACTTGTATGGTAGCTGTTCATGAGGAGCAGTGGCCGGATGCACGAAGCGCTCACGAGCGGGAGCACAAGCCTGTGGCGGCGGCAGTGTGCCCGGAGCCTGACACGCTCACACAAGTCACGGACAGCGGCGTCTGGGCTTGCCTGCCGCCACAGCTGAGCCCGCCGCCGCCCCTGCTGCCCAGCCCGCCGCCGCCGAGCCCGCCGCCGCAGAGCCCGCCGTCGCCGAGCCCGCCGCCGCCCAACCCGCCGCCGCCCAGCCCGCCACTGCCCAGCCCGCCGCCGCCCAGCCCGCCACCGCCCAGCCCGCCGCCCCCCAGCCCACCGCCCCCCAGCCCGCCGCCGCCCAAGCCGCCGCCGCCAAGTGAGTCCCTGAAACAATCCTCCATTCGTGCTTATTTGCCTGCAAGCGCGTTCGCCAAGTGCGCTCATGCCGGCAAGGTGTGTCCGGCTGCCTGCAGCGCATGCCCCGGGTCGCTCACTGGCGCGCGAGACTCACTGGTCTGACCGTGCGCGCCAGGCTGCCCGTATCCCGGCCCCAGCTCGACCTGCGCGCCAGGCAGCCAGCCCGCCACATGCGCGCCCGGCGGCTGCGAGCAGTGCCCCGCTGGCAGCAGCTCTGCGGGCGGCGCGGCGCTATGCACTTACTGCCCGGCGGGCAGCACGTCCGCGGCGGGCGCCGCTGTGTGCATGCAGTGCCGAGCCGGGTGCACCTCCGTTGCGGGCGACCCCGCCGGCTGCCAGCCCTGCCCGGCCGGGCAGACCAGCATGACGGGCGGCCTGTGCTTCACCTGCAACGCGCTGCTGCCCAACGGCAACTTCAGCATCGGCGTGACGGGCAGCTCGGCCATCCAGTGCGCCCGGGTGCTGCATGCGCATGCGAGCGCCGCGGGCAGCCCGACAAGCCCGTCTGTTCGCGCATGTCAGAGCACGCAGATCATGTCAATGACACAGGCACGGCCGCCTTTGCGTAGGAACTGGACTGTTCTCGTCGAGCCGGCAAGCGCTTCTGGGACATGGTACCTCTCGTCGGGAGGTACCAGTTTTGCAAGTGACCCCATCACGGACCCCCCACACGTGGGGAGCGGGCAGTTTGCCGTCACGGGCCAGGCAGGCCCGGGCGCGTACGCGCTCGTCTCCCCCGCCTTCCCGGTGTCGGTGCGCATGTCGCTGCAGCTGGACTACTTTGTGATCAGCCTTGCGCCCTACGTTACGCCCACGCCCGACAACCTGAGCTCCTTCTCCGATCCCAACCAGCAGGCGTGCCTCCCCCGATTGCATGATGCCACCCGCGCTGACCTGCTGAGCCGCCGCGGGCCTGACCCGCATGCGTCTGTGCACATCCGTCGGCCGGTGCCGGACGACATGACGCTATGGCGCTGACGCGCAGGCTCGCATCGATGTGTACAATGCTTTCCAGATAACCGCGGCGGGCCTGGCGGCCTACGTGTTTGACCCCACGACCGCCACGGCGGGCCCCTGGCTCGGCACGCTCCTGAGCGAGGCCACCATAGCCGGCGGGCCCCAGACTGTCTGGACCACCACCGCCAGCCTGGACCTGAGCCCATTTGCTGGGTATAGCGTCTACATCGTCGTCCGTCAGGCGGTCGAGCAGGACTTCTTTGATGTGGGTGCGCCCCGCACACGTTCCGCCGGCTGGCCGGTTCAGAGAGAGCATGCGGGGTACAAGCCCCCCCCTCCCCACCCCATCCTGCCCCAGCGTGGCTGAGCTCCTCCCGGCATTCTGCGCGCAGGGGTGGACAATGTGCGGACCGTGTGCTGACGCCCCGCGCGCGCTCCGCACACTTGCCAACCGAGTCTGCCGCGATGCGGCGCATCCGTTCAGGCTGACGAGCATCCATCCATGCACTGCTGCGCTCTGTGGGTGTGGGTGTATGTGTGCGGAGGAGATGGGGCCTGCATCCAAGCCTTGTTCTACGGCCTGCTTCTTGCTTGCTGCTTCTGCTTGCGAAATCTTCGACCCCATGACCATCACTGGAGTGGTCATGCTGTGCGACCACCATTGGCTGGTCATGCTGTGCGAGAGCCCTGCATATGCACAGAACAAGTGATCCATCCACACACAGCTTCACTCTGTGCGTGTCATCATGTGGCTGTATGTGTGCACAGCAGATAGGGCATGCATGCCATGCCACCATATCTGGCCTGCTTCATGTCTGTTGCTTTTGTGCTGCAAATGTTTGCTTCTGTGCTGTGTTTTTGCTGTGTTAACAAGCCCTTGATGTATTACATGGCTATTTTTGTCCTACCTTTGCGGTACCGGCACTAACCGAAACTCCCCGATATGCAGCACTGCAAGAAGCGGGAAAGATTGTGGGAAAGCTCACGCAGGGCATGCCCTGCCCTACCTGATGAAGAACCCTACGTAGCACGTCCCGATCAGCTGTGTACTCGAGGGCCACGGCCGGCAAGTCGCTGCTCGTGGGAGCTGCTCCTGCCTCGTAGCTCAGATGGGATGCCTGCGGCGGGGAGGCGCGCCCTGTCAGGATTCGTGCAGACAGGCTGCGCGGCAGTGTGACGCGGCCTGGCTTCAGCGCCATAGCCTGTCTTCTGGCGCGGCCTGGCTTCAGCGCCGCAGCCTAAGTGCCCCCCTGCACTCTGCCGGCGTGAAATGCCTCATTGGCCAGGTGCAACCCTAGCCCTGAATGCTTGACGCCGTGGCCGCCCCCACCTGCGGACAGAGGCCAATTAGTGCAGTGTGTGCGGGGTTTGCGTGCCCGCTGCGCGGCGTGCGCGCACAGCACAGGCGCTGCAGCCGCGCGAGCGTGGGCGGCCAGGCCGGGCGGGTGGCCGTGCGTCTGGGAGCCAGGCGTGCAAGAGGCGCGCGCATGGGCAGCCGCGAACGGCGCATGCTGCCTAGCTCTTCCTTGCCTGCTCTTCCTCCCTTGCCAGACGCGCGGGCAAGCCTTGCCTGCCAACGCGCGGGCAGCGGGCGGCCCGCCCCCCGCTGCTCCAGTGGTAGTGCGGTACCGCGCCCAGGCAGCGTGGGGCACGGGCCTACGCTCAGCGAGCTGATGGGCACTCCATGCTTCAGCGACTAAGCAGCGTGCCCGTGGGGGCATTCATGCGGCTGGCTTGCATAGAGCTGTCATGCGGTGCCGCTATGGCGGGGGCACCGTCGCGGGTTGCTAAGGGCGATGCAGTGAGGCGCGGGAGCGGTCTGCTTGGACTTTGTGGCAAGTGTGTAAAGTTGCGTTGCAGTTGCGCCAGCAAGCCTTGTGTGCGTGTATTGCGCTGGGTGCAGAGTCCGGTGCTTTTGAGGCTGGGTGCAGAGTCTGGGTGCAGAAGAGTTTGGATCCTGCTTCCACACATGCGATTGTACAGGAAATCTGACAACATGCTGACGTCAACCTGTGCATGTGCATCATATGCCTGCACCAATCAACATCAATTAGGGCGGCAGCACGACGACCCCGCCATGCAAGCTTTCAGAGATGCGACAGGCACTGTCATCCGCATGTAGGCAGCGCACCAGCTCCACAACCACAGAGCTTGTTGCAGAGGCACACTGGGGCAGCCAATACAGGCGTGGTTGATACCAGGCATACTTCGTGAGCGCAGAGAGCCAGCTTCTGTAAGCTCGAGCCCTCTTCCGCTCAGCGACATGCGTTGGTCGCCGCACTTTTGTGCACATGCATGACTCCCGCACAGCAGGACCATTACCGATTATGAGGTCGAGCACTTCCCCAGCAAAAGCAACACGCATGAAGCAGGCCACAAGTGGTGGCATGGCATGCAAGCCATCTACAGTGCACGCGTACAGCCACATGATGACACTCACAGAGCGAAGCCGTGTGTGGATGGATCCCTCGTTCTGTGCATATGCAGGGCTCTCGCACAGCATGATCGTCATGCTGCGTTCAGTGACTGACCACTCAACCATGGTCATGAGGTCAAACACTGCCCAGCAGACGCAGGGGCGCGACGGCCTCCCCAACTGCCCCACATCTATCAACACGCATGACGCAGGCCGGATGTGGTGGCATGGCATGCAGGCATCATCTCCGCCCCGCACGTACAAGCGCCTGATGACATCCACAGAGCGCAGAGTGGGTTGATGATTCCCATGTCAGCCTGAACGGGTGCGCCGCGTCGCGGCAGCCTCGCCAGGCGAGTGCGCCGAGCGCGCGCGGGGCGCGTCAGCACACGGTCCGCACATTGTCCACCCCTGCGCGCGGCAAGCCGGGAGGCGCTCAGCAACTGCGGTGGGAAGCGGGTGTGTCACCCTGCGTGCTCTCCTTGTGGCGGCAGGCGGGCCGCTCGTGGGGTGGGCGCACCCATGTCAAAGAAGTTCTGGTTGACGGCCTGCCGGACGACGACATAGATAAGGTTCCCATCAAATGGGCTCAGGTCCAGGCTGCCAGTATTAGTCCAGACGCCCTGGGGCCCGGCTGCTATGGTGGCCTCGCTCAGGAGCGTGCCGAGCCAGGGGCCCGCCGTGGCGGTCGCGGGGTCAAACACGTAGGCCGCCAGGCCTGCCTCGGTGGACCCAAAAGCGTTGTACACATCGATGCGAGCCTGCGCGTCAGCGCCATAGCGTCATGTCGTCCGGCGTCGGCCGACGGCTGTGCAAAGATGCGTGCGAGCAAGGCCCGCGGCGGGTCAACGAGTCAGCGCGGGCAGCAACACACGTTCGGGGAGGCGCGCCTGCTGGTTGGGAAAAGACCCGTAGCTCAGGTTGTCGATTGGAGCGGGCGTCGCGTAGGCCGCGGTGGTGATCACAAAGTAGTCCAGCTGCAGCGACATGCGCACCGACACCGGGAAGGCGGCGGACACGAGCGCGTACGCGCTCGGGCCTGTCTGGCCCGTGACGGCAAACTGCCCGCTCCCAGCGTTCGGGGGGTCGGTGATGGGGTCGTCAGCAGCGAAACTGGTCCCCCCTGAAGAGAGGTACCAAGTCCCAGGAAATCTTGGCGTCTCGACAAGCACAGTCCAGTTCCTGCGCAGAGTCGGTGTCAACGCCGCCTTCTGCGTGCTCTGACTTGCGCAAGCAGACCGGCTTGCCGGGCGGCCCGCGGCGCGCGCATGCGCACGGAGGGCCAGGGCGCACTGGATGGCCGAGCTGCCCGTCACGCCGATGCTGAAGTTGCCATTGGGCAGCAGCCCGTTACAATTGAAGCACACGCCGCCGGCCAGGCTGGTCTGCCCGGCCGGGCAGGGCTGGCAGCCGGCGGGGGCGCCCGCGACGGAGGAGCAGCCCGCCCGGCACTGCGTGCAAACGGCGGCGCCTGCCGCGGACGTGCTGCCGGCCGGGCAGTATGTGCATTGCACCGCGCCGCCCGCGGAGCTGCTGCCAGCGGGGCACTGCGTGCAGCCGCCGGGCGCGCACGTGGCGGGCTGGCTGCCCGGCGCGCAGGACGAGCTGGGGCCGGGATACGGGCAGCCTGGCGCGCACGGTCACACCAGTGAGCCTCACGCGCCAGTGAGCGACCCGCGCATGCGCTGCAGGCAGCCGATACACGCGCTACTAAGCCCGGCCGCTGGCATGAGTGCACTTGGCGAACGCGCTTGCAGGCAAGTAAGCACAAATTGTGGATTGTTTCAGGGACTCACTTGGCGGCGGCGGCGGGCTGGGCGGCGGCGGGCTGGGGGGTGGCGGGCTGGACGGCGGCGGCGGGCTGGGCGGCAGCGGGGTCAGCGGCGGCGGGCTGGGCGGCGGCGGGCTGGGCGGTGGCGGGCTGGGCGGTGGCGGGCTCGGCGGCGGCGGGCTGGGCAGCAGGGGCGGCGGCAGGCTCGGCTGTGGCGGCAGGCAGGCCCAGGCGCCGCTGTCCGCGACTTGCACGAGCGTGTCCGGCTCCGGGCACACTGCCACGGCCACAGGCTTGCGCTCCAGCTCGTGAGAACTGTGTGCATTCGCCCGCTGCTACTCATCAAGACAGCTCACATGGAAGCAGGCAACCTCCAGCGCCATCCAGGTTGCACTGGGCACTGACACACTGGTGTGGCCTCGCGCCCTAGAGGAGCGGGACATTACCACTGGACACTGCCACGCATGCACTGGTCATGCCGTGTGAGAATATCTACTCCAGCCAGTACGTGCTGCACGTACAAACATGGTTTGCGCAGGCATGCAACTGCGCTCGTGCTGCCACCTCCTGAGGATGATGTGATACAGCACCTGCTTCACTGCATACAATATCCAATATGAAGTGCGCACCACAGGAGCCGTCGATTGCCACGCTTAGGGGCTGCTGGCAAATCAGGCACGCTGGCGCGCCAGAGAACGGGTTGCACAGTGTGCACAGTGGGAAGCTCGTTCGGCAGCTTGCCTGTCGCACAGGCACTGACACACCTGAGGCGAGCCGTGGAGCGCTGACTGTGGCAGGGCGCAAGCGCATCCTGTGCATCTGCGCAACAATCATTGCAAGGGACCAACAGGTAACCGACAGCCAACTGCCAGACCAGAGGTCCTGCAGTGTTGTCAGCGATCTGGCCCACGCCAAAGCCTCCGTGCGCGTTGCCCGAGTAGACATCAGCACTTGAGAATGAAGCGCCTGCGCAGACAGCCTTGTGCATGTCACATCAAGCTGCATGTATTTCCCGGTTGTAGTCACACTGTTGCTGCCAAGAGTTCCCACGAGCGTGCCAGAAGAGCTTCGGACAGAAGCACTCCAGTACTAGGCGCACCAATTGCTGTACATACCAGCGTACTGAAGATTAGCAGCAAAGACAGCGGGGAAGCGTACATCATGTCGATTGAGTCCGGCATAGCGATACGGGCTACTGCGATATGTGCGCCGTCCACTGCGAGGGCAAGCTGCAGAAATTCTTATAAATTCGTTTTTGTATTTCGGCAGCAACCCTCAGGGTTGCCCGGACATACGAAAATGAACCCGCCTGCTGCAGATGTTGTCCCTGGATTGCACTGCTATGTTACGGGGCGGCGCACGTGTCGTACCAGCACATACCGCAAAGAAGGACTCTGTTGACATGACAGGCGCGCTGCCACTGTATTTTCTAGCGACCATCAGTGCGCTAATATGTACAGCGACTGGTGAGCCTCATACCGGTGGCTTCCGTCCTAAGGTTTGCTTGCAGCAGCTGTGTGACCATAAACACGAGAAATACTGTGCAGCTGGTGTGACACGCGCAAGGCTGTCTGCGCAGGCGCTCCAAACTCAGGTGCTGATGTATATGAGGGCAACGCCCGCGGAGGCTTTAGCGTGGGCCAGATCGCTGGCAGCACAGCAGGGCCCCTGGTGTGGCAGTTGGCTGTCGGTTACATGTTGGCCCTTTGCATCAAATGTAGCGCAAATGCGCGGGATGCGCCTGCGCCATGCCACTGTCAGCGCCCCCTCGGAACGTCTCAGGTGTGCCGGTGCCTGTGCAGCAGGCAAGCTGCCGAACAAGCTTCCCACTGTGCACACTGTGCAACCCATTGTCTGGCGTGCCAGCGTGCCTGATTTGCCAGCAGCCCCTAAGCGTGGCGAACGACGGCTCCTGTGGTGCGCGCTTTACACTGCAACTGTGCACTGAAGCTGGTCATCTATCTGACCAAGCTCTAGGTGGGCAGCACGAGCCCAGTTGCGTGCTTGCATGCTTGCGTACTTGCGCACATCACACACCGGCTGGTGTAGGTATTCTCACGTGGCAGAACCTGTGCATACGTGGCAATGTCCCGTGGTGATGTCCCACTCCTATAGGATGCTTTGTCACAGTTCTGGATTCCAGTACCATGGTGACGCGCCTCAAAAGGCCACATAGGTGTGCAAGTCCCCAGTGCAAAATGGGTGATGCTCGAGGTTGCCTGCTTCCATGGTACATGTGTTTATGGGTAGCAGCAGGCGAATGCACAAAGTTCTCATGAGCTGGAGCACAAGCCTGTGGCGGCGGCAGTGTGCCCGGACCCGGGTACTCTCGTGCAAGTTGCGGACAGCGGCGCCTGGGCCTGCCTGCCGCCACAGCCGAGCCTGCCGCGGCCCCTGCTGCCCAGCCCGCCGCCACCGAGCCCGCCGCCGCCGAGCCCGCCGCTGCCTACCCCGCCGCCGCCGGGCCCGCCGTCGCCAAGCCCGCCGCCGCCGAGCCCGCCGCCACCGAGCCCGCCCCCGCCGAGCCCGCCGCCCCCAAGCCCGCCGCCGCCTAGCCCGCCGCCCCCTAGCCCGCCGCCGCCCAGCCCGCCGCCGCCGCCAAGTGAGCCCCTGAAACACTCCACACTGACTTTTTTGCCCGCAAGCATGTTCGCTACATGCACTCATGCCAACGCAGCATGTCGGCTGCCTGAAGCGCATGCATGGATCGCCCTGCACCGAAGTCACTGGTGTGACCATGCGCGCCAGGCTGCCCGCATCCTAGCTCGACCTGCGCGCCAGGCAGCCAGCCCGCCACGTGCGCGCCCGGCTGCGAGCAGTGCCCCGCCGGCAGCAGCTCTGCGGGCGGCGCAGCGCTATGCACGTACTGCCCAGCTGGCAGCAGGTCCGCGGCGGGCGCCGCTGTGTGCACGCAGTGCCGGGCTGGCTGCTCCTCCGTCGCGGGCGACCCCGCCGGCTGCCAGCCCTGCCCGGCCGGGCAGACGAGCCTGACCGGCGGCCTGTGCTTCAGCTGCAATGCGCTGCTGCCCAACGGCAACTTCAGCATCGGCGTGACGGGCAGCTCGGCCATCCAGTGCGCCCTGGCGCTGCACGCCCACGCGCGCACCGTGGGCCGCCCGCCCAAGCCGGTCTGCTTGCGCAGGTCAGGGCATGCAGAACGTGCCATTCACGCCAGTGACACCGCGTCCGCGCAGGAACTGGACGGTGCTCGTTGAGACGTCAGCGTCTCCTGGCACATGGTATCTTTCCTCCGGTAACACCAAGTTCTCAGCTTGGACCCCATCACCGACCCGCCAAACCCAGGGAGCGGGCAGTTTGCCGTCACGGGCCAGATAGGCCCGAGCGCGTACGCGCTCGTGTCCCCCGCCTTCCTGGTGTCGGCGCGCATGTCGCTGCAGCTGGACTACTTTGTGATCACCACCGCGCCCTACACGATGCCCACGCCTGACAGCCTGAGCTACAGTTCCAGACCCAACCAGCAGGCGCGCCTCCCGCGCACGCATGATGCCACGCGCGCTGACCCGCTGACCCGCTGCGGGCCTGGCTCGCATGCATCACTGCAAAGCATGCATCTTCGCAAAGCCGCCAGTGCCTGACGACATGACGCTGTGGCGCTGATGCGCAGGCTCGCATCGATGTGTACAACGCTTTCCAGTCCCCTGCAGCAGACCTGGCGGCCTACGTCTTCAATCTCACGACCACCACGACGGGCCCCTGGCTCGGCACGCTCCTCAGCGAGGCCACCATAGCCGCCGGGCCCCAGGGCGTCTGGACCTCCACCGGCAGCCTGGACCTGAGCCCGTTTTCTGGGAACCTCGTCTACATTGCCGTCCGGCAGGCGGTCCAGCAGAACTGGTTTGACATAGGTGCGCGCACCCCATGAGCAGCCTGCTGCCATAAACAGAGCATGCGGAGTGCCCCCCCTCACCCCCCCTTATCTCCCCTCTGGGCGGCCCGAGGCTGAGCGCCTCCCGGCATGCATCGCGCAGGTGTGGACAATGTGCAGATCACGTGCTGACGGGCCCCCTGTGCGCTCGGCATTCGTCTATGCTGACGAGGGATCCCTCCACGCACAGCTGCGCTGTGGGTGTCATCAGGTGGTTGTCTGTGTGCATAGCTACAGGAGATGGGGCCTGCATGCCATGCTACCATCTCCGCCCGCTTCATGCCACTTGCTTTTTTTGGGAAGTGCGCCACCTCATGGTCCTGCTGCGCGGTAGCCGCGCGTGTGTGCAGCTGCACAAGTGCGGCAGCCAAGGGCTTTTGCCGGGCGGAAGAGGGCCCAAGCTTGCAGCAGCTGGCTCCCTGCGCCATGAAGTATGCCTCAAGTATGCCTCTTTCCACCATGCCTGTGATTGCTGCCCAACAGTGTGCCTCTGCCACAAACTCGGTGGCTTGGGAGCCGGTGTGCTGCCTGAGGCCAGTGTCTGTCGCATGCTCTGACCGATCACATCAGGGTCGTCTTGCTGCCGTCTGCGGTAAGTGACAAGGGGGGAGAACGCTTCATGCATGCGTAATCCGCAGTTTACTTGATGCCAGCCAGCATAACATGCACAGGTTTCTGCAATGTTGTCAACTTCCTGTACCAACACATGTATGTAGCAGAAACCAATGTCTATAGCACCCGCATCCCGCACCCAGCCCCTAAAGCACCCGGACTCTGCACCCAGCCCAGTTCCCGCACACAAAAGTTCGCTGGCACAACTGTACCACAGTTTCAACACACTTGCCACAAAACTTGCCACAAAGCACCAAGCAGACCGCACCCGCGGCTCACTGCATCGCCCTCAGCAACCCGCGACGGTGCCCCCCCGTAGCGTCGCTGCATGCCAGCTCCATGCCAGCCAGCTGCATGCATGCCCTTGCGGGCACGCAGCACAGCCGCTAAAGCACGGAGTGCCCATCAGCTCGCTGAGCGCACAGGCCATGGGCCCGTGCTGCCTGAGCGCGGCGCGGCCCTGCCAGTGGAGCACCGGGGGCCCCGCCCACTGCCCGCGCGTCTGCGTGCGAGGAAGAGCCAGGCAGCTGCAGGGAGCATGCCCCCGCACATCTTCACGGCTGCCGCATACGCGCGCGCCTTGCGCCCCCTGCCATGCAGGCGCGCTCGGCTCCCAGGCAGGCGCGCTCGGCTCCCAGGCGCGCTGCCAGCTGCCCGGCCTGGCCGCCCGCGCCGGCGCGGCCGCAGAGGCGCCCTCCCATGCCCAGGGTCGCGTTTGCGCAGCGGCCGCGGCCGGCGCCAGGCTTGCGCAGCTCGCGCGCGGACGCCAGGCGCCGAATCGCAGCCCCCAGCGTCCGTGCGCGTGCCGGCAGGGGCGGCCCCGCCCTACAGCCATACGCGACGGCCCGCGCCCGCCCGCCGCGCGGCTGCCCTAGCCCTAACCCGCTCACTTATCGGTGTCGCTGAACTCGGCGTCGACCACGTTGTCGCCGCCGTCCTTCTTGGGCCCCGCGTCCGCCGCGCCGTCCGCGGCGGCGTCCGCGCCCGGCGCCGCGGCGCCGCTGCCATAGATCGCCTGCGCCCACCGCGCCCGCGCTTCGCATGCAGCGCCACAGCGCCGCAGCATGCACACACGCGCCAGGACCAGACACACGGGGCAACGGCACCTCCCGGCTGCGGGATCATCTGAGGAGAGTCCAAGTCCAGAGAAACCCTCAGCTCTGCTCGACCGCAGCGCCTGTGGTGAGCGCGCACGCCGCGCAGCGGACACGCAACCCCCCGAACACGCTGCGCCAGGTCAGCTTCTGCGCGCATGTCAGCGCGGCCGCGGCGGCGGGCGGCCGGGGCCAGGGCCGCACCTGGCCGATGGCCATGACCTCCTTCTGCAGCTCCTCGATCTTGGCCTTGATCGCGGCCGAGTCGTCGCCCGCGGACACCTCGCGCAGCTCGGCCACCTTGGCCTCCACCTGCCGCAGCACGCGCGCGCGCGTGTCGGCTACATGCAGGGTTTGGAATACATGTAGGGTTTAATGTAGGGTTAGCCCCACCCCACTCCCGATCGACCCAAAGAAACAGGGCGCAGCATCACAGCGCGCGCACGGTGTGGAAAGAGGCCGGCAGCGGCCCGCTCGCACTGCATGGGGCGCAGGACGTCGCAGCCAGGGCAGTCTGTGAGGTGCGCAAACGGGGAGGGGCCGCGGCAGGCCGAGCCACAGGACACCAGCCTGGCAACGCCTGCCCAGAATCTGCACGATGGCGCCGTGCCCTGCGACCCCGCCCCCCCGCCGTGCACGCCACCCCCGCCCCCGGCAGCGCGCGGCGGCGCGCGGGCGCGCGCCTTGCTCTTGACATCGGCCGGCAGCTTGTCAGCCGGCGCGTCCTTGAGCTGCTTCTCCGACTGGTATGCCAGGCTGTCCGCCTGGTTCTTCAGGTCCACCAGCTCGCGCTTGCTCTTGTCCTGCGCGCGCGCCCGCACGCCGGCGTCACGCTCTTGTCCTGATCCTGCATGTGTACAGTAAGAGTAGGGTGTTGGGCTGACGTGGCTCGGTGCGCACGCAGTCACAGGCTGCGCAGCGCCGCGGCGCTGCGCAGGCTGCGGCGCGGCTGCGCGGCGTGCTGCCATGCAGCGCGCGGAGCTGCACAATGTAGGCGCTCCGGTTACCGGGCCGACAGGCAGCCCCGCCGGCCTGCGGGCCTGCCACGCTCTGCACACGGACATGCGACTGCACATACTGTCCGGCCACCAGCCCTGGAGGCGACATGCTTGGTGACCGGCTCATGCCAGGTTGTTGACGGGCGTGCTGACCGCCTGGCCGGGAGCATTGCGGGGGCTAGGGCTGACAGACCCTACACTGTATGCTGCTGGACGCGGCGCACCTCGTCCGCAAACTTCTCCGCGTCCTTGACCATGCGGTCGACCTCGTCGCTGGCCAGCGTGCTCGCCCCCGTGATCTTAATGTCCTGCTTCTTGCCCGTGCCCTTGTCTGCACGGCGGCTCACGGGGAGGTTAGAGGCGCCGCACCGCATACGCGCTGCCCTCGCGCAGCCCGGCGCTGCAGCCAAGCGAGCATGCACCGGACAGTGCTTACGCATAGTTAGTTGAGCGTGATTGCTGAGACAGATGCGATTGGGTCACTAGTCTGTGATAGTATCTCCCAGAAGCAAGGAGATGGATAGCAACCACTCTTGCCGCGACCATGCCATCACTCATGCAGCCAGGCGCGCCAGGGCGCGCGCGGCAGCGAGCGCGCGCGCGCGCCTGTGGCGGTGACGGACAGGATGCCGTTGGCGTCGATGTCGAACTTGACCTCGATCTGCGGCACGCCGCGCGCGGCGGGCGGGATGCCGTCCAGCCGGAAGTTGCCCAGCGACTTGTTGTCGCGCACGAACTCGCGCTCGCCTGTGCGCGGGGCGTGCGGCTGGGGTGCGGCTGGGGTTATGTTTAGAGTGGGGCTGCTTCTGAAGCGGGCGGCCGCTCCTCAGGCAAGCCGCTGCGCGCAGAGCGATGGGCCTGCGCTGTCGACAAAGGCAAGCCACTACGCACCTCCAGTGGGCAACCTGCAGAGCAGTGCGTTTATGCCAACATGGAGCATAAGACGCCGCCCAGCAGACACACTGACCCTCCAGGCTTGTATCAGTTACCCCCTTGTCATTACCCCCATTACTTTGAATTTACCGTACCGTGATAAACAACGTCTTCTCAAAAAATGGTAAACCCACACCCCTGACACAGGCTGAGAGGCGGTTGGGCAGGCGCCCGCGCACCCTGCAGCACGTTGATCTCCACGCTGGTCTGGCCGTCGGCCGCGGTGGAGAACACCTCCGACTTGGACGTCGGCAGCGTGGTGTTGCGCACGATGAGCTTGGTCATGACGCCGCCCAGCGTCTCCAGGCCCAGGCTCAGCGGCGTCACGTCCAGCAGCACGATGTCCCGCACCTCGCCTACGGCCCCGCGCGTTGGGCGTGAGCGGCGCGCGCGTGCATTGACAGGACTGCTCCGCGCCCAACCAACTTGCGGGCTCATGGCGAGCTGACTTGCAGGCTCTCGGCGAGGACAAGGCAGTGAATTCCTTTATTTCCTCCCACCTTCAACCACGCAGCGAGGCGTCACTCCAGCAGCACTAAAGCAACCCCGCAAAAACACTGATTCCCAACATAAAGAGCATGCAGACTGCTCCGGGCCATCGCACGCGCGCAAGCTGCTGCGCAGGGGCGCGCACCGGCCAGCACGCCGGCCTGCACGGCCGCGCCCAGCGCCACCACCTCGTCCGGGTTGACGCTCACGTTGGGGGCCTTGCCGGTCATCTTCTTTACCAGCTCCTGCGCGGGCGCGGCCGCCGCGCCTCAAGCCGCAAACGCTGCGGCGGGGCCTCCTCAACCCCACCTCACTCCCGACTTACTTTGCTGTAAGCAGCCAGGTGCCTCGCAACCGCAACTCACTCCCAAGTCTGACATTTGCATGCAGCCTATCGGGTGCCAAATGCAGCCACAGCACGCAGCCCCACAACCTTGCCATACAGGCACATTCATTGTGTCACCTGCCCAGTGCAAAGCTCCCTAACCGCCGCGACTGCAAACACGCGCGCTCTCACCAGCAGCGCCTCGCAGCAGGCGCCCGGCATTGTGGGAGCGCGGAGCGCGCGCCTGCACGGCCGGGATGCGCGTGGAGCCGCCGACCAGGATGACCTCGTTGATGTCGGACAGCTTCAGGTTGGCGTCCTTGAGCGCCTGCTCCACCGGCACGCGGCAGCGGTCCAGCAAGTCGGAGCACAGGTCCTCGAACTTGGCGCGACTCAGGTTGCTCTCGATGTGCTTGGGGCCGTCCGCGGTGGCCGTGATGAACGGCAGCGAGATGGACGTCTGCAAGCGCGCGGCGCCCCGCGTGTCGCGGCCGGCTCTCAAGACACAGCTCTAAGACGAAGCGCGGCGGGCGCAGTGCGCCATGATGGTACACCTGATGCAGGCTAGCCGCCGCACAACAGCGCTATCTTGTGCAACGCTGTTGGTCCCCAGAAATCAACAAAGAAGCTGCACTAGCTCGCCATCTGCTTTGTGCCCGGCCCAGCATCAGTAGGCGCTGCTGCTGCCGTGCTCGCACTCGCCCAAAGCCCTCGCACCACATCGGACCGAAGCCCGACCAACATGTCGGGCCGCGACCCGTGCAGCACATCTGGAGCTGCGGCCTTCAGTCGCGCGCCTGCGACAGCGTGGACAGCTCCATCTTTGCCTTCTCAGACGCCTCCATGAGCCGCTGCAGCGCCTGGCGGTCCTTGCGCAGGTCGATGCCCTCGGCGCCCTGGAAGTCCTTGGCCAGGAAGTCCACGATGCGCTTGTCGAAGTCGTCGCCGCCCAGGTGCGTGTCGCCGCTGGTGGACAGCACCTCGAACACGCCGTCGCCCACCTGCGCGGCGCGGCGGCGGTGGTCGGGCCCTTGAAAGGACCCTTCCAGGACCCTTGAACCGACCCTGGAAAGAGCGGGCAGCAGCCCCGCGGCGGGTCCAGTGCCGGCGTGGTAACAGCGTACCGCCCTGCTTGGCTGCTTGCCCTGGCTGGCATGCTCTTCTGAGAACAGTGGATACCAGGCGCACGACCGCGCAGGGTTGATGGCGAGCGGCGGCCGCATGCCCGAGGCCTGCATGTGAACGTCCTCCCTGTTCATTGGCCCGCACAGCCGCACGCACACGTCGCACCAGGGGGGCGCGGGCGCGCCTCCAGCACGGACACGTCAAAAGTGCCGCCGCCCAGGTCGAACACAAGGATGGTCTCGTTGTTCTTCTTCTCGAAGCCGTACGCGAGCGACGCGGCGGTCGGCTCGTTGATGATGCGCAGCACATCCACGCCCGCGATGCGCCCGGCGTCCTTGGTCGCCTGGCGCTGGCTGTCGTTGAAGTAGGCCGGCACCGTGATGACCGCCTTCTCCACCTGCGCGCGGCCGAGGTACGGCCAGGGTCAGGGTTGGAGTAGGGTTAGGGTTTTACGCACCACCGTCTGCCCTGTGCGAGCGTAGGCGCTGCCTGGCACCGCTGCTCGATCCTCCCGCGCGCCCGCTGCTGGCAGGAGCCGGCGCTCGGGTCGGCGGCAAGCGCGGCGGTGCTGGCGCCGCAGAGGCGGACCAGGCGCAAGGGTGAATGAGAAGCTTCTGTCGACGCGCGGCTGCTGCACGAGGCGCATGCAGGCGGACACGTCCTCCCAGCACACCCGCTGCCGTGGCGGCTCCCCGACGGCTCCTCCCTGGCGGCTTCCCATGCTCCATGGGTACTCCGCGCATGTTAATCCTTGCTGACTGCCCTGGCCGCCGCCCCGTGCAGCCCGCACCGCGGCACACATGCACAAAACGCGCGGCTGCGCCCGTCCCAGCCCCGACGCGCTGCAGCCCGCGCCGCGCGCGCACCTTGTCGTTGAGGAACTTGGCCGAGTCGTCGACCAGCTTGCGCAGCACCAGTGCGCTGATCTCCTCCGCCGCAAACTGCTTGCCGGCGTTGGGGCACTCAATCTTCACGTTGCCGTTGCCGTCGGTGCTCAGCTGCGCGCGCGCGCAGACCTTCAGCAGCCGTACAATGCGCAAGCTGACTGCTCTCGTTTGCGCGCACAACTCGCGCTTTGCGCCCGTCAAGCTTACACGTGAGCAGGCCACGCAGCCAAAGCGCAAGCAAGTGATGCTAGCCAAGGCCGTCAAGAGCTACACGGCGTGTGGTGACCAGCCGCCACACACGCCTCGCGCGCTGCCGGGAGTCCGCTACAGCGGCCGGGCCGCCGGCGAGACCCCTCGGACGGACCCGCAGCTGCTCCCAGACACCTGTCCCGAGCGCGGCCCGCCGGCCGGCGCGCGCCGCACCTTGTACGGCACCTGCTTCATCTCCTCCCCCACCTCGTTCATCTTGCGCCCGATGAAGCGCTTCACCGACGCAAACGTGTTCTCTGGGTTGACCACGCCCTGGCGCTTGGCAATCTGCCGGCGCGCGCGCCGCGCGTGAGGACGGCCGGGCCGTGCGCAGACGCGGCGCTGCCTGACACACAGCGGACTGCGCGTCTCTGCCGCGGCGCAAGCACATTGCACAGCCGCCTCCCGGACTCAGGTAGAAAGTTCCAGAGCGCAATAAAAGGCCGCGCATGCGGACCACGACGCGCGCTCACCTGTCCCACCAGGCGGTCGCCCGCCTTGGTGAACGCCACGACGGACGGCGTTGTGCGCGCGCCCTCCGAGTTTGTGATGATGGTCGGCTTGCCACCCTCCATAGCCGCCACAGCCGAGTTTGTGGTTCCCAAGTCAATACCGACGACCTGCGCGGCGTGGCACGCGTCAAGCTCTGCGCGTGCGGCCGCACCGGCACGCCGCGCAACACGCGCGCTCGACGCAACATGCATCTTGCGTGACTGCAGCACGCCCTGCTGACACGCCGCCCGGCGCTGTGCAGCTCGAGAAAGCTCACACGCGCCAGAGGAGCAGCCGCATGCTGTTCCAAGACACCTGGGATGCCCGCAGCCCGAAACAGCCACCCACCTTTTCGCAACGGATGACCTGCCCACTGGCCCGCCCCGCGTTGACGCGAATCCTGTGCACTGCCCGCGTGGCGTGCAGTCCCTTCCCGGCCAGGAACTGCGGCCGGGGCAGCACCACCCGGCCTAACCTGGAGCCATCGGCTGGGCACCGGTGCTGGCAGGTAGCCGCCTTCATGCTCCCCATGGTCTGCTGCATCGCGTGCTGTTTTTCTCGTCAAAAGTCGATTGCCACAGTAGCGAGTCTGAGGAAGCTCGCCAGCCGAGCTGGGACACAGAGGCGGCCCTAACTAGGGGCCCCAGACCCTGGCGTGTCTCCTCTCCCGAGCTGAATTCCTGTGCGAGGGAGGTGTTCCAGCGACCTGGAACACCGCCCGCACGCTGGGCGTCGCCGCTGCTTGCAGCCTTTAAGCCCGTATTTGGGTGGCGCTTGTAGAGCTTTTGCAGGCCCGTGCTGCTGCGTGTGCGCTCCGCGCAGTGCTGCACCCCCCCCCCCCCCCCGGACAGCAGGCGCCCGGTGCAGCGCCCGCCGATGGGTGAGCACTGAGCGGGCTCGGCAGCCCCCTGCCCGCGCACGCGCCCGCGGCGGGGATGTCCGATGATCGGCCTACGACTTCCGGCGCTGACGAGCACGAGCCGGCAAAGCAGGATCTGTTCGTCACGCACCAGGCGCGCACCCTCACCGCGACCAGCCATGCGCCCCTTCGCACGCCGGGTCAGCGGCGCACCGCCGCGCCTCTCTGTTTGTGTGCAAAGCGCGGGCTGCGCCGCGCGGGGCAAACCCCGCCCGGCGCGCTCTGTAGCACGCCGGTCAAGCGAGCGGTGCGCGCCGGGGGGGCCAGGTGTCGAAGCTGGACACGCTTGCCGGGCTGGCCGTCAAATACAACATATCGGTGCGCGCTCCGCGCCCGGCTTGAGCAGCGCGCCCCTGCATGGCCGCTCTTGCGCGTGGCGCCGAGCGCGCGCGCGCCACAGGTGTCGGACATCAAGCGCTCCAATGGGCTCCTGTCCGACACGGCCATGTTCGCAAAGGACACGCTGCTTATACCCACGCGCGCGATGCCGCCCATCGGGTGCGCCGGGCCGCGCCAGGCACCGCGCGAGCAGTGCCCCGGCTGCCTTGGCCTGAAGGGCACCTGATAGGCCCCTTTGGTGGGGGAGGGGGGGCGGTGGGGAAATTGCGTCAGCCAGCGGGCGCTGGTCTTGTAGACCTGTGCTCTGCGGCTGCAGGGCAGGGCACTCTGCGTACGGGTGCTCTGGCCTGGACGTGAGCGCCCGCCAGACCCTTGTGTGGTAGGAGGGCAGAGGCGAGACTTCAGGCGGGCTGCCTTGCTTGGAAGGGCGCCAAGCGCACAGGCAGCCTTGCAGAGGTCTCACTTTCGACCACTTTGCACACCCGGTCACTCTGGAGCCGCTGCAACGGGGCGTGCTCGCGGTGCAGCATGGGCGCCTGTGGGGCTGCACGGAATGCGGTGTTGCCTCCCGGGGGCCGCTCGCAAAGCACCGACGGCAGCTGTCAGCGCGAGCTCCCTCGCACCCGGCGCTCCTGCACAGCGCGAGCAGCGCAGGGGCCGCGGCGCGGCGCCTCGCGCGCGCGCGCAGGCGCCGCTGGGCAGGCGGCTGCCGCCCGACGAGGCCAGCCCTGGCGAGCGGGGCGTGCAGGGTGAACACCTAAACCCTGTTGGGCCGCCATAAACCCTGGAGGCCGGGCGCGCAGGGTGGAGTACTCCACGTGGGCGGGCATGATCGTGACGCAGTACGGGCGGCTGCCGGGCGGCGGCGACGCGGGCGGCGCGCTCAGCGGCGGGCCCGCGCGGCAGAGCCCCGCGGTGGACCAGCTGCAGCGCTACTACGGCACCGGCGACACCGCCTCCGAGCCCGGCGACTTCAAGCCGGGTGCGGCGCGCGGCGCGCCCGCGCAGGCGCCTGGCTGCCGGGCGCACAGGCCCCCCCCGCCCGCAGGACGGAGAGCTTGAGGGACGCTTCAGGTGAGGCGCGAGCAGGGAGGCGGGGCTGCCAGGCCGCTGCGACGCGCCAGGCTGCTCGCACTCTGCGCAGACGCGCTCGCGCGAGCCCATCCGCGGCCCGCGCGCCGCGTCGCGCGCTGCGCCCCCTGCCCCGGCCACGGAGCGGGCCGGCAGAGGCCGCGCGCGAGCGTGCGCGGCGCTGCAACGCGCGGCACGGCAGCGCGCGGCGGTGCGACGTGTGAGGCTGGGCTGCCGGACGCGCAGGCCAAGCGGACGAGCGCTCGAGCCTGCTGCAGCGCCTGGGCCTGGCGGACGCGAGCCGCTCGTCGTCGATTGAGATCGAGATGACCAACTTTGAGCAGCAGCCGCCCGCGCACGGGCCGCTGGGCGCCGAGTACGCGGGCTCGCGCGACGGCGCGCGCCCGGCCGCGCCCGCTTGCACCCGACAATATGATGCGAGGACATGAACCTGCAGAGTGGGGGGACGGGGGAGGGGCCGTACAGCAGGGCCCTGCGCGCACTTAATGGTGGGCCAGTTACCAGCTCTATTGAGCGGTGTATGAGCGCCGAGACTCTGGGCGGGTCCGAGGGTTTTGGGCTGGGCTTCGAAGCGCAAGATTGTCTGCGCGCAGGGCCCTGCGATGAGCGGCTGCGGCGGCGGCGCGCGGGCGAGGCCTGGTCGCCGCAGCGGGAAGACCCAAGCAGCAGCGGCGCGATGGACGACACCGCCAGCTCGCCCCCGCTGCCCTGTGCGCCCCGGCGCCTGCCTGCGCTCGATGTGGGGTGGGAGATGCGGCGCGCGCTCACCATGAGCGTTCACCCAAGAATGAAGGGCTGGCAGCGCGAGCGGGCTGGGTGCCGCCACCGCACGGCGTCCTAGTTTTGCATGACGTGTCGGCGTTGCTTGTGACCGCTCTGGGTTCCATCGCTGTTGCAGCCGGCAGCATAGTGTCAGCGGCTTTGTCTGTCTGCGTCCAGGCTGCCCCTGCACTGCGAGTGCTCACTGCTTGATGCGCTTACTTGTCAGGAAGAAAAGCGTGTAGTGTCCAGTGGCAAACGAGGTGTGATGCGCGGCTGGCAACGGCAGAGCCTGCGAGCAGCGGCGCGCGCAGGCAGCACGGCGCCCGGCGGCGCAACGCGCCCGCCGCTCGGCCGCAGCCCGGCGCCCGCCGGCGATGCCTGGCGCCCGCCGCGCAGCTACGATGGCGGCACCAACGGCGCGCCCGCCGCTGCGGCCGCTGGGCGCCGCGGCAGCGGCGGCGGCAGCGGCAGCGGCGGCGGAGGCGGCGGCGGCGGCGGCAAGGGCGGCAGCGGCGGCGGCGCGCGACGGCGCGACACCCTCATGGAAAAATTGAAGCGCGTGGCGAGCCAGCCGTCGCTGGCGATTGCGGCCGTGCCGCGCATGGTCAAGGCGGCCGGCGGCGCGCTCGCGCCGGCGCTCGGCGCGGGGTCGGGGCCGGCGCCGGCGCCCGCCGGCGGCGCGCCCGCCGGCCGCGCGGGCAGCGCCGACGGCGACCGCCTGGCGGCGGGCGCCGCGCTGCTCACCAGGCGCGCCCTCGCGCTCGACGCCCGCGTCCGGGCGGGGCGGCCTGCCCGGCCATGCACGGTGTGTGCTTTGTGCCGGGCCCTGCCGTCAGGCCGCTGCATGCCGCCGCCCTGCTCAGGGTGTTGCTCGGCTCTATCTTGCTTGTGCACGCGCGCCAGACCTTCTGTCGTGCCTCGGCAAATGCAAATGCACAACCCTGCCGTCATCCTTCTCGCAGGGCGCTCGGGCTGAGCAGGTCACGGGCACGGCACCGTCGTCGGGCGGGCACTGCTTGTAACACCAGATGACCGCTCTGCGCAAGGCTCATGCTGACCCTGACTGCCTTGTCGACGGGGCCCTGTGGGGAGCTCAGCGGTGCATGCTGGCTGCACCCCGGAACGCGAGCGCCGGCTGTGCGCGCGCGCAGCGCACTCGCAAAGGAGACCGTGAAGAAGGATTAGAGCGGGGCGGCGGACGCCCCGCGCACCGGGGAGCGCGGCCCCTCGCGCGCACCGGGGAGTGCGGCCCCTCGCGCGCTCCCGTGGGTCGCCGCAGAGGGCTTCCTGGGTTTGTACCTGTACCCTAGTCACAGCTCAGCGCTGCTGCCTGCGGCGCGGTGGCGGCGCGCCGGCGCACCCCCGCAGGCGCAGGCGCTCGGGGCACGTAGGTTTGTTGTAGGACTTTTCAGGCTCTGGAGGCACATAGCCGCAGCGGGAGCCTGGTTGGAGAGGAACTGAGTGCAGCCAGGCATGGCACCCGCTGCCTCTGACCCTGCCTAGCCTGCATGGTAGGCTAGCATGGTCTCACTCAAGTTCCTGCATAGTCAAGAGGCAGGAGCTACCATGGAAAGTGTTAACGGCGAGCAATTGATGATCGATGATGACGGCACAGCCAGTGGAAACGCTAGGGGTTCCCCACAGAACTCGCTTAGTTTCGCACTGGCCCAAGAGCTTCAAAGAGGCCATGGTGCTCCCTCCGTGCGGGCACGCCGCGGCGCTGCACCGCCCGTAGCGCCGTCGCTCCGCAGGCTGCCACGCCCCCGCCGATCGCCGCGGGCGGGGCAACATGGGTGAGGGCATTTTCCCGGCATGGGCCCGAACGGTCGCGGAGACCGCCGCGCACCACGGCGTGGACCTGGCGGTCGGCCTGACGGAGGAGCAGGTGGAGCGGCAGCGCGCGAAGCATGGCTGGAACGAGCTGGCCAAGCAGCCCGGCAAGCCGCTGTGGCGCCTGGTGCTGGAGCAGTTTGACGACATGCTCGTCAAGGCGCGGCCGCACATCACGCCGCAGGCCTGCACGCGCGCGCCGCACCTGTTGCGCGCGTGTTCCCTCGGCGCTGAGCCGGGCGCTTGGGAGCCAGGCGCCGGCGTCACGGTCGGGGCTGCGCTCTTGCCCGTGAGGCCGCAGCTTTCCTGTGGCTGTGTGCATATGACGACAGGGAGGGAGCGCAGCGGCTGCCACGCAGGCAGCGCCGGCAATGAGGCGCCGGGCACCCGGCGGCGCGTGCCAGTGCTGCGCGGCGCGCAGGTGCTGCTCATGGCGGCGATGGTCTCCTTTCTGCTGGCCTACTTTGAGGAGGGCAGCCGCGAGGAGGGCATCCGCGCCTACATCGAGCCGGCCGTGATCCTGCTGATCCTGGCCCTAAACGCGATCGTCGGCGTGTGGCAAGAGTCCAACGCGGAGGCTGCTTTGGATGCGCTGAAGGAGATGCAGGCGGACTCGTCGACGGTGCTGCGCGGCGGGCGGCTGGTGCGCGGCCACCGCCCGGCGCCTGTCCCGCCGCGGGTGCCGCTGCAGGTCCGCTGGTGCCCTCCAGTCAGCAGACCTCGCCTGCACGCCGTCGCGACGCACGCTGCTCCCCGCCCGCGCACTCGCGCGCAGCGCAGCGCAACCTCGGTGCCGGCGCAGCTCAGCAGGCCGGCTCGCTCGACCAGGGACCACCGCTCCTCACAGCCGTGTCAGGCTCCGTTGCTTATACAGGAGTGTGGGCCTAGAGCGCCACTGCTTCGTTTCGACAGCCCCGTGCGCAAGAGCTTTGCCACGTCTGCGGTGCTGCGCTGCGCTCGCTGGCGGCCAGGCGACGCCGTGGCGCCGCGCGCGCGCGCGCGCACGCTGGCGGCCCGGCGACGCCGTGGCGCGCGCGCTAGGCGCGGCCGCGCCGCGCGCGGGGCCGTCCGCCCGCCTGACGGGCGCCGCGGCGCGCCGGGGCCAGGTGTCGCAGCTGCCGTCGCGCGAGCTGGTGCCGGGCGACGTGGTGGAGCTGCACGCGGGCGACCGCGTGCCGGCCGACCTGCGCGTCGCGGCGATGAAGACGGCCACCCTGCGCGCGGAGCAGTCGTCGCTGACGGGCGAGTCGGTTGCGGTCAACAAGGGCGCGTCGCCCGTCAAGGACGCCGGCTGCGAGCTGCAGGCGCGCCCCGCCCGGGGTCCCCTGGTGCCGCAGTCACAGCATCTGACCCGCGCGGACCCCTGGTGCCGGGGTCACCGCATCTGACCCTCCAAGCTCAGGTATGTCACAGATGCGCATCGTGAGGAGTTTAGGGATGTGCACGAAGGCATTATAGCCAAGCTCCCGCCAGCCTTGAAGGCTGGCGGGAGCGCGGAGTGCGCGCTCTCGCCGCTCGGGCGCTGCACATCGGGCGCCGTTTTGCCGCTGACGCTTTCATGAGGCTGGCGAGCTGCTGCGCATCGCGCGCAACCGGCGCGTGCTCCGCCCTGGCTGCATCCCGGGCTCTAGGGCCTGCCGCGAGCTTGCTCATTGGCGGGCCGGTGTCCGTGCCCGGCGCGCATGCAAGCAAGCCGCTCCGCATGTGACCGGGGCGGAGGCCAGCACAGCGCGCGCCTGCCCGCAGCGCACCTGGCGGCGTGCATCACCAGCGCTGTCGGCCGCCTGCGCTGAGGGCGCCCGCCACGCTGCAGCTGGCCGCGCGCGCGAGCCTGCAAGCCATGCGTTGCAACAGGCAGGCCACGGACTGCCCGCTGCTCGGGCGCCGCACACGCAGGCCCTCAAATCTGCGTTGCGACGCGCAGGCCAAGGACTGCATGCTGTTCGCAGCGACCGCGGTGGCCAACGGCAGCTGCCGCGCGGTCGTCAACAGCGTCGGCATGGCGACCGAGGTGGGCGCGATCCAGGCGCAGATCGCGGCCGCGGCGGCCGAGGAGGAGGACACGCCGCTGAAGAAGAAGCTGGACAAGTTCGGCGAGACGCTGGCAGAGGTGTGCGGGCGCCCGGGGTAGGGTTAGGGTAGGGTATGGCGCCGCGTGCGACGCTCGTCGGGTGCGTGCGGGCGGCAGCGGTGCAGCGCGGCCAGCGCCCGCGACATTGCACGCAGGCCCCGCTGGGCCCTGTCGGATGTGGCATGGCAGGCGCGTGCGGCTGTCAGACTCCTGGGCGGAGAGCCAGCGCCTGCCGGCGCCTGCTTCTGCTGTACCATCTCACGGTGTTGACTGGGGAGCATGCGCCGGCCGCGCTTGTGGTACGCAAGGTCCGGGGCAGGTCTCTAGTATGTGCTGCTGCAGCTGCCACCAACGTGCACCCTGCTGACAGCGCGCGTGATGTCCTCGGCAGCCCTGCCTCATAGCCCCGGAGCGCGCCTCCGACTGCCGCAAGCACCAATCGGCGCGGCGCGCGACCCGCAGGTCATCTTCTACATCTGCGTCCTGGTCTGGCTCATCAACTACCACCACTTCCTGAGCTGGCAGCGGCTGCCGGGCAGCCGGCTGCCCGACCTGGCCACGCTGCGCTTCTCGCTGGGCGCCTGCATCTACTACTTCAAGATCGCGGTCGCGCTCGCAGTGGCCGCCATCCCGGAGGGCCTGCCGGCAGTCATCACCACGTGCCTGGCGCTCGGCACGCGCAAGATGGCCAAGCGCAACGCCATCGTGCGGTGCGCCGCCCGCAAAACCTCCGCGCCGCGCGCCCGCCGCGCGGCTGCCATCCCCGAGCTGCCAGGCCTGTGGACTGCGCATGCGCGCCGGGCGCGCACCCCGGGTACGGCCGGCGCGGTCTGCGGCCTCGCGGCGCACTCGGCGGCGTGCGCGCACGCTCGGTGCTGGCTTGCACAGGTTTAGGGTATGCGCGCGCGCCCAGGAAGCTGCCGTCGGTGGAGACGCTGGGCTGCACAACCGTCATCTGCTCCGACAAGACGGGCACGCTGACGACCAACCAGATGTCGGCGCTGCGCGTCTGCGCGCTCGGTGCGCACGAGCGCCCCGCGCCGCCCCCGCGCCCGCAAACCTGCGGCCCGCGCTCCCGGCGGCCGGCGTACGGTCCAGGACACAGCCCGATGCCATGTGAGAGTGCGAGTCAAGCTCGGGCACCCACCACTCCTCGACAAGAAAGGAAACCCAGCAGCGCAGCCACGCACCACGCGCGTCCAGCAGTTGCCGCAACGAGCAGCGCAGCTGCTGGGCGCGGCGGAGAGTGAGCGGGGGTCCAGGACATGAGGTTGCAGAGGGCAAAGGGTTTGGCGTAGGGCACAGGGTTTGGCGGAAGCGGTGCGCGCAGCGCCTGCCGGGTGCTCCAACCCTCGGGCCTCGGGCTCGTGCGGCAGCGGGGGTGAGGTCGGGCGCCCCTCGGTAAGTCCCACGTGGAGACCACAGCGTCACGCGCGCCGGCGCCTGCAGGCGGCAGCGCGGAGGAGCTGCTGGAGCTGGAGGTGCAGGGGACGTCGTTCAACCCGGGCCAGGGCGGCATCGCGGGCCTGACCTCGCTGCCGGCCAACCTGGAGGCGCGCGCCGGGGCAGCCCCGCTGCCCGTGACGGCCGCCGCCTGCGCACGGCTGCGCGCCGCGCCGGCCCTGCTGTGGGGTCGGCGGAGGAGCAATGCGCAAGCCCCCGCGTGCCTGGCCGGGCCGCGGCCGCGCCCGGATGCCCTTCGCTCCGCGGCCGCCGCCGCGCGCGCCGCCTTTCGCAGGCCGTCCTTAAGGTTATTCACTGGGTTTAAGGCGCCTATCGCGGCCGACGCAGCTGCGGCCGGCGCGGCCGCAGGCGCTCGCGGAGGTGTGCGCGGTGTGCAACGACGCGCGGATCGAGGCCAAGGACGGCGTGTTCCGCGCGGCCGGCGCGGCCACCGAGGCCGCGCTGGTCGTGCTGGCGGAGAAGCTGGGCGTGCCGGACGCGGGCGACCAGGCGCGCATCGGCGCCGCGCGGGCCGCGGACCCGGACGCGCACGCCGACGGCGCCTCGCGCTGGTACCACGCCAGGCGTGCGCTGCGCCGCCGGCCCTGCGCCCCGCGCGCGCCCCCGCCGCGCGCCCCGCCGGGGAAGGCGCGCCGCGCGGCCCCGCACGCGCCCCTGCAAACACGCCCCTGCAAGCGCAGCTGCGAGGCGGCGGCCGGCGCGCGGCGCGCCGGCCGGGCGCTCACCTGCCGCTTGGCGCTGCGCGCGCGGCAGGCTGCACAAGGTGGCGACGCTCGAATTTGACCGCGACCGCAAGTCCATGGGCGTCATCTGCGCGCCCGCGGCCGCCGCGGACGGCGCCGCAAACGGCGCCGCGTCGGCGCCGCCGCCCGCCGCCGCGCGCGTCACGCGGCGCGCGGCGCGCGAGGCCAGCAGCGGCGCAAGCGGCAACAGCGGGGGTAACGGCGCCGGCGGCGGCAACGTGCTGCTGGTGAAGGGCGCGGCGGAGACGCTGCTGGCGCGCTGCGACGCCGCGATGCTCGCCGGCGGCAAAGTGGTGCCGCTGGACGCGGCGGCGCGCGCCGCGATCACGCGGTCGGTGGACGCGATGGCGGCCGGCGCGCTGCGCTGCCTGGCGTTTGCGCGCCGCGGCGACCTGGGCGAGCTGGCCGGCTACGACGGCGAGGGGCACGCGGGCCACGCGCGGCTGGCCGACCCGGGCTGCTACGCGGAGATCGAGTCGGGGTTGACCTGGCTCGGCGTGGCCGGCCTGCAGGACCCGCCGCGCGCGGAGGTCCGCGGCGCGATCGGGCTGTGCGCGCGCGCCGGCATCCGCGTCGTCGTGATCACCGGCGACAACAAGCTGACGGCGGAGGCGATCTGCCGCCAGATCGGCGTGTTCGGGCCGGGCGAGGACCTGGCCGGCCGCTCGCTGACCGGGCGCGAGTTTACGGAGCTGCCGCTGGATGAGCGGCGCGCGATGCTGAAGGTGCGACGAGCCTAACCCTGACCCTAGACCTTTTGCCCCTGCGACACGCTCGTGAGCAGAAGGGTGCCAGCGGGGCTCGCGCGGCGCGGCTGCCAAAGCTCTGACCCTGCCCGCGCGCCCGCCGCAGGGCCCGGGCGGCCTGTGCTTCTCGCGCGCGGAGCCGCGGCACAAGCAGGACGTGGTGCGGCTGCTGCGCGAGATGGGCGAGGTGGCCGCGATGACGGGCGACGGCGTGAACGACGCGCCCGCGCTCAAGCTGGCCGACATCGGCATCGCGATGGGCATCACCGGCACCGAGGTCGCCAAGGAGGCGGCCGACATGGTGCTCGCCGACGACAACTTCTCCACCATCGTGCGCGCGCCCCGCCGCCCGCGCGCGCTCGCGCCGCCTGCAGCTGTCAAGCAGGTCATGCACTCGCCGTTGCAGGCGGCGCCCATGGGCATGTCCATGCCACGGCGTATGCAAGCTGTGCCATCATCGACGCTTTTTGGATTGGTCAGAATTGTTCGATACCACGCTGTCAACACCACCAGTTGTTTGCTGTATGCGTCTCTGTGACCCCTCTGGACCCTGAGTAGCGCACGTACGTGCGGCCGCGGCTCGCCCCCCGCCGGGCCAACCGTGCGGCTGCCCTCATGCAGCTGTGACTCTGGAGCCAGCTCTATTGGCGTGAAGCACGGGCGGACCCGCATTACCAAGCCCTGGGGCTGCCCCAGGTGGCGGCGGTGGAGGAGGGGCGCGCGGTTCACAACAACAACATGAACCATGGGCGGCCCCTATCTGAAGCCCTGGGGCCGCGGCAGGTGGCGGCGGTGGAGGAGGGCCGCGCGATCTACAACAACATGAAGGCCTTCATCCGCTACATGATCTCGTCCAACATCGGCGAGGTGGCCTGCATCTTCTTCACCGCCGCGCTCGGCCTGCCGGAGAACCTGATCCCGGTGCAGCTGCTGTGGGTGAACCTGGTCACCGACGGGCCGCCCGCGACCGCGCTCGGCTTCAACCCGCCCGACGTGGACATCATGCAGAAGCCGCCGCGGCGCGCCGACGAGGAGCTCGTGACGCCCTGGCTCTTCTTCAGGCGCGCGCCGCGCTCAGCAGCAGGTCTCTCCGGGGTCATACGCTTACCCTAGTCCTACTCTGCTACTGCCAGGAGCCGGCGCATGGCTGCGCAGCGCGCGCGCCGTGCGGCGCCGGCCTGCCCCGTCGCGCCTCCTGCCGCGGCGGTCTCTCCACGCCAGACCCAGCCGGCCGCCTCTCGGGCCTCGGCGGGCCGCCTGCGGGCGCCCGCGCCCGTGCAGGCAGGCGCCGCGCATGGCTGCGTGCGCCGGACGAGCGGGCCGCTGTCCGCGAGGGTCAGTCCTGACACAGCGCTGCTGCTGCGCGTGCGCGCCGACGGACGGCACGCGGCTGCGCAGGTGGGTGGTGGTCGGCGCGTATGTGGGCGTCGCGACGGTGGGCGTGTTTGTCGCGTGGTACCTGTGCCCGTCCTTCATGGGCATCGACCTGAGCGCCGACGGCCACACGCCCGTCACGCTGTGGCAGCTGCGCCACTGGGAGACCTGCGCCGCCTGGGATGGCTTCAAGGCGCGCGCCCGTGCCGCAGGCCCCCGCCCGCCGGCCGCTCCTCAGCGTCTCTGCTCGGGGACATGCTGGCTCCTCAAAGGGCGTCGCAAGCCGTGCGCTGGCGGTGGCTGTCGGCACGCGGCAGGCGCAGTTGCGTTCGGTGCCGCTGCAGGCAGTCGCGATCAGTGCCGCTGCAGGCAGTCGCAATCAGTGCCGCTGCAGGCGCTTGCTGCGTGTGCTCCCCGCGGAGCTGCTCGGCCCCGCGGGCGAGCAGGGCACTGTGTCTATGCGCTACTATGCGCGACCAGGCACCCACGCCGCCGCCTTTCAGGAGGGGGACGTGGATCGCGGCTTCCTAGCGAGAGCCCTGGCAGCCACGGCAGCACTGCACTCCGTCCTTTGTCTTCCGTCCTTCGTCCCAGGACGAGTGCAGGACGGACGGAGTGCAACTCTGCTGTGGTTGCCAGGGATGTTGCTAGGAAGCAGCGATGCACATCCACCTCCTGAAAGGCGGCGGCGTACGTGTCTGTCTGCTCGCAGTAGTGCACAGACATAGTGTCCTGCTCGCCCGCGGGTCCGAGCAGCTCCGCGGGCAAAGCCTGCGATTCGGAGTCAGCACGAACTAGCAGACACGCAGGCTCCCTCGCACAGAGCCCCACAGTCACGCTGCCACCCGGCCCTGGTCAGCCCCAAGTGGGATGCCAGGGCGCGGCGCGCGGCGCGTGAGCTAGGCTGCCCTCTGGGAGCCGGCGGCGCGCCTGCTAGTGCCGGCAGGACGAGCCGCCCGGGGCGCGGAGCGCAGACTCGGGGCGACGGGGGCGACTCTGGCAGCCGCATGGTCGGCGCGGCCGTCCTGCTTATTTTGCCCTACCCTACCCCACATCAAACCTAATCAGTGGCCGCCGGGGCGGCAGGCGGCGCCGTACACGGCGGGCGCGCGCACGCTGGCCTTTGACGACCCGTGCGACTACTTCCGGTCGGGCAAGGCCAAGGCAAGCACGCTGTCACTGAGCGTGCTGGTGGCCATCGAGATGTTCAACGCGCTCAACGCGCTGTCGGAGGCGCGCCCCGCGCGGCGGGTCAGCCGGGTTTGTGTCACGTCAGGAGAGACTGCGGGCGCTGCCGGCGCGCCGCAGGCGCGCGGCGCCGCGCGGCAGCCGACGCAGGAGCCTTGCAAGGCAATGTGATGTATATTTCATCTGAAGCGTGCATCATCCGGTGTTTTCTTCGTCAGTAGCTGCGAGGATGCACCCTGGGGCTGTCACACGCACGCCAGCAGCGCGGCGCTCCTTGTCGGCCGCGGGCCGCCATGGGCCGGCGCGACGCCGACGCGCCGCGCGGCGCCGCGCGCAGGACAACTCGCTGCTGCAGATGCCGCCCTGGAGCAACCCCTGGCTGCTGGCCGCGATGGCGCTCTCGTTCGGGCTGCACTGCGTGATCCTGTACGTGCCCGCGCTGGCCGCCATCTTCTCGATCGTGCCGCTGTCGGCGAACGAGTGGGCGCTCGTGCTGCTCTTCGCCGCGCCCGTCTGCCTCATCGACGAGGTGCTGAAGCTCGTCGGCCGGCGCTACGTCAACAGGCGCGGCCTGGCCTATTCAGGGCCTATCCAGGGTTTCTAACCCTAATTCTGGCCCTCCCGCACCGGGCGGGCAGAGGTGGGGGCGAGCGCGAGGCGGGTCCTGGCAGGGAGACTGTGTGTGTCACGCAACATCGCCTAAGGCATGCGGCGCGCACGAGGCCCTCGATGGGCCGCCGCGGATCCCCGGCAGGGCGTCAAGCGCACTCGCGGGCTTGCGCAGCGTGCAGACCCCATGCAGCCACGCGTCAGAGCAGCTGCACCATAACGTCACGTGCTGGAGCCGTGAGGCATGCTGATATACTTCCATTGGAGTGCTTTCAAGCGTGCCATGCAGGCATGGCATGTGAGCATGCATGGGGTATGCAGGTTCATGTAGCATGTCATGTTGTTGCTGAGGCTGGGCCATGCTGAGGCTGGGCAGGGGCTGATGGCATATGTCGGTCTGCGGCGACGCAGGCGAACACACGTAGCCGAGCCCGTGGCTTTGGTGCGACCCAAAGCGGAGTGAGGCACGCACCAGGAGCCACGGCGCCCAGCGTGCTGGGCAAAGCGCTGCTTTGCAGGACAGCGGGCCGGGCGCGGGCGACTGCGGCGGCAGGGGTTGGCGCACGGCTGCCGGGCAGCCCTGCACCATCGCGGGCCGGGGCAGGTTGCGGGGCCTGTGCAAAGCGTGCGAACGAGTGCTTTCTGCTGTTCGGCTGAACTGCGGTGCGGGGTGCCTGCGCTGCGCTGGGCGGTGCAGCCCTCCAGGGGTGCCCTGACTCGTGCTTGGAACCGTGCCGGACCGCCGGCAGAACGGCAGTGCAGGTAGAGCGTCTGTGCTGCATCGCTCCTCTCCACATGCAAGCAGTTGCTCGAGCTCGGGCCTCAAGTTGAGTATGCTGCTTTGCTGTGCCAAGCGCGAGAAAGCATTCTTGGATAAGCTTGCGTCAGCACATCAAGCGCCTTTTTCCATGCAGCGCTTGTCGAGGTGGCCGTCTGTGAGCCTTTCGTGATCCAACCGAGCAACACCGCACGCCGCAGCCTTGCTCGCTTGCTCGCAGAGCTGCTGCACCGACACACTGAGGTGCGCACCCTCCCTGGCCTGCACTGACGTGCCGGCACCGACCCACTGACGTGCCGGTACCGGCCCGAGCCTGTTCGGTGCCCAGTTGTGATAGCTGGGGGGGGGGCCTGGCTCGGGTCAGAAGTGATCCATCACCAAGTCAGCAACGCGAGCGGTGTCGGTCGCCGTGCTGAGGCCGACGTGTGGGCGGCAGGGACGGCATGCAGGAGGGTTTAAGCGGGATGCAGGACTGGGACTGGCGGAAAAGGTGCTGCCCCGAGCTTGGCACACTGCATGCTTGTGATGCATGCACTTTCTGCCTGGCGCGGTCGCAGCCGTGCACCGCCTGCACTGCACCACCTGCTGCGCAAGCAGCAGGAGCAGTGCGCTCAGCGCGCACTCGCGCCGGCCGCGCAGCTGCTGGGTGGACGACTGCGGCGACGGCGGCGGCGCGCTGCGGCACTGCGGCCTGGCCGGCGGCGAGTCGGAGGAGTCGTGCGGCCTGAGCGAGTCCGACGTCTTCTCGCTGGGGCTCACCGGCCTGCCCGGCCCAGCCGCGGTGGCCGCGGCGGCGGCCGCGGCGGCGGCGGCGGCGGCGGCGGCGACGGCAGCGGCGCAGCCCTGGTCGGCCTTTGCGCTAGGCGCGCAGGCGGAGGCCTGGCCGGGGGGCGGTCAGGTCCGCCTAGGGCCCAAGGCCCTAGGGGCGAAGGCGGAGGAGCCGTCGCTGCTGGAGGAGGCCCTCACCAGCTGCGGCCTGGCCAGCCTGTACCCGCAGCTGTCCGAGCGCTCGGCGCCGGCGTCGGCGGCCGCGACCGGCGCGCCGTGCGGCCTGGCCGGCGCCTGCGGCTCGCTCGGGCTGTTCGGCAGCCTGGCAACAGACGCACCGGGCCACCTTCCTATCCAGGTGGAGCTCCGCTTCTGCGCCTCTTGCAGCACGTTTTGCCGGAGAGCCAGAGCGCGAGTACCTTTGTCGGGGTTGTTGCTTTGCGGCTTTGAGTGGTTGGGCAGCTGTGGTCTCGCTGGCAGCCGACACGGCGGCAGCGTACGCCTGCTTCTTGCCTGGCTTGCCTGGTTTCCGTGAGCGCGACTCCGCAGGTGGCAGAGCAAGAAAGTGGGATCCCAACGCCCAAGGCGGTCAGGTCCGAGGGTTTGCACCGAGCGTGCTTGTTGTTTGCTGACCGGCTGCCGCGCCGCGCAGGCTGAGCTGCCGCCGTGCGGCTTCCCGGACCTCGGCTGCGGGCTGGGCGGCGACTATGGCGCGAGCGCCCTGGGCTGCGCGCCGCCGGAGCACAGCGGCGCGGCCGAGGTGCCCGACATCGCCCGGCTCGGCGGCCGCGCGGGCAGCCTGCTGTCCGCATGCGAGGCGCGCGTGCCGTCGGTCGTCATGGCGGCGCTCGTCACCGACGCGCGCCCGCTGTATGCGCTGCGGCGCACGAGTCCGCATGCGCCCCTGGACGTGTGTGATGACGAGGACGGAGGCACGCGCGGCATGGTATGGCTCCCGGACGCGGATGGGCTGCCGGTCGAGCGCGGCGCTGTGCGCATGGTCAAAGCGGAGGTGAAGGCAGAAGCGAGGGGCGACTGGGCTCGTGAGACGTGCGACTGCGTGCTGGGTGAGGCGCCTGTGCCCAAACAGGCGCAGAGGCCGGGACGGGCGCCGGCGCCCAGTCACGCGCCTGCCCCGCGCCGCCGCCGCGCCGCACTGGTCGCTCTCGCACGCATGCGTAGCGGGGTCAGCGACGATGAGGCCGGCGCCGGCAGCGGCGATGACAGCGGCGCCGACAGCGACGCCGGCGGCAAGGACGTCACTGATGGCGACGACAGCGACGGGGCGGACACGCGCTTGGCGCGGCGCGAGCGCCGCGCCCGCGCGGGCACGTGCGCGGGCGGCGGCACCGGACAGCCGCGGCCGGCGGCGACCCGCGAGCAGCCCGCTGCTGGTGCGCGAAGCCGTGCAGCAGGGCTTCTGTGTATGGTAGAGGGTTGCTGGCGAGGTGGTGCCGGCGCTGGAGGTACCTCACGTGGCATCCCGCGTGGCTGGCAAGCAGTTTGTTCTTGGCTGGCAAGCATTCCGGCAGGGCAGTGCGCAACAAGTAGGTGTGTGTGCAGGCAGGCGTGCGAGCGAAAGCGCGTACAGTGTCCGCTGCGGCCTCATTGCGCATGCGCAAATCGCAGGCGGCGCGGGCGGCGTGGCGCGCCACGCGTGCCTGCAGCGCTACCGCGCGAAGAAGGCGCGCCGGCTGTTCACGCACACCGTGCGCTACGCCGCGCGCAAGGCCAACGCCGACCGCCGCCCGCGCGTCAAGGGCCGCTTCGTCAAGGCGTCGGAGCTGGCCGCGTACCTCGCCGCGCAGGCCTGACGCGGTCGGCTCCTGCCTGTAGCGCGCATTGCGTGCGGCCGTGCCCTAGTGGATGGGCCGCACGTGTTGGGGAGGGCTTGATCGCTGGTTGCCGGCGTCCCCTGAGCGCGGTCTTGGCACGCACGGCGCAGCGCGCCTGCTGGCTGAACCGAGCGGCTCAGGTGCAGCAAAATTTTGATACGCGCGGCGCGCATGGCCGCTATGGCTGCTTGAGTGCTGCATCTGCAGAGTTCATTGTGCCCTGCCAGCAGCAGGGGCGGCCCCCAGGATTTTTTGGGGGGCGCACACCATGCAGCTTTGCGGGTGACGCGCAGCGGCGCCTGGGATTATTTATGTGAACTGATACGAATTCCTTGATGTGTGGCCGGCCGCGGCTGCGGCGCGCTGCCACACCACGCGCGCTGGCCACGCCGCGCGCGGGACAGCAGCATGACCGCAGCCGGCGCGTCGCTGGCAGAGAGTGTGTGAATGGTGAGAGCGCGTGAGAGTGTGAGCGGCGCCTGCACGCGCTGCAGCCGCCGCGTGTACCATGTGTGAGCGATAGTCTGCGAACGTGTGAACATATGGTCAACGCTGTGCTGCGACGTGCGCACCCGCATTTTGTGCTTTTCTGGAGAGCGCGAGTGGCTCGTGTTGCATGTCATTGGATGGGGGAGCCGATGCGTGCCGAGCCATGCATGTGGCACCCGCCCTTGGCGGGTGTGCATGGCTTCGTGGCGCCGCACGCGCACCCGGAACCGTGTTTTTGCACTCTCACGTGGCCGCGTCGTCCCAGCGGCGGGGGACACGACGAGTAAGGGCCTGCCTGGCAGGAGCGGGCCTGTCGAGGCTGGCTGGCTTGGGTGTGTTTTGAAAGACGCTGCTGCCACAAGGCGCCCGGCGCGCGCTCAAGCAGCAGCGTGGCCCGTCTGGCACCAGAATTTATGTGGGCCCGCTTGGGCAAGAGCGGCACCAAGTGTTTATAGCTGGAGACCCTGGCATGTCTACTGGTCTGATTGCAGAGACGGCAACCGGCCTGGCTGCAGTGACGGCGAAGAGGTCGGGGCCTGGCCAGGGAGCGCAGGTTGGCCGTAGGCCATGGGCTAGGCCGAAGAGTTGTAGTGATGCTGTGGCGTATTATGAGCGAGCGTTCAAATTTGCTGCCTTTTGCTGCAGGTGGGGTGCGCGTGTTGGCTGCAGAGCGTGCGAGAGTGGTTTCGCATGGTCGTGCTGGCGAGCTGGTCCGTTGAGTGTGCGGTGTGCGGTGGTGCGAGCAATAATGTGGCACTCGAGACGTGGGGAGGTGTGTGTCATGATGGCAGACTTGACGTGCCAGCAGTACTTGCAGAAGGTGCATGTTGCATTATGTGCTGCTTGCCTGATGTGTATTTGTAGCCAGTAAGTATGAAGGCAAATAAGTGCGCTGCCTCTTCCTCTTGGTCCTGCCTTGGGCTTGATGGCGTGTCTGGTGCCGTATGAGACAAGGTGCGTGTGCTGATCCAGAATGGCAAACGGGCACCACCCATCGTCTTTCCCATTCGTGTGTAGCACACATTGTATGTCTCCGGCATCAGACGGCATTCCAAGCTGGGGTGGTGGAGCAGAGAGAGGCCCTCTATCGACTGATCAAATAAAAAAGCCTACTTAGTACCTGGCGCCCAAACAGCTCGCTCTGCCCGAATGACGCCAGCATGCATACAGCGCCTCTACCATACCAGCAAGCGGTCAGCACCGTGAGGCGGCCTCACTGAGGCCGTAGCACGCGCACCGCGCTACCCGCGCTGCACCTGGGAGAAGGTGCTGTTGCGCCAGAAAGCGCACGGAACCGACCACAGGCTCGAGCCTCAGGCAGGGAGCGGCCGCCTCGAGGCTGCGCCGCGGCTGCTGGCCGCTGCATGGTGAGCTTTGCCGGCCAAGTGCTGCCGCCGTCGCCGGTCCTGGCCCCGCGCGACGATGCAGCGCAGCGCCTCGCCGGCAAGGCCAGCACGTCGCAGCGCGCGCCGGAGCGGCGGGAGGTGGCCGCGGAGGCGGAGGAGGACGAGGACGCCGCGCCGCGCAACGACTCCGAGGCGGTGACCTCCGCAAAGCTGCTGCTGGCCGGCGGCGTCGCCGGCGCGGTCTCCAAGTCGGCGACCGCGCCGCTGGCGCGGCTGACCATCCTATACCAGGTGCGCGGCCAGGTGCCCCGGCGGCGGCGAACGGGCCCGGGAGCTCGTGCATGCGGAATATGCTGGCAAGCAGGCTCGGCGCTGCGTGTTGGGCCCCACTCGCTCTCCCGGCGTGCGTACGTTTCCCTCTATTTCTGCGCGGCAGCGCTCACTTAGTCATCTGCGTTGAGTGCCGCGCAAGTGCAGGTGCATGCCAGGCAGCCAATGTCGCTGCTGTGCGGTAGGAGGAGAAGGCTGGTTGGCGTATGCAGATGGATGCAGAAGGGACAGGAGATGGAGCTGTCACAAGCGTCCCACAGCGCTGGCTGTAGCGCTGAGCCTTGGCCAGAGACAGCCAGATGCTATACAAAGCACAGCAGTGAGAGCAGGCAGGAGAGCGTAGAGCCTGGCAAGGTGTTGCACGTACCACTTTCGCTGGCCGCGCAGGTGCAAGGCCTGGAGCGGCCGCCGGGGGCACTGGGGGCGCGCCCCGTGCGTATGGGCCTGGGCGCTGCCTTCACGCAGGCGCGGCCCATCTTGCGAACAGGAGCGGTTTTGTAAGCGACGTGGTCTGAGCAACGTGGCTTGCAGTCCTGCAAACTCATGCCCCCAAGTGGAATTTGAACTCTGGTGCTCAGCCAAAGCGGGGCTCTCCTGCACTGTCTCCCACACCGCCTGTTACAAGTGCTTGGGACGGCGAAGTAGGGGGGAAGCAAAGCGCGTGGGGATCCTGGCGTGGCGCCTTGCCGCAGTGCAGCGGACGCCCGCGCGGCCGCCCGCGCCCTGCGCGGCGGTGGCCAACGCGGCCCGCGCGCGTGCGCGCCAGGTGATCAAGCGCGAGGGCGTGCGCGCGCTCTGGCGCGGCAACGGCGTCACCATCGTGCACCGGCTGCCGTACAGCGCAGTCAACTTCTGGGCGTACGAGCGCTTCACGGAGATGTGGCTGCACCGCTACCCGGCGGGCGGCGGCGGGGGCGCCCGCGCGCCCGCGCGCGCCGGAAGCGGCCGCTCCGACATGCTGCGCCGCCTGGCCGCGGGCGGCGCGGCCGGCCTGTGCGCGTGCACGCTGGTGCGGCCCGCCCTGCGCTGCTGTCGGCCCCGCTCCCATCAAGGCCCTGCCCGCTTCATGGCCCGGGCGGGCGGCGCGGCCGGCCTGTGCGCATGGGGCTATGGGGGATGACCCTGCGCTTCAGGCCTCTGACGTCAGACCCGCGGAGGACCACAACAGGGGCTGAAGCCCCAGTGGGCTGCGCCAGGCGTACCCGCTGGACCTCGTGCGCACGCGGCTGGCCGCGCAGACGGGCGCGCGCTACTACCACGGCATCGCGCACGCGCTGCGCACGATCGTGCGCGAGGAGGGCGCGCGCGGGCTGTACAGCGGCCTGGGCGCCACGCTGCTGCAGGCGCGCGCCCCGGGCGGTGCTCCCGAGCGGGCCCCACCGGGCAGCGGGGTGCCGCCCGCTCGCGCCCGCCTGCACAGGAACAGCGGGGGGCGTGTGTGGAGGGCGCACGCGCAGCAGACGCGGCGAGGGCTCTGCGAGGCCCGAGCGAGCTGGGCAGCTGCGTCGGCGGCGGCGCCCCTGCGCACCAGCAGCCGTGCTGCGCGCTGCCGGCAGAGCCCTAATCCCATCCTTTACCCTACCCTATTGCACGGCGCCGCAGGTGACGCCGAGCCTGGCGATCAACTACACCGCGTACGGCACGCTGCGCAGCACCTGGTGCCAGCTGCGCGGCGAGCATGAGCCTACGGCGCGCCGCCCCCGCCGCCCGGCCGAGCCGCGGGGTGCCCCTGGCTGCGCGCGCGCTCGGCACGCCGGGGCGCCGCCAGGGCGCAGTCCGGTTCTCTGTGCAGTTGCAGCCGCAAGCCCTGCTCTGCTGCAGGGCTTGCGGCACAGCGCGGTGCGGCATCCTCTGCAGTGAGCCCTGACATGCGCGGCGGCCCCGGCGTGCACCTCTGTGCTCTCGCCTCCCCTTGGCACATGCGCTGATGGTCTCCGTGCAGCGCGAGCCTGCTCACGCAGGCAGCGGCGCAGGTGACCATGAGCCTGGTGTGCGGCGGCGTGGCGGGCCTGGTGTCGTCCACGGCCACCTTCCCGCTGGACCTGGTGCGCCGGCGCATGCAGCTGGAGGGCCAGGGCGGCGCGCGGCGCTACGCCGGCTACACCGACGTCGTCGCCTCGGTGCTGCGCCGCGACGGCCTGCGTGGCTTCTACGCCGGCATCCTGCCAGAGTACTATAAGGCGCGCGGCGTGCCGTAAAGTCCGGCGCTTGTGGGCTGCTACGGCATGCACGGCCGTTGCACGGCGGCGCCCTGCGAAGCTGTTGGCTGATGTGGATGTGTACACTCCCATGCTGAGTAGCCGGCTTCCAGGGGCAGTACGGTGCACGCATGAACGAGGCTGCTATCGAATTTTTTTATAGTATTGGCGAGTTTGCTCACTCCCTTATGCCACCCTCTCTGCAAACTGGGACAAGTACAGTATCTCCAAGACACCTGTGGAGCTGCGCGGCCGGTGAGGCTAATACGCGCGGTCGCACAGGTGGTGCCCGGCGTGGCCATCGGCTTCTGCACATACGAGTTCATGCGGAAGGCGCTGGACGTGCAGACCAACCTGGGGCTCGTGCGCTAGCGGCGCCCCGCGCGTGCGGCGACCCCAGGGCGCGCGGGCCGCTGTGCCGCCCCCGCGCCCCTTGCCCCAGCAGAGCACATCCTGCGGCACAGAAGGCTTTGATCTGTCTGCTCTGAGGCCCCCGCCGCCCCGCGCGCTTACGGACCCACGCAGGCCGCCGTACAGGCCCGCACAGTGGAGTTGCCGCACTGCTGAGGACTGTCTGCTGCCCCGCACTCACCGCGTTCAGTATGTGGCACCCAGGCCGCCCGCCCGCTCTGCCGCAAGGCAGTGCGATGTCATGTCATGCTGTTCAGGCTAGGCCAGGGTGTGCGCTCGAGGGGCCATATGCCCCCCGGGCAGGTGTGAGCTCTGTGTCTCGCTTTTGTGTTCTGCTTTCTTACACGGACGCAGCGTATGAGTCAAGCCCTGCAATGAACGCATGTCTGCTGAGCAGTATATACACCTACTATGTCTGCCCTCCCCCTTCAGCATAGGCGGTCCTGCCCTCAGTGCCTGGATAAAAATGGGCAGAGCATGGCCTGAAAGCCTCTGTGAGTGGTAGCGGCTCCACTCATGACGGCCACACAGGGCCGCCATCCAACGGCGGTGAAGTCAACATCCATCAGAGCCGCAACGCAGCGCCTGCCTCTCCGGGCGCGCGATGTTGGAAGAAACGCGTGTCTGGCAGATCGGGAAAGCCTCAATGGTGACACTCAGAGCCGCTGCATCTCTGTACTTCCACAAGCTCTGGCTGCCATGAAGCAGCCCGCCAACGCGCTGCTTCACAGCCCCTGCTGAAACTCATCCTGGAGACTTTGACAATGCGCCCGGTGTGCGTCCTGCCCCTCACCAACCCATGGCCTGCATCCAGCGCCACTCCGTGGCAGCAACATGCACCCAGTGTGTACCATGCAATGCCCCCTGTCCAATGCCTTGTGCATTCTCTGCCAGCAAAATGTATACACAAACCTCCTCCAGGCCTCCTGCAGAAGGCAATGCTGCCGCGCATGTGCTCACCTGCGGCCAGCTCACGCAACGGCGCAGCGGCGGCCGGCAGCGTCACATGCCTGGGGGGGGGGCAGCAGGCATGGCCCCTGTGCGAGGGCCCGAGGTCGCCCCCACCACAGAGCCCGCTGTAGCGCGGCCGTCGATCACAAGGCAGCACAGGCGGGGCAGCCGAGCCTCAGCTCTGCGCATCGCGCCGCGGCGAGCGCCTCTCGGCCGTGGGCGCGCCCGGCGCGGGGCGGTATGCGCCGCCGAGGGCAGCCTCCGGCGCCCGCAGCGCGGCAATGGCGTCCGCCGGCCGCTCCTGCGCACGGAGAGCGGGATTGAGCTTGCCCAGGCCCCAGCGCGGGTGCTGCGTGTTACGCGGGCAGTGGCATGCCTGTTTTGGGGGAGCTGGCATGCCACAGCTACATTCGACCGACACTCAGGCAGATGGATGCATTCGTGTGTGATCCACACGCTCGAGCAGGCACGGCGGAACAGCGACGCATGTGAAGCTCCGGCGCGCATGCCAGTCAGCGCGCGCGAGCGCAGGAGGCAGCGCGCACCGGCGCCTCGGCGTCAAAGGCCTGCGCGTCGCCGGGCTTGGGCGCGGCGGCGCTGTCGGGCACGTCGGAGAGGCTGCGCTTGGGCGCGCCGTGCCGCGCGGCCGCCGGCCGCGCAAGCGACTTGCAGTACAGCGCGCCGAACACGACCACAGTGCCCGCCCTGCTCGGCGCCAGCAGTGGCACTGTATCATGCGCATGCAAGGTTCAGGATCTGGCTGGTGTGTGTAGGGTGTACAGAACTGGTGCTGTCTGACAGCAGCGGACTCGCTGCGCCATGGACGCGCCGCAGTGGGCAGGGCTTCCGCGGCAGTGTGGTGCAGATCGCAGGCCAGCGCGCCAATCACCAGTGCTGTGGCGCGCCCTTGTGGGATGCCATCAATGCAGCAACCGTCGGCCGACTGCCACAGTGCAGCTTCCGGCCATCAGGGCCGAGCGACATTGCGTGCAGCAGATGCAGGGAACATCCTGCATGGTGCTACCATCAGGCGCCCTGGCCTTGCCGAGCGCGCAGGGACCTGCATGCCGCTCTGCCGAGCGGCCCCAGCGCCTCCTGCTGCGCGGCTCCGCGGCTGCACAGACGGGCGGCCGGGCATGGCCGGGCGGGCCGGGCGCGCGCCACTGGCCGTGCGACAGGGGGTGCCCGAAGAGCGCGCAGGAGAGCAGGATAGACAGGAACTGGCGCGTGTTCATGACGGTCGCGAACAGCAGCGCGCCGTACGCGCGGATCGTGTGCATGATGAACAGCTGGCCTGCGCGCCCGGTCCGAGTGCGCCAAGTGCAACGTGCATCGCAACAAGGGCGCTCACATGCACCGGCTGACCAGCAAAGGCCTGGGTGCAAAGGGGCCGACTTGCGCTGCGAGAACATGGACATGCTTTGGGTTTGGAAGCAGCTCATGTCAGAGCAACGCGAGCGTGAGTGTGCTTGGCCCGCCGTGCGAACGCAGGGTGTGGCGCTGCGGTGAGCCTGGCGCAGCTGCGCCAGGGCGCACCGATGGTGGCGGACAGCGACAGCGACAGCAGCGAGATGAGCGCCTCGGGGTGCCGCACGACAAAGTCCACCGCCGGCGCGAGCTGCCCGGAGGTGAGCAGCCCTGCGGCCGCGTGCGCGCGGCGGCTTAGCAGCGCTGCGTGGGCCGCCAGGCAGCTCATACCCACCATGCTGCGCAATGAGGCTGTGGGATGCTGAGCGGCTTGGTGCATGCACATGCATCCGATCAACTGCCGGGCATCTTGCAGGCAACCCACTGGGCGTGCCAAGGGTTGGGGCGACAACCATCCCCGAGAGCAAATTTAGAGGCGAGGGTGACATGAGGCTCGTCAGCCAGAGCAATGCGCTTCGGGATCATCCGACTCTGTGGCGCCGGCGCGCGCGGGGCGGGCACCGGCGGCGCTGATGAGCGAGGAGAACGCGTTCACGTACAGCATCTGGTTGAACGCGCTCATCTGGTAGCCGCGGAACAGCTTGTCCTGGAACGTGCTGGTGAAGCCGTCGGCGCCCAGGTAGCCCAGCATGAGCAGCAGGCCCTGCGCGCCGCCCTTCCCGTTGCCTCTGAGGGCGCGGCTGCGCTGGCCAAGGCGTGATATCGCACAGTGCATGACGCGGCTGGCCGGCACCACACGCGTTGTGCCGCTGCTTCTTCCATGACAAGGCGGAAGGTTTTATGGGCCTGTGATCAATGAAACCTGCTTCTGCCCACTTTACTTTGTGCACAAGCGCCCCCAGCCGCCTGCCTTCAGGGTGCCGCGAGAAGACCGACCGACCCTGCCGGCTCCTGGCTGGGGTGATTGGCCGGGGCGCACCAGCAGGCCGCCGCCGCCGGGCGCGCCGCCGCCGTGCGCGCGGCCGCTGCTGGAGGGGCCGGTCATGAGGAAGATGGTGCAGCCGGCCGTCACGGCCAGCGCCAGCGCGTACTCCAGCGGCTTGTACCTGGCGGCAGGGTTTGCCAGGGTTCCTGGGGCTGTGGCTGCGTGTGCTCCTGCGGCTTGTGTATCTGGCGGCATATTAGGGTGATTAGGTTTTGGCTGCGCGTACTCCGGCGGCTTGTACCTGGCGACATGTCAGGGTTTGTGGGGCCCTGGCTGCGGCAGGCGGTCGGGGCCAGGCAGATTCGGCAGGTGCGCGTGCGAAATGCATGCGCTCCATTGACGATCAGCGCCGGCACATAAGCACTGGGGCTTGCATCTGGCTGTGTGTCAGGGTGTCAGGGCGCGAGCCGCGGCGGGCGCCAGTACCGGACAAGCTTGGCTGGGGCGCGAAAGTCAACCTAGTTTCACCCCATTTCCACTGCGGGGCAGCACTGCATGTCGGGCTCCTCACGACAGCGCATTTCTGTGACATGTGCGTGTCGGGCGAGCGGTCTGGAAGGGCGCACCGCTTGTGCATGATCAGGGTGCCCCAGGCCATCACCGGCAGCATCTTGGCGCACTTGCCCAGCGTCTGTACGGGGAAGGACACATACCTGCACATGCATGGTTCACTTGTGATGCCGACCGCGCTCGCACTCTGTGCAGCTGTGCGGCCACACCCAGGACGACAGGTCGACCAGCACTCAGTACTGCACATGTGTGCGTGCAACGTCAAGCAAACAGCGGCACTGCAAACTCGGGTTCACCAACTAAGCAGACGCCTCCAAGCGGCATGAAACACAGTGTCAGGCCAGCGCAATGCTTGTACTATGTTGCAGGAGTGCATAGAGGTGGAGCGTGACATTCAGAGTGCGCTATCCGAGGGCGCGGCGCGCACTTCAAGGCCTCGTACTGGCATGTGGTCGCAGCCACATTGGAAAGCGACACCAGCGCATATGCTGAGGGTGGCGCCACTGGACTGAGGCTCTGGCCAAAGGCCTGCGCACGCCGTGGTCACAATTCTTTTATTCACGGGTAGAGTGGCAGGAGACCGGCGGTCACCAGGTTTCACGGCACAGACACAGTGGAGGCAGGACTGCGTGCCCAAGCAGGGGAGGGTACCAGGAGCAGGCCGAAGGACTGCTTGCTCAAGCAGGGGAGGGTACCAGGAGCAGGACGAAGGCCAACACAACCGTGAGCAAGCGGTTGCACAGCACCAGGAAGAGCGAGATTGTGAAAAACTCTCCAGACTCGCCGTACGGCTGTGTCATGATGCGCTCCTGCAGGCGCACCGCAGCGCTGCTGCACTACGAACGTACATGGCGGAGCAAAGCTTTGTGAAGCCCAGGCACGCAGCAAACACTTTGCCAAAGTTAGACAGCAAGATGCGCGTCCCGTGTGGGATGCACTCCAGGTTAGCACCTGCAATACGCTGTAGAGCATAAGCGATGCAATAATACCAGCTGCGCACACTACGAGGTGCAGTCTGCCGGCCAGAGTGCCGCCTGGATTTGCCATGCTGCTGCTGCCGGTCTCCGCTGGAGGCGCGCTGCTCTCACTCTGCACCCCTGTGCCCTTCAGCTGCCCCATATCTGCCCCAACGCTGGACCTGCGCACGCGTGCGCCCTGCCCGGCACTGCCGCTTTGATCACGCACCCGAGATCGCGCCTCGACCATCACCCCCTGCTCCGGCAGCGCCAATTGGCGTTCATGTGCCTGAGATGCATGCCACGCACGGGCGTTTAGCCTGATGGTCTCACCGGGCCTGCAGCTCTGCGTCCGAAGCCACTCAGTGACTGCTGCAGCAAAATATTGCAAATAAATATATAAGAAAATGAATCAGTGCATGCATTGGTGTGTTGAAATAACAAGTCATGAAACAAGTCTTTTGTGCTTGGCGAGGAGAGCGAGCAGGCACTAAGCTGTGCCCACCGCCTGCTGGGTATGCATAGCCATACGCACCTGCGGCAGCTGGTGTGCTGCTTATGGAAAGCGCACGGCCATGTCCCATCCGCTCCGCCACTGCAAGTGCGTTGGAGGAGCGGAAAGCACCAGGCCTTCTTGGACTGCAGACACCAGCGCAGGCGTAAGTGCACAGCCAGTGCGGGCGCCCCGGAGGTGTGGTGTGCACAGCCAATACGCTCTGCTGAAGCTCCAGCACGGGAGTGCACCAGCTCGTGTGAGCGCTGGATGCGCTGCCTGGCGCAGGTGTCAGAGCGCGTGCAGGCCACTGACGCGCCTGTCATAGTGAAGACCAAGCAGCTCATGGCCGGCGCCAGCGACGTCCTCTCCCTGGCGCAGGGCGCGCACACTGCCCTGCAGAGCACCGCCACGTGCCTGACACCTGGTTGCTCAGCCTCACCCTCCTGGCTGCTCCGTAAACAATGCTCTCTCCGTGAGCCAAGCAAAGACATGCTTGACGCACCTACAGGGGTGGTGCACTGGGCGCCGCCTGCGGCCGCGCTGGAGGCAGCAGCCGCGCTCGTCCCCGACGCGCGCGTGTCTGCGTACGGGCCGTGCCACGGCCTGCCGGAGCTGGTGCGCCTCTGCGGCGCGCCTGCATGCACCTGCCCGCTTGTCAGCTTGCTGGTGCAAAAACGGAGCCAGTTATACCCATGTTCCCCTCTGTCGCGTCCGCTGCACGCGGGAGAGCGCCCGACTGCCACGCACCGTGACTGCCGCACCGCCGGGCGGGGCCGCGCCTCACCCGCCCCGCGCTGCGCGCGCAGGTGGCCGCGCTGCAGGCCAAGCTGGCGGCGGAGAACGGGCTGCCGGGGCACGAGGCCATGGTGACGGCAGGCGCGCCCGCCCACGCTGCGTGCTGGTTGTAGGGTAGGGTTAGGGTCAAAGCAGGCCGGCCTCGGGCGGACGCGCTCGTGCTGGCTTGTCCTGCGGCTGCTGGGTGCTGGTCCGCGAACATGGCGCGCGGCCCGGTCCGTGCGCTTGCCGGGCGCCGCGCGTGAGCGCCGAGCGCTGCTCGCCCCATGACAACTGCATGTGCGCCGCTCCGCTTCACACGTCTGCCTGCATGCGGCCCGGGGTGCTGCATGCCAGCTGCACGCGGTGAGCGCGGGGCGCACGGGCGTGCCGCCGGATGCCTGCGCGCGCCCATGCAGGTGCCAACCAGGCGTTTGTGAACATCGTGCTGACGCTGCTGGATGCGGGGGACCGCGCCGTGCTCTTTAAGCCCTACTACTTCAACCACCTGATGGCGCTGCAGGTGCCCCGCATGCGCTGTTGGCGCCCGGGCTCGGGCAGGTGCACTGGGGGTGTAGCCCGCCAATGGTCTGAAGCTACGACAGGGGACGGGTGTTCTCAATGTCTCGTGTCCACAGCAATGTCGTCGCAAGGAAGAACGCGATTGTGGCGCATCTCTGCTTTTACCTGCTTTGATTGAAGTGGCCTCTCGCCAGCTGTTGCCCAGCACTGGCAAGCACTATGCAGTGCTCGCCATGTGCTGTGTTCACACGCGCGCTCGTCTGGGCGCAGTGCCGCCATCAACGGGCGCTGAGGTTGGCGCGGCGCCAGGGCCGTGCTGTGCGCAGACAGCATGCACCAGGATGTAAGTGGGTCGGAGCCACGCAGCGCCGTGCTCGCAGCGCCGCACCTGCGTCTGAGGGCGGGGCCGCACGGCAGATAACCGGCTCGGACGCAGCGTGCCCTAACACTCACAGCGCCGCATCTCAGGCTGATGGGATGGGGCCGCGTGGCAGATGACCGGCGGCGGGCGCGGCGTCGCGCTGGGCCCGTGCCACGCAGACAGCATGCACCCCGACCTGGACTGGCTGGAGGCCGAGCTGGCGGGGCCGCGACCGCCCAAGATGGTGGTCATTGTGAACCCTTGCAACCCTACCGGTGAACCCCTTTGCAACCCCCAGGCTGTGAGCAGGGATGCGCGCGTCGAGGAAGGGGCAGTCCGCCACAAGCTGACCTGCTGTGCGTCGCAGGGCGTTAGCGCTTGGTGTTGTGGCGGCGCCGCTTACTGTCGCTGACCGGTCGCGCAAGCTGCAATATCTTCAACTGCTTAAATATGGAGGTTTGCTAGTTTGCTATTTAGCTTTCATGAGAGCTGTCAATCACGTGTGGTATAGTGTAGGCAGGCACATTGCTTGCGGGTGGCGCGCAGGCGTGCTCCTGGGGCGCGAGGAGCTGCAGCGCGCCGCGGAGCTGACGCGGCGCGCCGGCGCCTGGCTGGTGCTGGACAACACCTATGGTGCGGTGCGCCGGCCTCGGCGCCGCCCTGGCAGGGGTCCGCGGGGCGTGTCATGCAGGGAAGGCCTGGAGGTGTGAACAGCTGCGCTGTCTTGCGCGCGGGCTGCCGTCCTGCGACCAGATGGGCCTGCAGGGACGGTGGCGCTGCGCCGAGCAGGCAGCCGCTGGATTGTTGCCGCGCTGGAGAGCGCAGGGCCCCAGTCGCGCGCGTGCGTCGGCACGCCTGTGCGATCAGCCTGCCTCCGCCAGGCCTGCTCACGCGGGCAGCGCGGCGGCCGGCAGAGCACTTTGTGTACGACGGCGCGGAGCATGTGTGCGTAGCCGCGCCGCACGTCCTGCACGTCTTCTCCTTCTCGAAGGCGTTCGGCATGATGGGCTGGCGCGCCCCCGCGTCCACCGCCTGCGCAGCGGGCGCGCTGCCGAAAGCAGGCGCAGGCGCTGGTGGGACGGCCTGTCCACCTGTGCCTGCGGCAGCGCGCCCGCTGCGCCGTCCCCATGCGCACCCCGTCCTCCGGCACTGGTCGAGACACCTGGGCCGGTTCAGCCGCGTCCCTGCTCTTCCTGGCCTTGACATCGGGCGCGGTGGTGGCCTGCCGAGCGTGAAGCCTGCTCGCTGTGCGACTTCCCGCACGCTGGCACCACGCCAATGCCACGCACAAGCCTATTTGATGCCCCAGGCGGCCTCCAGCTCCCCTTTGAGTTGCACACCACGCCGCGCGCCGGACGGCGGGGCCGCGACGCGCAGGCGCGTGGGGTACATCGCGTACCAGGGCGCCGCGCTGGGCGCGCAGCTGCTCAAGGTGCAGGACACCATCCCCATCTGCCCGCCGCAGCTCAGCCAGCACCTGGCGCTGGGCGCGGTAGCGGCGGGGCGGCCCTGGGTCGCCGAGCGCGTGGCCGCCATCGCCGGCAACAGGCGCGCTGCCGCCGGGCCTCTGTGAGGTGGCGCGGCTGCCGGGGCCCCTCTGTGTGCTCTCCGCTTGCCCAATGAGCAGGCTAGCGCTGTCAACTTGCTGCTCTGTGTGAAAAAGATAAGTAAGTCAATTTTCCATGTGTGTGCCGCGGGACTGCACCTGCGCGTCCCTGCCAGCCATCATAGGCTCCAGCGCGCCAGCCGGCGCCGGCGCCCCGCCGCGCCCGCCAGCGCGGCATGCTGTCTCGTTGGCTGCGGGGAACGCCCCGCATGTGCCGCCACGCGCAGCCCCACGGGCGGCGCGCGTGCGCCAGGGCGGCGCTGGTGCGCGCGCTGGCGCCGCTCGCGGAGCTGGGCCCGGAGTACCTGGCCGCGAGCGAGGGCGCCATCTACCTCTGGGCGAAGCTGCCGCCCGGTGCGCCCGGGGGGGTGGCTGCGGCTGTGTCTGCAGGGCGCCGTCCGCGCCCGAGTCCCACGGAGCTTGTGCTGTGTCTGACGCGCATTTTCCCCGCGGCAGGGTGCGCCGGGGGGTAGGGTTAGGGTAGGGAGGGTGTAGCTGCCGCCTGGTGGGCCGGAGTACCTGGCCGCGAGCGTGGGCACCATCTACCTCTGGGCGAAATTGCCGCCCGGTGCGCCCGGGGGGGTTGCTGCGGCTGTGTCTGCAGGGCGCCGTCCGCGCCTGAGTCCCACGGAGCTTGTGTTGTGTCTGACGCGCATTTTCCCCGCGGCAGTGTGTCGTGCAGGGAGCGCGCGCCAGTTGGAGCGTCGCATCCCCCGCACCCTGGCTGTGGGGGTGGCAGCATGCGCACGCTGCCCAGGCTCTGCGCCTTGGAACCCTGGCACAAGCTGGCGTCCTTATGCAAGCTAGGCTTTTCTAGGGTTACATGCGCACGGACGCACAGAGCGCGCAACCGGCGCCAGGCTGCGAGGACGACGAGGCGGTGGTCGCGTGGCTGGTGCGCGCGCACGGCGTGTGCCTCATCTCGGGCTCGGCGTGCGGCGCGCCCGGCTACGTGCGCGTCGCGTTCGCCAACCTGCTGCCGGAGCAGTGCGCCGCCGCCGCCGGCCGCCTGCGCGCCGGCCTTGCGCAGTTGGTCGGCGAGCCGGGCGTGCTGGATGACGCCGGGCCGCGAGTGGCGGGCGGCGGTGGGAGCGCGCGCGGCGCGCAGGTCGTGCCCGCCTAGGCCGGCTGCCCGATTGCGGGCGGGCTGCCGCCGCGATGCGGACCCTCGCGCGGGGCGCGGCGGCTGCCGCCTGTGCCGGCCGGCTCAGATTGAGCAGCTCGGGTCCTAAGGCGCGGGCGTGGGCGTGCCAACGGGGAGCAGGCGCGCTCTCGTTCGGGAGCGGCGCCTGTTGCCGCGGCGCTCCAGGCCCCTGGCAGCCTGGCAGCAGGTGGTGGTGTGCTCCTTGCGCGGCGCTGTGCATTTCTACGGCGTCGCATGGGCGCAGGCAGCTGCCTGGTCCCGCGCTTGGTGAAGCCTGTAGTAGCCGTGCTCGGGCGCGGGCCTGCGCAGGCTGTCCGACGCTGTCTTGCAGTGCAGGTACAGGCGCAGACGGTGCGGTACTTGGTTGCTACAGAGAGACAGTCTGGGAGTGCGTCCGGCTGCAGCGCCCCCTTGCCCTCCAGATCAAGGGCAGGGTGAGCGCAGGCTGCTTGTAAGGACAGGCGGGTGTCTCGCTGGTGCGAAGATCATGAGCAGGAAGTGATGCAGGGAGAGGCCTGCAGCAGCAAAGCTGGTGATGCTTCCTGACCTGTCAAAATCTAGGCATGCGCGTGGTCATCTCCGCTTGGACACATGCAGTGCCGGCAGATGCTGCTCCCCACGCGCAGGAGCCACCAAGTGCTGAGCGTGCTGCGGTAGTGCTGATTTTGGACAGACTCAGCGCGCTCGCATGTAGCTCTACACCCAAAACGGTCGTGATCTCACATGCAGACACGCACGCGCAAACTCTCGGTGCGCTGTGCGGCCGTCAGCACTCTCTCAGCGGCCTGCACGCACTTCCTAAGGCGACACGCCCCAGCACTGCCCACGGCGCTGCACAAGGGGCCGCGCGCGTCAGCGCCGCCCGCGCTGCAGCACGCCCAGCGCAGCCACGCCCGCAGGCCCGCAGGGCGCGCTAAGCGGAGTCCGGAGGCCGCGCGTGCGGCTGGGCTGGCCCGCATGCGCTCGGGGTCAGGCGCGCCAGCATCGCCGCGACGCTGCACCGCGAGTGCGTGCGCCGCAGCGCCGCGCAGCGCCGCAGCGCCCCCCTGGCGGCCGCGGCGGCCGCCCGCTGGCCGCCGGCGCTGGCGGGCGGGTCGGCGCGCGCGCTGGGGTCCCATGCAGGGTTGAGCTCTGCGGCTGGCAGCTGCATCCCCGCGCCGCCCGCATTGTACACCTCTCCGCGTCCCTCTCTCTTGAGCGTCCTGTGCGGACGCAGGCGCCCTCACAGAGTGCGCACGTGCGACACACGCAACCAGGGTCTCCTCACGCCCCCGACTTGGCAGCACATGCGGTAGTCAAGGACACCTGTCTCCTGCGAGCCCATCGTGTATGAGCAGTTTCTGACCACTGCATGCCCATGCCCGTCCCTGGCACCCTCGAAGCATGCGTGCGGCAGCGCATATGCGCGCCTGCATGGGCCACCGCTGGCGTCGCTGCCCGCTCCACCACCCGGCGGGCCTGCCAGATGGTCCGGCAGCGCTCCGCTCGTCCCAGCAGCTGGCTCTGCATGCAAGGGCCCCGCCTCACTGCCTGCAGCCGCGTCACCTGGCGCGGTGCTGGCGTCGGGCGCGTCTTCGCCCTGCGCCGCAGCGCCGATGGCCACCTAGCAGGCACCATGCTGGACGTGTGCCAGAGACATGCACAACTGGTGAGTGTTTGGTGGTGGACTGTCGTCAAGCACACAGTCCTAATGCACAGACTCATATACGTGGCGTGAAGAATGACGATAAGCACTGCTGACGCCGTCCGTGGCAGCCGCTGCAAGCACGATGCCACATATGTGACTCCTGCGAGATGGCCGCCGCGGCGCGGCGCCGCCCTGAGCTCTCGCCCAGCCTGCGGGGGCGCGCGCCTGCGCGCCCCGCGCGCCCAGGGCCGCCGCAAAGCGATCGTAGTCCAGCGCATCCACGTACGCAAGCAGGCTATCAGCCTCGTCGGCGTCGCCCTCGTCCTCCTCCTTCCCCAGCTCGCCCAGGCTCCACGCGGCGGCCGAGGGGGGCCCCGCATGCGCTGGCTCGCACGCCGCCCGCCCGGCGCCGCGCGCGGCCTCTTCTGCGTAACCCTGCGGCGCCTGCTGCGCGGCGCCGCACGAGCTACGCGCGGCGCCGCCTGCGCGCGCAGGGTCCTGGAGGCCGGTCGGGCATGCGGCGGGGCGCAGCGCGCCGAGAGCGGAGTCCACCAACGCGCCCATCTCCGCGCGCAGGCCCACCGCAGCGGGCGCGGCGCTGTGCGCAGTCACATCCCTGTACGCCGGGCTCCCGACGCCGCTGGCGCTCGGCGCGGCCGGTGCGGCCCGCGGGGGCGCCCAGGAGGGAGGCGCTGGTGCGGCCGCCTGGTGTGGCAAAGGCCGCACGCGCTTGGTGCTGCTCACGCGCAGACACTCGCGGCGTTTGCAGGCCGCCGGCAGCGCAGCAGCCGCCCACGCTGGCAGCCTCGCATCCGGCGGCCGCGCTGCAGCGCTGCGGCAAGCCCGCCGCTCGCCGCCGCGCACGCCCAAGGCGCGCCAGCCGCTGGGAGCGTCGCCGCCGCGCAGGATGCCCGCCCGCAGGCGCGCCGCAAAGCCACGCACGCGCTGCGCCCTGCCCGCCGCCTCCTCGCCCTCGGCCTGCCGAGCAGGCGGGGCAGCGGGTCTGCTGGCCAGGCAGAGGCCAGGCAGAGGTCAGTGCCGGAACTGGCTGCAGCCCATCCTGCCAAGGGCCGAGCTTGCTGCTCAGCGGGCAGCTCTGCTGTGGCAGGCAGGCGGCCAATGGCGAGCCAGAGCCAGGGTGTGGTAGGGGGAGTGAGCTGGCCTGATAGAGTGCCCCGTGTTCCACCTGCCGGGCCTCAGCCGCTCACCTGCTCGCAGCGGCTGAGCTGCAGCGCGCGGCGGCGCAGGTAGCCAAGGAAGCGGCGCTGCTGGCTGCGGACGGTCTCCCTGCGGCGCCTGTGCAGGCCCTGCACCTGCAGCGCACAAAGTAATCAGCATGTCAGCCTTGCTGGTTGTCCTCGGTCTCAGGTTGCAACCGCGAGCCACCAGCGCTGCTAGCTACAACGACATCTGTGCAGTCCTCCAAGGGCACCTTTGCGCCTTGGCCAGTTGAGAGCGTGCGAAGCCCATCCGCCATGCCGCAGGAGCTGCGCATTGCCAGCAGTCTCTGTACTGCACGAGACAGGCTTTGCAGCCTATGTGTGTGGATGGCGGGAGAGCGCAGCAGCAGCAGCAGGCAAGGTGCTTATGAGTGCCGTCACACTTTGTGACGTCTTCATCTGTCACCTTGTCACCACGCAGCTGTTTGAGGAATAATGCCATCCGCCAATTCAAAAGTCGAGCTGTCTGGCAGCCCTACCGGCAGGCCCTGTCAGGGCGGCTGGATAGCCAAAGCACAAAACTTCAAGCAGCAGTTGAGGCTGTGAGGAGCGGGGCACAGGAGCAGCATGGCTGCTGGAGACCCGCATGACGAGGCGGAGGAGGAGTATGAGGAAGTCGAGGGCGAGTTTGAGGATGAGGAGGAGTATGTAGAGGGCGAGGAGTACGAGGACGACGAGGAGGAGGAAGACGACGAAGAGGAGGACGACGGCGAGGTGGAGGAGGGTGCGGCGCCCCGCGCATGCTGGCAAGACTGGCGCACGCGTCACCATGGCGCAGCGTGGCGTGAGCCGGAGCGGCTGGACGCTGTGCCCTGGCCGTGCAAAGCACTTGTAGTGTTGGCTGGAATGACAGTGTTGGCTAGGCTGACAAGGAAAGGGTGCGCCGCTGGTGCGCTGGGGTGCGGCCTGGAGCTGGAGGTGTTGCGGCAGCACTGGTTTGAGACATCTGGTGGCCAACTGAGCCGCAGGCGCTGCCTGTAGAGCGTGAAACCATCCAAGCTATTGCAGAGACTTGCACTTTGCCGCGTGTGGGCAGCATAGCGTGGTGAAGTCGGGCGGTGCACAAAAGGCCGGGCACTGGACAGTGTGTCCACCTCTGCGAGCGCCTTGCCCGAGCGCGGCCGCCCCTGGCGGCCCACTTTGTGAGCGGTGAGTGTGCGGGCCGCGCAGTGGAGGTCGACGAGGATGACGAGGGCGAGAAGCCCGTGCCGGGCGCCAGCTACATCCGCGGCCTGGAGCCGCTGGCCGCGCGCGGCGGGCCTGGTGCGGGCCCGCTTGCTGCGCTGCGCGTCCCCGGGCGTGCCCCACCGTGCTCAGTGCAGAGCCCTGGGCAGGTTCCGGCACGGCCTCTGTGGGTGGCACTGAGAAACGATTGATGCACAGCCCGCGCATGCGCTGGAGGTGGCCGGGCGCCGACGGGCGCTGGAGTGTCGCACTGTGCTGTGGCGGACCTCTTGCAGGCTGCTGTGGCGCCACCAACACCACAGCCTGCTCTCAACTCTTGCAGGCACACCGCACGCGTGCACCGCAGCAGCGCATTGCGTTGCTGCCGCCTTGCTTGCATGCTGCTCGCGGCGGCCATGAGCGCGGCTGACGCGCAAGTGTGCGCCCGCGCGGCAGCCGCGCCCGCGCGGCGGCCAGCGGAGGCCGTGAAGGAGTGGAGCGGGCTGCAGCAGATGCCGGTGCGACGCCCGCCCGTGGCTGCGCGCAGCCCACTGCAGCCTCTCACCCCCAGCCCAGTGCGCGCGGAGGTCGCTCTCGAAGAGGGTGCGGGGAGGCCTGCTGCGCAGCGCCGCTGCGCAGAGCCTGCACGATCCGCACTGCTACCTGCGAGCCTTGGTGCCAAACATACAGAGAGCCTGGCGGGTCAGGGACTGCTGGTGAGCTTGCGGGGAAGCCCTGGCGCGAATGGCGCTGCTGCTCTGGCGCGCAGGCGCCGTCGCGCGAGGCGGTGTATGAGCTCATACAGAAGCTGCGCGACCAGGGCAAGAGCTCGCTGACCGTCCTCCTGCTGGGTGCGGCCCTGGCCTGTCCGAGGCGTCGCATCGGCCGGGCATGTCGCGTGCGGGCGCGGGCAGTTGCCAAGCGCAGTGTCGGGGCCCATGCACCTCTGTGCAACGCTGCGACAGATGCCTCCAGGCTGGCCGCGCACCGCCACCGTGCCAATGCGGGCCTGATCGGCGCCTGAAAGCATTCGGATGTCCCTGCATGCGTGCATGCCTTCCGGTTGAGCGAAGCATGCGCTTGACCGGACGTAGCGCGGCGCGCCCGCACACCATGCGGGCAGGAGAGCGCAGGCGGCGCCTCACTCTCATGTGTTCCGCGCGCGCGCGCGCCAGGCAAGGGCGGCGTGGGCAAGTCCTCCACGGCCAACTCGCTTCTGAACGAGCGCGCGGCGAACGTGGCGGCGCTGCAGAGCGACATTACGCGGCCGCAGGTATTCGCGCGCTCCAGCGACGGCTTCACGGTCACGCTCATCGACACGCCAGGCCTGCTGGAGGCAGACGCCGTCAGCGACACGGCGCGCCCCCCCGCCTCGACAGTTGGCGAGAGCAGGGCCGGGCTGAGCAGGGCCGGGCTGAGCAGGGCTGGGCTAGGCAGTGCAGGGATGGCCACTCCGCGACATGGCATGCGCCCCTGCCTCGGTCGCTGGCGAAAGCAGTGCTAGGCTAGGCAGTGCAATGGGTGCCAGTCTGCGCTGGTTTCAAGTCACCACATCGGCGCGAGCCGGAGGCTGATGCCGTAAGCGGTCAGCCCGCGCGCGCACTCGCCTGCCCGTCACAGCGGCCTGCAGCGACGCCACTGCTGATTCCCGCTGTGTCTGGCGTGTGCCGCGCCCGATCAGCCTGGTCAGCGCGCTGAGGGCCCGCCCGCGGGCGCCGCCATGATCGTTCTCTATTCACACACGTGCACCCCTCCACTGCAGGGAGTGTGCGCCTGAGCGGGGAGCCAGCTTGACGCCTGAGCGGGAAATCTTGGCGCGCGCGCGCGCCTGGCAGCCAAAGCCTGGCTGCCTGCCAGGCTCTGGCGCAGCGGGGGTGCGCGGGGACTGCGCCCGGGGCTCACGCGCGCACGTGTGCGCGCAGATGCTGTCCGCAATTGTGTACGCGCTGCGCGACAAGACCGTGGACGCGGTGCTCTTCCTCGACCGCCTGGACAGCTACCGCGTGGACGCCAGCGACGTGCAGGCGCGCGCCGGCCCGCGGAGCCGCGGCCTGCGGGCTCTGTCGATGCGTGTCTGTGCAGAGGCGTGCGCGCGCTTGCGGCTCGCGTGTCGACGGGAACGCGCGCGCGTCTGCTGGGTAGGGGCTGGCGACCGCACTGGCAGATGGGTGCGAACGATGGAAGCTTTGGGGCAGTGCTGCGTGGTGGGCTTGGTAGTCACATTTTGTTCCTAAGGTTTGCTCCTAGGGCTTCTCAGGTTGAGCGGCGACTTGTGTATGCAGGTCATCGAGGGCGTGACGCGCATGCTGGGCCGCGACATCTGGAACAGCACGATCATCGGCCTGACGCACGGGCGGCTGACGTCGCTGCCGGAGAGCATGGCGTACGGTGCGCGCGCCGCCGCGCCGCCCGCGCCGCCGCCTGGCGCCGCCGCTGTCCGACGTGCATGCCGCGCGCAGTGCTTGTCCAGCTCTACGTGCAGCTGCGGGGGTGTCCGGAGCTCGGAGGTCATGCAAGCTGCAGGCGCTCTCACCGCGTGCCTCTTGGCCCCTGTCCATGGTTTCTAGGCCGCGTGGGAGGCGGGCAGCATGCTGTTGTCTCTCGCAGCTGTGGACTGCAGTGATGCATCGCACAGGAAGTTCCAGAGGGTTCCCAGCACGGGCGGGCGTTGAAGGGGCGCGCGCCGCGCGCCGCAGACGCATACGTGGAGCAGCGGCACGCGGCGCTGCGCGACGCGGTCCGGCGGCACGGCGACGCCAAGGCCGCGCCGCTGCCGCTCGCGCTCGTGGAGAACGGCTCGCGCGCGCCCTCCGATGGCGACGGCGAGAAGCTGCTCGGCAGCGACCGGCCCTGGCGCCCCGACGCGTTCGCCCAGGCGCGTGCCCGCTCGTCTCTCATGAACTGCGCCGGCTCAGCGCATGGGGCGCCAGACGGGCAGAGGAGGGCGTGCACCAGCGGGCGCTGGTGGGCAGAGGCGGGCGTGCACGCAGGCGCCCGGCGCGCCGGCCGTTGCCGTCGAGCGCGGTCCTGTGGTCGGTCGGCGGCGAGCGATGTCGCGTGTCCAATCGCTCCCTGCCTGACGCAAGCAGGCCGCCGGGCGCGCCGCTGAGGCTGTGCGGGCTGCTGGCGCTGCTGTGGCTGCTGTGCAGGCTGCCGGGCGTCGCTGAGGCTGTGCGGAGCTGCTGGGCGCCGCTGAGGCTGTGCGGGGCTGCTGGGCGCCACAGGTGGGCGCGGTGGCGCAGCGCGGCGGTTTCCGGTACGACGCCAAGGCCCTGCGGCGCGCGGACCCCAACAAGCGCCGCCGCTGGCTCATCCCGCTCGTGCTGGCGGCGCAGGTGCCCTCCCGTCCCCCCTCCCCCCCACCCCTCCGCTGGCCGCCCAAGTGCTCGCCTGCATGCGGTGCTATCTGGCCGCTGGTCTCGCGCACGCGGTGCCTGCTGGGCTGTTGGCCCCTCGAGTGCAAGCCCTGGGAGTGTGGCAGTACGGGTGCGAGTGCAAGTCCCGGGAGTGTGGCAGTACGGGTGCGGTCCGCCTGGCCCAGCTGTGCCATAGTCGTGCGAACGGGCACCGTCTCAGCGCCGGCCATGCGCGGATGTGCGCCCGTGAGCGAGTGCATCCAGGGCACGTTGGGAATGATACCCTGTGCTCGTGCTGCCCAGCTGCGGGCGGGCGGTTGTAGCTCCCGTCCCTGGGCTGCGCCGCGCGTTGCTGGGCAGGCAGCCGTGGTGGCGCAGCGCGTAGCCACCAGGAAGGGGTAGGGACCCTGACCCTATCCGGTGACCACGGCATAGTGTTAGGGTAGGGAATCCTACAGGGAACCCTACCTCACCTAGCCCTACTCAGGCGCGTGGCCGCGGGCGCAGGTGGCCTTCAAGCTGCTGGTGCTGGACCGCATGCTGGAGGAGGACAGCGTCACCGGCGACGCGTACGGCCCGTTCGACGCGGAGACGGCCGAGCGGGAGCGCGCGCGCCTGAACGCGCAGAAGGCGCGCCCCCCTGACCGTGCGGCGGCGCGGCGCGCGCGCACGCCTGGCGCGCGATGGGCAGCGCGCCGAATCGCGTGCCTGGCGTCCCGCGCGCGCGCGCGTGCAGTGAGTGCGGTGCTGGGCCGCTGTGCTGGCCGCGGCTGAGCAGGGCGAGGGGCCAGCGCCGACGGGCGGGGGCGGGCGCAGGAGCGCGCGCGCAAGAAGCGCGAGGCGGAGGCGGCGCACAAGCGCACGGCCAAAAAGGCCGCGGAGGTGCGCCCGGCCGCCGCCGACGACGCTGAGGACGACGACGACGCCGAGGAGGACGACGAGGAGGCGGAGGACGAGGAAGACGATTAAGGGGGGGGCCGTGCGGGCCCTGGTGTCGTGTTGGTGCGGTTGGAACTGGGGCGCGCGGGGAGCGCGCTTGGATGACCTGCGGGGACTGGGCCGGTTCTGGCGAGCACCGTCGCTGGCGCGCGTGTGAAGCAAGGCGTGACATGCGGTGAGGTGCAACAGCCTGACGGCTTCGTTGCAGCTTGGGCGTAAGCGCTCTGAACTCGCTCGAGTGAACGGTTAACAGCTGCAGAGCTGGAGATGGCATGCAGTCTGAAAGCGCTGCATCATGCACACTATGTAGCCGCTGCCATTATTAGTGTGCTCGTGTCGCTGGCTGCACTCCAAACATTGGCTGTCTACGCTCTGATCGATGGTGGTACGCTATCCAAGTGCACATTTTTACCTCATCCTTCAGGCGGGATCAGCCAGGCACTGACTGGTTGAATGATAAGTTTGCACATGTGGCCCACGCTCGTGCGTTACACAAATGAGCCGCTCCTAGCTCGTGAACGATCTAAACACCACATGAGCTCGCAGCACTTGGCAACATTTGTGCATTAATCGCCAGCGTAGTGCATGATTCCGCATATTATTGCCCTGCTGATGGCAACACCCCCAGCCCCTTGCGCCGCAGCGCATGGAAAGGCGCCGGGTGGTGTGCCGGCCTCCTACATCATGCGGCATGCGGCACGCCGCAGACCCTAAACTGTGACCCTGAAAGCTGCAGCGCCGCAGCACTGACGACAGGCGCCGGCTGGGAGCCGGCCACGTGCGTACAGCAACTGCGCGCCGGGATGAGCTGTACCCCGCAAGTACAGCCCTTAACCTAAAACCCGTGCCACGACCGAGCTCTCAAACTCCCGTCAGCAAACTGGAGATCACCGTGCCAGGCATTAGCACGCTGGCTGACCGCCTACATCAGGCTTTAGTGACTTCACCGAACCCGATCAATGCAAACAACAAACCTGGCGCCCCGGGGCTTGGAAGGGTGTCGGCTGGAGCGCCGACTGCCCACATCAAGCGCCCGGCGGCGCCGCCGCGACACAGCAAAGACAGTTGTGCCAGACTGACTAAGTATGGATCCGTACCACACACATGACGCGCTAAAGAGCCAAGGCAAGCAGGAAAGCATTTGTTACCCAGGTTCGCCGGGAGCGCAGACCCCGCCTCCGCACATCAGGGCGCAAGGGCCAGCCACCCCCGCATCGACGTGGGCATTCCAGACCAGTCCAGGGCTTGGCGCACCCTCCAGCCCTGGCCGATGCAGTGTGACTACACACTCCCCGCCCTCCGTAGCTGCCTACCAGGCGGCCTACCAGCAGCTGCCAGGCGGCCTACCAGGCGCCTACCATGCGGCGGGCTGCTGCTGGGTGATGCAGTGGATGTTGCCGGCGTTGAGCAGGATCTCGCGCGACTTCACGCCCACCACCTGCCCCAGCGCGTGCGCACGCGCGGTCAGCGGGCCACCCTCACCCCTGCACGCTGCCGCATCAAGCAAGCACACTCGTCGCGCACTCCTCGCGCCAGTCATTCAGGTCCTACGCACTGCTGTGTCTGCACGCGCTCACAAGTGTATACGAATCACAACGCGCACAGACAGCAGGCGCTGCGGAAGTGCATGGGGCGCGGCGCGCGCGCGCCTTGCGCTCGGGGCCGTAGGCGGCCTGCAGGACCTCCAGCGCCTTGGCGTCGGTCTCGGTCGCGCGCTCCAGGCCGGGGCCGCCGAACTGCGGGATGACGGCGCCGCCGTTGGCGATGTAGTGGTTGATGTACGACGCCGGCAGGCGCTCGCCCTCCACGCGCGGCACGTAGCCCAGCTTCACATGGTCCGGCTGCGCATGTGGCGGGCCCACGTCAGCACTTTGTGCGGCGCGCCTTCCGAGACGGTGCGCGCATGCGCTCGCGGTAAATGATGCATGCTGCACGGACGCATGCTGTCTCCCGAGTCGCGGGCACCGCATGCACAGCCGGCCGCAGAGCGCGCACGGCGCGTCACGGCAGGGCGGGCGCGCAACGCGCGGCGCGGGCGGCGCGCGTGCACGCCAGAGGCCTCCTTGTCCCTAACCCTGACCAATAAGCGATGCTGGTCTTGAACCTGACATGACATGATAATTCAACAATTGAACTATAGGGGTGTGGGCCGCGCACGTGCACGCCGGAGGCCTCCTTGTACGTGCGGAACAGCGGCGGCGGGCAGGGGACCTTGACGACCTCGATTTTGCGGCCGCGCGCGTCCGTCGCGCTGGTCAGGCGCTCGTACGCGTCCGTGGAGCGCTCGTACTGCCGCGGCCCCGCACACACGTCTCAGCCGCACTCTTGTGCAATCAAACGTAGCAAACGCAGCAGAGTGCATGCCCGGGGGGGGCAGTGTGCATGACCACATGGCACTGCAACAGCAGCGGCGGCAGGCTCACGCGCTGCAGGAACTGGGACACCCGGGCATGCAGCACATGTGCTGATAGTAAATGATGCTGGCAAGGACCGCCGCTTCATGACAACTACTCGTCGCTGTGACCGAGACCCCCCAGAGCGCTCTGAGGGCCGCACCTGCGGGTCGTTGACGTCGTCGCACCAGGACAGCGCGACCACGCCCGGCCGGATGAAGCACGCCAGGTTGTCCACGTGGCCGTTCACGACCTGCGCGACCCACCACAGCTCACAAACGGCTGGCACCCAGCCCTATCCGGCTGCGCAGTTGAGCAGCAGCAGCATCCTATCTGATAAGGGTGCCGCGACCCGCCGCTCAAACCAACGCTTTTCTCCGGAAGCTGTCCGGGAAGACTGCCACTTGTCTTAAAAGCACAGCAGGCCCCTGCACTTGTCCGTATACAAGGGGAGAGCAAAGGACCAAAGGGGGGCCGCACCGCGTCGTCGCCGGCCATGCCCTTGTGCAGCCAGATGACCTTGTCCAGGCCCAGCATCTCGCTCAGCTCGGCCTCGATCTGCTCGCGCGTCAGGTGCGGGTTGCGCGACGGGTGCAACAGCGTCTCCTCGGTCGCGATCAGCGTCCTGCGCCGCGCGCGCCCACCCCCCTGAGCGGGCTGCCAGCATCCATCCAGCGCCACAACATGCGCAGCTCTCGTGAGCGCATGCATCCATCCAGCGTCTCACAGGACATGCGGCACTCGTGGGCTCGCGGCCAGAGCGCGGGCTGCGAGCACGTGCTGCGAGTGGAGAGGCTGCCCCGGGATGATTTAGGGGGCGCAAACAAGCGCCAACACAGCCGTGGCTGAGGGCTCCGTGGCTGTTGCGCCCAGCATGGCAAGAGCATGCCGGACCTGGTGGCCTGCACAGGGAGGCGCTGCGGTGTGGGACGCGAATGGGGCGGGGGCACGCACCCCTCGCCGTCCACATGGATGGAGCCGCCCTCCAGGTGCAGTGTGCTCTCAAACACGTCCAGGCCCGCGTGCTGCAGTGCCAGCCGCCCGGCCGCATTGTCCTTCTCCCAGTTGGGCACCTGCGGACGAGGCGCGGGTCAGGCGGCGCGCGCGCGGGCTCGGCAGGCGGTGCATGTGCAGGCCCTTGCCACGTAATATGCAGGGACCGGGCGCCGCTGTCCAGCAACACCCGCGGCTTAGGATCAAGCAAGCTCTCAACATTTGACACTGCTGTCATCGTCCACCAGAGTCCGCATCATTGGCGCCCAACATGCTACCCAGCGGAGTGTGATCACCGCACATAGCCACTCTGCACCTACGTGCCTACCGTGTCTTAGAGTCAGACCCGCTGTCTGCGCATAGCTGGCCTAGGGTCTGTGTGATGCTGGGATAGGGTTAGGGCATGGGCCTGACCTGAGGCGCGATGCCCATGGCCTTCTTCAGCTCGCCGCCGTACGAGTTGAAGTCCCAGTGCACGCCCGCCACCTTGCGGCCGCCGGTCTTGGGGTCGGTGATCGCGATGCACTGCGCGCGGGCCGGACACACCTCTGCTCAGCGGCGCTCGGTTGAGTCTTGCTCATCGGCTTGGTGCTGCAGTCTGGCATCGGCTGGTTGAGCTTACGAAGCACACTCAGCCGGTACGCAAGGAAGGCAGTGCGGATACTCTGTAAGGAAGGCAGTGCGAAACCGTCGGTGGAGCCATGCGTGCATACTCGATGGCCAGAGCTTCAGACAGTTAAAGGGAAGGCGGGGCCGCCCTGTGCAGGAGGGTGCAAGGGGCGCGCGCGCACCGACGGCCCCCAGTCGCGCGCCCAGCCATCGTTGATGGGCACCTCCTGCACGGTCACGTTCGGCGCGTCCGCAAACGCCTTGCGCGCCTCGTCCGCCGACTGCATGCCCGCAGACGCCGGGATCAGGAATTGAGCATGGGATTAGGAGTCCCCCATGCATCCTACTCTGAACAAAGCAAGGCCCGTTCCAGGCGAGCACTGATGTTGTAAGCCGCACTGGACACTAGGCACCGCACAGTATGACCAATAGTGTGGGCCAGCACAGTGGCAAGCCCGCAGGGGGTTAAGGCAGGAGGCAGCAACATCAACCGGGACAGGCAGAGAGCGCGGGCGCGCCTCGGGGTCGGCGAGCATGGTGAGCGGCTCAAACTGCGAGATGGCCTTGGCGACGGCGGTGTACTGCTCCTGCGCGGGCCGCGCGCCCTCGCGCCACAGGTACGGGCTGTGCGGCCAGCCCATCCAGCAGCCGGCGTGCTTCTCAAACTCGCCTGCGCCAGCAGCAGCATTTGTCTCACTCACGCGCACCCCAGTGCAGGCAGTGGGCAGGATCAATTCAATGCCAAGCAAGTGTCTCTCATGCGCACTCCAATTCAGGCAGTGGACAAGATCAAACCAGTACGTGCCAAGCAAGGCAGTACCGTGCTCAGCCGAGTCTCAAAGGTTACAGATGGTGCATGGCGCAGGCTGATGTGGATGCAGGCTGCAGCAACTTTTGCAGCGCAGGGTCGGCAGGCTGGACATCAGGAAGTGCACAGCAGGGCTTGCAGGCCACCGCCTGACGTGAGGGCGCCAGGCTGCCGCAGCAGGCCGCGCACCCGGCATGCAGTAGCGGAGCGCCTTGGGCGTCTGCAGCTGCTGCGCCTGCGGCGGCGGCGCCGTGGCGACCGCCTGCGCCTTCACCTCCCGCTTCTGCTGGCACACGACCGCGCCTGCGCACACAGAGCAGCCGGTCAGGCATACCGTTGTCGACAGCAGCACAGCAGGCTCATCAGCAGGCTGAGCAGGCTCAGGTCGTGTATGACAAAAACGGATCGACCGCTGTCAACAGCACAGCAGGCTCATCGGCAGGCTCAGCAGGCTCACGACATACCACAAATGACGCAAGCTGTCTGTATTCGTCACTCACACACCAGGAAACAAGCTGCCACGTGAGCGCAGGGTGTGCAAACGCAGCTACGAGTACCAAGAGAAGAGCCAAACAGCAGATGCAACAGCCAAGAGATGGACAGGCGAGCCAGGGGCGCACCGCGGCACGGCAGGGCGGGCGCTGTAGTGGCAGAGCGGCTGCGAAGTGCGTGGGCAGCACGACTCGTACGCAGCACGGGCCGCCCTGCGCAGGCAGCAGCGCTCTACCTCAAAACAGGCTTCCCGCTGCGCACTTCCACACAAAGTACGCAGGAGGCTGCTGCAGGGGGAGCAAAGCCGCCGCTGTAATTACTATGTCACAGGCGGCGCCCCCAAGCAATTAATGTAAGTACTGAGCACGCTGCAAGCACAAAGAGTCGCCTCTACAGCAAGCACACAACGCGACAGCCACGGTGTCAAGAACTGTGCGCAACAGAGGCTTTGGCTTGACGGCTCAGATGCAGCAGCAAGGCACACCTTGCAGGCTCATCTTGGCCACAGCAGGGGTGGACGCCGTCTTTGTTATACCAGCCATCTGCACAAGGCAGAGTTTGTTGGCAAAGGTGTGACGTACAAGGGAAGACAGCCTGTAACTGAGCAGCACTGTCTTCAGCAGGTGCCCACCTTGCTCTGCGCCTGTGGTCTGCGGTGGGTGCGTGTCCGGTCCTTAGCTCCGTTGAGAGATGGGTTGTTTGAGCAGGAATGCGAATGAATGGTGATGAGCAGCTCTGCTTCGCTTTATGTTGGTCCGCTCGAGCGGCCTAAGATCACGGCGAGCTGTCAGTTCACGCTCTTCGTAGACTTTAAATGTTTATCGCTGTTCTCGATGAAAATCTCTGTTCCAGATGTCTCATCTCTGTTGTAGAGGCTTCTCACCCGATCAACTCACTTCTGCCATGCAGGACACCGGCCTGCATGACGCTCGCAGGGTGTTCCTCGCAGTGCTCCAACCCCATAGCACAGCCTCCAGCATCAGCACGGCTGCCGCAGCACTCTGCTTCTTGGCCTGGCGCCCCTGGCCCTAAGCGCTGCCGGCCACCGCTCAGTGCGCCGGCACCTCACGCGCCCCCTGCACTGCCCTGCCGTACGCAGGTATTCAAAGTGCTGCTACACGCGTGCCACAGGCCCCTCCTTAGCCTGGCCCTCCGATCTTAGCAGACACTGGCACCGCCGCCGCCACGACCTCCCGTCCCTTGCAGCCTCGCGCTACAGGCCCTGCGCAAAGGCGTCCAATCGCTGCATCTGCGCCGCGACCGCCGCGTCAAGCGCGGCGTCGCGCTCCTCGGCGCTCACGCTGTCGCTGCCTTCCTCCATCGCGATCGGCTGCCCGGGCGCAGCAGCCGGCTGCGCGCCCACCTGCCGAGCGCACGCCGCGCTCGCAGGCTGACGTGCTGCCTGGTCTATAGCGTCGGCGCGTCGCGTGCCGCGCCCAGGCCTTACAACGTCCGAAGTCAGGTTCATGAAAGCAAACAGAGGCCGCCCAGTCTACCGACAAGCGTGCAGAGCGTTAGCAGCCAGGGTCACTTACCAAAAGCGATTGCAGCTCGAGCTGCGAGCAAAAGGGTGCGTCAGCCCTCGTCAGGGTTAGGCGCGCTCGCAACATGGGGGGTGTGCAGGGCTGAACGTGGGGCAGGCGCGCCTTCATCATCACAAAGCCGGAGCCGTGGTCGAAGACGCGCTTGCCCTCGGCGCCGCGGCGCGCCGACGCCGCGCCACCGGCCACCCGCCGCCTGACCAGCGCGGCTAGCGCGCCGCGCGCGGCCGCCGCGCCCGGCGCCGCCGCCAGCAGCGCCTCCCAGGCCTTCAGCACCTGCGCGCGCGCGCGGGCTGCAGCCTCAGCCAGGCGACAGGCAACAAGCAGTGGCCGTCTAGCTGGCCTGTCGGCGCGTGGCGCCTGGCTGGCGCTGCACGAGGCCAGCGGGCTCAGCTCAGCCGTGCGCACCTGCCTGGACGAACACCTGTCCTGCAGTGTAGGTTCTTACGAAACAAGGCGCAGCCTCACCAGCCGGCCACTGAACGCTGCTCCCGAGCGCGGGGCGGTCATCGGCAGGCCGCCAGGACAGCGCTGCACGATGTGCAGAGCGGCGCGCGGGGCCTTCCTGGCCGCCCAGCGCCGTGGGCGCGCCTGCTGCCGCGGCATGCGCAGCTCGGCCTGCGCGCGCGCCGCGTCCGCCGCCGGCAGCGCCAGGGACAGCGGCTCCGCCTCCGGCGCCGCCCGCGCGCCGGCCCCGCGGCCCGCGCCGCAGCCCCCGTTGCTGGCAGCGGCGCCCGCGCTGGCGGGTGCGCCGTCGCGCGCTTCACCAAGCGCGGGCGGCGCAGCGCCCGCGCGCCCGCCTCCTGCCGCCCCCCCGGCCGGCTCCCCGGCCGCGCCTGCGCCCGCCGGCGCGGGCGCCGCCGCTGGCGCCGCCGCAACGGCCGCTGCGGCCGACGCGCGCAGCCAGGGCGCGCCCGCGGCCAGGCCCAGCTCGACGGACTCGCGCAGCGCCTGCAGCGCGTCGGTCGGCTCCTCGTACTGCGTGGCGCGCGCGGGCGGGCTTCAGCGCGGAAGGGACAGCCCTTCATCCCCGCGGCTCATGGCGATGTGCAGGGGCTGGCATGCAGGCGCCTTGTCACACGGAGGGCCCACGCATACAGCCGCCGGTCACGAGGCAGGCATCAGGCGCAGCCCCTGTGGCACGTCCGGGCCGGGGCGCACGGTCACGTCGAGCGCGTCGCACGCGCGCGCGGCCGCGTGCGCGGCCTGCAGCAGCGCGCGGCCGACGCCGCGGCGCTGGTGCTGCGGCAGCACCAGCACCTGCGACACGCGCAGGCGCGCGCGGTCCGGGTACGCATAGAAGCGGTACACCGTGCAGAAGCCGGCCTGCGCGCGCGCGCGGCCCCTGCTTGCTTACCGCCCCTGCATTCCACTGACCGTCGTGTTTCTCTGGCTGTCAGCGGCTCGCGGCAGCGCACGCAGGCAGCAGAGGCACGGCCGCGCACGCAGGTCCCGGCGGCCCTCTCCGCGCAGCAGGCGCCACAGCGTGCAGCAGGGCGGCGTTGCCCGCCTCGGGCTCGCAGACCGCCCTCTGCCGTTGCGCGCACGCTTGTCGGCCGGGGGCAGGGCCCGCGGGGAGCGAGGGGCGCACCACAACGGTGTGCCCGCCCTCGGGGTGCAGCGCGAGCAGCAGCTCCCAGCCGGGGTCGTCGGCATCGATCGCCGACCCGCCGTCCACGAAGAACAGCAGCAGCGGCTGCATCCGCGCGTGCAGCGCCTGCGGCGTGTGCACACATATGTGCTCTCCACACCAAGCTTTTGACACTGAAGAGGATGCTAGTAGTCGCATGCGAAGGCGGCCCCTAACGCGCACGGGGGCCCCGCACCATGGGGCTGCTCGGCAAGTTGCGTGCCGGGCAGACAGACAGCAGGCGGCGAGGCGCCGCGCCTTGATGCTCGCATGCGCGCGCGACAGGTTGGCCTGCTTGACCTCCAGCGCGCCGCCGCCGCTCAGCGTGGCCCGCGCGATGGCGTCACCCATGCTGGCCAGATCAGGCGCCTCCGCGGCCGGCAGCTCTGCAGGGCGCTCGCCGAGGCCCGCCGGGAACGCTTCGCGCAGCGTGGCCAGCACCTGCGGCGCGCGCGTGGCCAGCCATGCGCGCAGAAAGCCGCAAGAACAGCTGCCAGACCTGCGCCCGCCAGCAACAGCCACAGAGCACCGCATTCAAGCTGAGAGTTGGTCGCCACAGCTGCAAGAGCTGGCATCCCTGCTAGTTGATGCGTGATTGGACCGCATTGGACTGTTGCATGACACAGCATCTGCACTGCTCGGCTGGTGCCAAGACACCAGCTGCGGCGCACGTCGTCCGCGCCGGGGCGCTTTTCGTCGTAGGCCAGCTCCGCGGCCGCCGCAAAGGTGCGCTGGCTGAGCCGCAGGCGCAGGCGCAGGCCGCGGTAGCCCTGGATCCGCTCCTCCTCGCCAAACAGCTGGTGAGTGAACTCGGGGTGGCAGCTGAACGCCTCCACGCCGGCCGCCTCGCGCGCGGGGTCCAGGAAGGCAATGGTGCACTCGTTGGCATCCACAACCCACTCGTCGCTCAGCCGCGCGCGCTTGGCGGCCGGCGGGTCCGCCATGGCCCGAAGCAGTGCAGATGGGTCGCACAGCAAGCGCAGTCTGGGCTGGCAACAGCTGCGCATTGCCTCACCTCTTGCATTCGAGTTTGCTGCTCGATCGAGGGTATCTGCCTAAATAGGTGCTCAGCTGGGAAGGCGAGCAAGCTATGCTCGCTGTCCCGACTTCCCAAGCACAAAAGAAAATTGACTCAGCATGAACACGCACGCAGTCTCGAGTGTCAGCAGGACCTCGGTCCTCGGCGACAGGAGCGCGCTGCTGCGCCCCCGGCTGCCCAGCCGGCCGGCACGGCTCGCCTCCGCGCCCGTCGCGCAGGCGTGGAAGAAGGTGCTGCCCCCCTTGAGTGTAATGGCTTCCGTACGGGACGCGGCGGGCTGTGTACGTGCTTGATCAGGCTCTGCTTGTCTGGCATCGGCAGTAGCACTCTCATCCGCACCGACTCGGACGAGGCCTCCTCGGGCTTGCATTCTGCGTGTGTACAACGTCTCTGGCTCGCCAAGTGCCGGTCTCACGAGAAACTGTGTGCCTTTGTGCAGGATAACGATGCTGCTCGGCCTGCTGCAAAGGTGGGAGGACCCACAGGCTGGTGTCACCTGAAGTCAAAAGCAGGATGTACAGCTGCTTGTGAACGCGTGCGAGTGGGTGGGGAAGGAGCAGCACTGATCTGCACTCACAGAAGCGTGCAGTGCTTAAGGCGGGGATGACTCTATATGCCCTGCGGCGGTGCAGGCCTTCGTGCAGGACAGCGCTCGTTTGCTGGCGTCCCTGGCGGCGGCGCAGCTAATGGCGCTGCCTTTCGCGGGTAGGCGCCTTGGCGAGCGCCAGTGCCTGGGCACAAGAATGCGCTGTCGGGCTTGCAGCGCAGCGTCTCTGCACACCCAGTGCATCTGGCAACAGCGTCTATGCAGTTCCACGCTGTGTGCAAAGAGGAAGCCTGCATGCCTGTCCCCAGCTCAGCAAGGCAGCATCAGGGGGGCGCACCTGCGGCAGGTGGGGCGCTCGCGCAGGCGACGCCCAGCCCGGAGGGCAGCAGCATGGGCCCCAACGAGGTGCGCTCCCCTTCTGCTGCCCTTGCTCATGCTCTGCATGGCTCCGCCTGGTCTGCGGGGGGATCTGAACATATTGCGCTCACCTTGTCCGCGGTGCAGGTGACCGCAGAGTCAATTGAGAAGATCTCTGCGTACGCCAGCGACGAGGACAAGTTCTCGCCAGGTGGGCGTTGACGGCCTTCCTGCCCACTTTCACTGCTCGCGCTGGCTGGAGCGGGCAGTTGCTTGTGCTGGATGGAGCGGACCAGAGGCGGACGCTGCTTATGTATGGTGCACCCGCACCACAGCAGCCGAGATGTGTTGATGCACGCCTGCTGCCTTGGTCAGGGCGCTCCGGCACGACGTTCGGCGACCCCGCGGCCGCGGCCAAGGGCGACACGAGCGAGGCGACGCAGTTCAAGAAGTCGGCAGGCGACTTCAGCCGGAACGACAGCGGCGGCGGCGCGCCCGACATCGGCGCCACGGTGCGTGGCCGCCGGCCGCTCCCAGCGAGCCGGCAGCAGCGCGGCGTGCCTGATGGGCCCTAAACCTACCCTAACCCGGCACGCCTGACGCCCCGGCTGCCGCGCGCAGCCGCCCAGCCTGGTGGACAAGGTGAAGGAGGTGTTTGGCGTGTCGGAGGCGCCCGTGCTGGCGGAGCTCGCGCAAGCGACGCCCAGCCCGGAGGGCACCAGCATGGGCCCCAACGAGGTGTGCTTCCCTACTGCTGCCCTTGCTTATGCTCTGCACGGCTCCGCCTGGTCTGCGGGGGCATTTGAACATAGTGCGCTCACCTTGTCCGCGGTGCAGGTGACCGCAGAGTCGATCGAGAAGATCTCTGCGTACGCCAGCGACGAGGACAAGTTCTCGCCAGGTGGGGGCTGACGGCCTTCCTGCTCTTGGCGGTTGCTCACGCTGGCTGGAGCGGGCGGTTGCTGGATGGAGCGGATCAGAGGCGGACGCTGCTTATGTATGGTGCACCCGCGCCACAGCAGCCGAGCCGTGCCAATGCATGCGTGCTGCCGTGGCCAGGGCGCTCCGGCACGACGTTCGGCGACCCCGCGGCCGCGGCCAAGGGCGACACGAGCGAGGCGACGCAGTTCAAGAAGTCGGCAGGCGACTTCAGCCGGAATGACAGCGGCGGCGGCGCGCCCGACATCGGCAACACGGTGCGCATGCAGCGCGCGGCCTCGGCACTGTGCAGACGAAGAGCGGGAGGGTGCATCGCCAGGGCTTCTTTCTAGCAGGTTTCTGAGCCAAGCGCTTCAGGCTCGGCTCTAGCAGCGCGTTTGTCAGCTGCTGAAGCAGCGCCCTGCGCAAGCGCGCCCCTCTCGAGCCGCGCGGCTTGGAGCAGCTCGCCGCCCCGGTCGCTGACGCGCGCCCTCGCCCGCGGCCGCAGCCGCCCAACCTGAAGGACAAGATTAAGGAGGTCTTTGGCGTTTCGGAGGTCAACCCTGACGCACAGAACCTGGGCCCGAACGAGGTGGGCCAGCAGGCCATCGACCGCATCACGCCCAACGCCAGCTCCTTCGACAAGGCCGCGCCAGGCGCGCCCCGGCGCCGCGCGCATGCGGCCCAACGCACTGCCACAGGGCCATGCCGCCAGGCGCCCTGCTGCTCACTCACAGGATGGGGTGCGGACGAGGAAGGGTTTGGTCCTGCCGGCGTGGCGGTGGGGTCTGTGCACCTGCTCCTGCGGGCGCGCAGGAGCGTATGCGGTGCATTGCGGGCTCGGCAGCGGGCGAGGCGCATGCCTCTTTGAGCGTATTAGCAACCTTGGCGCTGAGACAGACACACATGTATGGATCTGGGACAAATAGACGACACCCAGCGGGCGCCCACCGGGCGCCTCGCGGGCGCAGGCCGGTCGGGCAGCACGTTCGGCGACCCGGCGGCCGCGGGCCAGGGGCAGACGGGCGCGCAGACGCAGTTCGCCAAGGCCGCCGGCGACGCGACCAAGGACACGCTGGGCAAGGCGCTGGGCGGCGAGTCCAAGACGGAGGTGGGGCCCCGAGAGCGCTGGGTCTGCTTGGGCGGGCCACTGGGCAGTGCCGCATGTGAGGTGTCTAACAGAATGGGCATGAGCGTACCTATGAGCGACGAGAGTAAGGTACGCCTGAAGCTAGCGACATATGGGTTGGTTTCGCTCTGTTGCCAGTGTGTGGGAGGCTGCCTGCCTGTGCCAGGCCTGGCAGCGCGCATGCGTCCGCGCTGAACACGCCCGAGCCTTGTTTCCATGCGCACTGGTGCAGCTCTGCAAGGCTCAGTAGCACCACATCCTTGGTGTTGCACCCGCCCTGGTCAGTGATATGACAACGCGGTCGCGCGCGCGCCCAGGCGTCCGGCGGCCTGCTGGGCCGCTTCAAATCGATCTTCAACCTGTCGGAGATGCCGGGCCCGGACTCGAAGAACCCCAGCCCTAACGATGTGACCAAGGACATCGCCAGCAGGCTCAAGACCGACGGCAACAAGGGCTTCGCCGAGCTTGACGTGCAGTCGCCGGGTGCGCGGCCCGGCGTGCAGACACCTGGAGGGTCCCGACAGGGTTCTGTGGACAAGCCCGCACAGGTAGCGTTCGTACAGAGGGCGCGGTTGTGCGGTGCCGCTCTCCAATGTTTGCTGGAAATGAAAAGTGGATGCTCCACCGTCAGCCCTAGTGACAGTGTGGACATGCTGAGGCGGATATAAGACGCCTGGTGCATAGCAGCGCGCTTGCCAGCGCCGAAATGCACCGCGGGGAAAGATGGCATGCCCGCCTTGCGACGGCCCCGCCCTGAGGGCTCACGCGCCCCGCATTGTGCGCGCAGGCCGGTCCAACAACCAGCAGGGCGGGACCAAGGAGGTCGGCTCCGGCTTCAACAGCTTCAAGAACGCCGTGAAGGAGGGCGCAGAGCAGGTGCGCTAGCGCAGGATACTCACCGGGTCCTGCAAAGCCCGCTAGAGCCTGTGGGCTATGTTCAAATGCAGCACTGGGCAAGCGCTGCAGGGCGATGCATGGTCTGGGAAAAACACATGTAGTATTGATTGGGCGTGGCACGCGGCAGCGCTGACCGGCGCGGAGCGCGCGCGCAGGCGTCGCCGGAGAGCATCGGCGACAAGCTGCGTGAGGCGATCCCGGGCCTGTCCGAGCTGCCGAACGCGGGCGACGCGGTGCAGGCCGGCAAGGACCTGGTCGGCAAGCTGCCCTCCAGCAGCGACGTCACCGGTGCGGCCTGCATCAAGCCCTGTCCGACCCTGGCGCCCGCCGAGCGCGCGCGGCCGGCAGGGATGTGGTTGGCAAGGCGCTCTGCGACGTGGGCAGCCTGACGCGCGGCAGCTCCCAATGTGCACTGACTGAGTAGCGTGTGAAGCTGTGACGAGTGAGGGGAACAGGGCAGACATGGAAAGGCGGGTGGCTCACCTGCCGGCCGACTGGGCACACCTGTTGTGACTGCAAGCGCAGTAACAGATGAGCAAGCAGAGGGACTGCAGCAGGGGATCGAAGCGCGTGTCTGCGCGGTCGGTAGCGCCTGCCGGAGCTGGGCGGCGGCGAGCGCTCGCCGCGGCTGCAGGCCTGATGCGCTCACGATGATCGTACAACAGCCGCCCGCCTGGGGAGCTGGCCTGACGCCCGGGCCGCGCGCGCAGGCGGCGCGGGCGGCGACAAGCCCGACGTGCTGGAGAAGGGCATCCGCGGCGCGCTGGCCAAGGCGCCCGACGACCTGAGCAACCCTAAGGGCGCGCCCTACACCAAGGCCGCTTCCGATGCCATCAAGGACAAGGTCGGCGAGCTGACCGGCCAGAAGTGAGGCGGTCGCGGCCCTGCGGTAGCGGCGGTGATGATACGATGTATGGGTGTCGCGGGGGCGCGACGGTCGGCGAGCGCCGGTGAGGGCTGACCGGGGGCTGCGCAAGGTGTGGCGGAAGCGCCTGCATGCGCACCTGTCGGCGTGCGCGTGTGCCGCGAGCAAGGCCACAGAGGGGAGTGAGATTAGCAGGTCAGTGCGTGGTCGTGAGTTAGACACGATGTCACAGTTCATGGGCGCATTGTGCAACCAGGCCTAGGGACGTTTGCGCCTAGGCAGATGCAAGCTCAGGATCCAGGGCTGGCACGAGCGGTGCTTGTGTCGGTAGCTCTGCTCTGCTTCAGGGCGCAGCATCTGCAGCGTGACCGGGTCTTGGCGCAAATAATGCGAGTGTTGCCGAGTGAAATGACTGTGCAGTTTTGGATTGCGTGCGTGCGTGCTGCTGGTGCGACATCACTGCCTGTTAACACACTGCAATCACAAGGTACAGCACATGAGTGTAACGGAAAGCACACAGAGGCCTCCACCAGCACTCAAGACAGCAACGGCGATACGCTTGCAGGCTACATGCACAGTCAGAATGACATAGAGCGCTTGCATCAGGCTGCTTTAGATCAGTGCAGGCTACATGAACAGTCAGAATGACAAAGATTGCTTGCATCAGGCCGCATCAGGATCAGTGCAGGCTACATGCATAGTCAGAAAGATGAACAGTGCTCCGCATCAGGCTGCTTCAGATAAGAAGAGCCTTGTCATTCCCAAGAAAGAAAAGGGTGAACAATAATCACACTACTGGGAGGCCTCGCCGTCCACGGACTGCAGGGCCACCAGCAGCTGCAGGCGGTTGCGCGATGCGATGAGCGCGCTCAGCAGCAGCTTCAGGCGCGCGGCCAGGCTGCTCGTCTCCAGCAGCGCCTGCGCGCGCGCGCCCAGCGCGCATGACCGAGCGCGCCTTGCTGGAAATTGCCCTCCCGCACGTCCCTTGCACAGCGCATACCGCGTGTGGCAGTAGTGCAGCCAGACTGCGGGCCTCACTCAGCAACCCTCAGTCGCTTGAAACCTGTTTCACTTCGAGCACGGGTTCCTCCTTGTCTGGATCACTCTGCGCCAGCAACACCATATGGCGCAAGAGCGGTCGTCAGAGCAAGCCAGTTAGGGTCTCATGGCGGCTGTGCACACAGCAGGAAGCTCATGCCGAATTTCTGCCCGCCGGTAAAACCCATCACGCTCTCGCAGCCCTCTCCCCGGTGCGGCGCCCGCCGTGCCGCGCCTGGCGGCCCTCGGCCACATCGAAGCTGTCCACCAGCAGCGACGCGAGCTGGTACGCCAGCCGCTGCGCGCGCCGCAGCGGGGGGTACGCGTCCCCGACCGCGCTGCCTGCCGCACCCGGGCCTACCCAGTGCGCCTCCGCCCCCCCGGGCCCCCTACTGGCCTCCGCGCCCCCGTGCCCGCCGTCCTGCGGCTGCGGCTCAGGCGCGGCGCGCTCGCCGCGCTCCCCGTCAGCCGCCCCTGAGGATGCCCCAGCCGGGGGCGCCTCCGGCTGCCGAAAGCCAGCCCCAGACTCGGTCGCGAGGCCGGCGGCGGTGGCGGCGACCAGCGGCGGCGGCGGCCGCAGCGCGAGCAGCGGCGGCGGCAGCGGCGCGCGCGAGCGGCCGGCGCGCTGCGCCAGGTCGCCCAGCTGGTCCAGCGTGCGCCAGACGAGCGCCTCCAGCGCCGCCACCTGCCGCGCGCGGGGTGCATAGGGTTCATAGGGTGCACAGGGAGCAAAGGCTGTATATCAGGTTAGGGTTGGGGCTAGTGCGTAGGAAGCGGCGCGGTGGACGCCCGCACGCCGCTCGACTTGTCGCGGAGTACCTGCCTGGCTGCGCGGCGCAGGCTGCACCACGCACACCGCCACAGCCTCTCGGCCGCCGCCACAGCGCATCCTCGGGGCCAGCCCGCCGCACCTGCGCCGCGGAGGCGTGCGCGATGCGGTACGGCCCCGCGCCGACGTCCTTGGCCGCGCCGGCCGGCGCGGCCGACGCGGCGCTGGCGGCCAGCACGGCATCCAGCTCCGCGCCCGCGGCCTCGCCGACGCCCTGCAGGCGCGGCGGCCCCGAGTGGATCTGTCTTCCCCATTTCCCCTGGCCCGCTTGTGTTCCCGCCGCCATGCGTGCTCAAGCGTATGCGGTGTGCAGTGCCTGGCAGACGGGGAGAGTGCGCAGAGGATCCTTGTCAGCTCGCCTGTACGCTGTTGCAGCGCTGCGAAGCGCGTCAGATCCTGCTGCTGCACCCAAGAGAAATTAACAGAACAGGTGCAGGAAGCCAGCGCCTCACGACGCGCCCACATGGGCCTGCGGTGGACCGCTGCCGCCTCAGCACCACGGCCGCCTGCGCCAGCCGGAGCCCCGCGTCCCCGGCAGCCTCAGGCGCCGTACGCGCCCCGCCGCTGCATGCGCGCGAGCTGTGCGCTCAACAGCTCGGCTGCCTGTCGCTAGCGAGCCGGGTGCGCACCCGCACGGGCACGCCGCGCTCGTGCGCCGCGTTGATGCGCGGCCGCTGCGCCTCCAGCATCTCGGCCACCCACGCAGCCGGGCTGCCGGCGTCGCCCGCGGCAGCGACGCCCAGCGCGCGCTCCGCGGCCGCCGCCGCCGCTGCCGCGCCGGCCGCCTCGGCCTCCGCGCTCGCGCGCGCCAGGGCGGGGTCCGCAGGCCGGTCGCCCGTCCCTGACTCGCCAAGAGCAAGCACTCAGCGGAGCGCACTCCTTGCCTAAAAATGGCGAGTGCAGCGGTCCCTCCCCCACCTGCTGTGAATGGCCGGACCGGCTGCACCAGGCTTGACCAGCTCAGCAGCGCACACACGCCAAAACGCCGAGCTCCCCTGGCCATGCCAGGGTGTGGGAAACGGGTGTCAAGCCGCGCCTGCGCTAGGCCGCTGCAGGTGCGGCGGGGAGACCAGCAGGTCGCCGCCGGAGCCGGCGCCGCCGGGCGGCCGCTGCAGGCCGGCCACGCGCACGCGCAGCGGGCCGTCGGTCTGGCGCCAGATCAGGCGCCGCGCGCCGGGCCCGCCCGCTGCGTCCGCCTCGGAGCCGCCCTCGGCCGCCGCCTGCGCCCGCAGGTCCGCCAGCTCGTAGCTGTGCCACGCCTGCGCGCGGCAACGCCCAGTGATCCTCAGACGCCTGTGCTCAAACAGTGCCTAAGAGAATTCATGCATGCACGCATGTCTGCTGAGCAAACACACGGATCTGATCGATGAGGGCGCATCGGCAGGGGACAGGCGCACGCACGCACCCAGGGATCGTCGCCAAAATCGGGTAGGACACGCGAGGCGCGCCTGCGCGGAGGCCGCGGCCGCGGCGGCGGCCGCGCGGTCGGCGGCGTACATGAGCGCGGTCATGAGCGGCGGCGCGCGCGCGGCAGCGTCCACGGCCGCCAGCGCGGCGCCGCGCCAGGCGTCCACCTCCTCCTCGTCCGCCCACAGCACCGCGTCCGCGCGGCTGAACGGCGCCGCCTGCCGCTCGCGCACCACCTGCGCGCGCGCCCCCGCGCTCGGGCGCGGACGCCGTGCGCAGCCGCTCGCGCCGGAGGGAGTCTGCTGAGACACGTATCTGCGAGCTGTTGTCAGCTGTTCAAACATGATTTTCTTCCGAAGACCAGCACAGCTGATGATATACCTGCTTTAAAAGATCATCGCCTGCCATGGCTCCTCTCCCTTCACGCGGAGTACTAGGCTCATTGCTACGGCACAGGTGGGCATGTTAACGCAGCCGCTCGCTTTTACGTGCGTCAAGAGGCGCGCACCCGGAAGCGCGCCACGCCCACCATGAGGAGCAGCAGGCGCCCGTCGCTGGCGCGCATCGCACCCACCGCCTGCCGCCCGCGCCAGGCGCGTCAGGGCCGCGGCGCGTGCCGCACAGACAGCTCCGCAGCGCTCGCGCCGGGCTGCGAGAGCGGGGAAGTGTCCCCGCTCACAACCGCTCGGCTGCCGCCCGGACCTCGGGCGACCACCGCTCAGCCCCACACGTGCTCCCCGACCAGGCGGCGCTGCGCAACACGCATCGCCGCAACCCTGGCTGCTGGCTTGCACAAGCAGGGCGAATCCACGCCCGCGGAGTCCACCAGCCTGGCTGGCCGCACAGGAGGCGCCCGGAGGCGCGCGCGCGCCTCGAGCAGCGTGCCGACCAGCGGCGCGCGCGTGCGCGGGCGCAGCTCGAAGCCCGGGCTGCCCAGGTTGCTCGACCCGCCCGGCAGCAGCAGGTGGCCTACGCGCCAGGGCTGCGGCCCCGCCAGCACCGCCTCCATCATGTGCGCTGCGCAGCACACATAGTAAGGTCACCATGAGGTTATTGTGATGAATAGATTACCTTGACCCGCCCGGCCGCGGCGGTGGCCCACGCGTCCGGGCTGATTCCCTGCCCGCATGGCCTCCCACATGCAAGTTGCGCGGCACACGTCGGCACCCCGCACAGAGCAGCACCGGTCCTCTGCAAGCGCAGGTTGCCCAAGCGACAAGGCTGCGGCTGTGTCGGCACCACTTATGAGAGTGCTTCAACAGCTTACTGAAAGCTGCCGTGCAGCTCCACCATGCTGCTGGCAAATATGTTGCACCAACGCTGCTTGGCGGTGACAGAGAGCACAGGAGAATAGCGGCAGCGAGCAGCAGGCGATGATGAGGCGGTGCCAGCTGGCTGAAACGGCGCACCATAGTGCGGAACGTGAACGTGCAGCGTGTTGATCGTGCCAGGGAGTACTGCCCACTGAACTCTCCACAGCGGAGCTCCACATATGTCCTGCAGCTCGCCTGCGCCCGGGGGCGCGCCAGCGCCCAGCGCAGCCAGCCCCGCGCCCAGCTCTGCGCGCCCTTGCAGGGGTTTGAGGGTTCCTAATGAGTGCTGGGTGCAAAAATGCTGAGCCGGGCGCTCTGGGCCCACCGCCGCCCTCGCCCCCGAACGCCCAGCCCAAGCCCAGCCCGGCGCACCCAGGGAGGCGGAGGGAGGCGTCCAAGCAGAGTGCAGAGAGACAGAACAGGCGCTGGCAGGGAGGCTGTAGGTGTACAGTGACAGGCGGTTCTGTCTGCTTGGCCTTCCCGGCACTGCACGGAGCACTGCACAAGTTGTGTTCAAAGTAGTGGCTGTGAACCAGCAGCACATAAGAAGTGTAAGTCTCACCGGACAGGCAAGGCTGCTTTACCAGTCAACACGAGTCCAAACGCTCAGAGAACAGGACTGTAGAGAGCTTGAATGGCTGTTTGTCTGCCGCCAATGCAATTAACGCGCAGCTAACAGTGCTTTGCAGTTCTGAACGGCCAGGCGAGCGAACGCACCAGGCGCAGGCCGGCTCAGCGACTTGGACTGCCGGAACGCCTGCTCCAGGCGCTGCCGGGTCTGGTCCAGGTCGCCTCCCGCAGCGTCCTTGCCCCAGTCGCCCAGCGCCGCAGGGCAGAGCACGCGGCGCGCCCTGTCGCGGCACCCACGCCTCCACGCGGCGTTGCATGACCTTCCAGGCGCCACAGCGCACTGCCTCAGGCGCTTTGGGCCGCAGGTAGGTAGTGTGCCGGGACACGTTGGCGAGAAACAAACAAGCATAATGTGTGGAAGCGTCCCGAGGCCGTATGCTCCAAGCTTTTCGATACGTCTCCAAGCTTTCTGTATAAACCACAAGAATCCTTTCTTTTTTGCCTGCTGAGACCGTGGCGGAGCGCAGCTTGCTCGCGGTACCTAGAGCCTTACCTTGCTTGCGGCGTTCACGTCGGGAGGTGCAGGACAGCCAGCGTCCAGAATGATGAGGCTGCGCGGCCTGATGGTGCAGACCGCGTGGCACTGGTACCCAACCATGCACGCACCGCGGCAGCTCAGGGCCTGGGCTTTGCAGAGTGCTGCGCCGGTGTCCACCACGGGCAGCGCGGAGCACGTCGCGCTGGTGACCGGGTCGTCCCGCGGCCTCGGCTTGGAGTTTGCGCGGCAGCTCCTGCAGCGCCCCAACCAGAGGTGTAGCACACGAAGCTGATCAGTCGGTATTAGTCTGTGCAAGTGCATGTCCACTGTCAGTGTCTGGCATTGCAGTGCTCTGTTTCACATGTGTTCTACATGCACATTGTCATGTCACACATGCACCTAGGCGAGCATGCACAACATGTAACGGCCTGGTGCTGTTAGCTTCCGGAAGCTGTGCAGTGTCAACGTGCAAGCATCTTGTTCTTTACATTCCCCTGCTTGTGGCTGGCAGTGTGGTAGCTACGTGTCGGGACCCCAGCCGCGCAACAGAGCTACAGCAGCTGCTAGACAGGCATCCCAACCAGCTTATGGTGGTCGCCATGGACGTCGCCAACGAGGACTCTATCCAGGCACGCTTGCCTTGCACACCCACGAAGCCTTGGAGCCACTCGCTGCATGCCTAGCTTATGACCCACAGTGTGAGTCGTGTGCGGCCATGCGGAGGTCAGAAGGCAAGCGAGGAGGTGGCGAGGAGGCACGGGCACCTGAACGCGCTGTGGAATGTTGCGGGCGTGCTGCACATCCCTGGCATACTTGCACCAGGTGCGGGCAGCGTGTATGCTCCCGTGCTCTGCTGTGATCTTTGTGTTACGCTCGTGCCAAGCACGCACCGCCGACGCAGAGACTGCGCTGGCCCGCGTCACCTACAACAACCTGCTGCTCAACTTTCAGACAAACACGTTTGGGCCGGTCCTGGTGACCAAGGTATGTGCCTGGTCTGCCTCTCAGTCACCTGTGACCCAACGCATGCAGCACACGCTCCATGGGGGAGCACTGCCGGCAGGCATTCGCGCCCCTGCTGGCAAAAGCTTCGGCCAACAGCGCTGAGAGGTGACCCGGCAGTCGTGTGCCTGGCTGCAGTGCAACTTTTGTGCATGTGTCTGCTACATGCACTGCTTGCTTGCGGGCCGCACTCACAGAGGTCGCTGACGTTGGGCGTTTGGGGCTTGCATTGTCTTCTGGCACCGCTGACTGCGCTGCTGCGGGCAGCGAGCGCCCCGCGGTGGTGGCCAGCTTGAGCGCGCGCGTGGGCAGCATCTCCGACAACGAGCTCGGCGGCTGGTATAGCTACAGGTGCGCCCTGTCTCGACCAATAGCTAACACTATGACCACACAAGCAGCTGGGTCGCGCATATCTCGCCAGTGCCTGCTAGCAGTTGAAGAGCGGGACGGCAGCTTAGAGGGTTGGGCCGTGGGCCATGCAAAGTGCAGCACAACAGTTGCTGACGGGTGCGAACGGAGTTCGCCTGTGTCTTTGTTGTGCAGTGCCTTGAGGCAGGTAGTGCCTTGAGGCATCAAAGCGGCCATGCAGGCAGTCTCCAGCACTTCTTTGGCCATGTAGCCGTGACTGCTGCGACTTGGACACAGCTTTCATGTGCCTGCGCAAGGTGTACACGCTATATCTCAGACGTGCAAACAAGGCGCTGTATGCACATAAGCCGCAGGTGCCAATACTCTCTGTCGACTCAGACGTTGTGAGCAGGCGCGGACAGTGCCTGCGAGAGCAAAATCCTTGGCGCAGCTAGTCATAAATGTACCGGCCCAAGACGCTGCGTGCAGTCCACAGGGCAGCGAGAGCACAACCAGCCGTGCAATTGATGGCACCGCATTGCACAGGCCCAGACCGCGGCGCGCAGGCGCGCAGGGCGAGCAAGAGCGCGCAGAACCAGCTCAGCAAGTGCATGAGCCTGGAGTTTGCGCGTCGGCGGCACAAGGTGTGCGTCGTGATGCTGCACCCGGGCACCTGCGATACCGACCTCTCCGTGCCCTTCCAGAAGGCGCGCCCGCGCGTCGAGACCACAGACAGTGTTCTCTGGTGCTGGTCATGCGGCGCACATGCACGCCTTTTATTGGACCGTGCCCTCAGCTGTGACCAGGTGCCACTGCATGCGCATGTCTGCTGACACCGGCATATGGAGCTGGCTGCTACGCTGTCGGCCGCTGCGCAATGTGACCGGCCTTTGTAAGATGCACCACCTGCCTGAGGATCCGCCAGCCGGCGCTTCCTTGGTAGTCGGGCAATGACTCACATTGCTGTGCGCGCTTATGTGGCAAGACGAGCGTTCAAAATGCAATGTACTCGCGCTGACTGCTGTGTATTGCACTTTTGAGGCATGATGTCTGCTGACAAAGTGCTGCGCTGCGCGCGCGAGCAGAACGTCCCGCCCGGCAAGCTGTTCACACGCGAGCGCGCCGTGCAGCAGCTGCTGGGCATCGTGGACGGCCTCACCATGGCCGACACGGGCCGCTTTATGGCCTGGGACGGCTCCGATGTCCTGTTCTGATGGCATTGTGAGCGCGCCGTGCAGCAGCTGCTGGGCATTGTGGACGGCCTCACCATGGCCGACACGGGCCGCTTCATGGCCTGGGACGGCTCCGATGTCCCGTTCTGACGGCATTGCAGCGCGCCGTGCAGCAGCTGCTGGGCATCGTGGATGGCCTCACCATGGCCGACACGGGCCGCTTCGTGGCCTGTGACGGCTCCGATGTCCCGTTCTGACTGCGTCGCAGCTCTCGGGGACTGAAAGCGGCCTTGCAGCGGCGAATACGGGCCACATCAAAAGAAACCGGCTGGGACAGCTCTGTCCTCCTAGTCTGACAGGACGGCGTGTGCTGCGGCACCCTGCTGCTCACCCAGCATGGTGACTCACAGGCGGGCTCCACTGTTTCGAAGCGGGAGACATGCAGCACTGCGCTGATCCAACATGCATTGCATGGGGCGAAGTATAACAGGCGGCTATGCTCCGTATTGCAGCAGCACGGCTGGTTGTTGGGAAGCACTTGAGGTAAGGATTGGTCATCTGTGGGTATGGCGCTGACCTGCCGTGCGACGCGCAACTGTTGCAAAGGCTCTTGGCGGCACATGCGCATATTGGCTGTATGCCACAGTATCCGCTGTTGCTTTGATCACAAGTCACGCAAGTGTCATGTAGTCCCCATGAGTCAGCCAATTCATTCAATTCTGCTCACAGTACTTCAATGTGTTACTACGCTGTCTGCACGAATGAATGACTGAATGAATGAAAAGCATCACCGGGAGTCCATGCTTGCACAAGCAGGGACTCTGGAGAACTGTATTGGGTTGATAGACTTTTCACCAAGCCACAATCTTATTAACAATTTGGCTTCAACAATATCGTAAGCTTGCAAAGAGCGCAAGGTGTACGCCTCATATATGGGCCGGGCAACTCACAGACGCTGCTGAGTTTAGCCATCTCGGAGAACAGGCTGCTGCATAAACACGCATATTCACTGCTAAAACTGTGCTGCGGCGGCCAGCAGCGCACGTCACAAGGTCCAGCACGGTGCAGCCGAAAACAGACTCTGCAGCGTTTGACAGGGGGTGAGCGAGCGATGGTGAAGAGGAAAAAGCTGCCGCGCAAGGCGCAGGCCGCGGCCACCGCTGCGGAGGCCAAGGCGGCGGCGGCGCCGAACATGTTCGAGCGGCTGCACAGCCGCAAGAAGTTCAGCGTGCTGGGCAAGCGCGCCAAGGGGGAGCAGCGCGCCACGGGCAAGCTCCGCTCGGAGGCCGTCGAGCGGGTGGGCAAAGCCACCGTGCATTCGGCCGAGCGCTGGGCTTGTTGCGCTGACAAGCGGGCTCACGTTGTGTCGCGGGGGCGCAGCGCGAGAAGACGCTGCTGGTGGAGTACAAGCAGCTGCACAAGGCAAACGCCTTCATCGACCGGCGCTTTGGAGGTGGGCGCGCCCTCTCTCTCTTTTGTTGCGGCTTGTAAGGTGGCCTGCTGCGGCTGGCCTGAGCGTTGCCGTCCTGCGGCAGAGGACGACGACACGCTCACAGCGGAGGAGAAGGCGGTCGCCCGCTTTCAGAAGGAGCGGATGAAGGCGCTGGGAGGTGCGCTGGTGGCGTGCTTTGCAGGCTGCTGGATGGGCACCCCCCGGCTCTGCTTTTTGCAAACAGGACATGCTGTGCAACAGCCCGGGGGAGTGGACATTGTGTGGCTTCTGCCTGTGTTGTGTCACAGAACGCAGTCTTGCTGCAAAATCGCTGTCTATACTTTTCCCCTGCGCTCTACTGTGATATGTGAAGCAGCACTTTGAGCCATTGACTGAGCCCGCCAGCGCACCGGTGAGTGGGGCGGGCCGGTTGCACAGGCGACAGGTTCACGCTGGGGGACGAGGAGGGCGACGAGCTCACCCACCTGGGCCGCTCCCTCGCCGAGGGCGATGCGTTTGCGGTGCGGCCCGGCCTGCCTTGCTCCTGTGAGTTTGTGTCACGGAAGAAAGTCAGAACGTTGCGCACCGTGCTTGACTTGTTCTGACATCGCTGGCCTCCTGCTCCTGGTCTTGCGTTCAGAGAACCAAATGCGGTTGCGTGCTGGGAGTGCGTGCAGCAGCAGGAGGCATCGGACAGCGAGGAGGGCGGCCAGCTGGACGACGAGTTGGTGCGCGAGTTCCACTTCGGCGGCGGTTTCGTGCGCAAGGAGGGCGGCGGCGATGCCGGCGGCGGCGGCGACGCCGGCGGCGGCGGCGAGGACGCATTGGAGCGCCGGCGCACCAAGAAGGAGGCACGCGGCAGCCGCCGCTGCCCGATATCCAAGTCAACCCGACATTGCTGGAAGAACACAGAAGCATGAGGACTGAGCAGATGACAGGCCGCAGGCTCGCGAGCATGGCAGTGTCTGGGCCTGACAGGCAGTAATGACATCATCGCATAGCCGGGATGTCTGCAGCAAAGTGAGTCCGACCGCCGCGCCGCCGCTGGCTGTCGCCGCCCGGCACCAGCGCCGCCCGGCCGTGCCGCGCGACGCGCGCCCCGGCGCGCGCAGGTCATGGCGGAGGTCATGGCCAAGAGCAAGGCGGCGCGGGCGGCCCAGCGCGAGCAGCGCGCCGAGGACCTGGATGCGACCGACAAGGTCGACGCCGACTTTGCGGCGCTCCTGGCGGGCGGCGGACTCGCGGGCCTGGTGCCGCCCCGGCCGCATGCACTCCTGCGCGAGCCGGAATTACGCGAGCCCACCAGGCAGACTGCCATTCTTTGAGCCTGGCGTGCGAGCGGCCCCATACGCAAGCTGTGAATGCTTAACCAGCAGTGCTGCTGTGCTGCTGTGAATGCTTAACCGGCTCACACTCAGCCGCGGCGAGTGTTGAAGGCAGTGCCAGCGCGCAAGTGCGTCTTAGCAATTCATGAGGCGTGCAGCTCTGGGCAGAGCTGGGCGCCAAAGTGGTCTGCCTGGGCGCGCGAAGTGTGTGAGCGGGGCGCGGCGGGTGGCCAGGTGCGGCCGAAGGGCGCGCGGCACGACCGCGCGGCGGCCACGGCGGCCGCGGCCGCGCAGACCGCGGAGGATGCGGCGTTCGACCGCGCGCGCCGCGAGCTCGTCTTCGAGGCCAAGGCGCAGGCGCGCGCCTCGTCGCGTCCTTCAGCGCGTGCACAAATGCAGCGGCAGGCCTGCCGATGCAACATGTGTGCCGTGGCGCCGGCATGAACCAACCAGCCGGGCGCTGCTCCCAGTGCTGATGCTGCTGCGCCCAGGGCTGGGCGCATGGGGACATGCGTCGGTACATGCATTCGCGCTGTGCGACAGGCAGGCAGCCATGGTAGCATGCACGCGCGCATGCCGATGCCGCGTGGACAGAGGGAGCGCGCATGCAGACTCCAGGATGCAAGCCAAAGTCTAGTGGTCTGCCGGCCAGGGCGGCGAGCGCACACGCACGGCGGAGGAGCTGGCGGCCGCGGACGCGGCGCGGCTGGAGGCGGCGGAGGCGGCGCGGCAGCGGCGCATGCGCGCGGCGCCCACCGGCGACGACCTGGGCGACGATTTTGGGGCGGGCGGCGCGGACGACGCGCTCGCGGCCGAGCCTGCGGGCGGCTACGCCGCGCGCCGCGCGAAGCGGCGGCGGCTGCACGCTGCCGGGCCGTCTGGTGCGCGCCGCAGAAGGCCTACGCATGTCAAATGTGACATCGCTGCTGGGCGTGCCATTGGATTTGCATCACTGGCCGGGAGCTTCCATGCCAAGGGCTGACGGTCAAGGAGCCCATGCTTTCTGGCACGGGCCCGTTGGCAATCTAGGTGAAGCACACAGTCTGTGACAGTGTGGCTCGGCGTCGCCGGCAGTCTGCATGCTACGCCACGCACCGGCTGCAGCCGAACGGCCTTGTGTTATGAGTGTCAGCATTCGCTCAGGGCCGGTCGCGGCAAGCTGCAGACCATTGCCGCATGCTGCGCGCCAGGCGACGCCCTAGATGACGACTTCCAGCTGAGCGACGGCGAAGACGGCAGCGCAGGCTCCGGCGGCAGCGGCTCAGACGCGGAGGAGGACGGCGAGGGCGGCGGGGCCGCCGCCGCCGCGACCGGCCTGCAGGCGCGCTCCCCGTTTGCCCGGCGTCCATCCTGCCGCGCCTGCCTGCTGCAGGCCCTGCACGAAGCATGGCGCGCTGCACTGCTCCTCCTCGCGGCGCTCCCCCGGCGCACCTCCTTCCCCATGCAGAGACTGCACAGCGGTACGCTGGAGGCGCGTGGTACGCTGGAGGCGCGTGGTACGCTGGAGGCGCGTGTTCAAGCCGGCGACAGCGGCGCAGCCTCAGAGCGCTCGCGGAGGGCTCCAGCCGCCGCCGGGAAGGCTGCGCAGCCGACGGGGCGGCGCGGCGGGGCGCAGGCGCGCCAGGCGGCGCGCGCGGCCGGCGCGCACCCGCTGCAGCAGCGCCTGCGCGCGGCCTCGGCCGCGCTGCTGCGCAAGTTCGGCGCTGCGGGCGCGAATGGCGACGAGCGCGGCAGCGATGAAGGCAGCGAAGAGGAGGGCAAGGACGGCGAAGGGGACGGCAGCGGCGACGGGGACAGCGGCGACGGGGACAGCGGCGACGGGGACAGCAACGGGGATGGCGCGGGCGATGAGGGCGACAGCGATGGCGGAGACGGGGAGGAGACGGAGAATGGCGCGCATGCGGGCGCTGCGGGGCCGGCCGCTGCGGCAGCCAGGCCGGCCTTGGACGAGCGAGGGGAGGATCGCTCCGCGGACGAGGACAGCGATGAGGAAGAACGAGAGGTGGAGGAAAGAGAGGAAGAGAATTTGGGTGCGAGCGGGCGAGCAGACGCCGTAGGGGCGGAGCCCGCTCTGCTGGACGAGGGCGGCGGAGAGGGGGGTGCAGAGAGGGCAGACGGCGGAGGCGAGCGGGAGGACCGGGAGCCAGGCGGCGGCGGCGACGGGGATGCCGACCAGCTGGATCACTGCACGCGCCGCGCCGGCGGTGCCGCCGCGGCGGCCAGGGCTGCGGACCCCGCGGCCGCGCCGGGAGAGGGCGATGGGGAGGACCCCGCGGAGGCGCTGCCGTTCACGCTGCGCCTGCCCGCGAGCTACGATGACTTTAACGCGCTCGTGCGCGGCCGGCGCGCGGCGGAGCTGGGCGATGCGGTGGCGCGCATCCGCGCGTGCAACGCCGCCGCGCTCAGCGCCGACGGCCGCCGCCGCCTGCAGGCGCGCGGCCGCGCGCCGCCACGCCGCCCGCTCTGCCTGCGCCAGCCGATGGCGCTCGCAACATCCGCGCACACCAGCGCGTTGGAATGCAAACGTCAGATGGATAAAAAATGGGATGGACCATATTGTAAATGTCACCTACACAGGCACCCCGCTGGCAACTGGCGCGCGTGCGGGGGACCACGGCTGAGCGCGGGCCGTGCGCCTGGCGAGCAGGAGCTGTACGGCATGCTGGTGCAGCACTTTGCGCTGCGCGCGGACACGCGGCCGCTGCCGCTGGACGAGCTGGACGTCCTGACCGTGCACCTGCTGGAGCTGACCCCGGAGGTGCGGCAACTGTCAAAGTGCTGCCTTCCATAGGGTAGGGGTGATGGCGCTCTGCTTGCTGCCGGGCGGATCTCTGTGCAGGCAGCTCAGCGGCCGCGCGGGCCGCCAGGTGCCGGTGTATGCGGCGGCCGTCGCGCGCGCGCGCCTGCAGCGGCTGATGGCCCGCCTGGCGGCCGCGCTGCGCGGCGGCGCCGGCGCGCCGGCGTCCGCGTGGCCGCCACCGCGCGCGCTGCTGCTGCTCAAGCTCTGGGCGACCGTGTTCCCGGCCTCCGACCGGCGGCACGCCGTGCTCACGCCCGCCGCGCTGCTGCTGGGCGCCTGCCTGGCGCTGTGCCCACTGGCGCGCGCGGCCGACGTCGCGCACGGCGCGCCCCCCGCCCGCACGGCGCTCCCAGGCCGGGCGCCGCCGGCAGGCCAGTCAGCGGTGATGGGGGCGCGCCATGCGGCCGTGTCCGCGCCCGCAGCGCTGACGCGCAGGGCCTGCCTTGCGCTGTGCCCGCCGGCGCGGCCCTGAACACTGCGCCGGGCACAGTTCTGTCTCCCGCCATGTGTGCCCGCCCCTGCACGCCTGCCGGCCCGGCTGGCACGCATGCCTGGCGGTGAAGCGCTGCACGCGGCCGCAGCGGGACATCATGCTGCCACATCACGCGCGTGTGTGTGCTCTGCGCGCAGGCCTGTTCGCGGCATCACTCATGCTGCACCTGGCAGCGCCCGCGCGGCGCCTGGCGCCCGAGGCGCTCACGTTTGCCGTGCGGCTGCTGCACTGCGCCGCGCCCGGCGCGCCGGCGCCGCCCGCGGGCGGCGCGGTCGAGCCCGACCCTGCAGGCCCGCCGTCCGATCGCAAGTGGCTGCTGCCGGAGGGCGGCTGGCAGCGCGCCGGCCAAGGCGCCGGCGCCGCGGTGGCCCCGCTGGACGTCCGCGTCACGCTCGGCGGCGCGCCGGGCGGCGCTGAAAACGCCTACTTTGGCTCAGATGCGTTCCGCGCGAGCGCGCTCGCCGCCGCGCTGGGCCTCTCGCGCCGCGCGGCCGAGGTGTTTGGCGGCGCGCCCGCGCTGCCGGAGCTGCTGGCGCCCGCGGCCGCCGCGCTGCGCGCTCTGGGCGGCGCGGGCCTGCCCCAGGCGCGCGCCCGCGCGCGTGGCCTGGTCGGAGGGGCTGCCGCCGTGTCCGAGGTCGCCGTGTTGCACTCACCACTGGCCGCAGATGGAGCACCAAGAAGCAGCGTGACTGTGGTGGCCTGATGGGGCTGCCTGCCACGCATACCATGCCTCCATGCTGGCAAGCAGCACTGCTCACATTGGAAGAGCCATGCTCCTGGCGAAAGTTAGGCAGGGTGGGTGTTAGACCAGGGCCAAGCCATCATGGTAGTAGCGTGGGCGTCAGACCGGTGCCAGCTCATATGGCACCTAACCCTAACCCCAACCCTGCTGAAGAGGGCTGAAGGCGTGCGCCGCGCCGCAGGCGCTGGAGGCGCAGCGCGGCGCCACGCTGGCGGCGCTGGAGGCGGCGGCGGCGGCGCGGCAGGCCGCGCGCCGCCCGCTGCAGCGGCGCGGCGCAGCCTCGGCGGCGCTCGCTCGCGCGCCGGCCACCAAGATGTACAACCCGCGCTTCGAGGAGGACTTTGCGGCCGGGCGCGACTATGACCCCGACAGGCGCGCGCTCTCGGCTGATCTCAACTGCTGCCCTGTTGTGCAAGAGTGTGCTTGACGAGGTATGTTGTAGGAAGATTGCTTTGGCGCATGAGGCGCACTGCGCTTCAGCGCATGAGGCGTAGTGCGCTTGCGTGGACGTCTGTGCGAAGACTCGCATGTCGGCCTGCCGCTCCAGACTGTCATCCGGCGCCAGTGCTGTGCCGCGCTCGCCAGGGAGCGTGCGGAGCAGCGCCGCCTGAAGCGCGAGCTGCAAAAGGAGAAGCGCGGCGCGATGCGCGAGCTGCGCAAGGACGCCGCGTTCATCGGCGCGGTCCGCGAGGCCGACGCGGCCGCGGCCAGGGCCGAGCTGCGCGGCGCGCGGCGCGCCAACTTTGGCTTCCTGGAGCGGCAGGAGGCCGACGCGCGCAGCGGCGGCCAGGGCGGCATGTTCAAGGGGCGCAAGCGCGGGCGCAGGTGAGGGCGTGCTTGGGTTGTTTGGGGGGCCTTTGCAGCGCGGCGTGTTTGACGGGCAGGCAGGAGCGCGTTTAAAGGACGACCATTTTTTTTGGCGATGCAGAGCGCAGTGTAGAGTTTCTGGGCATGCACAGCAGCAGGAGCCGCACTGTCCAGTGGCTGCTGCGGGGTCAGCCCGTCAGGCTCTAGTTGAGTACTCTAGCAGGTGAAACTTTGCTGGACCGGTATGTCTGCTCAGCCAGCCGGAGCCAGTTGGGCTGAAAGGCACAGTACCATACCGTCATTCAGCCAGAGACGGAACTGAGTGCGGCAGCCACAAATTCTACACAAGATGTCAGCTAGCATGAATGAATGCTGGCCCGAAGGCTGCATTACACAGTTGGCTGTCATACATGCAATCAACTCGTGAAGCCAACAGCCCGCGTCTATCCTGTCCGACTCGTCAGGCACAGGCGCGTGACGGAGCGCTGCCGAGCCTATCTGCCGCCATTGCCCGGGCACGCAGGCGATGCCGGCATGGGCACCTGCATGCACGCCATCAGCAGGCTCAGCCCTGCCGCCGCAAGCTCCAGCGCTGCCCGTGGGTGCAGCCGGCAGCGCGCACTGCGATGTAGGTGCAGTTGGAGCTCACAGCGCCCGGGAAGGGCCTGAGGACTCCGCCGGCGAGCTCGACCCTGGAGTCTGCGGTGATGCACATGGGGTGCCCGGTCCTGTCAACCCCAGCACACATCAGCCCGGACCGGCCCTCCACGTTGTCGTGTCGCGCTGCTGCTCAGGCGGCACGGCAGGCGGGGCGGCGCACGACATGTCGTCACATGCGCAGCCGTTGCTCGTGCCAGCGCCGCCCGACGCGCCCGCTGCGTACTGTGCGGAGAAGCACGTATTTGCCTGCACCGCTGCACATGCAGGAAGCCCCTCTCACGCATGCGCTCTGGCCTAGCGCAAACCTCTCACGTGGCCATCCACACAGTCAGACTTCCATCGGCACCTTTGCAGCTCCTGTGTGTCTTTTCCTTGTCATATGCCTTTGCATGCATATGTCACGCAAACATGTTCACATCATTACATCATACTACAGAAGCATCCACGTGAAGACCGGGGTTGTGGCCTGCCAGAATGCATGCATGACGGCATGGCGGGGGAGGAGTACCAATGTAGATGGTGCCCGTGCTGCTGCAGTCGCTGGGCAGCGTCCGGACGTAGGTTGCACAGTTGGCGGAGACTCGCGTGCTGTCATACCCTGCAATCCTCCATGAATATCAGCTGCTGCATGTTATGCAGTCACTGGGGATCATACGAAGAACTTACCGTTGGCCCCGTCAGTCGTGAGTGCAGCGGTTGCGTCGGCCACAGGAGGCTCGTTGCTCACATACACCTGCGGGCGCCGCAGTTTGGGCAGCTGAGGGGTTCACCGCGGAGACAGGCCAAGTGGGACAGGCACGCATCCGTGTGCTTCAGCGCTGGCGCAGCAGCGTGCGCTGGGAAGGATAGGGTAGGGTTAGGATAGGGAATGCGCGCGCGCTCACGAGCAGCTTCTGTGCGGAGCCGATGATCGCCCCGGCGGCCAGCACGACCGATAGGGTCACGGTGGTCGCCGACGCCGCGCTCGCGTCGATATCCACCACGAGCGTGCCTGCCCGGCGTCCGGGCTCGGCGTGTCGGCGTGCAGGGCAGCGCGGGCGCAGCAAGATGGCGCGGGGGCGCACCGGAGGGCTGGCTCGCGTTCGCTGCCGGGAGGAGCGTGGCGGTCGGCTTGCCATAGGATATGCTGCACACGGGGCAGCTGCAGGACGGACAGTGCTCAGATTCAGACCGACGCAGTGTGCCCCGCTAGCTTGCATACAAGTGGTCGAGCAGTGCTGACCTTGCGGAGCACGGGAAGCGCCCAGGCGCCAGGGAGGCAGGCTGCGCCAGGGCAGGGCACGGGATCGAAACAGGACACCTCAGCTGGTCAGCGCCACATGCTGCTCCGCTCACGCAGTAGCTGGCCCAGCGCAGGCGTGTGTCAGTATACGTTGCAGTGGCTAACCAAGGTGAGCGTCGCCGTGCTGCAGAGAGCGGGATCCCACTAGCCGGGCGCACACTTCGAGGCGGTGTAGTGTGACAGAGTCTGGTTTGAGGCCTGCGAGTTCAGTGCAGCGGTGAGCAGTGCCTGTGTCTCAGACACTCATTGGTAAAGCATGAAAGCGCACAGACGGCGAGCTCCCACAGATGTTCTGGTGCAGTCCTTGCTGTGCTGTCCGCACCACGACAGTCTGCCACTGGCAGTTGTTCGGGGCCGCAGCGCAGGAGGCCAGGAGCGCAATTGCTCCCAGGAGGCAAGTACGACAGGCGCCCATCATGGCCTCGTTTTCACTGCACACTTCGAGCGACTTCTGCAGAGTGTCGTTTGATAGGGCCTCAAGCGCAGTAGAACCTGCTAAGCATCAATCCATTGCCTGCGCAGTCTACGTGCGCATGAGTGGCCGCAAGTTTCGGCGCAAGCTCGTACCGAGCGATGCCGCCGCCGCGCCCGTTGACGACAGCGGAGAAGAGCCTGGCAGCTTGGCGATTCCACCGTCCGCGCTTGCGGCCAGGCGGCCAGAGCGAGGCCTGGCGCCGCGGCCCGCGGCCAAGCCGCTGCTGAGCTTTGGCGGCGATGAGGACAACAGCGCGGCCCCCGCGCGGCGCAGAACAGCGGCGAGGGGCCTTGAGCCCGATGGCCGCTTGCGGGGCGTGGCGCGCGCGGCGGCACTGGCCGTAACGGAGGTGCGCGTCGGCGCATCGACGCAGGTCTCTGGCGCGGGTGCGGCTCCTGCCAAGCCGCGGCGCTGCTGGCCTGCAGAGCCGCTCTCGACGCCTGTGCTTCACTCAGCAACAGGTCGGCTGACGAGCCTGTGACAGCACAGTGTTGACATGCTCGTCAGGCGGCCACTTTGAGCGCCCTGCGCTGCTACCGTTTTGCTGTCGCGAGGCGAAAAGCCCCTTTGTCTGCAGCTTTTTGGCACAACTTGTTTGAAGCTGCTGTCAGCACGCTTCAGCCTCTGCTGCAGCAGAGGCCGGGCTCTGGTCCTGCAAGTCCGTGCAAGAATAGGTGCTGAAGCAGCGTGAGGGAGCGCGGGACACTCGTGTTAACGCGCTCGCCGTGCACCCGATGCGCACACAGCACCAACGAGCCTGGGACCGCGCAGGCGAGTACAGCGCGGAGCGGCTGAAGGAGCTGAAGAAGAACACGCTGCGCTATGCGGCGCCGCGGCCCAGCGAGCCCGCCGCCGCGGGCGTGTTCAAGCTGTCCGGCAGCTTCAAGCCGGCGGGCGCGCCTGCCGCCGCGGCGGCCGCGGTGACGGCCGTCTTGCCGGTGGGCACCCCTGTGTTTCGACTGGATGTATTCCGAGGTGCTCTGACGTCTGCGCCACTGCTTGCAACCGCAGTGCCCAGTGCCCTGCCCTGCACGCCACTCAGCGCACCAACGGTTGGGCTTGCGCGCGCCAGGCGAGGGTCGAAGACGCGGAGCTGCCGCCGCCGCCGCGCCCGGAGGCAGGCAGGAGCAGCGGCGCGCCCGCAGGGGCCGCCGATGCGGCGCGCAGGCCGGCCGCGGCAGTTGAGGCTGTGGCGGCCGCGGCCGCGGCTCTGGACGACGACGATGACGACTTCCAGATCCCCAACGAGGAGACGATCAGGTGCGGCGCGCAGCTGCCGCACCGCGTGGCTGCAGCTGTGCATTCCTGCAATTTGTGCTGTCTGGTCAGGATGCTGTGCAGTGGCAAAGGTTTCGGAGGGTGGTCACAGAGGCGCGCTTGCTCGCGCGCTAGCCTTGCGCAGGCCTGCATTCTGGCGGCCTCCTACGGGGGCGAGATGCAGGCACGCAGCGCGCACTGGGGCAGTGCCATCTGCCCTGGCCGTGCTGCGCCAGAGCAGGGCCGCGGCGGCGCCGGAGCGGCCCGCATGAGCGCGCGCCGCGCGGCGGGCGCAGGCGCGTGAAGGAGAAGCGGGAGCGGCTGCGCAGCGCGCACCTGGCGCCCGACTACATCCCGCTTTCGACCGCCTCCGTGCTGGACGCGCGACCCGACGGCGGCGACGCCGGCGCCGCGCCGGCCGACGCCGACTCCGATGAAGACGCCGAGGCCGAGGAGCGCGTACGCATGACCTTCCTGGGCAAGGCGCCCGCTACCGACGGCGGCGGCGGCGGCGGCGGCGGCGGCGGCGGCGGCGGTCGCGGGAGCGTGCTGGCTGGCGTCGCGGACGACGAGCAGGTCTGGGCAGAAGTGCGCTGAGCGGGTCAGCCGGGGGCCGGGAGCGGCGTGCCGTGCCGGGCGGCCTGCGAGCTGCGTGCTCAAGCGCTGTCTTGGGCGCTCGGGCCAGCTGAGGGCGCCAGCAGCAGTGTGGTGTCGCGCCGCGTCACTTGCGCATGACCTGCATGTGAGCGGGTGTGGTGGGTGCGGCGTGCAGGCCGCCGAGGGCGAGGACGACGCGGACGACACGTGGGTGCGCGAGCAGCTGCGCAAGGGCGCCGGGCGCAGCGCCGCGGGGCCGGCCGGCGCGGCGGCGGCGGCGGCGGCGGCGCCGCGGCGGTCCACTGCGGCCGGCGTCGGCTTTGGCGGCCGCGGCGCGGCGCCGGCCGCGGCCGCGGCGGCGGCCGCTGCTGAGGTTGTCAAGGCGCTGCGCAACGGCGTGGAGCGCCTGCAGGTGCGGGAGGGTTGGAGGGGACTTGTGGGGTTGTGCCGGGTCTGGTGCACATCAGGGGCATCTCGTTGTCTGGATGTCAGGACCACCGGGCCTGCAGAGGGCAAGGGCTTCTGGCAGCCGCAGTGGTGGGCTTGGCTGCGTTCAGGGCCAGCAAAATGCAACCCTGTGAACAGCAAGAGCCTTCTGCTCGTATCAGCTCTCGCGCCGGGGCGCCGACCCGCGCGGCGGCCGCGCGTGCGCCAGGCGACGCAGGCGCACGCCGAGCGCAGCCGGCGGCGCGCGGCGGAGAACCTGGCGGCGGCGGTGGCCGGCGTGGCCGCGCTGGAGGCCGAGCTGGAGGCGGCCGGCGGGCGGTTCGCGTACCTGCAGCAGCTGCGCGCGTACGTCGCCGACCTGTGCGACATGCTCCAGGTTTGTCTCGCGCGGACGCGCCCAGCAAGGGGTTGAGCAAGGGGTTGCAAAGACATTGTGCCGCCCACTGCGATGCCGGCTTCTGTTACAGCTAGGGCTGGGAGTCGAAAGCTGCATGGCTGGCATGGGGAGGGCATGCTTTTGCGGCGACACAGGCCCGGAAGGTTCACTTGAGGGGCCTGCTTACGGTCCAGTCTGCCACACACTGGCGGAGTGGCCCTTGGTGTGGCGCTCGCGACCTGGGGCAGCGGCCGAGCGCGGAGGGGGCAGCTGCGGGACCTGCAGCATTGAACTCATTCAGCACCGCTGCAAGCCCTGGAGGGCAGGGCCGCGCGCCTGACCGCCGGCCCCGCGATGCGCGCAGGAGAAGTCAGCGCTGGTGGAGGCGATGGAGGAGGAGGCTGACGCGTTGATGGCCGGCCGCGCCGAGGCGGCCGCCGAGCGCGGCGAGGCCGACGACGGCGACGACCAGGCGGTCGCCGGCGCCGCGGTCTCGGCTGCGCTGGGCGCGCTGGCGGGCGGCGCCGCGCTGCCGGGCGCGCCCCGCCCGCCTGGGCGCTGACCCCTTGCGCGAGTAGCGGGTCTGCAAATACTGAGGACCCTGAGGCTGCGCTGGGTGCGCTGGCGGGCGGCGCCGCGCTGCCGGGCGCGGCCCGCCCGTCTGGGAGCTCCACGGTCACGCAGGGAGGCGCGGTAGCTGCGCGTGTCTGTGCGGCAGCACTGCATGATGGGCGCCGTGCAATTCGGGTCGCACGCGCCATGCGGTTGCGGCAGAGCCTCCTCTTATGAGGCAAGCGGGTGATGATGCCACAAAAGAGCCGGACAGCATCGCACGGACCTGTTGTTAGGTGCCGCCTTGCAGCGCCGCGCTTCCTGCAGACATGCTGCTTCCGATGCCGGGTCTGCGCTCGGCAGGCGCGGCCGCGGCGGCGGAGGCGGCGGCGGCGGAGGCGGAGGCGGCCGCGGGCGGCGCGGGCCTGGGCGTCGCGCTGGACGAGCTGGGCCGCGACGCCAACATGGAGCGCCGGCGCGAGGCGGCGGAGCGATCGGCGCGGCGCCGCGGCCGGCTGCAGCGCGACCTGGAGCGCCTGCAGCGCCAGGGCCAGGCGCGCCGGAGGCCTGCCTTGACCCCAACCCTAACCCACCCTAACCTCTTTCCTGCGGTGTTGCGCGGTCGGCTGCAGCGTGACCTGGAGCGCCTGCAGCGCCAAGGCCAGGCGCGGTGGGGGGGCCACCCGCCCGGCCCCCTGCCTGCGGCGCCGCCGCGGCCGGCCGCAGGCGCGCCCGCAGCGCCGCCGCTGGAGCCGGACTTGGCACGGGGCTGTCCCGCCGCTGCTGTGGCTTGTGCGGCAGGGACGAGCGCAACCGCCCGGCGAGCCGGATGCGGCTGGGGTGCGTCTGCCTGGCCCTGGTCGCCAGCGCGGCCAGGAGCGCCCACCCACACTCTACACTGCTGCATGTCAAAGCTCCCTGGAACGGCCGGTTCCTCGGTGCTCAGCAAGCCCAAGGGGTTGTGATAAGAAATACCCTGGCCACTGCAGGACGGCGCGGAGGCGCTGCTGGGCGAGGAGACGACGGACGAGTCCGATACGGAGGTCAGCCGCTACGCGCGCAAGCGGCGCGACCTGGTCGAGGCCGCGCGGACCGTGTTTGCGGACGCCGGCGACGAGTTCGGCTCGCTGCGCGCGCTCAAGGCGCGCGCCCGCGGCCGGGCGCGCGGCGCCGGGCGTGCGGCAGCCCCCCGGCGGCGGGGCAAGCCAGCCGGAGCTGACCCCGTTGACAACCACAGCTTGAGACGTCTGTCCATGCACACACACGTAAGCATGTTCCGAGAGCTCGAGCGCGCAGCGCTGTTGGCCAGGACCAGCGCTCCTTGTTTCGCAGTCGCCGGGCTGCAGGGCGGCCGCCTTGCCAGCGCTCGCGCCTCGGCCGCGCCGGGCGGAGCACGACAGCAGGGCAGCACGCCCGCTCGCAGCCGGGCGGCCGCGCAGGCAGGGCGTGCGCACGCGGTATACCAGCACGGACGCGTCCCGCCAGCGCTCACCAAGGGGTGCGAGAAAGGCTGCCCGCGGCGCGCCAGGCGCGGCTGGAGGGCTGGAAGGCGGCGCAGCCGGGCGCGTACCGCGACGCGTACATGGGCCTGAGCGCGCCGGTCGTGTTTGCGCCGTTCGTGCGCCTGGAGCTGCTGGCGTGGGACCCGCTGTTCGGGCCGCGCGCGGGCGCGCCGCCCTCGCGCCGCCCCCCGCGCTCCTGAGTGGCCGGCTGGTATGGTTTAGCAGCTGCTCGGGTCCGCCGATGCGGGTGCCGTGAGTTTGCTGTATGCATGGGCCGGGGTTTGAGATTCCTCCCATCGTACCTCCTCGGGGGGGTGGTCGGGCACACAGGCGGCCGCGCTGGGCCTGCCAACGTACACACGCGCACAGCGCGTGCAGGTGTGCCATGCCGCTGCTCACCTTTGAAACATACCCTTGATACTGGGCATGCTGTGCTGAGGCTGCCAGGTGCTCCGCTGCTCTGCTGCTCATGGGCGCGGGCCGCGCTCACCACGCGCGGGCGCCCGCAGGCTTTGACGACATGGACTGGTACCAGGCGCTGTTCGACTACGGGCAGGCGGGCCGCGACGGCGGCGCCGCGCCGCCGGCCGGCGACGACGCCGACAACGAGCTCATCCCGCGGCTGGTGCGGGGGGACCTGCTCTCGCTGGCCGGTGCCAGGTTTCCGCCCGCGTTGTGCCAACAGGATGGAGTGCTGCAGGGGACTGGTGTCTGCCCCTTGCGGGCAAGCGTCGACTTGATGGCATCACTCTGACAGCAGGGGAGAGCGCTCTGCAGCTGTGGGGTGTGCGGCGCTACGTGAACGAGCGGCAGGGCGACTGGGACAGGTACCTGCCGATGCTTAAATGCGTGTACAGCGACCGGAGCAGTCATCCATGGGTGCGGCGCCGGGTCATGCTAGACACCGCCGGCCACCCCGCCAGTCCGCTGGCGCGCGCAATCGCTGCGGAGCGTCCATGTCCCGTCCTGCGGTCGAGCGCGCCAGCGCTTGTGCGTGACCCGGGCAGGGACGTGAACGCTCTCCGCGGCGATTGCGCGCGTCAGCGGGTTGGCGCGGTGGCCGCCGGTGTCCGGCACAAAAGGCGTCGCGCCCGTGGAGCACTGCTCGGAGTCGTTGCACACGTACTTGATCGTCGGCAGGTACACGTCCCAGTCGTCCTGCCGGTCGTTCACGTAGCACCGGCGCCCGCCGCCGCCGGCAATCGGTCGGGTACAGTCGTACTGCTGGCGGTCCGCATGCTCTGATGGTGCATCATCTGCCAGCGAGGCGACAATGCTGTGCCCCAGAACCCGACACGCCCCCCCCAGCGATGCAGCCATCCTCCCAGCGACAGCGGGCCAGGCATGCAGCTTCGGCCGCTTGGCCGGAGCGTGCGGCGCCGCGCGGCTGGCGGCGACGCGAACCAGGACATGGGGATCCCAATCCTACCCAAACCCTACGTGCGGACCAGCACACGCCGCGCCGCGGCAGGTGCGCGAGCTGGTGCTGCCGCGCACCGCGCGGCTGCTGGCGAGCGCGTGGAACCCGGCCAGCCGGCGGCAGGCGCGCGCGGCGGCCGCCGTGCTGCAGGACGCGGCCGCGTACGTGCCGCCCGAGGACACCGCGCTGCAGGCGCGTGCACTTATTGGAAAATGTATCACCCAAGAAAAAAGTAGCGTGACTAGCAACAATTGCACAAAATTGTCAAACAATGCCTGCGCTGCGGCACTCGCCCCACGCCACGTCACGGCGCGCGGGGCTGCTGGGCGTCGGGAGGAGCGTTCGGGCGGGCGGCGCGGGGCTGGCGGCGTTGGCTGGACGGCATGGCTGCCATCCAAAGCCTTGGAGCCTGCTCGTGGTCTTGCCGGGAACAGCAAGTGCTGCAGTATGTTGCGCCTCCGGGAGGGAGGCGGGGGCCTTGATGTGCTCCCGCCGCCGGCCCAGCTGCCGGCGCATCGCCCCATGCATCAAGGATATGGGGTTATATGGGTTAGGGTTAGGGTAGGGTCAGAAGCTCCACATCAGCACCACTGCGCAGGCGGCGCTGGAGGCGGCGCTGGAGCGGCTGGCGGCGGCGGTGGGCGCGCTGCGCATGCCGCCCTGGCCACCGGCCGCGGCGGCCGCCTCGCCGGCAGCCGCCGCGCTGCTCGCGCGGCGCTTTGGCAAGGCGCTGCGCCTGCTGCGTGCGCTGGGCTGCTTCGAGGGCGTGCTCGCGCGCGCGCCGCTGGCCGGCCTCGCGCTCGAGCGCCTCCTGCACCAGCAGGCGCGCCGGCCTGCAGCGCCAGCGAGCGCGGGCGGCTGCATTCTCACGCACGCCAGTATGAGTGTCGAGCCTGGCCGTGCGTGCCGGCAGCATGCCACCACGTCCGCGTGTCAGGGATGTGGGTGTGCTGCTCTGCGGTGGCTCCCGCATGTATGCCTGCTGATCATGCGCGTGCGCCTCTGCCGCCGTGGCGGTGCTACGATCTGGCGCGGCCACCTGCATCCGCACCTGGAGCCGTGCGTTTCACTAGGACCCGTCACAGCTCATGCGCGGAGTTGTTCTGCGCCTGATGGCAGCCGCAGCATCAGGCGTCAGGTGTCGGCCGCCCCGGGGCGCGCGTGAGCGCTGCGGGGCGCGCGCAGATGCTGCCCTACCTGCGCGCGGCGGCGGCCGACCTGCCGTTGGCGGTCGACCGCATGGAGCGCCTGGCGGGTGCGTTGCGGCCGGAGTGGTTCGCCGGCGGGCCGCCGGCCGCCGCCGCGCCGCTGCTTGAGTTCGCGGGCGTGCTCGCGCGGTCGCTCGAGCAGCAGCGCGGCGGCACGGCGCTCGGCAACGGCGCAGCGCGCGGCGCGGGCGCGGGGCCGGGCGCCGGCGCCGGCGCGGCCTCCGGCTCGCGCGTCGCCAACATCATGCTCGCCGGCCGCCTGGCGGCCGTGCTTGCGCGGCTGGGCGACGCCGGGCGCGCGGCGCAGCTACGCGCTGCCTATAAATTGTAAAAATGTTTCATTGTTCTAAGTGTAGGAAGTGAGTGAAGAGCGAGCACAGAGAAACACTGCCTCTTGCACCCGTCTGGGCGCGGCAGGGCTTTGACATGACCTGGTTCTGCTTGCGCAGGGTGTGGGTGTAGAGTGTAGCATGAACGCTGGCCTTTCAGCAAGTCGCTGTGTGCAGTGGCAGGGCGTCTGCTTTGTGAACTACCTTGACTAAGCCTATATTTGTGAACTACCTTGACGAAGCCTTTATAGCCCCATGAAGCCTATGTATCTATCCAGAACGTGTGTATACTATGCGTGAGTTTTGCAGAGACAGCGCATTTGCAACACTGCGCACGTTGCTACATATCTGTCGCATGTTGCTCCTGGGAGCAACATGCCTGGGACCAGGCTCCATGGCATGTCACGTGCGGGTTTAGGTCCTGAAAGGGCAGGGATTGTGCTACAAAAGTCAAGGCGACAGCTTAACGCGACAGCCAACCAATCACCTAGGCAGTCCTTGCACCTGACGCCCACTGTGCAGCCTTCCAAAACATAGCGCCAAGTGTATGAGCAGCACCAAGCTTGGCTTGACAGCGCGTGGCATTCTCGCTCGCTGAGGACGCCTGCAACAGCCCACGCCCGCAACCGCACAGCTCTTGCGCCTTCTCCGGTGCCACTTCAACCACCGTCCACACGTAAGCCCCAACGCAGCATCACAGCCAGACTGAAGCACAGCTCGTGCTTTCAAAACAGCATTGCAACGGATCCTGGCGCGTCAGCTGGGTGCCTGACACAACACAGCAACCCGCCTACAGGACTCCGTTGGGGCCGGTATGGAGAACACCGCCAATGTGCCAGCGCCGGCAACTGCATGCGCGCATGCGGCAAAGCCGCTGTGCGAGCCCTGCGCAGACCGCTGCCTGCCCGGGAAGCCGCAGCGGGACGAGAAGGAGAACGGTGCGCGCCTGCCGCAGACTGCGCACCTGCGTCGACATGTTGTGGTGCACCCATACACACTTTTGCCGTGCATGTCCACGAAGAGCAAGCCTGTCCTGGAGCACAGCATGACCATCACGTTCGCGCTGACCGGCCACAGCCACGTCTTACCTGGCGCTCTCTTGCTGTGACAACCCTTCAAGCGTCTTTACTTGGAAGCTGGCTTGTTCAGAGCAGCTCGTTGCATGTTAGAGTAAGCTTGGTTGTTTATAACCTGCCTGGCATAGCAGCGCCTGGTGCACCCTCACACCAAGAACCTTGGCCCTCGCACGGGCATGCGGTGACAGCCGCCACCTGGGCATGACTGCCGGCTTGCCCCACATGCCGGGCGTGGCGCCGCCTGCAAGAGCGCCCGCAGTGCACAACGGCCTGTTGACAGCCCGTGCTGACGTGGCGCCGCGTGTGCGCCCGCAGTGCCTCCAGGCAAGCCAAAGCGCGCCGGCGCGAGCATGCACGCGCCCGGCGGCGCGGCACAGGGCGGCCCCGGCCGGCCCAAGGGCGCGGGCGCGCCCGCGGCGGCGCCCGCGCCCCGGCGCCGCGCGCCCCTGCAGGAGGTGACGCACCTGTACGCCAACAGCGCCGAGCCGCCGCGCCGCCAGCCCAGCATGCTGGCCTTCAGGTAGCGCGTGCCGGCGCGGCGCGCGCGCCGCGGCCGCGCCAGGGGCGCGGGCCCGGCAGGCTCGGGCCCACGAGGGGCGGGCGCTGGCTCCCCCGTGCCGTGCGCCCGCGCAGACCGCGCGCGGATGTGCCGGCCGGCGCTGGGCCCGCGCGCCGCCGGCGCAGCAGTGCAGCGGGCTCCGGTGGCACGTCATTCCGTGTCGGCATTCTGCTTGGGACGATGGCGCATGACAGCACGCCCTGACAGGCGTGGTGGGTGGCCTTGCTGCATGCTGCGGAGCGCTTATGCTTCCGGAGCGTGCGCAGCGCACTGGGCGCCGCAGTTCTGATGAGCTCAGCTGACGACTGTGTTTGGCTCAGTCTTTGCAGTAGATCACATGCTGCGTGCTGCAACGCTGATCCAGACATACCAGCAGGAGGTGGCTGGCAGCTTGTATCAATGACGCATGGCCACCCCGCACGATCCGATGCGGGGGCATCATGTATGTCAGTGAGTGATGCAACAGCCTCCATCCTTTGCACATCACACAAACTTGTATTCATACGGCAATGTCCCGTGTCCCAGCACAGTGCCAATCAAAGCAATTCCTCCAATATGAAGCGAGGAGCGCGCACAGGCAGGCAGATCACTACACCACCACCACAGCTTGTTCAGAAACTACAACCATGGCAGCTTGGGACATTAACACATGCTGTAAACATGCTCATTGCCATACTCTTGCACCGTCTAAAACGCAGCACTTCAGATGCCGCAGTTGACATGCACGGTGCATGATGCACCCTCTGGTTTTGTCCACACTTCTGTTACACATGCACACGGTCGTCTGAAGTAACTCCTGCTGTCTGCTCTGGCGCAGTGTCACCAGCCGAGCCAGCGCCAGCGACGCTGCCGCCGCCAACACCGGCGCCACCAGCAGCTGGGGCGGCGGTGGCAGCGCTAAGGCTGCTGGCGCCAGCACTGCCGCATGTAACATTGCAAACTCGGTGCGCAGCTGCGCAGCGTCGGTCTGCGCCGCTCGCTCGGCCGCCCGAGAGCAGCTTCTCAAACCCAAACGCTTTCCTGTTCTGACGCCCAGTCACCAGCCGCCGCCCGCGCCGCCGCCGCCGCCGCCGCCGCCCCCGCCGCCGAAGCTGCTGCTGGCCGCGCCGTACGAGCCGGCATGCGCGCGGTCGGCGCGCAGCTGCGCGTCGTCGGTCTGCGCCGCGCGCTCGGCCGCCCAGCGTGCGGCGGACCACTCGATCGGGCGGCCCTGGCGTGCGTCCTCCGACCAGCGCTCCACCATGCCGCCGTCCACGATGCCCGGGTAGCCCCTGCGCGCGCCGCCCGGCTCACACAACGGCGACCAGCCGTGCCCGGCTCACACGCAGCGACCGGCCGGGTCATTCAACCGTGGGGCGCGCTGCACCGCCCGGCGCCAGGATCTCAACGGCAGCAGCGCTGCTGACCGGTGCGCATCAGACACGCACAGGGTTGGCTCATGGGCGCCAAGCCTCGCAAATTATCACAAGGCGCCGCCGCCGCGCAGGGCAGGCGCGCGAGCGCGGAGCGTGGGGGCTGGGTGGGGCGAGACGCACGTGTGCAGGCGCATGAGGCGGAACACGAGCTCCTGCTCGTACGCGCCCTGCGACCAGCGCGGCGCGGCCGCCGGCGCCGCCTGCCCGACCAGTGGCTCGCGGCAGATGGGGCACGTCTCGTTCGCGCTCACCCACCTGCGCTCGGGTTAGGGCAGGGTCAGGCCCTTCAAAGCGCATTGCGCCGCGACAGCACAGCGCGCGAGCCGCAGTGGCCGCAAGCAGCACGTGGCGGCAGCTGCCCTGTCCGAAGGCAGGCGCGCATGCGGCACAGCCACAGGGACAGGTGTGGAAATGCCGGCACGCTTGCCGTGGGCAGCAGTCCAGCGAGCAGCAGCACGCGACCAGGGTAGCTGCTATGTTCAAGGCGAGGCATGGGCCATAGGAAAGATGGGGCATGCGGTGCGACGGCAGGGCCGCACGTGGAGATGCAGGACTCGCAGAACGTGTGCCCGCAGGGCAGCACCAGCCGCCGGCGCGGCGCCGCCGCGCCCTCGTGCCTGCACAACGGACGCATGCGTAAGCAACGCATCGGCTTGCCAGCCCCAGATGGCAGCGCACGGAGTGCTTCTACCCTGCTGAGCGCGGCCAGCGCCCCGCTCGCGCAGCAACAGACCGCCCGCCGGACCCCGCACGACGCGCACGCCAGCACGCATCTACTGTGCGCCTGTGTTATGCCAGGAATGTGGCTGCAGTGACAGCTGCGCGCGTAGCTTCGTGTCACTAGCGGCCCGGTCCTGTGCCAGAGTGGCGGCGGGCACGCTTGCAGCATGCACAGACGCGGGGCGCCGCAGGCGCGAGCGCCGCGCGGGCGGCAACGCACCCGCTCTGCCGGGGCCGCAGCGGCGGCAGCAGCGGCGTGCGCAGCTCCGCATCGCCCGCCGCGTCCGCCTTGCCCTTGTCCGGGGCGGCCGCGCCGCGGCCGCCGCCGCTGGGCCCTGCGCCCTCGGCGCCGTCGGCTCGCTCCGCCGCGGCGCCGCCAGCCTCGCCGGGCAGGCCGGCGCGCGGCAGCGGCGGCGCGGACGGCGCGTCGTTAAAGTCCTCGAAGCAGACCTGCGCGCGCGGTGAGGAGCATCTGGCATGCGCGCACAAATCAGCTGACCTGTGCAAGGCAGACAACCGTCGCATACGCCGCAAAACTGCGGTCTGAGACATATGCACGAGCCTGCCTGGTCCCTGGGCCCACGGAGCAGGCACCGGACGGGGGCCTGGCAGTGCCTACTCCCCTCGCTAGCATGCAAGACGCACCACACGAGCGGGCTGCCCCACAGTCCCACAGAGCTCTGTTGACCCAGGAGCCCGCCGAGCGACAGGAGCCCTCACGGCGATGCGCCAGCGCGCCAGCAACAGGGGGGCAGCGCGCCGGCACAGGGACTGCGTAGGGCCGGGTATACGGTGTAGGATACCGGTAGGGTAGACCGCACCGGGCAGCTGGCGGCCGGGTAGGCGTGCGTGGCCGCCGCAACCGCCTGCTCGCGCTTCAGCTTGTCCACCAGCGCCTGCACCGTGCGCACCTGCGCCTGGCGCCGCCGCTCCTTCCTGCGCGCGGCGGCGCTCCGTCGTCGGCGCGCCCGGCGGCGGGCTCTGCCGCATGCGAGCACGCGCAGACGCGCCCGGCCTGCCTCCTGCCTGTCACCAGCGGCGCCCGGCCTGGGCGGTCGCGGGCCGCTGGAGGCAGTGGTTCAGTGCAGGGAGGGCGTGCCGCACGGCCGCATGCTGATTACGGCTGTCTCGGCTTGGATGCCATGCAAGACCGCCAGCATGCAATGTATCAAATCAGCAGTCATCAGCAGTGAGAGCCCTGGCGACGCTTGCTGCCACGCATGCGGCTGTCCGCGCAGCTGTGCGCACCACCAGGACAGGCCGAATAGCGCGCCGACGAAGGAGAAGAAGGCGCCCGGGATCCACAGGTCAGAGTGCCACTTCCCAGAGCCCTCGCCGCCGATCTTGCCGCCCGCCAGCACGACGCCGATGTCGACGGCGCCGCGCTGCAGCGCCGCGTCATAGTCGCCGGCGCGCAGGCCGGGGCGCATGTTGTCGATCGCGGCCAGGATGCGGTCCGGCGTCAGGCGCTCCCGCGCGCCTGCGCCCGCGTAGACGTACACCTGCTGGCAGCGGGGGCCGTCAGCTGAGGCCGGGCCTGGTCTTGACCCGTGTTCGATGCTGCGGCGGTGCAGCCATCCCAAGGCTTCCCATGCGAGGGCAGCGGGAACGCCTGACAGCACCTCACTTCTCAGCAACAAAGACCAGCAGGCAGGCTCAAGCAGCAGGCTTGGCAGAAGGAGGGCGGGGCGCGGCGCCCAGCAGGCGCGCACCTCGCGCGGGTCCTTGGACAGCAGCAGCAGCACGCCGTCGTTGCAGCGGCGGTTGCCGACGCCCCACTCCGTCATCAGCGCGCTCGCAAAGTCGGCCGCCTGGTCGTGGACGTCCAGGCCATCCCGCACGTCCATCTGCGCCATAAGCGCCACCGCGACCTGCGAAGTAGCGACGCAGCGTCCGCACGTCAGCGCCCGCGTTCCGGCGCAGCTTCTGCACCAGGCGCACCTAGCGCATCACCCTGCTAGACGTGCAGGTCGGCTGCCACATCATCAGCAGGCAGCCACACGGCACCAGGGCCGCGGGGCAGCGCACCTCATAGCCGGCGGCTTCGCCCGGGGCGCGCGCGCAGGCGGACATCCCGAAGGGCGCGCGCGCGTCCGCGACGTCGGCCAGCGTCGCCTCCAGCACGTTGGCGCCCTCGTAGGACAGGATGCCGTCAGGGTCGCAGATGCGCGAGCGCACGCCCCGGCGGTTGCAGAGCGTCACGTCTGTGGCGGGGTTTGGGAAGCTGGCCGGTGTCCACGGCGCGGCGGCGCAGGCCGAGAGTGCCAGCAGTGCGCAGCATGCCAGCAGCGCCGCGCGCGCGGCGCTGCAGGTGCGCAGCATAGCTGACGCGCTGACTGGATCGGACGCACCCACACCAAGCTGAGCAGGACTACCTTGGAACTACCTGTCGGCGTTTACGTCACTGCTGGCAATCCAGTGCAGAACCAGACCTTTTGGCAAGCTCCAAGCTCCTTTCACACCCGGCTTGCTGGGCATATATATATGTCCCAGCCTATAGGCAAAGCCCTAGGTTTCTAGCACCGACACTTTTACCGATTGATGCTGGATGAAGCTTAAAGCCGGGGAGAAAGGCACAGCGTGAGACAGAGTTTTGCTGCCGGTCGCCGTCGCTGCGGGGTGCAGCATTAGGTCGGGCGCTTGCGAGCCGCGCGGGCGCCATGACGCTGCTCCCTGGCGCCAACGTCGGCTCCGCGGCCAGCCTTGCCTCGACCGCCAGCGCGGACGAGGCAAACTGTGTGCTGATCGACGACAACTCGGAGCACTTTAGCATCCTGCAGTCGACGCGCCTGAACTTTGTGCCGCCCAAGCCCAAGATCCTGCAGGGTGCGTGCCAGATGCGCCTGGCAGGCCCGGGCTGGCCTGGCCCTGCCCCAGCGGAGCAGCTGGCAGCCAATGCCGATGGGCATTGGCGCACAGCCGGTCAGGATAATATCCGCCACATGTATCTCTATCGAACAAGTGCTCGCGAGCCCCTTGCGTGCTCTGCTCGACGGGGCCGCAATGGCCCAGCGAGGCTTGGCGGCGCCGTTGGAGCGAGGGAGCAGCTCTTGCATGCACAAGCTTGCGCACTATCTTCCATTGCTTCTAAGCACGTCGCAGGCAGCGTGGACGTCGCGCCCATGAACGCCAAGGACAAGAGCTTCTTCACTGCCGCTGCTGCGGCCGGCGAGGCCGACCGCGTCGCCGCCGCCTTTCCGCACCTGCGGGGTGCGCGCGCCCGTCTTGCAAACGCCTGCAGCACCTCTGCACACTTGCTGGCCGCAGCAAGGGCCCCCGGCTCCAGCGTAGAGCCCTGGACGAGCCAGCAGGGCTGCTTCTGGAGAGTGGTAGCTGGTGGAAGTGCGACACCCGCTGCGACGCGCTCGCCGCTCAGCCCTACCCTAACCCCCTCTTGTGGCCAGGCAAGCCGGCGGTGCGGCTGGTGAAGGCCGGCATCCCGAGCTGCTCAGCCAACGGCCACGGCGGGCGCACGGGCAGCAGCGCGCAGCGCGCCAACGGCGCCGCCCCGCCCCGCCTGCGCGTCGGCATCGTGCTCTCCGGCGGGCAGGCGCCGGGTGCGCGGCTCCTAGGGCGTATATTCGTGCATGTGGATGCATACGCATGCATCGTGGTAGAGTCCGGGCCTCCACAAAGGTACTGCTGGAGGATAGCAAATGCTGCTGGTGCAGTACTGGGGACGCCCCCTCACCTGTCACGCAAGGTGTCCCCCCATTCGCACCCCCAATGTGCCGGGACTGGGCGCGCACGTTGCCACGGCCCGCGCGGCGGCCCCCGCGCCATGTGAGGGCCGCGGTCGCGCGCGCAGGCGGGCACAACGTCATCGCGGGCCTGCTGGACTGCCTGGAGCAGCGCTACCCCGGCGCGCAGCTGCTTGGCTTCCGCGACGGGCCGCGCGGCATCGTCACCAAGCGCACAGCGAGATCACCGTCGAGAGCATGGCGCGCCCTGCCGCACGGCGCCTGTGTTGTAGGCCCCACGTGAAGGCGGCCACGCCAGCAGCGCGAGCTGGGGGAGGGCGGACGAGCACAAATCTTAGGGAGCACTCGCTCTCGAGCGGGCCCTGCGGGCATGCCGTACATGATTGTATAGACTTAGAGCGCCCGCATCGGCTCCCGCTGATAAACATTTGGGCTGCTCGGCACGGTTGGCACAGAAAGCTGCCCAGCCAGCGAGGCGGCGCGCGCGCCGCGAGGGCGCGCGCTGACGGCACGCGCGCGCGGGGCGCGCAGCTGACGTACCGCAACCAGGGCGGCTTCAACATGATCGGCAGCGGGCGCGACAAGATCGAGAGCGCGGCCGACCTGGAGCGCGCCGCGGCCGCAGTCTCCGACCTGCGCCTGGACGGCCTGGTGGTCGCCGGCGGCGACGACTCCAACACCAACGCCGCCGTGCTGGCCGAGTACTTCCTGGCGCACGGCGCGCGCGCGGACCCTAGCCCTTGCCCACAGACCTTAATGCTTGCCCGCGGGGCTTGCCTGGCCCCGAGTCCAGCGCCCGCTGCTGCTGCGGCCGCCCTCCGCCTACATGGTCGCCCTGTGCCCGGCCGGGCGGCAAGTGTACGAGCGCAGCCGGGTCGGCCAGATACCCCTGGGGCAGAGTCATCAGCCTGCTGTGCCGAACCGTCAAGGTAGCACGGCCGACGGCGGTGGCTGTGCTGGCAGGCGACCTAGCTCTGAAAATTTAGCATGGCCGGACGTGCGGACGCCAGTGCGCGTGTGACCTGGTGCATGACGTGGGCTTCATACCAGGACTGAACGGAGCTAATGCTCGGCGGCAGGCGTGCCCTGCTGCGTGATCGGCGTGCCAAAGACCATCGACGGCGACCTGAAGAACGACGCCGTCGCGGTCAGCTTCGGCTTTGACACGGCGTGCAAGGCGCGCGCCGTCCCGGCGCGCTATGCTCCCAGCGCAGCAGGACTCTCCAAACAGGACGGTGCTGTGCCCTGTGGCTAGTTAGTGGCAAGCAGTATGGAACCACGATGTGCAGAGGAGCGCGTTTGTCATGCACAGGTAGTGCTTCACCCTGGAAAGACATCTTAACCACACTCGTTCAGGATGATAGCTGAACAAGGGGTGCGCCAGTCCTGCAATATGCCTGATGACATGGTGACCTCTTGCGATTGCCCGCACAAGGACGCCGTGCGCGCTGCGGCCGCGCCGCGCGCCGCAGTGCGCCCGGACCAGCGGGCAGCCACGCGGTCGGCGCGGAGGCGCCGCGCAAGCGCGCGCGCCTGACGGCCCGGCACGCGGCGCGGCAGGTGTACTCGGAGATGGTGGGCAACATCATGATCGACGCGGCGAGCGCGCGCAAGTACACGCACTTCGTGCGCCTCATGGGCCGCTCCGCGTCACACCTGACGCTGGAGACCGCGCTGCAGACGCACCCGCAGGCCGCGCTCATCTGCGAGGAGATCACCGCCACGCGCACCACGCTCGCCGGCGTCACGCAGCAGGCGCGCTCCGGAGCGCGCCGTGTTGCGCTGTGCGACGTGACTCCTTGTCGCGCGGGGCGCGCCCCTCGCCCCGCTTGATGCGCTCGAGCGCTGGACGCATGCTGTGTCGTACGGCGGCTGCCGAGACTCACTGGAGGTTGCAGACACGCCTGCCAAGAGCGGCAGTACGGCAGCGCCTGAGCGAGAGCGCGCGCGCTGGGCGCAGGTGGCGGACATCGTGGCGGCGCGCGCCCAAGCGGGCAAGAATTACGGCGTGATCCTGATCCCGGAGGGCCTGCTGGAGCACGTGCCGGAGGTGACACCTTACCGCCCTACCCTAGGCCATACCCTAGGCCGGGCTGCACGCCAAGGCGCGCGCATCTTGTGCCGGGCTCGGTAGTTGATCGTGGGGATCGCGCCCGGGCACGCGGGCGGCTGCACTCCCGTCAAGCAGTCGAGCAGTCAGGCTGTAAGGGGGCGCCGCTTCTGCTTCATCGCCGGCTGGGCAAAGGGGCGCGCTCGGCACAGCAGGCCGCGCGTCAGGCTCGCGGCGCGTGCGCCCGTGCAGCCAGCGCCGACGCCGAGAGCTTTTGCCGCGCTGCTGGCAGGGCATGGTCCCGGGGCGGCGCTGCAGGGGCGGCCGGGCCGGCAGGTGAGCGCGCTGATCCGGGAGCTGAACGAGCTGCTGGCGGGCAGCGAGGGCGAGGGTGGCGACGCGGGCGGCAGCTTGGCGCCTGAGGATGTGGCCAAGCGGCTGACGGAGGCCAATCGCGCCGTCTTTGACCTGCTGCCGGCGGCGATCCGGGGGGACTTGCTGCGCGAGCGGGACCCCCACGGCAATGTGCAGGCGGGTCCCCGGCAGCCGCGCGCCCACGCCGTTCTGGAGGACGGGTGGTGTGGCCTGGCGCCATAGCAGGCAGGCCTGTGCATGCCTTTGTGGTGAGGGTGCGTGAGTGGCCTGCTGTGCCGGCCAGGACGAGCGTGCAGCAGAGGCCGGGGCGGCATGCGCCGCTGCCGGCGCGCGCCCGACAGCTGCTCCTGAGGGAGGGGCCATGCGCTCATGGGGCAGGCGTCCGAGCCCAAACCTGATGGCATAAGCGAACCTTACCCTAAAAAACCTGGGCCGCGCCGCAGCTGTCGCGCATCGAGACTGAGAAGCTTGTGATGGCACTGGTGGAGGCGGAGCTGGGCGTGCGCCGCGCGGCCGGCGCGTACAGCGGCAAGTTTGCCGGCCTGGCGCACTACTTTGGCTACGAGGGCCGCTGCGCGCTGCCGACCAACTTTGACGCCACGTGCGGCCGCTTTTTGCCGACATTCCTGTCGTGCGTGCAGCATAGCAGCATTGCCTGCAGGCCTTGTTGTCAGGCCTCCTGCTGCCCGCACGCCTCGGGCCGAGGGGGAGCTTCGGCACCGGTGAACGCCGGCCACCCAGCGGCATGCTTGCAAACCCCTGGCGAACGGCTGCGGCGCGCGCCCCAGGTACTGCTACGCGCTGGGCTACGCGGCGGGCGCGCTGGTCGCGCACCGCCAGACGGGCCTCATGGCGACCATCGGCGAGCTGCACAAGCCCACGGCCGAGTGGTGCGGGGCAGCGCTTGATGCAGGCTCCGCAGCCTTCCGCAAGCTGCTTCATTTCCCCAGTCTTGTCGGTACCGGGCGTCGGGCAACACGCAAACATGGTGTTGGACCTGCAGCGCGCCTGCACTGCAAGCACATCGTCCCGTGTCATATGACAGCACGCCGCAGCGTCTGATGCCGTTGCATGGCCTCAGGTGCGTGGGCGGGACGCCGCTGACGGGCATGATGTGCATCGAGCGGCGGCGCGGCAAGTGCGGGCCCCGGCTGCCCGGCTGCCACGCGCCCCGTCGCGGAGCCTCGGCGGCGCCGCGCTCGAGCCGGGTGGGCTGTCTGGGGGAGCCTGTCCTCAGCCGTGCGACACGCAGCAGGCCTGGCCCCGCTGGCTCAACTGACAGGCGGAATAGAGGTGGTAGGGAGCGGCGCCTGCGGCTCCCCGCGGCAGGGCTCGTTGCTGACACCGGCTGGGCTCCGCGCAGGGACAAGCCGGTGGTGCGCAAGGCAATGGTGGACCTGAATGGGCCCGTCTTCAAGCACTTCGCCGCCCTCCGCGAGCGCTGGGCCCTGGAGGACTGCTACCGGTGGGCGCACGGGCCCCCGTTGCACTGATTCCTGCCACGGCATCACTGTAGGGCAGGACGTCGCATGCTCGGAGCAGGAGGCCCAGCCTAGGCCTCTGCCAGGTATAACGGAGATAGGCCGTGCCCCGACAGTGATGCTCGTGCTCCCGCCCCCGCCAGGCCGGGCCTTGGAGGCTGCCAGTGGGCATCCCTGCACACCGGGCTGCAGTTCTGGCCTGGGGTGCACCGGTGGTGAGACAGTGTCAGGGCATCGTGCACATCCGCATGCACGCTGCCGACGGCAGCCGGACAAATGGCCAAGGCGAGCTTGCAGCGGCAGCGGGGTGGACTGTTTGCGGGCCGGACGCCTACCTATCTAATTGTCTTCGCGCGCAGGGCACCTGGGCCGATCCAATTTGGCGGCGGCGGCGATTCGTACCACGCGACGATCACGCTCGCGCTCGTGCGCACTTGCAGCAGCTGAATATGCCGCTGCATGTGTCCTAGAGCATTCAGAGAATTGGCTGCCAGCCTTGCTCTGACACGACCTGTTTCTGAGCCACCATGTGGCGCAGTGCCTGCAAGAACTGTCGAGCAGATGCATCCAAGTCGTGCTGCCGAGTGGGTGCCCTGCGGTAAACGCGCAGGAGCGCAACAATGGCGCACCGATCGGCATCTGGTGAAGCGCTGGAGCCGAAGTGTGCCCAGCCTATTGGGTCTGCCAACATGTCGCCGTGCGCCGTTGCCACGCCTGCCGTGTTGTGATTACTCAATTGCAGGTCGTGGCCTACAGGTGTGGTTGCGCCTTCTGGGAGTGAGCGAGGTGTCACATCTGCATGCAGGATGTCTGTCTCCGTTTAGCTAAGCTTAGCTCAGACAGAGCGCAGCTGGCGGCTCGTGGCTCTGCTCAGATAACAAGAGATGCTTTGCGCAGTGGGCGACTGCATTATTGCGGTCTGTTTTCCTGGGGCCCAGCACACGCTTGCAGGCCGCTGCTTACTGAAGCAAACCATGGGCGCCTGCAGTCAGTTGCACTGGGCTGGGGGCCGACTCCTGACCGGCGGCAAATCTTTATATGTGTACAGAGGAGGGGCGCAAAGCCTAATAAGGATTTGTGTACAGATGGTGAGCGTGTATGTGACGTGAGCAGTACGTGAGCGGAGAGCTGTGACGTCAGTTTCAGGCAGTGCTTCAGGTGTGGCCGCGACTTACGCCCTACTCCCTGGTGCTTTTCCGGGAGAAGGTTGGGACGCGTGTTTTATTTACTGGCGCTCTCGCTTCTGTTGCGCATGTCGAGAGCTCTGTCGGAATGTCTGCCTTGAGCAAGTCTCCTCGCCAACCCTGTCTGCCAGCAGTCTGAGGGACGACGCGTCGCGGGTACAAGGGATGTGCTGTGCTGTCCTTCTGTGAATGAGGCCAGCGGGGGACTCATGTAAGCAGGCATGCCCCTCATGGCTACATGCCTTTAGCCCCATGCATTGGATGCTCGTCCGTGTGGCTCCAACCCGCTGTGAGCAGCTCCATGCAGCCCCCTTTTTGGTCTTAATCTCAGACCGCACCATGCACGCGTAGGGGTGCTGCCCCCGCTATACCCTCTCTATGTCTGCACCTGGGCACAAGAGCCAAGGCGCTTATTAGCAAGCCAGTATACGCGCGGTAGGCAGCAGATCAAACGTGATACGCGCGGGGCGATGGACGCTTTCCGAGCGCTGCTCGATGAAAAGAAGAAAGCCGTTGCGGCGGACTTCGGCGGGCGCAGGTATGTGAAGCAGTCCGAGGTGGAGGGCGTGCGCCTCAAGCGCCTGCGCGACGAGGAGCAGAGCGAGCTTGAGCACAAGGTGAGCAGACAGGCCTTGCTGTCGGGGAAGGCAGCGAGCTGCGCGAGCCTTGCCCTTCTCTTCGGTACTTCTCTGACTGGGAATTGCTCTGATGCGAGGGCGTGCTGAGGCTATGGCACGTCCGCACACAGCTGGACCTGTGCTTGCCAACGATGCTGATGCCCGGTGCACCCAGTTCTTGGTCGGGCTCAAGAAGCTGAGGGCAGCCCTGCCGAGCGCGGCGCGACTAGCAGCGCTGCGCACTCCCAGCTCCGACGCGAGAGCATGGGTGCTGCAGGATGCGGCGAAGCGCGCACGGCTGGACGCGGAGCGCCGCGCGCTGGAGCGCCACGACAGCGGCAAGGACCGCGAGGAGGCGCTGTCGCGCGAGGAGGTCATCCGCCGCCTGCGCCTGCTGGGGCAGCCCATCACGCTCTTCGGCGAGGTGCGCTGCCCTGACGGGCGTGCGGCGAGGTTGCTGCGAATTGTACATGCACTGCACCCAGCTTGGTGTGAAGCCTGGTGACCGCCGTGCTCAGGCAGCCAACAGCAGAGTAATCGGCTGTAAACGCTCGCTGCCTGTCTGCTGGCAAACACGGAGGCTGCTGCTCTGCACGTCTGCGCTGCGCGCCACCTTGCTCGTGCTCCTATAGAGCTGCGCGCTGCGCGGTCGACCCCAACAAGCCCTCGCCTGACGTGCTGCACGCACACACTCACGAGCACAGCCATACCCGCGGGTACCCCACTCGCAAAACGGCCCAGCGCCTGCAGCGTGCGTAGGGCGACTATCAGGTGCACGTCGAGCACGCCGTCGGGCGGCAGGGCACGTCCGCGCCAGCGCCGTGGTGGCGGCGAGCCAGGCTGCACACTCTCGCCAGTCGTTGTGGGGGTATGCGCTGTGTCCCAGGCCTTGACCGCGCGCCGCCCGCCGCGCAGGACGACGCGGCGCGCGCGGGCCGGCTGGCGTGCGTGCAGGACAACTACCAGGCGCAGGACGAGCACGCCGGCGGGCAGCAGGGCAACTCGATGCTGGCGCTGCAGCGCGGCGAGCTGGGCCGCAAGAAGGCTGGCAGCGCGGGGATGGCCGCTGCGGCCGCCAAGGAGCGCGAGAAGGAGCGCGGCGGCGACGCTGATGCGGACGCGGAGGCGCGACCCGGGATTGGGGAGCAACCCACGTCACCAGGCGCCCCCACCCTTGCCAGGCTGCCTGCTTTCGCTCTTGGTACGGCAGGGCAGCAACCGGCGATATCGGTGCGGATGGCCGGTGTCTGTGTCGGCGGTCATGCCAGGTGTTCTGGCGTGTCCCGTGCAGGTACAGAGGCCCGCGGCGCTGCTTCTGGCTCATAGCAGCGAGGCGCGAGCGGCTGCAGTGTGTGTTTGGGGTGTGGCGCCCAGGCCAGCGCGGCGGAGCGCACAGTGAACTTGGTCGAAGGGTGCCGCCAGCTCAGCTTGCAGGTATACCATCCGTGCGGCACTCGCGATGCTCCTGAGCGGGGTGAGACGCCAGAGTGTGGCGCCGCAGGCGAATGCGGCGGCGGACGACGAGCCGGAGGAGGACGAGATGACGGCGGCGTTTCGGCGCGCGGCCGAGGCTGTCAAGGAGAAGCGGGAGGAGGAGGCCATGAGCGTGGAGGAGCGCATTTACAAGTGCGCCGCCCGACCTGCGGCGCGGCCGGACGCGGCCCCGACGCTCTGGTGCCGGGCAGCTCCTCTCTCTTGAGAGCCAGCGGCAGACGCAGCTCCTTCGAGTGAGAAGCGCGGCGCAGACGGGCTTTCGTGACACGCCAGGGGATGAAGGAGCGAGTGCACGGCCTGGCGTGTTGCGGAGGAAGCCTGCATGCGCATTGAGGCGCGTGCACCGCCCGCGCGCAGGTACCTGAAGCGGTGGTTTGCGGAGTGGGGCCGCGACCTGGACACGCGGCCCGATGATGCGAAGGCGTCGCAGTCAGGTAGGCGGCGGCGCTTGCGCGCGTGTGCACCATGCATCAGCCGTCCGCGCACTGGTGGTTTGCGTGGTCGGATCGAAGCGGCGCATGAGTGCGCATGCAGCGCCGTAGGCAGCGTGTTGCCCGGTGTGCGGCCGACTCTATGGCATCAGACACGCTGTGAGTGATGCCAGCGGGGTCCAAGGCGATCCGCGAGTGGCGTCTCTGCATGCGCAAGGGGCCGCCGGCGCGCATGCACTGGATTGCGCATTGCCATAGGGTAGGGTTAGGGTAGGGTACCCTAACCCTAGGGCGCACGGCCGGACGCGCGCGCGCGCAGGGACCCAGATGACGCTGGTGTACGCGCAGACGGAGCAGTACCTAAAGCCGCTCTGGAAGGACCTCAGGCGGCGCGAGGTGATCCCGGAGCTGGTCGCCGGGCTGTACATGATCGTGCAGGCGGTGCAGCAGCGCAACTACTTGCAGGCCTACGACATCTACGTCCGCCTGGCCATCGGTGCGGCGCGCGCGCGGCCACCCTTGATAGGCAAGAGTGTTTAGTTTACCTGTTTAGACAATAGAGGCCTCTTTTTACTCTTTCTTGCCAGCCCTAGGCAAGTATTAGAAATTTCGACGCATGCGGTCCGGGCCGAGGCGGTCATGCAGGCGGCGCAGCAGCTGCCGCCTACAGGCCTTCATTACCTGCGTGCGCATGGATGGCGCGCATGCGTGACGCATCGCTTTGTGCTCAGCAAGTGCTCTGCCTGCTGCTGGCTGCACACTTGTGGTGGGCGTGAGTGCTTGCGCAGCTGCCGCCCAGGATGAAGCGGTGCAGCTTGAGCAAAGGCCAGTCGAGGTAGCAACACCAGTCTGCGTAAGTCTGGCGGTGTATAGCCGCAGCACTGCGGCACCATTGCAGTGCCAGCTGCGACGCATGCAAGCTGGCTCCGCACTGCACGCCAGGCAACTCGCCGTGGCCGATCGGCGTGACGAGCGTCGGCATCCACGAGCGCAGCGCGCGCGAAAAGATCTCGCACGTCATGAACGGCGCGGCGCACGTCATGAACAACGAGGCCACGCGCAAGTACCTGCAGGGCCTGAAGCGCCTGCTGACGTTCATGCAGCGCGCGCACCCGACTGACCCCAGCCGCTCCGTCGAGTTCGACGGCTACAAGGATGCCGGCCGAGGCATCATCGGCGGCGGCAGCGACAAGCAGGCGCGTCCGCTGCGCCGGACAGTGCCGCTGCTGATTGCCTGTTTTGTGGATGCTGCATTGCTGTGGAACGCAACAGGGAGGTGCACGCTGTTTGTTGCTGGTGGGCTAGCTAGCATCGCTTGCTTGGTGTGCTCACATGGGGGTACCGAGGTCAAATGGAGTCTACAGAGACCATTTACATATAGAGAGTTTCAATTGGCTGAAATTGAAACTATTCCAATCCTTTTTAGTGCATAGTTTTTAAGATGACTTTGCTGCATGAAGTGAGTTTGGCGTGGATGTCACTCACGCAAAACAAGGGTGAGCTTTGACCTGGTGCAACGTCGCGGAGCAGGCGCTGCTGGAGGCCGAACGGCGTGGCGAGACGACGGAGACGCTGCGCCTGGAGCCCGCGCCCCACTTCCACGAGGTGGACGGCTCTGTGGCGGTCCCGCGCAAGTGGGAGAACATCCTCTCAAAGAGCGAGGTGTTTACAAAGCCGCGCCAGCCCGACAGCGCGGGCAGGACGCCGCCGCGCACGCCGCCATCGGGGACGTCGTGATGTCAATGTTATGGACACCTTTGACTAGAATGTTGAGGTGTCAGGTTGCATTTGCATGCTGAGGGCCTGCCAGCCCCCTGAGATTGGCTGGGAGCGGGGGGCTGATTGGTTGTTTTGGCGAGAAGTCTCGCTCAGGCTTATCAGTGTCTTCTGTTGGCCGTGGGTGTGCCATGTGCTCTTGCTGCACTGCGGTGTGAAAGGAGGGCGGCTTGCCCGCAAGAGTCTGGTGCCAGAGATGGGTGCGTGAGCGACTGACTCCTCAGACTCTCAGACACAGGCCTGAAAAGCAGTCCGGAGCACAGTCAGGCGGCACCAGCCTTTGCCTCGCCAGCAGGCGTCCACGGCTACTGAGCTCGGCTTGGCAGACACCGGCAGCATTGCAGTCTTGAGCATGCCAGCTCAAGCGCAGCATGACCTGGAGGACCTCTGCCGGCGACTCCGGCGCCGTCAGGTGGGGTACCCCGTTATCTGCATGGCCTTGATGCTGTGCAAAGCAACGTGCATGCTCATCATGGTGCTGCACCACGCATAGGTGGAGGGCCCGCTGTCCTGCGCCAAGGCGACTGCCGAGCTGATGCGGACGGTGGTGACGCGAAGGGGCCACCCCACACCTCAGGCGCTGCTGAGCGAGCTGACCGCCTTCGGCGTGCAGCTGCAGGCCGCCAAGCCGCTTGGTGCCTCCCGTCTACCTCATACTTGCATGTTGGGTATTGAGGCGGCTTTGCTGACCTCAAATGGGTATCCTAGGCGTTGATGGTCTGCGCGTGCGGCGGCAGAGCTGTCGATAGGGAACATTGTGCGGCGCGTGCTGCACATCGTCCGCGAGGAGTCGCAGCAGGTGCGCGCCCGCTGCCGCAGCCTTCGCCTGGATATTCTTTGCAACCGGCTCTGAGACGTGTGCAGCTGGCCTCTGCCCTGCAGCTTGCTGCGCCCGACCATCCACTTGTCTGTTCACCGCGCTGCATGAAGCGCTTCTGGTGGAAGACATGTGCTGGCCGAGAGGAGGCAAGGACAGCACCTCAAGGACTAACGCAGCGCCGCGGGCGCGCTGCAGGAGAGCCAGGAGGACCTGGCGGCGGAGGCGCCGGCGGCCGTGGCGGAGGCCAAGGAGGTGTCCGCCGGGCTGCTTAGCCGCGCGTTCCGCACGCCCGCGCCGCGCGCGCTGTCGCTGCACAACCTGCTCGACCTGCAGCCCATCGCGGAGGACGCTGGCGAGCCCGCCGGCGCTGCGGCCGCGGCGCCGCGCGGCGGCGGCGCCGCCAGTGCGGAGGAGGAGGAGGGCGGCAGCCCGGGCCTGCGGGGCCCCGCGGGGGAGGTTTCTTCGGCGGCCAGGGCGGGCGCGGGCGCCGCCAATGGCAGCGTGCCGAGCAGCGGCGGCAGCTGGAGGGAAGGCCGCGGCGGGGACGCCGGCCGGCCGCTCGCCAGCGCCGGTGCGCAGGCCCGCATGTTGTTGTTCATGCATTGTAAGCGATGCATCATGTGCTACTGCGCATGTCCTGGGAAGCTGAGCTCATGCCCAGGGAGGGTACTGCCCCATGTGCCCTCCTACTTAACTACTGCTGTGTCTGCCTCGGTTCCTTGGGTCAGCCTGCGTTTGCTTCTTCGCTTTTCGCGGTGTGTTTGGCGGTCAAGCTTGTGCGCGCCAGTGCATGCACCAACACACTCTGACCAGCTCTGTGGCTCTGCTGCTTAGGCAGGTGCCTGCATGCGAGGATGGCATGCACAGAAGGCTCTGGCAACCGCCCCCAGAGACCATTAGTCACCCGGGCATGCGCCAAGCGGAAGCGCGCATGTGTGCGCAGCTGCGGGCGCTGCCGCGGGCGAGGCAGCGGCGCGCAGCAGGCGGGAGCGCGCGGGCAACTGGGCGGGCAAGCCAAGCGTGATTGACCAGCTCAACGAGCTCATCCTGGAGCTACGGGACATTGAGGGCAGCATTGCCGTGCATGTGCGCCTGCGCGGGTCGCAGCCGAGTGTTGTTGCCAAGCGCGCTCTGGCGGCAAGCCCGCCGCGCATGCCCCCCCCCCCCCGCCAGGCAGTACTTCAGATTGCGCAATGGGCAGCATGCGTCCGTGCCGGCGCAGAGGCGGGTACACACTCAGCAGCACCCAGCCTCGCACCCGTCAGCGCAGGCAACGCTGTTTATTGTGCCGAGGCGCGGCCGCGCGCGCAGGCCGTGGAGCACATCCACGCCAATGAGGTCATCCTGACGTTCGGCTTCTCCGCGACCGTGTTCGCGTTCCTGCGCGAGGCCGCCAAGAGGCGCGACTTCCAGGCGCGCCCCCCGCACGCGCGTCCGCCCCCCGCACTCGCGCACAGTGCGTGGCCGCGCATGCAGCAGCAGAGCCGCCTGTGCGTGTTCCTGCGCGGCGGCGGCGTGCAGCGCGGCCTCCAGGTCGGCCGCGCGCTCCTGAGCGCCGCAGCGCAGCGTGCAAGCCAGGGCGTGTGAAGCGCGGCGGATGCCGGCTGCCAAGCAAAATGGCTACAGGCCTCGGCACGCTCGCCAGCCCCAGCGACCCCAAGCCCATGCCTGGAATGCAGGCGTGTCGAGGCGGCGCGCGTAGCAGGCGGCGCATGGCCCACGATCCAGCACATGCTCACCGCTCACAGCCCTCCTCCCCATACCATCCAGAGCCCTCCCAGGTATGACTCGCCCGCGCGCGGCGGCAGGTGGTCGTGGCGGAGGCGGCGCCCGCGTACGGCGGGCAGCGCATGGCTCGCGACCTGGCGCGCGCCGGCCTGCAGACCACCGCCATCCCCGACTCTGCCATATTCGCCATGATGGCGCGCGTCAACAAGGCACGCGGCGGGGCTCGCTCAGCTTGTGCGCACCTTCAGCCTGTGGGCGCGCTTCCGAGCAAGCCGGCTGGCCAGCCGCGCGCGCGGCCTGTCCGGCGCCCTTCAGCCTGTGGCCGCGCGTCCGAGCCGCCCTATTAGGGTAATTACCCCCCGCCGCGCGCAGGTGCTGGTCGGCGCGCACGCGCTGCTGGCCAACGGCGGCGTCATGGCGGCCGTGGGCGCGCAGCTGGTCGCGCTGGCCGCGCAGCGCCACGCGGTGCCGTTCGTGGTGCTGGCCGGCCTGCACAAGCTGTCGCCGCTGTTCCCGCACAACCCGGCCATCACCTTCAACGAGTTCAAGGTG